>VOFB01001692.1_pt1 | contig 478924 bp, 441 predicted proteins | sample 5384141 | NCBI WGS metagenome assembly VOFB01 (sample SAMN12384721, study PRJNA508395) | human gut metagenome | isolation source: healthy gut A | host: Homo sapiens
CGATGGTATCCAGCAGGGTCTTAACGCCGGGATACTGTTCTTCGTATGCTTCGATCATGGGCTGGGTTGCTTCGCGGAAAGCTTCCTTGTCTACATCGTAAACAAACTCAACGCCCATGGTTTCCTGTGCTTCCTTGACGGCCTCCTCCACAGCGGTGTCCCACATGACCTTATGGGCCTCGGTGGAATCGTGGGCAGCCTCCAGAATGATTTCCTGATCCTCGGGGCTGATGGTCTCCCAGACCTTCTCACTCATGATGAGGACGTCGGGGATCATGGCGTGCTGGTCCACGGAGTAGACCTTGCACACCTCGCCGTGCTTGCCGGTGGTCAGTGCGGTTTCGTTGTTTTCGGTGCCGTCAATGATGCCGGTCTGCAGCGAGGTGTAAACGTCGCCGTAGGACATGGCGACGGGAATGCCGCCCAGATAGCTCATCATGTCGGTCTAGGACTTCATGTCCTGCACGCGGATCTTCAGGCCCTTCAGGTCTGCGGGCGTGCGGATGGCGCGATCCTTCGTGTAGAAAGAGCGGGCGCCGGAGGTGTAATAGGTCAGGGTAACAAAGCCGTCATCGCCGGTAGAGAGGAAGAAATCCTGCATCTGCTGGGAGTCCATGACATGGTAGAAATCCTCGGTATCGTTGAAGATATAGGGCAGGCCGAAGGTGTTGAAGGCATCGTTGTAGGTTTCCAGACCGGGTGCAGAAACCTTGGTCATGGCGATAACGCCGGCCTGCAGCTGCTCAAGGTTCTCGTTCTCGCTGCCGAGCTGGCCGTTGGGGAAGATCTTGACCTGGATGCGGCCATCGGTCTTTTCCTTCACTTCCTCAGCAAACTGGGTCATGGCAATGTGGACGGTGTGGGCCTCGGACAGGCCGTGCGCCAGCGTCAGCACCAGCGGATTCTCGGCGCTGTAGCCGGTGGAGTCGGCGGTGGTCCCGGACGCGCCGCAGCCGGTCATAACACCCAGACTGAGCGCAGCCGCAGCAGCCAATGCTGCGAATTTTTGAACATGGTATTTCTCCTTCTTGTATGTATGCCGTTTTCCCCTTGGCCCCCTCTGAGAGGGGCTGCCGCCGCAGCGGCTGGGGGAGAGAACCGTGCCATTACCCGAAATATTTCGGGCTGCGGCAAGGTTCAACCCCTCCGCCCCTACGGGGCACCTCCCCTGCCAGGGCAGGCAAGAAGCCGGGTTACATCCCGATCAAATCAAACTGTTCGAACGAGACAAGTATCTCGTGATCTTTCTTGGGGTTGGGGTACTTGATCTGGACGCTCTTGAGGCGCTGGCTGTAGTACCAGCCGCTCTAGGCCTCCTCAAACTTGCGGCGGTGCAGGAAGTGCGGCAGCTCTTTGCCGTCCACCTGCACATAGAACGGGGATTTTTCGCGGTGGATCATATCCAGATACATGCTCGACGGCGGTCTCGTAGCTGCCCTCATTCGTGAAGGTCACGACGGTCTTAACGCCTGCCTTGACGGCGATCTTCGTCTTGAGATACGCGCCCTTGCGGTAATCGTTCGTGCGGCCGTCATCCTCGTACAGCGTGAACTCGGAATCCACATCGGGGGCCATCAGGATGTCCAGCGCGGTGGTCTTTTCGGTCATCAGGTTGTGCAGCTGGTTGCCGCTCATGGGCAGGATAGCACCGCTGCGCACAAACAGCGGGATGCTGGAAATATCGACCGGTACCTCGATCGTCTGGCCGGGAGCGTATTCCTCGCGGGTGTAGAAGTCGTAGAACCGCTCGTTTTCGTTCTCGGTCACGGGCAGGTAGACCGGGCGGACGGTCTGGCCCTTTTCAACGACGTTCGCAACCAGCAGAGAATCACCGAACATGAAGTCCACGCCCTCATCGTAGGTGGCCGGGTCGTTCTGGAAAACGCTGAACGTCGGCTGCCAGATGGGCAGGCCGTTCTCATGCGCGCGCTCCATCAGGGAATACAGCGTCGGGCTGAGCTTATAGCGGAAGTCAATCGCGTCCTTGATATACTGCTTTTTGTCGCTGTACATCCACGGCTCGGTGACGGTGTTGTCGGTGTTCGTGGAGTGGATGGAGAAGCGCGGCTGGAAGATGCCGTTCTGCACCCAGCGCACGAACAGCTCGCCCTCCGGCGCGGGGCCGAAGAAGCCGCCGATGTCGCAGCCGTGGTTGGACACGCCGCAGAGCGCCATGCCCAGAATCGTGGCGATGTTGTATTTCAGGGTATCCCAGTGGGTCAGGTTGTCACCGGCCCATACCTGCGCATAGCGCTGGATGCCCGCATGACCGGAACGGCAGACCGAGAACGGGCGGCAGTCGGGGTCATACTCCTCGATGGCCTCGTTGGACAGCTGGCACATCAGGTTGCTCATGACCGGCTTCATCGTGCCAATCGTGCTGCCCTTGCCCTCAAAGTAAACCTTTGCGTCCTTGTCAACGAGGGAGTCATACTCGCAGTTGTCGTTCCAGATGGAACGGCAGCCGTATTTCAGCAGCGCATCTTTAATGTACTGCTTCCAGTGCAGACGGGTGGATTCCTTCGTGTAGTCCACAAACAGGCCGGGGCCGCCCCACCAGGTACCGACAGCCAGACCGTCAAGACCTGCATTGTCGTCGGAGGCGGGCAGGAACATGCCCTTCTCCTTCATCTCGTTCAGCAGCGGATGGACGAGCAGCATACCGGGCTTGATGTTGGGCGAGACAACGATGCCGCGCTTTTCCATCTGGGCAAACCAGTCTGCCGGGTCCTTGAAGCGCTTGTGGTTCCATGTGAAGGTGCAGCGCTTGATGCCCTCGGCAGTCTCAACGGCGCAGTAGCCGCTGGACAGCTGGAAGCCGTCGGCAGGGATGCCTTCCTCGCGGGTCGTGTCGATGAAGTCCAGCACGGCATCGTCGCTGTTCTCAGGCAGCTCGGGGTAGTACATCGAGCTGCCGAGGTAGCCCAGCGCGGCCTTCGGCAGCATGACGCTCTTGCCGGTCAGGTCGGTGTAGCGCTCGATGATCTCGCGGATGGACGGGCCTGCGATCAAAAACAGGTCAATGTCGCCCGCGTCGGTGCGGTAGGACGAGTAGCGGTGCCAGTAGTTGCGCTTCTCGCGGCCCATGTTGAAATCGCACTCGGCGGTATTGTGGTAGAAGTAGCCGACAGCCTGCTTCGTGCCGCGGTTCAGGCGGATATAGAACGGAATGTGCTTGTAGAGGGAATCCGTCTCCTTGGCGTTGTAGCCCATGGCGTCGCCGGGAGCCATATTCATGTATTTCTCGGCCTTGTTGATCTCGCCGGATTTCTCGCCGAAGCCGTAGAAGCAGTCGTCGGCTTCGATCTGGGAAGCGTGCATGCGGCGGTGGTTGCTGTCCTCGCGGTAGGCCAGGTCGGGAATATCGGCGTGCAGCAGGCTGCCGTCCTTATCATAGACCATGATGCGGAACGGTGCCTTCTCGATGACGACCTTGAGACGCGCCCCCTGGATAACGGCCTGCCTGTCGCCGTCGGTCAGGGCTGCGGCGGCGGACTGGACGCGCTTGCGGCGGCAGTCCTTCATCAGCTCGTCCGTGCGGGAGTCCCAGGCGGTCATGGTCAGACTGTAGGAGGCTTCATCCCAGTCGCCGTCAAAGCCCGCGCGGATGCGCAGTATATCGTCGGTCAGGAACCAGATGCGCAGCTCTACAGCGTTGGTGGCTACGGAATAATAGCTTCCGCAGTCCTTGACAGCGCCGCCGGTATAGCACACTTTCATAGATTTTCTCCTTTCTATTTTGCGTATAATTGAATGGTGGAACTTGTTATTTGGCAGACAATGTGCATATTGTATAAAATTACATATTATATTTTGTTCAATCTGCACATTGTGCCCTTCTTCGCCTTTATAATAACAAATCCTTCACAAAATTTCTGCCGTATTTGTAATGCAAATGTCGCAAAATGTGATATAATCGTGGTAAAGACAAAATTTAACAGGAGGCGTCGCTCATGATCCTGCAAAAAATGCCGCATTACGTGGATTCCATTCTGACGCAGGAGGATGCCAGTGCCGCCCTGCAGGACGGTCAGGTTGTCGTGGGCCTGTATACAAACCGGGAGAATGTCCAGTCGGTGGTCCACTCCCACCCGTATTATGAGATGATACTGCCGGTGGCGGGCAGCAGCGTGCGCTACTCCGTCGACGGCAGTGTCTACGATCTGCACCTGGGGGAGCTGATACTGTTCCCGGGCGAGATGTACCACTCCGGCAAGTTCAACATCACGGACACGACCTCGGAGCGGCTCGTCGTGCAGATAGCTCCCGGCATCTGGGAGCGTGCCTGGGCGCAAAGCGGCCTGCCGCGGCATGTCTGGTCGGGGGATCCTGTCATTCTGGACACTGACGCCGTCACGCAGTGGGACTTCCGCGGTCTGCTGGAGCGGATGGCCCAGACCGTGTATCTCGATGAAAAAATACGCGATACCGTGCAATGCTGCGAGGTCACGGAGCTGATTTTGCTGATCAGCCAAGTTGTGACCCGGCGGCACAATGCCCCGCCGCCCTCGGCCACCAGTCTGCTCGTCGCCAAGGCGGTTGCTTACCTTCAGGCCAACTACACCGACCCGCATCTGACCGTGGCCCAGCTGGCAAAGTACACCTACACCAGCCGGGAGCACCTGTCCCGCGTGTTCAAAGAGTACACACTGGAAAGTATACACGGGTATCTGACCAACCTGCGTATGCAGCACTGCCGCAACGAGCTCGCCGACGGCACCGGCGTACTGGACGCCTGCACCGCCAGCGGTTTTGCAAATTACAGCAGCTTTTTAAAGAGTTTCCGCGCACTGTACGGCATCACCCCCGCCGAGTACCGCGCCCAACTAAGGCAGAGCCGCAGAACGCCATAAAGAAAACCACACATTGCGGTGTGCACGCTATTTCAGGTAGATAAGCTGCGCTTCATTTCGGTCATGGCAGACTTTAAGGCGCGGGGAAACCGGCTTTTTCCCTGTTCGGTATCGGCTACAGTGTCTGTTGCCTTGTAAACCAAAATCGCCGCGATATAAACAAAAATCCGCCGGGGAGCCTTCCCAAAAACGGGAAGGCTCCCCGGCGGTATTGCCTTAGGTCGTCATCGCAGACGATTTTAGAATCGGTATAATTATTCAGGCAGTTGAATCTCCGGCATCAGCTCATCGGAAACGACTTGCAGCATTTCCTCCAATTTCGCCAGATCATCGGGACCGAAGCGCTGTTTCGCGCGCTCCATGACAAGGTGCAAGTAGGAATAACTGATGTTATAGTAATCAATGTACTTTTGGGTCGGGCGCAGGCGGTATTCCCGCTTGTCGATGGTGGACTGGATGCGCTCTACATAGCCTTTTTTGACCAGTGAGTTGATCTTATACGCGGCGTTGGGGGTAGAAAGATTCATCATGTGGCTGAACTGCGCAATCGTAGGTTCGCCCAATGCCATGATGACTTCCATGCAGAAAGATTCTACCGTCGTCAGCGTGGCCTCGCGATCCTCGAATCGACTGAAGATCTGCTTATAGAAGTGCAGTTTGAATTTGGTATATACCCGTCCGAATGTCTGGTCCAGCATAGCGAGAATCCCCCTGTAGGTTAGTGGATTTATTATAGCACATTCCGCCATGTAAAACCAGCCCTCAGGCATCCGTGATAACAAACGTCAGCTCGGCGTTGGCCGCGCGCACGCCGTCCACCCATGCGGTGGCCTTGCCGATGCCTACCGGGCCATGCTGTTCTATCAGCTCACATTCCAATATCAGCACATCGCCGGGTATGACCTGCCGGCGGAAACGGGCGCTTTTTACGCCGCCGAACAGGGCGAGCTTTCCGCGGTTTTCCGGCAGGCTTAACGCGGCTACCGCCCCGGTCTGGGCCAGCGCTTCCAGAATCAGCACACCGGGCATAACGGGGTGTCCCGGAAAGTGCCCCTCAAAAAACGGCTCCGTGCGGGTCACGCATTTGACGCCCCGCGCCCATTGGCCGGGGGTGTAGTCCAGGATCTTATCCACCAAAGCAAACGGGTAACGGTGCGGCAGGATCTCTTCGATCTCTGCCGCGCTCATGGCTCGGGGCGACTCATTTGGCGTATAGTTCATCCTCATCCCTCCCAGCGTTTGAATACCACGCAGGCGTTATGGCCGCCAAAGCCCAGGCTATCGCTCATGGCATACTCCACCTGCGCCGCGCGCCCATGGTTGGGGATATAGTCCAGATCCAGCTCCGGGTCCGGCTCCTGCAAATTGACGGTGGCGGGCAAAAAGGCATCGTGCAGAGCCAGCGCGGTAAATACGCCCTCTACCCCGCCTGCACCGCCCAGCAGATGGCCGGTCATCGACTTGGTAGAAGACACGGCCAGCTTGTACGCATGGCCGCCGAACACCGTTTTGATGGCCGCTGTCTCGCAGCTGTCATTCAGGTGGGTGGACGTCCCGTGGGCGTTGATGTAGCCGACCTGTTCAGGCACTACCCCGCCGTCGGCCAGCGCCAGCCGCATACAGGCCGCACCGCCTGCGCCGCCCGGTGCCGGGGCGGTAAAGTGGTAGGCGTCGCAGTTAGCGCCATAGCCCACGACCTCGGCATAAATTTTGGCACCGCGCGCTTTGGCGGCCTCGAGTTCTTCCAGCAGCAGTACGCCGCTGCCCTCGCCCATCACAAAGCCGCTGCGGCGGGCATCAAAAGGGATCGAGGCCCGGGCCGGGTCGTCCGCTGTGCAAAGGGCTTTCATGCTGGCAAAGCCGCCCACGCCCAGCGGGCTGATGCAGCTTTCGCTGCCGCCGCAGAGCATGCGGTCCTCGTATCCATCGCGGATACGGTGGAACGCATCGCCGATTGCATTGGTGCCGCCTGCACAGGCGGTGGTGGGGCAGCTGCACATGCCCTGCAAGCCAAAACGGATGGCGATCTGCCCCGCCGCCATATTGCCAATGGACATGGGGACAAAATAGGGGCTGACCTTTTCAAAGCCGCGCTGCTGACCGCGGGTGTGTTCTTCCTCGATGGTGGGCAGGCCGCCGATGCCGCTGGAAAGGATCACGCCAAACCGCGTATGGTCGATTTCTTCAAGCGCAAGGCCGCTGTCGCGGACGGCTTCGTCGGCGGCGGCCACGGCAAACTGGGTAAAGCGTGCCATTTTGCGGGCTTCGCGCTTGTCGATGCGCGCGGCGGGGTCAAAGTCCTTGACCTCTGCGGCCAGCTTTACTTTAAAATCAGCCGTATCAAAAGCCGTGATCGGTCCTACTGCGCAGCGGCCAGCCTTAATGTTCGCCCAGCTTTCTGCCACCGTATTGCCGGTAGGATTTACCGTGCCAAGGCCGGTAATAACGACCCGGCGTTTCTTTTTTGTGTCCATTGCACACCTCACATTCCCATTCCGCCGTCAACGCAAAGGACCTGCCCGGTAATATACCCGGCCTGCTCCCCTGCCAGAAAAGCCACCGCTGCCGCAACATCCTCGGCATGGCCGATTTTGCCTGCCGGGATGGCCGCTTCCGCTGCGGCACGGGCCGGTTCTGACAGCACGGCGGTCATATCTGTTGCAATAAAACCGGGAGCCACAACGTTGGCGGTGATATTGCGGGCAGCATACTCTTTGGCAGCGCTTTTCGTCAGGCCGATCAGCCCCGCCTTGCTGGCTGCGTAGTTGGCCTGACCCGCGTTGCCGTGCAGACCGACAACACTGCTGACGCTGATGATGCGCCCATACCGCTGGTGCATCATAAAGCGGCAGGCCGCTTTGGTGCAGAAAAACGCCCCCTTCAGGTTGGTGGCAAGCACATTGTCAAAATCAGCTTCGGTCATCCGCAGAAGCAATTTGTCGGCGGTAATGCCCGCGTTGTTGACCAGCACATCGATCCGCCCAAAAGCGGCAACGGTATCTTCTACCAGTTTCTGACATGCTTCGGGGCTGCGCACGTCCGCCTGCAGCGTGACAGCCTGCACGCCAAGGGCGCGACAGGCTGCGGCTGTTTCCTCGGCAGCGGCAGCGCTGCCGGCATAGTTGACGGCAATGTTCATGCCGTTTTCGGCCAAAGCCCGGCAAATGGCACGGCCAATGCCTTTGGCCCCGCCCGTAACCAGAGCGGCACGGCGCAAGTTTTCGGTTTGCGGCATGGTCAGGCTCCTTTCATGGTGCGCAGCAGCTGTTGCAGCTGCGCGGCAGTTTCCACCGGATAGCACGAGATGGCACTGCCCACAGTCTTTTTGACAAACCCGGTCAACGCCCTGCCGGGACCGATCTCAATGGCGGCGTCCACGCCCAATTCTGCCAGACGGCGGACGGTCACCTCCCAACGCACGCCGGACTGCACCTGTTTTTCCAGCAGCGCGGCAATGGTGTCGGTTTCCTCCATCTCGTGTCCCAGGCAGTTGAACAGCACAGGGAACTGCATCGGCGCAAAGCGGACAGCCTTACATTTTTCCCGCAGTGCATCCCCTGCCGGGTGCATCAATGAGGTATGGAACGGGCCGCTGACATTCAGCGGCAGGCAGCGCCGTGCCCCGGCAGCAAGCGCCAACTCGGCAGCTTTATCGACAGCGGCCTTGTCGCCGCCAATGACCAGCTGGCCGGGGCAGTTGTAGTTGCAGATCTGCACAACGCCTTCGTCGGCGGCTGCATTGCAGCATGCCTGCAAGGGGGCTTCATCCAGCCCCAAAACGGCTGTCATCCCGCAGGTGCGCCCCGCCGCAGCCGCAGCCATTGCCTTACCGCGGAAGGCGGTTAAAGCGACTGCGGTCTGCACATCGAACACCCCCGCACAGGCCAGGGCGGAATACTCCCCCAGCGACAGCCCTGCCGCATAATCCGGTGTGACACCTGCCTCCCGCAGTACGGCAGTAAGACCAGCGGCAAACGCCGTCATGCAGGGCTGGGTGTATTGGGTCTCGTTCAATACACCGGCTGCGTCGGTAAAGCAGACTTCTTTCAAATCAAAATCCACCGCCGCGTCGGCTTCGTCAAAAGCAGCGCGGAAAGCCGGGAAAGTCTCGTAAAGATCCCGGCCCATACCGGCGTGCTGGCTTCCCTGCCCGGCGTATAAAAATGCTAGTTTCATAAGGTGATCTCCTTGTACACCCCGGCGATGCAGTCTTTGGCTTCGCTTACCATCGCGGCAAAAATTTCTTTCACCGGGCGGACTTCGTGCAGCAGCCCTGCGGCCTGTCCGGCCATCAGGCTGCCATTCTCGGTGTCACCGTCAAACACAGCCTTGCGCAGGCTGCCTAAAGTAAAGCGTTCCAGCGCCATTTTATCAGCCCCGGCTTTTTCCTGGCGGACATACTCGCGGCTCATACGGTTTTTCAGTACACGCACAGGGGTGCCGCCGATGCGCCCGGTCACGATGGTATCACTGTCGCGGGCTTTTAACAGGGCGGCTTTATAGTTTTCATGGATGGGGCACTCGGTGCTCGCCAGCAGACAGGTACCGACCTGCACACCGCACGCCCCCAATGCCAGCGCCGCAGCCAGCCCTCGTCCATCGGCAATGCCGCCCGCAGCGATGACCGGCACATGGACGGCATCGACGACCTGCGGGACAAGTTAAAGATATTGAGGTCAGTCGATTTTGCCGATGAAGCGGTAGTAGATTTCTACTTCCTGCTCACGGCTTCCGTCCTCGCCCTTGACAGCTTCGTGGACGGTTATTTTTTCAATTAGAGTGTTCAGAAGTTCGGCGGTCAGCTCCACAGGGTTGACATACTGTTTCATCAGGGCAATCCACTTTTCAGCATCCGCTGCGGTCTGTACGGCGGCTTCCATCGTTTCGTGAAGCTGTCTTATTTTTGTTTCAAGCTCCTTTTGCTCGTTCTGGTACTTCTCGGACAGCATATTGAAGTTATACTCGGTTATGCGTCCGGCAGACCAGTCCTCATACATTTTAGCAAACAGCCCGTCAACCTCGGCTTTACGCTTCTCTGCCTTTTTCAGCTCCGCAGCCTGCTTTTTCTTCGCAGAGTTTCTTTCCCTGTCGCTGGCATTGAGCAGGCGTTTCAGCAGCTTGTCCTCGTCTTTCTGTGCCAGCATAGACCAGTATTGCAGTCTTGCAAGCACATAGGCATACAGTACATCATAGCGGATATAGTGCATGGAACACTGGCGTAATCCCTGCCCGTTCTTGCTGCAATGGTAGTACCCGTATGGGTTCTTATTCTGCTTGTTTTCCCCATAGGCTAAAGACCATCCGCAGTCTGCACATTTTATCAATCCTGCGAAAATCTGTGTCGTACCGTTTCTGCGTTTCCTGCGTCTGCTTGCAATCAGCTCCTGAACTTTTTGGAACACTTCTTCAGAAATGATGGCTTCGTGGGTATTTTCCACACGATACCATTCTTCCTGCGGCTTCCGCACCTTTTTTCTTGTTTTTGAATGAAATATTGGTCTGCTTATTGTGAATGCTGTGACCGATGTAGGTTTCCTCTTTCAAAATGCTCTTGACCTGTGCTATCGTCCACGCATAGGCTTTTTCTGCGGGCGCACCGGCGTAGATATTGGCGAAAGTCCCGTATCTTTCATAGTTCAGCCAGCCGGGGGTAGGTACTTTTTCCTCCACCAGAATCCGTGTAATGCTGGCGGCTCCACGCCCGTGTACAGCAAGGTCAAAAATCTTCTCTACAATCCAGCGTGTTTCCGGGTCGATCAGAAGATGCCCTTTTTTGTCCGGATCTTTTATATAGCCCAGCGGTGCATAGGCTCCATAGTGTGCGCCATTGGCAAATCTTGTGTGCATGGCAGCCTTGACCTTTTTGCTGGTCTGTCGGGCGTGCATTTCATTCAGGATGTTTAAGAACGGTGCAAGCTCGCTTTCTCCGTTGATGGTGTCCACATTGTCATTGATGGCAATGTAGCGTACTCCCTTGCTGGGGAAATAGATTTCCGTGTACTGACCGGTCAGGATATAGTTTCTTCCCAGACGGGATAAGTCCTTTGTGACAACGCAGTTGATTTTCCCGTCCTCGATGTCATCAATCATCCTTTGGAAACTTGGACGCTCGAAATTTGTCCCGCTCCATCCGTCGTCAATGTACTCGTCTACAACGGTCAGCCCATGCTCTGCGGCATACTGTCTAAGCATCATGCGCTGGGTCTGGATACTGCCGCTTTCCCCCTGTAATTCATCGTCACGGCTCAATCTCAAATATAGTGCAGTGTTATAAATCGTTGTATTGTATGGTTGTTTCACGGTTAAAAATCCTCCTTCTAAAAGAAACAACCCACGCTTATACAATACTCGCTGGTACAAGTATATCATAAGCGTGGGCTGATTGACAGTCGTTATTCCGTATTTTTTCAGGAAGCGGCGGCAGCGTGCTGGATCACATCTTCCAGCAGACTGTCAAGCGGCTTCCCATCCTGTGCGAAATGCTCCGATACCTTGATACGGACTTTCCCCATGACAAAATACTGGGTGCCGTCTTTTTTCGGTAAGCAGGGTTCCGCTGTTTTTGTTATTGCTCTCGTTTTTGCTTTTTTTTGCCATAGGCAGTTACCTCCATAAATGAAATATGCCCGACAAGGGAATGTCAGACAGGTGTACAGCCGCAGACTGTCTCCGTGTCAACCAAACCGTGTCAACCGGCAGAAAAGACTTTGAAAACAATCCATAGGCGCTCTATTATTACTTTTTACTTTTTCTTTGATTTCTTGGTTGACATGGTTGACAAAGGAGAGAAATGCCCCAAATATCAGGCTTTTCCCCGTCAACCGGCTGTCAACCGAAGCGTCAACCAAACTGTTAACCGGTGGCTTTTCAGAATGGCAGTTCCATTTGCCGGGCTTCTTCTTCCGTGATTTCCTGAAAACCGTCCCCCTCCGGCGGGGTCTTGGTTGACACGCTCCCAGCCTTTTTGAGAACCGTATTTCTTATACCGCTTCGGGCTTTTGTAGGCTGCCCAGCCCTGTATGATGCCGCCCGCAATGCCGGTATTCATAATCTCGCAGATTGCCCGTGTCTCCCAGTCTGCCGGGGAATTTAAGTTCCCCAGCGCTTCCTCATAAAGCTGCTTGGAGCATACCCTGTCGCCGGTGTAGTCCTCCAAATAGGCGTAGATCATGCCGGCCTGTGTGTCTTCCTGCATAAAGTCCTGCTGGTGGGCGTTCAGGTATCGGTTCATTTCCATGCTGAATGACAGCTTATACTTCCCACTGCGATAAACCGTCATGGCTTCCGCCCACATCTGTTCGATATACGCCCTCGCCGCCGCTTCATCGTCCAGTATGTGAACCTCCGCCCGTTCCGGGTACACCGTCACGGGGAGAAAGCGCCGGTTGCCGGTGCGGTCACGGGGCAAAAAGTCCTGCCGGTTGGTCGTCCCTCCAAATACACATTGCCGCAGCCGGTCTGCCGGATGTGTCTCATACGGCACTTTGTAGGTTTCTTTCTGGCGGCTTAAGAATGACTTGATTTCCTCAATACTCTTGGCGTTGGCTGTGGCAATCATCTCCGACATCTCAATAATCCAATGCCCTTGCAGCTTGCGGTACACATTTTCATCGTCCAGCTTTTTCAAATCGTCTGAAAACCATTCGTCCCTGCCTGCCAGCAGCCGGAAAAAGGTAGATTTCCCGGCTCCCTGACCACCAACCAGACAGAGCATGACCTCAAACTTGCTCCCCGGTCTGAATACCCGCCGGATGGCTCCCATCAGGAACAGTTTCAAGGCTTCATAGGTGTATTCGTCCGTATCGGCTCCCAGAAAGTGATGCAGGGCGTAACGGATGCGCTCTGTGCCGTCCCATTGCAGGCTGTTCAGGTAATCCCTGACTGGATGGTAGCGGTTTTCATTGGCAACAATCTTGATGGCGCTCTGCACCTTTTTCTCGCTGGTAAGCCCGTAATTTTCTTCCAGATACAAAAGCAGGTAGTTCATGTCCATGTCGGTCAGCGTGGTACTGGTGCGCTCCCAGCCCAGCGGCTTCACAATGTCAATCTGCTCCGTCAAAAGGTTCAGGCGCAGCGCCCCGCGAAACAGAGGGTCACGCTGGAACACCGTCAGGCAGTTTCGGATGCTGTTCTTCACGCCGCCTTTCTGCGTCCCCTCTAATGTTTCCCGGATTTCTGCCGGTGTCTGCGCCGGTTCCATTGTGTCCATCGTCCTTTTGACCGCTTCCTGCGTTTCCGGCGGCAAGCTCTGAAATTCGCTGTTCAAGCCGCAACACCTCCTTTCCCTGTGCGGCGATCAATGCCGCTTTTTCTTCTATTTCTCCGTATAACAAAATATCCAAAAGGTATTCTGTGTAGCTTATCCTCTGCAACGCTTCCACAAAAAGAGGATGCCAGATGGCATCCTGCGGCTGTGGGGCGTATGCTGTTTTCCAATGCTCCAGCAGGCGCAGATAATCGCATAGCACCCGGAAACAATACCGTTCCGTTTCCTGAAATCTCTGCTCCGCTGATTTTTGTCGGGGCTGTGACCTGTTGTGACGCTTCCTATCTGGCGGCGCATTGCCGGATTTCTCATAGGAAACGCCGAAGTCCTCCGCAAGCCTGACCGCAGCTTCCCGTTTCCCCAATCCATGCAGCAAAGCGGCAAAGTCGATCACATCCCCGGAAGCCCCGCAGCCGAAGCAGTAAAAGCGGCTGTCCACTTTCATGCTGGGCGTGCGGTCATTGTGGAATGGACAGCAGACCATGCCGTTTCTCCCCACCCGGATTCCATAGAATGAAGCAGCCTGCCGGGTGGTAACAGACTGTTTCACCGCTTCAAATACATTCAAATGCTCCCTCCATAAAAATACCGGTAGCGGTAAAGCTGCCGGTTATATCATAGCTCCATCTCATGTTTCTTTCTCTGTACTTCCTGTGGCTGCTCCCTCCGGCGCAGTGCGGTATCTACGGCGTTCTGCACCTGCCGCAGCCGTATGACTTCCTCCCGGAGTGGCTTGTGCTGCGGAGACAGTTCGGCATACTCTGTTTTTAACTGTGCGTATTCCTGTTTCCATGCTTTCAGGGCAATGGGTTTTCCGTCCAGTTTTTCTTTCAGAATACGGCGGGCGGCATAAAACAGCCGTAACTCCGCATCGTGGGATGTTTCAAATTTCTCCCTCTGTTTCTTAAACTTGATATTGTTCAATTCCGTATGAACAGGTTTTAGCCGCTGGTAATTCTCGCCCTCCCGTATCAATTCCTGCAATTCCTTTATCCGGGCAGATTTCTTTTTCATGGAGCCGCTTAATGCTTCAAATTCTTCACTGACAGAGGAAAGACGCTCCTGCAAATCCTCTAATGTGAGCAGCTTGTTTTCCGTCAGATAATTGACGGCTTCGGCAAACTGCTTTAAGTTTCCGGTTCTGGCTTTATTGCTCCATGCCCCTGCGTTGCGCTGGTTGTAATAAGCGATCAGCAGGTCGGCAAGGCTCGGTGTCTGGGGTTTGGAAAGTTCTTCTTTTACCTCTGCCATCCAGACAAACAGGGCTTTGATCTTCTTCCTCACATCCTGCATGAGCCGGTTGGTGGCTTTAATCCAGCGGTTCAGTTCCCCTTTCTCGGTGCGGATGCCCTTTGCTTCCATCTGCCGGACATTAGCTCCCTCGTGGACAGTAGGTATCAGGTCAAGCCCCTGCCGCACATAGGAACGGTGGTCGATACGCACATCCAGCCCTTTTTCCTCAAATTTTGTATTAACGGCAGCCGCCCACTGCTCCCGCCAGTGTTCCAGCGTTTCCGGCTCATGCCAGTCTGTTGTATGGACAGCGTTAAACATATAATCGCCGTTTTTATCCCGGATTCGGTTTCCATCTTCATCAAGAAGATATTCCCGACGCTGTTTTTGTCCCCATGTGCCATCCGGGTTCAAAGGGCGCATGGTTGTCATCACATGAAAATGCGGGTTAGGGATGCCGCCGTCCTCTTTCTCCGGGCTGTGAAAAGCAAGGTCGGCAATCATGCCTTTTGTCACAAACTGCTCCTGTACGAACTTCCTCGCCAGCTCCATGTTTTCTTCCAGCGTCAATTCATTCTGCATGGCAATATCAAAGGAATAGGCAAGCTGTGCTTTTGGATGTTTCTCGCAGTTCTCCACAGCATTCCAGAGGGTCGCCCGGTCAAGATATATTTCCGGCGCATGGGGCGGCAGCATGATTTCCCGAAGCGATCACGCCGCCCTTTTTGGTGTAGTCGCTGACTTCTCCATAGTAGCTGCTGTAAAGACGCTCCCCGGCTCGATAGGCTGCGCTGGCAATGGTGCTCTGACCGGCGCTGCGCTTGATCTGTGCGATTGAAAAATGATAAAGTGCTATCCTTAGTCACCGCCTTTCTCCTGCCCGGAAATACGGGCGTGGTTCTCTGTGGCAGACCGGATGAAATGCTCCGCCTGCGGCAGATTCAAAATGCTTTCCATGAGGGAATAAAATTCCGCTTCGGATAGCTCCTTTGTCTGTGGTGCAATGCTCTCAATAGCTGCCCCACGGGTAATCAGCCGGTGCGTCCTCTGTTTCCGGGAACCGCTTTCCAGATACGCCTGCCGGTTTTTCAAACGCTGCATTTTCCGTTTTTCCTGTTCCAGCAGGACAGTGGTTTTTTCATATTCCTGCTTCAACTGTTCCAAAGATTTTTCCATGTTCTCACATCCTTTGCTGATAAGATAAAGAAAGACCATCCGCAGACAGTCCGTGTGTCAGTGCTTCTATAAAACCCGATGAAAAGGGAAAACCGCAGAGCGGATTTCTCTTTGCGGCGGGTACACAGGGGATAGCCGCTTTAGCGGCGCAAGGGGGTGTAGCCACCTTGTCGGAGCGAAGCGAACGCAGACCTCGGATTGCTGATTTTATCAGCGGCAGAGGTAAGCTCCGCAGGACGCACGATACATGGTCTTTAGACTATGTATAGAAGTGCGCCCTTAGTTCCTAAGGGATTTTGCCGTTTCCGGCAGTCTTGTCCTTTTTCTTGGAACGCTTGGAAAGATACTTCGGGCAGTCAACCACAACCGCCCGGAAGCTCTGTTTACATTCGTGCTGGCATTTCCGGCACAGTTCGTTGTAAGTGATACGGCTGCGGTCATTTAAGAAGAAAGACCATTCCAACCGCCGCTTGTTACTCATTCTTGCCATAACCGGCTCCTTTCTCCGTTTCTATCTGATGTACGCAGATAGGCTGTTTTGATGTAGCGTCTCGGTATCATTTTTAAGTTTTTTTCCCTCTGTATGCCCCTTTGGAAAGTGCGGCAGTATTGCAAGTCAGGGAATGATACCTCACGCTTATTTGTCGCTTCCCGGTACGGTTTCGGAGCCTTTTGCCATCCATTCAAAGAAAGCAATTTTGCTGACCTTGATAAGTCTGCCCCTGCGGAACGCTGGAAAGCCGGGGTGTGTACCAGCTCATAGGCGCTCGCTCTTGAAATTCCCATAATCCGCTGAATGTCCGCCACATCCAGAACCAGCGGTAAATCCTCGTAGCTGTTCAATCTCTTTTTATCGTTCATTCTGTTCCTCCCATAAATCAAATAGGTTAAAATGCTTCCTGTTGCCGTTCTCCCCAAAAGCCGTTTTCCTGCCCCATTCCTGCGGTGTTTCCCTGCATTGGTGCGCCGAATGCGTCACTTCTCCTGCCGGTCATATCCCTTTTGGACGGTCATTCACTTGTCAAGGTACTGTGCGGTACGAAATTACCAACCGCAATCATCATAGCGTACTATCCTTGACAAAACAATGATTCTGCGATACCATGAGTGTAACGGATATAACTGAATTATATAATTACCATAAACAAAGGCAGGGGATAGGGATGGAGAATCAGTTTATACGGCATGAGCCATGTTTTGAGAGAATTTTGTTTGTCCTGACGCTGGACAGGAAGAAAATGAAAGAGCGGATTTTGATTGGGGAAGAACAGCAGATCCGCTTCCGTCTGAACGGGAGCCAAAACGCAGAGGTGCTTTGTGATATGACACGCCCACTGGGAACTTTTTTGATAAACTTTGAGCGTGACACGGACAGAGACTGGAACTTATACGGGCTTTCTCCGCTGCGGCAAGCTCTCCACTCCAACCGATGGAAACAGCCGGAGCTGGAGCAGGCGGCAAGCGAATTTCTTTGGGAGAAATATCTTAGCAACGACCCTCTGAAAATGTATGTGGCGTTCCGTATCTGGAACAGCTATCTGCTTGCCAGAGAACCCCGTGACCGTAACGCTGCCTGTGACCGCTTCATGGATAAAATGAGCAGCCTGACCGGGGTATTCCAAAACGAAACCATGAGCTTTGACAGGGAGACAGGAAAACCGAAACAATTTCAAGCTGGCAGCCTTTATTTCAAAGGCGCACCGTCAGAAGATACCCGGCTTGACCTCTGGTTCCCGGACAACCGGCGCACAGAAGAATGTGTGTCTGCCTATGCGTCCCTCTACCCGTTGATTACCTATTATCTGAACAGGCTGAATGACTGGGGGCTTTGCTTCCGGCAGTGCAAGGTCTGTGGAAAATATTTTCTGGCAAAGAGCCAGCGGTATGAGCTGTGCAGCGACAAGTGCCGAAAAGCACAGGCGCTTCAAAACAAGCGGGAATTTGACGAGAGGTCAAGAGAAAATAACTATGACCTGCTTTATAAAAATGAATGCCAGAACTGGCGCAACAAAATAAACCGGGTAAAAAATACCGCAGGCTTTCCGGCTGACCGTCTGGAAAAAATACAGGCTTCCTTTTCCGACTTTAAGAAAGAAGCCTTACAGAGAAAAAGGCTGTAAAAACAGGAACGGCCAGCCCGAAAGAATTTACGGACTGGCTGTATCAGCAGAGTAATGTAATTGTTGAGCTGACCGAGATATGAAAAACTTTCTATCGTCAATTTCGCATTATTGCAATAACAGATTGCTTCTTCCATGAATGGTAATATTATCATCAAACTTTTGGAAGAACTATAAATGTCCGAGGTGCCTTTGATTTCGACAAAAAAACAGGCTGAATTGTTACAAAGCTCGGACATTTCAAAAATTTTTTGAGAAATGGCGAAAAAAGCGGGGCAGCACACGCCGCCCCGCCGATCCCATACGGCTATTCCATCGTCCTGATTTGCTCAACAAGAGATTGTTTTTTCAGATTTCCAGTTGTGTAAGAAATCAAGGTGAATTGCACAATCAGCAGGATTGCTAAATATATCAATACGATCAGCCACGGAAATGAATAGTAAAAGTATGGATTCATCGTTTTCACAACGACCTGTACGGATAGGAAGCCCAGTCCAGTCCCCAAAACCAATGTTACCAGCGTAGCAAAAACTGAATACATCAACCCCTCATAGCACAGCATTTTGATAAGCTGCTTTTTACTCAAACCAATCGCCTGTAACATTCCAATTTCCTGCCTACGGGATAAGAAGTTTGTGATTGTCGTATTGACAAGGTTGATTAAAGAAAAGCACACAACAATAACAGCCACGATCAACAATACCCCGAAGGAAAGTTGTTGAAGTCCGCTATAATAAGTGATACTTTCTTTTATGGTTTCCATAACCAAATCGCTATTTCCGTCTATCAGTTGATTTAATGCAGCTTCAACCGTATCATATTTTTTCATATCGGTAATTACGGAAATCGTACCTGTGCAATCTATCCCGGTCGCTTCATTCATAAACTGCTCCGGAAGCGCAAAGCATTTTGAGAAGCCGGAGTAAGAATATTCGTTTACAATGCCCATGACGGTATAGGCCTTTGTGCGAATTTGGCCGGATTCGGTTTTATAGTCCACTTCGACGGTATCACCCAACGCAGCCTCAATATCATAGAGATCGGCACGCTCTTGAAGCAAGACAATTCCATTGCCTGCCACCAGTTCATCATAATCAGTCGTTCCCGCAATTCGCTCTTTCTCCAAATTCTGCTGTTCATCTCGGCAAAAGCCCTGAATCCATTTTCCAGAATTACCATTTACACGATATTCTGCGTCCGTGTAATACCAGTGCTTGATTCCTGTAACGCCATCAATAGATTCTACTGCATTTACAAAATCGGCATTTAGAAAATTCTTTTGCTGCAATCCAGACAAAGAAATACCAGCAGTGTCCCACGATTGATTTGCGTTGAGCTGAATGTTAAATTCACCGACAGGGAAAGCCCTGCCTCTTGCCTCTGCAACGCCATCATAGGAAACTAACATTGTCGAAATCAATACAACCAATACTCCGCCGAGTGAAAGAGAAAGTATTGTTAAAGTGGACTTTGCCTTTTGTCTGGACAGATTCATTTTAGCAAGTGAAGCAGGCGTTATTTTACGGTGCAGCACGGAACTTTCTTTCATTTTCCCCTGATAATCGGAATATCGCAATGCTTCCAGCGGAGATACTGCCGCAGCTCTTTTTACAGGAGTATGAATGGCAATCATCACAATAATAAATGCAAAAAGGCCAACCCCGGCCGTCACACATAAAGTGGTCAGCCAGTACCAACCGGCAGGAACCAGAAAGTACCCAATCACATTTCCAATAACCAGACCAATCGGGATAGCAATGGCAGCAAGTAATTTCCCCTCGCGGTAAACCATCTTTTTGATCTGTCGTTTTGTAGTTCCGATTGTGCGAAGCTGTCCATAGTTACGGATACTGCTTGCTACTGAAATATAAAAAATCGAATAGATCACAATGCCGGAACCAATGAAAGTTACAAAACCAATCAAGAAATAGAACAGCATATCGCTTCCGTGATTTTCGTCCTTTAAGTTAAAATATGTGGAACGGACAATCACATTATCATCGGAAATTTTTAATTGCTGCGCCAGAGTGTTTGCATAGTTGGTGGCTTCTTCCTCGCTCATATTTTGAGCGCCTTTCAGCCCAATGTAATAATCAATCATGCCCTCGTCGCCATACTGCTGTCTTACTAATTCTTTCGATATAATGGCTGTATAGCGCCCAATATCGCCGGTTTTCACATCTAAGATTCCCGTCAATTTGAAATCATGGGTAGTGCCGTCAGAAAAGGGGATTTGAATTGTCTGTCCCAATTCATTTGAATAGCCCAAACTATCCAAAAAGGATTCTTGCACTACAATTTCATTCTCCGAAGCTGGTAAATCTCCCGAATAGGGCATACTTTGGGATTTTAGCATATCTGCATTTGCATAAGTAAAATTCACGGTTGAATGGTTTACCTGTTCAGAAAATGCGTTAAAAAATTCCCCAACCCACGCAATTTCTTCTTGCTTGTATAGTTCCTGTCCCTGTTGTTCAGAAATCGCATGATACATAATCTGCGCTGTTTTTTGGTTGCGGTTCTGCGTTTCCTGCATAACCCCAAAGCCATAGAGGACAATAGCAGATAGCAATGCGCTGGCAAGTGCAATCGTCAAAATAATAAAGATATTTCTTTTTCGATTTGCCGATATACTGCGGTTTGATATGCGCTTTACAATGCCGCTGGTATCATTTTCAAAAGGCCATGTCATAGCCTGCCACCTCCTTACTCCACAATCTTGCCGTCCTCAATGCGGACAATCCGATCTGCAAGGCGGGCAATGTCGTCATTGTGCGTAATCATCACAACAGTTTGCCGGAACTCCGCACTGGTGCGCTTGATAAGCCCCAGCACCTCGGCGCTGGTCTTGCTGTCAAGGTTGCCGGTCGGCTCGTCGGCCAGCACGATAGCCGGTTTGGTAATCAAGGCGCGGGCGATAGCCACACGCTGCTGCTGTCCGCCGGAAAGATTGTTCGGCATATTTTTCAGTTTATCTTCCAGCCCCAGCAGGTGAACGATCTCGTCCAAAAACTTCTGATCCACCGTGTCCCCGTCCAGCTCCACCGGCAGGACGATGTTCTCATACACATTCAGAATAGGAACAAGGTTATAGTTCTGGAAGATAAAGCCGATGTTGCGGCGGCGAAAGATGGTAAGCTGTTCATCGTTCTTCTTTGCCAGTTCTTCGCCCCGGACGATCACGGTTCCGCTGGTGGGAGTGTCCAGCCCGCCCATCATGTGAAGCAGGGTGGACTTGCCGCTGCCGGATGTTCCCACAACGGCCACAAACTCGCCGTCCTCCACGGAGAAGTTCACACCGTCAAGGGCGCGGGTAATGTTCGGCTCTGTGCCGTAATACTTTTTCAGATCAATCGTCTGTAAAACGCTCATACTCAAAACTCCTTTCAAGGCTTTCTGCCTGTTGATAAGGGTATTGTAAAACCCAAATGTCCGGGAAATGTTACAGCGGCCAAAAAATTTCATTGAAAATCGGGGTGAAATGTTACAACGCTCGGACATTTCAAAATCAGTCTGCCATTTTGATCCGTTCCACCAACGAATTTCTGCATTGAATTTTTAGACAGATAGCAGAAATTATAATAGGTGTTATTATTAAGCAGACACCGTAAATCAGTAATGGAATAAAAGGAAAAGTATATTGAAAATAAGTTAATCCATTCGCAGACAATATCCGTACTAACAAATAACCCATCAAGGTTCCTGCCACAACCGTAATAATCAAGCATGGAATAATCAGTAAGACACTTTCATGCAGCAGCATTTTCTTTATCTGTTTTTTTGTCATACCGATAGATTCCAATATTCCAAATTCTTTTCTCCTTGTACTGATACGACTAATCAAGGTGTTTGTCAGATTAAAAATGCTAAACATAATGACAAAGGCAGATACCCCATAAACTTGTACGCTGGTATTATGAATCGTATTTGCCGAAGATGCTTTTACCTCTTGTAAGGTTTCCATTACCAAATCAGGGTGTCGGGACAGTATATTATTTAATTTGCTTTCTACTGATTTACCCACTTTTTCATATTCAGGTACGGACAAAGTTAAGGAAGCTGTTAAATCCATATCGCCCCACAACTTTTCTATGGTTTCTTTGGGGAGATAAAAGCCCTCATTCATACTTTTTTCGGAAGTACCGGCAATCAAAATATCTATGCTGTGTTCAGCCCCATCAAACCATCGTAATGTCACTTTTTCTCCTATTGACGGGCAAGCATGATAGACTTCTTTCTGTACGCTTGTTCCTAATATAACCATAGCGTCTTGTTTCACCAATGTTTCGTATGTCCAATCAACAGGAAGCGTTTTCAAAATTTCCTCCTGATTATCAGGCGTAATCGGAATAATGGGAATTTCTAATTGTTCATCGTGATACTCAATAATGGCTGCGGTTCTCTCCGTAGCATAAATCTCTTTAACTTCCGGGATTTGTTGCAATTCTTCCATGAGTTCTTGTGAAAAAGGCGTATTAACTTGATACTCCGAAATACCATACGGTTTCGGGTTGACTAATGTATTGTGGTTAATCGTAATATAATATTCTCCATCTTCCAAATTCCCCATTCTTGCAAAGGAATCTGGATTCCATGATGATATAAAAGTGGCTCCAACCATAAATAAAATCCCGCCGATTGCAAGCGAGGCAATCGTCAGATTGTGTTTTTTTCGATTCTGCTTTTCGCTCAATACGGCTAAAGAATACGGTGAGAGCCGAATATGATTTTTCCTATTCTGCACTCTACTTTCTTTTAGTTCTGGATCGTTTCCAACATATTTTGTTGCTTCAATAGGGGAAATATTTGAAGCTATTTGTGCGGGCTTGTATACGGAAATTTGTACGATGATAATGCCTAATATTATTGCTAAAATACTTGTGGCTATGGCATTGATAATCGTTATTCCATTCGGCTCTAACAAATATGCAAATATGATACCTACTGTAATACCGGCAGGTATTCCGAACAGGCAGAAACGATACCCCTCTTTACGAATCATCCGCTTAATTTGTTTTTCTGTCATGCCAATAGTTTTGAGCTGTCCAATCTGCGACACTTGATTTGATACCGAAAGGTAGAACACACTGTATATGACAATTCCGCTTGAAAATGCAATAAAAAGAGTAGCTAAAAGAACACCTCCCATTCCTGATCCACTGATAAGTGAGGAACAGAATTTGCTATTAAAATAAAGTTGGTTCCTGCTTATGTCTTGGGATAAAGCCAGACGATATACTGTATTCTCAAAATCAATAAGTCCCATTTCCGTGGCACCATTTACACGAATCAAGGCACTATATGGAATATCCGATAATAACACACCCTGTTCTGCATACGCTGGGGAGACATAAAAGTAAAATGTTCCTGTTTCCACATTATCAGTAAAACCAGTAATGATGAAATCCTCTGTTTTACTCCCCGCCGTTGGTAAAGTGATGGTATCTCCTATATTTAGCTGATACCCCAGCTCTAATTGAACATTTTTATCAATTACAATTTCATTGTACTGTTCTGGACAGGTTCCACTGACTAATTCATAGGATTTTATAATTCCAAAACCAGTCGGCATATAAACCGCTTCAAATTTGATCCCATCCATCAGAAAACTATCACTATGCTTATAGGGTACAATATCTTCAAGATCAGGTTCTTTTTTCAGAACTTCTATCTGTTCTGCTGTAAGCCCCCCGATGGTAGCTTGCTGCATTTGATTCAAAATCTTTTGTTCACTAATTTTGCTGCCTTGTTGGAATAAGGAGATTCCCACAATCAAACTAATTGCCAGCGCAATGGTCAAAACATTAAAAAAGCAAAAAATACGATTTGAAGATACATTGCGTTTTGCTAATTTCTTTACAATGGCGCTGGTGTCATTCTCAAAAGGCCATGTCATAGTTGTATCACCTCCATATTTGATAAGGGTATTGTAAAACCCAAATGTCCGTGAAATGTTACAGCGGCCAAAAAATTTCATTGAAAATCGGGGTGAAATGTTACAACGCTCGGACATTTCAAAAAAATTTACGGCGGGCAGCCGGAAATGGCCGTCCGCCGAAACATACTACACGATCTTTTAGATAGATTGATTGTGAAATAATTTCAATCCAATCACCACATCTATCATAAGTTCCACAATGAGAATTATACTAATGGCAAAATTAAAATTACATAGGTTATATAATCCGATATAGATTTCACAAGTAAGAAATACAACTTGCAGACACAAATTTAAGTATGTCACTAAATGCTCGTTAGTTCTATTCCACAATCTAAACAGGAACATTGTAAAAATAGGTTTTCCCGTAAAAGCAAAAAGCACTGACAATACCGGCACCAAAAATACATAGTAAGAATCTACTGCATTGCTGGGGGTTGTACCTACCCATTGAATTGCTATATTATCAGGAACAACGAAAAATAAAACAATAGATAAAATAACATTGATTATTAAGATGATTGTTGTTGCTTTGCAAAAATTGATTTTTTTCATGGTGTTTTCTCCTGTTATAAGTGTGCTTTATTTAGTCGGCAACATAATGGAAAATTCCGAACCCTTGCCCGGCTCCGAAACCACTTTGATATAGCCGCCCTGCCGTGTTACGATCTCGCGGGCCAGATACAGGCCAATGCCCACGCCCTGCTGTTCGTGTACTTCTTCCTCACGATAGAAGCGCCGGAAGATAGCGGCCTGATTGCTTTCAGAAATTCCTTTGCCAGTGTCGGTCACTTTGATCTCCACATACATTTCCCACAGCACCACCGACACAGCGATTTTCCCGCCTGCCGGGGTGTACTTCACCGCATTGTCCAGCAGGTTAAAGAGGGCTTCGGATGTCCACTTGCTGTCATGGGAAACGGTCAAATCCTCCGGGCAGTCCACAGACACGGCGATTTCCTTTTTCTCCGCTGCATACACGATCCCACTCATGGCCTGCGCCACAGTATCAAAGAGGCGGCCCGATTTCTTATCCAACTGGATCACGCCTGTTTCCAGCCGGGAGGTTTTCACAAGGGCCTGAAAGAGAAAGTCCAGCTTATCCGTCTGGCTGCGGATTCCCCGGATAAAGTCGGTGCGCTCCGCCTCAGTCATGGGCTTTTCCAGCAGGGTATCCGTCGCCATTTTCAGATTGCTTACCGGCGTTTTCACCTGATGGGAAATATCCGATACAAGGGTCTGTAACTCCTGCCGTTCCTCGTCCACCCGGCGGCGGTTCTCCTGCATGATCTGGTAAAGCCTTGCCAGCCGGTGTCCAATTCTGGCAAGCTGGGTTTCGCTGTCCTCTGGCCGCTGGGGTGCTTCATTTCCGGCGATCATGTGGTCTAAGGTCTGGCACAGGTCAGCGGTAAACTGCGACAACCGCTTTCCAAACGCCTGCGTCAGTACAAAAATCCCCACAAGGGCGCACAACAGCAGCGCCCCGCCCGTCAGCAGCACCGCCGTCTGTTTTGTCACAAAAAACAGGGCTATGGTGATCCCGGACATGGAGAGGACAAGTCCTATTGCCACCCAGCCAAACAGCCGCTTTACCGAGAGGTTTTGAAACTTCATTTTGCCTCGCCTCCCGTCCATTGATAACCCATGCCGTAAACGGTCTTGATGTAGGGGGCACCTCCGTCGGATTCAATCTTGCTGCGAATCCGACTGATGGAGGTTGTCAGGGTGTGTTCGTCCACATACTTCTCGTCTATATCCCACAGCTTTTCCAAAAGCTGTCCACGAGTCAGCACTTGCCGGGGATTTTTGCGAAACAGGTTCAGCATTTTGTACTCCATCGGGGATAGAGTCAGAGGCTTTCCATTTAAGGAAGCCATCTGCTCTGAAAAGTCCAGAAACAGCCGTCCATCGTCGTAAATGTCTTTAGCTGGTTTGTGGTGTTCCAGCATGGCGAACATGGCTTTGATTTTTCGCTGCAAGGCTCTGATCACAAAGGGCTTTGTGATGTAGTCCACCGCGCCCACCTCATAACCCCGTATCTGGTCGCTCTCCTGATCGTTGGCGGTCAGGAAAATTATGATGGTGTCCGGGTGCTGGGGCTTTATTAGCCTGCACAGTTCAAAACCGTTGCCGTCCGGCAGGTTGATGTCCAGCAGCACTAAATCAAATTCCCGCTGGCGTATGGCTTCGGCTGCGGTTCTGGCGTTTAGGGCAGAAGTCACGCCGTAGCCGTCTGCGGTCAGGTTATAGGCCAACATCTTATTCAAAAAACTGTCGTCCTCGACAATTAAAATCTGCTTCATATCCTCACTTCCTTTGCTTTTTGCAGATAGTATAACAGGCAAATGTCCGAGAATTGTTACAAGGACAAATATATTTATCATTTTACAGCTTTTTTATGTGTACTGCAATTTTATAAAAGAAAGGACAGCAGTATCATCAAATTGCTGTCCTTGCGGTTTATTATAGCTGGTAGTGTATAAGCGCTGCATCAGGCTGAAAATGCCCTCCTGCATCCGTGCGCCGCCACTGGCAGAAAAAATGATGAGCGGCAGGTGCTTGTCGGCAGCGTACTCAATCGCACGTGTGATTTTTTCACCAACAGCGGTGCTCATGCTGCCCATAAAAAAGCGGCTGTCCAGCACAGCGACCACCGCCTGCACGCCGCCGATCCTGCCGATTGCTGTAACGGCGGCTTCTTTCAGGCCGGTCTTGACCGAAGCAGCGGCCAGCTTTTCCTGATAATCGGGAAAATGCAGCACATCGTTGGGCGCAATGTCCGGGTTCAGCTCTTTAAAAGTTCCGTGGTCCAGAACCGTGCTGAGCCGATAATAGGCGCCGATTGCCAAATGCACCCCGCAGTTGGGGCAGACATACTGGCTCTTGACCCAAACCTGCCGCGTGGCACGGCGGCCGCATTTTTTGCACTCGACAAATTGCGGCGGCACCCAGTTGGGCGCAGCCGTACCGGCATCGCGGCGGGCTTTCATCTGAAAGCTGCGCTCCTGCGGGCTGGTCGGGAACAGCTTTTCAATGGCACTCATCCTGCAATACCCTTTAGGCTGCCCGCGCAGCCAGATAGTTGAAGATGTCGCCCACGGTTTTGAGCGTCCCCAGGTCCTCGTCGGCAATCGTAACGCCGAACTTGTCCTCAAACGCCATGTTCAGCTCTACCGCATCCAGGCTGTCCGCCTGCAGGTCGTCGGTCAGGCTGGCATCCATTGTGACCTTATCAGCATCGCAGTTCAGGGTGTCAACAAATACTTCTTTTACTTCTTCAAAGCTCATATTACGTACCTCACATAATTTAACTAAATAAATTGACGTAATTGTCAATGAGGTCATTATACCACGTTTGTTTCGAATGTCAATATTATTAGGTAAAAATATTTATCTAATCGAATCGCCGTTTTTCTCATCTTCCAGCATTACAAAAGGGAAGCACACAAATTATTCCCCCACAGGGGCAGCCCTTGCTGACTGCTATTTGACCGCTGCTGCATATCTTCCCTGTGAAATATCCAATCGCCTTTAAATGGTTTTATTTGCTTTCTCTTTTACTCTCCCAGATTATTTTCTATTCTGCAACATATTTCGCTCTAATGTGCTATACTAATAATATCCAATAAGGATGGAGGAACTTCTATGAAACGCAGCATCCGACTCCAATACAATGCCCCCGTCACACTGACCTTTTTCTTTTTGTCCCTCGCCTCTCTGGTATTGGGCTGCTTAACAAACAACTGGACAACCTCGCACCTGTTTAGTGTGTATCGCTCGTCGATGACGGATCCGCTATTCTATGTCCGGTTGTTCGGTCATGTCCTTGGCCACGGCGGTTGGAATCACTTTATAAACAATATGCTCCTCTTCCTTGTTGTCGCTCCCCCTTTGGAAGAACGATACGGAAGCCGAACACTTCTAAGCGGTATCCTTATGACCGCGCTGGTATCCGGCATATTGCAGTGTGTGCTGTTCCCCACTTCTGCATTGCTTGGTGCATCCGGTATCGTATTCATGCTCATCATGCTCTCCAGTTTGGCCGGCAGTAAGAATGGAGGTATCCCTATCACCTTCATCTTGGTTGGCGTGCTGTACTTAAGCCAGCAGGTATACAGTATCCTCTTTATACAAGATAATGTAGCTAACTTTATGCACATTGTCGGTGGTATTTGCGGTACAGCTTTTGGTTTTGCCGTCCGGAAGAGATAACGAATGATTGGAAAGAGAATCTTATTTATGATGAGTAAGCACATTTTTCAGAAAGAACCTGTCCTGAGCATTGCCACCTGTTTGGCGATCATTTCCGCCTTCTTTGTCCCCCCGGACGCAGAATACCTCGGATATATCGATTTCCGTACTCTTGCAATCCTGTTTTCGCTAATGACAGTTATGGCCGGACTGAGAGGGCAAGGCGTATTTGATAGACTCGGCCATGCCCTCCTATCTCATACCCGCACCACTTTGCAGCTAACAGTTGTTCTCGTTGGCCTATGCTTCTTCAGCAGTATGCTGATAACAAACGATGTATCGCTGCTAACATTCGTGCCATTTACGTTTGTCGTTCTGAATCGTTTGAACGCATCTGTTCGCAGCAAACTGCTCCTCCCTATCGTCTGTATGCAGACGATAGCTGCCAACCTTGGCAGTATGCTTACACCACTGGGCAATCCCCAAAACCTGTATTTGTATGGCAAGAGCGGGATGGATATGAGCTCTTTTGTTCTGTTGATGCTCCCCTATTCCATCATATCATTAGTGCTTATTGCTATATGGGCAGTATGGCTATGCCGTGAAGGTTCCGACATTGTTGTAACTCATTCTGCGGTAAACTCAGAACCAGACAAGAAACGCATTGCGTTGTACGGTATTCTGTTTATCGCCTGTTTATTGGTTGTATTGCGTGTTCTCCCATACGGTGTTGCATTCGCCGCCATCTTGGTGTGCACCTTCTTTGCCGACCGCCCCACTCTTGGCCGCGTAGACTATTCTCTGATTCTTACCTTTGTAGCACTGTTCATTTTCATCGGGAACTTAGGTCGGATGGAAGCGTTCTCTGGATGGCTGCAGAATATTCTGGCCGGCCATGAGGTTTTGGTATCCGTTCTGGCCTCTCAAGTGACCAGTAATGTGCCTGCTGCCATCCTGCTTTCTGGATTTACCGATAATTTCCGTGCGCTGATTATTGGCACAAACCTTGGCGGCCTTGGCACATTAATTGCATCCATGGCAAGCCTAATTTCTTATCGACAGATTGCAAATGAAGTACCTGCTGAAAAGGGGCACTATTTTGCGATGTTTACTATTTCCAATGTAGTGTTTCTGGCCATTCTGATGGGCGCTTGGGCCCTGACCTGATATTTCCGTAATTCTATTGCTATTTAACGTCTTTAAACGAAAATCCACATTCGTAAATGGTCGCGCAGGCAAGCAAAAGCGAGCGCATTATGAAAAATTACGTCAGCAGTTACAGAAAGCTCAAACACCATCTTCACGCAGAAGGCTGAAAGCTATAGGGAAACAAAAAAAGCGGAGAAGGCAAAACGCCTCCTCCGCGCCAAAATTTTCGGTTGTAGGGAAACACCGGGGGTAGAAAGTGTATTACTGCCATCCTCTTGCCGCAGGGTCGAGCATCTCGGCGGCGGAATACACCAGCGCGTTGCAGATGGCGGCAGCCACGTTGCTGCCGCCCTTGCGGCCCATGGCGGCGATGGCGGGCACGCCGTACTGCGTGCAAACCGCAAACAGCCGTTCCTTGCTTTCCACCACGTTCACAAAGCCGACGGGCACGGCGATGACCAGCGCGGGGCGCAGACCGCTTTCGATCTCGTCCGCAATCGTCAGCAGCGCCGTGGGGGCGTTGCCAACGGCCAGCACCGCGCCGGGGTACTCCCGCGCGGCCCTGTGCATGGCGGCGGCGGCCCGGGTCGAGCTCGCCGCCTTCGCAGCAGCGGCGACAGCGGGGTCGGCCATAAAGCAGAGTGCCTGCCCGCCCAATTTGGCCAGACCGGGCTTTGTGATGCCCGCCAGCGCCATGTTGGTGTCGGTGATGACCACTGCCCCGGCACGCATGGCCGCGACACCCGCCGCCGCCGCGCCGGGTGTGAAGCGCAGGTTCTCGGCGTAGTCAAAATCCGCTGTCGTGTGAATAACGCGCTTGACCACGGCGGCGTTTTCTGGCGGAATAGCAAGCCCGCGCGCGGCCAGCTCCGCCGTGATAATGCCCATGCTCGTGCGCTCAATATCGGCGGGCAGATGATGCTGCGGTGTCATTTTTTCCCTCCTCTGGGGTTGTGCAGACCCATGGCCGCGTAGACGGCGCCCATGTCCAGCGCACTGCGCACGCCGTCGGCCAGCAGGTCCAGCTGCTGTGTGCGGTAGTCGGCCATCGCAAGCGGCGCGGCGGTGTCCGGCGCGATTCCCTTGCGGCGGCAGAGGTACGCGGCCAGCTGCTCCGTCAATTCGCCGCTGTCAAACAGGCCGTGCAGGTAGGTGCCGAACACGGCGTTTTGCACGCAGCCCTCCGGTGTGCCGTCGGCATAGCGGCAGAACGGAGCGCCGTTCACCGCGGTGCGGCCCGTGTGAATTTCATATCCGGTCAGCGCAGCCCCGGTAAAGGGCGCGGCAGCTGTCGCCGTGACCTGTGCGCGGCGCTTTTCGGCGGTAAAGACAGTCCGCGTCGGCAGCAGCCCCAACCCGCGCAGCGTCTGCGGATGGCCGCTCTCGGTGCCCTGACTGTCGTCGAGCGTCTCGCCCAGCAGCTGGTAGCCGCCGCAGACGCCCAGCACCGGCGTGCCGCCTGCTGCCAGCTTGAGCACAGCGGCCTCCAGCCCGGACTGGCGCAGCCACAACAGGTCGTTCACCGTGTTTTTGGTGCCGGGCAGAATGACCAGATCCGGCGCGCCCAGCTCCCGCACGGACTGCACGTACCGCACACCCAAAAGCGGGTGCTGTTCCAGCGGCATAAAATCGGTAAAATTGGAAATATGCGGCAATTTCAAAACAGCTGCGTCCAGCGGCTTGACCGCGCTTTTGCTTTGCAGCCGCGGCGCAAGCGAGTCCTCGTCCTCGATGTCCACCCGCAGGTACGGCACGACGCCCAGCACCGGCAGCTGTGTTTTTTTCTCCAGCATCGCCAGCCCGGGGCGCAAAATTTCTACGTCGCCGCGGAATTTATTGATGATAAGCCCGCATATACGCGCGCGCTCGTCCGGCTCCAGCAGCGCCACCGTGCCGTACAGCTGCGCAAAGACGCCGCCGCGGTCAATGTCGCCCGCCAGCAGAACCGGCGCGTCCACGAGCTTTGCCAGCCCCATGTTGACAATATCGTCTGCCTTCAGGTTGATCTCGGCGGGACTGCCCGCGCCCTCGATGACGATGATGTCAAATTCATCGGCAAGGCTGTCGTAGGCACGCAGAATATCGGGAATCAGCGACTTTTTGCGGCGGAAGTATTCCTTTGCGGGCATGTCGCCGCGGACCTCGCCATTCACGATGACCTGGCTGCCCACATCGCTGCTCGGCTTGAGCAGGATCGGGTTCATCCGCACGTCGGGCTCGACGCCCGCGGCCTGCGCCTGCACGACCTGTGCGCGGCCCATTTCGAGGCCGTCCCGGGTCACAAAGCTGTTCAGCGCCATGTTCTGGCTTTTGAACGGCGCGGTTTTGTAGCCGTCCTGCGCAAAAATGCGGCAGAGCGCCGCGCACAGCAGGCTTTTGCCCGCGCCGCTCATCGTGCCCTGCACCATGATGCACCCTGCCCGGCTCATGCCAGCACCTCCCGCATAATTTTCAACAGCTGTTCGTTTTCTTTTTGGGTGCGCACAGCGGTGCGGTACCACGTCTCGTCCAGCCCCGGGTAGTTGCCGCAGCCGCGCACCACCGCACCGTGACGGCGCAGCTTTGCCCCAAAGTCCGCCGGTGCGCGGAACAGCAGGTAGTTGGCCTGTCCGTCCACGACCCGCAGCCCCAGTGACCGCAGTCCCGCGGCCAGCCTTGGGCGCTGGTCGGCAATGAGTGTGCGCACGCTGTCGGCATAGGCGGTCTCCTCCAGTGCGGCCAGCCCTGCGGCCTGTGCCAGACCAGACACGGCCCACGGCTGGCCCGCCGCGCGCATTTTGTCCAGCAGCGCCGCGTCACTGCACAGCGCATACCCCAGCCGCACCCCGGCCATGGCGTAGAGCTTGGTGAATGCCTTTAAGATTATAAGGTTCGGTGCATCGCGCAAAAATGTCTTAGCTGTCAGGGCATCCCGCGCGGCGAGGAAGTCGAGGAAGCACTCATCCACGACCAGCACCGCGCCGCAGTCGGCACAGCGGCGCAGCAGCTTTTGCACCATAGCGAGCGGCGTGATCTGCCCGGTGGGGTTGTTGGGCTGGCAGAGGAACACTGCATCGGTGCTGTCGTCGATGGCGTCTACAAAGCCGTCCGTCACGGCAAAGTCGTTTTCCTCCCGCAAAAGAAACCGCTGTACGTCACAATCCACCGTTTCCAGCGCAGCAGCGTACTCGGCAAAGGTCGGCGCGGGCAGCAATGCGCGCCGCGGGCACAGGGCCAGTGCCAGGCGGTAGATCAGGTCCGCCGCACCGTTGCCGCACAAAATTTGCGCAGTATCCACACCCTCTGCCGCGGCCAGCTTAGTGCGCAGTGCCCGGCAGAGCGGGTCCGGGTAGCGATCTGCCATGGGCAGTGCCGCTGTGATGGCCGCCGCCACGCCCGCGGGCAGCCCCAGCGGGCTGACGTTGGCCGAAAAATCCAGCGCGTCCCGGCCAAACTCGGCCCGATAGCCCGCCCAGTCGCCGCCGTGTACCAGTTCCATTCCGCATTCCCTCACAAGACAAGCATCAGCCGCACGGCCAGCCCCAACACAAGGGCCAGCAGGCTCTCGGCGTACATCATGCGGTTGGCACGCAGGATGTCCCGCGGCTCGATCTCGCGCAGCGGGTCGCCAATTGTCGGCTTATCGTAATATTCGCCAAAGTAATAGGCTGGGCCCGCCAGCTGCACGCCCAGTGCCCCGGCGCAGGCGCTCTCGGTCTGGGCGCTGTTGGGGCTGGCGTGGCGGCGGCGGTCCCTCCGCCAGATGCGCCACGCCCCGCGGGCGCTGCTGCCCGTCAGCGCCGCCGCAGCCACCCAGAGCAGCGCGGCCAGGCGGCTGGGCAGCCAGTTGGCGGCATCGTCCAATTTGGCGGCACAGCGCCCGAAATAAAGATATTTTTCGTTTTTGTAGCCGAGCATGCTGTCCATCGTGTTGATGGCCTTGTAGGTCAGCGCCAGCGGTGCCCCGCCAAGGAGCATATACAAAAGCGGTGCAATGACGCCGTCGCTGGCGTTCTCGGCCACGGTCTCCACGGCGGCTCTGGTCACGCCCGCGGCGGTCAGGTTTTGCGTGTCACGGCCCACGATGCGGGCCACGGCCCTGCGGGCCGCGGGCAGGTCGCCCTTTGCCAGTTCCTTGTACACATTGCGGCTCTCCTGTGCAAGCCCCTTGGCAGCCAGCGCCTGGCCGCACCAGAGCATTTGCAGCGCCAGCCCCAGCGCCGGATGGAGCCTTGCCGCGGCCCAGCAGGCAAGCCCGGTAACGGCCAGCGTGCCCAGCGGCAGCACCGCGGCCACCGCGGCCCCGCCGGCCAGCTCGCCCCGCGGCGTTTTGGGCAGTGCGGTGCGCAGGTGCTTTTCCAGCGCCGAGATGCACCGGCCCATGAGCACCACCGGATGCGTCAGCCACGCCGGGTCGCCAAACAGCGCGTCCAGCAAAAAACCGCCCAGCACCGCCCAAAAAATCAGCATGTGCTCTCCTTCGTGTACTGCACGGTCTTGACCAAACGCAGCTCATGCCGCGCCGCCCAGTCGCGGGCGTCCAGCACATAGCCGCCCGCGTTGGGGCCGCACCACCGGTAATAGCTGCGGCGCGGCACGCCGTAACGCTCCAGCGCAGCCATCTGGGTGCCGCCGTGAGCCAGGATCACCAGCATTTCCTCGCCGTCGGCCAGCGCCTTGTCCACCAGCGCCGCAAACGTGCGGCATACGCGGTCACTGAAATCGTCCTTGCGCTCACCGTCGGGGCAGCTGCTCTCGCAGTTGGCGGCGACCCACGCCTGATAGTCGGGGTCGTGCTCCATCTCAATATAATTGCGGCCTTCAAAGCTGCCGAAGCACATCTCCTTCAGCCCGTCCACGGGCACGAGCTCCGCGTTCGGGAACAGCACCTCCGCCGTCTGCCTTGTACGCTGCAGCGTGGAAATATAGACAACCTTCGGGTCAATATCAGCCCGGCGCAGCTGGGCCCGCCCCTCGGGCGAGAGCGGGATGTCCCGCTGACCCTGATAGCGCTTCTGGGCGTTGTACTCGGTCAGGCCGTGGCGCAGTAAATAAATCAGCATTTCGGAAGTTCTCCTTTCAAAATCGTCGGCAGGCCGCAAAACATCTGCACAACGCAGTCCGCTCGCGCGGCCAGCAGACAGGCCAGACGGCCCGCCGCCTCCCGCGCGGCACGCGCGGCGGGGTCAATCGGCACAACGCCGCCGCCTACCTCCGCCGCGGTCACAACATCATAATCTGCCAGCTCGTCGGCCAGCCGGTTCAAATCGGCGGCGTCGGCGGCCAAATCCTGCACGTCGTACACCTGCCGCCCACCGAGCTTTTGCGCAAAGGTGCGCTTGCCGCTGCAGAGCGGCCCTGTCACAAACACCATTTACAGCACCCCCAGCCATTGGCAGGCGGCCAGCGCCGCCAGCATCCAGATCTCGCATTTTTGCAGGAACCACCCGGCCAGATCACCGGTCACACCGCCAAACTGTTTTTTGGCAACAACGTAGTACCGCGCAAAAACGCAGCCTGCGGCCAGCACCAACGCCCAGCCGCCCAGTGCAGTCAGCCCCACGGCCAGCAGGGCGCAGAGCACGGCCAGCACCTGCCGCACGCGGACGCGGTCCGCCGCCGTGGCAAAGGTGTGGGCAAGGCCGGTGTTTTTCGCCAGCGGGAACGCCGCCACGGCCAGCCCGGACAGCGCCCGCTCCCCCACCAGCGCCAGCGTCCAGAGCACGCCGACCCGCGGGGTGAACGCCACACAGCCGCACAGCGCAAAATACGCCGCAAAGTAGCTGCACAGCCGGATGACCGCGAACGCGCCGCAGTGGGGGTCCTTTAAAATTTCCAGCTTCTTCGCGGTATCGCCGTAGCTTGAAAGTGCGTCACAGGTGTCGGCGTAGCCGTCCAGATGGATGCCGCCCGTGACCCAGACCGGCACAAGGCAGAACCCCGCCGCGCGGGCCGCCGCAGGCAGCGACAGCACGCCGCAGACGCACCACAGTGCGCCGCACACCACCCCCACCAGCGGGAAGGCGCAGAGCGCGTACCGCATATTTTTTTCGTTCCAGTCGAACTGCGGCATCGGCAGGGCCGAGAACATGGCGAACGCCACCGCAATCGTCTGTAAAGCTGTCACGGACCTTCACTTCCTTTGTAATAGACGGGGATGCCGCAGACAACGCGCACCACGCGGTCTGCCCGCGCCGCCGCAGCGTTGTTGACGGCGGCCAGTGCGCGCAGATAGCGGTCCGTATCGCCCGCATAGTCTGCCCCGCCGCTGAACACCTCGTTGGAAACCACAATCAGATTATCACATTGCAGCAGCATCTTGTCAATGCCCCGCAGGATCGCCGCCGCGGTTTCCGTCCCTGCACCGTCGGGGTCATACAGCTCATTGGCGGCCAGGTTGCCCAGGTCCTCCAGCAGTACGGTGCCGCGCCGGGGCAGGGCCACGCGGTCCAGGTGCAGCGGGCACTCTACCGTGGTGAACTGCTTTTCGGCCCGCATGGCGCGGTGCTTCGCCACGCGGGCGGCGCACTCGGCGTCCCAGACCTGCATCGTCGCCAGATAGGTGCGCGGCAGCGGTGCGCGCAGGCAGAGCGACTCCGCATAGGCGCTTTTGCCGCTGGCCGCGCCGCCGATGACCAGCGTCAGCACTGCGGGGTGTACGGCGTGATGCCGCCCTCCGCAAACGAGTAGCAGCCGTTGTAGACGGCCAGCGCCATATCCCACAGCGGCAGGCTGGCCACCGCGCCCGTGCCCTCGCCCAGATGCAGCTCCGCGGTGATAAGCGGTTTTTTGCACAGTGCGTCCAGCACAATATGTGCGGCTGGCTCGCTGGACACATGGCTGGCGAAAACGGCCTTTTCCGCCGCGGGGCAGAGCCGCACCGCGCACAGCGCCGCCACGCCGCTGATGAATCCGTCCATCACGATGGGCAGCCTTTCGAGCGCGCCGCCCAGAAACACGCCGCACAGCCCGGCAATATCAAAGCCGCCCAGCGCCGCCAGCACCCCCAGCGGGTCCGCGGCGTCGGGGTGGTTGCGGGCTATGCCGCGTTCTATCGCATCTATTTTGCGGTGCAGTCCTGCGTCGGAAAGTCCCGCGCCGCGCCCGGTCATCTCGGCCACAGGGCGGCCCAGCAGCACGCTGGCCACGGCGCTGGACGTCGTTGTGTTGCCAATGCCCATCTCCCCCGTCGCCAGCAGCTGTGCGCCGTTCTGCTTCTGCGCGCGCACCAGCGCGATGCCCGCGGCGATGGCCTGCACGGCCTGTGCGCGGGTCATGGCTGGGCCGGTGGTAAAGTCAGCCGTGCCCGCAGCAATGCGGCAGTCCGCCGCGCCGGGCACGGGTGCGCCCGCAATGCCCATATCGACGGGCACGACGTCGCAGTGGGCCGCAGCGGCCATACGGCAGACGCTGGTGCGGCGGGCGGTCAGGTTTTCGAGCACGGCGCGGGTCACGGAGGCATCGGTCTGGCTGACGCCCTGCGCCACAACGCCGTTGTCCGCGCAGAGCACCAGCACCGCGCGGCGGCTGACATCCGGCACGGGGTCGCCGGTCAGCGCGGCGGCGTCCTCGACCATGGCTTCCAGCCGCCCCAGTCCGCCCAAAGGCTTTGCCAGCGCAGCCCAGTGGGCGTGGGCTGCGGCGCGGGCGGCCTCGTCCGGCGGGGTAACGGCTGCAAGCAGGTTTTTCAGTTCGTTTTCGGTCATGATGTTTCCTTTATATAATGTTCGGCTGCAGCCGCAAAGCGCTTCGGCAGCGACGTACCCGCCCAGTAGAGATGCGGAAAACCCGCGTAGAGATGTGCATTGGCAAAGCCGCACGCCCACTGCCGCCCGTTTGCCTTGGCAGCGGTGAACGCATCGCCGTTTTCGGTGGAGTCCCAGTGGTGGAACTCGTGGACGGGCAGGGTCTCCCCCGCGCGGAACAGCATACTGTCGGCGCGGGCGGTCAGGCGGGCGTAGCCGAACCGCACAAGCCGCCCGACCTTGAAGCCCTGCCCGGGCAGCACGCCCGCCATCGGGTGGGGCGTGCCGTCGGCGTCCTGTAATGTCCGGCCCAGGTACAAAAAGCCGCCGCACTCGGCCACGGTGGGCAGGCCGCCCTGCACGGCGCTTTTTTACGGCGGTGCGCAGGGGGGCGTTCGCGGCCAGCCGGGCGGCGTACAGCTCGGGGTAGCCGCCCGGCAGGTAAAGCCCGCCGATGTTATCCGGCAGCGCCGTGTCGGCCAGCGGGCTGAAAAAGCACAGCTCCGCGCCGTTTTCCCGCAGTGCCTCCAGCGTTTCGGCGTAGGTAAAGCAGAACGCGGCGTCCCTTGCCACGGCAAGGCGCACCCGCGGCGGGGGCAGCGTGCACGGCACAGCGGCGGGCGCGGGGCGGTCAAACAGGGTGTGCAGCAGCGGCCAGTCGATGGTTTGCTGTGCGGCATCGGATAAGAGCTGTATCTTGTGCTGCAGATCGTCGATCTCGGCGGCGGTTTTCAGACCGAGGTGGCGGCTTTCTATCGCGGCCTCGGGCAGCGGCGGCAGGCAGCCGACCACGGGCAGACCGGTCTCTTTTTCGAGCATCGGCTTCAGCAGAGCGCACAATCCTTGCGTACAATCATTGAGCAAAATTCCCGCGATATGGTGCGGTGTGCGGAACGCCATCAGCCCGCGCAGCTCCGCCGCCAGCGTCAGGCTTGCCCCCTTGGGCCGCACAACGAGCAGTGCGGGCAGGTCCAGCGTATCGGCCAGCTGCCACGCGCTGGCCGTGTCGGTCACGCCGCCAAGGCCGTCGTAGTAGCCCATGGCCCCCTCGACGACTGCCGCGCCGTGCCCCGCCGCGTGCCGGGCGTAGAGTGCGCGGGCGGTCTGCGGTGCAGAGAAAAACAGGTCGAGATTGTGGCTTTCGACGCCCAGCACCGCGCGGTGGAACATCGGGTCGATGTAGTCCGGCCCCGACTTGAACGCGCAGGGGGTCAGCCCGCGGGCCGTCAACGCTGCCAGCAGCGCACAGGCTGCCGTTGTTTTTCCACTGCCGGAGCGGGGTGCAGCCAGAACCAATTGCAGCATTTTTACTCCCTCGCGATCAAGAAAACCGGGTTGTTCGCCATGAGCAGGTGCAGGCTGCCCGCCGCCCGGCTGCGGCTGACTGCGATTTGTGTGACCTGGGTGGTCAGGCCGTGGGCCGTCAGGGCCGCAACGGCCTCCTGTAAGGTTTCCAGCGCAATGGCGCTGATACAGAGCCGTGCATCGGGGTTCGCGGCCAGCGCGGCATCGACGACAGCCCGCAGACTGCCCTTGCTGCCGCCGATAAAAACAGCGTCCGGAGTGGGCCAGCCTGCCAGTGCGGCGGGGGCAAGGCCCTCGGTAAGGTGCAGATTTTGCACCGCAAATTTTGCGCGGTTCTGACGGATAAGGTCACAGGCTTCCGCGTCGCACTCCACGGCGCAGACCCGGCCCGCAGGGGCGGCCAGTGCCAGCTCCACACTGACGCTGCCGGTGCCCGCGCCCACATCCCAGAGGGTATCTGTGGGGCGCACAGCCAGCTTGGCCAGCGCGGCAGCGCGGACCTCCTGCTTGGTCATCGGCGTTTTGCCGCGGATGAACGCTGCATCGGGCAGGCCGGGCGTGCGGCGCAGGGGCGCGGGCACATTTTCCACAAGCAGGACACTGAGCGGTGCAAAGCGCTGTGCGGCCAGCTCCTGCGCCGTGCCGGTCACAAGCCGCTGGGACGGCGTGCCGAGGTTCTCTCCCACCGTGGCCGCAGCGTCGCCCAGCCCGGCAGCCGCCAGCTGTTGGCAGAGCGTCGCGGGGGTCTCGCTGCCGCCGGTCAGGAAAAAGGTTGTCCCGCCTGCGCGGCAGGCGGCCACCGGGTCACAGGCACAGCCGTGGGCGGAGACGAGCCGCCAGCCCTGCCACGGGCGGCCCAGCGCCGCGGCCAATAATTGCACGCTGGAAACGCCGGGCAGCACCGTGTACGGCAGACCCGCGTCGTCCAATGCGCGGCAGAGCGCCGCCGCGCCGGAGTAGAAGCCCGTGTCGCCGCTGAAAACCACCGCGGTCTCCGCGCAATCTGTCTGCCGCAGCAATGCGCAAATTTCGTCCGTTTTATAGAGGGCCGCGCGGTTTGCCGTGCAGCCCTCGGGCAGGTTTTCCAGCAGGCGGCGCGCGCCGATGATCAGCTCCGCTCCGCGCAGTGCCTCCAGCCCCGCCGCTGTCAGGCTGCCGGGCGCTCCGCTGCCCATGCCCACCAATGTGATCTTCATAAAAGCTCCCTGCATCGCTGCAAAATTGTGTCATCGGTCTCGCCCTCGTCGTCCGGGCGGCGCAGCACAATGAGCTGCACGCCGCACCAGGCGGCGGCCTCGGCCTTTTCGGCAAAGCCGCCCGCCGCGCCGCCGTCCTTCGTGACCATATAGTCGATATGGAACTGGTGCAGCAGCGCCGCATTTAATTCTTTCGTAAAAGGCCCCTGCATCGCAAGGATATTGCGGTGCGGAATGCCCGCTGCCTCGCATGCTGCGATACCTGCCAGCGTCGGCAGAACGCGCGGGTAGAGCCGCGCCGGGTCGAGCGCTGCGAAGGCGAGCAGCTCCTTGGCACCCGTCGCCAGCAGGACGCGCCCCGGTCTGTCTGCCAGATACGCGGCGGCCCGGGCGGCATCGGTCAGCACCACACTGCCCGCGGGCAGGGGGCTGGCGGGGCGCAGCAGACGGTGATATTCAACTCCCGCCGCCGCTGCCGCCGCACGGATATTGCGCGTTGCCTCGGCGGCATACGGGTGGGTCGCGTCAACGCAGAGCGCCGCACCGCGCAGCAGCGCCGTCATTCCTTCGGCGTCCAGCCGCCCGGTGCGCACCGTGATGCCGTCGGCGCAGCCCTGTTCCTCGGCCCCCAGCTCTGTCGCCACACAGACCGTGACCGACGCGCCGAGCGCCGCCAGCGCGCGGGAGAAGCTGCGCCCCTCCGTTGTACCGCTGAAAATCACCACATTCATACGCCGCGATACCCCCTTGGCGTAACCATTCTGTCCTGTAAAATCTGCGTTGCAGCGTTGCCGACAAAGACCGTTGTGAACATATCCACGGCGGTGTCCTCCAGCTCGGCCAGCGTCAGCAGCCGTGCGGTCTGGCCGTCACGGCCAATGCAGCGCACCAACCCGCAGACCGTGTCCGGGCCCTTGCCGTTGTCCCGCAGAATGCGAACGGCCTTTTGCAGGTAGTCGGCGCGGCCTTTGGACGACGGGTTGTAGAGCGCCAGACAGAAATCCCCCGCCGCGGCACAGGCCAGCCGCTTTTCAATGACGGCCCACGGCGTCAGACGGTCCGACAACGAAATCACGCAAAAATCGTGTGCCAACGGCGCACCCAGCACCGCGGCCCCGCTCAAAGCGGCGGTCAGGCCGGGCACGATCTCGACCTCCACCTCCGGGCAGTGCTCCGCCAGCTCCAACAGCGGGCTGGCCATGCCGTAGACCCCGGCGTCACCGGAGCAGACGAGCGCCACCGTCTTGCCGCCCTTTGCCGTTTCCAGCGCCCAACGGCAGCGGTCAATCTCCCGCGTCATGCCGGTAGCATAGACCTCTTTATCCGGGTAAAGCGGGCGCACAAGGTCGATGTAGACCGTGTAGCCGCACAGCACGTCGGCGGCCTGCAGGGCAGTCTGCGCCTGGGCGGTCAAATACTGCGCACCGCCCGGGCCGAGGCCCACCACATATACAAGACTACGGTTCCTCATTTTTCCATCTCCAATCCGGGGCAAAGGGGGCCAGCGCCACGGCAAGGGTCACGCCGTCCCGCGCCCACTTCGGGATAAACAGCACCCCGTCTGCAGCCAGCACCGCCGCACGCTCACAGACATTGTCCACGCCCGTGATGCTCTGCACAAAGCCGGAGGACGTAAAGCGGCCTTTCGCCGTACGCAGGGCAGCCGCGGTATAAAAGTCCATCTCCCAGCCGTGCGCTAGGCAGAACGCCGCCAGACCCGGCTCATCCTTTTTCAAGTCAATGCTGGCTGCGCGGACAATGCCCTGCGGGGCAAAATGGTGCTCCGCGCAGAAGGCCGCAAAGGCTGTTTCCAACTTTTCCGCCGTCGTGCCGCGCTTGCAGCCGACACCCAGCACCGCAATGCGGGGGATCAGGTGCAGCGCCTCACCCGTCGGGGTCAGCGTCAGCGCAAAATCTGCGCGGTCAGCGGCGGCGGCAGGCTCCACACCCGCTGGCGGCGTGCCGGAAACAGCCCAGTCGGCGGCATAGCAAACGCTCTGCCCGGCCAGCAGTGCCCCGCTCACGCAGCGGATGCGCTCCGGCTCGGCCACGGCACAGTTCTGGCGCTTGGCCCACTCGTCCACGGCAAAAACGCCGCGTCCGTCGGTGGCCGTCGTGATGACCGGCACGGCATGGCAGACCGCCGCCAGCCGCTGCGCCAGCTCGTTTGCGCCGCCCAGATGCCCCGACAGCAGCGGAATGGCGAACTGCCCACCCTCATCCAGCACAACGACGGCGGGGTCTGCAGCCTTGCTGCGGCAGTGGGGCGCGATGGCCCGCACCGCGATCCCGGCAGCTCCTACAAAAATCAGTGCGTCGCTTTGTGCAAACTGCGCAGCGGTCCAATCGGTCAGACGGACGCCGTCCGCACCGCCGCGGGTCACGCTGCCGGGGCAGGCTGCCGCCAGCTGCTGCGCCAGCGCCAGTCCCCGCGCCGTAAACGCAATGTACGCGCAGGTCATCGGTCCGTCCCCCTTCGGAACTCCGTTGTGAACGCCGGGTCATACAGCTTGCTGCGGTCATACTGTGCGGCCAAAAAGTCCCCGACGACGATGAGCGCCGTCTTGGTGATGCCCGCCGTGCGGGTGCTTTCGGCCAGCGTTCCGACGGTGCAATGTACAATTTTCTGTTCCGGCCACGTCGCCTTGTAGACAACGGCGGCAGGGGTCGCGGCGGTGTACGCGCCCTGCAGAAGCGCGTCCTGCACCCGGTCGATCAGGCCGATGGAGAGGAAAATGACCATCGTCGCCCCGTGGGCGGCCAGCGCGGCCAGCCGCTCACCTTCGGGCACAGGGGTACGGCCCTCCATGCGGGTGATGATGACGGTCTGGCTGACGCCGGGCAGCGTGTACTCGGCGTTCAGCGCCGCCGCCGCACCGCAGAAGCTCGACACGCCGGGCGTATCGTCGTAGGCGATGCCCATGGCGTCCAGCGCGTCCATCTGTTCCCGGATTGCGCCGTACAGGCAGGGGTCGCCCGTGTGCAGGCGCACGGTGGTTTTGTGCGCTGCTTCGTTTTCTTTCATGACGGCAAGCACCTGCTCCAGCGTCATCTCGGCGCTGTTATAAATGACGCAGTCCGGCCCCGCCAGCCCAAGCAGCGCCGGGTTGACCAGGCTGCCCGCGTAGATGATACAGTCCGCCGTTTGCAGCAGGGCCGCGCCGCGCCGGGTAATCAGGTCCGGCGCGCCGGGACCGGCCCCCACAAAATGTACCATGTCAGGCTCCCTTCCACAATTTCAACAGTGTATCGGCAGTTTTTGTCTGTCCCAGCGGGCCGTTCCGGTTTGAGAACAGCACCGCGCCGACCTTGAACACCCCCGCCGCGCGGCGGTCCAGATGCAGCTGGATCGCGGTGAGCAGGCTGGCCATGACCGGCTCCCGCAGCTGCGCGGCGTCCAGGATGTCCAGACAGGCGTCTGTCGTGGCGGCGTCCATCAGGGCGCGGCAGGTCGCCGCGTCCGCGCCGCAGAGCGCCGCATGGGCGCAGAACAGCTCAGTGCGGCAGTCGGCACAGCGGGAGTGGGTGTTCATGATGCCGCCCGCCAGCTTGACGAGCTTGCCCACATGCCCGACGAGCAGCACCTCCGCGAAGTGCTCCGCCGCTGCCATATCCAGCGCCTCGCCGATGAAATTTGAGATTTTTACGACAGGGATCTCGTGCAGCGCGGGGTAGTTGGCGGCCAGGTAGTCCAGCCCGTAGTTGCCGGGGGCTAAAATCAGGCGGCGGCTTTTCAACGCTGCCTGGTGGATTTCGATTTGCAGCGTATCCAGAAGCGCCTGCTGGCTCATCGGCTCCACAATGCCGCTGGTGCCCAGCACCGACAGGCCGCCCTCGACCCCCAGATGCGGGTTGAAGGTGCGCTTGGCCGCCGCCTCGCCGCCTTCGATGGAGATGACCACCGCGAACCCGCCGCCGTAGCCGACGGCGTCCGCCTCCCGCAAAAGCGCCTCGGTTATCATCTGCCGCGGCACACGGTTGATGGCCGCCGCGCCGACGGGCTGGTCGAGGCCGGGCTTTGTCACACGGCCCACCCCCGCCCCGCCGTCAATCGTAACGGTGCGCGGCGTGCCGGGCAGCAATGTGACCGCGGCAATGACCGGCAGACCCGTCGTGGCGTCGATGTCGTCGCCGCCGTCCTTGACGATGGCGCACGCGGCCCCGTCTGCCGTCAGGCGGCAGAACTGCGGTGCAACCTCCACGACGATGCCTTTGGGCGTGCGCAGACCAACGCTTTCCGGCGCGTGGCCGGTCAGCAGCAGCCGCGCCGCGCCCGCCGCCCCCAGCGCCGCGCAGGTGCCGGTGGTGTAGCCGCAGCGCAGTAAACGCTGCCCGCTGCGGATGTAGTGCTCAAATTGGGGCTTCGGCTTTGCGCCGTTCCCGGCAAACAGCACCGCGTATTGGTCGGTGGTCAGTCCAAACAGCGCACAGATATTGTCCTGTGCAAAGGCGTCCTGCGGTGCCAGCACAGCGGACACGCCTGACGGCGCAACGCAGACAACGGCGTCGGCCAGCCTTTGGGCCAGCTCCAGCTCATGCAGCGTCACGATGACGGCCACATTCTTCTCATGCGCCAGCACTTGCAGGATGTCCATGAGCTCCGCCTTGCCCTTCACATCCAGAAACGACGTAGGCTCGTCCAGAAGCAAAATCTCTGGCTGCTGGCAGACCGCGCGGGCCAGCAGCACGCGCTGGCGCTGGCCGTCGCTGATCCTGGCAAAATCGCGGTCCTCCAGCTCCTCCGCCCGGACAAGGCAGAGGGCGTCATGCACCTGCTGCCTGTCGGTGTCGGACAAAATGCCCAGCCGCCCGGTGTAGGGGTAGCGCCCGGCGGCGGCGACCTCAAAGCAGGACGTCAGCTCGGTGCGGGCCGTGTGGGGCAGCATCAGCGCCAGCTTGCGCGCCCGGGCGTTGGGGGTGTAGGCCGTCAGGTCTTGCCCGTCCAGCAGCACCGCGCCGCCCTGCGCCGCCAGCTGCCCGGCCAGCGTTTTTAAAAGGGTGGATTTGCCCGCGCCGTTCGGACCGATGAGCGCCAGAATTTTGCCGCGCTCGGCGTGCAGGGCAATGTCCCGCAGCAGCGGCACACCGTAGCCGACGGCGAGATTTTGCGTTTCACAACAGCTCATACCGTGCCCTCCCCGCTGTGGCGGCGCACAAGCAGCCAGATGACCACCGGCGCACCGAACACCGCTGTGACCGAGCTGATGGACAGCTCGGTGGGTGCAAACAGGCTGCGGGCGATCAGGTCGCACAGCAGGCAGAATGCCGCGCCGCCCAGTGCGCAGCCCGGCAGCACCCGCAGCGGTTTTGCACTGCCCAGCGTATGTTTTACCAGATGCGGCACCGCAATGCCGACGAAGGAGATCGGTCCGGCAAAGGCCGTGACGCAGGCCGCCAGCAGGCTTGACAGCAGCACAAGCACCACGGAAAACGCCCGCACCGGCACGCCGACGCTGGCGGCGTAGCTTTCGCCCAGCTGGTAGGCGGCCATCGGCTTGGAGAGCAAAAACGCGGCGGCCAGGCAGGGCAGAACGATGGCCGCCGCCGTGGCGACATTGCCCCAGGTCATGCCGGAGAAGCTGCCCATCGACCAGTTGTGCAGGTTGACGATGTTGGAATCCTGCGCGAAGGCGACGACAATATCGGTGACAGCCGAGCAGATGTAGCCGATCATGACGCCGCAGATAACCAAAATGCTCATCTTCTGCACGCGGTGCGCCACGGCCAGCACAAACAGCATGGCCGCCATGGCCCCGGCAAACGCCGCCAGAATCAGCGTCAGTGAGCCGGTGAGCAGACCGCGGTTCAAAAAGACGACCATCGTCAGCGCCACGGCCAGCTTGGCCCCGCTGGAAATGCCCATGACGAACGGCCCGGCAATCGGGTTGGCAAAAAACGTTTGCAGCAGATACCCGGCCACCGAGAGCGCCGCCCCCAGCAGCACGACCATGACGGCGCGCGGCAGGCGCAGCTGCAGCAGGATGTTGGCCGCCAGCGCGTTTGTGCCGCGGCCCAGCAGGGCCGCCGCGATGTCCGCCGGGGAGAGCGCAACGCTGCCCCAGAACAGGTTGAGCGCAAACAGCGCCAGCAGGGCCGCCGCCATGGCGAGGTATGCAATTGTCATGCGTTTGGAGGTGTGCATGCGTGGTTCCCTTTGCGGCGGGCGGCAATGGTGCGGGCGGATATGGAATCCGACCCTACGGATGCGCCACGGTTTTGTGCGCCCGTTTTTGCCGCCGCGTTAAATTTTCAGTGCAGCTTCGTTAAAAATGTCAATTCACTGTCGTCCGGGTCATCCTCGGTGAACACCCTGTTCATATCCAGGATCAGCTCCGGCAGCTCCATGCTCTGCTGGAAAAGGCTCTGCGACGTACACCAGACGCTGCCGCTTTGCACGGCCTTGAAGTCCGCCAGCATCGGACATTTGGCGAGCAGCTCATCCATTGTGCGCAGCTCACCCTCAATCGTGCTGTTGTAGAACAGCACATCGGCGTCACGCGCCCCGGCGTAGAAATCCTCGAGCGAGATATTGACAGTCGCCAGATTGTTGCCGCTGTCGGTCAGGTCGGCAAAGACGTAGCTGCCGCCCGCCAACCCGATCATCTTGGCGACGTAATCGCCGCCCTTGCGCACCGTGGCGAGATTGTTTGAGGTGATGGAGAAGAACGCCGCAGTCTTGCCGGTGGGTTTCTCGTCCAGCAGCGGTGCAATGCGCTGCACAGCGTCGTCAAAAATGCGCTCGGCCTCCTCGGTTCTGCCCAGCAGGATGCCGTACAGCTTGACCCATTCCATCCGGGCCAGCGGGTCACTCTCGTAGCTCGAGCGCTCGACGAGGACCGGCACGCCGAATTTTTCGAGCTGCTCCTTCACCTCGGGCGTGTGGTAGATCATTGTGTTCTCGATGGCAAGGCCGCAGTCGGCAGACAGGATCGTCTCGTAATCGGGCGCGCTGTACTTGCCCGCGTAGGCGATCTCGCCCTGCTCCATGGCGGTGCGGGCCGCGTCGAGGTACCAGTTTTCGGCCTGCGTGCCGGACAGCGCCACAGCCCCCAGCCCGCCAATGCTGATGATGGGGTCCATCGCGGACGACGACACAAGGTAGATATTACGGATAGGCTGCTGCAAAACGGTGATGTCTGCGTCCAGATTGGCGGGCGCAGCGGCCCCCTCCGGCACGACGAGATAGCGGCTGCCGTCAATCGTGATGAGGTCATAGCCGCCCGCGCACACATCCACCGTGAACTGCTTCGCATATTCCAGCGGATAGCGGTTTTCTATCGTCAATGCGTCCGTTTGCGCGGGAGCCTGGGATGCAGCCGCGCAGCCTGCCAGCAGCAGGGCGGGCAGGGCAAAAGCTGCCGCGCGCCTCATTCGGCAGCGGCCAGCGTCGCGCTGTCAAAGGTCAGGGTATAGTCGATCTCGTGCGGGGTGCTCATGGCGACGGTGTCCGCCGTGACGGCCAGCGCGGTATCCAGCGCGGCAACGGGGATCTCAAACGTCGAGTTGCCGTCGGTGTTGACGGGCAGGTACTTTTCGCCGTCTACGAGCATATAGTCATAGTTCGGGCTGCTCCAGACGATGGTCGCGGTCATAATGCCGTCGGCCACAGTCAGCGCGGCGGGGCTTTCGACGGTGGCGCGTCCGCTGCCGCCCTCCAGCGTCACAGCGCAGGTGTAGCTGCCGTCGGCGGGGATCTCGACGGCTGCCGCAGCCGCATCCTCTGCCGCAGGCTCGGCATCGGAGACGCTGACCGTATGGTCATACCAGGTGCCCTTGGTGCCCAGAATGGCCAGCTGGAAATCGGCATCGACAGCCGCAACGGGGATGTCAAAGCCGTATACTTCGTCGCTGGTGCCGTCGGAGTAGGTCACCGTGTCAACAGTAGGCTGCAGCCAGTCGCTCTCGTGGGCGGGGGCGTCGGCGGCCATGCCCGGATACAGGTTGACGATCTTCTGGGACTGCAGACTGACGTGGAAGGTCATCGTGCCGTTTTCCACCGTCAGCGTGCCCATGCCGTCCACGGCTTCGTTGGCGTGGAACATACTGCTGTCGGTGTTGAACTTAGCGGTGTATACGCCGTCCGGCAGCGCGGCAGCGGGGGCCTGGGCTTTCGTAACGGCAGGGGCCGGGGCCGCGGTGGCGGCAGGGGCGGTTTCTTCCGTGGAGACCGCCTCGGACGTGCTCTCGGCGGTGGACGCTGCGGACGCACCGCAGCCCGCCAGCAGCAGGGCAGCGAGAGTCAGGGATGCGAGTTGGAGCTTTTTCATGCTTTCCTTACCTCATTCTATACATATTTATCAGGCATTAGCGGGAGGCAGCGCGGGCGGATATGGAATCCGCCCCTACGGCGTGGCGGGGCATCACATCGGACGCAGGCCGGGCATGCCCGGCCCCTGCCGTGCCTTCCCAAAAACCAAAAAACTGCCCGGAGCTTACCCTCCGGGCAGAATGGGTCTTTCTCAGCCGTTCAGGGAATCGATGGCGGCCCCGGCATGGTCAACGTAGAGCTGCTGGATGTCGCCGATCTCGCCCAGACCTGCGATCTGGGTGTCGACGCTCTCAAAGCAGTCGGCAGCGTTGAACTGGCTCAGCCAGGAATCGTCATCGGCACCGGCCATGTCGTTGTTGGCGTGGTCACCGGCGACGACCATCAGCGGGCGCAGGATAACCTTGGTGTAACCGGCCTCCTTGACCTTCTCGATAACGGCGTCGCAGGCGGTGTCCTCGGGCTCACCCTCAACGGTGCCGATAAAGACGTTGTCATAGCCCAGCGTCTGCATTGCGGTCTGCATCTGGCTGTAGCTGACCTTGGCGGTGTGGGACGTGCCGTGGCCCATAAAGACAAAGGCGGTGCCGTCCGCAGCAGCGGCAGCGGCGTCGTCATACCCGGCGGTCTTGACGGCCTCGGCGGTGATGGCGGCGGCTACGGCCTCCTTGTCGTCGTTGATGACGGTGGCATCTTCGCCGACCTCGCCCAGCAGGGGTTCGGCAATGGCAACGCTGTCGAACTTATCCCTGTACTGCTCAACCGCCTCGCACATCTCGTCGTACTCGGCGCCGTGCATCAGGTGCGTAGGCTGGACAACCAGATTCTTGACGCCGTTGGCAACGGCACGGTCAAGCGCCTGGTCCATGTTGTCGATCTTCTCGCCGTCGCGGGCCTGAACGTGGTTGATGATGATCTGCGCGGTGAAGGCGCGGCGGACGCTCCAATCCGGGTAGGCGGCCTGCAGGGCGTCCTCGATGCCCTTGATGTCAGCGGCGCGGCTGCCGTTGAAGGAGGTGCCGAAGCTGACGACCAGCAGCTCATTTTCGCCGATGTCGTCGGCATTGCGCGGGTCGTCCTTGCCGGCGTCGCCGGTGTCGCGGCCAAAGTAGTCGGGGTCTGCGTTCTCGCCCTCGACCAGCTCCTTCTGGGTGTCGGTCAGGGCATCCCAGGCAGCCTTGGCGGCCTCGCACTGGGCATCGGTGTCGGCGCTGCGCTCCTGCACGTAGATGGCGTCGATCAAATCGGCGCAGTTCTTAGCGGCCACTTCGTCTGCATCTCCCTCGTCTGCGGTCTTTTCTGCATCCTCTGCAGTGCTTTCTGCGGCGCTTTCGTCGGCGACGGTGCTCGCGGCAGCGCTGTCAGTGCTCGCGGCGGTGCTGCCGCAGCCGACCAGCAGGGCGGCGGACAGTGCTGCGGCCATGGCGACGGCGGCAGCTTTCTTGTAGGTGATCCTTCTCATGTGTTCTTGCTTCCTTTCCTTGTTTAAAGCTGGGAGACAGTACGGGAGAGAACAGCAGGGCACACGGAAATTGACCCCGTAAAAAACGAGGTCTTTTGCGTGCAGAATGGCAACACAAAAGACCCCGTATTTTAAGCAGGTGCTTTGCGGTACAACCAATTCCTCGTGATCTGGGGCGGTGCGCCCCCGTACCCGGCAGCAGGCAGGTTTCCTGGCTGAAAGCTCAACACCTGCCGCCGCCTTCCCGGGTCAAAACCCAGTGACCGATGCAAATGCACCCTGGCGGCAGGCTCCCTTATCACAGTGACGAGATCGTGCGGGATTTGCACCCGCTTCCCTTTTACCCTTTCCCATGCGCCGAACGGCGGCATAAAAAGGCACCTGCTGTCGTATTCAGTTTTACGGTGTAAAGTATAACACAATGCGGTGAGAAACGCAAGAGTGCGTCGGTTTCAATTTTGCCTTTATACGATTGTGAACTGGCACGCCCGCATGGCGTCCAGCGCCGTTTGGTGGGACTGGGGCGTGACCCCGGCGCAGCAGTCGGACAGGATCTCGATTTCCGTCTCCGGGAAGGCCGCGCGCAGCACCATGGCGTTGCTGATGACGCAGATGTCGGTGCAGTAGCCGTAGATGACGATCTTTTCAATGTCGTCCACGGCCTTGTTGTGGGCCATCAGCTCGTCGAGGATCTCGCTCGGCAGCATATAGCTGCCGAAGGTCGGCTTGTTGACGATGTGGCAGACCTCGGGCTCGGTACCGTCCAGCGCGTTCTCCAGCTCGGGCGCAAAGTTCCAGCCGTCCTCGCCCTCGATGCAGTGCTCCACAGGCAGGCGGCGTCCCTCCCGCGTGGCAAGGTAGTTGTCGGGGTGGGTGTCCCGCGTCAGGAACAGCCAGTGCCCGGCCCGGGCATGGGCCTTAACGGTCTCGGCCAGGCGGGTCACGTTGGCCTGTGCCTGGGGGTTCGCCAGCGCACCCGTGATAAAGTCCTTTTGTACGTCCACAACAATATCCAGAATCATAGCGACAGCTCCTGTTTTTATAGTTTGCTATAGTTTGCTACCAGTATACCGCAGACGGTGCGCGGTGTAAAGTGCGCGTTTCGCTGGCCGCAGGGGTGCGGATGTGGTATAATGGAAGAAAAAGTTCAGGAGGCCCTTCATGACTCCGCTTGAAACGTTAAAACGATATTTCGGCTACGACTCCTTCCGCCCCGGGCAGGAGGAGATTGTCAGCGCCCTTCTGGCCGGGCGGGACGCGCTGGCCATCATGCCCACCGGCGCGGGCAAGTCGCTCTGCTATCAGGTCCCTGCCCTGCTGCTGCCGGGGCTGACGCTCGTCATCTCGCCGCTGATCTCGCTGATGCAGGACCAGGTCAAGGGGCTGAACGCAGCGGGCATCCATGCGGCATTTATCAATTCGTCGCTGACCGAGACACAGATCGCCCGTGCGCTGGACCTGGCCGCCGAGGGCAGCTACAAGCTCGTCTACGTCGCGCCCGAACGCCTGGAAAGCCCGGTGTTCCGCAGCTTTGCCGCGGGGGCGGACATCTCGATGGTCACGGTGGATGAGGCGCACTGCATCAGCCAGTGGGGACAGGATTTCCGCCCGAGCTACTTAAAGATCCTCGACTTCATCGACAGTCTGCCCCGCCGCCCCATCGTGTCGGCGTTCACGGCCACGGCCACGCGGGAGGTCAAGGACGACATTGTCTGCACGCTGCGGCTCCACGACCCGAAGGTGCTTGTGACCGGCTTTGACCGGCCCAACCTCTACTTTCAGGTCGAGCGCACCCGCCGCAAGGACGATTTTGTCATCCAATATCTGCGCGACCACCCCGGCGAGAGCGGCATCATCTACTGCGCCACCCGCAAGAATGTGGACAAGCTGCAGGAGCTTCTGACCGAATACGGCTTTGCGGCCACAAAGTACCACGCGGGCCTGTCCGCCGAAGCACGCCGCAAAAATCAGAATGACTTCATCTACGACACCGCGCCGGTCATTGTGGCGACGAACGCCTTTGGCATGGGCATTGACAAGTCCAACGTGCGGTTCGTGCTGCACTACAACATGCCCCAGAGCATGGAGAATTATTACCAGGAGGCGGGCCGTGCCGGGCGTGACGGGCTGCCGTCGCAGTGCGTGCTGCTTTTTTCGGCGCAGGACGTCATCATCAACAAATTCCTGCTGGACAAAAAGGATTTTGCCGAGATGGACGACGAGGAGGCCGACCTTTTGCGCCAGCGCGACCTGCAGCGCTTGCAGACGATGGAGCGCTACTGCCAGACGACGGAGTGCCTGCGCAACTACATTCTGGCCTATTTCGGCGAGCATCCTACCGCGCCGTGCGGCAACTGCGGCAGCTGCAACAACGATTTTGACGAGGTCGATATGACCGACGCCGCCAAGTGGATGATCAACTGCGTGGCCGAGCTGCGCGGGCGATACGGCAAAGCGATTTTGTTCGGCACTTTACAAGGCGCGAACCGTGCGCGTCTGCGGGAGCTGGGAGCCGAGCGCTTCAAGAGCTACGGCCGGATGAAGGACACCCCGCGCGAGACGCTGGAACGCCTGCTGGCCCAGCTGCTGGAGGATGGATATTTGGTGCAGAGCGACGACCAGTACGCCGTGCTGCACATCGGGGATATTGCCACGCTGAAGGCCGGCGGGCAGGTGCTGGTCAAGCTGCCGCCGCAGCGTGAGCCGGAGCAGACCCGCGCACCGAAGCCGAAGCGCCGCAGCCCGATGGACGCGCTGACGAGCGCCGGACTGGAGCTGTTCAGCCAGCTGCGCCAGCTGCGGTTCGACACCGCCCAGCGCGAGGGACTGCCGCCCTACGTCGTGTTCGGCGACAAGTCGCTGGTGGATATGTGCCTGCGCGCGCCGCGCCGCGCGGAGGATATGCTGGGCATCTACGGCATGGGTGAGCGCAAGTATGAAAAGTACGGTGCCGCGTTCTTTGCGGTCATTGACGCCTACCGCGCCGACCACCCCGACGCCGTTTTGAGCCTGGACCCGCCCGCACCGGAGCCGGAAAAGCCGCTGCCGTCCGAGAAGAAGAAAAAGCCGCCAAAGGCTGAGCGCCCCGCGTTTTACCTGACGGCGGAGGACGCGCGCAGCTTCAACTATCAGGACAGCTATACCGGCGCGGAGCTGAAGGCCGCGCTGATCGAGGCCGCCGGTGACCCGGATGTGAAGGCACCGACCATCAAGGAGATCGACGAGTGGCTGCTGGCGCAGCGGCTCATCGGCATGGAGCGTCTGCCGACGAAGGGCTTTTACTACGTGCCGACCCCTGCCGGTGTGGACGCCGGTCTGCGCAGCGAGGACAAGGTCAGCGCCCGCGGCACGCCGTATTCAGTGCTGCTGTTTACGCCGGAGGCGCAGCGGATGGTGGTGGAGCATTTTATAAAACCGGACTAACCGCAAACCGGCAGGTCCCTGCTTTCGCACACGGCCACGGCGGCATGTGGGCATGCCGCCCTACGTTCCACTTTCCCCGTTATACGTAGGGCGGGGTGCCCACACCCCGCCGCCAGTTCGCGGAATCTGCCGCTAATGAGTTTACGCGCTCTTTTCGTCAACCTGCCCGTTCTTTCGTCAATTCTTTGTCATATTCGTCGATTGCGGATTTTTTGACACGATGTTAAAATGTTAGCAGAGACCGTATACCAATTTATAAGGAGCACCCCATGGACAACGTGAAAATTCTCGAGGTCAAGCAGAGCATCTTTGCCTCCAACGACGAACAGGCCGCCGCGCTGCGAGCCGAGCTGAAGCAGGAAAAAATCTTTCTGTTGAATTTAATGAGCGCACCGGGGTCCGGCAAAACCACGACACTGCGCCGCACGATTGCTGCGCTGCAAAATGAGCTGCGCATCGGCGTGATGGAGGCCGACATCGACTCCGACGTGGACGCCCGCGCCATTGCCGAGACCGGCGCCAAGGCCATTCAGCTGCACACCGGCGGCATGTGCCATCTGGACACCGAGATGACCCGGCAGGGACTGGCCGGGCTGGGCACCGGGGGTCTCGATTTGGTGATTCTGGAAAACGTCGGCAACCTTGTCTGCCCTGCCGAGTTCGACACCGGCGCGGTGAAGAACGCGATGATTTTGTCGGTCCCCGAGGGTCACGACAAGCCGCTGAAATATCCGCTGATGTTCCAGGTCTGCGACGTCGTTCTTGTCAACAAGATCGACGTACTGCCGTATTTTGACTTTGACATGGACAAATGCCGCGAGTATGTGGCCCTGCGCAACCCGAACGCAAGGGTCATCCCGATCTGCGCCCGGACGGGCGAGGGCATTGACGAATGGGCCGATTGGCTAAAAGAGCAGGTTAAGGCGTGGCAGGCGTAAATAATCCAGCCGCGTTGTAGGGGCCGCACATGTGCGGCCCGCGGCCTTGCCGCAATCGCCCGTCCGCCATTTACAACCGGGCCGGGCATGCCCGGCCCCTACTGTGCAAAAAACGGAGCAACGGCACAAAAAAGGAGCACACCATGAGCAAACCCACTGCGTTCCCGCTGGATGAGAGCAGGCTGCCCTTCGAGATTCCGAGGGACGAGCCGTACCGCGAGAAAATTGCCAGGCTGGGCCAGATGATCACGGACCGCATCCCGGCCAAAAAGGGCATTCTGACGAAGGATGACCCCGAATACTGGGGCTTGGCGTCCATCGTGACCGACGAGATGGCGGACGTTGCCTTAAAAATGAAGGTCCGCAAGCCCATGACCCTGCCCGAGCTGGTCAAGGCCACGGGCAAGCCCGCCGGGGAGCTGGAGCCGCTTTTGCAGCAGATGGCCGTCGTCGGTCTGCTGGAGTACAACTGGGAGAATCCCCGCCGCGAAAAGCAGTACATCCTGCCGATGTTCGTGCCCGGCAGCGCAGAGTTCTTCAACATGAACAAGCAGCAGATTGCCGACCACCCCGAAGTGACCGCCTTTTTTGAGCGGATGACCTTTTTGCCGCTGGAACACATTACCGCCATGGTGCCCCCAGGCGGCGCAGGCATTGGCATGCACGTGATCCCGGTCGAAAAAGCCATCGAGACCGAGAACCGGTCCGCCGACATTGAGCACATCTCTCACTGGCTGAAAAAGTACGACGGCAAGTATGCCGCCGGTCCGTGCAGCTGCCGTATGTCCCGCGCCGCCATGGGCGAGGGCTGCGGTGACGACCCCGACGACTGGTGCATCGGCGTGGGCGATATGGCCGACTACCTCGTCGAGACCAACAAGGGGCATTATGTGACCTACGATGAGGTCATGCAGATCCTGCAGAAGGCCGAGGAAAACGGCTTTGTGCACCAAATCACGAACATCGACGGCGAGAACAAGATTTTTGCCATCTGCAACTGCAACGTCAACGTCTGCAATGCGCTGCGCACAAGCCAGCTGTTCAACACGCCGAACATGAGCCGCTCGGCCTACGTGGCGCGTGTCGAGCCGGAGAACTGCGTGGCCTGCGGGCGCTGTGTGGAGTACTGCCCCGCGGGCGCGGTCAAGCTGGGCCAGAAGCTCTGCACGAAGGACGGCCCCATCACCTACCCGAAGCAGGAGCTGCCCGACGCCGTGAAGTGGGGCCCCGACAAGTGGACCATCGACTACCGCGACAAGAACCGCATCAACTGCTATGACACCGGCACAGCCCCCTGCAAGACGGCCTGCCCCGCGCACATTGCCGTGCAGGGCTATCTGAAAATGGCCGCGCAGGGCCGCTACCGCGACGCGCTGGCGCTTATTAAAAAGGAGAACCCCTTCCCCGCCGTCTGCGGGCGCGTCTGCAACCGCCGGTGCGAGGACACCTGCACCCGCGGCACCGTGGACCAGGCCGTTGCCATCGACGCCGTCAAGAAGTTCATTGCCGAGCAGGACCTGAACGCCGCGCACCGCTACGTGCCCGACGTTGTCCAGCCGTCGCTGCAGGGCCCGTGGCCGCAGAAGATCGCCATCATCGGCGGCGGCCCCGCGGGCCTGTCCTGCGCCTATTTTCTGGCAGTGCAGGGCTACAAGCCCACCGTGTTTGAGAAAAACGAGCGTCCCGGCGGCATGCTGCGCTACGGCATCCCTTCGTTCAAGCTCGAGAAAAACGTCATTGACGCCGAGATCGACATTCTGCGGGAGCTGGGCGTTGACATCCGCTGCGGTGTCGAGGTCGGCAAAGACGTCACGCTGGCCGAGCTGCGCCGACAGGGCTACCGGGCGTTCTATATCGCCATCGGCTGCCAGGGCGGGCGCCGGGCCGGTGTGCCCGGCGAGGACGCCGCGGGCATTGAGACTGCCGTCCATCTGCTGCGCACCGTCGGCGGTGACGAGAGCCGCAAAATGACCGGAAAGACCGTCGTCATCGGCGGCGGCAACGTTGCCATTGACGCGGCGCGTGTGTCTCTGCGCTGCGGTTCCGACGGCGTGACGATGGTCTGTCTGGAGCCGCGGGACAAGATGCCGGCCTCGCCGGAGGAAATCGCCGAGGCCGAGGAGGAGGGCACCAAAATCACCTGCGGCTACGGCCCGAAGGAGTTCCTCTCCGAGAACGGCCATGTGACCGCCGTCGTGCTGAAAAAGTGCACCGGCCTTTACAACGAGGAGGGCCGTTTTTCGCCCACCTACGATGAAAACGATACCATCACCCTGCCGTGCGACAACGTTGTTTTAAGCATCGGCCAGTGCATCGAGTGGGGCGATTTGCTGAACGGCGAGGCCGTGCAGCTGGGCCGCGGCCAGGGTGCTGTGGCCGACGCGCTGACCTACCAGACCGCCCAGCCGGACATTTTCGTCGGCGGCGACGTCTGCACCGGGCCGCGGTTTGCCATTGACGCGATTGCTGCGGGCAAGCAGGGGGCAATTTCCATCCACCGCTTTGTGCAGCCCAACACAAGCCTGACGATTGGCCGCAACCGCCGCGACTTCCACGAGCTGGACAAGTCGAATCTGGCGCTGGGCGAGTATGACCGCGCGCCGCGCCAGTCCGCCGCGCTGGATGCGGGCATTGACGCGCACCGTTCCTTCCGTGACGCGCACCTGACGCTGACCGAGGATCAGGTCAAAATCGAGACAGCGCGCTGTCTGGGCTGCGGTGCCAGCGTTGTGGACCCGAACAAGTGCATTGGCTGCGGCGTCTGCACGACAAAGTGCGAGTTCGATGCCATCCGCCTGCACCGCGACCTGCCCGAGTGCAGCAAGATGGTCAGGAGCGAGGACAAGTTCAAGGCCATTCTGCCCTACATGGCGAAGCGCGAGATCAAGATCCGCTTTGCCAAGAAGGAGAAGTAATGCACGAGCTTGGCATTGTATTCCACATCATCCGCACGGTGGAGGACGTGGCCCGGCAGAACGACGTGACGCGCATCCGGCGCGTGACGCTGCAACTGGGCGAGGTTTCCGGCGTGGTGGAGAGCTATCTGCAGGACTGCTGGAAATGGGCGGCGGCGAAATCGGAGATTTTGCCCGGTGCCGCGCTGACCGTGGAGCAGATCCCCGCCATTACCCTGTGCGAAGACTGCGGCCAGCAGTACCCCACCGTGCAGTTTGGCCGCACCTGCCCCCACTGCCGGAGCCCGCGCACCCACCTTTTGCAGGGCCATGAGATGCTGATCAAAGAAATCGAGGCCGTGGAGACAGGACCCACCGCCCCGGAAAGAGCGTGAAGCTGCATGAAATACAAAATTTTCCGCATCGAGGAACAGATGTACGGCTGCGAGGAGCCGCCCGCCGACCAGCCGATTCTGGTTGACGTAGTGCTGGAAGGTGCTGACGGCACGCGGCGCGTGCTCCCCTACCCCGACGAAGCGCTGCGCCGCGGCGGGATGGAGGAAGGCGACAGTGTCGAATTGACTGACGGCATCCTTCGCAAGGTATAATTTCCCCAAAAACAAAAGGGGCTGTTGCGTGTGCAGCAGCCCCTTCTATGTTTTTTACAAAGGTTATTCTTCCGTAGAAATATCGCGGCCAAAGTATTTTTCGCTCAATGCCTTCAGCGTGCCGTCGGCGCGCAGCTCGTCAATGGCGGCATCAATGGCCGTGCGCAGGGCGGCAGTCTCGTCGCCCTTGCGCATCGGGATGGCGATCTGGTTCGCATCGTCGGTCAGCACGGCGATCTTCACATTCGCGTCGGGGTGCTCCTTCGTGTAATCGTAGAAGGTCATCTCGGCGTTCAGCGTCGCGTCGATGCGCCCGCTCAGCAGCAGCTCAAACGTCTGGTTCAGGTCGTCAACGCCCGTCACCGTCGCGCCGTACTGCTCGGCCAGCTCGGCGTAGGTGCTGGAGATCGTGTTTGCGGTCTTTTTTGCCCTTCAGGTCCTCCAGCGTGTTGATGCTGTCATCGTCGGCCTTGGTGATGACGGCGGTGTGGTTGAAGGCGTAGGGCGTCGAGAAGTCGTATTTTTCGGCGCGTTCGGGGGTAATGTCCACGCCGTTGACCATGATGTCATAGCGGCCGGCGTCCAGACCGGCCAGCAGGCCGTCCCACTCGCCCTCGACAAACTGCGGCTCAACGCCCAGCTTCTTCGCGATCTCGGTGGCGACCTCGACGTCGTAGCCGACGAGGTTGTCGTTTTCATCGTGGTAGGTCCAGGGTGCCCATGTGCCCTCCATCGCAACCGTGATGGTACCCTTGGCCTGGATCTCGCTCAACAGGTCGCCGGACGCGGCCTCGGCGGTGCTCCCGGCGGCGGATTCCGCGGCGGGTGCGGTGGTGGCGGCGCTGCTGCCGCAGGCGGTCAGGACCAGCGCGGCGGTCAGGGTCAGGGCGGTCAGCTTGGTCAAGTTCTTCATTACAATAGGCTCCTTTGCTTGTAGGTCTGCAAAAATTCTTTGGTGCGGGGCTGCTGCGGGTCGTTGAAGAACGCCTCGGCGGTGTTCTGCTCCACAATGACGCCCTGCTCCATGAACACCACGCGGTTGGCCGCGTGGCGGGCAAAATCCATCTCGTGGGTCACGACCAGCATTGTGCGGCCTTCCCCGGCCAGGCTGCGCATGACGGCCAGCACCTCGCCGGTCAGCTCGGGGTCCAAAGCGGACGTAGGCTCGTCGAAATAGATGATCTCCGGGTCGGCGGCCATGGCGCGGGCAATCGCCACGCGCTGCTGCTGCCCGCCGGAAAGCTGGCTGGGGTAGTAGTCGGCGCGGTCATCCATGCCGACCTTGACCAGCGCGGCGCGGGCGATCTCCTCGGCCCGGCGGCGCGGCATTTTGCGCGCGATGATAAGCCCCTCGGTCACGTTTTGCAGCGCGGTCTTGTTGGCAAACAGGTTGTAGCTTTGAAAGACAAACCCCGTGCGGCGGCGCAGGGCGTTGGCCTCGGCGTGGGTGACGCGGGCCAGGTCTACGCGCTGGTCGTCAAACAGCATCGTGCCGCCGTCGGACTTTTCCAAAAAGTTCAGGCAGCGCAACATCGTTGTTTTTCCGCTGCCGCTGGGGCCTAAAATGGCGACGACGTCGCCCTTGTTCACGTCCAGATCGATGCTCTTGAGCACCTGCAAATCGCCAAAGGACTTGCGCAGATTTCTGATTTGCAGCATAGTTCAGCTCCTTTGCGCGCCCTTGCTGTTGAGGTACCGCTCGCCGACGGCCTGCAGGCGGGTCAGCACGGTGCAGAACAGCAGGTAAACCAGACCGACCTCAATGTAGAGGGCCAGCGGCTCATAGGTGCGGGCCACAATGCGCTGGGTCGTCATGAACATTTCGGTCACAGTGATGTTCGCGGCCAGCGAGGTATCCTTGACCATAGCGATCAGCGTACTGGCCAGCGTGGGGAAGGCCGTGCGCAGCGCCTGCGGCAGGATGATGCGGCGGATGATCTGTAAGTAGCTCATGCCGACGCACTGCCCCGCCTCCATCTGGCCTTTGGGCACGGATTCCAGCGCGGCGCGGATGGTCTCGGCGCAGTACGCGCCCTCGTTGATGGAAAAGACGAGCACCGCCGCGGGGAACGGCTCAATCAGGATGCCGACGCCGGGCAGGCCGTAGAACACAACGAACAGCTGCACCAGCACGGGCGTGCCGCGGATGACCCAGATATAAAACCGGGCCAGCCGCTGCAAAACGGGCACATGGGCAAACTGCACCAGCGCCACCGCCACCGCGATGATGAGCGCCAGCGTGAACGAGATGGCGGTCAGCGGGATGGTGACGGTCAGGCCGGGCAGCAATATTTTACCAAAGGAATCCACAAGGATTCCCCACAGGCGTTCGGACATGGGGCGGAACTCTCCTTTTTTGGTTGGGGTTGCGGGAATATTTCCCACTAAAACGGTATGCTATGAGATTGTAGCACACTTTGCCGGATTTTGCAAGAGTGAAATTTGAAGTGAAGTTTAAGGTTGGAGCAGCGTGTCGAAACGCTCTTGTAGGGGCGAGCATTGCTCGCCCGTGCCCGTTTGCCTTGTATGAAAACTGTCCCGGAAATTGCGTTGCGGCGGTAAGCTGACGGGCGACCAATGGTCGCCCCTACACACGCAATAAGGCAGGGATGCAATTTTTCGACAGTCCGGCCTCCCTTGTCAAAGGGAGGCTTTTTCCCTGTGGGGTGAGGGTGAGGGGGATTGCACGGAAGGTTTGCTGTGGCCGGAAGCGGGCACGGCGGCCAGAGGGCTGGCCGCCCTACATTCCCCTTTTTCGGTAGGACGTAGGGCGGGGTGCCCCCACCCCGCCGAAGTTGGCGGCGGGCAGAATGCAACGGGATTGGCAGACCGTAGGGGCGGATTCCATATCCGCCCGCGGGAGTGTCCGTAGTAGAAATGGAATTGGGTGAAGCCACAACAAAAACACAAAAAATCCCACCGCCGGTAGGAGACGATGGGAAACGTAATATTTTCTCTATAAAACTTAGCCTGCAACTGTAACCGTCTTGCCTGCCGCCGGAGTGGTAGCGTTCTTTACAACTTCATACTTAGAAGCATTAGTGGCGTCGGCCGCCGTATAAGTGCAGGTAAACACGCCAGTCGTGTAAACAACAGACTTAACCTTGCCAGAAGCATCATAAGTAACGGTGTATTTGGCGTTCGGCAATTCACTGTAACCATCAATCTTATCAGTGCCAGGCTTCTTGTTACCAGTCTCGCTCAAAGAATCATTCTCTGCGTAATACTCCGTTCCTGCCGTCTGCGCAGCCATAACAACCATACGGCATTCAGAAGTTGCTTTCTCCTCGTTTGCCTTATCAATGTACTTCGTCAGAGCGGGAACCAGCAGGGCAGCCAGAATGGCCAGGATAACCAGAACGACGATGAGCTCGACCAGGGTGAAGCCCTTCTTGTTCTTCATTTTACGAATTTTCTCGAACATGACAAATTCCTCCAATAAATTCAGTAAGGACATCGTGCGTCCTCATTTGTGAAAATATAATATCACATAATCTGCCAAATTTCAACAGCCTTATGTAAAAACAGCAAAAAACATTTTTTTGCTTCTATTTTCGATTTCCCACCGTTTTGCCTGTTGCACTCCAACCGCTTTGCCGTGGCTGCCCCTCTGCCACCGCGCGGAATTCTATACATATTACCGTCATTTTTAAAAATCAGCTGTGTCGCCGCGCCAAAACTCGCGGCAAGAACTGCCGCAATTGAAACCGCACATATATTGCGTTCATTTTATCTGTGCTGTCTCTGTCGGTGCGGGCGGCGAGGCGCATCGCGTATGGATTTCAGCGTATATAGGCCAATTTTACAGGCGGGCAATTTTTGTGCTATTTTGCATTTTTCCGTGTTTTCTCTCCCCTGCCCGGCTGCAGGGACGCTCCTTTGTGAAAATACCGCAAATTCCGGTGCAAAAGTGTGGTATACTGCAAGATTTTGTGCTATACTGGATAAAAAATCAACACAGCCGGGCTGCGCCCGGCACAAAAGGGGTCACACATGAAAAACACCACCGAGGAAAAACGCGAGGCCATCCCCAACAGCGTCAGCCGGATGCTGCTGGCGGGCATCGGCGTACTTTTGCAGGTTTTATGGATCTTCTGGCTTGCCCTCAAGCTGAACGACTACTCCACCGCCATTCAGGTATGCACGTCGGTACTGACATTTTTAATTACGCTGCGTATATATGGGCTGCATATCAACTCCGCGTATAAAATTTCGTGGATCATTCTGATTTTGCTGTTTCCCATCTTCGGTCTGACCATCTATCTGCTGTTTGGCCGCAGCGGGGCCGTCAGCGTCATGCGCCGCCGTTTTGGTGAAAATATGACGATGCTGCGCCGGTATCACGCACCCATTTTGCAGCAGCGCCGCGCCCTGCCCTACCCGGACCGCATCACCCGCAACCACGCCCGCTATTTGCAGGACCGCGCGGGCTACCCCGCCTATGACAACACCGATGTGACATTCTACGGCGACACCTGCGAGGCGCTGGAGGCCCAGAAAGCAGCCCTGCGCAGCGCGGAAAAGTTTATTTTCATGGAATACCACGCCATTGAGGACGCCTCCGCCTGGCAGGAGCTGGAGGATATTCTGGCCGAGCGCGCCGCCCACGGCGTGGAGGTGCGCGTATTTTACGACGACGTGGGCAGCATCGGGTTTATCAACAGCAAATTTGTCAAAAAGCTGGCGGGGCGCGGCATCCAGTGCCGCCGGTTCAACCCGGTCATCCCGATTTTGAACGTCTTTATGAACAATCGCGACCACCGCAAAATCACCGTTGTGGACGGGCGCGTCGGCTTTACCGGCGGCTACAATCTGGCGGAGGAGTACTTCAACCGCACCCACCCTTACGGCCAGTGGAAGGACAGCGGCATCCGGCTGGAGGGCGACGCCGTGCGCGGCCTGACGCTGATTTTCTTAGAGCTGTGGGGCGCAACGCAGAAGGCCGCACCCGAGGTCGAGCGCTATCTGCCCGATGTGCCCTACACCGCGCGGGAGAATGCCGTGGTGCTGCCCTACGCGGACAATCCGCTGGACGACGAGGCCACCGGCGAGAACGTCTACCTGAACATGATCCGCAGTGCGAAGGACTACGTCTACATTACAACGCCCTACCTTATTTTAAGTGACGAGATGCAGCGCACACTGCGGCTGGCCGCGTCCAGCGGCGTTGATGTGCGGATCATCACGCCGGGCATCCCGGACAAAAAGCTGATCTTCTCGGTCACGCGCAGCTATTACGCCAGCCTTGCCAAGAGCGGCGTGCGCATTTATGAGTACGCGCCCGGGTTCATCCACGCGAAGCAATGCGTGGCCGACGGCACGGAAGCCGTTGTGGGTACGATCAATTTTGACTTCCGCAGCCTGTACCTGCACTTTGAGAACGCCTGCTGGTTCTGCGGCTGCAGCGCCGTGGCCGATGTGCGCCGCGATTTTGACGCGCTGTTCCCCGTCTGCCGCGAGGTCACGCAGGAGTACGCCGACACCCGCAGCCTGGCCGTGCGCGGCTGGGACTGCGTGCTGCGGCTGTTCAGCCCGCTGATGTGACGGGCTGTGCGCCGGGCGCGGCAAGTGGAATTTTCCCAAAGAAATCTGTACTATTCCACGTTGCAAACCGCCGCTGCGCGCCGTACAATAAAGACAAAATCATCCTGTGAGGTGCATACCAATGGAACATATAGCATGGAAGGGCCGCATCAAGCCCGGCTGCAAAGCGGAATATCAGCGCCGCCACGCGGAGATCTGGCCCGAGATGGTCGAGGTGCTGAAGGCTGCGGGCATCTGCAACTACAGCATCTTCTACTGTAACGACGAGCTGTTCGGCTACTATGAGTGCGCGAAGGGCGTTGCCTACGCCGAGAAGGTACAGGCCGAAAGCCCCGTTGTGGACCGCTGGAACGACTACATGAAGGACATTCTGGAGCTGGAAATGGACCCTGTGACCGGCGCCCAGCCCAAGCTGGAGCAGGTGTTCCGTCTGGATTAAACGCGCATAAGACAGCAAAGCCGCCCGTGTCAGGCTGACACGGGCGGCTTGTGTTTTTATGGGCAGGTGTAGCGCAGGCGGTGCTACCTTTAGGGTATTTACAACACGATGCGGAACGCGACGCGGTGCTCGCCTTCCCCGCTGACGCGGTAAGGCTCCTCCACATCGGTGCCCCAGCTGTCGATGCCGCCGACGCCGCGGGCTGCGCCCAGGATCGTCACGCTCGTGCGGCCCGTGGCGGGCAGCTCGGTGATGTGCTGGGCGGCCTCGATCTCCTGCGCAGTGTTGGGCAGTGCGCTGAAGGCAAACGGCGCGTCGGCCTGTTCAATCGTCAGCGCAGCCGCCGTCTGACCGCAGGCGTTGTGCTGCTCCAGCGTGAACTGACGGGTGCCCACATGCAGGCCGCAGTCCTGCGGGACGAGAGCCGGTTCAATGTGCGGCACCTCCTCATGGCAGCCAAAGACGCCGCCCTTGCAGCGATCCGGGTAGGTCTCGCCCGAAAGGCCGGTCCAGAGCGTGCGGGCCACGGGGGCAAACGTCTGGAATTTTACGCCGAAGCAGGGCAGCTCGGGTGCACCGGGCACGCCATGATAGACGGCCTCGACCAGCAGCGTGCCCTGCGGCTCCACGGTGTAGGTCAGCTCGGCCTTAGCGCCGGGCACGGTGGGCACGCCGTAGGTATAGCGCACCTGCACACCGTCGGCGGATTTCTGCAAGACCGCAAAGCCGAGGTTCTGCAGGTAGACATCCGCCGCCAGCCAGGCCGCTGCTTTCTGCGGGAAGCCGCAGCCGCGGTCATTGTCGGTGGCGGCGCGCCAGAACGCCGGGCGCGGGGCGCGCCAGAGCCACTCGCTGCCGTTGACGGTCAGCGACGATGGCCCGGCCTCGCCCGCGGAAAAGAGAATTTCAAACCCGTCGCCCCTGACGCCGAGGTTGCCGTCGCCCTCGGTCACGGTCAACGTGCCGGGCTTGCGGGCGGCCTGTGCTTTGGCCGCGTCGCGGTCCGCCCGGGCGGCGGCTGCGGCGTTGCGGGCATCGTGGGCGGCGCGGCGGACGGGGGTGTCGTACCAGTAGCGCACGTCCTGCATGGCGGGTTTCTCGGCACCGTCGGCGTAGACAATGCCGTTGCCGCTGAAGTTGTAATCGGTGTTGCGGTCCGCAAAGTCGCCGCCGTAGCCCAGCACGCTGCGGCCAAGCGCATCGGTGTGCCGGAGCGCCTGGTCCATGTAGTCCCAGATGAAGCCGCCCTGGTACTGGTCGAACTCGTCGGCCAACTTCACATAGCTCTCCATGCCGCCCAGCGAGTTGCCCATATCGTGCATATACTCGCAGAGAATGAAGGGCTTCTTCGGGTGGGATTCGAGATACTCGCGGATTTCCCACGGCTTGGCGTACATCCGGCTTTCCATGTCACTGATGGCGTCGAACGCGCGGCAGTGGAACACACCCTCATAATGCACGAGGCGTCCCGGGTCGTGGTCGTGGAAGAACTGCGACATGGCGAGAATATCCTCGCCCGCGTAGCTCTCATTGCCGCAGGACCAGATCAGGACGGCGGCGTGGTTCTTGTCGCGTTCAAACATGCTGCGGGCGCGGTCCACGACGCAGTCCTTCCACTCGGGCAGGCTGCCGGGCACGTTCCAGCTCGGCTCCACCGCGCCGAGCTTCTGCCAGCTGCCGTGGCTTTCAAGGTTCGTCTCGTCGATCATATAGATGCCGTTCCGGTCACACAGGTCGTACCACAGGCTCTGGTCGGGGTAGTGGCAGGTGCGCACGGCGTTGATGTTGTTCTTTTTGAACACGGCCATGGCGGCGTGCATGTCGTCGGCGCCGATGGCGCGGCCCCTGTCGGCGTTCCACTCGTGGCGGTTGACGCCGTTGAACACGACACGTTCCCCGTTCAGGCACATGACGCCGTTTATCATCTCAAAGCGGCGGAAGCCGATGTCGTAGGGCACAACCTCCTGCAAAACGCCGTCGGCATCACGCAGGGTCAGTACGGCGTGGTAGAGCACCGGCGCTGCATGGCTCCACGGCTGGATGCCCTCGATCTCGATCGTATCGCCCGCGGCGGGGCCCTCGTAGACGGCGTAGCCCTCGGGGTCGGTCACGACGAGGGCAACCGACGCGCCGTCGGTCTCGCCGTCCAGCTTGACGAGGGGCGTCAACAGGCCGGTGGTGTTGTCGGCGGCAAGGTCGGCCTTGAGCCAGATGTCGTTGATGTGGACCTTGGGCTTTGCGTACAGGTAGACCGAGCGGAAGATGCCCGAGAAGCGGAAGAAGTCCTGATCCTCGATCCAGGCGGCACTGCTGCGCTTGTAGACCTCGACGCAGAGGCGGTTGTTCTCGTCCCGAATATACGGTGTCAGGTCAAATTCAGACGGGGTGAAGCTGTCCTCGGCATAGCCGACGAACTGGCCGTTGCACCACAGGTACATGGCCTGCTCCACGCCCTGAAAGCTGACGCAGACGCGCTGGCCGCGCAGGGACTCGTCCAGATCAAATTCTTTGACATAGCTGCCCACGGGGTCATCGTTCCAATCGACCTGCGGCGGGCGCAGGCAGCTGCGGCCATCCCACGGGTAGAGGGTGTTGGTGTACTGCAGCTGACCGTAGCCCTGCAGCTCAATGTGCCCGGGCACGCGGATCGTACCGAAGCCGGACAGGTCGGCGTCCGGCTGCCAAAAATCCGCCGGGCGGGCGGCAGGGTTGGCGCTCCACGCAAAGCGCCATGCGCCGTCCAGTGACTGGCGCAGCGATGTCAGGCCGCTTTCGGCCTCGTCCAAGGTGCGGCAGCAGAGATGGTCAGAGTGTGCGTCCAGCCGGTTCACAGCAAAGACGGTGGGGTCACTCAGCCAGCGAAGTTCAGGGGTCATAGGGATCTCTCCTTTACACAATCAGGTTCTTACCGACATTCTGCCACAGGGCGCGCGGGGTGTCAATGGAAAGTTTCACGCAGATATTTTCCGTATTTTTTGCATCTTTACGGGAATTGTGCTGTGTTTAACACTTTGCGGCAGGATTTTTTGAGTTTTTCCGTTTTGTCTGGTGGCAGATTGTACGCTGCAGCACCAGATATAGCGGTGGCGGCAGGATTTTTGCGGGGCGGGTTGTTATAGTCGGCACACCTGTGGCGCAAAAAAGCGCCGCACCTTTTTGCAGGGGCGGCGTTTTGGGGTCATACTTCTTCTGTCTCCGCCTCCGCGGCGGCGCGCAGACGCTCCCGCACGGGGCGCAGGGCCTCGGGTAGAGCCTCGTCGGGCAGGTCGCTGATGCCCTCGGTGCTGCCGCGGGCGGCAGCGGTCTCATAGAACCAGCACTTGTAGTCCAGGGTGTCCATCGTCTGCTGCAATTCAGCCATGCGGGTCTCGAGCACGGTGCGCTGCTTGCGGAACAGCTCCAGCCGCCGGGCAATGGTCTCATCGCCCTGCATGGCCAGCTCGATGTATTCGCGGATGTCCTTGAGGGACATGCCGGTCTTTTTCAGGCACTCGATGATGCGCAGCCACTCGAAGTCCTTCTCCGTAAAAACGCGGATGCCGCCGGACGAGCGCCCGACGAAGGGCAGCAGCCCTTCCTTATCGTAATAGCGGATCGTCGATGTGGGCACACCCAGCCGCCGCGCCATCTCCCCCACTGTATAGGCCATGTGTTTTCCTCCTATGACTTAAACCCAGGTTTAACCTGTGTATCAGTATAGGACAAAAGGGCGGCGTTGTCAAGGCGGACGAGGTCACCCGCGGTATTTTCCCTCATCCGGCTGAACGGTTTCCTGATCATGCGCACGCCGCGGGGCGTGCCGCCGCTCCCCTGCCCGCTTTTCTTTTATAGGGAAGGCTTTTTCTATTTTTTATTGACAAACGCGCGGTTTGTTTCTATCATGTTCATATAAGCAAGGGAGGGACCGCCACTATGCTGACCTATAATATGGACGTGGAGGAACGCAGCACCTGGCTGCGCGCCACCCCCGGCGCGGCGGCGCTGGCACAGCCGTTTTACTGCACCGAGGCCGGCAACTTTTATGGCCGCGCCCATTTTGCCACAGCCCGCACCGATAAGGAAAGCTATCTGCTGTTTTATACGCTGTCCGGCTCCGGTCTGATCGAGCAGAACGACCAGCGCGTGGAGCTGCCCGCCGGCAGCGCCCTGCTGTTGAACTGCCGCACCCCGCAAAGCTACTGCACTGCCCCCGGGCAGGACCACTGGCACCACTACTGGGCGCATCTGGACGGCGCGGGCGTCGCCAATCTGGCCGAGGTACTGCAGCCGCAGGGGCGGCTGTCCCCCGTTACGGTCAGTCGGCTGGAGATGCAGCCGCTGTTTGAGTCACTGGCCGCCGAGTGGGAGCACGGCGCCGCCGCACAGATCGAGATCTGCCTGGCTCTGCACCGGATGCTGGCCCTGATGGCCCGCCAGCTGCTGGCCGGGGACGAGAGCCGCTCCAATCGCACCTTGATCGAACAGGCCGCCGAGTACATCCGCCAGCACTATGCCGAGCCGCTGTCGCTGGACAGCCTGCTGGCCCAGACGCCGGTGAGCAAGAGCTGGTTCCTGCGGCTGTTCCGCCAGTACATGGGCACGACGCCCTACAATTTTTTGCTGTCCACGCGGATCACACGCGCCAAGGAGCTGCTGGTGCTGACGGATTTCTCCGTCTGCGAGATCGCGCACCAGGTCGGCTTTGGGGATGAGAGCAACTTCTCGACCCGCTTTACCGCCATGGTGGGCCAAAGCCCCCAGCAGTACCGCAAAAGTGCAATGAAGCCCGCGGAAAACTGAATTAAGGAATTATGGGAAAGAAGGCATTTGTATGTTGAAAACCGAACGCATGGACCGTGTCCGTGCTGCCCTGCGCGCGCAGGGACTGACGCAGATGATCGTCTGCGACCCCAAGAGCGTGTGGTATCTGACCGGCGTCGCCGTGGAGCCCTATGAGCGTCTGCTGGCGCTCTACCTGCCCACCGAGGGCGAGCCGGTGCTGTTTTTGAACAGACTGTTCAATGTGCCCGAGCCGCCGTGCAGGACCGTCTGGCACACCGACACGGACAAGCCCGTGGCGCAGATCGCCGAGGTCGTGGACGCGGGCAAGCCGCTGGGCATTGACAAGGAGTGGCCCGCTAAGTTTCTGATCCCGCTGATGGAGACCCACCCCGGTATGCAGGTCGTGCTGTCCAGCGACTGTGTGGACGACTGCCGCGCCTGCAAGGACGCCGAGGAGCAGGCCCTCATGCGCGAGGCGTCCCGCATCAACGACGCGGTAAACGAGGCCGCGAAGCACTATATAAAGGCCGGCATGACCGAACGCGAGGTCGCCGAGTTTATCGACGCGCAGTTCCGTGCCCACGGCTGCGAGGGGCCGAGCTTTACGACGATTGTCTCTTTTGGTGCCAACGCCGCCGACCCGCACCACGAGCCGGACGACACCGTGTTAAAAGAGGGCGACTGCGTGCTGTTTGACATGGGCTGCGTGAAGAGCCGCTATTGCAGCGACATGACCCGCACCTGGTTCTGCGGCCAGCCCACTGAAAAGCAGGCCGCCGTGCACGATCTGGTGCGCCGCGCGAATGAGGCTGCCGAGGCGCTCATCAAGCCCGGCGTGCGCCTGTGTGAGCTGGACGCTGCCGCGCGCGACCTGATTACGGAAGCGGGCTACGGCGCGTATTTCAACCACCGTCTGGGGCATTTCATCGGCCAGACCGACCACGAGAAGGGCGACGTCAGCAGCGCGAACACCGCCGTAGCCAGACCCGGCATGATCTTTTCGATTGAGCCGGGTGTCTACCTGCCCGGCGAGTTCGGCGTCCGCGTGGAGGACCTCGTCCTGGTGACCGAAACCGGCTGCGAGGTGCTGAACAGGAACGATAAAGCATTGGGATGTGGTGGGGAAATAACTGCCGCCATCCCTGCCTCCCCTTGAGGGGAGGTGGCCCCGCAGGGCCGGAAGGGTGGCTGGCAGCCGACCTATAAAAGGGTTGCCGCGGCCCACCCCTCACCGCCTGCGGGCGGAGCTCCCCTCAAGGGGAGCCTAAAGAATTTCAGAGAGGTGTACGATTGAAAAAACATCTGTTCCGTATCATTGCCGTCCTGTCCGCCGCGGTCCTGCTGGCGGGCTGCGCGTCGTCGCGGCTGCGGCTGGGGGCTGCGGCTGCAGGCGGCGTGTACAATGCGTTTGGTACCGCCATGGCCGCCCAGAACAGCACCATCGAGGTCAAACAGACCGCCGGGTCCGCCGCCAACCTGCGGCTGCTGGCGGGCGGCTATTTACAGCTGGCCGTTGCCCAGTCCGACATGGCGCAGGATGCCTACGACGGCAGCGGCGTCTTTGCCCACGAGAGCACCGAGCGCAGCTTCAGCGCCGTGGCCACCCTGTATGAGGAGGCCGTGCAGGTCGTTGTCCGGGCCGACTCCGGCATTACGACGCTGGAGGAGCTGCAGGGCTGCACGCTCAGCGTCGGCGAGGAGGAATCCGGCACCGAGCAGAACGCCGGGCAGGTTTTGGCCGCCTGCGGCCTGAACAACCGCCTGGTACACACTGTAAACCTGAACTACACCGACGCTGCCGCCCGGCTGGCCGACGGCACGATCGACGCAATGTTCGTCACCGCCGGTCTGCACGCCGACGCGCTGGAGCAACTGGCCGAGACCTGCGCCATCCGTCTGCTCTCCGTCGATGGGGGTGTCGGTGCGCGGCTGCTGGCGGCCTACCCGGCCTACCGCGCCTGCGTTATCCCCGCCGGGACCTACGCCGGTCAGGGTGAGGACGTCTGGACCGTCAGCGTGCAGGCGCTTCTGCTGGCGTCGAACGCGCTGTCCGACGAGACCGTCCAAAGGCTGACTGCCCGGTATTTTGACAGCGTGGACGCCGTGGCTGCCGCCGTGCCGGTGCCGCTGGTGACCGACCCCGCCGTGGCCGCCGCGCAGAGCGTTATCCCCTACCACACCGGGGCCGCTGCGTACTACACCGCGCAGGGCATCACCCCTGCAGGGCCGGAGACGGGCGCGTCCCCTGAACAGGAGGCCGCCGCATGATCATCTCACTGGATATGTACCAGACGCTGTTTGCGGCGGTCTGCGTGCTGATGCTGGGCCGCTTTTTGAAGGCGCGCATCGGCTTTCTGGAAAAATTCTGCATTCCCGCGCCGGTCATCGGCGGCGTGCTGTTTGCCGTTTTCACCTGTCTCTGCTATGTGACCGGCATTGCCGAGTTTGAATTTGACGACATTTTAAAGGAAGTCTGCATGGTGTTCTTCTTTACCTCGGTAGGCTTTCAGGCAAACCTCAAGGTGCTGAAAAGCGGCGGCAAATCGCTGATCCTCTTCTTGGGGCTGGTCGTTGCGCTCATTTTGTGCCAGAACTTCCTCGCCGTCGGGCTGGCGGATCTGCTGGGCATCTCGCCGATGATCGGTCTGTGCACCGGTTCCATCCCGATGGTCGGCGGCCACGGCACGGCGGGCGCGTTCGGCCCCGTGCTGGAGGACTTCGGCGTTGCGGGCGCGACCACGCTCTGCACGGCGGCGGCCACCTACGGCCTGATTGCGGGCAGCGTCATGGGCGGCCCGACGGGCCGTCTGCTCATTGAGCGCCGCAAGCTGCTGGACACCGTTGTGCCCGAGGACGACAGCCTGCTGGTGGAGGAAGAAATCAAGCATGAGCGCCACACCAGCATGTACCCGGCTGCTGTGTTCCAGCTGATTATCGCCATCGGCATCGGCACGTTCATCTCCAAGGCGCTGGCCATGACCGGGCTGACGTTCCCCATTTATATCGGCGCGATGATCGCCGCGGCGTGTATGCGCAACATCGGCGAATTCACCCACAAATTCACGACCCACATGGGCGAGATCAACGACATCGGCGGCATCAGCCTGTCGCTGTTCCTGGGCATTGCCATGATCACGCTGAAGCTGTGGCAGCTGGCCGCGCTGGCACTGCCGCTCATCATCCTGCTGGCGGGCCAGACGCTGCTGATTTTCCTGTTCACCTACTTTGTGATTTTCAACATCATGGGCCGCGACTATGACGCTGCGGTCATTGCAGCGGGCGTCTGCGGCTTTGGCATGGGCGCGACGCCCAACGCCATGGCCAACATGCAGGCCCTGTGCGAAAAGTATGCCCCGTCGGTCAAGGCGTATCTGCTGATCCCGCTGGTAGGCAGTCTGTTTGCGGACTTCCTCAACAGTCTGGTCATCACCTTCTTTATCAACTTTATCTAATTGGGAGGTCCTTCTGATGTTCCGCAAGCTGCGCGAGGCGCTGAAAAAACAGCGCTACCGTGTCCACAGTGACGACGTTGCCCTGCCCGAGGTCCACACCGGCCAGGTCACCCACAACGACGCCCCCGAGATCCCGGAGAAGCACAAGTCCATCAACTATGAAAACGTCGCCATCCCGGAGGTTCATATTCCAAAGAAGAAGCCCTGAAGCCTTCTCCCCCTGGGGGAGAAGGTGGCCCCGCAGGGCCGGATGAGGGGAGAGCTTGCCGCGGTTGCCCGCAAACGGGTTGCCACAGAGGGTTCGGCCCTCATCAGTCACCTTCGGTGACAGCTTCCCCGATGGGGAAGCCTTTTTGTACAGCAAAACGCCCCTGACCGTTCGGTCAGGGGCGTTTTGCTCGTAATGTTAGTCGAGGAAGTTCTCGTTGAGGGTGACACCGAAGTCGTGGGCAATGGCGCGCAGGTCATCGTCGGTGATGGTCTGGCGGATCAGGCCGCCGCCCATGGACAGGACCTTGACGTAGATCTCGGCACTCTTTTCAATCGTGTGGGCGAGGCCGAAGGTGATGTCAAAGTCAGGGCCGGAGGCAAACAGGCCGTGCTGTGCCCAGATAGCGGCCTGATAGGTTTTCATCTTCTCGGAGGTTGCCATGGCGATGTCCGCGCCGCCCGGGACCATCCAGGGGCAGACGCCAACACCCTCGGGGAAAACGACGGGGCACTCGGTAGCGCTCTGCCACAGGGCGCGGGAGAAGTCACGGTCCGTAAGCGGCAGGATGTAGGTCAGCGCAATGACGTTGGTGGCGTGGCAGTGATAAATAACGCGGTTCGCGCCGTTGGTAGCGGCCTTGCGGACGCTGTGGTTCATGAAATGGCTGGGGAACTCGGACGTCGGGCGTGCGCCGTCGGCCAGACCCCAGACGATGCGCCAGCTGTCGCCCTTGTCGTTGATCTCCACAATGCCGATGCTGTGGATCGGGTCAGGCTCGACGTTGCGGAAGAACTTGCCGGAGCCGGTGGTGATGAAGTACTCACCGGCCAGATTATCGGCCTGCACGCCCATGTTGACCCACTCGCGCGGCTCGGCGTCGAAGTAGGGACGGCAGGCGGCGACGTCCTCCCCGGTCATGCGGTAGGTCAGGTTGCCGCCGTTGCGCTCGTGCCAGCCCTGCAGCCAGCCATCGTTGCACATGCGGATAAAGCCCTTGACGCAGGGAATTTCATAAATCGTAGACATAATTTCTGCTCCTTTTTTGCTTTTTGCCGCGTCCGTAGGGGCCGGACATGTCCGGCCCGCCACCTTGCGCAGCTGCCCATTTACGGGTCATAATTTTTATGTTGAGGGCCGGGCATGCCCGGCCCCTACCGTGCATCGATTATAAATCAGCGCGTGATCACATCCACCGGCACGTTGAAGATCTCGGCAACCTTCAAAATCGTGTCGATGTGGTGGCCGGTGGCGGCGGCCATGTGGTGGGTGGGGCCGGCCTCGCTCCAGCGGTTGACGAACTCGCGGGCACCGCAGCTGAAGCGGGTGCGCATGTTCGTGTCACCGAAGGTGAAGATCGGGCCGGGCTCGTTGACGCCCTCGGCCACGACAAACTTGAAGTGGCCGTCCTTGTCCTGCGTGATGGCCAGATAGGTCACATCGCCCACCGGCGGGTAGAACTGGGTCAGGTAGCCGCCGCCGGTCTTGCCGTGGAACACGGGCACGATCTTCATGGTCGGCTTTCTGGCCGTGGAGATGTCGGCGTCGCCGGAGCCGGAGTGGCCGATGATGCAGATGTCCTCATTGAAGTCGATGGAGTACATCTCGCTCAGCTGGCCGCAGCCCGCAATGGTCTTGAGGATGGACATAGCCATCGCGACCTTGATGTCGCCCTCGACGGCGCAGGCCGTGCCCTGCTTGATGAGCATCGAGAACGCGGGGATCAGCATCGAGTCCAGCTTACCGGCCACGCCCTTGGCGAAACCGTCGTAGTGGCTGGCGACGAAGGCGATCTTCTCGTCCCTGACCCACTGCTCAAATGCGACAACGTAGCGGGCCATATCCCAGACCTTCTCCACCGTGCCGCCGCCCTCAATATCGAAGGTGTCCAGAATGTCCTGCGCCTTGGCGCGGATGGCGTCCTCGTCGGTGATGTTGTCGGCGATGGCCCACATCTTCTCCCAGTCAAACTGCTTGGTGTAGAGCCACATACGGTTGTACAGGTTCGTCTCGTCGATGTACAGATCCATCATGCCGGGGTATGGGCGGCCGATCTGCGCAAGGTTCGTATCACGGAAGCGGCGGCGCACCTGCGCGGCCTTGCACCAGTCGTTGATTTCGGCCTGCACGGCGGGGTCACCGCCCTCGACAACGCCGGTGATGACGGCGTGGCGCTTACCGGCGCGCTCCAGATCAGCGACCATCTCGCCGACAGCGCCGCAGGCGTACAGCTCACCCAGCCAAGTGGGGGTGTCGGTGTTGGCGTAGTCGGGGGCCTTCTTCTTCTGCACGTTGACGAGGACGACGGGCACGTCGAGGTCGCGCACGGCGGGCAGCATATTGTAAGAGGTAGCGTAGGTCAGCAGCTGCAGAATGACAAGGTCAACGTCGGCGGTGCGGAACTTATCGCCCGCGGCCATGGACTGCTCCTTGGTGGTGACGATGCCGCCGTCGATGACCTCGACGGTGTCGGGCAGCGTCTTTTTGAAGGCGGCGTACTGGCCCTCAAACTCGGGGACCAGCGTGGGGAACTGCGGCAGGTAAGCGCCCAGCGCAATGGCGAACACGCCAACGCGGGCTTTGGTTTCGACTAACATGGTGGGACCTCCTGTATATGGATTTGTTGTGATGTGCGTGTAGGGGAGGGATTTATCCCTCCCGGGAAGTATACAGCGTCGGGCGCGGGCACGGGAGGGTCAAGACCCTCCCCTACAAACCGGGGTGAACGGCAGGCTGGCGGCGGCATGAGGGCATGCCGCCCTACGGTTGGATGTAGGGCGGGGTGCCCCCACCCCGCCGGGTCGTTTACTCCGGCTGATACTCTTTAATTTCAAAGCTGCGCCGGATGGCGGCGCGGGCCTCGGCCAGGTCGGCAAAATCGCCGCTGTGGATGAACTGCACCATCAGGTTGCCCAGCGCTGTGCCCTCGGTGGGGCCTGCAAACACGGTCAGGCCGGTGGCGTTGGCGGTCTGCTGGTTCAGGTAGCCGTCCTGGCTGCCGCCGCCGACGATGTTCAGGCTTGTGTAGGTCTTGCCGGTCAGGCTTTGCAAGGTCTCCACGGCGCGGCGGTAGTCCTGCGTCAGGGAGTTGTAGACGCACTGCATGACCTCGCCGGTGGCGGCGGGCACGGGCTGGTGCGTGTCGGCGCAGGCGGCCCTGACTTCTTCGATCATGGAGGCAGGCGCTAAGAAGCGGTTGTCATCGGGGTCAACGCAGCTGGGGAAGTCGGCGTCCTCCTTCGCGGCGGCGATCAGCTCCGGGAAGCTCGGGCGGGTGCCGGTCTTTTCGCCGAGTTCACGGCGGACGGACTGGATCATCCACAGGCCCATGATGTTTTTCAGGTAACGGTAGCGGTATTCATAGCCGCCCTCGTTCGTAAAGTTGGCGGCGCAGCTGTCCGGGCCGGTGATGGCCGCTGCGTTTTCCACGCCCAGCAGGCTCCATGTGCCGCTGGACAGGTAAGCGGCGTACTCATCCCGCGCGGGCACGGCGAGGAACGCCGAGCCGGTGTCGTGGGTCGCGGGCAGAATGACCTCGGCGTCAAAGCCGACAGCCTTCTGAATTTCCGGCGTCAGATGCCCCAGCACCGTACCGGCGGTCTTGATGGGCTGGAAGATGCCGCGCGGCAGACCCAGCTTTTCGATCAGTACATCGTCCCAGTCCCTGCTGTCCGCGCCCACCAGCGCCGTGGTGCTGGCGTTCGTGTACTCATTGGCGGGCACGCCGCAGAGCAGGTAGTTCAGGTAATCGGGCACCATCAGGAACGTTTTGGCGGCGGCCAGCTGCTCCGGGTGCTCGTTTTTGAGCGCCATCAGCTGGTAGACCGTGTTGAACGGCTGGTACTGGATGCCGGTGCGGGCGTAGTGGTCGGCAAAGGTCAGGCCGTATTCCTTTTCCAGCGCCTCGCGGATGCCCTCGGTGCGCTCGTCGCGGTAGGCGACGGCGTCGCCGATGCGCTTATTGTCCGCATCCAGCAGGACAAAATCGACGGCCCAGGTGTCGATGCCGATGGTCGCGGGGGCAAAGCCTGCGTCGTGTGCAGCCTTCAGGCCGTTGACGACCTCTTGCGCGAGGGTGTCGATGTCCCAGCAGAGGTGGCCGTTCTCGCGGTGGACGCCGTTTTCGAAGCGGTAGACCTCCTGCAGGGTGATTTTTCCGTTCTGCACGGTGCCTGCGATGTGCCGCCCGCTGGACGCGCCGATGTCGACTGCCAGTGTACAGGTTTGCATAAGCTCTCTCCTTCTTTGCAAAATAACAGTGTTGCAGCATTTGCTTTTCGTCTGCATTATACGACACCCGGGCCCGGCTTTCCATCCGCAAAAGAATTTGATTGTTTGGGAAAATTCCACACGCCCCTTTCCGCGTTCCCGGCGGTTTTGTCCGGGTCCCGTGCCGGAATGATCCGATTGACACGCCCCGTGCCGTCCCGTATAATAGACCCTGCAACCAATAAAGGAGATGTTACATTATGGCCACCGCGCACAAAAGCCGTGTGCTGGATATGACCCAGGGCGACCCGTTCCGCCTGGTGCTGCAATTTTCGATGCCGCTGTTCTGCTCCAACCTTTTGCAGCAGCTATACAACCTGACCGACACTGCGCTTGCCGGGCACCTGCTGGGCTCCGCCGCGCTGGCGGAGATCGGCGCGACGGCGGCGCTGTACGGGCTTATCATGAACTTTGCCTTCGGCATGAACAACGGCCTGGCGCTGACGGTCAGCCGCTATTTTGGCGCGGGCGATGAAAGCGGGATACGCCGCGCCGTGGGCTGGATGGTCACGCTGTCGGCAGCGGTGTCGCTGGTGCTGACGGGGTGTTCCCTGCTGGGCCGCGACGCGCTGCTGACCGTTTTGCAGGTCCCGGCACAGGCATGGGGCGGCGCGTCCGCCTACCTGACCGTCATTCTGCTGGGCATCCCGCTGACGATGCTTTATAATATGGAGGCTGCGCTGCTGCGCGCCGTCGGCAACAGCGTGACGCCGCTGCTGTTCCTGCTGTTCAGCAGCGTGCTGAACGTCGGGCTGGACGCCGCGTTCATGGGGCCGCTGGGGCTGGGCGTGCGCGGCGCAGCCATTGCCACGGTGCTGGCGCAGGGCATCAGCGCCGTGCTGGGCGTTGTGTACATCCTGCGCGGCTACCCGGAGCTGCGCTTTACGCCCCGGCAGCTCGGGGCTGCCACGCGCCGCGCCGTGACCAGTATGTTCTGGGCGGGCCTGAGCATGGGGCTGATGAGCGCCATCTACAATCTGGGCAGCGTGGCGCTGCAAAGCAGCATCAATGCGCTGGGCAGCGTCTACATCACGGCGCAGACCGCCGCGCGCCGCCTGGCGGAGCTGTACTTTATCCCGGGCGGTGCGCTGGGCATCGGCGTGGCGACGTTCAGCAGCCAGAATCTGGGTGCGGGCCGCCGCAGCCGCATTTGGCAGAGCGTCAAGGCCGCGCTTGCGATCTATTTTGTGTGGTGGGTGTTTGTGATGGCGTTCACCTTCCTGCTGGGCGGGGCCGCCATCCGCGGCATCACGGGCAGCACGGACGAGGTCATTATCTCCAACGCGCTGCTGTACCTGAAAATCAGCGCACCGGTCATCCCGCCGATGGCCGTGCTGGTCATTCTGCGCAACATGCTGCAGGGCATCCGGCACACGGTAGAGCCGCTGCTGGCCAGCGGGCTGGAGCTTGTGGGCAAGGTGATCTTTGCCGTATGGCTCGTGCCGGTCCGGGGCTACCGCGCGGTCTGCTTTTGTGAGCCGACGACCTGGGTCGTATGCTTTGTGTTTATCCTGCTGGCGGTCTGGCGCTGCCGGGGCGATTTGCGCGACGCAGAAAAAATTTGAATTTTTTTGTAAAAAGGGCTTGCAATTCGGAAGTCGTTCTGCTATAATAATATGCGTCGCCAAGAGGCGGCGCAATAAGCGCGGTTAGCTCAGCTGGTAGAGCATCTGCTTGACGTGCAGGAGGTCACAGGTTCGAGTCCTGTACCGCGCACCAAGAGTCTGTGACATCTAAGATGTCACAGACTCTTTTTTTGTTGTATCGCCCAGAACCGGCACGGCCGATGTCGAAAACGAGATCCGTAGGGGCGCCTTCTATATGCGCCCGCGGAAGTTTATCCTGCCGCAAGCGGGCACGGGCGGATATGGAATCCGCCCCTACGTTTTTTGTGGTGGGCGGCCTCCCCCGCAGAGGGGGCCAAGGGGCGCGTTTTTGCCTGTTGTGCGTGCAAGCGGATTTATTTCCGCTTTCGCCTTGTCAAAAACCATCTTATGTGGTATACTATTTCTCTACAAGTCCACAGGCAAACCCGGTGCAAACCGGCGACGCAAAGCTATAGGGGCCCATCGGGTCAGCCAGTTGCCAACAAGAAATTGTTGTTTTACTGCCGCCGGTAGCTTCGCGTCCTTTTGGGGGCAGGAGTTGACGAGGGTGAAAACACATCGCTACACCGGCGGCACAAAGCAGGGCATCTATGACGCTCTGCTGTTTTCTGCTGCCCGCGGATATTGTTTAATACGGTCAGACAGCGCTTTCAGGCATGGGTCCGCCATGTCCTGAAGGCGTTTTTTCCTGCGTCACAGCCTATATAGCAGACCGTCAAAAAAATAAGGAGAAAAACCGGATGAAAAAGAAACCACTGCACAGAATTTCCTCCCTGCTTGCAGCCACGGTGCTGGGTCTGTTCCTGCTGACCGGCTGCGCCGGGAAAAGCACCGAGGCGGTGCAGGCACAGGAGGACGCCGACACCATTCAGGTCTATTTGTGGTCCAACAGCCTCTACGAAAAGTACGCCCCCTACGTGCAGGCGCGGCTGCCGGACGTAAACATTGAGTTTATCGTGGGCAACAACGATCTGGACTTTTACAAATTCTTGCAGGAAAACGGCGGTCTGCCGGACATTATAACCTGCTGCCGCTTCTCCCTGCACGATGCGGCCCCCCTGAAAGGCAGTCTGATGGACCTTGCCACCACCAACGAGGCAGGCGCTGTCTACAATACCTACCTCAACAGCTTTAAAAATGAGGACGGCAGTGTCAACTGGCTGCCCGTATGCGCAGACGCCCACGGCTTTGTGGTCAACCGCGGCCTTTTTGAGGAATACGGTATCCCTCTGCCCACCGATTACGCCAGCTTTGCCGCTGCCTGCAAAGCCTTTGACGAGGCGGGCATCCGCGGCTTTACCGCCGATTATCTGTACGACTACACCTGCATGGAAACGCTGCAGGGGCTTTCCGCCGCCGCGCTTAAGAGCACGGAAGGGCGCAAATGGCGCACCGCCTACAGCGATCCCGCCGGCACCGCCCGTGTCGGGCTGGATGATACCGTCTGGCCGGGCGTCTTTGCGCGTATGGAGCAGTTCATCCGGGACACCGGTCTTACGGCGGCGGACTTAGAGCTGAATTACGACGCCGTGACCGGAATGTTCGGCAAGGGGGAGCTTGCCATGTACTTTGGCAGCTCCGCCGGCGTACAGGTGTTCCGGGAGCAAGGCATCGACGCGACCTTTTTGCCGTTCTTCAACCAGAACGGCGAAAAATGGCTGATGACCACCCCCTACTTCCAGGTGGCGCTGAACCGCGGCCTGGAGCAGGACGCCGCCCGGCGCGAAAAGGCAATGCAGGTCCTGCACGTCATGCTGTCGGAGGGGGCGCAGGAGCAGATCCTCGCGGACGGACAAGATCTTTTGAGCTACAGCCAGAATGTCAGCTATCACCTGACCGACACCATGAAGGACGTGCGCTCGGTGGTGGAAGAAAACCACATGTTTATCCGCATCGCCTCCGACGATTTCTTTGCCATCTCCCAGGATGTGGTTTCTAAGATGATCGCGGGCGAATATGACGCCGGGCAGGCCTACCGTGCGTTCAACGCCCGCCTTCTGACAGAGGAAACGCCCGACACAGGCGACGTTGTGCTGACCAGTAAAACCGCCTATTCCAACGTGTTCCACAAAAACGGCGGCAATGCGTCCTTCTCGGTCATGGCAAACACGCTGCGCGGGCTGTACGGCACCGACGTGCTGGTGGCGCCCGCCAGCAGCTTTACCGGCAGCGTGCTGCAGGCAGACTATACCCAGACAACGGCGCGCGCCATGATCATGCCCAACGGGCTTATGTCGTACCGGCGCACCATGACGGGTGCCGAGCTGAAGGACACCGTGCGCGCTTTTGTGGAAGGCTGCGAGGGCGGCTTTACCCCGTTCAACCGCGGTTCCCTGCCGGTGGTCAGCGGCATTGCCGTGCAGGTGCAGGAGAACAACGGCAGCTATACGCTGACCGGCATCACCCGCGGCGGCCAGCCGCTGCAGGATGACGACACCGTCACCGTGACCTGCCTGGCAACCGAAAAGCAGATGGCGCCGCTGCTGCAGGACGAAAGCCGCGCGTTTGAGCGCGGGGAGGCCACGGTCAAAGACGCCTGGAGCGAGGCACTTTCCGGCGGCAGCGTGACGCTGGCCGCGCCGGAAAGCTATATTACATTCGGGGGGGGTAATGCGCTGTGGAAGAAACTAAGCATAAAATAAAAATAAAGCGGCATTCGCGGCGAAATTGGCATACTGCGGTGGCCTGCCTGCTGTCGATTGCGCTGCTTGTCTGCCTTAGCGCGCAGTACCTTTCGTTTGTGTCAAAAACCATCTATGCGGAAAGCACCCAGCATTTGGGAGAAGTCCTGCACAAATCCAACAATATGCTGAGCATGATCGTCAAGAAGAACACCTCCTACCTGCATGTGTGGAACGGCTTTCTGAGCAGCGACCCCGATGATGCCAGCACGCAGGCGTATCTGGAGTCAGCGCAGCAGCAGCTTGGCTTTGCCGAATTCTACTTTCTTTCTTACGACGGCAACTACATGACCCCCAGCGGGAAAACGGGCTACCTGGGCCTGCAGAGCAATCTGGACGAGCTGCTTTCCGACCAGAAGGACGTTGTGTTGAACACGGCCCTGCCCGGGCAGGACCCGATGCTGGTGTTCATCTGCCCCGAAACCAAGGGCATCTACCGCGGCTTTGCCTACGATGCCATTGCCATCGGCCACTACAACAATGTTGTGATGAAGACCGTGGACGATTCAGCTTTCGGCGGAGCGGCCAGCTCCTTTGTCATCTACCCGGACGGGCAGGTCGTGATCGAAAATATCTCAGAAGACTCGGAATCCATTTATAACTTTATAGCGATACTGCAAGAGTATTCCGACCTTACCGAGGCGCAGATACAGGAGCTTACGGACGATTTTGCGCAGGGCATCACCGGAAACCGCGAGGTGACGCTGGACGGCACAAGATTCTATATGGTCTACGAAAGCACCGGCATCCAGAACTGGATCCTGGTGGGCCTTGTCCCGCGGGATACCGTCAATGCCGCCATGAACCAGCTTTGGCAGCGCACGATGCAGATCGTAGCCCTCGTTGTCCTGTCGATTGCGGCAATGGTCCTTCTGATGGTCATGCACCGGGGCCGCACCAAGCTGCGCCGCCAGAACACCGCGATTTTGTACCGGGATGTGCTGTTCGAGAAGCTGTCCCAGAACGTGGACGACGTTTTCCTGCTGCTGGATGCCCAAAAGAACCGGGCGGATTATGTCAGCCCGAACATAGAACGGCTGCTGGGCCTGACGCTGAAGAGCGTGCGCAAGAATATCGGCACGCTGGCCCTGCTGTACCCGGCGGATTCCCCCGGACGCACCAAAAACCGTCTGGAAGGGCTTGCCTGCGGCGACCATCGCGAATGGGACACGGAGTTTATCCATCAGAAAACCGGGGAGCATCGCTGGTTCCATGTGGTTGCCATGGGCAGCGAGGTCGAGGGCCAAACCAAGCACATTCTGGTTCTGTCTGACCGCACCGCCGACAGGCAGGCGAACCAGGCGCTCTCGGATGCCGTGGCCGCCGCCGAAAACGCCAACCGCGCCAAGAGCACCTTCCTTTCCAATATGTCCCACGACATCCGCACCCCGATGAATGCCATCATCGGCTTTACCACGTTGGCGGTCAGCCAACTGGACGACAGGGACCGCGTGAAGGATTACCTTACCAAGATACTTGCCTCCGGCAACCACCTGCTTTCGCTCATCAATGATATTCTGGATATGAGCCGCATCGAAAGCGGAAAGATCCAGCTGGACGAGACCGAGGTCAACCTGTCCGACGTGCTGCACGACATAAAGACCATCGTCAGCGGGCAGTTTTACGCAAAGCAGCTGGAATTGTATATGGACGCGATAGATATTACCGATGAGGACGTCTATTGCGACAAGACCCGGCTGAATCAGATTTTGATGAACCTTTTGTCCAACGCCATCAAGTTCACCCCCGCGGGCGGCACGGTGTCGCTGCGGGTGCGCCAGCTTGCCAGCCAGGTCAGCGGCTGCGGGCAGTATGAGTTCCGCGTCAAGGACAACGGCATCGGCATGAGCCCGGAGTTTGCCCAAAAGATCTTTGAACCCTTTGAGCGCGAGCGCACCTCCACGGTAAGCAGGATACAGGGCACCGGGCTGGGTATGGCCATCAGCAAAAACATCGTAGATATGATGGGCGGCACCATCGAGGTGCAGACCGCGCCGGGCAAAGGCTCTGAATTTATCGTCCGTGTGCCGTTGCGCATACAGGCAGAGCACCGCAAGGCGGAAAAGATCCCCGCGCTGGAGGGTCTGAAGGCGCTGGTGGTGGACGACGATTTCAACACCTGCGACAGCGTGACCAAGATGCTGGTCACGGTGGGTATGCGCGCCGATTGGACGCTTTCCGGCAAGGAGGCCGTGCTGCGCGCACGGCAGTCCATCGAGATGGGCGATACCTACAAGGCTTATATCATCGACTGGCGTCTGCCGGATATGAACGGCATCGAGGTCACCCGCCAGATTCGCAGTTTGAACGATGATACGCCTATTATTATCCTGACCGCCTATGACTGGTCCGACATTGAGGCCGAGGCAAAGGCCGCCGGTGTCACGGCGTTCTGCCCCAAGCCGATGTTCCTGTCGGACCTGCGCGACTCCCTGATGACCGCCATCGGGCAGAAGCCGGAGGAGCAGCAGGGCGTATTGCCCAAGGAACCCACCGACTTCGCGGGCAAGCACATCCTGCTTGCCGAGGATAACGAGCTGAACCGCGAGATCGCCGTGGAGATTCTGAACGCCTACGGCTTTGAGGTCGATACCGCCGAGAACGGCGCCATCGCCGTGGAAAAGGTCTGCACCGCCGCGCCGGGGCAGTACGATCTGGTGCTGATGGACGTGCAGATGCCGATCATGGACGGTTACACCGCCACCCGCCGCATCCGCGAGCTGGAAAACCCCGCCCTGGCGGGCATCCCCATTCTTGCCATGACGGCAAACGCCTTTGACGAGGACCGCCGCAATGCCCTGGAATGCGGCATGAACGGTTTCCTGTCCAAGCCCATCGTGATCGCCGACCTTGTGCAGGAGATGCGCAAGGTCCTGTAACACGCGGGGTTTCAGAGCCGGGAATCATACGCAAAGCCAAAACAAAAAACGCAGCCACGCTATTTTACCGCAAAATAACGTGGCTGCGTTTTTTTGTGGGTGTTCCTGTTGGTCGAAAACGGAATCCGTAGGGGCGCATTCTATATGCGCCCGCGGAGGTTTGTCCTGCCGCAAGCGGGCACGGGGGGCGTGACGGCTGGTGGGGGTTATGACTTTAGGTGGTCGGTGTACCAACGCTGACGGTAATATACCGTTCATGTCAACAAGAGCCTTTTGGTTTTTAGGGACTTCGGCTATCAGCACACAGCCGCAAAAGAAAGCAACGACCGTTATATTGATGTAGCCCCGGAGTACATGGCATTTATGCAGCAATACAAAAAACGCCGGGAGTCGATACGCAATCAGTTGAGCAGTGAATTGTACGAAAAATAAAGAATCGCAGCTATGCCATTTTGTACAAAACGGCATAGCTGCGATCTTTTTTTTGGTGGGCCGTGAGGGATTCGAACCCCCACTCAAGCGGTTATGAGAATACCGAACCTCTTAAAATTCTATTTTTCTTGTGCAATCGTACCAGATACTGTGTCTTATAGAAGTCTTATCTTTAGGTAATGTGACGAATCTTTTGGTCTTATTTAGTAGTGAAACTGCCCCTTTATCGCCAGCTTTATCGCCAGAAAAAAGCTGGCGATAAAAAACAGCTCTAAAAACGTATTTTTCCCTAATCTGGCGATGAAGAAACCAACCATAGGTACGAGTCTTTTGCCACACAACAGCGAAACACGAAGCACGATGCGGACGGCAAGGATGTTTTCGCCATCTCTTTGATGGATACGGTTTACACCAAGCGCGAGGACGCAGGCAAAGCCCTGCTGGGGCTGCTGGGTATGGCGATGAACCGCACCGAGCCGGTTTCCATCGGGCAGTACAAGGGCTTTGATTTGCAGATCGCTTATTTTGCAATGGACAAAATGTATCTGGCGTATCTTGTGGGCAGCGGCATCAATCCGGTGCAGCTGGGCGCGGATGCGGTCGGCAATACGGTACGCTTGGACAACTGCCTGCACAACCTGCCGCAGAGCGTGACCGACCTTGAATCCAAATTGGTGCAGCTGCAAAAGCAGCTGGAAAACGCCAAGGAACAGCTTGCGCAGCCTTTTGCACAGGCGGACGAGCTGGCTGAAAAGAGCAAGCGCCTTGCCGAGCTGGAGGCACTTTTGAACCTGAACGAAAAGGATATTGTGCTGGATACCGTGCCGGACGAAGAGCAACAGTGTCGTTCGGACAATCGACAGCGTGGACAAGAAAGGTAGAAGGTTTTAAGATGAAGGAAAGAAGAAGCAACCGGGTCAGAGATGGCCCCCTGCAAGGAGTTATCAAGATGAAAAAATGGATCGTAATGCTTGCGATGCTGTCCCTATTGACAGCCTGCGCACAGGCACCGGAACCGGAATCCGCTGAATTGACGGAGCTGTCGGCAGCGACATCCGAAAGCGCAGAAGCCGAAGAAACACCTGCACCAATTTCAACTGCCGAGCCGACAGCGACACCTACAGCCACGCCGGAGCCGACCGCAACACCCGCGCCGACACCCACTGCCACCCCCGCGCCGACTCCTGCCCCTACGCCGGAACCCACGGCAGTGCCGACGGCAGAACCTGCCCCGGCGCAGGTCAGTATGAGCTATGGTGCTGTGCCCTTTGATTTGGCGGCAGGCACCGAACAGTGGTGGAGCATCGACAGCTCCGATTCCGCTTATTGGGCGGTGCAGGAAAACATCAACGCTATGCGCGCTGCCGGTGGACTGGCACCGCTGACCATGGACGGTGGCTTGAGCGCCGCAGCCGATGCCCGGTGCGAGAGTTTTGTGGCAGGCGGTCCCTTTGACCACAGCGGTATGACTACCCGCAGCGAGATCTGCGCCGCCGGTCCGCTGGGTTCTGCAAGTGCCGTTTGCACCGGCTGGCAAGGCAGCCCTGCCCACTACGCCAACATTATGGAACCCAGCTTCACCAGCATGGGTGTGGGCTGCTGGTTCTGCCAAACGGCAGAGGGACAATATAAGCTGCGATATCATTCTGCAAAATATTTCCCAGATCAAAAGCAAATACAAGGACGACTGGGAAACGATCATCGGCAACTGCGACAGCCTTGTTTACCTTGGCGGCAACGATTACAGCACCTTTGAGTACATTTCCAAGCTGCTGGGCAAGCAGACCATTCGCACCAAGGGGCAGAGCATCGGCAAGGGCAGCCACGGTTCGTCCAGCGACAGCTATCAGGTCACGGGGCGCGAGTTGATGACCCCGGACGAGGTGCGCCGCATGAAACGCAGTGACTGCCTTGTAATGATCAGCGGCGAAGCACCGGTGAGGGACAAGAAATACAACCTTTTTGACCACCCGAACCTGAAATACACACCCGACTACCGCAGCCCGCGGGGACTGCTGCATCGGTTTGCAACACCCATCCCTGCGCCGGAGGGCTACACGATGCCCCCGGATTATATGGCGCAAGCCGGCACCGTATCGCTCGCTTATGTGGCGGAGCTGACCTGCCCCGAAATTACCGAAGATCTATATGATGAATTACAAGAATGGGAGGAATCTCTGTTATGAAAATCAAAAAACCTGTATCCGCACCGGAAACCCAGCGCAAAATCAAGCGCAGCTACCTGACGGTTGCCACGGTTGCCGCCGCAGCAATCGTGATGGCTTTGCCTGTGTATACGGACGACCCGCTGGCAACCATCAATGCACTCAGTGATTTTGTGTTCAGCGCCATTAAGGCGATTGGTGCCATTCTGCTGGGCTTCGGCATTGTACAGATCGGTCTTGCCCTCAAAAGCCACGATGCCGGGCAGCGTGCGCAGGGCTTTATGACCTTTTTCGGCGGCGTAGTTATCTACTTTGCAAAGGATATTTTGGATATGATTCTGTGAAAAAAGCCATGTGGCACTTGTATGTATTGGCGTACTGTGGTACATTAAAGCAAAAAAAGAGAGGTGTCTGTTGAAATGCAAGCAACCGTTCAACCGTCGCACGATGAACTTTTGTATCAGTGCTATGTGACCGAAGAATTGGAAAAAGCCAAGAAACAAGCTGCTTCTACGGACACGCAGTGGCAAAACCACGATAGTGTATGGGAATCATTGAATAAGAAATACGGTGTATAAAACCAGTCTTTGACCGTTTTGCTTTTCAGCAAGACGGTCATTTCTTATGCCGGAAAGAAGGTGAAACCTTGAATCAAAACTGGATCGTAGAAAATCTGAACAACGCCTTTTCCACTTGGAACGGCAAATTAACAGAGCTTTGGGGGCTGGTGACTACCAGCCCCCAATCTTTTAAGGGCGGCGCAGTATGGGGCGTAATGCAAATGTCTTAACAGCAAAGATTTCGGCGTCCCCCAGTCAAGAAACCGCGTGTACATTGTCGGATATCTTGATGAGCGATGTAGAGGAAAAGTATTTCCTTTCACCGAAACAGCAGGAAGTTCTCTTATTCAAACCCACGGCGGTCACCAAGGGGAGCGCGTCTACTCCCCCGAAGGATTAAGCTGTACGCTGGCTGCCAATCCGGGTGGCTTCGGTGGCAAAACCGGGCTGTACGAAGTGGGAGTGCCGATCAAGTGCGCCACAAAAACCGGCTACCAGATGGCACAGGTCGGTGACAGCATCGACCTGAGCTACGCCACAGTCAACAGTCGGCGCGGACGGGTTGGTAAAGAGATTGCGCATACACTTACAACGGGCTGCCAACAAGGCACTGTTGAAGTTCGCCCGGTCAAAAATCCCATCAAGTCCGACCTCGCCCGCAACACCGAACGCACCGGTAAGCCTGGCGCACCCATGCATACACTTACCACAAAAGACCGTCACGCTGTTCTGTACGAGGGTCGCATCCGCCGCCTGACACCGCGCGAATGTCTGCGCCTGCAAGGATGGGCGGATGACCGCATCGACACGGTGCTTGCCATTCAAAGCGATAACCAAGCCTACAAACAGGCTGGCAACGGCGTGACGGTCCATGTGGTGGAAGCCATCGGGCGGCGCATTGCCAAGATGGACGCGGAACTGCGGGGTGAGGCGCTTGCCCCTTGATTTCCGTGACCAGTATTTTGGCTGTGAAATTGAACTGACCGGGATAAACCGCGCCACGGCAGCCCAAACGCTGGCCGACTTATTTGGCACCCGCGCCGAGCATTCCGGTGGTGGCTACGATGCCTACCGCGTCAAAGATTTGGACGGTAAAGAGTGGAAAATCGTCCGGGACAGCAGTATCCATCCCGAATGCCGTAGACGGGCTGTTCTTATCGGGGAAACCTACAAGGTTGAACTGAACTCCCCCAAGCTTGAATACGGCGAGATGGAAAAGCTGCAGGAGGTTGTCCGTTCCTTACGCCGCGCAGGGGGCATCGTAAACGACAGCTGCGGTATGCACGTCCATGTGGATGCCAATAAACACACGCCGCAGAGCCTCAAAAATGTGCTGTCCATCATGTATTCCAAAGAGGATATTTTGTTTGCAGCTTTGAAAGTTAACCCTGCCCGCATCGATAGTTACTGTCAGGCGGTGGATGAGCCGATTCTGGAAGAAATCCGCAAGCTGCCCAGCGGTGCGAGTATGGATCAACTGAAGGACCGCTGGTATCGCGGGCGGGACGGCAGCGACTATCACTACCACCAAAGTCGGTATCACGCCTTTTATGGCAAGAAAGCGATTATGTATCCCACGTTCCAAACTTTAATTGTACAGCGACAAAAATTATAAAAACAGTCTGTTTTTCTCTACATAATAACTATATAATTTGAGTATTCCAGATATGATGGAGGTTGTTATTTGTGGATGATGGAAATCGACTGACCGTGTATGAACTTGTGGAAAGAGTTATCCCCTGCATCATTGCAAAGCACTATAGCGAAAACTATATTCAAGGCTTTCGTTCGACGTTTAGGAACCTGTTAGCGTACTGCAATAAAAATGAAAAGAAATATTTTACAGCGGAATTGGCTCAGCAGTTCATGCTGGATTGCTACGGTGTGCAGCCGGGAACAGTAGAACGGCGATGCTCACGAGTTCACCGTGCAATGGATTTGTTGTCAGACTACCAACATTTCAACGCGGTTATGCTTCGGCGGAGGTTGAATCGAGAGTTCCCTGCAGGACTGCAAGAAGGTGCGGTCAACTACTTGCAAAAGCTATCTCTCCACGGACGCAGGGAGAATACGCTGCGCAGCCACAGAAATGTTCTTCTTCGCTTTACAGATTATTTGTTCAGCGTTGGAGTCACGGATTACAAATTACTTTCAGCAGATATTGTAAATCGATACGTCAAAGTTGTTTCGTGCAATTACAGCAATTCGGTTGTAAGGCTCCATTACAGTATCCTTTTACGCTTTTTTTCAGTACCTTGCGCATAGTGGCTACAAGGAAACAGATTTGTCTTTGAAAATGATGCCAATTGTAAAAGTATCCGCTTCCGCGCGAATTCCTACAACATTAGATCTTAGCCAAATCGAAAGTATCCTTGCATCTGTTGACCGTGAAAGTCCACAAGGGAAACGCGATTATGCAGTTTTAATGATTGCAGTAAAACTCGGCATTAGAACCAGCGATATACGTAATCTTCGTCCTGCCAATTTTAATTGGGAACAGCATTTGGTGTCTTTCACCCAAGTCAAAACAGGAGAGCCGATAACTTTACCACTTCCCACAGATGTTGGATGGGCTGTAATAGACTATCTGAAAAATGGAAGGCCTGTAAGCGATGCCCCGGAAATTTTTCTCCGCGCAGTCGCTCCATACGTCTCTCTGCAAAATTTTGACAACATTCTTATTAAGCATATGCGAAAAGCGGGCATTCCTTTGGATTCAATAAAGCACCACGGGCTTCACTCGCTTCGACACAGCCTCGCAACACATATGTTAGATGAAGGAATCCCCATTACCTCGATTCAGGGTGTATTAGGACACATAAATGCCGATTCTACTCAAAAATATATTGGTGTAAATGTACGTCAGCTTCGCAGCTGCGCATTGGAGGTGACTGATTAGTGTTTGAGGAAAAACTTCTTGAACCCCATTTTACCAGTGTGCTTGCACCATATATGCTGGATGTTGTGGAGCAAAAACGTGCCCTTGGCAATAAATACAACGCCGGTGTTGAGGCACTCAGTGCATTCGATGACTTTTGCAATGAGCAACAATTGCGTATACCTGCCATTTCGAAAGAACTGCTGCAAAAGTGGGAGAAAAAGAGACCTCACGAAAACGAAACCACGCAATGTTTTCGGATTTCGTATGTGCGAATTCTTTGTAAGTATTTGCACAGCAATGGCTATGATGCTCCATGTGCATTCCACCCTGCGCCTCATGTAAATAAATGTTTCGTTCCCTACATTTTTACGAAAGACGAAATCGAGAGATTGTTTTCTGCGGTAGATTGTACCAAAGAATCTTCAGAATCTCCACTACGACATTTAGTTATGCCAGTTCTGTTTCGCCTGCTTTATACATGTGGGCTGCGCGTGTCAGAGGCTCTGCACCTTAAGGTTGCAGATGTTGATTTGGATGCTGGAGTTTTAGCCATATACGGTGCAAAAAAGGAGACAAAGAACGGCTGGTAGGAATTTCGGACTCAATGCTTACATACATGAAATCCTACCGCAGTAATCCATTAGTGGCAAATGCAAAAAGTATTTACTTTTTCCCTGCTCCTGATGGCGGATTCTATGATACAAGTACAATTTACGATATTTTTCGAAAATGCTTATTTGATGCCGGGATTCCACACCGAGGTCGAGGAAAAGGGCCTCGTCTCCATGATCTCAGGCATTCCTTTGCGGTCCACATTCTAAACAAATGGAGTTCCGAAGGAAAAGACATATATACCTGTTTGCCGATTCTCCGCACTGCTCTTGGGCATGACAGAATTACAACAACCGAAAAATACTTGAGGCTTGTCCCGGAAGCCTACATGGAAGTCACCGAACCATTCAATGACCGATTCCATACCATTACAGAGGTACTTTGCAATGAGGAATAGATGCAGCTACGCCGGTTTAGTCTCCGCATACTTTAGCGTGTATCTGGCAGGAACTAAAAATGTCAGTACAAATACAATTTACTCTTACCGGGACACCTTTGTTATTTTTCATGGCTACCTTGAAAAGTATTGTGGCTTTAAATTAGAGAAAATGCTTTTTAACGACCTTTCCCGCGAACTGATTCTTGAATTTCTACAATATCTTGAAACTGAACGCAAATACAGTATATCTTCTCGAAACCAACGACTTGCTGCGCTGAAGTCATTTGCAAAATATGTACAAATTGAATGCCCGGATGAAATGATTCTGTGTCAGCGCATTCTTTCAATTGACAGCAAAAAAGCAGCAAAGCCGACGGTTCAATATTTGAGTAACCAGCAAACCGATATTCTAATGGAACAGCCTGATATTTCCACGCCAAAAGGTCGCAGAGACTTGGCGATGCTTCTTCTCCTTACGATTCAGCTGCACGAGTGCAGGAACTTTGCGATTTAAGAATCTGCGATATCCGAATAGATTCACTACCGGTTGTACATTTATTAGGGAAGGGGCGAAAAAGTCGAGATGTTCCGCTTACCAAACCGTGTGCACAGGTATTGCGCCAATACATTTGTGAGAACCATCTTGATATACCAGAACGCCGCAATGACCAGCTGTTTACAAATCCGCAAGGGAAAAAGTTGACTCGCAGCGGTGTTTCCTACGTGCTAGCAAAATATATCCACAAAGCAAATACTGCAGTGGGTTCATTTTTTCCGCAGATTACACCGCATTGTCTCCGGCATTCTAAAGCAATGCATCTTGTTGAGGCAGGCAAAAATCTCATTTATATTCGTGACTTTTTAGGGCACGAATCTATTGAGACAACACAGGTTTACGCAAAAGCCAATCCCGAAGCCCGGCGCAAGGCATTAGAAACAATGGACACGAGGATGAATACGCCTGCCATGCCGGATTGGAACGACGACCCTGACTTAAAGGCGTTTTTAAAGACCTTGTAGAAAATTATGCTGAGATTTCTGGTGAACAGTCTCGAAGTAACGTCTGTTCTAAAAGATTCTCAGCATAACTTTTTTCTGCGCATAAAAGGCATTATGTTGAGCTCAACATAACGCCTTGAACCTGCATTCTGTGTTCTACCATGGCACAGTCGAGTGGCGGCTGTTCAACTCCACGTTGCACGCAGGCGAAGTCAAAGCCAACATCATTCTGGCTATGGCGATCTCGGCGCAGGGCATCAACCAGAAGTACACGCAGTTCCGGAAAACGCCCATCGGGGATAATCCGGCGTTCACTTTCCGCACCTTTCTGCTGCGGCTGGGGCTGATCGGCCCGGAGTATAAGAATGTGCGAATGCATCTGCTGAAGAACCTGCCCGGTGACAAGGCGTGGCGGCACGACAAGTCGCTGTATCCCAGCAATCAACCACGGCTTCATACAAATGAGGTCAGATAAGGAGAAACCCAATGTCTCGAAAAGAATACTTTGCCTATGGTTCCAATCTGAATTTTGAGCAGATGGCTTACCGCTGCCCGGAGGCAACCGCCGTGGGTATCGCAAAGCTGGACGGCTATGAGCTGGCGTTCCGGCGCGGCTACCTGACGATTTTGCCCAAAGAGGGCGCAAGCGTCGAAGGGCTGATCTGGTCTGTCACTGACCACGACGAATCACAGCTTGACTGTTATGAAGGCTACCCGACATTCTATGACAAGGAAACCGTGACGGTCACGGATGCAGATGGTACGCCGCATGAAATCATGGTTTACACGATGAACGAGCCGTACCGCGACCAGTTGCTCCCGGTCAGCAGCCGCTACAATGCGGTTGTTTTGCAGGGGTGTCTGGATGCGGGCATCTCTCCGCAGCAGTTCTATGATGCTGACGAAAAATACCGCAAAGCCTACAAGGCCAGAGCCGCGCCTGCCCCTAAGAAACACGCTCCCGAACGCTAACCAAGCCCGCTGCAACTCGCAGCGGGCTTTTTCTTTTGCAACAAAAGGAGAACCAGTATGAAAAACAAACACAGAATAAAGCAGGGATTGTCGCTGCTGCTGGCGGGCGCACTGACGTTTACCAATGTTGGCGCAGCGCTGCCCGCCTTTGCAGAGGATGCCCCTGCCACGCCGGAGACAGCTTCAGCGGCCACACCGGAAACCGCTGAAGCAAATGTCCCGACACCGAATCTTTCGCAGATCACTGAAAATCTGTACGCCGATCTGCCGGACGCGCCTACCGGCAGTTACCTTGGCAGCATGGGTCTGCCCGTGGCAACCGGCGAAACAAAAATCAGTATCTCCGCGTGGGTTTCTGACCTGTATGACGGCGTAGATGCCCATATGGATGCCGATGCGCTGAACGCAGATGAGAACACGGTCACAATCGGCAAAACCCCCGGCACAGACTATGCCATTGTTCCGCTGTTGGCGCAGGTCGAATACCCGGCAGACGGTGCGGTATCCGAAATCATACTGCCGGACGGTGTGGAGCTTTTAAGCTATCTCTCCACCGATTATGAGCCGATCCCGGCAGACAATCGGGAACAGGCTGAAATCCTGCACCAGACATACTCAGAGCAATCGGCGGCAGCCACCGGCCTGTATGTAAAAGCCTCTGCTGATTTTACGGCGCAGCTTGTCTATAAGGATTCGGACGGCAGTTCGCAGTCAAAAGCTATCCATGTACAGATCAGCGAGGATGCCGCACCCACACAGATGTATGCCGACACCGGCGATGACGGCATTGCCGCCTATGCTGCAGGACCGACTCCGCCGTATGCCACCGGCAAAATCACAAGCATCGCCAAGGAGGGCGGCACATGGCTCATTTGGTTCAACGGTCAGGAAGCTTACTGCTGCAGCCACGGCCTGAACGGTCAGCCCAAGGGCTGCCCTACCTACAGCTTCTCTCATGTGTCCCGCCTTGAACCCGGCCAGTATACCCCCGGCAACCACTATGCAAACCAGGTCAACATCTGGGGTGGTCTTGGCCAGCTGAGTCTGGATATGCTGGATGACCGTCCTGTTGTGGCAAGCCTTGAAGATGATCCTGAAGGCTGTGAAGAACAGCCGGACATCCTTGGCAGCCTTTACGATGAAACCCAGCAGTGGATCATGGAAAACTATCCCGACAGCTATGCAGCGCAGACCTATATTGCTGCTGCAGAAGAACTGGTAAACGGTACAGATGCGCAGTCCGGGGAAAACGGTTACTACACCTACATCTATAACCCGCCCGCAGGGTATGCGTGGCAGGTTGTGGCGCTGGTTGGTGAGGAAATTGCGGGCGGCACTGAGATTCCGGATGTGCCGAGTGTTCCGGAACCGAAGTATTATTCCGCCGCGTGGACAGCTCCTGCGCAAAGCGCTAGCGGAAGCTTTGATCTGACATTCACAGTCAACACCGACAAGTACCAGCTGAACACGCTGGAAAAGGTGGACGGCGCGGTCATTACCGTTACGCCCAGCCGGACAAGCGGCAGCGTGGACGGCGGCAGCTGGCAGATGAGTCCTGCCGGAGCGCAGACCATTACCACAAGCGGTCACACACAGGATGACAGTTTTCATGTCAACGGCGGCTACGGTTCTGCCACATGGACGGTGCATTACGAGGTATCAAAAACCAGCACCAGCACGCTTTCCGGGCAGGAAGGACCGTTCACCAGCCAAGCAGAAGCAGACGCCGCAGCAGAAGCTGCCAAGAATGCAGCCATCGGGCAGCTGCAGAACGAAGCGCGGGGCATGGTGGATGCTGCCATCGCCGCGGCGCGGGCGCAGCTTGCGAACATCACCTTTGCATACGATGAAATCACCATCCCGCATGGCTTTGATTCAACGCCCGGTGCGTTGGGCAGCCACCAGACCATTACAGTTCCTGCAAATAGCAGCAACAACTACAAAATACAGAACGATGAGTGGTCGGTCAAGGTCAGCATTGATAAAATCGACAGCGAAACCAAGCAGTGCATCAAGGGCGATGCCGAGTTTAAGATTTTTGAGTGGGATGTGGTTCGGCAGTGCTATATCCCGACAGGCGGATATAACCAATACAAAGTTGAACGCCAGAGTGGCGGCACCTACAAGGTCATCAACCACAGTGACTATGCGGGCGCTTCGGACGATTTGTTCTACACCCAGCGCAACGAAGGAAAATTCGTCATCGTGGAGAGCCGCGCGCCCAGCGGATATTACGGCGATTGGACGGATGTAACCAAACCCAGCACGGCAGGTTCTGTTCTCGGCAAGCGGGCGTATGCCTTTGAAATCACGAAAGCGTTGGACGGTCAGACGATTTGGCTGGGCAACGCGGATTATAACGCCGACATCACTATGACCAACAGCGGCGGCACGCTCATCGACACCGGCGAGGGCATCGTAACCATCACTTTTGGCAGCCGCAATGCAGATAAAACCTACATCACAGACCCTACCGGCATTGCCAACAACGAAGATTCCTACACCATGCACGCCAATGCCGACAAGATGCAGAACGACCGCGTTCTCGGCAATATCATGCTGACAAAAGAGGATCTGGATGCCGCGCGGTATCTGGCTGCGGGCAGAAACGGAGATACTACGCTGGAAGGTGCTGTGTACGATCTGTACGCCGCCGAGAATATCACGCACCCGGACGGCGTGACCGGCATTGTGGACTACAGCAAAATCACGGATGTCAACGGTCAACCCATCTGGCATACCACTGTCCTCACCAACGGCAGCTGGGATACCGGTTACCTGCCCATTTTGCAGAAAGACCGACTTGTGGCTTCCGCCCAAATCAAGGACGGCAAGCTGGCTTTTGCCAACTTGTACATGGGCCGCTACTATCTGGTCGAGCGTGCCACCGGGCTGGTGCTGCCCATTGACGGAAACGGCAAGCTGTATGGCTTACACATCCGTGATCCCTGTCCGCCGCCTTGACCGAGCGGTGAAGTATGTGATGAACAAAGAAAAGACCACGGCGGTATCCTTGCAGGACGCATTGGACTATGCCGCCAACCGCGACAAAACAGAGCAATCCTGCTTTGAAAGCTCGTATGCCTGCACGCTGGAAACCGCCTTTGCCGATATGCGGCAAACCAAGGAACGCTGGCACAAGTCGGGCGGTGTGCAGGGATACCACCTTGTACAGAGTTTTGCAGCAGGAGAGGTCACACCGGAACTTGCGCACCGGATTGCAAAAGAACTTGCAGACCGTGTGCTGGGCGGACGGTATGAATATATCATCGGCACACACCTGAACACCGGGCATATCCATTCGCATATTGTCTGGAACTCGGTCAGCTGTGTGGATGGCAAAAAGTATCGCAGCAACTATAAAAGCTATGTGACGGAAATTCGCGCGGTGTCAGATGAACTTTGCCGAAAATATAAGCTGTCCGTCATCGACACCGAAAACTCAAAGCATGTAGCAAAGCCCTACGTCGAATGGCTGGCCGAGAAGAACGGTCAGCCCACTTGGCGCACCGCCATCCGACAGGATGTGGACGAAGCGATTCAACAAAGCCTTACATGGCGGCAGTTTCTTAACGCGCTGGAGCGCAATGGCTATGAGGTGCGCATGGGGCGCAAGTATCCCGTCCTGCGTCCGTCCGGAAAAGAGCGCTTTGTTCGATTCAAAACGCTGGGCAAGCGGTACACGCCAGAAGCCATCCAGACGCGCATCCTGTATCCACGAAGCTACCGTCCTTATGTTGAAAATCCACCAACAATCCAACATGGCCGTCTGCGCAGCGGCAAGCCCCGCCGCAAGCTGACTGGGCTGCGGGCGCTGTATTATCGCTATCTGTACGAATTGGGCGCACTCCCCCGCAAGCCGCGCCGCCCCAGCTATGCCGTGCGGCAGGATGCCTATAAGCTGGATCAGAGAATCCGGCAAATGGAATTCTTATCCAAGCACAACATTGACACGCTGGCACAGCTGGAAACTCACCGAAAAGCCCTGCAAACAGAAATTGGGCAGTTGCTGACAAAGCGTAAGCAACTGCCCAAAACCGATGAAGTACAATTGCAATGTGAATCGGTCAACACCGCCCTAAAACAGCTTCGTCAAGAGGAACGGCTCTGCCGCAAAATTGCAGAACACTCCCTAGAAGTGCAGCAACACCTCACCGAAGCCCGCCGTGACCGCGCCGCGCAGCAACAGCGCGAACAGGAACGCGCGCGTGACCGCCGCCCCGATATTACAACACGTTAATCTGTAAGACCCAGCAGCCAATCCCGCGCATTGATGCGGCGAATGCCGTCATACTGTTCCTCCGGATCATCGTCCATCGTAAGAATATATTTGGGGTAGTGGTCGCGGATGGACAGTAAGGGTCGCAGCTCCCGTTGCAGGGTGTCCGCATCACGAACGGAAAGTGCCACTTGGTAATAGAAGGTACTGTTGCCGTTCATTGCCACAAAATCGACCTCAAAAGAATCGACCTTTCCGACATACACATCATAGCCGCGCCGCAGCAGTTCCAGATAAATCACATTTTCCAGAATATGACCTGCGTCTGTATTGCGTTTGCCAAGCAGCATAAATCGCATACCGATATCTACGACATAGTATTTTCCCAAAGTTTTCAGATACTGCTTACCCTTGACATTATACCGCTGTGCGGGATAGATAATGTAGCTTTCGATCAGCGCATCAAGATAGCGTTCGACGGTCTTTACATCAACTTTTCGTCCTTCGGATGTCAGGGTGTCTGCGATTTTCTTGGAGGAAAGCGGACTGCCGATGTTGTCAAAAACATAGCGCAGCACACTTTTCAACATCAACGGATCGAGGATCTTTCTTCGTGTCAAAATGTCTTTTACGACAATCGTGTTGAAAATGCCATCCAAGTAATCCCGAATCTCGTTCGGATGCCCCTTAAGTTCCAGCGCATAGGGAAAGGAACTGTTTTCCAGATATTCGGTATATTTTATTCCGCGATCTTCCATACTGCCGGTACTCTGCATATATTCCTTAAAAGAAAGCGGCAGCATTTCGATTTGCACATAGCGCCCGGAAATAAGGGTGGCTATTTCACTGGACAGCATATAGGCATTGGAACCTGTGACGTATATATCTACATTTTTCTTGATATACAAGCTGTCGATCACTTTAGGAAAATCCGTGACGTGCTGTATCTCATCCAGAAAAATGTAAGTCATCTTTTCGGGAACAAGACGGTCTTTCAGGTAAGCGTACAGTTTTTTATAGTCGGTAAGTTCCTCAAAATCCATATCCTCAAAATTGATGGCAATAATTTGGTCTTGTTCGACGCCATTCTGCAGCAGCCAATCTTGGTACATTTCCATCAAAACAGACTTTCCGCAGCGGCGGATACCTGTTACGACTTTGATGAGTTGCTTGTCCTTAAACGCAATCAGTTTATTCAGGTATTCAGTTCTGGTAATCCGCATAATAAACCCTCCGCAACTTTTAATGATAGTATACGCCAAAAAGTGTAAAATGTCACGCACTTTTTGGAATTGAATCCAAATAATTCAAGAAAGAAGGATGTATATGAATTATTCAAACAAAGCATATGTTGAACACTTGCGCCGCAAGTACCCGCCCGGTACGCGGCTGCAACTCAACTGCATGGAAGATGAGTTTCCCGTGCCGCCCGGTTCTATGGGCACGGTGGAATGTATCGACGACGCTGGGCAAATCCATGTAGATTGGGACTGCGGGCGCAGCCTTGCGCTTATCCCCGGTGTGGACTCGTTCAGCCGCTTGCCCGTGCCCAAAGAAAAGGCCGGTGACGCCAGATGAATTACGGCTCCGAACCCGCAGACCAAGTCGTCCGCTACTCGCTGGAGGGCGCGGAGTTTGCTCTGCGTATTTCCGGCACCGCTGCGAAAAACTTCTTTATTTTCGCACAGGCGGTGCTGCATGACAGTAAAAAGACCCACGGCAAAACCAATCTTATCCGCCTTTTGAAAGAACAGAAACCGCTGAAATTTTTCACGGTAGACAAAAACCGTATGCACGATTTTGCCCGCGCCGCCAAGGCGCATGGTCTGCTGTTTTGCCCCATCCGTGACAAGATGGACCCCGACCACATTGAGATCGCCATTTTACAGGATGAGGCCTCCAAAGCCAACCGCATTATTGAAAAACTGCAGTTGGATGTCGTGGACACCGGAACGGCAGAACTGGTCGATGCCGTGCAGCAGAATTTGGAAAATGCAGCCCCCAACCACGAGGACGCGCCCATCGTGGATTTTCCTCTGGGCTCGGAGAACGCCAGTCCGTCCGAGCCTTTCTCCGACAGCAGCAGGTTCTTTTGCAAACTCGCCGTCGCCGCGCGCCGATCAGCTTCGGGCCAAGGGTGAGCGCCCCAGCGTTCGCATGGAACTAAGCGATATTACCGCCTACCTGCGCCGCAAGGTCGAGCCGCCGAAAGACCGTATGCCGAAGATGCCGGTAAAAATCCGGCGCAAAGAAAAGGTGCGGTAAATGTTTTCTGTTTGTTTTCAAATGACGGATAGCTATTTGACCATGCTTATGGTATGTTGGCGATAGGAGGTGCAAAAACAATGACAGAACGCAAAGTGAAACTTGACCGTGCCAACAAAAGCATCCTGCTCCGGGCGCTGGGCGATGTCTACTACGGCCAGCGCGCCCGCGGCGGCAGTGCCGAAGAAACGGGGCGGCTGATTTTGCGGGTGAACGATTTGCCTGCAGGCGGCAAGCTGACGCTGTCAGCGGCAGAGTATCGGCTGGCAAAAGCCGCCCTCAACCAACTGCGCACCCAGCGCTTGGCAGAGGGCGGGTACACCGATGCCGTGGATGACGCCCTTACGCGGCTACTCCACGCCCACACGCCGCTGCTGCTCTGGTGAAGAAGATGCAGAACTGGCAAGTGAACATTCCTATGACGAAAGATAAGTTTTGGGAGGTCATCGACAACGCCAGAGCCATAGCACCGGCGTTGGAAGGCGAACCGCTGCGGGAATCCCTGTACAAGCAGCTTTTGACGCTGTCCCCGGATGAATTAGTCGGCTTCGACTGCGCGTGGCAGGAATACCGCAGGATAGCAAACAGCCCGCAGTTGATTGCCGCGGCCTGTATCATCAACGGCGGTACCTCGGATGACCGATTCGACTATTTCAAAAATTGGCTGATTCTGCAAGGACAGTATGTCTTTCGGCAGGCGTTGAAAGACCCCGATGCGCTTGCTGCGCTCAAGATTCCGTTCGACGACACCGAATGGGAGGATTGCGGGTATCTGACAAGCCTTGCCTTTGTGGGAAGAGCATTGCCAACCTACTTTACACAGGAAGGTATCGCCAAGGAACTGCGCCGCAAATACCCCACTCTGTTGCAACCCCCTGGAGCCTTGGATGCAGAAATCATGCGTGTGCTGCTTTATCCGAACCGTAAGCAGGAACAGGCATTTGACCGCTACCTGCTCGGCCTTGAAGTACAGCACTACATCGACATCAGCGGGCTGGACAGCTACGATAAGTTTTATCTGGAACACATTTCATGCAGGTGGGAGTGGGATTATCTGAGAGAAAGTATCCGCGAGGAAACGCCCCAACCACGGCAAGGAAAGCTAAGCCCTGACATTGCCAGCACTCTGCCCAAACTTTGGAAGAAGCGGCTGGCGTGGGATGCGGAACAGCGAACGCGCCTGCACCATCGCAGCGAAGAAAGGTAGCCCACCACGCCGGGAAGAAAGAATCCTTGGTGGGTCTGGCTGCTGCCGCTACCCGTTGTATGGTGGGCGGCACTGGCGGTGGCTTGCCGTTGGCAGCCGGGCATGAAGATAACGGCTCTGCTGGATGCTCTGAACAGCGCACTGGCAGAGCCGTTTGCGTTGGCGTGGGTCAGCAACAGCCCGCGCTTTTTGCTGGTGTTCACGGTGATTTACGCGGTAGCGGTTATTGTAGCTGTGACCGATCAGAAGAATACCCGCCCCGGTGCGGAGCATGGCTCGGCGGCTTGGGGCGATGTGTTCCGGTTAAACAAGTTCTACATGGACAAGCGAGGACCGAACCTGCTGCTGACGCAGCATTTCTACATTGGAATCGACGGCTACAAACACAAGCACAACACTAATATCCTCATCGTCGGCGGCTCCGGTGCAGGCAAGACCAGAACCTACGGCGTACCGAATGTACTGGAATGTGCCTGCTCTATGGTCATTACAGATCCTAAGGCTGAAATTTTGCGTAAGACCGGGAATTTGTTGAAGCAAAAGGGGTATGAGGTCATCGTTTTTGACCTCATAAACCCTGCCGCATCGTTCTGTTACAACCCGTTTGTGTATGTGCATGATGACCGTGAAGTGCTGACTTTGATTGAAAATCTGATTCAGAACACAACACCATCACATTCAAAAAGCAGCGACCCCTTCTGGGAAAAGTCCGAAACTGCGCTGCTCCAAGCCCTTATGTTGTACCTGCTGCACGAGGCCCCGCCCGAAGAACAAAACTTCTCGATGGTGATGGAAATGATCGCCGCTGCTGAAGTCCACGAGGACGATGACAACTACCAATCCCCGCTGGACATCCTGTTCGAGCGCTTGGAAATGCGCGAACCCGACAGCATCGCTTGTAAGCAGTACCGCATTTTCAAACAAGCGGCTGGCAAAACGGCGAAATCGATTTTGGTAAGTGTAGGTGTGCGCCTTGCCGCGTTCAATCTGTCGTCCATTGCCAAGCTGACGATGACGGACGAGCTGCACTTGCAGGAATTGGGCGAACGCAAGATTGCGCTGTTCTGCTGCATCCCGGACTCGGATAAATCCTTAAACTACCTTGTCGGCATGATTTACACGCAGCTTATCCAAACGCTATACCGTCAGGCAGATCGGGTGCATAAGGGCCGTCTGCCTGTGCCGGTGCATTGCCTCATGGACGAGTACGCGAACATTTCCTTGCCAAAAGATACATTCTTGTCGGCACTGGCCACCATGCGTTCCCGCGCTATTTTCTGCTCGATTATTGTGCAGAATATGGCGCAGCTCAAAGCCATGTACAAGGACGATTGGGAATCGCTGGTCGGTTTGTGCGACGAGTTCCTCTATCTCGGCGGCACCGAGAAAGAAACCCACAAATATGTTTCGGAACTGCTGGGGAAAGAAACGATTTCCACTACCAGCTACAATCAAAGCAAAGGGCGCAGCGGCAGTTACAGCATCAACCACCAGCAGTCCGGGCGCGACCTGATGACCCCGGACGAGGTGCGGCTGCTGGACAACAGCAAATGCATTCTGTTCATCCGAGGCGAGCGCCCTGTGGTGGATTTTAAGTACAATCTGCTCAAGCATCCCAACATCCGCTGCACCGAGGACGGCGGCGCAGCCCCTTACGACTACACCGCCGCCGACAACGCGCGGGACGATCTGCCCGGTGCACCCGAAAATTATGAACTGCTGGATATGGACGACTTTCTGCCCACCGAAGCGGCAGAAATGAAGCCTACCATACAAAGAATCAGGAGGCCAAAATGAAGCTGAATCACAACAAAAAATCCGTAAAAATTTCTCGCAGCCTGTTCATGCTGTACGCCGTCATGGTGTGCGGCATTGTTTTTGCGCTGCCCGCCTTTGCCGCCAGTGACCCGCTGGTGGTCGTGGAAAATCTCTCCACGTTCATCTTTTCGCTGATCCGCGCGGTGGGCCTTATCCTGCTGGGGTGGGGCATCGTGCAGGTCGGCCTGTCGTTGCAGAGCCACGATCCCAGCCAGCGCAGCCAAGGTTTCCTGACGCTGGCCGGTGGGCTGGTGATTACGTTCGCCAAAGAAATCCTCGACCTCATCACAGCGTGAGGGTCATACCAAGAGGAAGGACGGTGATGTTCTGTGGGTGAGTCATGGATCGTCAGCAACTTAAACGCCGCGCTCTCCACATGGAATGATAAGCTGGCGGAGATTTGGTCGCTGCTGACCGAAAGCCCGCAAACATTCAAGGGCGGGCAAGTTTGGGGCGTGATGACCGGCATCCACAGTGCCTTGCAGGCAATCGGCTATGGGCTGCTCGTGCTGTTTTTTGCCGTGGGTGTTATGAAAACCTGCGGCAGCTTTGTGGAAATCAAAAAGCCCGAACACGCCCTCAAGCTGTTCATCCGATTTGCGCTTGCCAAGGGCGCGGTGACCTACGGGTTGGAATTGATGCTGGCGGTGTTTTCCATTGTGCAGGGCATGGTGTCCACCATTATTACCCAATCGGGCAGCTCCGGCATGAGCAGCGTGACGCTGCCGCAGGAGTTGATCGACGCCATCAACAACGTGGGCTTTTGGGATAGCATCCCGCTGTGGGCGGTTACGCTGATCGGCGGGCTGCTGATTACGGTTTTATCTTTTACCATGATTCTCACGGTCTACGGCAGAATGTTCAGCCTGTGGATGTACGCTGCGATTGCGCCGATACCGCTGTCCACATTTGCAGGTGAACCCACCAGTAGCGTGGGCAAAAACTTCATTCGCAGTTATGCGGGTGTCTGCTTGCAGGGCGTGGTGATTGCCTTGTCCTGCATCATCTTTTCTGCTATTTCGTCCAGCCCGCCCGCCGTGGATACCGGTGCATCTGTGGTGACGGCAGTGTGGACGTATGTTGGCGAGTTGGCATTTAACCTGCTGGTGCTGGTGGGCGCCATCAAGGGCTGCGACCGCATCGTCAAGGAAATTATGGGATTGTAAAGAGGTGTTGCCTTATCGAAATCAAAATACCGAAAGAAGTCCGCGACTACCACGAAAATATCTTTTTCGGGCTGAACACCCGGCAGTTTATTTGCTCGGTGCTGGCCGTGGGGGTGGCTGTTGGTATCTACTTTGCACTACAACCGTATGTCGGCACCGAGGAAATCGGCTGGATGTGCATCTTGGGGGCCGCGCCGTTTGCGGCTTGTGGTTTTTTCACCTACCACGGTATGACCGCCGAACAGGTGCTGTGGGCGTGGTTCAAGTCTGAAATCCTCTGCCCGAAACGACTTGTGTTCAAATCCGACAGCTATTACTACAAAGCCATGCAGCCCGCCATTCGCGCGGGCATGAAGCGAAAGAGAGGGTTGCCTATGAAGAAAAACACCCATGACAGCGAGGAAAATGCTTGATTAAAACCCTGTCGAAAGCGCAGAAGATGGAACGCGAAAAGTTCCGTATTCCGCGCAGTGTACAGGACGCCATCCCCATCCGCCGTATCTTTGCGGATGGGATTTTCCAAGTCGGCAACCAGTATTCCAAAACGTGGTCGTTCACCGACATCAACTACGCCATCGCCAGTAAAGAGGACAAAACGTCCATGTTCCTTGATTACTCGGAACTGCTGAACGCCCTCGACTCCGGCGCATCGGCCAAAATCACGATTTATAACCGCCGCATCAACAAGGCAGAGTTCGAACGCAGCGTCTTGCTGCCTGACAAGGATGATGGTCTGGACGAATACCGCCACGAATTCAACCAGATGCTGACCGCACAGGTTACCGGCACCAACAACAGCATTGTGCGGGAGCGCTATCTGACCGTGAGCGTGGTAAAGCGCAACGCGGACGAAGCCCGCAGCTACTTTGCCCGTGTCGGCACGGATCTGGTGACGCACCTTGCCCAGCTTTCCTCGGTAGCAACCGAACTAACGCTGACCGAGCGTCTGCACATTTTCCGCGACTTTTTCAAAGCAGGGGAACAGGCTGCGGCGGAGTTCAATATCCACGAACACGCCAAACGCGGGCAGCATTTCAAGGATTGGTTCTGCCCCGACAGCATGGAATTTGCCGCCGACCATTTTAAGGTCGATGCGCGGTATGGCAGGGTGCTGTATTTGCAGGACTACGCCAGCTACATCAAGGACAGCTTTGTGTCGGAACTCTGCGACCTTGACCGTGACTTGATGCTGTCCATCGATATCCTGCCTGTACCCACGGACGAAGCCGCCCGCCAGCTGCAAAGCACACTGCTGGGCGTGGAAACGAACGTTGCCAACTGGCAGCGCCGCCAGAACGCCAACAACAATTTTACCGCGACCATTCCCTACGACATGGAGTTGCAGCGCAAGGAAACCAAGGAGATGCTGGACGATCTGACCACCCGCGACCAGCGGATGATGTTCGGGCTGGTGACGCTCGTGCATCTGGCTGACAGCAAAGAGCAGCTTGACAGCGACACCGAAACGCTCTACTCCACGGCGCGTAAGCACCTGTGCCAGCTTTCCACGCTGCGCTGGCAGCAGAAAGACGGTCTGGACACGGTGCTGCCTTACGGGCTGCGAAAAATCCAAGCCCTGCGAACCCTTACCACCGAAAGCACCGCCGTGCTGATTCCGTTCCGCGCGCAGGAAATCATGCAGCCGAACGGTCTGTATTATGGGCAGAACGCTGTCAGCAAGAACATGATCGTAGCGGATCGCCGCTTGCTGCTGAACGGCAACAGTTTTCGTTTGGGCGTGTCCGGTTCCGGCAAAAGCATGAGCGCCAAGGAAGAAATCGTGCAGATCGCGCTTTCCACCGAGGATGATATTCTCATCCTCGACCCGGAGTCGGAGTTCGGCTATCTGACCGAAGCCCTTGGCGGTGAAGTCATCCGCATTTCGGCCACGTCTGACACCCACATCAACGCGCTGGACATGGATCGCGCCTACGGCGATGAGCGCAACCCCATCGTCAGCAAGTCGGAGTTTGTGCTGTCGCTGTTCGAGCAGCTCATCGGTGACGGCATGGTGACGGCGAAAGAAAAGTCCATCCTCGGCCGCTGCACCGAGCAGGTGTACCTGCCCTACATTCGCAACGGCTATAAAGGCACACCGCCTACGCTGCAGGACTTTTACCGTCTGCTCCAGATGCAGCCGGAACCCGAAGCACAGGGGCTGGCGCTGTCGTCCGAGTTGTTCATTACCGGCACGCTGAACACCTTTGCCCGGCATACCAATGTGGACACGCAGGCGCGGATCATTGCCTACGACATCCGCGAACTGGGCGAGCAACTTATGCCGCTGGGGATGCTGGTGACGCTGGATGCCATTTATAACCGCGTGATTCAGAACTGGAAAAAGGGGCGCAGAACGTGGATTTTCTGCGATGAGTTTTACATTTTGTTCAGATATGAGTACAGCGCCAATTTCTTTTATAAGCTGTGGAAGCGCATCCGCAAGTACAACGGACTTGTGACCGGGCTGACGCAGAATGTGGACGAACTGCTGCGCTCTGACACCGCCCGCCTGATGCTGGCAAACTCGGAGTTTCTGGTAATGCTGAACCAGAGCGCCACCGACCGCGCGGAACTGGCGAAGCTGCTGAACATCTCGGATAACCAGCTTGGCTACGTCACCAACGTCCCCGCAGGCTGCGGGCTGATTCGCTGCGCGGGCAACATCGTGCCTTTCACAAATTCTTTTCCCCGAAACACTAAGCTATATAAATTGATGTCGACTAACCCGTCCGAGAAAAAGGAGTAAAGCCATGCAATACAAAAATAAAGGACCGCCGAAGCGATCCTCAGGGGTGCTGCAAACTGGAATTTATATACGTTTTTGCAAATACACCATCCGATGCAGTTCTCTATGCATCCGATGAGCTTTTTTCGGTAGCGTTTCCTTTTAAGCCACCTTGGTCTTTCGCAGATACCCCCATGCTGCCAATCCAACGAGCAGAACGATCTTGATCGGTGCCGATGCCAGCAGTACATCGGCCTGAAAGAAGGCATGCCCGCCTGCATAGAGAAAATCAAAGCTAATCATTTTATACAGTAATGCGTTGGAAAGTCCAATGCCCCCTGCCGGAAGCAGGGTGGACAGCCATTCTCCAAAGGAGCCCGGCACGACCATATAAACAATCAGCGGTGCCACCACACTGATCAGCGCCACAGACAAAGCGGTCAGGTTGTTCTTGGCCCATACGGATGCCATCAGCACAAAGGCCACCTCCGCAAAGAAGATCAGGAAGTTTGCCACCAGCATGACCCACTCCATCTGGCCAACGGTATACGGCAGCAGGCCGGTCACAGAAAACAGCCATTGCACGGAAGTTTGGGTACTTTCCCAGCCAAATAGAGCATTCGTGACCATGATCCACACCACGCCGCAGAGCAGATACGCCACCCCTGTGATACTAAACGCCGCCGCTAGCTTTGCCGCTGCTAGCCGCAGACCGCCGTTTTTTGTGCACAATTGGATGTCCTGCGCCCCGGTCTGTGCATCCGATGCAAACACCGGGGCCGCAATCACCGCGCACAGCAGGGTGAGCAGCAAGCTCAACAGGGTCTGGTAATCCATTGCGTCTGGACTGACCCCAAATGAATAGGTGAACGGTTTTTGCACAACATCGAACTTTTTCTGTGCAATGGCCTGCGCCTGCTCATAGCCGGGCTTTCCGCTTTGTTCCAGCCAGATCACCGATTCCAGCCGTTTGGGGAGCTGGCTGTAAAAGTTCTGCATATCCTCTGCGGTCAGCCCCATCACGCCCGGTGCCATGCCGGTTTTCGGGTCGGCAAAGGCTTCCTTTGCGTTGTTCACAAGAGGCTGATACCGGGCAAGTTCTTTATAAAATACCTCGACCGGGATATCGTTGATGGAGCTTGCATCATACTGCCGGTACACCCGCTGATAGGCTTCCAGTGCTTCCTGCATGACATCCGGCGTGATGGTACCGGATACCTGCTGCTCCTGCCGTTTTCGAATTGCTTTCAGACCCGTGTAACACACTTCGTTTCCGCTGGCATCCAGTTCCGTCCAGCCGATAAAGGTCACCGGCAGATATGCCATAACCACGGCCAGCACCAGTGCAATGGCCAGCAGAATAGCTGTCATACGAGTTTTGCACACACGTTTCAATTCCAAACGATACAGGTTCATTTTGCTTCCTCCATTTCCTCCGGGAACAGCCACAGATACAGATCTTCCAGCCGGGGCTGTGCCGGGACGCTGTCCGGCAGCTGCGGTGCATCCGCCAGATACCGCAATGTTACCGTTCCGTCCGGCTCGTTGCGCAGGTTCACTACCCGCAGCCGGTATTCCCACCGGGAAAGCTGTTCCATCGGGATGTTCCCCTGCCAGACCTTGGCTTCGATCTGCTTTACCAGCCCTTCGGTGGTGTCCTGTGCAATGATTTTGCCAGCCTTCATCACGGCATTTTCAGCTGCAATGTATTCCACATCCGAAACGATATGCGTTGAAATAAGAACGATCCGCTCCTGCGCAAACTCCGACAGCAGATTGCGGAAGCGCACCCGTTCTCCGGGGTCCAGCCCTGCCGTAGGTTCATCTAAAATCAAAATTTCCGGGTCGTTGAGCAGTGCCTGTGCGATACCAACCCGGCGCTTCATACCGCCGGAAAGCTTCACGATCTTTTTGCGGCGCACCTCAGTCAGGCTTACCCGCTCCAGCAGTGCGTCGATCTGCCGGGCAGCCTCTGTGCGCGGCAGACCCTTGAGTGCCGCCATATATTCCAGATAGTCCTGCACCGTGAATTCCGGGTAAAACCCGAATTCCTGCGGCAGATACCCCAGCTTTTCCCGGTAGGCCGCACCAAGCGTCCCAATCTCCACCCCATCGCACAAAATCCGGCCACTGCTGGGCCGCAGAATGCCCGCCAGCATCCGCATTAAGGTTGTTTTGCCTGCACCATTCGCCCCCAGCAGTCCCCAAACACCCGGCGTGAGAGTGATGGACACATCATCCACCGCCGTTTTATCCCGGTATCGCTTTGTAATATTCTGAATTTTCAGTTCCATGACTTGTTCCTTTCAATCTTCTGCAATATATTCTGACCGGGCGGCAAGCCGGATGCACTGCAACACCATACAGAGCACCAGCACGCCCGCCGCCAGTGGCAGACCTTTCGGCAGTTCCGATAATTGCACGAACCGCAGCAAACACAGCTGCCCTGCAAACAGTGGTACAGCCCCGGTCATCATCCATTCCGGGCGCACCCAGCGCAGCAGCAGAAGCAGCTCATTGTTTGCGGTCAGGAATGGCACGGTCAGCACCGCCAGCAGTCGCCCGATGCTCCATGGCACGGCTGCCCGCACATTGAGTACCAGCACTCCCAGCAGGATTGTTTCCCCCGTCAGCAGCAGCAAAAACCGCATCACCAGCGGACGACCGACTCCTGCATATGTGGCATGTTCCAGTTCAAGCATCTTATATTGACTTGCCCGGTATAAAAACGGCAGACCGAGCAGAGCTGTCAGCATGGCAAGTGTGCTCAGACCAAACAGTGCATTGCGTAATGTCCATGCCTTCTCCCACAGGGCAAGTTCCCGACCCACACTGTACAACGCCAGTGCCGCCATTGCTTCCAACGCCCAGACCTTCCAGCCCAGCAATTTGAACTGGCAGTGCAGCAAATCACGCCAATCACTCCGTTGTTTTACGACATGTTCCGCCCGGCAGCGGCGCAGCAGCGTTTCCGGGACAGCTGTGTCCGGCTCTGCCGCCAGTGCTCTGGACAGTTCTTTTTCAAAGGCTCGATTCATCTCCAGTCCTCCTTTTCCAATTGCATTTTCAAGGTTTTCAATGCGGCACGCAGGCGGGACTGCACCGTGCGCAGGGGCAGACCTGTGATCTGCGCGATCTCCCGCAATTTAAGCTGTTGTGCGAACCGCAGCAATACCAGTTCCCGCTGTTCCGGCTCCAGCTGGGCCGTCAGCGCTCGCAGGTTTGCTTTCTCCTCTGCCGCAGCAAAGCCGCTTTCCTGATAGGCGGGTTCGTCCGGCAAGTTCTCCAGCGATACCTCCGTCCGCTTCATCGTACGGTTCAGATCGATGCAAATGTTTTTTGCGATTTTGTACAGAAAGGGACGGAATGCCCCCTGAAATCCACCACAGGAATCCAGCCAGCGCACCGCTTTCAAAAAGGTTTCCTGTGCTGCATCCTGCGCCTGCTGCTCGTCCGCTGTATGCCAACGGCAATAGTTCAGAATTTGTGGATAGTACGCTGCAATCAGAGTGTCCAGCGCACCCGTATCTCCGCTCTGCGCTTTCCGCAGCAATAATTCTGTCTGGATACGGTTCACCCCCTTCCTGTCTATTAAAACGTTCCACATCATCAAAATGATTTCTGTTTTTTCAAAAATTTCAAATAATTGCCTATGTTTTTACCAGTTCTTGCAGTCGGATGGCGACCTCAAGTCGGTGCAGGGTAACATCGGCCATGCGACTGCCGCCGTTTTAATGGATACCTACGCCCACACACAGGACAAGCCCCGGCTGGAGCTGACCGAGAAGATCGAGGCAAACTTCTATTCCCAAAATATGTCCCCGGCAGCACCCCAACCCCAGCAAAACGAAAAGCCGGCGGCAACAAAAATCTCCGGCAAGGAGATTCTTGAAGCCATCCGGCTGATGGACGCAGACGAACGCAGAGAGTTGACGAGAGCCTTGTTCGCCTAACTTTTCTTCCTTTTATGCAAAGGAAAGCAGGCAGTGCGCATCTTGCGCAGAAAGACTTGATATTCGGGAAATGTGCAACTGGTGTGCAGAAAGTATGCAGCCGCTTTCCTGCATAAAGAAAGAACGCAAAATCTTACGATTTTACGTTCAGAATTTGGTGCAGTAAAGCAATCCAAATCCGAACCATTTCTCTTTGATGCGACTTTTGCCGCTTCCTCAAATGTGATGGCCTGTGTATCGTTGATGATTACACCTATCTGTATTATACATCGTCTGTTTTTCCTTTGCAAACCGATTCCGAGAAAGGACACCCTATGTTGAAATTCTACCGCTTCCTGCTTTTACCCCTTACCGCTGTTTTTCTTGCAAGTACCGCTGGCATTGCCTGCTATGCCGCCGACTCCTGTACGCAAGCGCGAATGTATCGGCAGCTTGCCGCGCAGACAGAAAATTTCCCCGATGACACCGTGTCAACGGGGAATGATTTTTTGCCGCAGTATCAGGCGATGTACGCGCAAAACAGCGACCTCGCCGGGTGGATACAGATTGACGGAACCAACATCAACTACCCGGTCATGCAGTCAAAGCATGACCCCGACTTTTACCTAAAGCACAACTTTGAAAAAGCCGACTCCCCGCACGGCTGCCCGTATGTGCAGGCAAACTGCAACCTGCAAACGCCATCCGACAACATCCTTGTGTACGGACACAACATGAAGGACGGCACTATGTTCTCTGATTTGCTGCAATACAAGCGCGAATTCTTTTGGGAGCAACACAGGATTATCCGCTTTGACACCCTGGCGGCGCAGGCAGAGTATACCGTGATAGCGGTATTTCGGGGCGAAGCGGAGGACCTGTTTGCCTATTATCGATGTACCGATGCCGAAACACCGCAGAAATTTGCCGCCTATGTGGGCGCCTGCAAGGACGCCGCATTGTACGAAACCGGCGTGTCGGCTGCTTATGGTGACAAGCTGATTACGCTGTCCACCTGCGACGACTCCGGCAAAAACAGCAGGATGGTTGTTGTGGCAAAGCGCATAACCGAACCGAGGTGAGAGTATGAGAACGCCAAAAGAGAATAAACAAAAGCTCCGCGACCGCACCCTAAAAAGTGCGGCGGGGACGATACCGAAGGCTGCCCTAAAAGCGGCGTGGATAAAAACGAAAGAACAATCCCGCACCGCCGCGCGGGGAAATGACACCGACCCCCGACAGCAGGAACCGACAAACCTTGCGGGTTTGGCTGCGGAACAGTCGGCAGCATTTGTGCGGCATCAGGGGCGGAAATTGGCAGAAACCCAAGTCCGACAGCACCGCCAAAAGGAAGCTGCCACCCACGCCGCCGGTGAGCGCGGTGTCAGTCCGAAACAAGCCGAATGCGGCACGCTGCCCGATGCGGCGCAACGCCCGCACCGTGGGGCAGATTTGCCCCGACAGCGGGCAAAAGAAAAAGCCGTTACCGCCAAGACCGCGCCGCGCGATATTCGCGGCGTTACCCAAGGACAGCGCCAACTGCGTACTGCCGCAAATGAAACTGTGCGGAGCGTAACAACCCAAGCACAAATGCATACCCGCACCCGCCAAGTACAGCTTGCTATCCAGAAAGCTGCCAGCAATACCCGCAGGACGGTTACAGCGGTACGCTCGGCCATACGACACTTTCTCGCCAGCCTCCACAGGCTTGTTGCGGCCATTGCCGTAGGCATCAGCGTGGCACTTAGCATCATTATTGTTATCAGCCTTGTGGCGTTTGTGTCCGGCTCGGCTTACGGCATCTTCTTTGCCGCCGATGCCCCCAACGCAGCGTCCGTCACCGTGCGCGAAGCCGTAGAAACCCTGACCGAAGAATACCGCGACAGACTGGAAGAAATCTCCGATACGGTACAGTACGACCGCCAAGACATTACCGCCAACGATGATGTATACTACATTCGCTGGCAGGATGTACTGGCGGTCTTTTCTTCGTATGAGGCAGGCAGCGAACAAGGCGCACCTGTTGCGGCGCTGACAGAGGAACAGTTGGATAAACTGCGGGAAACTATGTGGGCAATGAACGCGGTGGACTACTCGACCCATGCGGAAACCGCTGTTATAGAAACAACGGACAAGAACGGAAAAGCGACCACAACAGAGATAACCGAAACCGTCCTAGTAATAAGTCTTACCCACAAAACGCCGGGCGAAATGGCGGCAGATTATCATTTTACCGCCCGCCAGAACACCTACCTGAAACTCCTGCAAGACCCGCAGTACAAACAACTGTGGGCGGAATTGCTCGGCGGTTTTGCACAGGGCAGTGGAAAACTTATGTCCCCCGACAGCACCCGCACCCCAACAGGCACACTCCAATGGCCGCTGCCCGTTGCGGGGACGATTACCTCGCAATTCGGGCATCGCGTGGACCCCATCACCGGCGAGGTAAGCTCCCACACCGGCACCGACATTGCCTGTGCCGAGGGAACGCCGATTCTCGCCGCCGCAGACGGCATCGTCACTGTTGCCAATGGTCTTGACAGCTGGGGCGGCAGTTACGGCTATTACATCCAAATCGACCACGGCGGCGGGCTGGAAACTTTGTATGCACACTGTTCGTCCATCTGTGTAACCAACGGTCAGCAGGTGCAGGCCGGGCAGGTCATTGGCTATGTCGGGCATACCGGGCGGGCAACAGGGAGTCATTTGCATTTTGAGGTAAGAGCAAATGGAAATCGCGTAAATCCACTACAAAATTTTCTGTGATAGAAATCACTTTATAATTCTGAGTGCTGATGCGACAAGCGAAAAATACAGACCGCCACAGAGGTGTTTAATCCTCAAGGCGCAAGGAAAAAGAGCGTTTATAAAATACATTAAAATCCATCGATTGTACGTTCGACAATCTTGGGAACAAAAATAGACCTCACAACTAACCATGTGGCAGCAACGGTTTGAATAAGGTTACTTACTGCAACACAGATAAAGTTGTGTCACAAATATATGCATGACTGTCATAGCAGGAATTTGTTCGGATAACTTTTATCATCAAAACATTACCCCCATTTACACTGACACTAATAGGCCGAATATGTTCATCTCGCACAACGTCATCAACACGCCCGGCGAGAACATCATCAAGATAGATCTCCACGCTCATGTTTGCATCTCGATTTGTATCTTCCGATGTAACAATATTTGCCGCGAAGGTATCATATTGACCATCCAACTTAAACTTAGCCCATGCTGTGTCAGAAGCCTCAAAGCGATACGATATACTGTGCGTGGTTCCATATAAATCCTTGACTGAGGGGACTTGCTCACAATGAACACTGTCCAGGCATTCCAAATTGTCAAGGCGCTTGGAAATGTCTCGCTTTAATCCACCTTGCTCGATTACGCTATTGATTTCGTCTGAGGAATATGTATTTAATAGTGTTCCCTTAAGTATTTGAATTTGATTTTTCAAGTCGTCATTTTCGTTTTGCAGGCTTTGGACTTGTCCCTGCAACGTTGATTGATTTGCCTGATACTGACTATTCTCGTCAAGAACCTTTCTGTATGCGGAGATCAGCTCATCAGTTGAGTCTGTTAAATCAGTGCCGGCAGATACATAGCTGCCAGTTTCCCCTAAAATTTGGATGACATTTCCATTTACTGTTTGGGATATGTTCTGCACATTATGAAGTTGAAAAGCGCTTCCACCTGCTACAATAGCGGAAATGGCGGTAACTACTGCACAAATAATTTTGGTGCGGTTTTTCTCTTTCGTAATCATTTTTACACTTATCCTTCCCAGTCACCGAAGTGAATTATTCGAATCGAATATCCTTCCGCAGTTTTTAGGCGTCATCTACCTGTGATTAGCGGCCTTTCACCCGGAGAGTGCATACCCATGCCTCGTTACGGTTTTCAATTCATTTTGCCCCAAGTCCAGCTTCTTCCGTAATTTCGCGATATGTACATCGACCGTCCGTGTCTGAATCGGTGCTGTGATATGCCAAGCGGATGACAGCAGAAGATTCCGGGAGCAGACACACCCGGAATAGTCGAGCAATGTGACAAACAGCTGATACTCCATGGCAGTCAGGTGAATCGGCTGGCCCTCTTTTTTAACGGTACAGTTAGATTCATCTATGGACAGATTTTTATAGTACTTCATCTGGAACACCTATCATGTCATAGTCATCAATAAGGGCCTGACCAATCGCCCATGCGAGGAAGAATGCTGCGCATACCAGAAAAATCGGAATCCACATTGCATTATAGCTTTTACCGTCAGCGGTATATCCTTGGTTTTGCCAGAGCGCTGCAGCATGGAATAGAGGATAGAATCCCAGCCACTCGATACCATTTTTCATTCCGGAAAGGCTCAGCAGCGCGGGCAGGCAATAGGTAACTGCACTGATAAAGAGCGCAGTCAGCAAATTCACCAATTTCTGTCCCAGCCATAAGGTAATCCGGCTCATGCAGAGGCAGGCCGCGAAACGACAGATTAGCCAGAAAATCAGCAAATCCGACAGGGTTATAAACTTGGGTACAGCCTGCAAGTCGGAGATACTCATCGCAGGTCCCAGCAAAGAGGGAAGGCCATAGTCACGCAGCACCTGCCACAGGTGAGGCAGAACGGTTCCGAACGATATAACCGCTGCCACGGCGGTACTTTGCCGCAGCTTTGCCTTTACAGTGTATTTGCGGCCCAATGGTGTGCAGGCCAGAATCTCATCCATGCCGCCTTTGCGTTCCATTGCAAATAAGCCGCTGAAGCACAGCGCACACAGCAGCCCCGCCAGAAGTGTATCCTGTACATCGCCGGTGCCGGTAAATCCGAACAGCTTTTTATATCCGGTTTCATAGACAAGCCATGCACCGGGATTCTCTTTCAGATAGTAATTGATGTTGGACTGCACTACACGCTGATAGACAGAATATTTCTGCTGCAGTGAACTGTAGGCCAGCAACGCATCACTGCTCAATTCGCCGCTGTTGACGCGCTTCTGTGTCTCCAGCATTGGAATAAACTCGTTACGCTGATTCCGTATCCAGTCGCGGCTTTCTTCGCTCCACGGGCCGGAAATATGCTTCATATAATAAGCATAGTAAATTTCGTCCGCGTCTATGTAGCTCTCCGCCGTCACGCCCTGATAGATGCCAAACACCAGAAACGCTGCCAAGAATACTGCGGCTCCATTCATCAGCAATAACTTCCTGCCCTCTTCATGGGTAACAGAGGTCGCACGCGTTTTACGGGAAAACGGAAGTGCAAAGCTGTGCTTGGCAGCCGGCAGTAGCTGTGCCTTGGCAAATACCGTACAGAATGCCGCAAACAAGCTGCCGCCCAAAACGGCTGCCGTCAACCATTCGACCAACGGCAGGCTGACAGGATTACCAAACCAGAAAAGATTCCGGTAGTTCCCCAGCAGCTCGTTGGTCTGCAGCAGGCTCACCATATTCGCATATTTTACAACGTTCCAATGACTTGTGGCAGGGATTGCAGCACGAATGCCGTACATTGCCAAGGGCAGGGCCAAGGCGCCGACCCACCCGGCGGCAGCGCGTTTGGCGATAAGGGCAGCCAGCATAACCCACAGCCCCATCACAAACGCACCGGCCCACTTTGCAAGTAAAAATCGAAAAAGATACTGCCCAACGGTAATCTGCATGGTACAGCGCATCAATGCGGGAACACTTTGAATCGTGCGATTCATAGGCCCCAAGCTGAACGATGCCGAGCAATATGCGAGGTTGACCCCATACAGCACCGTAAGAACGACCAATAAGCTGGCAGCAAATGCCGCCAGCTTGGCAAGGGCTGTTTTCAACCGTCCGCCCGGCAGGCTGCGCACAAGGCTCAGCAGTCCGCTGTCGCGCTCCTGTCGCACAAGGATCAGCGCCAGCAAGAGCATAGATGCCAGCAAAATCAGGTCGGTAAACGCATAGCTGATGGCTGTGTACAAGCCCTTTTGCGGAAAATAATCAATGGGCGTTTCGGTCAGCCCGGCATAAACCTGTGCGGTGCGTTCGATATTTTTCAAATCGTACCCGGTACGGTCATTTTGAAAAATCGAGATGCCAGACAGTTGAGATGCCTTGGTCTGAACGCCATCCAGAAAGTCGCTGTAGGCCGCCACGGTGTCATATTCGCTTTGCAGCTGGCTGAACAGGCGGTACTCTGTGTTCAAGTTATCCGTGAATAGAGTATAGGTCTTATCTGTGTACTCTTGCTCATAGGCATCGAACATAGCGGCGTTGTCCTGCCGATACTGAGTGAGTCCATAGCCGCCGTAAGCCTGTTCCCGATAATACTGCCCGATTTTCACAAGACTTTCTATCTCAGTGTATTTGTCGTGAAGATAGATCCCTTTTTCATCCATAGTTTTATCGGAAAGCTCGGCACCTACTGCGCGATAGGCTGATGCAGGAGGCTGTTTGGCTGTGGGTCGAGTACCCATCCACAGCAGTAGGAGATTGGCAGCCGCCAGTATAGCCAGCAGGGCAGGAAAGACTCTGCCACCCCAGACTTTGCGGAGTTCAGCAAAAAACAGGCTCATTTACCGTCTCCCTCACCAAACACGTTCAGGTACACATCTTCCAGCCCTTGGCCGGGAGCATATTTTTCAATAAGCTCCGGCACGGGCGCGGCATCCACAATCTTGCCGGCACGCAGCAAAATAACTTTGGTTGCCACCGTTTCCACATCCGAAACGACATGTGTTGCCACAAGGATGATTCGATCCTTAGCCATATCTGCCAGCAGTTCGCGCAGGCGGACGCGCTCTTTCGGGTCAAGGCCTGCCGTTGGTTCGTCTAAAATCAACAGTTTCGGATCTCCAAGCAGGGCGGATGCCAACAGCAGGCGCTGCTTCATACCGCCGGAATAAGCAGAAAGGCGCTTGTCCAACTCAACGGTCAAATTTACGGCAGCGGCCACACGATCAACCTCGGCTGCAACAGCTTTTCGAGGGATTTCTTTCAAGGCGGCCATGTAGGCAAGAAAGCATCGCCCGGTATAGCTGTCGTACAGTCCCTGCTGCTGCGGCATATAGCCGAGCACGCGGCGGAACGCGATGCCCCGCGCCGGGCGGCCGCACCACAGCACCTCGCCCGAATCGGCGGTCAGCCCGCCGGTGATGATGCCGATCAGCGTGCTTTTGCCCGCGCCGTTCGGTCCCAAAAGGCCATACAGGCCCGGGCCGAGGGTGAGCGACACCCCAGCCAGAGCCTGTTTGGTTTTCGGCTTGCCCTGCCCGCGGCGGTGCAGCAGCGGTGCGGGCAGCAGATAGGTTTTGCGCAGATTGTTCAGTTCCAGTTGCATGGCAGATGTACGCTTTCTTTTGTGCAGGCTCTTTAGGCTTTGCCCGCATGGTAGCACCGGATTGTTGCGGAGTTGTTGCAAGGGGGTGTATTGACTCTGCTCTGAGACGCTTTAGTTTTACCTTGCCCTGCCAGAGTCGGCTTGGCAGCGGGTAGATTTTACGCGGAGAGGTGAGTTCTACCATTACGACACATTAGAACCATCTTCAATAAAAGAGACTTTCCGCAATTCTGCTACATCAGAATTTAAATATCCCTCTTTACTTATAATAGAATATTCAAATCCATAGTGCTCTACATTATCGGTTTGACTATCCGTGATGAGAAGCAGATCGGTTGCACTTTGTCCAAGCATAATGGGAATTGTACGGTCTTCCGCAATTTCCTGCTTGATGTTAAGTTCTTTTACCTCTTTTGTCTGTGTATTGATTGCGTAACAGCTCTCGATTGCAACCGGATACTCCACATTTGGATGTTGCTCATAGTGTCGAATTGACATTAAAAGCCATTCATCAAATTTTCCGTCTATATAGGCGCTGTTTCCATCTGTGGAAATAAAATCGGCAACCTCATCAATATTACTGTCTTGTACACTGATTCGTATCAGCTTTTTGGTGTTTACATCGTAAAAATATAGCCCATCGGCCATTAACAGCTGTTGAATGTTTCCTGTATATTCGTAAAAAGATTCGCAACAGTTTCCGCCAATCGGAATTTTTTCCCATTGGTGGAAAGTTGAACGAGCAATCTCATCGGAAATTTCGCTCCATTCCTTACCGGGAAAATCGCTTTCAGTTTTGGTTTGTTGAGAAGAATGTAAAACTGCATATCCGGTTTCTGTAACCCCTAAAAATTCCGGCTGTATTCCGTCTGTTGTATCTTCCACATACAAATCCACGCGCTCGCCCGTATTTAAGTCGATCATACATAAAGTAAAAGTGGATTCCAACGTGTCCGGCAACTGCTCAAGTGTTGTCAGTGAGCAGATAAGGGATTCTCCGTTGGTACAAAACACATCGCCAAGACGTTCCCCATTGTTAAATGTAATAAGTGTTTTACGGTTGCTTCCATCCAGAGATGCGGCATCAATTCGAGAAAGTGACTGCTTTCCCTCTTCTCCACCATAGGTGCGATGGATAAGTAAAAGATGATCACTTGAAATGAGGGGAAATACGCCAGCATTCTCCGCAGATATCCAAGAAGTACATCCTTCATTGTCATGAGCACAACCAGGTGCATTACATAAATATATTTCTTTTTGCGATGAATAGTCAATGTAAGTGACATTGGCGGACCCGTCGTCTCTAGCACGTGTTTCATAATAGCCGCTCTCTCCGCCACAACCCAAAACAGAATAGTAGGGGCGCGTAAGATTTTTAAATCCTGTCGCGGTAGGCTCGGTATTTTTGTTATCTGCTTCTACGTTGGAATCCGAGGAAGTCGCACTACTGTTGGAGTATGTACTCGGTGACGGCCTACCTGTACAGGCAGTTAAAATGCACAGGACGATTCCCATGGAAAGTGTTTTGATGAATACTTCTTTCATAAGAAATCAGCCAATCCTTTCTTTGCGTTACGCATATGATACTAGCGGGGAGCAGACAATTATGCCTGCTCCCCGCAATTTTAAATAATGTGGCACATTAGAGCAATATTAGCTTGCAAGGGACCAGTACCAAAGCGTATTGGGATCTTTATCGCTGTTCACAAAGTAAACATCACTGTATTTCGAAGTCGTGCTACTTTTATCAATGTACAGACGATAACCGGCGTAAGTGCCTTGATTCAACCAAGCCCTAAAACGATAACTGTTGTAATTAGAAAAGTGGAAATAGGTATCATCTGTATTCCCAGTTGTTGCTGCCAGAGTTGCAGGGTAAACGCCAGAGGATACAGCTACGCGCCACAGGTTCACAGCAAGACGAGTGCCACTGGGGGTTTGTGCCGTATAAATTGTTCCTTCGTTGCCGCTTCCTTCAACGGTCCACTTCTGGTTAGTCATGGAAGAGGCTGGTTGGAGAACAACCTTGCTCTGCGCCACGCTGCTAGATGCTGTCAATCGCGCGGTGCCCGCAATGCCATACCCGTTAACACGAATATTGCCGCGACCAACAGGAGATAAAATTGCATTTGTGGCTGCAAACGCCGGTACGGCCATAGCCATAGCCATAACGCAGGCAATTGCGAGGGTGAGAAAACGCTTGCTGAGTTTCTTCATGATGTATTCCTCCATTCTGAAAGAAACTTGTATCGGGTTTGTTTCGGGGCGGATATGTTCAGCATCTGCGCGCCGATGCCTGATCCTTAGATGTGGATAGCGGTTCTTTGAAACAACTTCACCATACCACAAAGTTTTCACATCTGCCACGTTTCGGCAGTATTTCAAGGGTTCCATGCAGCAAAAGACGAGTTTTGCCCAAAAAAGCAGGGCCGCACGCAACCGCGTACAGCCCTGCTTAAAAATTTTGACGCCTGCTTTTTTACAGCCCCATTGCCTTTATGACTTGCAAAAGCAATCGTGTCCGTGCAAGCCCGTCCTTGTCGTTGCCGTCGTTGTACAGCGTCAACCCCTGCAATAAGTCCGCAACAGCGCGCTTTTGCTCCGCCGCCAAGTGTTTTGTCGAAAGCACTTCCGCGTTCTCGCCATAAATCAGCTCGTCGATGGACACGCCGAACAGCTCCGACATGGCAATGATGGTATCGACCGACGGCGTTTTGCTGTCTGTCTCGTAGCTGCTGATTGTCGAAGCCTTTTTGTCCAGCTTGCGCGCCAGATCGCTCTGCGACCAGCCGCGCTTTTTGCGCAGCTCGTAAATATTTCTGCCGATATACCGATGTGCCATTGTTCACTACCGCCCACTTTAGCCTTGTAAATTAACTTTACCACTTGACTATGCGCTTATAGTGTATTATTCTCGTATAAAATACGCTTATAGCGCAGTTTTGCGGCTTGGCAGCAAAATTGCTTGACATTTTGGAGGCATGGTATTATGTTTGAAAAAAATCATGACATTCTACTTCATCCGAAAGGGGCGACGACCATGCCGACAGGTATCAAGGTGCTGGTTTGCGATGACGACGCAGCCTTTTGCCAAAAAATGGCCGATCTGGTGCGCAGAAATCAGCCGGAAGACGGTAGCAGCGTTGCGGTAACGATCTGCTGCGACCCCACCGCTTTGATGGACAAAGCCTTGGGGCAGTTCGATATTGCGTTCTTGGATATCGACATGGGCGCATACAGCGGGCTGGAACTGGCGCGCCATATCCGCAGCCTGAACCTTGATACGATCCTGATCTTCGTCACCAACTATGTGCAGTATTCGCTGGAGGGGTACGAGGTGCAGGCCTTTCGCTATCTGCTGAAAAGCGAGCTGGAAGAAAAGCTGCCCGGCTATTACCAAAAGGCGTTGGAAGAATTACAACATTCAGCCGATGAAATGACATTTAACGCAAACGGTGAACAATTCCGCATCAAATATCAGGATATCCTGTACATGGAAAGTCGACAACGCGTGATGCGTCTGTTCACGCTGACGGATACGCGATCACGCGGCTACTTTTACGCCAGTATGGAGGATACCGAAAAGCAGCTTGCCCCGGTCGGCTTTTTGCGGGTACAGCGCAGTTATCTTGTCAATATGGCGCATATCCAAAAGCTGAATTATGACAAGGTGATTCTGACGAACGGAACGGAACTGCCAGTCAGCCAGAAAATGTATGCGAGCATCAAGGCCAAATATCTGCGTTGGAGGAACCGGCAATGATTGAACATCTTGCAGCAATGCTTGTCTCTGCCACTGCGTTTTTTGGCGCGATTCTTCTGTACGGTGCATTTTCGCCGCGCCGATTGGGTGGCTGGAAGTTTTGGATTTGCTTTGCCGCGTACTGCGTTCTGATGGAGGGGGCTGGGCCGCTGGCAAATGGGCTTTATTCCGTTTGCGGGGTCATAGGCAATAATGTGGGGCAACAGATTCTTTATAATACAACGATTTATTGTCTTCTTTACGTTGTTTTATATAAAGAAAGGCCGATGGTGTATCTTTCCATTACGGTTGTTTTCTATTCGTGGACTTGCTGCATTGAGAACCTTGTCGTCGGCGCAATGCTCATGCTTCAAGCCGATACGGTTCGATCGGCGCTTGAAAATCCGACGAGAAGCTGGCTGTTTTGGATTGATCAGTTGTTGGCGCTCTGCGGATGCGCCGCGATCCGCAAAGCATATCCCTTTCAGCCTCAGACCAACGGTTCACAAAACAGATTCGCAATTCCGGCCATCATATCGTTGGTATCAATAGCGATGACTGCTCGATTGCAAAACGGATATTATCAAGACGAGATCAATGGTGCGTTCTTATTTTATTTTTCGGCGGTTTTGCTGTTTGCCGATGTAATGACGTTCGTGCTGATCGTCTGGAATGAAAAAGATGAACGACTCAAAGGGGAGAATCTGACACTTACCGCACGCGCACGCACGCAGGCGGAAAGCATTGAAGCGCTGAGTGCCTCTTATGCAGCGCAAAGAAAGCTAACACATGATTTTAATGCGCATCTGGCAACGCTTTCCTCGTATCTGGGCAGCGGGCAGATCAAAGACGCGCAGGATTATATAACGACGCTGCAGGAACGCCAGACCGACCGAATCTTGATCGCCAATACGCACAATTCTACAATCGACGCGCTGCTGAATCAAAAAGCGCAGGTGGCCAAAAAGAACAACATTGATATTCGTTTTAAGGTCAACGACCTTTCGGGAATACAGGTCGCTCCGATTGATCTGGTGATCATCATCGGCAACCTGTTGGATAATGCCATTGAGGCGTGCGTCAAGCTGCCCGCAGGTGAGCGGGAAATCTATGCTCAGCTTTTGTTGGAGGATACACTGTTTCTGTCTTTCCGTAACACATCCCCACCGGTGGAAATCGTAAACAGCTACATTGCCACGACCAAAAAGCCGCCCGACCTGCATGGGTTCGGGCTGCAAAACGTCAAAACCGCCTTGGAAAAGTACGATTCATTCTATGATATGGCCTACGAGGACGGTTATTTTGCCTTTACGATAGAAATGGAAAACGACTTGCCTTCCGCTACCAAAAACTCGTTTTTTGCTACATGAAAGTTGAAATTTGGCAAATTTGGGCGTATTTCTGTGTTATAGTCGAAAGGAAATGATCCCATGCAAAAACTGGCCGCCAACCTGACAGAAAAAATGCTGCGCCGAAAGCTGATCTCGCCGGAGCAGGCAGAGTGGTGCGCTTATCTTGTGGAGTGCAAGCTCGAACAGATGCTTTGCTTTTCCGTACTGATTGCACTCGGCTGCCTGATCGCACCGCTTTGGGAAGTACTACTGCTGAACTGGGGCGTCGTGTTTTTGCGCCGCAAAGCGAACGGGCTGCACTTGCATACGTTCGCGGGTTGTATGCTTTCCTCGCTGTGCTGTGAACTGACCGCCCTTTGGGCGTGCGAAAAAGTAACACCTGCGGTTGCCGTGCTGCTTTTGGCCATTTCGCTGCTGACGCTCTGCCTTGCCGCGCCGGTCAACGATGTCAACATTCATTTTGACAGCGATGAAATGCAGGCATTGCGCGGCGGGATGCAAAAACGGCTGGTCGTGTATGCAGCCGTTTCCGGCACTGTGTTTTTTGCGTGCCCGCAGGTATTTGGTATCCTTTCCGCATCCGCTTGTATCATTGCCCTGTGCGTGCTTCTGGCACGGATGGGGCTTGGAATCACCGTAATTCAATGACGAGGAGGAACATCATGAAAAAACTCGATATTACCGCTCAAAAAATCGTGCAGCACACACTGCAAAGCGCCATGGAGGGCGGTCCTAATTGTCCCTACGTATGGTTTTACCAGCCCCACCGCCCCGAAAAGCCGCTGCCCAAACCGCAGGACAAAAAGTAAATCTCACGCTGCAGTTCTAAGCCCGTCGCATCTCAAATGCGGCGGGCTTTTTTATGCCTGCTTCTCGAAAAATTCACAAAAAGTTCAAATAATTAGAGAACATTTTCTGCGCTATTAGCCTTTAAGATGATGAGCAAGGGAAAAACGAGCAGAAAAGAGGTGAGAGTGTGTCAAGTGCCGATCGACGCCAAGCCGAAATATTAGAACTGTTGTATATGCATGAAAAATGCAATGTCAACGATTTTGTCGAGCGTTTCGGAGTCAGCAGACGTACCATTACCTCAGATATTGTAGTACTTACTCGCAAGCACAATATCAAGTCGAAGTCCGGTCCTCACGGTGGAATAGAAATAGACAGGGACCTAAAAACCGATGAAGTGCCATACCTAACAGATTTTGAAACTTCATGGTTGAAACGGAAATATGACGAAGCTGAAATCGAAGAAGATCGCATAGCGGCACACTCCATTCTCCGGCGTTTTTCTCTTTAGCGGATATAGTCCGTTCCCCAGCACCTTGACAACCGAATACCCAGCATAACAGGTACATTACTTTCCCGGCAAGCCCCAGTGGGCGGTCCGGCAAACCGGAATTGCGGCGGGGAAAGATCATAATGATACGCCAGCAGCCTCCCGCGTCAGAGGGGGTGACCGAGCCGGAGTTGTAAGCAGTAAGACTCCGGCGGAGTCAGTGAACGGGTGTGCCAACGCCCTGCCTGTTATGTTCCCGGTGTCAGGGGTGCGGGCGGCAAATGTGGCACACATACTTAACTATCTACTTTTGCCGTTTAGGGCAAATCGTGGGCAGCAGGAACCCAAGCGCCTGCTGTCCATCATTTTGCTTTAAACGGGATGGAAAACAGAGGTGTAAACCAATGCAAACCTATCCAACGGGCCATACGGAATCCCACCGTATGGCCGAACAGATTTTCCGGGAGATTTTACCCCGGCACGGTATGGCGGTGCGCGAGGAACAAATCGCGCTTTGCCATGAAGTTTTAGATACTTTATATAATAAGGAAATTTCCCTGTGCGAAGCAGGTGTAGGCACCGGCAAAACGCTGGCCTATCTCGTGGCCTGTATTCTTTGGCAGATGAATCGTCCAGAACAAATGAAACTGCCCATCGTTATCTCCACTTCCGGCGTTGCCTTGCAGGACGCTATCCTTACAGAGTATCTGCCCGACCTGTCCGCTATTTTGTTGACTGAGGGCATCATCCGCGACCCCATCACCGCTGTTGTCCGCAAGGGCAAAGAACGCTTTGTCTGTGATGCCCGCCTTGCGGAAAGAGCCGCGCTGGTGCATCCGAAACGAACGCGGGAGAAAAGAAGCCTGCGCATTGCAGAAAATATTCTGGACATGGATCATATCCCGGAACTTTCTCACTATGACCGCTGCCGGATTTGTGTGCCGCAGTCCTGCCCGCGCGATTGCTTTATGCGCTTAGATTGCCGCTACCAGCAATATTTGCGGGATTCCATGAAACCCGACATCCAAATTTGCAATCACAATTATTTGCTGGCTGACGCATCGCATCGGCAGGAAGATAGACCACTGCTCCTGCGCAGTTATCAGGCGCTGGTAGTGGACGAGGCACACAAGCTTCCCGATGCCGCCCGTCAGATGTACACGGAAACACTATCCTCGCGCGCCATGGATGAATTGTGCCTTTTATTACAACAGGCGCACTACAAAGATTTTGCCAGACAGCTGCGGACGGCGTTCCTTACGCTGTCGTTCTCCTGCACGCAGGGGGTTTCCAAGCTGCGAAGAAAAGTGAGCGAACCGTTCGTGCTTACGCCGTTCCGCCGCGCTGCGCTCATCGACTGCATAGCACTGTTGCAAAATGCTGGCGGGTTGCCGGATGTGCCGCGATACCTGCTGAACAGGCTGGGAGAAGCCGAAAGTCTCCTGCGCCTTTTTCTTTTGGAAGTGCCGACGCGCATCTTATACATCGACTACGATGCCGACGGTCAGCCTACATTCTGCGCAGCCAGCAGCCGCGTACCGCAGCTGCTCCGCAGTGCGCTGTGGAATACACGCGAACCCGCGATTCTGACCTCCGGCACATTGGCTGCAGCCGGAGATTTCAGCCATACGGAACAACTTTTGGGGCTGGCGGCTTACCGACCTCTGCGTCATTTCCGAGCAGATTCTCCGTTTAACTACAAGAAAAAATGTCTGTTGTACTTTCCGCCGCGCGTAAAAATGCAAATGGACAACCGCAAAATGGCAGAAGAAATCGTTCGGTTGGTTGGTGCCTGTCACGGTCATGCGCTGGTGCTGTTCACAGCGTACCGCCAGATGGCGGAAGTTCGCGCGCTGACGGACGGTCAGTGGACATATCCAACCTATCAGGCGTGGCGCAACGGCGGCAAAATCATCCAGAAGTTCAAGCAATCCGGCAACGGCGTACTGTTTGCGGCTGGTTCCTGCTGGGAGGGCATCGACTTTCCCGGCGACATGGTGTCACTGCTGATTATCGCAAAGCTGCCGTTCCCGATTCCCGACCCGGTCAGCGACTACGAGCGCCGGCAGTACCCAAATCTGCGCGATTATATAAACGCCGAAATCATCCCCGAAATGCAGAAGAAACTGCGACAAGGCTTTGGACGTGCCATCCGCACGGAGCAGGACTCTTGTGTGGTCGCTATTCTGGACGAACGCGCAGCCATTGGCGGCAAGTACCATGACGCCGCACTGGCGGCGTTGCCGTCCTGCCCGACCACCGAGAAAATTGAAGATGTTCAGCAATTTATCCGGGAGCAGAAGCGCCCGGATTACTTTTTGTAAAAAGAGGAACCTGAGATGTACCTTATGCGAAACCACGATGTCTGGATTTATGTGCGCTGCGCCAACAGCGATCCGCGCATTGCCTTTGACCGGCTGTATGACCTTATCGACGAAGCAGCAGGGCACGGTTTTCTCGTGCGCGGCACGTCTTTTGACCATTGCAGCGGAAACACCTTGAAAGACCGCATCGGTCTGCGCACCATGCTGGACGCAGTAGAGAACGGTCGGGTCGAAGCCGTGATGGTGCGCGATTTGGAGCAAATCAGCCGCAACAGCTACATACTGGTAGGAGTTATTGAAATTCTGCGTCAGAATGATGTCTACCTCATCACCACCGAATGTGACCTAAACGCCGAACTCATCAACAGCGGGCTGGAACGCTTTGTCGGGGACCGTTTTACGCGGGCATCCTTTGGCAAGCCGCGTTTTGATGTTCGTCTTCCTCTGATGGATCAATTCTGAGGTGCACTCATGAAAGAATACAAAGTTTGGGCGTTCGCCCGCAGTGCGGCGTCGAACCTGCCGGCGCTGGAAGAACAGCTTGCCGATGTCATGCGCGAAGCCGACCGGCGCGGCTACATCATTGTCAACTCCTGCATGGAGCAGAAGTACGGCACCGAGTTCTGGCGACCTGATTTGTTCGCCATGCTCACCGCTGTGCAGCAGGGGCGCGTCAATGCCGTCATGGTGCAGAGCCTTGACCGACTGAGCCACGACATTACAACCTTGTACCGCATCCTGCGATTTCTGCAAAATTACGGCGCAGCACTGATTACGACCGAAACCAATCTACGATATGAACTCTATCTGACGGGGCTGGACGCACGCTTGCTGCGCCGCCACAACCGAAAACCAATTTACTATGTGGAGTGTGAAGAACGATGAAAGAACCTGTGCAAATGCCGCTGCAGGCATCCGCCTGCGAAATTGAAAAAATCACCCTGCCGCAGATTGTCAGCATCAAGCAGGCCAGCGAGATTATGAATCTGCCGCCGTATTATCTTCGGCGTGTCTGCCGCGAGAATCCGGACCTTGCATTTCAGTCCGGTGTTAAGTGGTACATTAACCTTGGCAAGCTGGCGGCCTACTACAACAATAAAACGGAGCAATCGGAATAATGGCATCAGCAAAGCTTATGATACCCAAACGCAGCGCCCCTTATTATGTACTGACCGCTAATGTGACCGTACATGGAAAAAGGGTGCGGCGATATGGGCGCTTTGACTTTGACCCCACTGTACTGAAAACCCACCGCCAGCGTGAAAACGCTGCCATTGAAGCCGCACTCGTTTTTGAACGCGCAGAGCAACAGAAAGCCGACGATGAAAAAGATGGCAAAAACACGCCCTTCCGAGATGTAGCAAGAGCATACATTGATTCCAAAAAATCGATGCTTGACCCCTCCGTTCGTCTGGAGGGCGACTACGAACAGCATAAGAATAAAGCCAACACCACAGCAGGTAAGGAAACCATGCTGCGCCGAATCTGTGAAATCAGCCCGGCATTTGCAGAAATGCCGATTTCAAAGGTAAATAAGCGCGAATGCGAGAAATTTCTGGATCTCCTGGGTGAGGCCGATGTGCGCAGCGTGAAAGGGTATGCAGTGCTGAAACCCAACGCAAAGCAATATAAGAAACTGTCCTGTCCCCAAATTGCAGCACAATGCTCCATACAGACAAAATCTGTAGAGCGAGTGTTCCGCGGAGAGCGTACCACACTAAAAACAGCACAGGAAATTGCAGCAGCTCTCAAATGTAAGCCCGAAAAGCTGTTTCATATTGAACTGGATCACCGCCCTATTGCACGAAAAACCATCAAGGAGTATGCCATCTTTCTGCGGCTCGTAATGCAATATGCCGAACGCGAGTACGGCATAGACAACGATACTCAAACACTCGCGGTTAAAGGTACGCGCAGCCGCCCGGTAGACTGCCTGCACCCAGAAGAAGTAGAGGCTCTTTTTAAGGTGCTGCCGCGCTGTTCCACACTGGAGCAAGTCATCGTTATGGGGCTGCTGAATACCGGAATGCGGCGCGGTGAGTTAGCCGGGCTGACATGGGAAGATATTGACTTCGACCACTGCACCGTCCATGTGGATAAGTCACTGCTCATAGTGAACAAAGGCTATCACCTAACGACCACGAAAGAGGACAACGTCCGTGACATAGATGTAGCACCCGAATTTATGGAATATCTGAAAACCTACCGGGACCAATGGCTTGCACAAAGGCACCGTATGGGCAGTGCTTGGCAGACCTGCATGGATGGCAAATGGGAATTGTACCGGGAATCCCTGCAAAAGCTGCGCGGGGAAAATTTTATCGTTATCAATGATTTCGGCTGGCCCATCAGCCCCGACCACTATGGCAAAATTGTTGACCGCGTGGCCGAGAAAGCGGGCATCCGCAAAATCCACCCGCATATGTTTCGTCACACCTTTGTCAGTATCCTGCTCTCCAACCCGGATATCGGTGTCGCTACGGTGGCGGCCGAAGCGGGTCACGCCCAGCCCAGCACGACACTGGCAATTTATACGCAGGTCTACCACAAGCGGCAGGATTCCATCCGCAGCCAGATGAGCGAGACGCTCTACAAGAGAAAAACTCCCGAAAGATGAAAAGAGACGTGCAAACTTTACGCTTGCACGTCTCTTTTTGGTGGAGCATTGTCCACAGCACTCGAACCCAACACCTCTTCACGGGAGATGGTTTTGGAATCGTCCGTGAAGTTGAAATTGAGCACGACCCGGTCGTCAAAGACGTAGACCGAGTTGACAAAGGTATCAATGATCTGCCGCTGGTGTTCCATGTCCCTCATGTCACCCTTGCGGAATTTTTCAAGCCAGAACCGAATCCACTCACGGGTCAGGACGGGCTTTTTCAGCTCTTCTTCCAGAATGCTGGTGTTCAGGGCTTCTTTCCGGGCTTCCAGCTCGTCCAACCGCTGCTTGGTGGTCGGGGTCAGGATGCCCTGTTCAATGGCTTCCAGAAGGTTTGCCAGCCGCTTCTCTGTGTCCCTGAGCTGGTCTTTCAGGACAGGCAGCCGGGTGTTCTCCTTCTGCTGGGCTTCCATGACCAAATCTATCAGCCGTTCGATGATTTCATCGCTGAAAATCACCTTAATGGCAGTGTCCACCACGAACCGTTCCAGCGGCTCCTTGCGGATGGCTTTCAGGTCGCAATGCGCCTTGCCGTGGCGTTTGGCGTTGCCGCACTTGTAGTAATAGTAGGTGTTTCCCATGTGGCTGGTGCCGCTTTCGCCACCCATCAGGGTGCCGCACTTGCCACAGAACAGCTTGGTGGTCAGCAGATAGCTCACATCCTCTTTTGCAGGCCGACCATGGGCGATCCTGTTCTGCTCAAAACGCTGCTGCACCCGGTCAAACAGGTCCTGGTCAACAATGGCCGGAATGCCGCCCGGCGTCACAATGTCCTTGTAGCGGTATTCGCCGATGTAGCGGCGGTTGCGGAAAATCTGGAAGAAGCTGTTCTTCACGAACGGCTTCCCGGTGCGGGTACGCAGGCCGCGCTCATTCAGGGATGCGGCAATCTTCTCAGCCGGTTCGCCGTCGGCGTACCGGGTGAAGATCTCCTGCACGATGGGAGCCGTTTCCGGGTCGATATGGTACAGCCTGTCCTCCTTGCCGATGGTGAAGCCCAACGGCACCACACCGCCGTTGTACTTGCACTGGAGGGCATTTTCGCGCTCACCGCGCGCCACTTTCAGGGCAAGCTCGGCGGAATAGTATTCCGCCATGCCGATCAGCATACTCTCCACCATAATGCCTTCAGGCCCTTGCGAGATGGGTTCCATGGCAGACACCAGATGGACACCGTTCTTTTCCAGCTGGTACTTGTAGTTCACGGCATCGTAGCGGCTCCGGGCAAAGCGGTCCAGCTTCCAGACCAGAACCACATCGAAGATTTTCTTTCCGCTGTCCTTGATCATCCGCTGAAAGTCTGGGCGGTCATCCGTTTTGGCAGAGTAGGCACGGTCAATGTAGGTGCCGACCACGGTGATGCCGTTCTTCTCGGCGTAGGCCTTGCAGTCGCGCAACTGTCCCTCAATGGACGCTTCTCGCTGGCTGTCGGATGAATAGCGGGCGTAGATTACGGCGGTCATGGTTGCACCTCCTTGGCGTGTATTCGACTTGCCTTTATAGTATCGGGTCAAGCGCAGCTTGTCAACAATCTGCGAGCAGAGTGAAATGTGAAAATTGCGAAACGCAGCGAAAAAGGTGAGAGCAAGAATCGTCCCGTGGCCACAAATTTTCAATTCTTGAAAATTCTTGCCCCTTTGGGACAGCTTCTTGTTGGGGCGTGCCTGCCCCAAACCCTGCTGGAACGAGTACGGCAAACTGGAATTTGACTAATCCTACATGTGCATCATATTACACTCATGTAATTATCCTCTACATAAACAGCTTTTCCATCAGCAAGCTTAATCTCATCTTTGCCGTTCGGTAATACTGTTGTTTCAGAACCATTCCAATGGGGGATAATAGGATTGTCAATAATATGTAATCCATCTGTTAAATTTCCCGCCGCATACATACTTCCTGCACTGATTCCGTCATATATAAGTCCGTTTTTAAGTGCATTATTAAGTATTCTATCAAAACCAGTTCTAGACATTTCACGACAAGCACAGATACATCACCACCACTGACAAAAACAGCATCAAATTGGTTTAATTCTTCAAAAGTTAATAGCCTTGTAAGCATAAACGGGGTTGTAACATACGAAGAATAGGTTCTTTGATAGTCTTTTGAAAGAATTAATTCCAGATTGTACACTAATATATTTTCGTACTGAATTCCCATTAGAAAGAGTTCATGAAAACATATTGCAAGCGACTCTCTTGCACCATCTGTTTCAATGCCAGCTGTTGGAATATAAAGCACTTTCACATCCTTCGGACACTTTCCAATAATATCAAAGAATTTCTCTTTCATCTTATCGGTCAACCCTGCAGATGTAAGAAATAGATGTTTTCCATTCATATTCTTTTACCTCGTCAAATTCCGATTTACTGGGCTAAGCCGAGTATACCACACTCCACCATGAAAGAACACTCCGATATAGTGAAATTTTGCCATTTTTCTGCGTACGTGCGTACACGCTCCGCAGGGATTCTAAGGGGCTTGACCCCTTGGCACACAGACTTTGGCACAAAGTCTAGTGTGTTACACCTTGTCAGAGGTGTACAGGCTCCCGGTACGCACGTACGCAGCGACTACTCCCAAACGCGCCATATAGGGGGACGACCAAGTTCGCACAAAGCGAACTTGATTCCGCAAAGCAAAAGGCAGGATACCACTATCATAGTGATACCCTGCCTTTGCTCGTTTACCGTTCCGAGTAGTCCTTCCGCAGAACTTCCGATAAACAAAAAACGTACCCAAACCCTTTTTCATAAAGAATCGGGTTCGAGTACGAACTGTATGGTGGGCCATGCAGGATTCGAACCTGCGATAACTCGGTTATGAGCCGAGAGTTCTAACCGCTGAACTAATGGCCCTTATGAAACAACCCAAACAAGCAGTTGCGAACCGCCCGTAGATGGGTTGTAGATGAAAGCAGAAAAATCAACTATGGAAATCGCAAATCTTACGATTTATCGAATTCTTTCAAGGATGCAAATCCTAACATCCAATGTTTATGAGCCGAGAGTTCTAACCGCTGAACTAATGGCCCTTATGAAACAACCCAAACAAGCAGTTGCGAACCGCCCGTAGATGGGTTGTAGATGAAAGCAGAAAAAGCAGTGACAAAAATCGAAATTCTTACGGTTTATCGCCTTTTTGTAAAGTGAGAAATCGTAACATCCAATGTTTATGAGCCGCCGGCTTTAACCGTTAAGCTAACGGCCCTCACAGATGTATAGAATAGTATAGCAGAAATTTCCCTGTTTGCCAAGAGGTTGCGGGGCGGAATTTTTAAAATCCGAAAAAATAAAAAGCGCCCCGCAAAATCCGCAGGGAGCCTCCCCTTTCCCCTTTTGGTTGGATATGGTATACTGGTAGCAAATCAACGCGAAAGAAGGCGCAGCTTTGACCATCAAGGATATTGCCCGCGAGTCCGGATATGCCGTGGGCACAGTGTCCCGCGTGCTGAACAACAACCCCCGCGTCAGCGAGGACGCACGCCGGAAAATACTGGCCGTTGTGGCGCAGCACGGCTACCAGCCCAACGCCAATGCCAAGCATCTGAAGCAGCAGGTGCCGGAGGGGCTGGCCCTCATTGTAAAGGGCACGCAGAACGCTCTGTTTGCGGATCTGCTGGACAAGCTGCAGCCCTGTCTGGAGGCGCGCGGCTATACGCCGACGGTCTACTACAACAACGTCAGTACCGACGAGCTGGCCTGCGCACAGACCATCTTTGCCGAGCGCCGGCCCTGCGGCCTCTTTTTCATCGGTGCGCACCCGCAATGCTTTACCCCGGCGCTGGCATCGCTGGGCATCCCCTGCCTGCTGCTGACGAACAACGCCGCCGGGCTGGGCATTGAGAATCTGTCCAGCGTCAGCGTGGATGACCGCGCTGCCGCTGCCGTGATGATCGAGCAGTTATATGCCAAAGGCCACCGTGTCATCGGCATCATCGGCGACAGGCCCGAAACCTCCCGCCCGAGCCAGCAGCGGCTGGACGGCTGTCTGGATGCCCTGCAGCGGCTCGGCGTGCCGTTCGACTTTGACCGGCAGTACCGGCTTGCGGACTTCTCGATGCAGGGCGGCTATGCAGCTGCCGAGCACCTGCTGGCCCACTGTCCCGGCCTTACGGCGATTTTCGCCATGTCGGACCTGATGGCGGTGGGAGCCATCCGGGCCATACAGGACCACGGCCTGCGCGTACCGCAGGACATTGCCGTGGCCGGGTACGACGGCATTGCGCTTGGGCGGTACACCGTGCCGCGGCTGACGACGATCCGGCAGAATACCACCGTCCTTGCCGAGCGCGCCGCCGACATTTTGCTGCGCTGCATAGAGGAAAACGCCCCCGCCCGCCACGAGACCGTGCCCTTTGAGCTGGTCGAGGGCGAGAGCGTATAACAACAGACCCGGAGCCCGTTTGGTTGGGCTCCGGGTAATTTTTATGCGTGTTTATGCCTGTGCGCTTTCAGGCGTAGCCATGCCGGTTCGTTCGGCAAGGCGGCGCTCGGTTTCCTCGTTCAGGTATTTTTCGTCGGGGTAGGCACCGTCGTGCCGGTCGGCGTACTCGTCGGAAATCTCATTCTGCAGCTGGCGGCGGATGTAATCATCCCGGTCTGCTTCGCTGGAGAAGCTGTTATTGTCATAGTGGTAGCTGGCCTGCACGCGCTGGGCCACCTGGGCAGCGGTCAGCCCCGCCGGGTAGGAGGCGACGCAGTCCAGGTAGTAGCTGATGCCGTCGTCGGTGTCCTCATCGGCGCTAAAGTGGTAGCATGTAAAGCCGAGACCGTCATCTGCGGCCCGCTGCATAACGGCCATACAGTCGGCGGCGAACGTCTCGGCATCGGCGTAGGGGCCCTGCAGCACGGCGTACAGGATGCAGTCGTCGCCGCTTTGCAGCGTGTAGTCGCCGTCGGCCTCGTGGAAGAACCGGACCTCGACATTCAGGCTGTTCAGCTTGGCTTTCAGCGCTGGGTTCGGGGTCAGGGCGCTGTACATCGCGTCCGCTTTCTGCGATTCAATGCGGGTCTGGGCGTAGTTGCGGGCGGGGCCCCACTCGCTGATGGCCAGGGGCAGCAGTGCCGCCGTGCCGACGATGCAGAGCGTGAACGCCGTACCCAGCATGGCGAGCCAGTCAAATTTCACCTTCACGTCGGGCCTGGCGCTGTAGACGAGCATCTCGATGCCCAGCGCAATGAGGATGACCGGGGAGAATTTCAGAATTTTCAGCAGGTCGAACTGCGGCACAAACTGATAGACGATCAGCAGAACACCGGCTGCAATCAGCACCAGCGCAAACGCAATGCTGCCGACGCGGCGGACCTTTTTCGGGGTGGTTTGTTCATCCATGATTTTACCTCATTCTATTTATATTGAGTGGTAGGACCCGGGCATGCTCGGCCCGCGCGTGTATGGCGGGCACAGCGGCGGTGGGTCAGCGGCGGGCGGAACATATCCCGCCCCTACCCTGCGGCAAAAGGCGGACGAGCAGCGTCCGTAAGGCTGTCCCCCATCCGGCGCTGCGGTGCCGCCTCCCCCCAAGGGGGAAGGCATAGTTATTCATGCGGATACGGCGGAAGCTCGTCGTCGCGGTTTTTCTTTTCGGGGTGCAGACCCAGCAGCTTGAGGCCCGAGAAAATCAGCAGTGCCGCAATGACAACATTCGGTATGCCGCTGATGATGTCGTAGGCGTATCTGTTGCCCATAAGATTACACAGCAGCGTATAGAGCCAAGTTGAGATGAATGTCTCATACAGTGCCCAGACGCCGAAGCCGACCAGGCCCCAGCCGATCAGTCTGTTGTGCTGGGGGACCATCTTTTTGATCTCCTCATAATTGCCCAGAACCAGCAGGGAATCCTCCTTCGGCTCACCGGCCGCCATGTGGCGGATGAGGTCATAGGTGTCAAAAAAGCTATACATCCAGATGACAAGGCAGAGGAACAGCAGCGGCTCAACGATGGTGGCCGCCATCACACAGAGTATCAGTATCATCGCAATCGACAGGCCGCGCTGCATATAACCGTAGTACATCTGCCCTGCGCCCGGGATACAGGCGAAGATAAAGGTCAGAAGGCCGTTCTTTTTCATGGTTTATTCCCCCTTGGCGGTGCTGCCGCCGATGCTTTGTGCTCTGATCTGGTCCAGACCGTTTTCCGCGGTCAGGGTAAAGCTCTTAAAGGTGTCGTCCAGGCTCTTGTAGAAGCCGTTGACGGCGGTGTTGAATTTGGTGCCGAAGCGTTCCGGCCGGGCGGCGGGCTGCTGCGGCAGCAGGGCGGCGGCATTGGGCACGCCAAAGGTGCTGACCGCGCCCCACATCACAAAGCCCAGCACCACCGCGGCAGCCGCCGAGACATAGCGGTTTGTCATAATGCGGAAGCTGCGCAGCCGCATAAGGCTTTGCACCTGCGGGATCAGGTCGCGCATCGGCTGCTTCATGCAGTCGGGCGCGGCGTCGATCATGGCCGTGTAGCGCAGCAGACAGTAGTCGCAGAAGCTCAGATGCTCGGCGGCCTCCAGTGCGCCGAGGTCGTCCAGCGTGCCGTCCTTAATGGCGTACAGCCCTTCGTCGGTCAGGTGGCCTTCGGCGTCAAAGAGTTTGTTGTTATCAAAATAAAGGCTCATTCCTTCTGCCTCCTCTCGGTGATCTGCTGGCGAAGCAGCAGCTTTGCGCGCCACAGCTGGCTGTTGACCGTCGCGGGCGGACGGCCCACCAGCTTAGCGATCTCCGCCGTTTCCCTGTGCTCCAGAAAGTACAGAACGGCAATTCTGCCGTAGGGCTCGCGCAGACCGCGCACCAGTGTTTCCAGCTCGGCGGCCCCGGCGCGGTCTGCCACACTCTGGGCCGGGTCGTCGGCATCGCTGCCGGGCGCACCGCGCGGCTCCGGCAGGGCGTCGTCCCCGGGGGCGTCCACCTTGCGCACCCACGCGCTTTTCAAGTGGTCCTTGCATTTGTTGGCCGCCACGCGGACGAGCCACTGCTTGTAGTACTGCGGCTCGCACCGGTCTATAGCCGAAAACGCGGAGAGGAAGGTGTCCTGGGTCAGATCCTCGGCGGTGTGGGGCTCGTGCACAAATTGCAGGCAAACCGTGTAGATGAGCTTTTGGTATTGCTGCATCAGACCGGTAAATTCTTCATTTGTCAGTTCCCACACCTCCTCTCGCTTTGACCTTCTGTATACTAAAACGAATCCCCCGCGAGCGATATTGCAAACGCGGGGGAATTTTTAAAAATTTTCTTCTTTGGCTTCCCCCGAGGGGGGAAGCTGTCTGCCGCTTGCGGCAGACTGATGAGGGGAGAGTTCACCGGTATCGCCCTTTCATGGGTAATATCCGGCAGGTTTTCCCTCATCCGTCTGCGGGCGGGGCCGCAGACACCTTCCCCCAAGGGGGAAGGCGCTCACGGGTTGAGCTCCAACAAAACCGGGCAATGGTCGCTCCCCATCACATCCATCAGGATCTCTGCTTTCTCGATCTTATCGGCCAGGCGGCTGCTGACGAGGAAATAGTCGATCCGCCAGCCTGCGTTCCGCTCACGGGCGCGGAACCGCATGCTCCACCAGCTGTACATGCCGGTGGCATCAGGGTACAGGTAGCGGAAGCTATCCGTAAAGCCCGCGGCCAGCAGCTCGCCCAGCTTGCCGCGCTCCTGGTCAGAGAAGCCCGCCGCGCCGCGATTGGGGCCGGGGTTCTTTAAGTCGATGTCCTCATGCGCCACGTTCAAATCGCCGCAGAGGATGACAGGCTTTTCGGCGTCCAGCTTTTGCAGATAGCGGCGCAGGTCGTCCTCCCACTGCATACGGTAGTCAATGCGCGCCAGTTCGTTCTGGGAGTTGGGCACGTAGAGATTGACCAGATAAAAATCCGGGTATTCCAGCGTGATGGCGCGGCCCTCGTGGTTGTGGACGTCCTCGTCGAGGCCATAGCGCACCGACAGCGCAGGCGTTTTGGCCCAGATGGCCGTGCCGGAGTAGCCCTTTTTGTCGGCGCTGTAGATGTACTCGGTATAGCCTTCGGGGGCAAAATCCGCCTGTCCGGGCTGCATTTTGGTTTCCTGAATGCAGAAGAAGTCCGCGTCCAGCGCGTTGAACACGTCCTCAAAGCCTTTTTTCAGGCAGGCGCGCAGACCGTTGACGTTCCAGCTGATAAATTTCATGGGATGGTACTCCTTTATGTATAATTAGCCGCGAGTATTTTGTCAGCCACGCCGTAGGGGCCGCACATGTGCGGCCCGGCACTTACCGGCAAATGAGCGCTTATGGGAAAAGCCGCGGGCCGGGCACGCCAGGCCCCCGCCTCTCGGCAAGGTTTTTCTACGCCGCCTGCTTCACCGCGTTCTTTTTCCAGGCACCGCTGACGAACCGGGCCACAAAGCATATAATGCGGCAGATCCAGTCAACGACCATGGCGTACCAGACGCCGACGGCACCCATGCCCATCTGCACGCAGAGCACCCAGCTCAGGCCCATGCGCCAGACCAGCATCGAGGCCGTGGCAACGACCATCGTGAACCGCACGTCGTTGGCGGCACGCAGGGCGTTGGGCAGCACAAAGCTGGCGGGCCAGAGAAAAATTGACATGCCGTTGTGGATCATGACCAGCGTCCACGCCAGTGCGCGGGTCTCGGGCGTCAGGGTGTACATGCTCAAAATCTGGTTCAGAGACAGCAGCACCACAACATTGACCGCGCCCTGGGCGATATAATCCCACAAAAGCAGCTTTTTTGTATAATATTTTGTCTGTTCAAAGTCCTGCGCACCGATGCAGCGGCCAATGACCGTGATCATCGCCAGGCCCATGGCATTGCCGACAATGCAGCCGATGGCGTCCAGGTTGTTGGCCACCGCGTTGGCCGAGATATGCACCGTGCCGAACAGCGAGATCATCGAGACGACAAGCACGCGGCCCAGCTGGAACAGGCTGTTCTCAAACGCCGACGGGATGCCGATATACAGAATGCTTTTGACCGTGCGGCCCTCAAAGCGGGTGACAGATTGCGGCGTGATGCGCAGCTGGTAGTCCTGCCGCGCGGCCAGCGCCAGAATGATGCACGCACCGACAGCGCGGGAGATCAGCGTGGGCACGGCGACGCCCGCGACACCCATTTTCAGCACGAACACGCAGAGCGCGTTGCCGCAGAAGTTGATACCGTTGACGATGACCGAGACCTTCATCGACACCGCGCTGTTGCCCGTGGAGCGGAAGATGGCCGCACCCGCGTTGTAAAGCGCCAAAAACGGAAACGACAGCGCCGTGATCGTAAAGTAAGTCAGGCACGCCTGCATGACCTCGTCGGTGATGGTGCCAAAGAAAAGCCGCAGCTGCGCCGTGCGGGTGATGAGGCAGAACGCCGCCACACCGATGCCGAGGATCGCGCTCAGGCCCACGAGCTGGCCCGCGCTTTTGGCGGCATCCTCGGGGCGTTTGGCCCCCAGATGCTGGCTTGTGACGACAGCGCCGCCGGTGGCCAGCGCACCGAACAGCGTGATGATCAGCTGGTTGATCATATCGACAAGCGACACACCGGAAATTGCGGCCTCACCCACTGACGATACCATAACGGTATCCGCCATGCCGACGAGAATTTCCAGCATCTGCTCAATGATGAGCGGCCAGAGCAGCGTCAGCAGCTGGCGGTTGGTAAACAGCCTTTCCTTTTTCATTTTTACAATACATCTCACTTTCCCAGTGTTGAGTATAGCACAAAAAAAGCCCCCGCGCAATGCGGGGGACAAAAAGGCTTCCCCTGAGGGGGAAGCTGTCACCGAAGGTGACTGATGAGGGCAGAGCTTGCCATGGTTTCCCGTTTACCGGGCAGCGTTGTAAACTCCGCCCTCATCCGGCCCTGCGGGGCCACCTTCCCCCGAGGGGGAAGGCTAAGGGTATTTACTCATACCGCAGCGCTTCGATTGGGTCGAGCTTGGCGGCCTTGTTGGCGGGATAATAGCCGAAGAACACGCCGATGGCCATACTGAAGCCGACGGCGATCAGGATCGCAGCGATGCTGGGCTTGGCGGCATAGCCCACCACATTGCTGAGCACCGTGCCCAGCGCCAGGCCCAGCACAATACCGATGAAGCCGCCGATCAGGCAGAGGATGACGCTCTCGGTGATAAACTGCATACGGATGGCCGACGCAGGCGCACCCAGCGCCTTGCGGGTGCCGATCTCGCGGGTGCGCTCCGTCACGGAGACCATCATGATATTCATAACGCCGATGCCGCCGACGAGCAGCGACAGCGCCGCAATGGCCGAGATGCCGAGCGAAACCGTGTTCATCATACTGCTCATCGAGTCGAGCAGGCTCGCCAGGCTCGATGCGCTGACCGTCCAGGAGTCGTTGCGGGTGTAGTAGCTGGCGAAGAAATCCCCCACCGTGTTGACGAAGTCCGTAACATTGACCGTGCCGCCGTTGGCCACAACGGTGATGCTCTGGTACCCTGCCCCCGCACCGGCGATGGCCTTGGCAACGTCCAGCGGGATGTAAAAGTCCGTCTGGATGCTGTCGTCGTCGCTGCCGCCGAACATGCTGGAGTAGCTGTCCTCTGTGTATTTGTATACGCCCTGTATATAGAACGTGTACAAATTCTGGTTGATGGTCAGCGTGACCGCCTTGCCGATGGCGTCCTGCGCACTGCCGCCGATGGCCTGCTCGACGAACTTTTCCGACACGCAGGCGACCTTGCGCCCGGCGTCCCTGTCGTCGTCCAGCCAGCGTCCGTACAAAATCTGCGAATCATCGTCCCTGGCTGCCAGTGCCGCATGATTGATGCCGCTGACAGTGGCCGTGATGGTCGTGGTCGGGTCACCGTATTTGGCAGTCGTGCCGCTGCCCACCTGCTGGGTCAGTTCGATGTGATGGACCTGGGTCGGGAAAGCGGCTGTAAAATCGTTTATCATCGCATCGGTGATAAGGTCTGCGTCCGACGGTTTGGAATCCATAAACCGGCGCAGCCGGACGCCCTGGGACGTGCCCGACGTGTCGGAGCTGCTTTTCTGCGTTACCGTGACAGAAATGTTACTGGCACCCATGCCGGACATCGAGTCCATGACCGAGCCGGTCATGCTGTTGCCGACGGTCTCGATGGCAATGACCGCCGCAATGCCGATGATGATGCCCAGCATCGTGAGCAGACTGCGCATTTTATTGCTTCTGACGCTGGTCAGCGCCATGCCGATATTCTCAAAAAGCTGCACGTTCGCCGGTCCCCTTTCGTTCGCCCACGATCAGGCCGTCGCGCAGCGTCAGCACCCGCTGGCATTCCTCGGCCAGCTCGGGGTTGTGCGTGATGAGCACGATGGTCTTGTGGTATTTTTCATGCAGCTCGTGAAAGAGATCCATCACGACGCGGCTCGTCTGGCTGTCCAGTGCGCCGGTAGGCTCGTCGGCCAGGATCAGCGCCGGCTCATTGACCATGGCGCGGGCAATCGCGACGCGCTGCTTCTGTCCGCCGGAAAGCTCGTTGGGCTGGTGGCGCATCCGCTCGCCCATGCCGACGCGCTCGAGCCATTCCTTGGCGCGGCGGGTGCGCTCCCCTGCCGGGACGCCCGCATACAGCATCGGCAGTTCGACGTTTTTTAACGCGCTCTGGCGTCCGATCAGGTTATACGTCTGGAACACGAACCCGATTTTGCGGTTGCGGATGGCCGCCAGGTCGTTGTCATCGGCGTCGTGGATGTTGACGCCGTCCAGCACGTACTCGCCCGCCGTGGGCTTGTCCAGCACGCCGATAATGTTCATCAGCGTGGACTTACCGGAGCCGGACTCGCCCACGATGGCGACGAACTCGCCGGGGTAGACGGTCAGGTCGATGCCGTGCAGGATCTCCAGCTCGTTCGGCTGGCCGATGTAGTAGCTTTTGCGGATGCCCTGCATCTGGATCAGGGGCTGCGCGGGGTGCGCGGCCTCCTCCCCGATCAGGCTCCGGGCAATGTTTTGCGCAAAGTTCTGTGTATTTTCCGGCATTACTGACCTCCCGGACCGCCGGGGCCGCCGCCGGGGCCGCCCACGACGACTGCGCCCTCGGGCATATTGCTGCCGTCGCCGACGTAAAGGTCGCCGTTCTCCATCACCTGCATATCGCTGTCGGACGTGCCCGACTCAATGCCCTGGGTCAGGTCCGCCGTGGCACGGATGACGTCACCCTCGTTCAGGTCGTCGCCGGTGATCTCCACATAGTAGTCGTTGGTGTCGCCCTCGGTGACGGCGACCTGCTCAAAGGTCATATCGACGCCCTCTCCGCCGGTCTTGCGCAGCACGTAGGTGCTTCCGTCGTCGTTGGTGCCCACGGCGTCGCGCGGGACGGTAAAGACGTTGTCCTTGGTGCTGATGACGATCTCGACCTTGGCGGGAATGCCGACCAGCAGACCGCTGTCCTGCCCGTTGACCGTGACGGTAGCGCCGAAGCTGCCGCTGTCGTTGGCGACAGGGTCGATACGGGTCAGGGTACCGGTGATGGTGTCGTCCGTGGCGTCGCTGGTGATGTTGCACTGCAGGCCGGTCTTGAGCCTGCCGACGGAGCTGGCCGGGATCGTGACTTCCACCGTCAGGTTGTCCACATCCTGAATCGTGGCCACCGTGCCGCTGCACACCGCGCCCACCGTGGCGTCCAGCGCGGTGATCGTGCCGTCCATCGTGGCGGTCAGGGTGCAGTTCTCCAGCGCGGTCTGCAGTTTGGTCAGGGTGTCGTCCTCGCGCTGGGACTGCGCGAGCTTCGTCTCGGCGTTGTCCACGCTGCGGGACGCGCTTGTCGCGCTGTTCTGATAGGACTGCTGCGCCTGCTCCAGCGCCTCGCGGTACTGCTCAATTTTATTGTAGGTCTGGCTGACGGCGTCAAAGCCCTGCAGGCCCAGCTCCGGGATGCTGCACTGGCCCTTGGCGATATTTTCCCGCTTGGTGTAATCCGCGATCTGGCCCTGCAGACCGTCTGCGCGGGCCGTGTCGCCGTCCTGCTGGGCCTGGGTTAGCTGAATGTTCAGGTTGGCAAGGGTGTTCTCGTACCCGGCGATCTCCTCGGCGTAGCGGGTGTACCAGTCGGTGACGATCTCACGGTTCGTCTTGCCGCTGTTGGCGGCGGACGCCATCGAGGTATAGTAGTCATCAATGCCCAGCGTGTCGTAGTTCTTCTGCGCCTTATCGAGATTTTCCTGCGCCGTAGCCAGGTTTGTCGTCTGATCCTCGACGGCCTGGGTGTAGTTCTTCCGGGCGTCGGTCCGGGTGTCGCCAAGCTGCAGCTGCGCGTTGGCGATCTGCTTTTCCACGTCGGTGGTGTCCAGCGTGGCGATGACATCGCCCTTCCTGACCGTATCACCGACAGCGACGTTGACTGCCGTGACCTTGTAGGTCTTGACGGAATCCGACGCCGTGACGCTGGCGCTGCTGCCGGCCTTGACCGTGCCGGTCACGCTGACCGTATCGCTCAGGGTCGTTTTGGTCAGCACGGTGGTGCGCACGAACTGATAGCTGCCAGTGGCCGCCTTGTCGGTCTTGCCCCGCACGTTCACAAGGACGAGGGCCGCGACCAGCACAATGACCAAAAAGATCGTCAGCTTTTTGTGGCGTTTGACCCAGCCGAGCGGGCCGCGTCGGGTTTGTGTTTTTTCTGCCATACCGGGTTCCCTTCTGTTTTCGGAGATTTTTTGACAAAATTTAGTATATATTGCAAATGTGTTGGATTTTTGAAAGAAGCATGAAAAAAAGCGGCACATCTTAGAAAGATGCGCCGCCATGTAAGCGCAGCGTTGTAGGGGTCGATGCTCGCATCGACCCGCGGGGCGTCGAGGACGCCGCCCCCTACAAAACCTGTTAGTGCCGTAGGGGCCGGGCATGCCCGGCCCGCAACATATGGAATACCGCGCAGTTCGGGCCAAGCTGAGGGCCGGGCATGCCCGGCCCCTACCCCGCTCCTTTTTCGCCCGGGTTTACCGCTCCTCGCGGAAGTAGGCCAGACCCAGATGAGCCGGGGGCTGGTTCTCCTTCTTCTTGCGCATCGAAACGACGATCAGGACGATGATCGTGACGACGTAGGGCAGCATCTGCACAAGGTCGGTGATGTGGCTGGCCATCGTGATGCCGAGCAGCGACGGCAGGAACTGGTACAGCCAATAGAGCATACCGAACAGGTACGCGCCCCAGATGGCGTTCAGCGGCTTCCAGGTCGTGAAAATGACCAGTGCCACGGCCAGCCAGCCCAGCGCCTCGATCTGGCCGGTGGTCGCCCAGATGCCCTGGTTGTAGTCCAGTACATAGTACAGGCCGCCGATGCCGCAGATGCCCGCGCCGATGCAGGTGGACAGGTACTTGTACAGCGTAACGTTGATGCCCGCGGCGTCCGCGGTGGCGGGGTTCTCACCGACGGCGCGCAGATTCAGGCCCGCACGGGTGCGGGTCAGGAACCAGTGCAGCACCACCGCCAGCAGGATGGCCGCATAGACGAGAAAGCCGTAGGAGAACACGACCTGCCCGATGTCGCCCAGACCCGACAGCACGGGGATTTTGGCGCTGAACGCCTTGTTGGCGATGGGAGCGGCGGAGTAGCTGGCACCGTTCAGGATAAACACGCCGAAGAAGTTTGCCACACCCATGCCGAAGGTCGTCAGCGCCAGACCGGTGACGTTCTGGTTGGCGCGCAGGGAGATGGTCAGGAACGCATAGATCAGGCCGCCTGCCATCGAGGCCAGAATGGCGCAGGACAGGGCAATCAGGATGCTGACAAAGCCGTTGGGGTTGGCAGCGCTGTTCTCATAGGCCCAGGCGCTGGCAAAACCGGCGAAGCCGCCCAGGTACATGATGCCCGGCACGCCGAGGTTCAGGTTGCCGGATTTCTCGGTCACGGTCTCGCCCAGCGCACCGTACATGATAATTGTGCCAAACGGGATGGCGCGCATGATCCACGCAATCAGACTGCTGTGCATATCACTTGCCCTCCTTGTGTGCGCCGCGGGGGATGACGCGGTAGTTGATGAAGAACTCACTGCCCAGAATGAAGAACAGGATGATGCCGGTGATGATGTCGGCGGCATACTCGTTCAGCGAGTACGCAGACGCGATCTCCGACGCGCCGCGCTCGAGGAAAACCAGCAGGAACGAGATGAGCGCCATATAGAAGGTGTTGAACTTGGCCAGCCATGCGACAATAATGGCCGTGAAGCCGCGCCCGTTGGCGGACGCCGTGGAGATGGTCTGATCCTTGCCGGCCACGATCAGGAAGCCACACAGGCCGCAGATCGCGCCGGAGATCAGCATCGTGCGCACCGTAACGCGGCGGACGTTGATGCCCGCATACCGCGCGGTGTTCTCGCTCTCGCCGACAACGCTGATCTCATAGCCCTGCTTGGAGAAGCGCAGATAGGCGTACATGACGAAGGTCAGCACGATGACCACAATGATGTTGATGGTGTAGCGCTGGCCCATAATGACGGGGAACCAGCCTGCCTTGGTAGCCTTGTTCAGGGTGCCGAGGCTCGATGCCTGGCCGCGCATGATGTTGGTCATGCAGGCAACAATGGACGTAGCAACGTAGTTCATCATCAGGGTGAACAGCGTCTCGTTCGTGTTCCAGCGGGACTTGAACCACGCGGGGATGAAGCCCCACAGTGCGCCCGCGGCAATGCTGCCCAGCGCCATGGCGGCAAACAGCAGCGGCAGCGGCAGATTGTTGCCCTGATACACCATGATGAGGGCGGCAGTCAGGCCGCCGATCAGGATCTGGCCCTCGCCGCCGCAGTTCCAGAAGCGCATCTTGAAGGCCGGGGCCAGCGCGATGCCGACGCAGAGCAGCGTGGACAGGTCGCGCAGCATCCAGCTGAAGCGGGTCATGTTGGCGAAGGTACCGCTCCACATGACGCCATAGACGGACAGTGGGTTCAGGCCGGTGACGAAAAAGATAAACAGCGCATCGACGACCAGCGCCAGCAGAATGGCGATGGCGCGCACGGCGATCTTCTGCATCGTCGTGCCCTCACGCTTGGCAATGCGCAGCAGCGGCTCGCGGGCCGCAGTGGCAGTCTGACTCATGCCTGCTCCTCCTTTACCAGGTTGGTCATTCGCAGACCGACCTCCTCCTTCGTGGTCTTGCGGCCATCGAGAATGCCGTTGACCTTGCCGCCGCACAGCACAACGATGCGGTCACACAGCTCCAGCAGCACGTCGAGGTCCTCACCGACGTAAATAACCGCCACACCGCGCTTTTTCTGCTCGTTGAGCAGGTGATAGATCGTGTAGGACGTGTTGATGTCCAGACCACGCACCGCGTAGGCGGTCATCAGGACGATGGGGTCGGCGGCCAGCTCACGGCCCACCAGCACCTTCTGGACGTTGCCGCCCGACAGGCGGGAGACCGGGGTGTTCAGGTCGGGCGTGACGACGCCCAGCTCTTTCTTGATCGTCTCGGCCAGCGCCAGCGGGGCCTTGCGGTCCACGATGGGCGAATGGCCCTTGCCGTAGCTTTTCAGCATCATGTTGTCGGTCATGCCCATCGAGCCGACCAGACCCATGCCCAGACGATCCTCGGGCACAAAGGACAAGTGGATGCCCGCCTCGCGGATGGCCTTGGGGCTTTTGCCGACGAGCTGCACGGGTGCGGCAGCGTCGGGCGCGTAATACTCGATGCTTGCGCCGCTCTCGGCGGGCTGCAAACCGGCAATGGCCTCCAGCAGCTCCTTCTGGCCGTTGCCAGAGATGCCAGCAATGCCGAGGATCTCGCCGCCGTAGACCGGGAAAGACGCATCGTCCAGCACGGTGATGCCCTCGGCGCTGCGGACGGTCAGATGTTCAATGTCCAGCCGCTTGACCGGGTTGACCGGCTCGGGGCGTTCAATGTTCAGCTCGACCTTCTCGCCGACCATCATCTCGGTCAGCTTGGCCTCGTCAGCGTCCTTTGTGGCGATGTCGCCGACATACTCGCCCTTGCGCAGGATGGCGACACGGTCACTGATGGACAGGACCTCGTGCAGCTTGTGGGTGATGATGATGACCGCCTTGCCGTCGGCCTTCATGTTGCGGATGACGCTGAACAGCTTCTCGGTCTCCTGCGGGGTCAGAACTGCCGTAGGCTCGTCGAGGATCAGGATGTCCGCGCCGCGGTACAGCACCTTGACGATCTCCAGCGTCTGCTTCTGGCTGACACTCATCTCGTAGACCTTCTGGTCGAGGTCAAGGGCGAACTCGTACTTTTCGCAGATGGCGCGGGCCTTGTCGTGGACCTTTTTCAGGTCGAACTTCTCGCCGCTGCCCATCGACAGGGCGATATTCTCCGTCGCGGAGAACACATCCACGAGCTTGAAGTGCTGGTGGATCATGCCGATGCCCAGGTCCAGCGCGTCGCGGGGGGAGCGGATGGTCGCCGCCTTGTCGCCGACATAGATCTCGCCCTCGTCGGGGAAGTAGATACCGGCGATCATGTTCATCAGGGTCGTCTTGCCGCTGCCGTTTTCGCCCAGCAGGGCCAGAATCTCGCCGCGGCGCACGCCCAGGGAAACATCCTTGTTGGCCACGACGGGGCCAAAGGTCTTGGTGACGTGCTCCAAGCGCACAGCATATTCGTTCTGCGCCATTGTGCAGGCTCCTTTCAAGAGTCAAGTTGGTAGGGGCCGGGCATGCCCGGCCCGCGGCCTTGCGCGGCCACCCATAAGCGGGCAACCGCGGTCATGCTGCGGGCGAGGCATGCCTCGCCCCTACAGGGATTCAAAAAATCAAGGCAGGAACATTATTATAATAAACCACCAAAAGGGAAGGCTGCGGTTCCACCGCAGTCTTCCCTTTAGATTCAGTCAGAATCAGGCGACGGGGTCAGCGTCCTCGATGATGCCATCGATGCGCAGGGCAAACGTCGGGGCTGCACGCAGCTCACCCTCGTGGAAGTAACCGTCGGAGATGGCCTCTTTGGTCTCGCCCTGATAGACAGCCACAGGAGAACCGGTGCTGAAATCGTAGTAGGTCAGGTCGATGGGGGCGGTGGTGACCTCCGCGCCGTCGACGGTGAACTTGCTGGTATCGAAGACATGCAGGCTGCCGTCCTTCAGCGCAGCCTCAACCTCGGCGACCTTCTCGGCGGTGCCGTCGGCAACTTCGGGGCCAAGGTCGGTGATGGCGACAGCGCCATCCTCATAGCCCTTGCACCAATCCTGCGGGATGCTGCCGGCCTGCGCACCCTCGAACAGCTCCTTGTAGTAGACCTTCCAGACGTTCGTCGCGGAGGTCAGGGCAGCGGTGGGAGCGGTCTCCAGCATGTCGATGTTGTAACCGACAGAGTAGCAGATCTTGCCGGAATCCTTCAGCTTCTGGGTGGCAGCGGGGGCACCGGTGGAGTCAGCGTGCTGGCCGATGATGACCGCACCGTTGGCGATCAGGGCCTCGGCGGCAGCGCCCTCCTTGTCGATGTCGAACCAGGAGTTCGTGTACATGACCTCCATCTGGACATCGGGGTAAACGCTCTGGACGCCCAGGAAGAAGGCGGTGTAGCCGGAGACGACCTCGGCGTAGTTGTAGGCGCCGACATAGCCGATCTTGACCTTGCCGTCATCGGTGAAGCTGTCGGGCTGGGTCTCGGGGGTCAGGGTGCCGGACTCGACCAGATCCTTGACCTTCATGCCTGCGACGACACCGGAGACATAGCGGCTCTGGTAGACGGCGGTAAAGGCGTTGTAGAAGTTATCGCAGCCGGAGATGGCGGCGAAGTCGCCGGTCATGGCCACAAAGTTGATGTCAGGGTACTTCTCGGCTTCCTCCTCCATGTAAGTCTGATGGCCGTAGGAGTTGGAGATGATCAGGTTGCAGCCCTGGCCGACAAGGTCCTCGGCTGCGTCGGCGGTGACGCCGCCCTCAGCGATCTTGTACTTCCAGACGATCTGGTCATCGGACATGCCCAGCTCGGCGGCAGCTTCCTTGATGCCGTTGATGTGCGCGGCGCTGTAGCCTTCGGTCTCGTCGCCCAGAATGATAGCACCGACCTTGACGTCGGGGGCCTGGTTGTTGCTGCTGCCCTCTGCAGTAGCGGTGGTACCGGCGGCGCTGCTGGCAGCAGTGTCAGCGGTGGAACCACAGGCGGCCAGGCTGAACACCATAGAGGCGGCCAGCAGAATGCCCATCAGTTTCTTCATGTGTGTTGTTCCTCCCTGTTGTGTGTACAGAAAAACGGCAAAAATGCGTCGCTTCGTGCCGGAATCTGCCGGGAATTGACGCATTTTGCTGTCTTGCAAGACCCATTGTAGCCGCTTTACGATCCGTTTGCAATAATTTTTAAATTTTTGTGAAAAGTTCAGCAAAACAGGTAAATGTTTTGCCTGTGCAGACAGTACACTGGGCAGGACGCACAACGGAAAAAAGTAAAAGTCATACTTTCTTGCGCAAAAGTATGGCTTTTACTTTCGGGTCTGCCCTCCTCCAAGGGAGGCTTTTACCTCTTATGAATAAACCTTCTGTCCAGCCCCTGCTTTACGGCGGCGTTGAGCACGACCCAGGTCAGGAACACCTCGATGGGCAGCATCGTCGTGTTCTTTACCAGACCCGAGGTGAAATAGTAAAGGTAGCCCTTGCCGTAGAGCATCGCCTTCCAGACGCTGCCCAGCAGGACGTTGCTGCCGTAGTTGATGATGAGCCGCGTCACAATAATGCGCGGCAGCGTCGGTTTTTGGCGGTACAGCATAACGCCGTAGATCAGTCCCGACAGCATGGCCGTAATGAGGTAGCCGGGGAAATACGGCTCGCCGTAGCCTGCCAGCAGGAAACCCACCGTATCAATGATAGCCCCGGCCATCATGCCGACGACGGGGCCGTAGCACATGCAGCCCAGCGAGACGGCGAGGAAGCTGAAGTAAATTTTCAGGCTCGGCCCCAGCAGGTAGATGGGCAGGCTTTCCAGCACGATGGCCATGGCGCAGACCAGCCCCGAAAAGGCCTGCACCCGCGGGTTGTTCAGCTCGCGCCGGGCAGCGCGCCAGTAGTCAGCGGAAAAGACGGACAGCTTTTGTTCGCACATAAAAAATCCTCCTTTGTGCGTTGCCGCACAAGGGAGGAGGCAATTTTTGTCGGATGGGCACAACGCCGCATCCGCCGTTGCACACCATCATGCAGCAGTGGGATGCGAAACCTGCACCGCGGACGTTTCCGTCACTTCGTCCTGCCACAACTCCCCGTTGGTCAGGCACTTCGGGGCCAAGCCCCACGCGCAGGTCTCTACTCTGCGAAAACAATTTTAATTATACATGGATTTTGGGGAAATGCAAGAGAAAGCTTTTTGTAAAGGTCAACGGGCAGTACCCCTCAGGCCTCGTAAACTCGGCCAGCTCCCCTGATGGGGCGCCTTTTTGCGCGGGCTTCGCCCGCGAGAAAGCCTCCCATCAGGGGAGGTGGCCGAGCGTCAGCGATGGCCGGAAGGGTTCGGCGGCTTTCCCTTTATTGCCCGCTCGCACCGTAGTTTGCCAGCACGCGGGCGCTGGGGTCGTTGACATCGCAGTGGGGCCATGCCTTGTTGGGCATCCAGTAATCGACGATCATCTCGGCCTGACCGGGATAATACTTCTCAAAAATTTCGCGGTACAGCAGGCTTTCTTTGGTAAACGGGCGGGCATAGGTGTACTTGCCGCACTTCTCGGCAAAGTCGCGGTCCGTGTACACGGTCCCGGCGTATTCCTTCAGGTCATCCACCATCGAATGGCCGACGGCATCGCTGAAGGCGGCCTTCTCGCGCCAGAGGATGCTCTCGGGCAGCCAGTCGCCCTCAAACGCCTTGCGCAGCAGATACTTGCCCTTGCCGTAGGTGTTCAGCTTTTTAGCCGGGTCGATGCTCATGACGTAACGCACAAAATCCAGATCACCGAACGGCACGCGGGCCTCGAGGCTGTTCACGCTGATGGAGCGGTCCGCGCGCAGCACGTCGTACATATACAGCTCGCGGATGCGCTTCTGGCTCTCGGTCTGGAATGCGGCGGCGGACGGCGCGTAGTCGGTGTACTTGTAGCCGAACAGCTCATCGGAGATCTCGCCGGTCAGCAGCACGCGGATGTCGGTGTGCTCGTGGATGTACTTGCAGACCAGATACATGCCCACCGACGCGCGGATGGTGGTAATATCCCAGGTGCCGAGCATGGCGACGACCTTCTCCAGCGCGTCCAGCACGATGTCGCGGTTGATGATGACCTCGGTGTGGTCGGCGTGCAGGTAGTCGGCCACCTGCTTGGCGTATTTCAGGTCAATGGCGTCCTCACTCATGCCGATAGCGAACGTGCGGATCGGCTTGCCCAGCTTCTTGGCCGCAATCGCGCAGACCAGGCTCGAATCAAGACCGCCCGACAGCAGGAAGCCAACCGGCGTGTCGGCGTCGAGGCGCTTGTCCACACCGGCAACCAGCTTTTCGCGGATGTTCGTCAAAATCTCGGGCAGCTCATCCTGGCTGTAGGCGGGCGTATCGGCAATGTCGCAGTAGCGCACAAACTGACCGTTGCAGTAGTAGCTGCCAATCGGGAACGGATAGATTTTTTTGCACAGGCCGACGAGGTTTTTCGCCTCGGACGCAAAGGCAATGTGTCCCGACTCACTGTAGCCGTAGAACAGCGGGCGGATGCCGATGGGGTCGCGTGCGGCGATCAGCAGCTTTTTGCGGCTGTCGTACAGGATCATGGCGAACTCGGCGTCGAGGTGCCTGAACATGTCAAGGCCGTACTTGTAGTAGAGCGGCAGGATGATCTCGCAGTCGGAGTCGGACTCGAACGTGTAGCCCTCGGCCTCCAGCTCGGCCTTGACGGGGCGGAAGCCGTACAGCTCACCGTTGCAGGCCACGCAGTCCGCACCGCGGAAGAAGGGCTGCATGCCCTCGGGCGTCAGGCCCATGATGGCCAGACGGCCAAAGCCCAGCAGGCCGAACTCGGTCTCGGCCACGCGCTGGTCGTCCGGGCCGCGGCTGGTGGTACGCAGCAGATATTCGGTGAAAGTTTCCTTGGGCAGATCATGCCCGGCATAACCCATGATGCAGCACATTGTTTGTTTCTCCTTTTCGGTTTACGTCTTACACCCTCCGAATGGTAAACAAAAAAAGACAGCCCATTCGCCCTGCATTAGGACGAATCGCTGTCTTGGATCCGCGGTGCCACCTAAATTACCGCAGCCGAAATAACGGCATACGGTCACTTTTCCGTACACGTTCACCTTTGAAACGCTGCCGCTGTAACGCACGGCCTGCGGCACACCCTACTTTTTGCATTTCAGGCTGCAGCTCGGAGGTGTTCTTTCGCGCCCTGTCTCCGTCCCGGCTTACACCAGACGCCAGGCTCTCTGTGCGGATATGGAGCGGTACTTTTCCTCTTCAACGCTTTTGATGGTTAAAGAATAGCACGGTTGGGGGGTGGTGTCAAGATGTTTTTCATGAAAAATTCAATCTTCCACTGTAGGGGCCGGGCATGCCCGGCCCGCGGCCTACTCATAAGCAGGTGTCCCCCACAAAGTTGCGGGCCGCATATATGCGGCCCCTACAAGCAGTCAAAAATCCAACACCTTCGTCAACTTGCACAAGTTTTTGCCGTTTCGCAATTTTTGCAAGGTTTTGGTATCATTCTTGCAGTTTTTTGCAGTGCAAAATTCCATACCGCGGAACAGATTTCCATATACAGAATTGTGCCGCGCATGACCGTTCCGCACTGCGGAATCGGGAATCTGCGATAGCCGCGCCGCTATTTAGGCAACTGCCGCAATGGTCAAACCTGCTCCGGCATGATACACTGAGGATGACAAAATTCGTTTGCTCCGCGGTACCTCTACCCTCTGCCGGGAGCACCCACCCACAAGCTGCAGGCCCCGCCTGCAAGGAGGAAAACCATGGCAAAAAACGCAATCGTTGGTCAGTCCGGCGGCCCCACCTCGGTCATCAACGCAAGCCTGGCCGGCGTGTATGAGAGCTGCAAGCGCCGCGGCGCAGGCAAGGTCTACGGCATGCTGCACGGCGTAGCCGGTCTGCTGGAGCGCCGCACCTGCGTGCTGGACGACAAGCTGAAAACCGCGCTGGACATCGAGCTTTTGAAGCGCACCCCGTCCAGCTATCTGGGTTCCTGCCGCTATAAGCTGCCCGACTGGCACACCGCCGAGGGCGAGAGAGTCTACATCCGGCTGTTCGAGATTTTGAAGGAGCTGGACATTGGCTACTTCTTCTACATCGGCGGCAATGACTCGATGGACACCATCGGCAAGCTGGCCGACTACGGCGCACACATCGGCAGCGACATCCGCTTTATGGGCGTGCCCAAGACCATCGACAATGACCTGATGGTCACCGACCACACCCCCGGCTACGGCAGTGCGGCCAAATACATCGGCGTTGTGATGAAGGAGATCATCCGCGATGCGACGGTCTACGGCACGAAGTACGTGACCATCGTCGAGATCATGGGCCGCAATGCGGGCTGGCTGACCGCCGCCGCGGCGCTGGCGAAAGCCGAGGACTGCGAGGGCGTGAACATGATCTGCCTGCCCGAGGTTCCGTTCAATGTGGATCACTTCGTCGAGAAGGTCGAGCGGATGCAGAAGGAGAAGCCGTCCATTGTCATCGCCGTGTCCGAGGGCGTCAAGCTCGAGGATGGCCGCTACGTCTGCGAGCTGGCCGACGATGTCCACGCGGTGGATGCGTTCGGCCACAAGGCTCTGACCGGCACGGCGCGCTTCCTGGCGAACACCGTTGCCCGCCGTCTGGACACCAAGACCCGCTGCATCGAGCTTTCGACGCTGCAGCGCTGCGCGGGCCATCTGACCAGCCGCACCGACATCACCGAGGCGTATCAGGTCGGCGGCGCCGCTGCCAAGGCCGCGTTTGAGGGCCACACCGGCGAGATGGTCGCGCTGGACCGCATCTCCAATGCGCCGTACCAGTGCGGCACGAGCCTGCACCCGATCAGCGAGGTCGCAAACCTCGAGAAGAAGGTCCCGCTGGAGTGGGTCAACGCCGACCACACCGCCATGACCGACGAGTTCCTGGCCTACGCCCTGCCCCTCGTCCAGGCCGAGCTGACCCCCATCTACGTCGAGGGTCTGCCGCATCATATTTATCTGCCCGAGGCTTGATGGGGGATTTGTTCCTTCTTTACAAAGAAGGAACCGAAGAAATTCTAAATAAATAATCAGAAAAGCCACTGCTGGGGAATGCGTTATGCTTTTCCCTTGCAGTGGCTCTTTGCTTTGTTATTTTAAAATTCTTTCGGTTCCTTTCTTATAAGAAAGGAACTCCCCCGTTCCCTTTTAATAGAACCCAAAGCTTGGCAGGACATTCAGGGCGTCAGCCCACCAGGCGGGAATGGGCAGGCCGGAGAGCGCCGGATAATAGAGCACAAACAGGACGAGCGCCACCACGCAGAGGCCCGCGGCGATCTTTTTCGCCCAGTCTACGTGCTTCATCCGCGCCAGCACCAGTGCCAGCGCCGCCAGACAGAACATCGAGCTGGGGAAATAATGGTACAGGAAGGTGCAGCGCGTCACCAGCATCCACGGGATGAGCTGCGTGCCGTACAAAATCAGCACGCCCGCGCCCTGGCGGCTGCCGCGCCCGCTGACCTGATGCCACAAAAGCCCGACCAGCGCCGCCAGCCCGACCAGCCAGATGACCGGCCCGGCCATGCCCGCAATACTGGCCTTCATGCCGTAGGGCAGGTAACCGTTGCGGTAGTACCACACCGGGCGCAGGCCCAGCAGCCAAGTGTACCAGCGGCTCTCAAACGGATGGGTCGCCTTCAGCGTCGCGTGGTAGCTGAACATCGACACCTGGCACTGCCACCAATCGCTGAGGCTGAACGCCGGATCGCGCCACCAGTACGGCAAATAGGACCCAATGTAGAGGCAGAGCGGCAGCAGCACATAAAACAGCACGCCACCCACCGCCGCGGTGCGGAACTCCGCCCGGAAGCCGGGCCTTTTCTGCTGCCAGCGCGCATAGAGCACGCCCAGATACAGCACGGCCAGCCCGGCCCCGGCGTAGATGCCGGTCCACTTGGCTGCGCAGCCCAGCCCGAACACAACGCCGCCCAGCGCCATCGGCAGCAGCGCGCGGTTCACGCCGTCGGTCAGCACCCGCTGGCAGTACCACACCATACAGTAGGCTCCCAATAGGATGAAAAACGTACCGTAAATGTCAATCGTTGCCAGACGGCTTTGGGAAAAGCGCATAAAATCCAGCGCCAGCAGCACGCCTGCGGTGGCTGCCGCCCACGGTTTGCGGGTCAGGCGGCGCACAAAGCACCACGCCAGCGGCACCAGCAGCACACCAAACAGCGTACCCGCGAACCGCCAGCCGAACGCCGTCATGCCGAACAGCGCAATGCCGACCATGATCAGGTCCTTGCCCAGCGGCGGATGGGTCGTCTCGTAGACGGGCATTTTGTGCAGCTGCTCATAGCCGGTGCGGCCATGGTAGATCTCGTCAAAATACATGCTGTTCAGCTGGCTGATCGTGTCGGGCACGGCGGTCTGCTCGTCAAACAGCGCGCCGCCGCCCGTGACCGGCACCAGCCGGCCGTTGGCATCGCGGAACGCCAGCTCAAACAGCTGGGCGTTCTCGACCATGACCGTCAGCTGGGTGCCCGCCGCCAGCTGCACGTTGTTCGCTGTCCAGCTGAAGCAGGTGCCGTAGTTCAGCTCCTTTTCAAAGACCGTGCTGCCGTTGGCATCGGTCACCGTCATGCTGCCGCCGAACGAGATGCCCGGGTAGACCCACAGCGATACCGCGCTGCCGTCCAGCGTCACACTCTCGGAGAGCGCCGTGCCTGTCGCGTCCAGCGGGTCCTGCGGCGCGGTGCGGCTGCCGAGATAGCTAAAGCTCAGCACCGCCGTGGCCGCCGTCAGCGCCAACAGCGCGCCCACCTCGCGGCGGGTCCATTTCGGCTGCGGTGCGGGCACGGGCGGGACAGCTTCCGGCTTTGTCTCGGGCAGGGCCAGCGTGTGGCCATGGCGGGCAATGTCCCACACTGCAAAGATCAGCAGCACAAAGCAGACCGTCTCCCCAAGGCCGGTCAGGACGGCCACTGTCGAGCTGGTCGCGCTCGTCAGCCATTCATCTCTGGTGCCGGTCTGCGAGTAGACCGTGGCCAGATTGATGAACCCGGTCAGCGACAGGCCCACGCCCGCCGCATACAGGCGGATGTCGTTCCAGTGCGCGGCGGCCAGCAGCGTCAGCAGCACGCCGGGCACCATGTAGCGCTCGTGCATACAGTGCGCAAGCGTAAAAATGCCGATGCCGTAGTACGCCGCCAACAGCAGCGGTGAGAACCACCCGCCCCGCACGCTGCGCACCGCAAAATACGCCAGCCCCGCCGTGACCAGCAGAATGTTGAGGCACCCAAGCTGCTGCCAGCTGATGCCAAACAATGCCGGGTCAGCCTGCCCCTTCCAGTTGCCGCCCAGCGCCGCCAGCCAGTTAAAAGCGTTGATCGTCGCGTAGGGGTAGCCGGACATTGTGCCGGTGTATTTGTCGATCAGCTTCGGGATCAACTGCACAACGCCAAAAAAAGGCAGACCTGTCAGCAGCGGCGGCAGCAGTGCCAGCGCCGCGCCGCCAAAGCAGCGGCCAAAGGCGCGCAGGCGGTCCTTTTCCAGCGTAATTGCCGCCAGATAGCACACGGCCAGCACCGGGCCGAACAGCAGCGCCTGCGGCTTGATGGCCAGCGCCACGCCGTACAGCACAGCGGCAGGCAGGTAGCGCCGCTGCTCCAGCAGCACAAAGCAGAGCACAAGCGGCAGCGCAAACGCGCCGTCGATCTGCTTCCAGACACCGGTGTCGAACAGCATCAGCGGGTTGAACGCCGTAAACGCCGTCAGCACCAGCGCGGTATGCTCCTTCACGCCCCGGCTGCTGCGCTTTGCCGTTCTGTAGACGAGCCACGCCAGCCCGCAGTCACAGAGCGACGGCACGAGCGCCAGCAGAAAATACGTCCACTTGGACTCGTAGGCGATGTGCAGCGCCGCGCGGATGGCCCCCACCAGCCCCAGCACCCAGAGGTAGCCGGGCGGGTAGTCGGCAAAGTAGCCCTCGCTGTAAAAAGCGGCGGGACCCTCGGCGGCCAGCTTGTCGCCCCAGGCCACAAAGCAGCTCATGTCATAGGGGTAACCGTCCGTCACAAGGGCCAGCACCAGGCGCAGCAACAGGGCACCGCCCAACAGCACCCAGAGGCTCTTATTTGATTTTGTTCGTTGCTTCGTCATGTTACACACAAAATCAGGGGCAAGCCCACGCACCCGCGCCCTGCGGCGCAGATGCGCAGGCCGCCCCTGCATCTGTTTTTTGAAAAAATCCTAGGCAACACCGCATAATTCCCGCCTTACGGCTTAAGCACCGCTCCGGCGGCTGCGGCACGGCATCTGCGTTGCCAAAATGCTCGATAAGACATCCAGTATTATCTGCGCTTTTGGCTTAGCAGCTGCCGCACCTCGCTCGCCGTATCGGCACTTAGAATTATGCGGTATTGCCCTTACAGCTTCGCGAGCTTCGGGCCCTGGGCCGTGTCGGTGACACTCCAGCCCATCTCGGTCAGCTGGGCACGGATGGCGTCCGCGCGGCCCCAGTCCTTGGCCTTCTTAGCGGCAGCGCGCTCCTCGACCAGTGCGGTGACCTCGGCGGGGATGCTGTTGGTCTTTTTGCGGTTGTACAGCAGGCCCAGCACGCCGGTCAGCTCATCAAACGTCTTGGCGGCAGTCTCCAGCGTCGCTTTGTCGGAGGCATCGGACAGCGTGTTGATGTCCTTGACCAGATCGAAAATCGCAGCCAGAGCGTCCGGCGTATTCAGGTCGTCGTCCATGGCGGCTTTGAACTTTTTGCGCGCATCCTCGCACTTTTCCACCAGCGCCGTGTCGGTGCCGTGGGCATGCTCGATGGCAAAATCGAGGTTGTCGCGGCAGGTGTACATCCGCTCGAGGCTGTTCTTGCAGCTCTCGATCAGCTCAACGGTGTAATTCAGCGGCATGCGGTAGCCAGCCGTCAGCATAAAGTAGCGGATCGGCTCGTAGCCATACTTGTCGGCGATTTCGCGCACCGTGAAGAAGTTGTTTGCGCTCTTGGACATCTTCTCGTTGTTGATGTTCAGGAAGCCGTTGTGCATCCAGTAGCGGCTGAAGGTGCAGCCGTTGGCGCACTCGCTCTGGGCGATCTCGTTCTCGTGGTGGGGGAAGATCAGGTCCTGACCGCCGGCGTGCAGGTCGATGGTCTTGCCCAGGTGCTTGCGGGCCATGGCGCTGCACTCAATGTGCCAGCCGGGGCGGCCGTGGCCCCAGGGGCTCTCCCAGTAGGGCTCGCCGGGCTTGGCGGCCTTCCAGACTGCGAAATCGGCGGGGTCCTCCTTCAGGTCGTCGTCCATACGGCTGCGCAGCTCACGGTTGCCGCTCTCGAGGTCGTCGAGGTTCAGATGGCTCAGCTTGCCGTAGCCGGGGTCGGACTTGACGCGGAAGTAGACATCCCCGTTGCGGGCCACATAGGCGTGGCCGGAGTCCACGAGGTCCTTGACGATGTGGATGATCTCGCCGATATGCTCGGTAGCGCGGGGGCGCACGGTGGGGGCCTTGACGTTCAGACCGTCGGAATCCCTGATGTACTCGGCCTCAAACTTGCGGGCGACCTCCTGCATCGAGGTGCCCTCCTCCTGGCCCTTTTTGATGAGCTTGTCATCAATATCGGTGATGTTGGAGACATAGTAGACCTTGTTGCCGCAGTATTCCAGATAGCGGCGCAGCGTATCAAAGACGATCATCGGGCGCGCGTTGCCGATGTGGATATAGTTGTAAACCGTCGGGCCGCAGACATAGATGCGGTACTCGCCCTCCTTCTGGGGGACAAACTCCTCTTTCTGGCGGGTCATGGTGTTGAAGATCTGCATAGCTTGCACGTTCCTTCCTCTATATAGGGATGCTTTTATTATAGCCAACGCAAGGCGCGGTTGCAAGGGGGATTCAGCCGTTATTTGCGAATTGCACGGCCAGCTCGTCCCAGACAGCACTGAAATTGTAGGGGAACCGCTCGTTCTCCTCGGCCAGATAGGCGCGGTAGGTGTCGAGCTCTGCCGCCGTCGGTGCCTTAACGCGGCGGTAGGCTGTGATCGTGTAGCCGTTGCCCATGTCGAAGGTGGCTGCCAGCTCAAACGGCGCGTACTTTTCCTGGTTTTCCAGGAAAGCCGCGTTCATCTTCTCGGTGTGGTTGTTGGGGTCAAACGGCGTACAGGTCAGCACGACCTGCGCCGTGAGCAGCTCCTTCGGGAAGGCATCGTTGCCGGGATTGCAGGCACCGTAGGGCAGAATTTCGCGGATGGACTCATCCGGCAGCGCCGAGATGCGGAACACATCCGGGCTGTAGACCACGCCGTGACAGATCATGTAGGCCGAGTTTTCGCCGGTGCAGTTCTCCCGCAGCCAGGCGTTGACCTCGGCGACCTGCTGTAAATCATTGCGGGGGCTGTCCACGTAAAAGTACAGTCCGCTGTAAAATCCGCTGGGGAAAACCACCGGCAGCAGCTGGCTGCACGCGCCGAAGTTCAGCGCACACAGCACGCCCGCCGACACGGCCAGAATGCGGCGCGGCCACGCCCACGGCAGATCGCTGACGAGCAGCGCACAGAGGAAGCAGCCCAGCAGGTAGAACGGCGCGACGGCCAGCGACTGGTGGTCGTCCATGTTCTGCACACGGGTGACGAGCAGCACGGTCAGCACCGCGCCGACGGCGGCAAGAACGGCGAGCGCACGGGCCTTGGCATTATACAGCCCGTATAGTATGCCGATCAGCATAATCACAAACACGAGCCAGCCCAGATAGACACGCTGGTTGGCCAGCTCTGCCAGAAAGCCGCCGGTCTGGTAGGTCGCGTAGCGGTCACTGTAGTCGGCCTTGGCGATGCGCCAGAACATCGGCAGCAGCGGTACGCCGACGCAGACCAGCGAGGCCGCGGCAAACCTGCCGAAGCGCAGGGCGGTCTGCACCTGCCGGGCGCATGCAGCGCGGGCCAATACCCAGACGCCATACAGCAAAGAACGCCACAACGGTAAACATGTAGCTGCGGCGGGTCAGCATGAGCATACCCGTAAAGGCCGCCAGCGACACAAGCCGCGCGGGGGCTGGCTGGCTGAAATCGTACCCGACGCCGAGCGCCAGCAGCATAAACGCGAACGCGACACCGAGCAGGTCCGGCATACCGCGGTAAAGCGCAATGTGCAAAAGCGGCAGCAACAGGACGAATGCCATAGAGAGCGCCGTGAACAGCACCGGGGCCTTTGGCTGCAATTTTCGGCGCAGCACCGTCAGAAGCAGCCATGCACTGTAGTAGACAAGCGACGGGATCAGCAGCGCGCAGAGCAGCGCAAACGTGTTTGCCGTGCGCGGCGTGAACATGAAGAACGGCTCCGCCAGCAGATTGATGACCAGCGGCGCGTAGTCGTTGAACCACGTCTTGTAGATGGTCGAGCCGACACCGGTAAAGACGCCGTCCGCAAAGTTGGATTCCAGCCGCACCTGCAGATTATAGTAGGTCGCGTTGTCCCACAGATAGAGACTCTGGCGGCCCACCATGGCGTGCAGATAGAATGCGGCGCTGGCCGCTATGCAGACTGCTAAAATAACGGCATCCGCTTTTGTGCATTTTGCGCCAATCGCCCGCGCCGCGCGGCGGTACAGGCAGAATGTACCCAGCACCGCCGTGCAGGAGAGCAGCAGCAGCCATACATCCACCGGATTCCGCCCGCTGCCGAGCATATCGACAGCTTGCAGCGGCGCGGCAAAATGTGCCGCCGTGCTGAACACGAACTTGACGGCAAAAATGCACAGCAGCAACAGGACGGCCCGCTCCAGGCGGGCCATCCTGCGGTAGATGCATTTTAAAAATGTACGGAGATTGAGCTTTGACAAGTTGGGGTCTCCTTATTGGGTCCGTTGCCTTGTAGGGGCCGGACATGTCCGGCCCGGCACCTGATGTAAAATGGCATGTATGGCAAGGCCGCGGGCCGGGCATGCCCGGCCCCTACTGCGCGGCGGCTGTTACTTCGCCTGCATGAACAGCTTGCGGTTCTGCCACAGGTAGATGCCGCCGGAGAGCAGGGTCGCCGCGCCGCAGAGCCAGCAGAGCACCATGGAAACAAAGCTGACAAAGCCAACATCCGTGGGCCCGGCCAGCGCACCGACAAAGTAGTAGAAGATGATGGTCAGCATCTGCAAAACGGTCTTGACCTTGCCCCACATGTTGGCGGCAATGACCGTGCCGGTCTCGGCGGCCAGCATACGCACACCTGCCACTGCAAACTCACGGAACAGAATGACCGCCAGCACGACGGGCGAGCAGACGCGATCGGTGACCATGTAAATGAACGCCGCGGTGGTCAGGCACTTGTCGGCCAGCGGGTCCATGAACTTGCCGAAGTCGGTGACAAGATGATTCTTGCGGGCGAGGTAGCCGTCCAGAAAATCCGTAATGCTGGCAATGGCGAAGATGACGCCCGCAATCAGCATATAAGCCGCATGGAAGTCCGCTGTGCCATAGTGGGAAACGGCGGCAAAAATCATAAAGACGGGCACCAAAACAACGCGCATCATCGTCAGTTTATTGGGCAGATTCATAGCTTAGTCCTCCAGCCTTTCTTCCGCGTAGCCGTACAGGTCGTAGGTATCGGAATCGGTGATGGTCACCTTATAGAATGCGCCGGTCTCCAGCGGGGTGTCCGCGGGGGTCAGCACGTTGCCGTCGATCTCGGGGCAGTCGGCCTTGGTGCGCAGCAGGTACATGCCGGTCTCGTCATCGACGCCGTCGCAGATGCACTCATAGGTATGGCCGACCTTCTCGCCCTCGCGCTCGGCGCTGACCTCGGCCTGCAGCTCCATGATGTGATCGGCGCGGCGCTGCTTCGTCTCCTCGTCGATCTGGTTCGGCATTTTTGCGGCCACGGTGTTTTCCTCGGCGGAGTAGGCAAAGCAGCCGAGGCGGTCAAACCTGACGGTCTTGACGAAGTCACACAGCTCTGCGTACTGCTCCTCGGTCTCACCGGGGAAACCCGCGATCAGCGTCGTGCGCAGCGTGATGCCGGGGATGGCCGCGCGCAGCCGGGCAATCGCGTCCTCGATCTCCTTACGTCCGCCGCGGCGGTTCATGGCCTTGAGCACCGCGTCATCACAGTGCTGGATGGGCAGGTCGAGATAGGGCACGACCTTGGTGTTGCGGACCATGGCGGCGATAAATTCGTCGCTGATACGTTCGGGATAGGCGTACAGGATACGGATCCAGCGGATGCCGTCGATTTCCTGCAGGCGGTCCAGCAGCTCACAGATGGCGCCGGGTCTGCCCCAGTCCTCGCCGTAGGCGGTGGGGTCCTGCGCGACCAGAATCAGCTCGCGCACACCCTCGCCCGCCAGCCAGCGGGCCTCGGCAACGCAGTCGTTGATTTCACGGCTGCGCAGCGCACCGCGGATCAGCGGAATGGCGCAGTAATAGCAGCCATTGTTGCAGCCCTCGGCAATTTTTAAGTACGCATAGTGCCGCGGGGTCGAGATAACGCGCGCACCGCCGAGCTGCATATCGCTCTTGGGGCCGTAGCTCTCGATCTGGCCCGCACCGTCGGCACAGAGGCGGCGGACGATGGCGGGCAGCGCGGCGTTGGAGCCAATGCCGACAACGGCATCGACCTCGGGGATCTCCTGAATGATCTGCTGCTTGTAGCGCTCAGCCAGGCAGCCGGTCACAATGACCTTGAGGTCAGGATTTTCCTGCTTGTACTGGCAGGCCATCAGGATATTCTCGATAGCTTCGGTCTTGGCGGACTCGATGAAGCCGCAGGTGTTGATGATGATAATGTCAGCCTCGGCGGGGTCAGCCACGGTGGTATGGCCGTCCTTGATGAGGGCGTGACAGAATACGTCGGCGTCGACCTGGTTCTTCGGGCAGCCGAGGGAGATAATGGCAATTTTCATTGGGTAGTCCTTTAATATAATATTTTATGGTTTGCGCAGGATTATAGGGGCGGTTTCCCGACACCCCGCAGGGCGGCAGATGTTTGCCGAAAATTGTAGGGCGGCCAGCCCTCTGGCCGCCGCGGAGGGGTCAAGACCCCTCCCTACAATGCGAACCGTTAAGGGGATGCAATCGGCAGGCCCCTACAGGGCAGCTGGATCTTATTCGTCGTCGGACAGCACTTCCCGTATCACCGCATGGGAAAATCCGCGGCGGGCGAGGGCGGCGGCGACCTGGTCGCGCTTACCGGCGGCGAGCTTGGCGGCGTACTGCCGCTGCACAAGCGCACGGGCCGTCTCCAACTCGGGGCTTTCGCCGTCGTCTGTCTCGGCAAACAGCTCCTCCACCACATCGGCGGCGGTGTCGCGGTCAATGCCCTTGGCCGAAAGATCGTTCAAAATTTCGCGGCGGGACTTGCGCTTGCGCAGCAGCTCCGCGGCGCGGCGGCGGGCAAACGAGACATCGTTTAAAAGCCCCAGCTCCCCCGCCCGCGCCACAGCGTAGGCAGCGCTGTGGGCGTCGAACTTCCGGCAGAGCTTCTGGTACAGCTCCCCTGCCGCGTGGTCGCGCAGGGATAAATAATCCATGGCCTTGTCCAGCGCGCGGCGGGTCTCGCTTTTCTTGCGCAGCTCCTCGATCTGCCAGTCCTCCAGCTCGTCATCCTGGTGCAGGGCGGCAGCGGCGAAGGTGTCCTCATCCAGCGAGAAGGCAAACTCGCCGTCCAAAAACAGCGCCAGACGGCCTTTTTTTGTCTCCTTGATTTGCGTTAAGCGCGGCATGGCTTATTCATCGACCATAATATCGAGGTCGACCTCGCTGCCCGTCGTCTTGGCGGCGGGAGCGGCAGGGGCTTCAGCGGCTGCCGCGGGCTTGATGACCTCACTCGGGTCCAGCGGCTTGACGGTACCCTTCTTACCGGCGGCCAGCAGGCGGTCAGAGTTCGCGCGGACGATCTTCTCGATCTCGTCGGAGACCTCGGGGTGGTCTTTCAGGAACTGCTTGGCGTTGTCGCGGCCCTGGCCCAGGCGCATCTCGCCGTAGTTGAACCATGCGCCGCTCTTCTGGACGACACCCAGCTTGACGCCCAGGTCAAGAATTTCACCGATCTTCGAGATGCCCTCGCCGAACATAATATCAAACTCGGCCTCACGGAACGGGGGCGCGACCTTGTTTTTCACAATTTTGGCGCGGGTGCGGTTGCCGATAAACGCACCGGTGGAGTCCTTCAGGCCCTCGATGCGGCGCACGTCGATCCGCACGCTGGAATAGTACTTCAGCGCGCGTCCGCCGGTGGTGACCTCGGGGTTGCCGTAGACGATGCCGACCTTCTCGCGCAGCTGGTTGATGAAGATGCAGACGGTGTTCGTCTTGCCGATGACGCCGGTCAGCTTGCGCAGGGCCTGGCTCATCAGACGGGCCTGCAGGCCAACGTGGCTGTCGCCCATCTCACCCTCGATTTCAGCGCGGGGCACCATGGCCGCAACGGAGTCGACGACAACCGCGTCGATGGCACCGGAACGGACGAGAGCCTCACAAATCTCCATGGCCTGCTCACCGGTGTCGGGCTGGCTGACCAGCAGACTGTCAATGTCAACGCCCAGCGCGGCGGCATAGGTCGGGTCGAGGGCGTGCTCGACGTCGATGAAGGCGACCTCGCCGCCCATCTTCTGGGCCTCTGCCAAAATTTGCAGTGCCAGCGTCGTTTTACCGGAGGATTCAGGGCCGTAGACCTCGACGATACGCCCGCGGGGCACACCGCCGATGCCGAGAGCCAGATCCAGGCCCAGGCTGCCGGTGGGGATCGCGTCGACCTGCATCGTGACGTTCGCGCCCAGCTTCATGACGGCGCCCTTGCCGAACTGCTTTTCAATCTGCGCCAGCGCGGTTTCCAGCGCGGCCTTCTTATCGGCGGCGGGGGCTGCCGTTTTGGGTGCGGTATCTTTTTTTGCTGCCATGTTGCGGTTCTCCTTTTATCTGCAAGTATGCTTATGATTTGCGTTTGTACCTATTATATACGATTTACGAGCAAATTACAACATTTTGTTGTGTGTTTTGCGTCCCATAAATCGGATTTTCAGCAGCTTTTTTCAGGTTTTTGCAGCAAAACAGCCCGGTCATTGCCGCCGTAGTCTTTACGGCAGCTGCCGTTGACCCAGCCGTTAGCCGCCCCCAGTGCCAGCACGTCGGCGGCCTGGGCACAGCCGATCTCCAGCACCAGCCAGCCGCCCGGGCGCAGCGCGTCCCGGTAGTGCGCGGTCAGCAGGCGGTAAAAATCGAGGCCGTCCGCGCCGCCGTCCAGCGCCATAGCAGGCTCCCTGGCCGTCTCCGGCATCAGGTGTGCCATCTCCTCCGCCGTCAGGTAGGGCGGGTTCGAGATAATGAGATCGGCCCCGCCGGAGGGCAGCCTATTATAATAGGTAAAGATGTCGTCCTGCACGGCCTGCACGCCAGTCCCCGCCACATTGGCGGTCAGGTAGGGCCAGGCGTCGGCGCTTTTCTCCACACAGGTCACATCCGCGCCGGGCAGATGCCTGGCAATGCCCAGGCCCAGGCAGCCCGTGCCCGCACAGAGGTCGTAGACGACGGGCGCTTCTGCGTCCTTCAACAGCTCGATGGCCGCCTCGCAGACGACCTCGCTGTCGGCGCGGGGGCAGAGCACGCCGCGGCCCACCTTGAGCGTAAAGTCCATAAAATCCCACTCGCCCAGCAGGTATTGCAGCGGCTCACGGGCGGCGCGGCGCTCACCCAGGACCCGCAGGCTCGAAGCCTCGTCGGGGGTGGGGCCGTTGTCCAGGCGCGGGTCACGGCCCGTGACAAATTTGTACAGCTGCACCGCGTCAAAGCGGGCATCGGGCACACCGGCCATCATGAGCCGGGCGCAAAGACTTTGATAAGCAGTATTCACCAGCGGGCTTCCTCCTGTTTTTCGGGCAGGACCGGGGTCACAGCGGCAATGGCGACCTCGATCATCGAGTCGTCGGGCTCAAAGGTCGTCAGGCGCTGCATCCACAGGCCGGGCTGTGAGACGATCTTGGACAGCACACTGTCGGAACGGCCCGCCCATTTCAGAATTTCATACGAAATACCGACCAAAAGCGGGAACATGCAGAGCTTGTACACAATACGCATTCCCGTGCTGGTCCACGGCAGCACCGCATACAAAAAGATGCTGATAATGATGACAAGGATCATAAAGCTGGTGCCGCAGCGGGGATGGAAGCGGCTCTGCCTGCGGATGTTCTCAACGGTCAGCGGCAGACCTGCCTCATAACAGGCGATGGTTTTGTGCTCGGCACCGTGGTACTCAAAGACGCGGTGCAGGTCCTTGAACCGCGTGCAGAGAAACATGTACCCGAGGAAGATGGCCATTTTCAGCGCACCTTCGAGGATGACGCGCGGCCAGCGCCCCAGCGGGACAAGCTTCATGACGAGGCCGGTCAAAAAAGTGGGCAAAAACGTAAACAGGAACAGAGCCAGCACAACGCCGACGAAGGCGGCGCAGGTCATGAGCACGTTCTGCACGGCGGGGGTGGCGTGCTCCTCGAACCATTTGTCCAGCTTGGACTCGGCGGGCTCGGTTTCACCCTCCATCGCTATATCGGCGGCGTGCATTAAATACCGGTAGCCCTTGTACAGGTTTTCGGCCATGTTGCAGACGCCGCGCACCAGCGGGACCCTGTTGTACCAGTGGACGGTGACAGTGTCATAGGTCAGGTCGATGGTGCCGTCCGGCTTGCGCACGGCGCAGCAGATCTTCTCCGGCCCGCGCATCATAATACCCTCCATCAGGGCCTGGCCGCCGACGGAGGTGCGGAATTCTTTGGACATATATGGTTCTCCTTGTCAAATTTTCTGCCTTCCCCGTGGGGGAAGGTGGCGCCGCAGCGCCGGATGAGGGGGAAGCCCGCGCAGTAAACCGCAAAGCAGTTCTGACGCAAACTCTGCCCTCATCAGTCACCTTCGGTGACAGCTTCCCCCACGGGGGGAAGCCTTTTTAAATCTTGTCATGCAGGTGCTCCTGCCCGGGGTGGTAGACGGGGAGGGTGACGGTGACGGTTGTACCCTGGCCAAGGGTGGAGGCGATGTCAAATTTGCCGCCCAGCGTGCCGACGATCTCATCGACGACGGCCAGCCCGATGCCCGAGCCGCGCACCGAGTTTTTCGCCTTGAAAAACTTCTGCTTGACCTTTTCCAGGTCGTCGGGCGCGATGCCGCGGCCCTGGTCGCGGATGGACGCGCTGACCGTGACCGGCGTGCGGCTCAGCGTCAAGAAGATCGTGCCGCCCGGTTCGGAATATTTGATCGCATTATCGAACAGATTTACAAACACCTGCCGCAGCCGCGCGGGGTCGGCCCAGACCGGGTACGGCTCGGGCGGCTCGGAGTAGACGAGCTGCATCCCCTCCTGACGGATGCGGGCCTCCACAAACAGCGCGGCGTCGGTGGCCTCGGCGACGAAGTCGAGCACTTCGCAGTTCATCTTGATGCCGTTCTGCAGGCGGGAGAAGTCGAGCAGCTCCTCGACCATCGTATAAAGGCGGTCCGTCTCGGTGCCGATGATCGAGAGGCCGCGGCGGTAGTTTTCGTTCGTTGGGTCGTCGATATTGCTGATCGTTTCGACCCATCCCCGGATGGAGGTCAGCGGCGTGCGCAGCTCGTGGCTGACCGATGAGATGAACTCATTTTTCAACCGCTCGGTCTCGGCAAGGTCCTCGGCCATCTGGTTGATCGTCTTGCACAGCCGCCCGATCTCATCGTCGTAGCGGGTGTCCGGCAGGCGGACTTTCATGTCACCCTTCGCAATTTTGGTGGCGGTAGCCTCGACTTCACCGAGCGGACGGACGATGGATCGTACAAAAAACAAGCCGCTCCACACCGTAAAGGCCAGCACCAGCACGCCGAGACCAACGCAGATAGCGACGGTGCGCCACCACTGGCCGTCAATGAGAGTCAGGCTTGTGACCATCCGCAATGCGGCGATGCTGCCCGCCGCGTAGGGCACAAGCATCGTAACGGCCATGACCCTCTCGCCCTGGGGTGTCGTGAAGATAGCCGACCCGATCCCGTTGGCGGACGTCAGCGCACGGCCATAGTCGGTGCCGTTTGTCAGGTCGCGGTTCATGGTGCCGCTGCTGGTCGCCAGGATGACGCCCTGTGCGTCCAGCAGCATAAATTCAAACTTGTCCTTCTCGTCGAACTGCTCGACGACGCGCCGCAGGACATTGGCGCGGCTTTCGGCGGTGGTTGCGGTGTCCCCCGCCGTGCCCGTGGCCTGCAGGCGGCCCACGACGGTGGAAAAACGATTTTCCACCGCGCGCTCGACACCGCCGTAGAGGTCGTTGTAGCTGTAGTACAGGAACAGTCCCTCCGCCAGCACGAGCACCAGCACCGTGATCAGCAGGCTGCCGCGTATCCAGCGGCGGATAATGCTGGTGGATTGCATGGCGGTGAGCTCCTTTCCTGTGGGATTTTGGTAGGTGGTGAGAGGGCGGGGTGAGAGATGACGGAAGCGGCGCGGGAGGGATGAATTCCTCCCCTACGGTTGGTGGAAGGTTTGCGGCGAAGGATGCAGGGGGCGGCGTCCTCGACGCCCCGCGGAGGGGTCAAGACCCCTCCCTACGATGCAAAAGATAAATGGGCGGTAATGGCAAGGTGGAGGGCCGGGCATGCCCGGCCCCTACGGACTGCCATTCCCGGTTTACGCATTCCACCTATACCCATACCCCCAAACCGTGAGGATATGCTGCGGGCTGCTGGGCTCGTCCTCGATCTTCATGCGCAGGCGGCGGATGTTCACGTCAACGATCTTCACATCGCCGAAATAATTTTTGCCCCAGACACCTTCCAGGATTTTTTCACGCACCAGCGCGGTACCCGGATTGCGGAAGAACAGCTCCATGATTTGGAACTCGACCTGCGTCAGGTCGATGGGCTTGCCGGACTTGTACAGAATGCGGCTCTTTTCGTCCAGCACAAACGGGCCGCTGACCAGCTGCTCCGGCTCCTCGGCGGGCCTGGCGGCGGCACCGCTGCCGCGGTGGATGCGGCGGGTCAGCGCCTCCAGACGCGCGATCAGCTCCGACACCGAAAACGGCTTCGTAATGTAATCGTCTGCGCCGATGGACAGGCCGCGGATCTTGTCACTCTCCTGCCCTTTGGCCGACACGATGATAATGCCGATGTCGCTGTCACCGCGGCGGATCGTCTCGCAGAGACTCAAGCCGTCCATGCCCGGCAGCATAATATCCAAAAGTGCCGCGTCGCAGCGTTCCCCGCTGTGCATCAGTTCCAGCGCGCGCTCGGCACTGGGGGCCTCGACGACCTCCCAGCCGGCCATTTTCAGGTTCAGGGCTACCATTTCGCGGATGCTGGCTTCGTCTTCGACTACCAAAACTCGTTTCATAAACCCGATTTCCCTTTCTGTATCAATTTGATCCCAGCAGCACCGTGTTCTGGCTGATGAAATCCAGGCTCAATCCATAATACGACGTTACAACGCGGGCTTGCAGCTGCTGGCTGCCAATGTTTGCAATGCGCAGATAGTTGCCGACGCCGGTGGCCGCGTTGTCCGCGGGGTCAACGACGCGCATCTCGCAGTAGACCGTCGTGCCCTCGGCGTTGCAGATCAGCCAACCCGTGCCGCTCTGGTTGGAGCGGATCAGGATGTTGCCGTGCATCGACTCGGGCAGTTCCATAAAAATGTTATACTCGCTGTCGTAGACGCCAAACTTGCTGTTGCCGCCCGCCATCGAGGTGTAATCCTTCCAGAGCAGAAAGCTCAGCCGCTTGTCCATCGGCGTTTGCAGCGTGCCGCCGTCGTCGATCTCCACAGGGATGTCCACCGTGCCGTTGTCGTCAAGGTCGCGGCTCAGCAGCTCGCGGTGGTAGCGCAGCGTGCTGCGCTGAATGTCGCTCATGCCGCTGGGGCGGTAGGGCTGCAAAAAGCCTGTTGCTCCGTCATACAGGATGATGTCCGATACCAGACTGCTTGTGCCGGTCCAGGCATCCATGACCAGGTACATGCCGTCGTCGCTGCCGGTGCCCGCATGCAGGGCCGCGCAACTGCTGTAGACGCCCTCGCCCAGGTTCAGCGTCTGGGTCGAGCGGAACTCGCCGTCGTTGGCGGTCAGCAGCTGCAGCGTCACGCCGCCCAGCTCAGTGTCCGGCGGCAGAGCCAGAACCAGGTCCTGCGTGTCGCCCTTGCCGGTGAAGTCCGCGACGATCATGTCGGTATAGCTCTTGCTGATGACCGTGGATAACGTATCACCGTCATATTGATAGACAACCAGATATTGGTCGCCCTGGGGCGAGACATACCCTGCCAGCAGCTGCAGGCTCGACGTGTCTCTGAGATGTGCAGCGGAAAAGCTCTGCACCTCGCTGGTCAGGCCCTCCACCACGCGGCTGACGCGCCAACTGCTCTCCCCCGTCGGCTCGAGCACGGCCAGCCAGACGTTGGAGCTGGTCGTGTCGGTGGTGTAGAGGACGGCGGCCTCGTCTGTGCCGTCGCCGTCCCAGTCGCCGAACGCAAACGGCGAAAGGAAATCGCCGCTGGCGGGATACTTTAAGGTTGCGCTGCCGCCCAGGTAGTTGTTCAGCGCCTTTTGCAGGGCCGCGCTCTCGCCGGAGAGCTGCGGCGCGCGCAGCAGGGTCTCGACATCCCCTGCCGCACTGCACCCCGCCAGCAGCACAGGCACAAGGAGCAGCGCCGCGATTTTTTTCAACATGTGGCTTGCTCCTTTCTTGCACAAAATTACTGGTCATTGTACGGCTTGTCAGAGAAGCCGTCCGCGTTCAGGCGGCTGATTATGCGATCCAGTGCCGTTCGCCACATGCGTCGCACGGTCTGATTTCTACCAAAGATACGTACCATCATCGGGCTGACCGCATAATAAAGGCTGATGAAGCAGCGCCCCGCCGTCGTATTTTTCAACACATCATCCCGGTAGCGGCGCAGTGTCCACACCTGCGGGCAATCATACGACCCATACACACAGGTCGACACGTAGCATCCCTGCTTTTTCTTGCGAGTCTCATTATGCGCTGCCGCATGTTCATCCCAAGTCTGCTGCAGCTCGGTCACAGTGCGGGGCTGCGGCTCGACCACAGTGCGAGGCTGTGGCTCGGCAGGCTTTTCGCCGTGATGTGCCACACGCTGCAGCGGATTTTCCAGTGTCTCCGTGATGCGTTTCTGCATGTACTCGCGGTTTACGCCGTAGTTCGTCCACAGCGTGACAATCGGGACACCCGCTTCTGCGCAGATTGCCGCCACCCTCTCGTCCCGCTTGCGGCGCTCGTACTCATGGTGGGTCGGGTCGTTGATCTCCACAGCGATTTTCGGCGCAAAGGCTGCGTCGGTAATCAGGAAATCCACATTGCGGAATAGCTCATTGCGGAAGGGTGTATTGTCGACCCGTTCAATAAACGCAGCCAGATTGATTTGCGGGAACACGTGGTATCCCTGCGGGACAATTTCCTTTAGCGCCTTGAAAAACTGCTGTTCGTTGGCTGTAATCAGGCTTTTGCGGCATTCATACAGGAACTCCGGCGCATTGGGCTGCGGGCAGGGAGCATCAGCGTAATGCCATTGGCCGCATTGCGTACATTTTATAATAAGCCCCTGCTCCTTTTTCTGGTTGCAGGCACGGCAAAGCGGGTAGTGCCCGCTCTCTGCGCCACAGACACAGCATTTCATAGCCGGTTCCTTTCCTTGTAAATTTCGCATCAATACAGAATATAGTATAGCACATTTACGGCAGCGCCGCAATGCCTAACAGCATGAGAAGGCAGCCGACGGCGGCGCCCAAAATGCCCGCGGTGCGGTGGGCGGGATGCAGGGCACCGGGCAGCAGCTGGGCCAGTGCCACCCAGACCATGACGCCCGCCGCCAGCACAACGGTGCCGTTCAGAAAGCCCGGCGTGAAGAGCCGACGCAGGAACAGCCACGCCAAAACCGCCCCGAGCGGCTCGGCCAGGCCGGAGACGAGCGCGGCCAGCACACCCGCGGTGCGGCGGCGCGTTGCGTAAGCAAACGGCACGGCCACAGCAAGTCCTTCCGGGATATTGTGCAGGGCGATGGCCGCGGCGGTGCGCAGACCGAGCGACGGATCCGCCGTGCCTGCGAAAAAGGTCAGCACGCCCTCCGGGAAATTATGCAGCAGCAGCGCCAGCCCCGTGACAAGTGCCGTGCGCATGGCCGCGGCGCGGGCCGGGTCTCCGCTTTTGCCAAAGCGGGCGGCCAGTGCAGCTTCCTCTGGCAGGAGCCGCCCCAGCAGACCCGCGGTCAGCATCCCGAGCGCCAGCAACGACACAACCGCTCCGCCGCAGGCCAGCGGCGGCAGGTAGCCCCCGTAAAACGCCAGCGCCTCCGGCATCAGGTCGGCCAGCGACGCCGTGAGCATGACCCCGCCCGCAAAGCCCGCGCTGACCGCCAGCAGACGCTCCGACGGCGGGCAAAGTACGGCCAGCAGCCCGCCCAGGCCGGTGGACAGCCCGGCGAGGGTGGTAAGTACGATGGGTGAATCTTGCATAGGTACGCCCCCTTTTATGGTTTATAAAGATATGTGGCGCAGGGGGCGGGGTATGACCGGGGCGCGGGGTGTACTTTTGCAGGAGAGTATGATATACTTACCCTAGTTCAATAAATCGGGATTTGTAAAGGAGGATATGGATGAAACTGTTTTTATGTTCGCACTTTTCAAGTGTAGGAAGTCTGATAAAGGAAGAAATTGAAAATAAAAAAGTCGCATTTATTCCAACAGCTTCGCTGCGTGAAGGCTACACCGGTTATGTCGGTTCGGCTCGAAAATTATTCAAAAAGTTGGGAGCAATCGTAACTGAAATTGATATTTCAACGGAGGCTTATTCAACGATACAGTCTGTTTTTGAAGATGCGGATGTGATATATTTTACCGGCGGAAATTCTTTTTTCCTTATAGACCAGCTCCGTAAAACGGGAACGGATGAGCTGTTGAAGAAAGAATTGGCAAAGGGAAAACTGATGATTGGTGAATCGGCAGGTGCGATTATATGCGCTCCAAGCATCCAATATATCGAGCAAATGGATGAAAAGCCGGAGGACTACTCACAAGAAGATGATGCAGGGCTTGATTTGATTGATTTCTATGTTCTTCCGCATTATCTTACAGCACCATTTAAGAAAGTCACCGAGAAAATAATGACTGAGTTTTCGGATTTGAATCTATGCCCAATTAACAACCGTCAGGGAATTGTAATTGATGGTGAAGGTTCAAAGGTTATTTGCAAAGACTAATTTGAAAATTCCAGTTTGTTGGCGCGGTCATGTTTTTTCCCCCACACACCCATTTAAAAATAGATGCACACCACAAGGCCATACGCCCCTTGCGGCGGCCAGAGGGCTGGCCGCCCTACACCCTGCCCGGAGGGCAACTGCCAACTGACGGGACGTCGGGGACGCCGCCCCCTACCGCTGCACAAAACAAAATGCGGGAGACTGCTGACGAAAAGCAGTCTCCCGCATTTATTGGTTTAGAATTTCTTCGGTTCCTTCTTTGCAAAGAAGGAACACCGCATCCCCTTAATACCCGCTGCCGGCCTCGCCGGAGGTCAGCAGCCTGACGGCACGGGAGGTGCCGAGGCGGTCTGCGCCGAGGTCGAGGAACTTCTCGATGTCCTCGACGGTGGAGATGCCGCCCGCAGCCTTGATCTTGCAGCGACCCGCAACGTGCTTTGCGAACAGCTCAATGTCGTGGAAGGTCGCACCGCCGGTGGAGAAGCCGGTAGATGTCTTGATGAAGTCGGCACCGGCCTCGGGCACGATGTCGCACATCTTGATCTTCTCGTCGTCGGTCAGCAGGCAGGTCTCGATGATGACCTTCAGCACCTTGTCGCCCACAGCAGCCTTGACGGCGGCAATGTCATTGCGGACGTCGTCGTACTGCTTGTTCTTCAGCCAGCCGATGTTGATGACCATATCGACTTCGGACGCGCCGTTCTCGATGGCAGTTTTAGCCTCAAATGCCTTGCTCTTGGTGTCCATAGCGCCGAGGGGGAAGCCGACGACGCAGCAGACCGGCACGCGGCCCGCCATATACTCGACGGCCTGCTTGACGTAGCAGGTGTTGATGCAGACCGACGCGCAGTGATTGGCGATGGCCTCATCGCAGAGGGTCCGGATCTGGGGCCAGGTTGCCTCAGGCTTGAGCAGGGTGTGGTCGACCTTGCTCAGCATTTCTTCCTTCGTGTATTTCATCGGAAATTTTCCCCTTTCTCACAATGCTTGCACAGGCGTGCCTGATGCAGGCCCAGGGCAGCGAAAACGATGGAGGTGATGCTGACCGTGGCACCGATGATGCCCAGGATCAGCCCCACCAGACGGAATGCGTGACCGCGAACTTTCTGTTTCATAGGGGATGCCTCCTTTTGGGGACGTAGTTTTTTGTGCACGAGCTGCCTGGCTCCATGGGTCAGCAGCGGGTGCTTGAGCACAAATTTTGCCACTTTAAAAATAAGCATGGTATGCTCCTTCCGGATGATGCGTTACTTCTTTTTAAAGATAAACAATTTGCTGAAAACGTAGTTGGACACGATAACGATGACCTGGCTGAACAGCTTGACGCCCATGGCCCACAGCTTGCCGTTGGCCGCGGCAAACGCGACATGCGGTCCCAGCAGGCTGACGCCCAGCCAGATGATGACCTGATCCATGACCATCGTGGCGATGCGGCAGGAGACAAACTGCCCGAACTCCGCCCAGGCCGCCTTGCCCTTGTTCGCGCTTTTGAACACGAATGTGCGATTTGTCCAATAGGCAAAGAGGATGCAGATGCAGTTGTCCAGAATATTGCCGATGCCCGCGGCAAAGTCTGTACCGAACGCCGCCTCGAAGCCCGCAAAGACGACCAGGTTCAGCAGCGTTGCGACCCCGCCGAAAAACAGGTAGGCCAGACCCTCATAGTATTTTTGGATGATGTCTTTGAGTTTTTGCATGATGTACCCGTTTTACGTTTGTAGGGGCGGGCACTGCCCGTCCGCAGGGCGCCGAGGACGCCGCCCCCTACAGGTTACTTGTACAAAAAGGGGCCTGCCTGTTACAACAGGCAGGCCCCATACGGTTGCGCAATGACTAAGAATTATTCAGCGTCCTCGCCGTTCTCGTCGAGGCAAGCCTTCATGGACAGGCTGATGCGCTTGCGGTCAAAGTCAACGGCGGTCAGCTTAACGCGGACCTCGTCACCGACCTTCAGCACGTCGGAGACCTTGTTCACGCGCTCATTGCTGATCTCGCTGATATGAACGAGACCGTCAATGCCCGGCATGATGCGGACGAAAGCGCCGAACTTGGTGATGGAGACAACGGGAGCGGTGAACTCGGTGCCGACGGGAACCTCATTCTCCAGCTTGACCCAGGGGTTGTCCTCTTCCTTCTTGTAGCCCAGGGAGACCTTCTGGTTCTCGGGATCGTAGCTCTTGACGTAGACCTCGATCTCGTCGCCGACCTTGACGACCTCGGAGGGATGCTTGATGTTGTTCCAGCTCAGCTCGCTGATGTGGCACAGGCCATCGACACCGCCCACGTCAACGAAAGCGCCGTAAGAGGTCAGGCTCTTGACAACGCCCTTATACTGCTTGCCGACCTCAACATTGGCCCAGAACTCCTCGCGCTTGGCCTTGTTGGCCTCGGCAGTGACCTTGTTGATGGAGCCGACGATCTTGCGGCCTGCGCACTCGGTAATGACCAGCTGAACGTGCTGGCCAACCAGCTTGGTGTAGTCCTCGTCACGGCGCATGGTGGCCTGAGAACGGGGAACAAAGACGCGGACGCCCTTGACGTTGACAACAACGCCTCCCTTGTTGGCCTCCATGACGTCGCCTTCCATAACGGTGCCGTTCTCGGCAGCCTCGGAGACGTCCTTCATGCCCTTCTGGGCCTCAAAACGGACGCGGGACAGGGTGTCAACACCCTCCTGATCGTTGGTCTTGACAACAACCAGATCCAGCTCGTCGCCCTCTTTAACAAGGTCTTCCATCTTGGCGTTGGGGTCATGGCTCATCTCGCGCAGGGGCACAATGCCGGTGTGCTTGGAGCCGTCGACACCGACGATGCACTCCGTCGGGGAAACGCTGATGACCTTGGCTTTTACGATCTTTCCGGTGTAAACATTTGCATTGGCTTCGGTAGCTTTGAGCATCTCCTCGAAGCTCATGTCGTCACGGATCTCTTCACTCATACTGTTAAGTACCTCCTCAATTATAGACGAAGGCGTTGAAGCCCCGGCTGTCACGCCCACACGCGCCGCACCAGCAAGCCATGCAGGGTCGAGTTCATCAGCAGTCTCGACGTTGATGGCCTTGGTATGCCGCGCGGCGACCTGTAACAGCTTTTGGGTATTGGAAGAATGATGACCACCAATGACGACCATGTGATCGCATTTTTGGCTGAGGTCTTCCGCTTCCTGTTGCCTCGCCCACGTTGCATTACATATTGTATCAAAAATTCTGGCTTTTGTACACTCTTTTTTTAAAAAAGCTTTGCAATTTTCCCAACTTTCCACGCGAAATGTCGTTTGCGCGACGGCGTAGATGGATTCTTGTTGCAAAAGCGTGGGGAGCAATTTTTGCAGCTCCTCCAGGTTGGCAAAAACCTGCACAGGGCCGCTTGTATGGCCGACAATTCCCTGTACTTCGGGGTGGTCTGCGTCGCCTGCAACAAGCAAAAGCGCACCGTTTTTGTCCGCTTCCATCGCGATTTTATGGATTTTTGCAACAAACGGGCAGGTGGCATCGTGATACGCCAGGCTGCGTGTGCTTATTTTATCATAGACGCTTCTGGGCACGCCATGGCTGCGGATGATGACCTCATACCCGTCGGGCACGGCGTCAATATCCGGGCAGGTCACAGCGCCCTTCGCCTCCAGGTCGGCCACGACCTGGGCGTTGTGGATCAATGGGCCGAGGGTCGCAACCTTGCGTCCCTGCGCCAATAAATCATAAGTCAGCTTGACCGCGCGGTCCACACCGAAGCAGAAGCCGGCGGTTTTGGCACGGATGATCTCCATAGATAAGCTCCTTTTGTAAACTCCTTGCCTCCCTCTGCGAGACAGACTCCCCCGAAACGGGGGAGATGGCGCTTGCGCCAGAAGGGGAGCAGTGGCCCCGCAGGGCCGGAGGGAGAGAGCCGTGTCTTTATCCGAAGCTTCGGGCCTCGGCAAAGCTCTCTCCCCCACCGTCTGCGGGCGGAGCCCCCTCCCAGAGGGGGCCAAGGGGAATGTCATTCCGGCAGCTGCGGCTTGTCGTCCGGTGCAGCGGGTTCCTCCGCTGCCGTTTCGGCAAGGCGCGGGGCAAAGGCGTTGTCGGCCAGCAGCTGTTCCAGCTCGTCGCGCAGGAGGTTCTTCATGCGGCGCAGCTCCGCCATTTTGTGGCTCTGATCCCTGATCTGCAGGTCCGCGGCGGGGATCGGCTCGCCAAAGACGATGCGCAGCTTGCAGAAAAGGTGCAGCCTGCCGTCCTTGGTGCCGTAGATGATGCGCACAGGCAGCATGTCCGCACCCGCGGCGGCGGCGATCACAAATGCGCCGCTCTTGATCACGCCCAGCTTGCCGGTCTTTGTGCGGGTCCCCTCGGGGAAGATCATGATGCCCGTACCATTTTTGCACTCGTTCGTCAGCTTTTCGACGGTGGTGGTGTCGCCCTTGCCGCGCTCGATGGAAACAGCGCCCATGCAGCGCAGGAACCAGCCGGCCAGCGGATTTTTGAACAGCTCCTCCTTGGCCAGAATGCGCAGCCGCTTCCAGTCAAATATCGTTATAGCGATCAAGACAGGGTCAAGGTTGGCAATGTGGTTCGGTGCGATGACGTAGGCGCGTCCATCGCGGACGGCCTTCAAATTCTCGCGCCCGATGACCTCGAACCGGAACAGAATGTGGGCCAGCACCCAGACGATGGGCAGCAGAATCCAGTATAAAAGCATCGTCAGCCCCCTTAGATGTGCGCAAGAATCGTGCGCTTGAGCAGGTCAAAGCTCTCCTGCAGGCCGATGCTGCTTGTGTCCACCAGAATGGCGTCGTCGGCCTGTTTGAGCGGGGCCACGGCGCGGTGGCTGTCCTGGTAGTCGCGCTGCCGGATGTCGGCCAGCACGGTGGCAAAGTCCGCGGGCTGGCCCTTCTCGGCCAGCTCCTTGGCACGGCGCTGGGCGCGGGCCTCGGCGCTGGCGGTCAGGAAGATCTTGACCGTGGCGTTGGGCAGCACAACCGTGCCGATGTCGCGGCCATCCATCAGGATGTTCTGGCTTTCGGCCAAGCCGCGCTGGGTGTCCAGCAGAAAGCTGCGCACCGCGGGGTGTGCGGCCACGGCGGACGCAGCCATGCCGATCTCCTCGGCGCGGATGGCCGTGCTGACGTCCTCGCCGTTTAAATAAATGTGCTGCGCACCGTCGATCAGGCGGATGCCGAGCTTGACCTGCGGTAGCAGTGCGGCGACAGCGTCGGCGTCATGCGGGTCAACGCCCGCACGGACGGCGTACAGGCCGATGGAGCGGTACATGGCGCCGGTGTCAACGTAGACATAGCCGAGGTCTTTGGCGAGCGCCTTGGCGAGACTGGATTTACCGGCCCCGGACGGACCGTCGATTGCGATGGAAATCATAGTTATCATCCCTTATTAAATAATAGATAAAAAATAAAAAATAATAAATAAGGTGGATCGCGGCGCGGTGCGCCGCTCGAAAATTTCCGCCACCATGATTTTGTTTTCGACCACAGGGAGAAAATCCACATTCTTTTTTATTTATTATTTATTATTTTTTTATTTGGCAATAGCCCGCGCTGCCGCCACGGCGGTTGACCAGGCGATTTGCAGGTTATACCCGCCAGTGCGGGCGTCCACGTCGAGGACCTCCCCGGCAAAGTACAGACCCGCGCATAGCTTGCTGGCCATCGTCTTGGGGTCTACCTCGCGGACATCGACGCCGCCGGCGGTGATGACGGCGTGCTCCTTATCGCCCAGCGCGCTGACCGGCACCTGCCAGTGCTTGCACAGGTCAACGAGCGCCTGCTTCTGCTCCCGCGTGATCTGCGCGGCCTTCGTGGCGGGGTCGATGCCCCACTTTTCGACGGCGACGGGGCGCATCGAGTTGGGCAGCAGCTTTGCCAGCGCCCCCTGCGCACTGTGGCTGCCCTGCTCCGCAAAGTCGCGGGTCAGGCGGTCATAGAGCGTTTTTTCATCCAACGCGGGCTTTAAGTCAAACTCACAGATATAGCGGTGCTTCGTTATATCCTCAATGTAGGTGCTGGCCGACAGGACGAGCGGCCCGGACAGGCCGAAGTGGGTGAACAGCGCCTCGCCCTGCTCGGTAAACAGCGGCTTGCCGTCACAGAGCAGCGTCAGCGTAACGTTGCGCAGGGCCAGGCCCATCATGCGGCGGCAGGCCGGGTCGGGGCTGACCAGACTGCACAGGCTGGGCTGCGGCGGCATGATCGTGTGCCCCGCCTGCCGCGCCAGCCTGTAGCCGCTGCCGTCGCTGCCGGTGGCCGGATAGCTGATGCCGCCCGTGGCGATCAGCGTGTTTTCTGCCCGCAGCGTCTCGCCGCGGTCCGTCACAGCGCCCTTGCAGACGCCGTCCTCGATGACCAGCTTTTTTGCGCTGCCGCGCACAAATTCCGCATCGCGTGCATAATCGCGCAGCGCGGCCAGCACGTCGGCGGCGCGGTCACTCCGGGGAAATACCCGCCGCCCGCGCTCGGTTTTGAGCGGCACGCCGAGCGACTCGAACAGCTCCATGGCTGCCGACGGCGGGAAGGCATAGAGGCTCGAATACAAAAACCGCCCGTTATGCCGCACATAGGGCAGAAACTCCCGCACGTCGCTGTCGCTTGTGACGTTGCAGCGTCCCTTTCCGGTGATAAGCAGCTTTTGCCCCGGGCCTTTGGGGTTGTGCTCCAGCACCGTCACGGTCAGCCCGCGGGCACAGGCGGCCCCGGCTGCCATCAGGCCCGCCGCGCCGCCGCCGATGACCAGTAGATCTGTCATGCGTTCTCCCTTCGTTTGTCAGTTTTTCTCGGTCTGCCGTACAAAAGCAGCCCGGCAAATGCGTACAGGACCAGCAGCGGATGCACCGTTGCCAGGTACATCGTGCTGGTGCCGATGCCGAAGCTGGACACCTCGACAAAGGCGATCATGGCACAGCGCAGCAGCGCAATGCCGAAGATGCCGAACAGCAGCAGCCACGGCACAACGGTCTGTGCCGTGCATTTTTGACGCCGCTGCGGCAAAAGCTCTGCCAGTTGGCACAGCACGGCGCAGAGCACGCCCACCGTAAGCAAAATACTGCAGACCCGCGTCCAGCCCTGCATGACGGCAAAGACCGTCTTTTGGTACGGGCTGTAGTAGGGCGTGTCCTCCCCCGCGTTGGCGGCGCTGTTGAAGCCGCAGTGCAGGTAGCCGGACCAGGCGGCAAAGTCGTCCTCGGTGCCGATGGACCGCAGCGTCTCATAGGGCGCACAGTCCCGCAGGCCCAGCACATGCCAAAAGCCGTTCCAGGTCTCGGCCAGCGTCGAAGGGACGTAAGCCGCCGAGATCGGCTGGCTCGTCGCCACACGCCTGCCGGTGCGGCTGGGCAGTGTACCCGCGTCGCAGGCGGCGTTGATCTTATCGGCCACAGTCTGCCAGTAGGCATCGGCGGTCTTAGCGTCGGCGTAGGTGCCCTCAAACTGCGCGGCGCGGCGGATGGCCCAATAGAAGCTGCCCGCGCGGTAGTCGTCAAGATTTGGGTCGCGGAAATCATTCTGCAGCTGGGCGTCCCCCTCCAGCCAGTAGGCCAGCGGCTCCAATTCCGGCACAGCGTCGTAAATTTTCTCGCGGGCGTCGGCGGGTACGGAGAGGTACGGCGCGGTGCTGTCGGTGTCCACGCGCATCATCGCGCCCATGGCCGCAGCAAAGGAGCCTTCCGAAAAGTCGGACAGCGCAAACACACCGTAGTGTGTGTAATTGAGGGTGCAGAAGGTCAGCACGCCGACGCCGAGCATGACATACGGGATGACCTGCGCGGCCAGAGCCTTCCAGCGGCGCTTGCCAGCCAGTACCACGGCCACAATGACGGAGGCCGCCGCGGCGAACGGCAGCAGGAACAACCCGGCGTCCTCGCGGTCCAGATAGCCGCAGGCCAGACCCGCGCCCGCCGCGGCCAGCCACGGCCAGAGCGGCTTTTCCGGCGTGAACACCGCGCGCAGCGCCATGCCCGCCATGCCCGCAAAGAAGTACAGACACAGCGCCGGAAAGATGTTGTCCCGGTAGACGCGCAGCGTGTAGGCCGCCCAGCTCGACGGCAGAAACGCCAGCGCCGCAAACAGACCGAGCGTCAGCACGCGGCCCTGTGCGGTTTCTTTTTTTCGCCACAGCGTCGAAAAGGCAAACGCCGCCAGCAGTGCCGCCCCGCACCAGAGCGCCGCGCCGCTGATAAGATACGGCAGGTGCAGCGCGTGCAGCAGTGCCAGCCACACCGGGAAGAACATGGCCTTGGACAGCGTCAGATAATCATACGCGCCCAGCCACTGCCCGGCTGTGATATGGTTGGCCGCGCGGAACATCAGCTCGTCGTCCAGCGGCGCACCGCCCACCCAGATGTACGCCTGCTGAAAGCCCGTCAGCGCCAGACGCAGGCAGACCAGCAGGGCGCAGAGCACCCAGAAAGCGCGGCGGGACAGCCGCGGGCGAAAATGCTTCATCGGTAACTTCCTCATGCGTTATTTTTGCAGCTTCTCAATGCTTTCCACAAGATATTTCTGCTGCCTGAACGTCAGATTTAAGAGCAGCGACAGATACTTGACGACGATGGTCAGCACGGCAAACAGCCCCGCAAACCCAACGGTGATGACGAACATCGTCGTCGTCCAGCCCTCTACCGGGTGGCCGGTGGCGAAGATGACGAGGGTATAGATCAGCTCGGCCAGCGCCAGCGCCATCATGCAGAGCGTGACGGTCACGCTGGCCTTGAAGCCGAAGTTCGTGTAGAGCGTCAGGCTGTCCAGCGCCAGATTGAACCGGCCCTTCTGCTTAACGGTCAGCTGGCCGTCAAATTCCAGGTCGACCATCCGTAAGCCGCTGGCCGCGTAGGCCGCCTTGCGGTAGGGCAGGTGCGTGCTGGACGCATGGACGCGGTTGATGGCGCGGCGCGTCACCAGACGGAACGCGTCGGTGCGCAGGCGGTAGGCGCTCTGGGAGTGGGCGTTGAACACCTTATAAAACAGGCTGCTGCCGCCGCGCACGGTGCGCGGGCAGACCGACACAATATCGTTGCCGTCCAGCGCCGCCCTGTATGCCTGCATAATAAGCGTCGGCGCGTAGCAGAGCTCGGTGGAGTCGAACTCATAGACATAGTCGCCGATGGCGGCATCGAGGCCGGCGTTCATGGCGTCCTCGAGCCCGTGGTAGATGCTCATGTGCAAAATCGTCAGCGGGGCGTCCTGCTCCCTGCCCCAGGCGCGCAGCTGTTTGACCGTATCGTCGGTGCAGGCGTCGTCGACAACGACCAGCTCATATTGTTTAAAGTTGGCGTCCAGCTCTGCGGCCACCGTGCGGCAGAACTCCACGGCGCGCGCACCGTCGTTGTGCAGGTAGACGACTGCCGAAATAAAATTGTTGTCTTTAAGCATCATACATCCAATACCTCGTCCAGGTCGTATACCGTGTTGATCTTGCCGGACAGCACGCTGACGAGCTTCGGCTCGTCGTTCATCACGCGGACCACCGTCGGGCGCGAGTCGTCGATCTCGCTGGCCTTTAAGATGGGCTTCATGCTGAACAGGCTGCTGTGGTAGGCAAAGCCGTATTCTTCCTTTAAATACTTGCGGGCCAGCTGGCTCATGTAGGGCCAGGCGCTTTGCGGCTTGGCCGGGCACTCATTGCAGTTGTACAGGCTGCCCGGTTTGCACACGCCGCCGCATTCCTGCTGGCACGGGAAGGTCGCAACGCTGTCATAGCTCGTCTCATGCGGGGTGAAGGTCACGCTCGTCAGGCTGTGCAGGCCGGTCCGGCCGAAGGGCATCAGGCTGAAAAACGGCCCGTCCATAACCGTGATGCCGGTGTTTTTCAGGCTTTTGTCCACAGTACACAAAATGATCTCGCACTTTTCGTACTTAATGCCGAACGGCGGCAGGCCGAGCATGGCGTGTACGTCGTTGACGCCCGCATAGGTTGCGTTGAGCAGGTAGGGCGCTTCGGCGGTGATGTCTCCCGCCTGCACGCGCCACGCGCTGCCGACCTTCTCGATGGCCGTCGGCTTGTGGCTGTACAGTACCGCAACGTTGGGCAGTACGGCGAGCTGCTCCAGAAACCAGCGCTTGAGTATCTGCGCATCGTAGGTGTACTCGGTGGTCAGGAACGCGCCGTCGCAGAGGCCCGGGTTGAAGTAGCGCTCGGGCGCAACGTCGTCGCAGCGGATGCCCGCCGCCGCGCAGAACCGGCGGAATTCCGCCGCGTTCGTCCAGGAGAAATGCGCACTGGTAGCGTAGACCTGGTCAAACTCGGTGTGCAGGCAGAAGCCGTAATCATTGCAGAACCGCTCAAAATAGTGGGCGGACTTGATGGCCGTGGAGTAGCTGCGCGGGTAGTGGTAGCCCATGTGGACACGGGCCTGGTTGATGTAGGTAGCGCGCATGAAGGGCGCGGGGTCGCGCTCCAGCACAAGGACGCGCTGCCCCGCCGCACCGCATTTCTGCGCCGCGTACAGGCCGTACAGCCCCGCGCCGAGGATGATTTTATCGTAGGTCATAGAGCGTTTCCCCTTTTTACATTCCTTCGGACGATTGCCGGGTGGATATGGGATCTGCCCCGGCATTGTAGGGGTCGATGCTCGTCATCGACCCGGGCACTGTGCGGCTGCCGCCAAGTGCCGCGGGCGAGCACCGCTCGCCCCTGCATCTTTGCAAAATAGAACTTACGGATTATACTTCCCGGCCAGCGCATTCAGCAGGACCTTCATCAGGTCGCTGTTGCCCTTGAAGCCGCTGATCTTCGTTGGGGTCTTGCCGGTGGCTGGGTAGGCACGGGTCACGGGGACCTCACAGGCCTTCAGGCCCAGCTGCGTCGCGCGGATGCTTAAATACGCCAGCAGCTCATACCCGCCAAAGACATCGCGCAGCGGGCGGACATCCGGGTGGGTCAGGTACTCGCGGCTGTAGGCGCGGTAGGCGTTGGTCGTATCGGTGAACCACTGGTGCGCCCCCAGGCTGACGAGCGGCGCGTGGATGAGCCGCACGGCGGCATAGCGCACCGGCGGCGTGTTGATGGCATGGCCGCCGCGGATAAACCGGCTGCCCTGCACGAGGTCATAGCCCTCCTGCAATTTTGCGATAAACTCGGGCACATCCTCGATGGAGTCCTTGTTGTTGCCGTCGATGGTCAGGATGCCTTTATAATTGCGGTCCAGCGCAAAATACATGCCCATGCGCAGCTGGGCGCCCTGCCTGCCGGGGCCGGTTTTCGTCAGCAGCGTGTTGACGTGGTAGAGCGCCAGCGTCTCCCGCTTCATGCTGCCGTCGGTGGAGCCGCCGTCGCAGATGACGATGTCGCAGAGCTGGTCGATACCCGCCTTCTGGGCGCGGCCCAGCTCGGTCAGGATGCGCGCGCCCTCGTTGATGACGGGGATCAGCAGGCAGTAGTCATGGCGGCGGCCCTCAAACTCCACAGCCGTGTAGTCGGGCACGCCGTTCAAGTTTGTGCGCTCATACTCGATCATGCGAACACCTCCGCGATATAGTCCATCGTGCGGCGGATCGTATCCACGTCGGTGTGGGCCATCTCGACGGAGACGAAGCCGCGGTAGCCGACAGCCCCCAGCAGCAGCGCCAGCTCCTTGTGCTCGGGGCGGCGCTCAATCGGGACCAGACCCGGCTCGCTGATGTGGACATGACTGACATACTGCATATCATCGATGAAGCTCTGCAAGTGCTCTCCCTGCGCCAGCACGGTGGACAGGTCCAAATTGACCGACAAGCCGGGGTTGTCCAGCCGCTTGACGAGCGCAAAGGCATCGGCGGTGCCGTTCAGATAGTTCGTGTACATCGGCGGGTTGGCCTCCAGCGCCAGATGCACACCGTACCGCGCGGCTAGGTTGCCCGCCTGCATGAAGAACGCCTCGGCGGCGGCATCGTTGGCCCCCAGCGGGCGCATACGGTTCTTCGGGCAGCCGAACACCAGCGACGGGCAGTTCAGGCTGTGGGCAAACTGGAACGCCTGCGCCGTGTAGTCCAGCAGGTGCTCGGTGTCGGCAGGGTCAAAGATATTGCCCTTCTGGCCGTACCAGATGCTTTGCAGACTGGGCACCGAGAAGCCCCAGCGGTTTTTGAGGTAGCCGCCGAACAGCAGCGCACTCGTCAGGTTTTCATACGGTGCTTCGGAGAAAATGCGGGTCGGGGCCAGCTCCAGGCCGGTGAAGCCCGCCTGCTGCATGGCCGCGTATACGGTTTCGTCATCGTCCTTCTGCCATGCAATGTTCGAGATGGCAAGCTGATAGCTCGGCATGGGTCAGTCCCTCCAACTGCGAATAAAGCGCGTAATATCATCCAATTCCTGCTGTTTTGTGCAAAGGTAATCGCCGCTGCCGCCCAAAAGCGCCGCGTGGCGGCTGCGCAGGTCGTAGTCAAACGGTGGCTTGGGCAGTTCATTGTGCCAGTCCGTTTTGCCGGTCACGGCGGTGTAGACCTCGGCGGCGGAGACCGGCGGCGTGCAGAGGTGCAGCAGCTTTACATCAGCGGCGCGGGCAGCCTCCATATCCGACCAGAGACGGCCTAAATTATAGAACTGGTAGCGGCTGCGGGCATCGGTGAAAGCCAGGGCGTTGAAGTCGTTGGCTGCAAAAAAGGCGCGCAGCGCTGCCGGGTCGGCGGTACCGTTCAGCTTGTAAAAGCCGTTGTCCGCCAGCGTGTAGGCTGATTTGACAAGCGGCGATTTTGCCGCCAGCTCGCTGTATTTTTCCGGCCTGAGCATGGCCGGGGTGATGGTGTGCAGGTCAAAGAGGAAGTTTTTCCTGATGCCGACTCCGTACAGTGCGGGCAGGCGCACAATGAGCGCGTCGGGGAAGTCCTCGCGCACCCAGCGCTCCAATTGCAGACGGTTTTTGCCGTAGGCGGGCAGAGCTTCGGTGTCCTGCGCGGGGCTGTCCTCATAGACGCCGCGGCTGTCTGCCAGCACGGCAATGCTGGAAATCAGGACAAGTCTTTTGGGCGCGATTTGGCGGATATTCTCCCGCGCGGCGCGCATGACGGCAAGGTCGGCCTCCGGGTCGGCGTTGGCCAGGAACATGGCTGCCGGCACGCCCGCGTAGACACAGAGGTCCGGGCGGGTGCCGTACTGCGCGGTTATGTCACTGCTGTGACATGCCACGGCGAAGGTATGTTTGGCCAGCAGGTTGCCCCCCACAAACCCGGTGGAGCCGACGAGCAAGTCACAGGACATAGCAATTCCCCTTTGCACATTTATACAAGGTACATTATAGCCTATTGCGGGGGAAAAAGCAACGCCCTGTGCGGAATCGCACAGGGCGTTGTAAATAATTGCTATGTAGGGGCCGGGCATGCCCGGCCCGCAACTGTACGGCAAGCCGGCTTTTATGGCAAAGTCCCGGGCCGGACATGTCCGGCCCCTACCGCTCGGTCATTTCAAAAACTCCTCAATAATTTTCAGTCCGACCGCCCCAGATTTTTCCGGGTGGAACTGGCAGCCGAGGACGCTGCCGTGGCTGGCGGCGGCGCAGATCTCGCGCCCGCCGTAGACGGTGTCGGCCAGGCGGTCCTCATCGCGGACGGGCTTGGCCTCGTAGCTGTGGATAAAATAGCACTCCTCGCCGGGCTTGAGCGCGGCCAGCGCCGTGCCGGAAAAGTCCGTGCGCCCGCCGCCGGGGTAGAGCGGATCCCAGCTGATGTGCGGCACCTTCTGCGGATGGCCGTCCACGTCCGTGTCGGGGATCTTTACCACACGGCCCGGAATAAGCCCAAGGCCCTTGTGCAGGCCGAACTCCTCCGACTCGTCAAACAGCATCTGCATTCCTAAGCAGATGCCCAGCAGCGGCGTACCGGCGGCGGCCTTCTGGCGAATCGGCTCGATCAGCCCCAGCCGTGCCAGACCGTCCATGCCGTCCTTGAACGCGCCGACGCCCGGCAGCACCAGCTTTTCCGCGGCCAGCACGTCCGCCGGGTCACTGGTCAGCAGCGTTTCGGCCCCAAAGTGGGCAAACGCATGGCGGACGCTCAACAGATTGGACAGGCCGTAGTCAATCACTGTTACCTTCATACCCGGCGCACCTCCACCCCGCCCGCGCGGATGTCCTCTTTCAGCTCCGTCACGGTTTCTTTTTTGTAATGCAGCACAGCGGCACAGGCCACGGCGTCCGCGCCCGCGTTGGCAGCGTCCACAATGTCGTCGCCGCAGCCGACACCGCCGCCGCAGATGACCGGCACGTTCACAGCTTTCGTCACGGCCTCGATCAATTCAAGGTCCATACCCTGCTGTAGCCCCTCGTTGTCAACGCTGGTCAGCAGAATTTCGCCCGCGCCCAGCGCCACGCCGCGCTTGGCCCACTCGACGACGTCATAGCCGGAGTGGGCGCGGCCATTGTCGTAGTAGGCTTCCCACTTACCGGGCCAGGTGCGGCTGCGCTTGGCCTGAATCGACAGCACCATGCACTGGCTGCCGAACGCCTCGGCCACCTCGGTGATAAGCTCGGGGCGCTTGATGGCCGCCGTGTTGATGGCCGCCTTGTCCGCACCCATCGACAGGATGTGGCGCACATCCTCAACGCTGCGCAGGCCGCCGCCCACGCAGACGGGAATATACACATCATCGACTGTTTTTCGCACAATATCGCTTAAATTGTTGCGGTTGTACAGGCTGGCGACGATGTCGATATAGAGCAGCTCGTCTATCCCGGCCTCATAATATTCCTTGGCAAACGCATTCGGGTCGCCCAGCTTGCGCAGTCCCTCGAGCTGGATGCCCTTGACAAGGTTGGTGTCCTTGACGTCCAATCTTGCGATAAGTCGTATTTTTTTGCTCATAACTGAACCTTTCTAAAGCCTTCCCCTGTGGGGGAAGGTGGCCGCGCGAAGCAAGGCCGGATGAGGGGCGCGTATGCCACGATTGCCCGCAAACGGGTTGCCGCGGAAAGTCCACCCCTCATCAGTCCGCTTCGCGGACAGCTTCCCCCAAGGGGGAAGCCTTTTCGCTCAAATTTCGTGGTGCGTTCCCCTCGGGTCGCCCCACAGTACCTCGCTGTCACCCTCGTAGGGGGTGTGGCGGAGCTTCCACATATTGTCCTCCCACTTCCAGATGTGGGGGCTGCGGAAGCGGTCCGCCAGGTCCATAAAGTAGTCGCGGTCCATCCTGGGCTGCTCAAACAGCTGGCTGGCCCAGGGGAAGTGCTGGCGGTCCAGCGACAGATATTTGAAGATTTCCTTTTCAAAACGGTCCGGGTACTCGCCGTCAAACTTCTTGCAGAGCGCCTTGCCCTCGTCCAGCGTGATCTCCTCGTTGCGGATCTCCTGCGCGGCGTCGTAGGTCGTGCGGCCGATGCCGTACTTGATGTAGGTCGTGTAGTAGAAGAAGTCGTCGATCTTGTCATCGATGGAGTTGTACTTGGAGTAGGTGCCCTGGGTGCGCTCCGGCGCGGGGCGGAAGCCGCCGTGCTCGACGCTGTAGTAGTACGCGCCCTGCGGATGCCACTTCTCGTAATAGCCCAGATACCGCACCTGAATGTGGTTTTTCTCAAGATTGGAGGTCTCGGACGGCAGGTAGATGGCCAAATCGGCCTTGTCCACTTTGTAGTCCTCCTCCAGCTGGCGCAGGCTGACACCGCCCAGATAAATGTGGTCGTAGTCGTTGACCGCAAAGAAATGTTCGTCGCGCAGGGCGGAGTTGTTGTCGGCAATCGGGTTGCCGAACTCGGCCTCGTTCTCGCCGTAGAACACCAGCGGGATGCCGAACTTCGCGGCCATCTTGGGCGCCAGCTGCTTCTGGCCCAGAATGAACGGCTGGAACGGGTGGAACAGGTTCTCCGTCGCAAGGCGGGTCAGCAGGCGGTGGGTCATGCCGTTGGGGGTGCACAGGTAGTTGTCAAAGCCCGCGTGGATCCACGCCTGCATGTTCTCCCAGCCCCAGGGCGTGTAGATGTGCGGGGCCCAGGTGACGGTCAGCGGGTGCATACCGTACTTGTATTTCAGCAGGTGCGCGGCGTAGAAGCTGTCCTTGCCGCCGGAGCCGGGCACAAGGCAGTCATAGCTGCCGTCGTTCTTGCGGTACTGGTCGCAGAGCTCGCGCAGCTCCTTCTCGCGCAGGGCCCAGTCAATATGGCCGTTGGCCTTGTTGTGGCAGGCATGGCAGGCATCGCAGACGCCGTCATCCTGAATGACCATCGTTTTCTTGATGGAGTTGATCGTGTGCTCAAACTCATAGCAGGAGTTGGGCTTCTGGTTGCTCATGACACATTCCTTGCAGAACTGTACGTGCTTGGGCAGGCCGTAGTAGGCTTCGAGCTGGTCCTCCGGGATGTCCGGGGCGTACTTGCTGTAGTCAATGTCGATGTGACGGGGAATCTTTTCCATATTCTTTACACTCCAATCGGCTCTGTATCAAAATAAAAAGGCGCCGTCCGATAGCAATGCTATCAGACGGCACCTTTGCCGTATGGGGATATTATAGCACAAGGAAAATCATTTTGCAAGGGGTGTTATTCCGCAACCTGCACGCCGTCGATAAATACGGCCCGCACCTCGGTCACGACCTCGAAGGGGCTGCCTGCGGTGATGACGACGTCCGCGTCCTTGCCCACCTCCAGCGAGCCGACGCGGTCGGCCACGCCGATGTGCTCCGCCGGGTTGATGGTAATGGCCTTCAGCGCGTCGAACGGGTCCATGCCGGCCTTGACCGCCATGCCTGCGCAGAGCGGCAGATACTGCTGCGGAATGACCGAGTTGTCGGTGATGATGGACACGTGGCAGCCCGCGTTGGCCAGCACGCCGGGGGTTTTCCAGGATTTGTTCTGCAGCTCAAACTTGCTGGCAAACGTCAGGCTCGGGCCGACAGCCATCGGCACGTCCTTTTCTTTTGCCAGCTCATCCGCAATGAGATGTCCCTCGGTCACGTGCTCCAGCGTCAGGCGCAGATCGAACTCCCGCGCAATGCGCAGCGCCGTAAAGATGTCGTTGGCCTGGTGGGCGTGGGCCTTTAAGGGGATCTCCCGCGCCAGCACCGGCAGCAGGGCCTCGAGCTTCTGGTTGTAGGCGGGCATTTTGGTCACGTCACCGTTGGCCGCCTGCTTGCGCGCGCCGTAGTCCCGCGCCTGCATCAGTGCACCGCGCAGGAACGCCGCCGTGGACATGCGGGTGGAGTCGCACTTGTCACGGTAGCAGCGCTTGGGATTCTCGCCAAAGGCGCACTTCATGGCGACGGGGTCGCGGACGATCATGTTGTCCACGCGCTCGCCGACGGTTTTCATCGCCAGGAAGGTGCCGCCCAGCACGTTGGCGCTGCCCGGGCCGGTGCAGACGCAGGTCACACCCGCCTTACGCGCGTCGGCCAGCGAGGGGTCGCGCGGGTTGATGCCGTCAATGGCACGCAGCTGCGGCGTCCAGATGTCGTTCATCTCGTTGTAGTCGCAGCCCTCATACCCGATGCCGTAGCCGTCGAGACCGATATGGGTGTGCGCGTCCACAAAGCCGGGGAATACATCAAGGCCGTCGGCGTCGAAAACCACAGCGTCCGCCGGGGCGGTCAAATCGGTTCCGATGGCGGCAATTTTGCCGTCAGCCAGCAGAATGTCGGCCTTGCAGGCGTCGCGGTGGACAGCGTCATGGACGAGGCCGCCGCGGATGAGGGTGGTGGGCATTTTCATTTCCTCCTACATAAAATGGGATGGTTGTCCCATCCCATTTTGCTTTTTATTGAAAGTTCTCTGCCGCGGGCATTTCCGCCGCGTTGTAAAGGAACAATACCAAATCCGGTTTTGTTTCCTCAATGTACGAGGCAATCGTCTGCGGGAACGCGCGCTTGTCAATCGTGTCCAACTCCGCGCACGCCTGCGCCAGATACGGCGTAAACGCACAGGCAAAGCTATCCCGCACCAGCAGCACCCGCTTATCATTCGGCGGCTGGTGATTCACGATATGGCAAAGGCCATAATCGCCGCCAATGTAGCCCGCGTAGGGGTTGTCCGTGTACAGGTCTTTCTTTTCGAACATTTCGGGCACAAGCAGCGTGTTGACATAGTCGCCGCTGCGGTCTATGCCCTTATCCGGGACTGTCAGCGTAAAATCTGCGGCGTAGTTTGGTGTGATGACCGAGAAGTCATCCACCCCAGCGTACACCGTGCCGACGCGCTTGCCCTGACTGCCCAAAAAACAATTCGGATAGGTGGTCACTGTGTAGTTGTTCAGATCGGTGATGGCGTCGTCAAACACAAAGCCATACTCGCTCTTAAGGATTTGCGCCACCTGTCCCCAGCACCAGAACGCTCCTTCCGGCGTCCAATGGTGGTCGGTCTTAAAGAAGAAGTTGTATTGGTTTATACCATTCTCGTGGATGACCTGCCGCAGGTCTGTACAGTGCACCTGTCCACCCAACTGCGCCAGAAATGCATCCGCCATCGGGTTATAATTATCCTGCACACCGGTGGGCAGCTCCGGGTCATATTTACTGATTTTCTGCGGTGTCAGCACAAAGTACAGCTCTGCGCCGTTCTCCTTGCAGGTTTCCTGCAGTGACAGAAGGGACCGAGCACTCTCCGTCACATCCGCTGGTTCACAGACAAAGGTGAGATAGCCGTTTTTCAGCTTGACGACCTCGTCACCCTCGGCAGTGTCCTCAATCACATTTTTGCCCAATGTCATCTGAAAAAACGTGTTCAGATTGATCATTCCGTGATAAAACGGCACGCTTTCCTGCGCTGTCGTCTCCACCATATCCGTCGTCAGGGCTGCGGCATCGGCAGCCTGCACTGCGAGGTTTTTCCAGGTCCGTACACTTCCGCTGCCCAACACAGCCATCATCAGCAGCATCGGCAGGGCCTTCCATCGTTTTTGCTTCATGTCTGCACCTCCCTTAAAAATCAAAGTAAATGAACGGATTGTATCCGCCCTTTACAATAAAGGAGAGTGCAACCAGAAACACTGCCGCGCACCAGACCGGGCGCAGTTTCTCTATCCATGCCCCACGTCTGCCTGTTTGAGCACGCAGCCAGACCGCAATGGGCAGGGCAGCGGCCATACCGATGAGCAGAAACATTTTATATTCTGCAAAATAGTAAACTGCCTTCTCGTCCAGCAAACCCGTAGTGTGGATATTGAACATTGCCAGCAGATATTTAAGCGCGCCTGTAACATTCTCTGACCGGAACACCACATTGCCCGCGATGAAGAAGAACACCGTATAAATCCAGCCAAGCCAGCTTTTCTGCCCGGACAAATTCAAAATGCGCTCCACACACAGAAGCACGAAGTACATCATGCCCCAGACAATGTACGTCCATTTGGCGCCATGCCAGATGCCGGTCAGCAGCCAAACAATAAAAATGTTGAAGTAGAGCCGCCGTTTTGCAGCCACACGGCTGCCGCCCAGCGGAATGTAGACATAGTCGCGGAACCAACTGCCCAGCGAGATATGCCACCGCCGCCACAGCTCCGTGATAGAACGGCTGATGAAGGGATAGTTAAAGTTTTCCAGAAAGTGAAAACCGAACATCTGCCCCAGACCGATGGCCATATCCGAATACCCTGAAAAATCAAAGTACAGCTGCAAAGAGTATCCGACAGCCCCGATCCATGCCATGGAGAACGACAAATTTCCCACAGAGGAAAACGCCGCGTCCGCCACATAGGCCAAGTTGTTGGAGAGAATGACTTTTTTACCAAGTCCTATAGCGAAGCGATACCCTCCCCTATTCCAGTTTTGCAGACTTTCCTGTCGGTTATGAATCTGGTCTGCAAAATCAGAATAGCGGACGATGGGGCCGGCAATCAATTGCGGGAAGAAAGCAATGTACAGCATGACATCCCACAGGCTTTTCTGTGCCGCTTCCCCGCGGTACACATCGACCACATAGGAAATTGCCTGAAACGTAAAGAAGGAAATGCCGATTGGCAGTGTAATTTGCGGAACAGGAAGCCGCACAAACGGCAGGCGGTTCAAGTTTTCCGTAAAGAATCCGAGATATTTAAATACGAAGAGCACAGTCAGATCCACACTGACCGCTACAAGCAGGAAACCCTTCCGGGCACTTTTTGCCGACGCCTCGATTTTACGGGCAAAGAGCCAGCTTGACACGATGACCAGCAGCATAACCAACACAAAGCGTGGTTCACCCCACGCATAAAACAGCAGACTGGCCCCTGTCAGAAAGAGGTTTCTGGCCGCCGTGCAGCGTTTTGGAATCAGATAGTAAAGTAAGGCCACTACCGGTAAAAATGCAAACAAAAACGTGGCACTGGAAAAGAGCATTCGGTGGGCCTCCTTACTTACACGTTAAAATCCAAGCACGTCCTTACCGCGGTGTACGGTCTTACCTTGCCGTCTGCCACGGCGACGTGGGCGGGGTGGGTGGAGTAGCCTTTGAGCGCGGCGGCGTCGGTGAAGGTCGTGTCCAGCATCAGGTCAGCGTTGGCAGAGCTGGGCAGGGCGTCGGTGTAGACGCGGACATCGAGCAGGCCGGGGATCTTACCGGCCAGACCCTCCAGCCCTTCCTTGATGCCGGCCTTGACGGCGGCCTTTTCGGCGTCTGGCATCTCCTTTAATTTCCACAAAATAACGTGACGTACCATTACTTGTTTTCCTCCCAGATGGGGTGCTTGAGCTGCCACTCGCCGTACTCGTTCTTCTCGAACAGGTCGCGGTTGTAGAACTTGTCCAGAATGGCCCAGAACTCGGTCTCGGTGTAGCCGCAGAACTCACAGAAGTCACGCACGCAGAGCGGGTCAAGCTTGCCGTCGCGCTCCTTGATGATGGGGATAGCCTCCTCGCGGGTCATCATGCCGTAGCGGATGTAGCGGGCCGTGTAGTCGGTGGCGGCGGCGTGGCCGAACTTGGGATACTTGAGCCAGCTGTGCACCAGATAGGCGCGGGAGTCAATCTGGTCAAAGTTCTCGGCGTGGTGGGTGCGGTCCCACTCGTGGGTCAGGTCGTGGAAGCCGTGGGCCTTGGCGATCTGGTAGTTCTTGTAGCTGTTCCAGGGCACAAAGTAGCTCATGTAGAACGGGTCGAGCTTGGCGCGCTCCTCGGCGCTGGGGGCCAGCGTCAGAGAGAGGTCTTTCTCGGTCACGCCGTCGCCCAGCAGTTCCTCCATCGGCATACCGACGGCAACACCGTTCTCGATCTGGCCCATGGCGGAGTAGGTCTCCTTATCGGCGTTGCCGCCGTACTCAAAGCTGACGTTCTCGCCGTAGCAGAGCATCGGAGTGTTGAACTTGGCGGCCATGTGCAGCGGGAAGGTGTAGATCAGGCGGTCCACGTACCAGGTCGGCTTGCCGTACTTCTCAAAGAATTTGCGCATCAGCGTCTTTTGCACCTTGATGTTGGGCTTGCAGGAGATGATCGTGCAGCCGAACTCCTCGCTGATGTTCTTGAGGTTGTGGATGCCCGCCTGCGTCATGGGGAAGTTATCCTCGACGCTGAACAGGATGGGGTTCATGTGCATGACCTCTTTCAGCATCCAGACCTGGAAGTGGCTGTCCTTGCCGCCGGAGACGGCGACGGCGCAGTCATAGCCGCCGGGGCCGTTCATGCCGCGGTACTTGTCGCAGTAGGCCTCGAACTCCTTGAAGCGGGCATCCCAGTCCACATTTTTGCGGCTCTCGTAGTGGCGGCAGGCGCTGCACACGCCCTCCGCGTCGAAGGTGATCCCGGGTCGGGTGTCGGGCATCGTACATTTTTTGCAGTAACGCATAAGAACACTCCTTATATTTATATATTATATTTCGTTGTTGTACCGTAGGGGTCGATGCCTGCATCCGCCCCCACAAATACGGCAGGGCTTGTGTTGTCGCTTTTTTCACTTCGCCGCCGCATGCACGGCGTCCGCGCCGGCGAAGTCATAGATGACGAACCGTCCGTCGTTGTAGACCTCGGTGCATTCGCCGTTCTGCACAAGGCCCGCGCTCTCCGCCGGGCCGTCGGTCTCGGTGTCGATGAGCAGGAACGGGTGCTGCGGGTCGGTGGTCAGGTGGTCCTTGCGCTGCAGCCAGTTGGGGACGTAATCCTCATCCAGCGATTGCAGCGTCCAGACGTCCAATTCTCCGTTCGTCAGCTCCGTCATGGCGTTGCCGTTCCAGAACGTGGCGTAGCCTTCGGTGTAGCCGTTGTCCACCAGCCAGTCGGCGGCGGCGTCCAGCCCCTTGTGGGCGAGATACGGGTTTTCGATCTCCTGCCGGACGGTGTTGACGGCGCAGACCGTGAAGCAGCCTGCCAGCACCACACCCAGCAGCTGCCGCGCGCCGGGCAGGCGGAAGTCCTCGGTTTTCAGCTCCACCGCCATGACCGCAATGGCCACCGGCATGTTCATGAGCCAGAAGTAGAGGTAATACTCGTGGAAGTAGGCGTAGGAGATGCCGCAGACCGCCAGCATGGCGACGAGCAGCAGCACAAGCAGCTGGTCGTTCGTCTCCAGCTTTTTCAGCCGCAGCAGCAGCCGCACGATGCAGAAGAACATCCACCCGCCCAGCAGCAGACCGATGCCCGCCGCAATGCCGCCGAAGTGGAAGATGCCGGAGCCGTTCTGGTAGCCGAACTCATGGAAGAAGTCCATCAGGATGCGGTCCAGCGTGAACCAGTTCTCGTCGCGATCCCAGACGATGAAGCTGTAGGACTTGAAATCATACAGCCGCGACATGACGCTGTTGCTGATGAAATACCCCGCCGCGCCGGCCACCGCCGTGACAAGCGACGCCGCAAGCAGCCGCACCTGACGGCGGCAGTGCTGCAGGGCCGTTTTCCAGTCGGACGTGCCGCTGTCATGCAGTGCAAGCACCAGCAGGATCGCCGCGGCAATGCAGAGCGGCGCGTGGAACACCATAAGCTGCTTGACGCCGTTCATGCCCGCGATGGCCGTAACGATGCAGGCCGCGAGCCATTGCAGTGCGCAGTGCTTTTTGTCAGCGTCGAGGCTGCGCAGCACCAGCGCCAGCACAAGCATATAAAAGAAGGTATAGACGAGGTAGTACCCGCCGTAGATGGCGTAGACCAGATAGTGCTGGCCGAACGGCCACAGCAGCGTGCCCACCATCCAAAGGCCGGGCCGCCCGAGCCTGGCGCATTTGACAAAGAACAGCATACACGCCGCGTACAGTGCCAGCGTGACGGCCATGCCGAACGCGCGCGCCAGATGCCAGTCATCCGGGAAAAGCAGCAGCCCCAGCCGGTAGAACCATTGCAGGTTGACGACCTTCAATTCCGTGGAGTAGAACCAGTTGTGGCTGATGATGCTGCCCTCTTTGTTGAGCAGGTCGGAGAGGATCATCTCCGACGCGAGGTCGGAATCGACGATCCATTTGCCGGGCACAAGCTGGTACCACAGGTCAAACAGATACGCCGCCGCCATCCAGAGCCACGGCAGCGCCTGCCAGAGCCTGTGCAAAGCCCCGCCCTTTGTTTGTTGTTTCATTCGGTTTCTCCTGATTCAGGTTTCTAGTTATTTAAACTATACCGCATTTGGGCGCAAAGCGCAAGGCATGCAGGGCAAAAAAGCGCCTTGACGCTGTGCGGCATTCATGCTATAGTGGGGGTAACGGCCCGTTTTTCCGCGGGACTGTGCGGGCTTTTCCAACAATCGGAGGGCCCGCTGCTTTTATATTTGCTTATCGGAGGGCGGCCATGCAGCAGCTACGCAGCGCCATACACAATGCCATTGCCAGATTTTTGAAAAATCAGCCCCCGGCGCGCATCATTGCCGTAGGCTTTGCGCTGCTGATTTTGCTGGGCGCGGCGCTGCTGATGCTGCCGTTTGCCGTACACCCCGGCGCACACGTCGGCCCGCTGGACGCGCTGTTTACCGCAACGAGCGCCGTCTGTGTGACCGGGCTGGTCGTGGTGGACACCGGCGACACGTTCAGCCTGTTCGGGCAGGCTGTCATTGCGATTTTGATACAGATCGGCGGTCTGGGCGTCGCGTCCATCGGCATGGGGCTGGCGCTGGTCGCCGGGCGGCGCATCAGCTTAAAGGGCCGCTCCCTCGTGCGGGAGGCGCTGAACGTCGAGAGCCTGGAGGGCATGGTGCGCCTTGTGCGGGCCATCCTGCTGGTGACCCTGATCTGCGAGGTCGCCGGTGCGGTGCTCAGCTTTCCCTCGTTTGCCCGCGATCACATGCCGCTGCAGGCGGTGTGGCTGAGCATTTTCCACTCGATCGCCGCCTTCAACAACGCGGGCTTTGACGCACTGGGCGGCGGGCAGAGCCTGATCCCCTATCAGAACGATCTGCTGCTGAACCTCGTCACCGATGCGCTCGTCATTGTGGGCGGCATCGGCTTCATGGTCATCCTGGACGTGGGGCGCTGCCGCGGGCAGTTCCACAGAATGACGTTCCACACCAAGGTCGTGCTCTCCACCACAGCGGTGCTGTTGGTGGGCGGCGCGGTGCTTTTGCAGCTGACCGACCACATGGGCTGGCTGGCGGCGCTTTTCCAGAGCATGACAGCCCGCACGGCGGGCTTTTCCAGCGTGGATTTAGGCAGCATGAGCAACGCGGGTCTGCTGGTCATCATGATCTTAATGTTCATCGGCGCATCGCCGGGCTCGACGGGCGGCGGCATCAAGACCACAACGTTTTTTGTGCTGATGCAGCAGGTGCGGTCCATCTTCTCCAAGCGGCGGCTCGGCGGGTTTCACCGGCGTCTGCCGGACGGCTCGCTGTCCAAGGCCGCGACCATCATGCTTATGGGGCTGATGGTCGTGGGCTGCGGCACGTTTGCGCTCTGCGTGCTGGAGCCGCAGCTCGATTTTGGCCGCCTGCTGTTTGAGCAGATCTCGGCCTACAGCACGGCGGGGCTTTCCACCGGCATCACGGCGGAGTTATGCCCTGCCAGCCGGGTGGTTCTGATCCTGACAATGTTCATTGGCCGTGTGGGCGCGGTGACGCTGCTCTCCCTCTGGGTGGAGCGCCCCGAGCCCACCGCCCGCTATACCGAAGAAGCCATTACGATTGGGTAAATGCGAAGCCGCAAGGCAACCACCGTAGGGGCGGATTCCATATCCGCCTGTGCCCGCCTGCCACAGGCACGGCTCCGCGGGCGCATATAGAATGCGCCCCTACATACTCTGCCGCCCGGCGCGGCGCAGAAAGGGTACACATATGTTTGATAAAATGAAAAGTTCCGCCGAAAGCTACGGTGTCATCGGCCTGGGCCGGTTCGGCACGGCGCTGGTCAAGACGCTGGCCGCCGCCGGCAAGGAGGTCATTGCCGTGGACAAGGACGAGGCAAAGGTCAAGGCCGTGCGCGGCTACACCGACTATGCGTTTGTCATCGACGAGCTGGACGAGACCTCTTTGAAGGAAACCGGCATGCAGAACTGCGGCACGGTCACGATCTGCATCGGTGAACAGATCGACATCAGTATCCTGACGACGATGCTCGTCACAAAGCTGGGCGTGCCGCACGTCATCTCCAAGGCCGCCAGTGAGGTGCACGGCGAGGTGCTCAAGCGTCTCGGGGCCGAGGTCGTCTACCCGGAGGCCGACATGGCCGTGCGCATCGGCAAGCGGCTGATCTCGGGCAATCTGCTGGACTACATCGCCCTCGGCGACGGCGTCGAGGTGCGGCGCATCACGGTGGGCGGCAGGATGCTGGGCAAGAGTGTGCGGACGCTGGATCTGCGCAAGGTCTACGGCATCAACATCATCGCCGTCGAGCATGGCCAGCAGACGAACGTGGAGTTCTCCGCCGATTATACCTTTAAAGAGGGGGATACCGTCGCGGTCATCGGCAAGGTCGGGAAGATCGATAAGTTTGAGAAAGAAATGTAATTTCCGGCAGATGCCGGGTTCCGGGTGGCCTCTGCTTTAAATCACCGCCCTGTAGGGGCCGGGCATGCCCGGCCCGCGACTTTGCTATGCTGCCCGTCAACGGGCTGAACCCTTCCGGGCTTCGCCCGCGCAAAAAAAGGCCCCCTTGTCAAAGGGTGACTCCCCACAGTGTGGGGAGATGTCGCGGAGCGACAGAGGGGCCCGGGCCCGAAGGGCTGGCCGCGTCAGCGGACTGGGGGATTCCGACGGGCCTTGCCTGATTGCCCGTTACACCCGCAGACGGCCAGGAATCCCTCCGCCTCGCTTGCGCTCGGCACCTCCCTTTGACAAGGGAGGCTTTCTTCGCGGGGCGTCGGGGACGCCGCCTACATTCCTCGTTAAAAAACTAACCGCACAAATTTTGCGCTTTTCGGCTTGCAAATCTGCCCCTTATGTCGTACAATATAAACTAACGAAATACGGCAAAAACAGGAGGAATTCCAAATGGAACACAGCAATCCGATCCTGATGGGCAACGACAGCCCGCAGAAATTCATCACCATCGGCGAGGTGATGCTGCGTCTGACCCCGCCGAACTATGAGAAGATCCGCATGGCCTCCTCCTTCGAGGCCAGCTACGGCGGCAGCGAGGCCAACATTGCGCTGGCGCTGGCGAACCTCGGCGTGGATTCCACCTTCTTCAGCGTCGTGCCCAACAACTCTCTGGGCAAAAGCGCTGTGCGCTGGCTGCGCTGCAACGACGTACACTGCACGCCGATGATCCTCTCCACCAAAGAGGAGACCCCCAGCCACCGTTTGGGTACCTACTATCTGGAGACCGGCTACGGCATCCGCCCCAGCAAGGTCATTTATGACCGTATGCACAGCGCCCTGACCGAGTACGACCTGACGAAGGTCGATCTGGACGAGCTGTTCGACGGCTTTGACTGGCTGCACCTGTCCGGCATCACCCCGGCACTGAACAAAAATTGTGCGGATTTCATCCTGCGCTGCCTGCGCACCGCCAAGGAAAAGGGCCTGACCGTCAGCTTTGACGGCAACTTCCGCTCCACGCTCTGGAGCTGGGAGGAGGCCCGCGACTACTGCACCCAGTGCCTGCCCTATGTCGATGTGCTGTTCGGCATTGAGCCGTACCACCTGTGGAAGGACGACGAGGATCATTCCAAAGGCGACTGGAAGGACGGCGTGCCCCTGCAGCCCAGCTATGAGCAGCAGGACGAGATCTTCCAGCATTTCATTGACCGCTACCCGAATTTGAAGTGCATTGCCCGCCATGTGCGCTACGTCCACTCCGGCAGCGAGAACAGCCTGAAGGCATTCATGTGGTATGAGGGGCACACCTTCGAGTCCAAGCTCTACACCTTCAACATTCTGGACCGCGTCGGCGGCGGCGACGCTTTTGCCAGCGGCCTGATCTACGCGATGATGCACGACTACAAGCCGATGGACATGGTCAACTTTGCTGTGGCGTCCAGCGCCATCAAGCACACCATTCACGGCGACGCCAACATCACCGACGACGTCGAGAGCATCCGCAACCTGATGAACATGAATTACGATATTAAGCGGTAATTTGCACTAAGTAAAATCTGCCGACCCGATGTTGGGTCGGCAGATTTTGTTTATGGATGCGGAGCCTTCCCCTTCGGGGGAAGGTGTCTGCGGCCCCGCCCGCAGACGGATGAGGGGCGCGTGTGCGGAGATTGCCTGTTTACGGCAGGCAGCGGAAAACTGGGGCGGGGTGAAGGCACCCCGCCCTACATCTGACGATACGGTGCGCTGTAGGGCGGCATGCCCTCATGCCGCCGCGGTCATTGCTCTGTTTTTCCGTTCATCTCCGCGTTGATCCCGGCCCCAATGAACAGAAGATTGATGATCACATACAGCCACAAAATAATCAGAATGACCGCCGTCAGCGAGCCGTAGATATACGACAGACGCCAGAAATGCAGGATGTAAAACGAGAACACACGGGAGAAGACCAGCCACCCCGCCGTTGCAAAGATCGTGCCCGGCAGCTGGCTGCGCGGCGTGCGCCGCCCGCCGGGGACGTAGGTGTAAATCAGCAAAAGCAGCCCGAACAGCAGCGGGACCGAGACGATCCGGCCAATGCTGGCCACCCGCTGCAGCGGGGCCACAATGGCCGCGTAATGGCGAAAAAACGGCAATGTATCGGCAAAGCGCGCAAACAGGGAGTGCATGCCCTGCAGCGCCAGCATGACCAAAAGAAGCAGCTCAAACACGAAGGTGTAGCCAATCGCCAGCAGGCGGTTCAAAAGCGTCCGGTGCGAGCCGGGCGTCAGCCTTTGCAGGCCGATCTGCAGTGCGTTCATACCGCCCGACGCCGAGACGATGGTCGTCAGCACAGCCAGCGACGCCACAAACTGTGCAGACTGGCCGCTTAAATTTTGCAAAAGGCCGAGGATGGCAGTCTGTATCTCGGGGATCTGCGGCAGGAAGTCCGCCAGCAGCTCGGCGACGCCTTCTACCGAGAAGCCGGGCACCAGGTTGACAAGCATCAGCACCCACATCAGCAGCGGGAAGGACGCCGTCAGCAGAAACAGCGTGGCGGACCCGGCGTAGACCGTCATGTCCAGCGCCAGGTAGCGGCGCAGTACGGCGGCGGTGATCTGTACCCAACGGGGCGGTTTTTGTTTCATGGCGGCTCCTTGTGGGGGGATGTGTATGGCGGCGTGGTTGCGGGGCAAGCAGTATTCATCCGCGGACGTGTGCGGCTGCGGCAAAGCTCCCGGGTCTATGACGAGCATCGACCCCCACATTATAGTATAAATGCCCCGCGTGCGCAACCTTTGCCCCGACGCAGAGCATCGCGCCCGGCGCAAAGCGCCGTCATCTGGCGGGAGCTTGGCGGCCAATAAGGCCATACACAAAAAATTTACAGGCACAGCCGCCCAAAGTGGTTAAAAATATATCAAAAACACTTGCGCATTTTCGGTTTTATGCGTATAATAAGGATAAACCCCTTGGGGCGCGGTGCGCCCCGCCAAAAATGTGAAACATACCGAGAGGAGCTTTTACTATGGGTTTGGGTAAAAAGACCATTGACGATGAGAACTACGCCGGCAAGCGCGTACTGGTTCGCTGCGACTTCAACGTCCCGATGAAGGACGGCGTTATCACCAACGATAACCGCATCAACGCCGCACTGCCGACCATCAAGAAGCTGATTGCCGACGGCGCTAAGGTCATCCTGTGCAGCCATCTGGGCAAGCCGAAGAACGGCCCCGAGGCCAAGTTCAGCCTGGCCCCCGTTGCTGTCCGCCTGAGCGAGAAGCTGGGCCAGCCTGTCACCTTTGCGGACGATGACAATGTCGTCGGCGAGAATGCCAAGGCTGCTGTTGCCACCATGGGCAACGGCGAGGTCGTTCTGCTGCAGAACACCCGTTTCCGCAAGGAGGAGACCAAGAACGAGCCCGCTTTCAGCGAGGAGCTGGCCAGCCTGGCCGACGCTTACGTTGACGACGCCTTCGGCTCCTGCCACCGCGCTCACTGCTCCACCGCCGGTGTGACCGACTATGTCAAGGATACCGCTGTCGGCTACCTGATGGAGAAGGAGATCAAGTATCTCGGCAACGCCGTGAACGATCCCGAGCGTCCCTTCACCGCTATTCTGGGCGGCGCCAAGGTCGCGGACAAGCTGAACGTCATCTCCAACCTGCTGGAGAAGGTCGACACGCTGATCATCGGCGGCGGCATGGCCTACACCTTCCTGAAGGCCCAGGGCTACGAGATCGGCAAGAGCCTGTGCGACGACAGCAAGCTCGACTACTGCAAGGACATGATGGCCAAGGCCAAGGAGAAGGGCGTTAAGCTGCTGCTGCCCGTCGATGCCGCCTGCATCAAGAACTTCCCCGATCCCATCGACGCTCCCGTCGATACCGTGATCGTTCCCGTCACCGCGATCCCGGCTGACATGGAAGGCTGCGACATCGGCCCCGAGTCCATGAAGCTGTTTGCTGACGCCGTCAAGGCCAGCAAGACCGTTGTCTGGAACGGCCCCATGGGCGTGTTTGAGAACCCGACCCTGGCTGCCGGCACCCTGGCTGTTGCCAAGGCTATGGCCGAGAGCGATGCTACCACCGTTATCGGCGGCGGCGACTCCGCTGCAGCTGTCCAGCAGATGGGCCTGGGCGACAAGATGACCCACATCTCCACCGGCGGCGGCGCTTCTCTCGAGTACCTCGAGGGCAAGGAGCTGCCCGGCATCGCCGTCATCCAGAAGGCATAATTTGTAAGGATACCCGCAGGAGCGCGGCGGCAGAGCCGCCGCGCCCTTTTTCGCTTGCGCAAAAAGAGCAAGATAAAAAATAAAAGATAATAAAAAATGTGGCGTTTTGGCCTAAGGGCCAAAACAAAACGTAGGGGCGGATTCCATATCCGCCCGCGGCACCTGCCGCAAGCTGCACGGGCGCATATAGAATGCGCCCCTACGGCGGCAGAGGAATTTTGAAGCGGTGCGCCAGCACCGCAACCCACCACTTTTATTATCTATTATCTTTTATCTATTATCTATTTTAAGAAGGAGTAACTATCATGGATAAACAGAATCGTAAAGCTATCATCGCCGGCAACTGGAAAATGAACAAGACCGCTACCGAGGCCAAGGCCCTCATCAGCGAGCTGATCCCCGCTGTCAAGGACGCCGGCTGCGAGGTCGTCATCTGCGTTCCCTTCACCGATCTCGTCACCGCTGTCGAGATGACCAAGGGCACCAACATCCACGTCGGCGCCGAGAACGTCCACTTTGAGAAGTCCGGTGCCTTCACCGGTGAGATCAGCGCCGACATGCTGACCGACCTCGGCGTTGAGTACGTCGTCATCGGCCACAGCGAGCGCCGCCAGTACTTTGCCGAGACCAACGAGACCGTCAACAAGCGCACCAAGGCTGCTCTGGCCGGCGGCCTGAAGCCCATCATCTGCGTCGGCGAGAGCCTCGACCAGCGTGAGCAGGGCGTGACCGAGGAGCTGGTCCGTATGCAGGTCAAGATCGCGCTGAACGGCGTGACCGCTGACGAGCTGAAGAACGTCGTCATTGCCTATGAGCCCATCTGGGCCATCGGCACCGGCAAGACCGCTACCGCTGACCAGGCCGAGGAGGTCTGCGCCGCCATCCGCAAGGTCGTCGGCGAGCTGTACGGCGAGGACGCCGCCAAGGCCCTGACCGTCCAGTACGGCGGCAGCATGAACCCGAAGAATGCCGAGGAGCTGCTGAGCAAGCCCGACGTTGACGGCGGCCTGATCGGCGGTGCTTCCCTGAAGGCCGACCAGTTTGCGGTCATCGTTGACGCTGCCACGAAGGGCTAAATCCCCTTTTGTAGGGGCGGCATGTATGCCGCTCCTACGACCCTATTATTAAGGAGTCTACAAATCTATGTCTAAAAAACCTGTTATGCTCTGCATCATGGACGGCTTCGGATGGACGCCGGACGAGACCTACGGCAACGCCGTGGCCGCCGCGAACAAGCCGAATCTGGACAAGATCTTTGCCAATTACCCCATGACCACCATCCAGGCCAGCGGCATGGCTGTCGGCCTGCCCGACGGCCAGATGGGCAACTCTGAGGTCGGCCACACCAACATGGGCGCGGGCCGTATCGTCTACCAGCAGCTGACCCTCATCACCAAGTCCATCAAGGACGGCGAGATGTTCAAGAACCCCGTGCTGGTCAAGAACATGAAGGCTGCCATCGACGCGGGCAAGGCCATCCACCTGATGGGTCTGGTCGGCACCGGCGGCGTCCACAGCCATGCCGACCACTGGTTCGGCGTGCTGGAGATGGCCAAGCACATGGGTGCGAAGGACGTCTACCTGCACTGCATCATGGATGGCCGTGACACCGACCCGCACAGCGGCAAGGGCTTCCTGGCCGACCTGCAGGCCAAGCTGGACGAGTTGGGGCTGGGCAAGATCGCCTCTGTCTCCGGACGTTACTACGCCATGGACCGCGACAACAACTGGGACCGCGAGGAGAAGGCCTACGCCGCGTTCGTCTACGGCGAGGGCAACCACGCCGCCAACGCTGCCGAGGCCATCGAGGCCAGCTATGCCGCCGACGTGACCGACGAGTTCGTCATTCCCGTTGTCACCTGCGAGGGTGGCCGCGTGCAGGACGGCGACACCGTCATCTTCATGAACTTCCGCCCGGATCGTGCCCGTCAGATGACCCGCATCTTCTGCGACGACAACTTTACCGGCTTTGAGCGCCGCGGCGGCCGCAAGCAGGTCCACTATGTCTGCATGGCCGAGTACGACGCCACGATGCCCAACTGCGAGGTCGCGTACCCGCCGGTGGAGCTGAAGAACACGCTGGGCGAGTATCTGGCCGCCCACGGCAAGACCCAGCTGCGCATTGCCGAGACCGAGAAGTACGCCCATGTGACCTTCTTCTTCAACGGCGGTGTTGAGCAGCCCTGCGAGGGTGAGGACCGCAAGGTCATCCCCAGCCCGAAGGTTGCCACCTACGACCTCAAGCCCGAAATGAGCGCCTACGAGGTTGCCGACGAGTGCAAGGCCCGCATTGAGAGCGGCAAGTACGACGTCATCATCCTGAACTTCGCCAACTGCGACATGGTCGGCCACACCGGCGTGTTTGACGCAGCGGTCAAGGCCGTCGAGGCTGTTGACAAGTGCGTGGGCGAGGTCACCGACGCGGTGCTGAACGCGGGCGGCGTCGTTTTCCTGACTGCCGACCACGGCAACGCCGAGAAGATGAAGAACCCCGACGGTTCCCCGTTCACGGCCCACACCACCAACGTCGTGCCCTTCGCGGTCATCGGCGCGGGCGACGTGAAGCTGCGCGAGGGCGGCTGCCTGGCGGACATCGCCCCGACGATGCTGCCCTATATCGGTCTGCCCGTCCCCGAGGAAATGACCGGCAAGAGCATTATTGCGGAGTAACAAGCCTTTTCGAGAAAAGGCTTGGCGAAAAGCTTTAAAATTATGACCCTTAAAGCGGCAGGCTTCGGCCTGCCGCTTTCTTTATGCCCCAATCCCTTGCGCTGGGACGCGAAATCGTGTATAATAAGAAATTACTGACGATTATAAAGGGGAGGTGCGGCCATGAGCCTGCAAAGTTTTGGATTTTTCGGCTTTCTGCTGGTCGTGGCCGCCGTCTACCTGCATCTGCCGCAGCGCTGGCAGAGCGCGTTTCTGCTGGCGGCCAGCTGGGTATTTTACGCACTGGCGATGCCGTCGATGCTGCCGGTCACGATTGCCATTGCCGTGTTCACCTACCTGTGCGGACGCGGCATGACCGCGCGGGAAGGCGCCCGCAAAACGGCGTTCCTGCGCATTGGCGTTGTAGGGCTGCTGGCGATCCTGGCGTTCTTTAAGTATAACGGCGCGTTCGCGTCGGACGGCGGCTGGCAGGCCGTCGCCATGCCGCTGGGCATCAGCTTTTACAGCTTTGCGGCGATCTCCTACTTAATTGATGCCGCGCGCGGCGACTGCGAGGTCGAGAAGAATTTCATTGACTGTGCGCTGTTTTTGAACTTTTTTGCCACCGTCACGCAGGGGCCCATCTGCCGCGCCGGGGCGTTGCTGCCCCAGTTTAAAAAGGAGCACCGCTTTGACGCAGCCCGCACGGTGCGCGCGCTGCGGCTGATGGCACTGGGCCTGTTTAAGTTAGTGGCCGTCAGCGACGTGCTGGGGCTGCTGGTGGATGAGGTGTTCCCGAACTACCGCAGCTACGGCGGGCCTATGCTGGTGCTGGCCGCGGTGTTTTACACGTTCCAGCTGTATTTTAACTTCTCCGGCTACTCCGAGGTCGCGCGGGCCGTGGGTCTGCTGCTGGGGCTGGAGCTGCCCGAGAACTTCAAGACGCCGTTCTTTGCCACGAATTTTTCGGGCTTCTGGAGCCGGTGGCACATCAGCTTTTCGTCGTGGCTGCAGGATTATCTGTTCATGCCGCTGGCGTGGGCGGATGTCTCCGGGCTGACGGGCGGCAAAATCAGCCGCCTGCCCGCGGAATTTTGCGTGTTCACGGTGTTTTTTGTCTCCGGCTTCTGGCACGGCAACACGCTGCCCTTTGTGGTGTGGGGCCTTTTGCAGGCCAGCTACCGCCTGGGCGAGGAGCTGCTGCACCGCCGTTTGGGCAAGCCGAAAAAGAAAGCACCGGCCCGCGTGCTGTGGGCCAAGCGCGCCGGTGTGTTTGTGCTGTGGTGCGTGAGCATGGTGTTCTTCCGTGTGGGGTCGTCCCCCGCCGCCGCACCGCTGACCGTCGGGGATGCGTTCGCGTATCTGGGCCGCTGCTTTATGGGCTGGGGCCCCGCGCGGTTTGCGTCGGAGCTGTACACCGCCGCGTCCGACGGATTTTACGCCAACGCCATCATGGTCGCGGCGTACTACGGCTTTGTGGCGCTGGTGCTGGCGCTGGCGTTTTACCTTGACACCCGCCGGGCGTTTGCGTTTAAAAACAAGCCGTCCGAAATCTGCCTGGCCAATGAAAAACACCGCTGGGCCGTGTATCATGCCCTTGTCATCGCCCTGCTGGCAGGCTATATCATGCAGAGCGGCGGGTTTGGAAGCAGCGGATTTGGTATGTACGCAGGGTTCTGACAGCTGCACTGTAGGGGCGAGGCATGCCTCGCCCGCAGCTTTCCCATCAGATGTCATTTATCGTCAGGTGACGGGCCGGGCATACCCGGCCCCTACGTTCTACAAAAATCACGAAAGGAGGTTTCCGGTCCGTGAAAAACATTCTCAAAAAGCTGGCGCTGCTAGCAATTCCCGTGCTGCTCTGGCTCGCCTTTTTCATTGCATTTGAGCCGAACAACTATTTCGGGCTGAAGGCCTCCGCGACGTCCAGCCAGCCGGTTGCGCGGGTGCGGGCATACCAGCAGGATCCCGGCACAAATTTGATTTTGGGTGACAGCCGTCTGGCCCACTTTGACATGGGCCTTGTGGACAGCCTGTCCGGGCAGTCGTGGCAGAACCTCGCGTTCGGCGGTGCATCGTTAAAAGAGACGCTTGACCTGGCCGACTATCTGCTGGATTCCGGCCACGACGCAGACACACTGCTGGTCGAGGTCTCGTTCTACACGCTGAACGCGGGCTACAACACGGACCGCTTCGCCACGCTGGAGGAAACGCTGAACAATCCGCTGGCCTACTGCTTCAACCTCGAGTACAACGTCAACGCGCTGACCGTTGCCATGGACACACTGCGCGGCACGCCCGATACGATTGAATCCGGCGACTGGGTCGCGGCGGATTATCTGGCCGACGATGGCACAGTTTTGCCGCTGCACCGCAAATTATACGACTACACCGCGACCATCACGCCGCGCTGCAAAAGCTGGGCGCTGAATGACGAGCAGTTCAACCGCCTGCACACGCTGGCCCGGCGCTGCCAGAACGAGGGCGTGCGGCTCATCGTAGTTTTGCCGCCGATGGCCGACAACGTGCGGACCGAGGTCTGCGATGTGTTCGGCATCACCGAGACCATGCAGGGCACGGTGCTGCCGACGCTGGCCGCCTGGGCTGACGAATGCGGCTTTACCCTGCTGGATTACGAGTGGGGCGGCAGCGTTATTACCGACGATGACAAGCAGTTTTTTGATGGATTCCATCTCGATGAAAAATACGGTCTGCCGATGTGGACGGAAGAACTGGTTGGGGATATAGCAGCATAAAGGCTTCCCCTTCGGGGGAAGCTGTCCGCGGAGCGGACGGATGAGGGCAAAGTTTCCCACAGCCGCCCATAAATGGGCAATATCCGTAAGCTCGCCCCTCATCCGGCCCTGCGGGGCCACCTTCAGTCTCCGCGCTAAGAGCCGCCTTCGGCGGTTGCGCTCCGACACGCGCCTGCGGGCGCAGCCCCAAGGGGGAAGGCTTTTTAGGAGGTACACATGGCTTTAGACTTTCTGATTTTGTATGAGCACACCGTCCGCGAGTATGAGAGCGACCTTTTGCTGAAGCTCGAGCTCGAGCGGCGCGGCTACACGGCGGAGATCCGCCAGCTGCTGGACCCCAAGCATCTGCGGCTGTTCGGCAAAGACAAACCCGAGGTGCTCGTCGCCAGCTGCATGTATGACAACGAGGCCATCAACAGCCATGTGTACAACAATATTGGCCGCTGCAACAAAATCGTCAACCTGCACTGGGAGCAGATGCTCTCCGACACGCAGGAGGAGGGCGACTGGTTCAACATGAACGGCAACGCCAAGCGCTGCGTGCAGACCTGCTGGGGCAAGCGCACCGCCGCCCGCCTGCAGGCCCACGGCATGGACGCCAAAAACACGCCCGTGACCGGCGCGGTCATGATGGACTTTCTGCGCCCGGAGTTTGACGGCTACTTTAAGGACAAGGAAGCGCTCTGCAGGGAGTTCGGCCTTGACCCGGCCAAGCAGCTGCACCTGTACATTTCCAGCTTCGGCTATGCCAGCATGAACGACGACGAGGTCGCCGAGCTTTCCAAAATGGCGGGCACCGATTTTACGGGCTTTGCCAAAACCAACCGCGTTTCGATGCAGGAAACGCTGCGTTGGTTCGATGAATATCTGGGCGCACACCCGGAGGTGGAGCTTGTCTACCGCCGCCATCCCAGCGAGTGGAACAGCCCCGCGCTGGAGGAGCTGGCGAAGAAGCGCCCCAACTTCCACGTGATCTTTGCGGACTCGGTCAAGCAGTGGATCGTCGCGGCGGACTCGATCTCGATCTGGATGAGCACCGCCATCGCCGAGGTCTACATGGCCGGCAAGAGCTGCCACATCCTGCGCCCCGTCCCCATTGAACACGAGTACGACCCGGTCATTTACAAGGACGCCCATTACGTGACGCGCTACGACGAGTTCGCCGCCGCCATGGCCGAGCCGGAGCCGCCGTTCCCGATTGCGAAGGACGTCATCGAGGGCTATTTTGACCCCGGCGAGACGCCCGCCTACAAGCGGATGGCCGACCTGCTGGAGGACGTGTACAAGAACCCCCCGCGGGACGAGCCGATGGGCGACGGCTTTACGCCGCACTTCAACAAGCTGAAATTCTGTGCGCTGGCGGGGGTACACTTCCTCTACCGCCGCGGCTGGGAGCCGAAGAAGCTCTTTGCCTTCTGCCCGCCGCTGGCCAATTTTGCCCAGCGCATCTACGGCTACGTGGACAAGGCGCATGTGACGCCGGAGCAGGTCGCGGCGATGGAAGCAAGGATCAAGCCGTTTGTGAAATAACGACCACCGCGTAGGGGCCGGGCATGCCCGGCCCTGCACTGTACGGCAGACGCGCAGTAAAGGCAAGGCTGCGGGCCGGGCATGCCCGGCCCCTACAACGCTATGATGGGACACACATATGTCAGAAAACAAAAAATCCTCCGGTGAATCCTTCGCCGGGAATGTGATGAAATATTCGGTGGCGACCTATCTGGGCTTTGCCATCACGGGGCTGGCGCTCATCGTCAAGGGACTGCTGCCCGCTGAGGTGCTGGGCGCACCGGTCACCTTCATGACCTACACGGCCACGATCATGAACATCGGCATTCTGGGGCTGGATCAGGCGCTGCTGCGCTTTTACCATGAGCCGCCCGCCGGGGCCGAGCCGCGGCAGCTGTTCGCGGCCTGCACGCGGATTTCGGCGGCGTTTATGATGCTGCTGGGCGTAGCGGGCAGCGTGTTCTTTGCGCAGCCGCTGGCAGCGGCGTTCGGTCTGGGCAGCGCCGGGCCGGGCATTGTGCCGCTGCTGTTCCTCAACGCGGCGCTGTATATGCTGGTGCGCTACTTAAACGTGCTGCTGCGCTTGGAAAACGACCTGCGCGCCTACACGGCGGAGACGCTCTGGATGCAGGGCTGCTACAACCTGTTTTACCTGCTGCCGGGCTTTTTTACATCCAACGTCTTTGTTCTGGCGGTTGCGGCGATTCTAAGTTTTGGTGTTGTGGCGATTGCGTTTGGGTATAAATACCGCGCCGCCGTGTTTGCGCCGCTGCCCGGCGCACAGCTGGGCGGCATCGCGCGCCAGACCGTGCCCTACGGCGTGGCGCTGGCCCCGGCGCAGATTTTGTTCAGCCTGTCCAGCGGCATCTGCCTTTCGTTCGTCGGCAACGCCAGCGGCGAGAACGCCCAGGGCCTGTTTGCCTTCGGCTACAGCCTGGCGCAGCTCGTCACGGCCATTCAGGCAGGCTTTTCCACCTACTGGGGGCCCTACGTCTACAGCCATTACCGCGACGAGCAGGAGCGCATCTGCCGCGTGCATGACGTGCTGAATTTGCTGATCTTTGGCTTCTTCTGCGTGCTGGTCATGTTCGAGGACATCGTCTTTGTCATCTTCCCGGACAAGCGCGGCTGCCTTGCCATTTTCCCGCTGCTGATGCTGGCCGTTGTGTTCAACATTCTGTGCGAGGGCACGGTCTACGGCAACTCGATTGCCCGCAAGCCGTGGCATGACACGATTGGCATCGGGCTGGGGGCGCTGTCCAACTTTGGGCTCTGCGCCCTGCTTGTGCCCGCGTTCGGGCTGACCGGCGCGGCGCTGGCGCTGGCCGCCAGCAACGGCCTTGCGTTTTTGTACCGCAGCATCACGGGGCAGATGTACTACCGCACGGTGGCCAGCTACCCCAAGACGATCTCCGGCTTTCTGCTGGCGTTCGCGGTCACGGCCATCGGCACGCTGCTGTGGCAGCATTTCTTTATAAAATTTGCGCTGGTAGGCGTGATTTTGTTTATCTACTGCACCCTCTACCGCGCACAGCTCGCCAGACTCTGGAGCATGGGCCTTGGCATCCTGCGCGGCATCTTCCATAGAAAGTAAGGCGACAACATGAAGCATTGCGGCACACAAGAGCTGGAGACGGAGCGGCTGGTCCTGCGGCGGCTCTCCATCGACGACAGCGAAATGATGTTCAACAACTGGGCCAGCGACAGGCAGGTGACCCAATACCTGCGCTGGAACGCCCACCGCAGCTGGGGCGAGACCGCCGAGACGCTGAACGAGTGGGAAAAGCACTACGATGACCCGGCCTTTTACCAGTGGGGCATCACCGACAAGCACACCGAGGTGCTGTTTGGCACGATCAGCCTCTTCCCCGCCCCGGCGCTGAAGATGGGCTGGCACCTGAACACCGAACGCCTTGGCCCCGCCTGGGAGGTCGGCTATGCGCTGGGCCGCAAGTGGTGGAATAAAGGCTACGCCACCGAGGCACTCTGTACCGTGCGGGACTACTGGTTTGACACCGTGGGCGCAGACTGGCTGGCCGCCGTCCACGCCAATGAGAACATTGCCAGCAGCGCAGTTTTGCAGAAGGCAGGCTTTGTCTACGACCATGACGTGACGGACCGCAAGTTTGACGGCACACCGGTCCCCTGCCGCGCCTACCATCTTTTGAAAGAGGAATTATGACCGATAACACGACAGAATTAGACTTTGGCACCACTGCCCAGAAAGCCACCGACGCCGAGAAGCTGCCCGTGGTGCTGCTGGCGCTGGATCAGGGCAGGTACGATATGGCGCGCAGCCTGGACGAGCTGCGGGCGCTGGCCGACGCCAACGGCATGGACGCCGTGGCCGAGGTCGTGCAGAAGCGTGCGACGCCCGAGGCCGCAACGCTGCTGGGTGAGGGCAAGGTCGCCGAGGCGCGGCTTGTATGCCAGAATGTGAACGCGGCAGCCGCCATCTTTGACGGCGAGCTGACCGGCAGCCAGATCCGCAACCTGTCGGCGGCACTGCAAGTCGAGGTGCTGGACCGCACGATGCTGATTTTGGAGATTTTCCGCGCACGCGCCACGACGAACGAGGGCAAGCTGCAGACCGAGCTTGCCACACTGCGCTATCAGCTGCCGCGTCTGCAGGGGCTGGGCGAAGCCCTGAGCCGCCAGGGCGGCGGCGGCGGGGGCGGCGGGGGTGCCCGCCGCGGCGCCGGTGAGACAAAGCTCGAGCTGGACCGCCGCCATCTGCACCACCGCATTGAGCATCTCGAGGGCCGCTTAAAGGAGCTGGAAAAGCGCCGCGGCGAGACCCGCCGGGCCCGCCAGAAGAACAATGTGCCTGTGGTCGCGCTGGTCGGCTACACGAACGTCGGCAAGTCGAGCCTGCTGAATGCGCTGTGCGGCGAGCAGATTTTTGAAGCCGACATGCTGTTTGCGACGCTGGACCCGACGGCCCGCAAGCTGGTGCTGCCCAGCGGCCTGCAAATTATTTTGGTGGATACCGTCGGCTTTGTCAGCCGTCTGCCGCACCATCTGGTGGAGGCGTTCAAGTCCACGCTGGAGGAGGCCGCGTTCGCGGACGTCATCGTCAAGGTGGCCGACGCGGGCGACGCACAGGCCGCCGAACAGCTGGCCGTGACCGATGAAGTGCTGGGCAGCCTCGAATGCGCGGACATCCCCCAGCTGGTCGTCTACAACAAGTGCGACACCGCCAACACCGTGGCCTTTGACCCGGACATCCTGCTGACGAGCGCGAAAACCGGCTACGGTCTGCCCGCACTGCTGGCAAAGCTTGACGAGGTGCTGAACCACCGCGTGCGCACGATCGAGATCGTGCTGCCCTATGACAAGCTGGCGCTGGCGGACATTCTCCGCAGCCGCGGCAGCGTCGCCGCGGAGGAATACCGCGAGGATGGCGTGTATTACCGCGGCACAGTCAAAATTGACGATTTGCACCGGTTTGAGGAGTTTTTAGTGTAAAATCCTCGCGGTAGGGGCCGGACATGTCCGGCCCTGCACTTTCCCGCAAGTGCGCTCCTGCCTTTTTGCTGCGGGCCGGGCATGCCCGGCCCCTACGGTGTGCTTTTCCCGTTGACACCGCATAGTCCCACGTTTTATAATGATTTCGGCGGGCCGCGCCCGCACCTTATTTATTATCTTTTATCTATTATCTTTTATCTATAAAAAGGGGTAATAACTATGTCTACCGTCCGCACCCGTTTTGCGCCGTCGCCCACGGGCTATATGCACGTCGGCAACCTGCGCACCGCACTGTACACCTATCTGCAGGCCCGCCATAACGGCGGTACCTTCATCCTGCGCATTGAGGACACCGACCAGGGCCGCCTGGTCGAGGGCGCTACCGACATCATCTACGGCACGCTCAAGGCTACCGGCCTGACCTGGGACGAGGGCCCCGACGTGGGCGGTCCCGTCGGCCCCTACGTGCAGAGCCAGCGCATGGGCATGTTCAAGCAGTACGCCGAGCAGCTTGTCAAGGCGGGCAAGGCCTACTACTGCTTCTGCACCGAGGAGCGCCTGAACGAAATGCACGAGGCCCAGCGCGCTGCGGGCGAAATGACCCACTACGACGGCCACTGCCGCCACCTGTCCGCCGAGGAAGTTGCCGCCAAGCTGGCTGCGGGCGAGCCCTATGTCATCCGCCAGAAGATCCCTGAGAGCGGCATGGCGGGCTTTGACGATGTTGTCTACGGTCATATCGAGGTCGATGTCAAGGAGCTGGACGACCAGATTTTGATCAAGACCGACGGTATGCCGACCTACAACTTTGCGAACGTCGTGGACGACCACCTGATGGGCATTACCCATGTCATCCGCGGCAGCGAGTATCTGTCCTCGACGCCGAAGTACAACCTGCTGTACGATGCGTTCGGCTGGGAGAAGCCCGTCTACATCCACTGCCCGCCCGTCATGAAGGACGCGCAGAACAAGCTGTCGAAGCGCAACGGCGATGCCAGCTATCAGGACCTCGTGGCGAAGGGCTATCTGCCCGCCGCCGTGCTGAACTATCTGCTGCTGCTGGGCTGGGCACCCGAGGGCGAGCAGGAGATCTTCTCTCTGGACGAGATGATCAAGATCTGGGACCCGGCCCGCATTTCCAAGTCTCCGGCTATCTTTGACCCGCTGAAGCTGCGTGCCATCAACGCTGCCTACATCCGCGCCCTGCCCGCTGAGGAGTTCCGCCGCCTGGCCGACCCGTTCATCGACAGCGCCGTGCACTGCAGCATTGACCGTGACCTGCTCTGCGCTAACCTGCAGCCCCGCTGCGAGGTGCTGGAGGACATCCCGCCGCAGCTCGACTTCTTTGACGCCGTGCTGCCCATTGACGCTGAGATGTACCGCAACAAGAAGCAGAAAACGACCCCCGAGTCCGCGAAGGAGGCCCTGACCGCCCTGCTGCCCGTGCTGGAGGCGCAGACCGATTGGACCCGCGACGCGATCTTTGAGGCGTGCAAGACGCTGGCCGAGAGCATGGAGAAGAAGAACGGCTGGCTGCTGTTCCCGCTGGGCATCGCCCTCTCCGGCAAGTCCCGCACCCCGGGCGGCGGCACCGACCTGGCCGCGATGATGGGGAAAGAGGAGACCGTTAAGCGCGTGAAGGCGGCGCTGGAGAAGCTGTAAGTAACGGTAGGCCGCGTTTTGTAGGGGCGGGCACTGCTCACCCGCGGACGTTGCCGCAGCCACAGGGTTTCCGGGCGGATATGGAATCCGCCCCTACGATGTAGGGGTCGATGCCCGCCACCGACCCGCGTGTATGGCGGTTGCCGCTATGTACCGCGGGCGAACCATGTCCGCCCCCTGCATCCTTTATACAAAACAACGGTGCAGCTGCAAAATCGCAGCTGCACCGTATTTTTGTTTTCGCCCCGTGGGGCGAAAACTCCACCATACTTATTATTTATTATTTTTTATCTATTATTTATAATATCGTTCCCCCGCCGACGACCACGTCGCCGTCATACAGCACCACGGCCTGGCCGCGGGTGATGGCGCGCTGGGGCTCGTCAAAAACGACCTTCACAAGGCCGTTTTCCAGCGGGTAGGCCGTCGCGGGCTGCTCGACCTGGCGGTAGCGGGCCTTGGCCTTGACGCGCATCGGGGCGGTCAGCTCGGGAACCGAAATCCAGTTGAAGTCCCCGGCGATCAGCGTCGTCTTGAACAGCTCGCTCTCGGGGCCGACGGTGACGGTGTTTTTCTCCATATCCTTGCCGCAGACGTAGACCGGCGCGCCCAACGCCAGCCCCAACCCCTTGCGCTGGCCGCAGGTGTAGCGCACCGCGCCGTGGTGGCGGCCCACAACGTTGCCGTTCACGTCCAAAAAGTCACCGTCCGGGTAATATTTGCCGGTGTAGCGCTCCATAAAGCCGACGTAGTCGCCGTCGGGCACAAAGCAGATGTCTTGGCTGTCGTGCTTGCGCGCGTTGCAGAAGCCCTGCTCCTCGGCGATCTTGCGGATGGACGGTTTGTCCATGCCGCCCAGCGGGAACTTCGTGTGCGCCAGCTGGTCCTGGGTCAGAACGTAGAGCACATAGCTCTGGTCTTTATCGGTGTACAGTGCTTTTTTCAGCAGCCAGCGGCCCGTAGCGGGGTCCTGCTCGATGCGGGCGTAGTGGCCTGTGACCACATAGTCCAGGCCGTGCTCCCGGGCAAAGTCCAGCATTTTGTCAAATTTCATCGTGCGGTTGCAGTCGATACAGGGGTTCGGCGTGCCGCCCGCCTCGTAGGTCTCGATGAACTTGGCAATGACCTTTTCGCGGAATTCCTCGGTGTAGTTCACGACCTCAAACGGGATGTCGAGCTGGAACGCGACCTCGGCGGCGTCCTCGACGTCCTTCGCCGAGCAGCAGGTGTGGAACCCGCTCTGGCCCAGATCCTCATTCTGGTACAGGCGCATGGTCGCGCCCATGCAGCGGCAGCCCGCCTGCTTCATCAGGTAGGCGGCGACGGTGCTGTCCACGCCGCCGCTCATGGCGATCAACGCGCCGGGGGTATTTGACATAGGGGCCTCCTTGGTTAAAAAAATATGCAGCACGGTTCTTACGTGCTGCACATTTTTGCTTTTGAGTTGTAGGGGCGAGGCATGCCTCGCCCGCGGCCTCGCCTTATCAGGGCATTGCCGGGAAAGCTGCGGGCCGGACATGTCCGGCCCCTACGGCCTTCACTTCGTATGCAACAGTACCTTTATTATAGCAAAGGTTTCCTGTTATTGCAATCAGTCCGCGAACAGCGGGGTGGACAGATAACGGTCACCGGTGTCGGGCAGCAGGGCCACGATGGTCTTGCCCTTGTTCTCGGGGCGCTTGGCCAGCTGGATGGCGGCCCAGATTGCAGCGCCGGAGGAGATGCCGACCAGCACGCCCTCCTTGTGGCCGACCTGCTTGCCGGTGGCAAAGGCGTCCTCGTTGGTGACGGGGATGATCTCGTCGTAGACCTTAGTGTTCAGCACGTCGGGCACAAAGCCGGCACCGATGCCCTGAATCTTGTGTGCACCCGCAGTGCCCTTGCTCAGCACGGGGGAGGAAGCCGGCTCAACGGCCACGACCTTGACGTTGGGGTTCTGGCTCTTCAGGTACTCGCCGACACCGGTCACAGTGCCGCCCGTACCGACACCGGCCACGAAGATGTCGACCTTGCCGTCGGTGTCCTCCCAGATCTCGGGGCCGGTGGTGCGCTTGTGGGCATCGGGGTTGGCCGGGTTTACAAACTGGCCGGGCACAAAGCTGTTGGGGATCTCCTTCGCCAGCTCGTCGGCCTTGGCAATGGCGCCCTTCATGCCCTTGGCACCGTCGGTCAGCACCAGCTCGGCGCCGTAGGCCTTCATCAGCTGGCGGCGCTCGACGCTCATCGTCTCGGGCATGACGATGATGATGCGGTAGCCGCGGGCGGCGGCGACGGACGCCAGACCGATGCCGGTGTTGCCGGAGGTGGGCTCGATGATGACGGAGCCGGGCTTGAGCTTGCCGGAAGCCTCGGCGTCATCGATCATGGCCTTGGCGATACGGTCCTTGACGGAGCCGGCGGGGTTGAAATATTCCAGTTTAGCGAGAATTTTTGCCTCAAGGTTCTCGGCGTTTTCAATATGGGTGAGTTCCAGCAGCGGGGTGTGGCCGATCAGCTGGTCTGCGGAAGTATAAATCTTGCTCATGGTAGTTTCCTCCATCGTCATTTCTGTTTACTTGTAAATCGGTCGCGGTTTTACAGCTCATGACGGCGACATCGCGCGTATGGCACAAATCCCTTTCGCATATCAATTCATACCTTTCTTGTAGGTTGATAGGATTGTACAACATATTTTCCCGTTTGTCAATAGGGTAATAGGGAATTTTCCAAAATTATTTTGCAAAAAGGTGTTGCCATCCTATTTACCAACCTGTATAATAGGTTATAAGAACAGTAAGGAGCATACCACTATGATGATTTCAACGAAGGGCCGTTATGCGCTGCGTGTTATGATCGATATTGCCGAGCACCAGCACGACGGCTATATCCCCCTGAAGGAGATCGCCGCACGGCAGGAAATTTCCGAAAAGTATCTGGAGGCCATCGTGAAGGGCCTTGTCAAGGAGCGCTACCTGACCGGTCTGCGCGGCAAGTCCGGCGGCTACCGCCTGACCAAAGCGCCCGAGGAGTACACCGTCGGCAGCATCCTGCGCCTGAGCGAGGGCAGCCTGGCCCCGGTGGCCTGCCTGGAGCAGAACCCCGTGGAGTGCCGCCGCATGGCCGAGTGCCGCACCCTGCCGATGTGGCGCAAGCTGAATACGATGATCAACGACTATTTCGACGGCATCACTCTGGCGGACCTGGTGAACACCAGCCAGCCGGGGAATGATTATGTGATTTAAAATCAAACGCCTTCCCCCTCAGGGGAAGCCTTATAATAAAAAAGGAGCTATGCCCGTGGGCATAGCTCTCTTTATTGCTGTCAGATGATCTCGACCTTTTCCATGACAACCGGCGTGCGGGGCTTATCGTTCCAGTCGGTGGCAACGTTGGCGATCTCATCGACGACCTCAATGCCGTTCACAACATGGCCAAAGGCGGCGTAGCTGCCGTCCAGATGCGGGGCATCCTGGTGCATGATGAAGAACTGGCTGCCGGCGGAGTTCGGGTCCATCGAGCGGGCCATGCTGATGACACCGCGGGTGTGCTTGATGGGGTTGGCAACGCCGTTCTGCAGGAACTCGCCCTTGATGTGCCAGCCGGGGCCGCCCATGCCGGTGCCCTGCGGGTCACCGCCCTGGATCATGAAGCCGGGAATAATGCGGTGGAAGGTCAGGCCGTTGTAAAAGCCGTCCTTGACGAGCTTCTCAAAGTTCTCGCAGGTGATGGGGGCTGCGCTGTGGTCCAGCTCAATGTCGATGGTCTTGCCGTTCTGCATGGTAATGCGAATCATACGGTGTTCTCCTTTTCGGTTTGATTTGTTGTGTCAGGGTCGCTCTCGGGGGTGGCGATGCCCTGCAGATAGCTCATACTGCCGAGCTTTTCGGCAAATTCTGCGGGGGGCAGCCGGTTCATCCAGTACAGTAGTGCCGCGCCCATGAACTGCTCACTGCGAAAAACTGCCTTTGGCAGCAGCGCAAACAGGCCGCCGTCGTGATGCTCGCCGGTAAACGGGTCGGTCCAGTCGTCGGGCAGGCGCTTGTCCAGCTGCCGCGGCGAGACGTGGCCTGTGATGAAGCCGCGCCCGCCGAACAGCGGCTCCACGAGCCAGAAAAACACCCGGCGCAAGCCGTGCTTACTGGGGAACAGCCCGCGCAGCCTATAGGTGTGCCAGAACGCATCGGCCAGGTACTCCACGGGGATGTCCTCGCCGTAGGTTTCCAGCAGACAGGTGTGCAGCAGCGCCGTGATGTCGGCCAACTCCTCCCCTGTGGGCAGGGGGCTGACGTCATCGACGGGAACCAGCGCAGAGCCGGTGTCCTCGGCGTGGAGCGTCGAGTCGAGCGCGATCTCCAGATAGCCGTGCCCGCCCTTGCCCGCGTAGGGCTGGCCGGGCGCGCACATGGCACAGATGAACGGATGCACGACGGTATCCGCGGCGTAGTGGCTCAAAAAGCCGAGCGTGTACTCGACCTGCGGGCGGGTCTTGACGTTGGCGCAAAGACTGCGCAGGAACGCGCCGGTCTTTTCCTCGTGCATACGGTTGCCGAGGCCGGGCAGGTCATAGCGGCGCTTGGCGCGCTTTTTCCAGATTTCAAAGCAGAAAAAGCTGTCCGGGCCGTTGGCACCCGCCGCAAACGCCGCCGGGCACTGAATTTTGTAGTGGATGGTTTCCGCCGCTTTTCTTGCGGTGCGCACATGGGTATAGCCTTCCGGCATGTGGGGTCCCCTTTCGTATCAGCGTAGGTATAATTGTACTGCGTGGAAGGGAAAAAGTCAAATTTTCAAAAAGGCTTTCCCCGAGGGGGAAGCTGTCCGCGCAGCGGACTGATGAGGGCAGAGCTTACGGTATTTCCCGCTTACGGGCAATATCCGGCAACTCGCCCCTCATCCGACCTCGGGCGGGGCCTCGGCCACCTTCCCCCAAGGGGGAAGGCATTCTGCTTCAAATCTTCCTCTCGTCATTCGTCATAACTTTCGGCAGCACGCCAAAGTACAGCACGGCACCGACAATGATGATGAGGATGACGGACAAAATGCCGAACGGTCCGGCGGCGGCATTGATGGCATCGACCTGCTCGGCGGTGGCTGTGGCGGCGGTCAGACCCTGGTCGGCCAGCATTTTGTTGGCGGTAAATGCACTGACAAAGCCGACAAGCGCCGGGCCCATGATGGACGAGAACTTGCCGAAGATGTCAAAGAAGCCGAAGAACTCGCCGCTGCGGGACTTGTCGGGAATGAGCTTGCCGAACATCGAGCGGGACAGCGCCTGAATGCCGCCCTGGCTGGTGGCGCAGAGCACGGCCAGCATCCAGAACTGCCATAGGCTGTTCATAAAGAACGCAAATACGCAGATAAACATGTAGACGCAGATGCCGACGCCGACCATCGTGCGCGCGCCGAACTTCTCGGCCAGCTTCATGTAGAGCAGGCAGAACGGCAGGCCCAGCACCTGCACCAGCAGCAGCGCCAGCAGCATACCGGCGGAGTCCAGCCCCAGGTTGGTGCCGTAGCTTGTAGACATACTGATGATGGTATGCACACCGTCGATGTAGAAAAAGTACGATATAATGTAGATCAGCATGGGCTTATCCGCGCCGATCTCCTTCATGGTCGTGAACACGTTTTTAATGCTGGCCCCCACGTCGCCCTTCTTATAGGGCTTGCCGGAGGTCTGCTCACAGTTTTTGACCAGCGGGACACTGAACACGAGCCACCACACGGCGGTCAGGCCAAAGATGAACCCGAGGCAGGTCAGCATCGGCACGCCGACAGCGTTCATGATGAGGAAGATCAGCAAGGGGATCGTCGAGCCGCCGATGTACCCGAGGCCGTAGCCCAGCGTCGAGACCGAGTCCATGCGGTCCTCCGTCGTGACGTCGGTCAGGAAAGCGTCGTAGTAGATGCAGGACGCATCAAAGCCGATGGTGCTTGTGATGTAGAGCACCAGCACTATCGCCGCGACCCTGCCCGCCGCATCCGGCGAGGCGGTGAAGTCCATGAACGGCGTGAAGGAAAGCCCTGCTACCGAGACAACGCCGATGAGCATAAATGCCGTGAACAGCTTTTTGCGCATACCGCGGATGTCGCCAAACACGCCCAGGAACGGCGCACTGAGGGCGACGATGGCCATAGCCAAGCTGGTGGCAAAGCCCCAGGTGGACATGCTGGACACGCTGTCGGCGGTGTAGCCCGCAACGGTGTCAAAGAAGATGGGCAGGATGGTCACGACGATGACCGAGTGGGCGCTGTTGGCCCAGTCATACATCATCCAGCTGATCTCCTGTTTGGTGAATTTTTTCAGGAAGCCCATGGAAGAAAACCTCCGCATTTGTTATTGCACGCATTTTGCGTGCTTGTATAATTATTGTAACATTTTGCTCCGTCAAAAACAACAAGCCCCGCCGACGTTTCGGTCAGCAGGGCATAAAAGTTTTGTAATATTTTTGTGGCAGATTGACGGAGGAAGTTTGCGGTGCAGCACACTGCCGGGAAATACCCGTAGGGGCGCATTCCATATGCGCCCGTGGAATTGTGCCAAAGGCAGCGCGGCACGGGCGGATATAGAATCCGCCCCTACGTTGTTCGCTATTTTTTATCTTGCCCGCAGCTCCCAGAACGCCACGGCTCCTGCCGCGGCCACGTTCAGTGAGTCTACGCCGTGCTGCATGGGGATCATGACGGTGTAGTCACAGTGGGCAATCGTAGTGCGGGCCAGGCCGTCGCCCTCTGTGCCCAGCACGATGGCAAGGCGCGGCTCGGCGCGCAGCGCGGGGTCATCGATGCTGACGGCGCGGCTGTCCAGCGCCATGGCGGCAGTTTTAAAGCCGAGCGCGCGCAGGCGGGCCATCCCGGCCTCGGGCCAGTCGGCAGGGCTGTCACCCAGCGTTGCCCACGGCACCTGGAACACCGTGCCCATGCTGACGCGGACGGCACGGCGGCAGAGCGGGTCGCAGCAGGACGGCGAGAGCAGCACCGCGTCCATGCCCAGTGCGGCGGCCCCGCGGAAGATGGCCCCGATGTTGGTGGAATCCACGATACCCTCCAGCACCGCGACGCGGCGGGCGTCTCTGCACAGCGCCTCGACGCTGCGCGGCTGCGGACGGCGCATGGCGCAGAGCACCCCCCGGGTCAGCGCGTAGCCGGTCAGGGCCTGCAGCACGCTGCGGTCCGCGGTGTAGACGGCAGCGTCGGGGCAGCGGGCCAGCACGCCCGCGGCGGGGCCGTCGATCTGGCGGCGCTCCATCAAAAAGGAGAGCGGTTCGCACCCGGCGTCCAGCGCCGTGCCGATGACCTTGGGGCTTTCGGCGATGAAGATACCCTTTTCGGGCTCCAGCTTATTGCGCAGCTGGGCCTCGGTGAGCCTGGTGTAAGGAGCCAGCTCGGGGGCGGATAAATCTGTGATTTCGATGATATTCATGTTTTCATTTTTCCTTGTAGCGGTGTAGGGGGGCCGGGCATGCCCGGCCCTGCAGTAATACGGCAGGCGCACCGTTTGTCTCGTATGCGTAGGGCGGGGTGCCCTCACCCCGCCGTGAGCGTCCGCGTGGCCGTACCGTAAACGGGTCACATGGCGTGGTTGGCGGCGGCATGAGGGCATGCCGCCCTACAGTTTTCCCGGCAGCGGGTACCGACCGCAAGCCCGCGGGCCGGGCATGCCCGGCCCCTACAAAGCATACAACACTTCCGTAAAAATTGCAAACAAAACCCGCCGCCCATGGGGCTTGCAACCCACGGGCGGCGGTGTTCTATAGAATCCCTGTTCCCTCTAAAAGTCTTTACAAATTACTCGACAGCGTCAAGAGCCTGTGCCAGGTCGGCGATGATGTCGTCGACGTGCTCGGTGCCGATAGACAGGCGGATCGTGTTACGGCCGATGCCTACATCGGCAAGCTCCGCATCGGAGAGTTGGCCGTGGGTCGTGGTGGCCGGGTGGATTACAAGGCTCTTGACATCGGCGACATTGGCCAGCAGAGAGAAGATCTGCAGATGATCGATGAACTCGAAGGCCTCCTTCTGGCCGCCCTTGATGTTGAAGGTGAAGATCGACGCGCCGCCGTTGGGGAAATACTTCTCATACAGGGCGTGGTCGGGGTGGTCGGGCAGGCTGGGGTGGTTGACCTTCTCCACCTTGGGGTGGTGGGTCAGGAACTCGACGACCTTTTTGGTGTTTTCATTGTGGCGGTCCAGACGCAGGGAGAGCGTCTCGGTGCCCTGCAGCAGCACCCATGCGTTGAACGGGCTGATGCAGCCGCCCAGATCGCGCAGGATCACGGCGCGCACATAGGTCACAAAGGCGGCGGGGCCGGCAGCCTCGGCAAAGCAGACGCCGTGGTAGCTGGGGTTCGGCTCCGAGAAGGCGGGGAATTTGCCGCTGGCCTTCCAGTCGAACTTGCCGGAGTCAACGATGATGCCGCCCAGAGAGGTGCCGTGGCCGCCGATGAACTTGGTGGCAGAATGGACAACGATGTCGGCACCATGCTCGATCGGGCGGATCAGGTAGGGCGTGCCGAAGGTGTTGTCGATGACAAGCGGAATGCTGTGCTTGTGGGCGATAGCGGCAATGGCGTCAATGTCGGGGATGTCGGCGTTGGGGTTGCCAAGCGTTTCAATATAGACAGCGCGGGTGTTGTCCTGAATGGCAGCCTCGACCTCGGCCAGATCATGGGCGTTGACAAAGGTCGTCTGCACACCGAACGCGGGCAGCGTGTGGGCCAGCAGGTTGGAGGTGCCGCCGTAGATGGTTTTTTGCGCCACAATGTGCCCGCCGTTCTGGGCCAGTGCCTGAAGGGTGTAGTCGATGGCAGCGGCGCCGGAGGCAACGGCCAGCGCGGCAACGCCGCCCTCCAGAGCCGCGATGCGCTTTTCAAAAACATCCTCGGTGGAGTTGGTCAGGCGGCCGTAGATGTTGCCCTCGGCCCTCAGTGCAAAGCGGTCAGCGGCATTCTGGGAATTGGGGAACACATAGGAGGTGGTCTGGTAGATGGGCACCGCACGGGAATCGGTGACGGGATCGGCCTGCTCCTGGCCGACGTGCAGCTGAAGGGTCTCAAAATGCAGTTTACGCTCGCTCATGATAAAATCCTCATTTCTGTTTTATTTCTGTTTTTTTGTAAAAGAAAAGCCGGGGGTCGTTTTGGTACAACTCCCGGGCAGAATATGCAGTGCGGCGCCGGTTTTACAGGCAGTGCAAAGCATTGCCCCGCGCCCGGACTGCATTTGCCCGGGAGTTAGGCATTCGGCCACAGCGGAAATTCTGACGCAGCAGATTACCGAAAACGTGAGCCATATACTTTGCACCTCCTTGCTTTTTTGTAATAAACCTATGTGATTTGTAGGTTGACTGTATGATAACACGGAATTAACCGTATGTCAATAGGAAAATAGGGATTTTTTGCAAAAACTGTAAACGGGCTGTAAGGCGAGGTTTGCCCTCATCCGTCAGCGGACGGGGCCGCTGACAGCTTCTCCCGAGGGAGAAGCCTTTCCGCCGTGAGCCTTCCCCTGCGGGGCTGCGCCCGCAGGCGCGTGTCGGAGCGCAACCGCCGGAGGCGGCTCTTAGCGCGGAGACTGAAGGTGGCCGAGGCCCCGCCCGAGGCCGGATGAGGGCCGCGTTCGTGGAGCCGCCCCTTCACTATTCATAACTTACAGTTGAAATCTTCCCCGAAATCGGTTATACTGTTTTGTAATAAAGTTGAAATATGGGGCATTGTCCCCTTTTTAAAAAGGAGCAAGCAATGGCACACACCGTTATGGTCACCGGCGCAGACGGCTTTATTGGCAGCCACCTGACCGAAGAACTCGTCAAGCGCGGCGAAAAGGTCCGCGCGTTCTGTCTGTACAATTCCTTTGGCTCGCTGGGCTGGATCGACACCCTGCCGCCGGAGATCCGCAGCGAAATCGACATCTTCATGGGCGACGTGCGCGACCCCAACGGCGTGCGCACCGCCATGCGCGGGCAGGAGCGCGTGTTCCATCTGGCCGCGCTCATCGCGATCCCCTTCTCCTACCACAGCCCGGACAGCTACGTGGACACCAACATCAAGGGCACTCTGAACGTGCTGAACGCCGCGCGTGAGCTGGACACCCAGCGCGTGCTCGTCACCTCCACCAGCGAGGTCTACGGTACGGCGCAGTACGTGCCCATCGACGAGAAGCACCCGTTCCAGGGCCAGAGCCCCTACTCTGCCACCAAGATCGGCGCGGACCGCCTGGCCGAGAGCTTCTACCGCAGCTTTGACCTGCCCGTCACCATCGTGCGCCCGTTCAACACCTACGGCCCGCGTCAGAGCGGACGCGCCATTATCCCGACCATCATCACCCAGCTGCTGGCCGGTCAGACCGAGATCAAGCTCGGCAGCCTGACCCCGACCCGCGACTTCAACTATGTCAAGGACACGGCCAACGGCTTTATGACGATTGCCGACTGCGACGCCGCGATTGGCCAGGAGCTGAACATTGCGACGGGCGTTGAGCATTCCATCGGTGATCTGGCCAACGAGCTGATCGCCCAGATCAACCCGAACGCCAAGATCGTCTGCGAGGCCGAGCGTCTGCGCCCCGAAAAGAGCGAGGTCAACCGCCTGCTGGGCGATTCCACCAAGCTGCGTGAGCTGACCGGCTGGGCGCCCCAGTACACCTTTGAGCAGGGCCTGGCTGCGACCATCGAGTTCCTGCGCGGCAACCTGGATCAGTACAAGGTCGGGCAGTATATTCTGTAACATCGCAGATTTCATGCACTGTAGGGGCCGGGTACGCCCGGCCCCCGACCTTTGCCAAGCCGGATATCTTGCGGCGCGGCGAACAGCCGGGCGAGGCATGCCTCGCCCCTACAGGAATCTGATTTTATGTCAAACGTTTCCAAAAAGAAGTTGTCCCTACCCACCGTGCAGCAGCCCGCCGCCCGGTGGGCTTTCGTGTTGGCGGTCTGTGCCTCGCTGGGCGTCGTCGTCAGCTACTACTGGCGCGTGTTCTATGGGCTGGACGCCCGCGGCGTATCTGCGGCGGGCGTGACCGGCCTTTGCGTGGGGCTGGCCGTGCTGGCCGGTGCAGCGGCGCTGGCGCTGCGGCGGGTCAGGGACTTTGCCAAAAAGGGCGCGGCGTGCATTCTGCTGTGCGGCGTGCTGTTTGCCTTTGCCAACCCGCCGATGCAGACCCCCGACGAGACCGACCATTATCTTCGCACCTACGCTATATCCATGGGCCGGTTCGATTTTGATGCCCAGCGCGGCTACCCCGAGGACGTGGACGAGCTTGTTGCGGCGTTCCCCGGCGCGTGGGTCAACGCGCACACCTCGGCAGGGCTGGGCACCGACCCCGACACCCACGCCGAGCAGCCGTTCAACTCCGCCGGGTACGCGCTGAAGCAGTACGGCAAGGATGGCCGGGTGGAGAGCATCCGGGACAGTTTTGAACAGTATCTTACCTGGTTGTATAGGGACTCTGTGCCACAGCGCGTGACCGAGCCGGTCAGCTTTCTGATTTTGCCGTTTTTGCCCGGCGCGCTGGGCATGGCACTGGCGCGGCTGTTTGGGCTTGGCGCACTGGGCTGCCTGTACGGCGGGCGGCTCGTGAACCTGCTGGCCTACACGGCGCTGTGCTATGCAGCGCTGCGCAGTGCGCACAAATGCAGACCTGCGTTTTTGTGCATTATGATTATGCCGATGTCGCTCTACATGGGTGCGTCGCTGAGCTACGACGCGACGCTTTTGGGCTGCTATTACCTCATGCTGGCCCTGCTGACGCGGGACGAGTGGAACGATAAGACGGCGCTTTTTTATGCGCTGGCCTGCGTGTTCGCCAACGGCACCAAGCCGTATATCAATCTGCTGTGGGTCGTGCTGCCGCTGATTTTACGGAAATCCGAGTGGAAGGCGCGTTTCAACCGCACCGTGTACGCCGTACTGACCGCTGCGGGCGCACTGGCGCTGACCCTCGGTGTGGAGCAGTACGGCACGATTTTGCGCCACAACTACGGCGCGATTGCCCGCCAGGGCGGCACCACCGTGAACGGCGGTGCGCAGCTGCTGTTTGTTTTGAAAAATCCGCTGCGTTACATCGCGGTTTTGCTGGGCACACTGTATGAGAACGACGGGTTCCTCGGCCAGCTGGGGCTGTTCGGCTGGAAGGATATGCCGATTGCGTTTATCAGCATCACCGCACCGCCGGTGCTGCTGGCGGCGGCGATGCTCTGCACCGCGCAGACCGACACGCTGGGCCGACGCCGCATGGGCTGGCTGGGCGCATTCGGCCTGGTCTACGCCGTGGGCGCGATGACCGCCATGTACATCACCTACACGCCGGTGGGCATGGTGCGCATCGTCGGCTTGCAGACGCGGTATTTCCTGCCGGTCTGGCTGCTGCTGGTGCTGGCCGCGGCGGCTGTGCTGCGGCGGGTGCTGGCCCCGCGGCTGACCGCGGCCAAGGGCGAAGCGCTGGCGGTAACGCTGTGCGGCTGGTATGCTTTTGCCGGGGCCGTGCTTTTGTTCCAGCATTACTTTGTGGGACCGGTGTATACGATTTATAAGTAAAGAAAAGGCTTCTCCCCTCGGGGGAGAAGCTGTCACCGAAGGTGACTGATGAGGGGCGGGTGTGCTCCGGCACGCCGTTCACGGGCAATTATGGCAAGGCCGCCCCTCATCCGGCCCTACGGGCCACCTTCCCCCCACGGGGGAAGGCTTACCACAACATGAAAGGAGGCTCACGCCCATGCTGCATCTACTCTACGCCCTTGCGCTGCTGCTTCTGCTCTGCGGGGCCTGTGCGATTCTGGCGGAGCGGTTTACTCTCTCCCCCGCCTTGCTGCCGCTGCCGGTATTGAGCGGCGCGGTGGTCGTGCTGTATCTCTGCGGGGTCGCGGGTTTTCTGCGCGTTGGCGCTGTGGCTGTACTGCTGGCGCTGGCCGCCGTGTGGGTCGTCGGGCTTGTGCAATACCGCCCCGCCGGGGTGGCCGCTGCCTGGAAAAGAGCGGCCTCCGCCCCCGGTTTCACGCTGTTTTTAGGCGGTGCTGCGTTTATCTGGCTGCTGTTCTGTGTACAGCAGCCGATGTTTACCCAGTGGGATGAGTTCACGGCGTGGGGCCTGGCCCCCAAGATGGTCGTGGAGCGCGGCGCATTCTATGTGGCCGACCCGGTCAACCTGAAGGCATCCTTCACCTACCCGGCAACGAGTCTGATCACATTTTTGTTCCAGCCCTTCGGCCCTTGGGCCGAGTGGGCCTGTCTGGCCGCCATTGACACGCTGGCGCTGGCCTGTCTGGCCGCTGCGTCCGCCCTGCCGCGGGAGCGCTGGGCGGGCGGCGTGCTCGTGTTCGCGGCGGGGTTCCTGCTGCCGTTTTTCTTCTCGGCCACGCCTACGGGCAGCTACGCAGCGCAGTACGTCAACGCCATGGCTGACCTGCCGCTGGCGATGCTGTTCGGCGGCACGCTCTGCCTGTATTTCGCGGTGGGACGCCGCAAAATCGCCTACTGGCTTGTTGTGCTGCCGCTGGCCGTGCTGACGCTGACCAAGGACATCTGCTTTGCCTACGGGCTGATCGCGGCATTCCTGATCGGGCTGGATCTGTGGCTGGCCGCAGACGAGCCCTGCAGAAAGGCGTTCCCCAAGGCTCTGCTCCGGGCGGGCGCACTGGCTGTTATCGTGCTGGCGGCGTTTTCAAGCTGGGGCCGCTACACGGCGGCTGTCACCCCCACGGCGGACACCGCCGCGAGCGTCGGCAGTGAGGGCCTGAGCTACGGCGCGGTATTGGTCGGCGGCGTAAAGCAGCTGCTGGGCATGGGCCGCACCGAGAAGTTCGCGCAGATCATGGCCGCCATGGGCAGCGCGTTCTTTACGCGGCGCATCTGCCTTTTGGGCGGCGGCATCATGGCTGTGGCTGCCATTACGATGGTCGCCGCCGCGGCATGGCTGGCCGCCGACAGGAGCGCACCGCGCCGCCGCGTACTGGCCGCGCATCTGGGGTTTGCGTTCTGCTTTGCGGCGCTGTATCTGTTCCATCTGATTCTGTACAACTACAACTTTTCCGACCTGGAGGGACTGGCGCTCAAGGACTATGACCGCTATCTGGCCCCCTACTATCAGGCGTGGATGCTGGCGATGCTCTGCCTGCTGGCGCGCGGTGCGCGGGAGCGGCTGGCGCAGCTGGCGACGGGCGGCGCGGCGGCGGTGATTTTTGCCGTATTCTGTTGGCGCGGTGTGCCCGCAGCGGGCTTCTGGTCCGGTGCCGACAGCCTGTACACGCTGCGCGCCGACGTGCAGAGCCGCGCCGACACAATGAACACCGTGCTGGGCTGGCCGGACCGCGTGCTGGTCATCAGCCAGGGCGACGACGCCACGCGATGGTATTATTATCGGTACGAGCTGACCGCGCAGGTCGTGAACGGCTTTGGCGGCTTCTATGGCCGCCTGGGCGAGACGCAGGACCGCTGGGACAGCGACTTTATGAATCTGGTCGAGAGCGAAAACTGGACGCTCTACGACTACAAGGCCGTCTGCGTGCCGGACACGCTGGTCGCCTACATGGCCGAGAAGGACTGCGATTATATCCTGATCGACCGCGCGGACGACTATCTGCAGCGGGAGTTCAGCCCCCTGTTTGAGGGCGGGCTGACCAACGACATGCCCGCAACGCTCTATCATTTTGAGGGCGCGGACGCGGCAGTGCCGTTCACGCTGGCAGCTGTGGCAGAAAGCGGGGTGGAGTAAATGCGTAAACCGCTTTTGAAGGCGCGGCAGCTGCTTTTGCTGGCGTATCTGCTGGCGGCGGTACTCTGGGTGGTGCGGTGTCTCGTCGGCTGCGGCGTCATGCTGAACTACAAGCTGCAGGGCAAAATGCCCCAGGCGCATGTGGACGCCGCCGAACTGGTGACCGAGAGCTTTGCGCCCTATTCGTCCAACGAATGGTGGACGCCGCCGGACGACGACCCGGCGTGGTATCTTTCCACCGACAGCGACCCGCATATTTACTGGCAGGGCCAGGGGTACATCGAGACCGCCGTGCTGGACGCGGCGCACCGACTGCCCCCGGGCGGCGTGGCGCTGTACTATTTGAAGCCCGGCCAGACCGACTACACCGAGGCGCAGAAGGTCTACGCCAAGGTCACGGCCCCCGGCGTCTACACGTTTGATTTGGGCGGGCAGTGGGTCACGGGGCTGCGCATTGACCCGGACAGCGTGGGCGGCGTGCCGACGCTGTTTACCGGCATTGATCTGAACCCCCTGCGCCCATGGTACACCCGCTTTGTCCCGACGGCAGGCTGGTGGCTGGTGCTGGCGTTTGTGCCGGCAGTGGCGGCGGCGATGGCGAGCGCGGTTTGTTCCTTCTTTATAAAGAAGGATTCGTAGGGGAGGGATTTATCCCTCCCGGGGTGTGTGCGCTGGCGGAGACCTCCCCGGAGGGGTCAAGACCCCTCCCTACGGACTAATGTTTACGGGTGCCCTGTAGGGAGCGGTCTTGACCGCTCCGTGCCCGTGTGCGGCAATGGAAAACTTCACGGGAGGGATGAATCCCTCCCCTACTATTTCCCCGTAAAGGAGCTGACCCTATGGAACTACTCTGCGTACTGGCGGCGGTGGCGGCGCTGTTCTGCGGCTGCGCGGTGCTGACGCTGAAATGCCGCGTCCCGGCATCCGTCGCACCACTGACGGCACTGTCCGCCATCGTCGCGGTGCTGACACTGGCCGCAATGGCAGGCGTTCTCTACCCCGCCGCGTGGCTGCTGTATCTTCTCTGTCTGGCGGGCGGCGTCTGGGTCGCGGCGTCCTGCAGGGGCAGCACCGGCGCGGCGCAGCGCCTTTTCACCCCGGGCAGCGTGCTGTTCTGGGGCATGGCGCTGGCGTTCACGGTCTACTTTTTCGTGCGGCAGCCTATGGCGACGGACTTTGACGAGCTGAGCCTGTGGGCAACGGCGGTCAAGATCACGAAGGTCAACGACAGCCTGTACGCCACCGCCAAGCTGGGCACGCCTTGGGCCGCGACCCAGAACCCCGGCCTGCCGCTGCTGGCGTATTTCTTCCAGTTTTTCGGTGATTATGCAGATTGGAAAATTTACGTCGGTTATGACATTTTGTATTTTTCCGTGTTTGCCGCCGTTGTGGGGGCTGTCCCGCGGGAAAAATGGCGCGTGGCCGTGCCGATGGCCGCCGTGCTGTGGTGCGTGCCGTTCTTCTTCACGAACTACAACCACACGATCTACCTGACGACCACCTACATGACCAGCTACGGCGACGTGCCTGCGGGGCTGGTGTTCGGCGGGGCGGTGGCCGCGTGGCTGGCGCTGCGCCAAAATTCAGCCCCCAAGTGGGCCGTGCTGCCGATTCTGGCGCTGTCCGCGAACATCAAGGCCAACACATTTGTATTGGCGCTGGTGGCGGCGGGGCTGGTGGCTGTGGACGAGTGGCTGTTTGCCGACGACGGCGATTTCAAGGCCGGTCTGCTCCCCCGCACCGGGTTCAGTGTTGCCTGCTTTGCCGCGCCGATGGCAATTTACTATCTGTGGAATGTGCGCTATGTCGGCTGGCTCGTCAGCCGCAGCGCCAGTGATTCCGGCGTCGGCGAGACGAGCGCCCCGCTGTCCGCCGTCGTGGTCAACGGCATTAAAATTCTGCTGGGACAGCCGGTGGAGGGCTTTTACGCCGAGCGCGAGGCCCAGTTCCGCACTGCGATGGCCGACATGGGCCACCAGTTCTGGACGAGTGACGGCAAGCTGAGCATGATCGGGCAGGGCCGCAATGTGGTCGCGCTGATTGCCATCGTGTTTGCCGTGGCGATCCTGGCTGCGGCGTCGCGGCGGCTCAAGGCGCGCATTGCGGTCATCGGCGTGCTGTCCGGCGTCTGCTTTTTGGGCTACAACCTCATGCTGGCGCTGAGCTACGGCTTTATCTTTGTGCCGTTCCAAGCTGAACAGCTGGTTGACTATAACCGCTACATTTACAGCTACTACATCGGCTGGTTCATCCTTGCTCTGGGGTGTCTGTCGGTGGCGCTGCTGCCGCAGATCACAGTCAAGGGCGGGGCCGACGGCCCGACAGCGGTTTTTGCTGCGACCCGCCACCAGCCGCGCCTTGCGTTTGAGCTGTTTGTGCTGGTGCTGGCCTGCGGAATGCTGTTCCGCCAGGGCCAGCTGATTTTGCCGCAGCTGAGCGTGCTGGGCTTTGCCGACAGCGAGTTCACGGACCGCCGCGCCGAGCGCGCCGAGGCCGAGCTGGTGTGCAGCTACCTCGCCCCCGATGACCGCGTCTTTTATGTCGGGCAGGGCGACAACGGCGAGGGCTGGTTCAGCGCCGTGTTTGACTTCTACCCGATTCTGGTAGACTATTCCGGCACCGTTACCACCGACCCCGACACCGGCGAGACGAAGATGATCGGCGGCGGCGGCGAGCTGGGTCTGCCGGAGCTGCAGCCCGCCGAGGGTGTGAAAAACACCTATTACCACGGCTTTACGGCGCAGGAGCTGGACGACATCGTGCGCGGCAACGGCTGCACGGTGCTGTACATCCAGACGCTGGACGATATTTTTGTGCAGAGCTACGCCGATTTGTTTACCGACAAGCTGGCGGCGGCGCAGAGCGGCGAGACGCTTTTGTACCGCGTGACTGATGCGGGCTTTGCCCCGATGCCGATGGAGGTGAGCGCGCAGTGAAGGCTTTGAAAAACTGGTTCTCCCGCCGCGGCGCGCTGCCGCTGACGGCGTATCTGCTGGCGCTGGCCGTCTGGCTGGTGCTGGGCGCGGTACACTTTGGCAGTGACGCCGCCGCCCGGGCGCAGGGCCGTCTGGCCGAGGAGACGATGGCCGTGACCGACTGGCAGCTGGTGGGCCTTGTGCAGGGCGCGGACGGCACGCTGACGACACAGGACGGCGACCCGCAGATGATTTTGGAGGACGTGGGCAGCCGCGTGGTGCGCACGATTTCTTATACCGCAGAATTTGACGGTGAGGCGCGGGAAATGTGCCTGTACTACACGACAAAGGTCGGCGAGGATTACTCTGCGGACCGCCGGGTGTTCCCGCAGAGTCTGGGAAGCGGGCAGTACGTCTACACGCTGCCGCGCACGAGTCTGGCCGCACTGCGGCTTGACCCCTGCAGCCCCGAGGAAAACAAGACCGTGACGCTGACAATGAGCGACATCACGCTGAACGCCGCCGACACTCTGCCCGCTGTATGGCAGTATTTTGTGCCGACGTGGTATCAGGCGTTTTGTCTGGTGCTCTACCCCGCACTGGCCGCCGCAGCGGTGAGCATGGTCGGGGCCGTGGTTACGGAGAGAAAGAGAAAATGATTTTGGGGTCAGGCGGATGCTTCACGCAGGTGGAGCACCTGCCTTTTTATGTCGCGGCCCGCAGCCTTGCGCGTCTGCCTTTGAACGGTGTGCCTGCCGCAAGGCTGCGGGCCGGGCATGCCCGGCCCCTACGTTCTACGCGGGGGAGCGATTTACCCCTCCCCGGGGTGTTTTCCGGTGCCACCGGCGGGCACGGAGCGGTCAAGACCGCTCCCTACAAACCACCCGCTATCGCTGCATCGCAGGGAGGGATGACAGACTGTCGAAAAAGGTGTGCTCACCCCTTGGCCCCCTCTGCGAGGGGGCTCCGCCCGCAGGCGGTGGGGGAGAGAACTGTACGGCTGCCCGAAATATTTCGGGCTATGGCAAGGTTCTCTCCCTCCGCCCCTTCGGGGCACCTCCCTCGCAGAGGGAGGTTTTTCGGCATGCTGGCCCCCTTTGACAAGGGAGGCTTTTTCTTTTTGGCACATTTTTTCATCTTTTTTGCTTTTTTGGAATATTTTTCGATTGTTTTGCACAAATTGGTTGTTTTTCCGGTTCCCATTATACTATAATGATAAAGTATTGGAGAATGTACATTTTTGCCGCGCGTTTGCTCCGCTTGTAATTATAGGTGAAGTCATGAGTGATAAAGAGAAAATCCTGATTGCGGACGACTCCGCGATGAACCGCGCCATCCTGACGGAGATGCTGGGTGACGGTTATGAGTTGCTGGAGGCGGAAAACGGCAGACAGGCTGTGGCCATTTTGCAGTCCGCGACGGACATCGACCTGCTTTTGCTCGATATTATGATGCCCGAGATGGACGGCTTTGAAGTGCTGGCCATGATGAACAAATACCACTGGATCGACGAAGTCCCCGTCATCATGATTTCGGCGGAGAATGCGTCCAGCTACGTCGAGCGTGCCTATGATCTGGGCGCTACCGACTATATCAGCCGCCCGTTTGACATGGCCGTCGTGCGCCGCCGCGTCATCAATACCCTGATGCTTTACGCCAAACAGAAGCGGCTGGTCCGCCTTGTGGCCGAGCAGGTCTATGAAAAAGAGAAAAGCAACTCCACGATGATCAACATACTGAGCCATATTGTGGAGTTCCGCAACGGGGGAGAGCGGTATGCACGTGCTGCATATCCAGACAGCCACCGATATTCTGCTGCACACGCTTGTGCAGAAAACCGACAAATACCACCTGACCGCCACGGATATTTCGCTCATCAGCACTGCTTCGGCGCTGCATGACATCGGCAAGATCAACATTCCCGAATCCATCCTGAACAAGCCCGGCAGGCTGACGAAGGAAGAATTCGAGGTCATGAAAACCCACACCACAATTGGTTCGGAGATTCTGGAAAAGCTGCCGTTCCGGCAGGAGTCCGACCTTGTCAAGACGGCCTACGCTATATGCCGCTGGCATCATGAGCGCTGGGACGGGCACGGCTACCCGGACGGGCTTACAGGTGAGCAGATCCCCATCGCCGCGCAGGTCGTGTCTATGGCCGATGTATACGACGCATTGACAAGCGAGCGCTGCTACAAAAAAGCGTTCGACCACGACACCGCGGTGAAGATGATCCTGAACGGGGAGTGCGGGCAGTTCAACCCGCTGCTGCTGGAATGCCTGACCGAGTGCGGCGCGCAGCTGCATGCCGAGCTGAGCATTGCTTCGGGTACCGGCAACCAGCTGCACCGTCTGGCAGATGCACAGCATATTTCCGATGCCCTCCTGCGGGAGAACGCACTGCCCGGGCAGGAGCATATAGCGCAGTCGCTGTCCCGCCTGCAGCAGAAGGGGCGGTTCTTTAACCAGAGCGTCCGCTGCATACAGTTTGACTATGACGAGCCCACCGGTCATCTTTCCTTCTCGGCGTGGGCGGCGGAGCACATGGGCGTGCCCAAAGATCTGCACCTGCCCGATGAAATCGAGGAAACCGGGTTCGCCCCTGCGGACATTGCGCGCATCCAGAAGGCGCTGCGCGCCACCAGCACGGAACACCCTTACACTGAGCTTTCGATGCTGCTGTCCGTTGACGGCGAGCTTCGCTGGCATCACGTGCGCCTGTGCTCCCTGTGGAGCGATGACAGCGTACCCGCGTATATCGGCGCTGCCGGGCAGGCCGACCCTGCAGAGCAGTTTTTTGACTACCATCATGACCTCTACCATGATGTCCTGACCAACGCCTATAACCGCCGCTTCTTTGAGAAGCAGCTGCGGAAGCTCATGGAAGTGGATGCCATAGCCATGCTGGACCTTGACCAGTTCAAGCAGATCAATGACGTCTACGGCCATCAGGCCGGCGACGACGCGCTGCGCATTCTGGTGAATGCGGTAACGGCCTGCGTGCGCAACCGCAACGATGCACTGGTGCGGTACGGCGGCGATGAGTTTTTGCTGATTTTCCCGCATATCCCGGAGCATGTCTTTATAAAGCGGCTTGAGCAGATCCGCGCGACGGTGCAGGCGCTGCACATGATCGAATACCCCGACCTGCATCTGACGGTCAGCATCGGCGGTGTGTACGGCGCCTGTACCCTTGACCCCGGCATCCGTCAGGCGGACAAGCTGCTGTATCAGGCCAAGGAGAGCCGGAACAAATGTATCACCGCAGCATTTTCCGCAGAAGAAGCAGAAGAACCAAAGCCAAATCAGGAATCCGATAAATTGTAAGAAAGAAGAAGGTCCCCTATGACATTGCAGGAATTCTATGACCGCATCGGCGGCGATTACAAGGCAACCATCAGCCGGCTTCCTAGCGAGGCACTCATCAAAAAGTTTGTGCTGAAATACCCCGGCGACCCCAGCTTCAACCAGCTGAAGGACGCGCTGGCCGCCCAGGACTGGGAGCTGGCCTTCCGCGCCAGCCACACGCTGAAGGGCGTGGCCCAGAACCTTGGCATGGACCGCCTGTATAAGACCGCCGCCACGCTCTGCGACGCAGTCCGCGGCCCGAAGCCGCTGGAGGATGCCAGCCTCTGGCCGCCGGTGGTGGCCGCGCATGAGGAAGTGCTGGCCGCGATCCGGGAGCTGTAAAAACATCCGAGATGATGCCCGCGGCGGACGGCACCGAAGCTGCCCGGGCCATGCCTGCAAAATATACGTGCGGTGCCGCGGGCCCTGCATCCCTGCCCGGCTGCCGCGCTAAAAAGACCGGAGCTGTTTTCGATGAATAAGAAGGAGAATCCCGGCGTAAGCAGACGCGGGGCAGCCATGCTGCTGTTGTTCAGCCTGGCTGTCAGCGTTCTGCTTGGCTTTGCCATGCCCGTGCACGCCGCGGACGGTGGCCGGACCACCCTGCGCACCCTGCGCGTCGGCTTCTACCCCTACACCGGCTACATGGCCACCGCTGCAGACGGCAGCCGCAGCGGCTACGCCTATGAGCTGCTGCAGGACATTGCCCAGCATGAGAACGTAACCTTTGCATACTCCTGCCTGGACGGCAACACCCAACAGGCCATGCAGCAGCTGGCTGCCGGGCAGATCGACCTGATCCCGGTGCTGCGAAGGACCGCGGAGCGCGACGAGCAGTTTGCCTTTTCCGCCGAGCCCATCGGCACGGTGGCGACGATGCTGACCGTCAAAGCCGGCAACCGCAGCATTGTGGCCGGCGACTACGACACCTTCGACGGCATAACTGTCGGCATGAGCCGCAGCGGCAATGGCCGCAATGAGAGCTTTCGAGCCTACGCCGAGGAGCACGGTTTCCGCTACACCCCGGTGTACTATGACACCGACGAGGAGCTGTCCAGTGCATTGCGCAACGGGGAGATCACCGCCGCAGTCTCCAACCGGCTGCGCGAGACGAAGAACGAATGGATCATTGACACCTTCGACGAGCAGAGCATTTACATGGCCATGCGCAAGGATGACACCGTCACCCGGCAGCTGGTCAACGATGCCATCAGCAAAATCAACCGCAACGACCCCAGCTGGCGCACGACACTCTTCAACAAATACTACACCGGCAGCCATACCAGCAGCAAAATTTACCTGACCGACGCCGAGGAAAACTATGTCATCGCCTGCAATGCCGCAGACACGGTGTTCACGGTGCTTGTCAACCCGGACCGCTACCCTTACTCCTACATGACGCAGGACGGCGTGCCCACCGGCATCATGGTGGATATTTTCCAAAAGGCAGCAGGCCGGGCGCGGCTGCGCTACAAATTCCTGAAGCCCGCGGACCGCAGCGAGCACAAGGCCATGCTGGCGGACGGGCAGGCGGATTTTGTCATCGACCTGACCGACGACATGTCCCAGGCGGAGAACTACGGCTACAAGCTGACCGACAGCTATCTGTCGGCGGAGTTTTCCTGGGTGCTGCTGCGCCGCCACAACGGCGCGCTGAACAATGTCGCTGTCGCATACGATTTTTCTCCCTCCTCGCTGGAAATGCCCGGCCTGGGCGACACGGCTCATGTAGAATACCTGGATTCTTTTGATGACTGCCTGGCTGCCGTGCGCGCCGGGACTGTCGATGCCTACTATACCTACACCTACCAGGCCGAGCGCACGGTCTTTGACGACACGCGCAACGAGCTGCGCTCGATGCTGAGCGGCGAGCAGCGTAATTTCTGCATCGGCGTCCGGCAGGACTACGATGTGCTGCTGCGCACTGTGCTGAACAAGAGCATCGACAGCCTGACCCGCGCCGAGATCAGCACCATCACCAACACCTACGTCAACCTGGGGCAGCAGCCGTTCTCTCTGACGCGGCTTGCCTATCAGTACCCGGCCATTATCGTGCTGACCTGCCTGTGCGTTCTGGTTACCGCGGTCTGCATCGCACTGGTCATCCGCGCCCAACGGTTCCGCGCCGAGACCGAAAAAGCCCTGCGCAAGGCCGAGGAGGCCAGCGTCGCCAAGACGGAGTTCCTGTCCAACATGTCCCACGACATCCGCACGCCCATCAACGGCATTATGGGTATGCTGGACATTGCCGAGGACAACTTTGACAACAAGGCCCGCGTGCGGGACTGCATGACCAAGATGCGCGGTGCGGCGTCCCACCTACTCTCCCTCATCAACGACGTGCTGGACATGACCAAAATCGAATCCGGCAATATGCAGATGCTGGACACATCGTTTGATCTGCGGGCGCTGCTGGATTCCTGCTGCTCCATCGTGGAGGGCCAGATCGTGGACCGGCACATGACCTTCACAAAGCAGATCGGCCCGTTCTGGCACCCGTACCTGATCGGCAGTGAGCTGCACATCCGGCAGGTGCTTATCAACATTCTTTCCAACGCCGTCAAGTACACGCCCGACGGCGGCGAGATCAACTTCCGCGCCAAGGAAACGCTGTTTGAAGAAGGTCTTGTCCACCTGCGGATGGAGATCAAGGACAACGGCATCGGTATGAGCGAGGAATTCCTGCAGCATATTTTTGAGCCGTTCACGCAGGAGCAGCGCTCGAGCCGCACCCACTACAAGGGCACGGGTCTGGGCATGGCCATCACAAAGAAGCTCGTTGACCAGATGCACGGCTCGCTCGATGTCGAGAGTGAGCCCGGCAAGGGTTCGACCTTCATTGTGCGGCTGTCGCTGCCCTTGGGCACACCGCCCAAGGCCGAGCCGTCCGTGGTCGTGCGGCATGCCGCATCGGCAGCCGCGTCCGGCAGCAGTTGGGGCGATGCCCCCGCCGCGGGGGCAGAGACTGCCGCGGCTGCCCCCGCGGCAGAGGAAACGGTGCTGCCGCTGGCCGGGCTGCACCTGCTGCTGGCCGAGGATAACGAGCTGAACAGCGAGATCGCCACGACCCTGCTGGAGGAGCAGGGTGCCAGCATCACCGCCGTTGAGAACGGCAGACTGGCGCTGGAGGCCATCCAGAACGCTGCGCCGCGCACCTATGACGCGATTCTGATGGACGTCATGATGCCCGAGATGAACGGCCTGGAGGCTACCCGGTGCATCCGGGCGTTTGAGGGCAAGGGGCCCGGCGAGGGCACGCCCATCATCGCCATGACGGCCAATGTCTTTGCCGACGACGTGAAGGCCTGCCTGGACGCGGGCATGAACAGCCACGTGGGCAAGCCGCTGGACATGAAGGTGCTGATCGGCGAGATCCTGAAGTACACGGACGCTCGCTGAAGAATCCAAAGTAAAACCCACTTTTTGCAAATTTAATAAAGAAAATATGCCCGCCATATTGCAAAAGCTGTTTTTTCCGATGTATAATGGAAAGGATAATTTTTTGGGATATGGCGGGCGCTGTTGTTTGGCATCCGCCGACATGGAGGGTGAATTATGGCAACGAAGTATATTTTTGTGACCGGCGGCGTTGTGTCAGGCCTGGGCAAGGGCATCACAGCGGCCAGCCTGGGGCGTCTGCTCAAGACCCGCGGACTGAAGGTGGCCAGCCAGAAGCTGGACCCCTACATCAACGTTGACCCGGGCACGATGAGCCCGCTGCAGCACGGCGAGGTGTTCGTGACCGACGACGGCACCGAGACAGACCTCGACCTCGGCCATTATGAGCGCTTCATCGACGAAAATCTGAACAAATACTCGAACCTGACCACCGGCAAGGTCTACTGGAACGTCCTGAACAAGGAGCGTCAGGGCGCTTATCTGGGCCAGACCGTGCAGATCATCCCCCACATCACCAACGAGATCAAGAGCTACATCTATAATCTGGCCAAGAGCACCGAGGCGGACGTCGTCATCACCGAGATCGGCGGCACCACCGGCGACATCGAGAGCCAACCCTTCCTGGAGGCCATCCGTCAGGTCGGTCTGGAGCAGGGCCCCGAGAACTGCTGCTATATCCATGTCGTACTGGTTCCCTACATCTCCGGCTCCGACGAATACAAGTCCAAGCCCGCGCAGCACTCCTGCAAGGAGCTGCAGGGCATGGGCATTGCGCCGAACATCATCGTCCTGCGCGCCGACGGCCCTGTAGGCAACGACATCAAGCGCAAGATCAGTATGTTCTGCAACGTGCGCCCCGACTGCGTCATTGAAAACCTGACGATGCCGAGCCTGTACGAGTGCCCGCTGATGCTGGAATCCGCCGGTCTGACGAACGTCGTGGCCCGCCAGCTGCACCTGCAGACCCCGCCGAGCGATCTGACCGAGTGGAAGGCGCTCATCAGCCGCATTGCGACCCGCAGCAAGACCTGCAAGATTGCGCTGGTCGGCAAGTATGTCAAGCTGCACGACGCTTATTTGAGCGTCATGGAGAGCCTGTACCACGCGGGCTTTGAGAACGAGAGCAAGGTCGAGATCAAGTGGGTCGACAGTGAGCATCTCGTCGACCAGGACTGCTGCACCGACGAGCTGGGCGACGTGGACGGCATCATTGTGCCGGGCGGCTTTGGTGACCGCGGCATCGAGGGCATGATCCAGGCTGCGCAGTACGCGCGTGAGAACCACGTGCCCTATTTCGGCATCTGCCTGGGCATGCAGATCATGGTCATGGAGTACGCCCGCAACGTGCTGGGCTACGCCGACGCCAACTCCAGCGAATTTACGCCCGAGGGCCAGCACAACGTCATTGACCTGATGCCGGACCAGCAGGGCGTTGAGACGAAGGGCGGCACGATGCGTCTGGGCAAGTACCCCTGCGTCATCACGCCGGGCACGAAGATGGCCGACTGCTACGGCACGACGGAGATCGACGAGCGCCACCGCCACCGCTATGAGTTCAACAACGAGTTCCGCGCCGAGTTCGAGGAGAAGGGTCTGGTCATCGCCGGTACCAGCCCGGACGGACGCCTTGTGGAGGCTGTGGAGATCCCGGGCCGCGATTTCCATCTGGGCGCGCAGTTCCACCCCGAGTTCAAGAGCCGCCCGAACCGTGCGCACCCCCTGTTCAAGAGCTTCATCGCCGCCGCGCTGAAGTTCCAGAGCGAGCACACCCCGACCGGCCATCCCGCGGTACTGGGAGAGTAAAATACAGTATAAGCCGAGGAACTCGTCCCTTAGTGACGGGCTCCTTTTTGCGGCCCTTACCGCTCCGCCATTTGTTTGTTTACAACTCTTTCACATCTGTAACGCATTATTCCCGCGCGGCCATTCGTATTAGTATACAGAAGGCGGCATAGACAAAATCTCCACAATATCCTGTCGAAAATGCAGCTGCGAATTGTGCAGATTGTCGCTTGTTTTGTGCGCCGCGTGCGGCGTATAATAGTACATCATCGAAAGGGTGTAAATGTATGCGTAACTGGTGTTCGCGCCATCCTGTCTGGTTCATGGCGCTCTATGCTTTGTTTTACTTATCGTTTTTTGCGCTGCTGGAGCGCACAATCCAGACACCGGATCTGTGGGTACACTGCCAGCTGGACGATTTGATCCCGTTCTGCAAATATGCCATTGTACCGTATATTTTGTGGTTTCCGTGGATTCCGTTTACGCTGTTTTATCTGCTGTATAAGGCCCCGCGGGAGGATTTCTGGCGGCTGTGCATTCCGCTGTTCACCGGCATGACGATGACGCTTCTGTTCTATGCCATTGTGCCTAACGGCCTAGCCCTGCGCCCGAAATACGTGCCGGGCACCGACATTTTTGCGCAGCTTGTGCGGATGATCTACCGCAGCGACACGCCAATGAATGTCTGCCCGTCCATCCATGTGTTCAACTCGGTCACGCTGATGCTGGCGTACTACCGCAGTGCAATCTTTGATGCCCCGCGCCGCCGCTGGATGCGCCCCGCCGCCATGGTGCTGTGTGTGTCGATCTCGCTGTCCACGATACTGCTCAAGCAGCACAGTGTCATTGACGTGGTGTTTGGCCTGCTGCTGGCGCTGTTGCTGGATCAAACCGCCACCGTTTTGCAGAGAAGCCCGGTGCAGCACCGCGAGCGCCGCGTGCCGGAGAGGCTGTAAACAAGAGTACGGGTGTTCTTTCTTTGCAAAGAAAGAACCAAAGAAATTCCAAATGCCCAAATAAAAAACGTCCTGTCTGCGCAATGTTGCAGGCAGGACGTTTTTAGTTACAGCGCATATACAAGGATGCCGACCAAAATCATCGCCAGTGCGGCGAGCTTTTTGGGGCTCATCTTCTCGTGGAAGATCGTAACGCCGAAAATCGTGACGTAAATATAGCCTGTTGCTTCCAGTACAGGCCCGACGTTGAGCGGTACGCCCTTGTAGGCCAGCATCGTTAAGAGCGTGCAGCCCACAAAGAGGGCATAGCCTAAAATCACCCGCCAGTCGGTGTACTCCGCCAAGACCGACTTGTGCTCCCGCAGCGCGGCCTTCTTCAAAAGCACCTGCGAGACCGCGGAGAGGAACGTGCTGCACAGATACAGCAGCACATAGGGCAGCTGTGCCTGACTCATTCGCCGCCCTCCCCCTCATTGTCGGCCCGTACAAAAAGCACGATGCCGCATATAATGATGACCGCACCGATGACCCGGCGCGGCGTGACGGCCTCACCAAAAACGGCCAGACCCAGCAGAATGCCCCACACCACGGTGACGGCCTTGTTCGCGTAGGCCGTCGTCAGCGGCAGATGCTTGATGACCTGCTGCCAGCCCACCGCATAGGTGACAAGCGCCAACAGCATCAGGCCGTACAGCACGATAAACGCCGCGCTCAAAAACGGCTGCTGCGCGGCCAGCTTGCTGCACACGCTGCTGCCCGCATAGATGCCCAGGATCACATGCAGCAGCAGGAACCATTTCGCCTGCTTCATGCGTCGTTCTCCTCATGCCGGATGACTTCGCGCTCGACGTACTGGGGCGCGGCGTTGGCGCACATGTAGATGCGGCCCACGTACTCGCCCATAATGCCCAGTACGACCAGGATCATGCCGCCGAGCAGCAGCAGCAGCGCCGTGGTGGACGCCCACCCGATGGGGGCCGCCGCGCGGGTAAAGTGGTCGATGATGATATAGATAAAGTAGAGAAAGCCCGCCATGGCAAACAGCGTGCCGATGTAGGTCGCAATGCGCAGCGGCTTGACGGAAAACGACGTAAAGCCGTTCATCCAGAGATTCAGCAGCTTGCTCAGCGTGTAGCCGCTGCGGCCCTCCTCACGGGCGCGGTGGTGCACCGGCACGTTGCAGATGCGCTTGGTGGAGCGCAGCACCAGCCCGATGACGTAGGGGTAGCAGTGCTCATAGCGCAGCATCTCGTCCACAATGAAGCGGCGCGCCGCAAAGTAGCTGTTGACGACGAGCTCCGGCGGCTTGCCCAGCATGATCTCGGTCATTTTGCTGTTGACCCAGCTGCCCAAGTTGCGCCAGCCGGCCTGACGCTTCGTGTCATAGCTGGCGTAGACGACGTCATAGCCCTCGTCAATTTTTGCCAGCAGCTTGCCAACCTCGTCCGCCGGGGTCTGGCCGTCGTCGTCGAGGCAGACGACGATGTCGCCGCTGCACTTGTGAAAGCCCGCCATCAGCGCCGCATGCTGGCCGAAGTTTTTCGCCAGGTCCACGCCCACGACATGGCTGTCCGCCGCCACAAGGCTGCGGATCGTGCCGAAGGTATCATCCGGCGAGCAGTCGTTCACCAGAATGACCTCGTAGTCATACTGCGGCAGGGTCTGCATGGTGGCGGCGATCTCCGCCACCACGCCTCCCACCGTATGCTGGGAGCGGTAGCACGGGATCACGTAAGATATTTTCTGCATAGCTGTGTACTTCCTTCTGCGCTCACGGGCGCTTATAGATCACCAGATCCTCAGTGGAGACGACCTGCTGCCAGTTCTCGGCCAGCAGACGGGCGGCAACGCGGGTGTCGTGGCCGCACATGACATAGCGGGAGGAAATCGGGTTTTCCTCGTCCCAGAGGTAGCTGTTTTTATCAAACTCAATGCCCATGCCGTCCGGCACGGCATAGAGATAGCCGTGGAACACCCCGTCGTCATAGGCGTAGGCCAGCGTGTGGTCCCAGGGGTCGGCCCCGGCATCCTGCACGCTGGCGGTCAGGGCGGCCTCGACGGTCTGCATCTGGGCGGCCATTTCGGCGTTTTTCTCGGGCAGGCTGCCGCGCTGGAAGTTCATCGGCAGCAGCAGGACGACGAGCACCGGCAGCCAGACGGCGGCGGGCGCGGCGTCCTCGACAACGACGGCCCCCAGCAGCAGGATGGCCAACAGCATCATGTGGCGCGGGTCGATGTTGTACATGAACAGCAGCACCAGCGCAATGACCGCGCTGCAAAACAGCGCACAGCCCTTGAGCACCAGCGGGCGGCCTTTGTGCTTATCCCAGACAAGGCAGGCCACCGTGACGAGCACAACGGCCAAAAACGTCACACAGCCGCCGCCGATGTAGGTCGTCTCACCGTGGAGTGTGGGCAGAATATCGTCCCGCCAGGCCGCGTGCAGCAGGGCCGCGGCGCGGGCGTACTCATAGCGGACCGCCGCCACGGGATGGAGCTGCAATAGCAGACGGATGCCGTCAAAGTCCATGCCGCCGTCACTGAAATAGGGCGCAGCGAGCTTGGCCATGGCGAACAGCGAAACCGCGAAACCGCCCGCCGCCGTGCCCAAACAGGCCGCGCGGCGGCGCTTATTCTGCCAGACCGCCGTGAGCGGGAACACCCAGAACAGCAGCGCGTAGGGGCGGAAGATCGTTTCCACCGCGCAGGCCGCGGCACAGGCAATCAACCAGCCAGTCTTGCCGCTGCGGTGCAAGGCCGCCGCCGTGCCGACGATGAGGAGCGCCAGCATGTAGTGCATGGCCTCCGACGCGCCGCTGACGCAGGAGCGAAGCGGCAGCATAATGCTGAACAGTGCGCCGCACAGCGCGATGCACTGCCAGTAATTCAGCTGCGCGCAGCGGGCAAACACCGCGATGCCCACGGCAATCAGCAGTAAATTACACCACAGCACGACGTTTACGCTGGCACCGAACAGCAGACCCGGCAGCGCGTAGGCCCAAATCAGCAGCGGGCCCCAGGTACCGTAGCGGCCAATATCCGCGGTAGATTCCTGATAGCCGAAGTACCCCTGCGGCCCGCCGTGGCTCAGCACGCTGACGACCTGGCGGTTATAGAGCGCCTCGTCGTTGTTCATCGTGGTGGGCAGCCAGACCTCGTTCAGCGGCGTGCGGTAGCACAAAAAGTAAAAGCCCGCAAGGAACACGATTGCCCCCAACGCGCAGAGCAGCGCATTGGGGGTCTTTTGCAGGCAGGTTCGGATTTTCTGCATCGGTTTTTTCACGTCAGTTCTCCGCCAGCTTGGCCATAAAGACGACGTCGCGGTAGGCTCCGTCCAGCAGCTCCATATCGCGGAAAACGCCCTCCTGCACAAAGCCGGCCTTTTCATAGCTGCGGCGGGCGGCAGCATTTTCGGCCAGCACGCGCAGACTGATGCGGTGCAGATGCAGCGTGTCAACGCCGAATTGTGTGAACAGGCGGGCCGTCTCGGTGCCAAGTCCCTTGCCGCGGGCGCTTTCCTCACCGATGAAGATGCCGTACTCGGCGCTGCGGTTGTGGTTGTCAATATCGCGGTAATAGACCGACCCGACGGGCTTGCCGTCGGCGTTGTCGAGGATGATATACTGCACGACCTGGCCGGTGGCGACCTTCGTCGCCAGCCAGCTGCGGTGCATCTCCGGCGTGAAGGTCTGGCGGAAGATAAAGTTCTGCACGACAGACGGCGTGTTGCGCCACTTGACGATAAGGTCCGTGTCGTCGGTGATGGGGCGCAGCGTGACCGCCGTGCCGGTCAGGACGGGGAGAGTGGGTGTGTTCATGGGTTTACCTCGTTGTTTTGGGCAGACGGCCCGGGCGGATATGGAATCCGCCCCTACGGTGCGGGGGGGCGATGCTTGCATAGACCCGGCAGGTGTACGGCAGACGGGCACTTGGGGCAAGGCTCTCTCCCCCACCCGCTGCGGCGGGAGCCCCCTCGCAGAGAGGGGGCCAAGAAAAATACGGCAGCGCACTACCGTTCGTACAGCACGCCCCTGTCGCTCTCGTACAGCACCGTCCAGCCGTCGGCTTGTAAGCGGGCGGCGGTGGGGGTGTCGGCGGCGGTCAGGACGTAGCGGGAATGAATCTCATGGGCCGGGTCGGTCAGGTAGGCGGCCTCGTCAAACTGGATGCCCATGCCGTCCGGCACGCCGTAGAGCAGGCCGCAGTGTACGGGGTCGCCAAAGGCGTAGGCCACGGTGCTGTCCCAGGGGTCGGCGCTCGTCACAGCGGACCGGCTCTCGGTCAGCGCGGCCTCGATTTGCTGCACCGCGGCGTCCCATTCGGCGCTGTAGCGCGGCATGGTGAAGCCGTCCGCCAGATTCAGCACGCCGAGCGCGGCCAGCACCAGCGCGGCGGCTGCCGTGCCCGCGGCGGGGCGGGCGTCCTCCACAAGGAGCGCCGCCAGCAACAGCACATCCAGTACAACCGTATGGCGGGAGCCCTCAACGGGGCGGTACATCAGCAGCAGCGCCAGAAAGACGATGACCGCAGCCACGGCGGCGCAGCCCTTCCAGAACACGGGCCGCCCGGCGCGGGCATCCACGATCAGGCAGACCAGCGTCACGCCCAGCAGCAGGAAAAACAGCAGGTACTGTCCCCCGCTGCGGTTTGCCAGCTGGTCGGCCAGCATTTCGGCCACGGTGCGCAGGGCGTCCAGCAGCTTGTGTGCCACGTCCCTGACGGCGGAGACCACCTGCCCGCGGGCCAGCTCCTGCAGCGGGCTTACATCGACATTGGTAAAGAAGTAGGGCGCGTAGAATTTGGACATCAGCACGAGCGTGCCGCCCAAGGAAACCGTCCCGCCCGCCACGCAGACAGCGATGCGGCGGCTGTCCTGCCGGCACAGCGCCAGCGGGAACAGCCAGAGCACGGCCTCATAGGGGCGCACGAGCGTGGCCACGGCGCACAGCACACACAGCCCCGCCCACGCGGCGCGGCTTTTGTCCCGCCGCGCCAGAATGCCGCAGCCCAGCACCGCCAGCATGAGCGCATAGTGCAGCGGCTCCTGCATGGCGGAGAACACATAGCGGATCGGCGCGTTCATGGCGGCCAGCGCCGCGGCAAAGGCCAGCTGGCGCTTCCAGCCAAGCCGCGCGGCCCGGGCGAAAAACGTCCAACCCAGCACGACGAACAGCAGGTTGCACCACAAAAAGGCATTCTGCCCACGCAAAAGCAGCCCCGGCAGCGCATAGACCAGAAAAACCGCCGGCCCCCACGCGGCGTAGGTGCCGACGGCGGCGTGCGACTCATTGAAGCCGAAGTACCCCTGCGGTGCGCCGTACTGCACGGCGGCGGCCAGCTGCTTGCTGTAGATGACCTCGTCGCTCCAGGAGCTGACCGGCAGGAAGATCTCCGTCACCGGCACCCTGTAGACGACCAGCTCATACGCCAGCAGGAACACCAGCGCGGCAGCAGCGGTGCAGAGTGTGTGCGCCCAGCCGGGCAGGGCTTTACTGCGCATAAAATTCCAGGACCTTGGCAATGACCTTATTGCGGTCTGCCTCGGTCAGGCCGTAGTACATCGGCAGGCGGACGAGGCGCTCGCTCTCGGCGGTGGTGTAGACGTCCGCGCCGTCAAAGCGGCCAAACTTCTGGCCCGCCGGGGCGGAGTGCAGCGGGATATAATGGAACACGGCCAGAATATCGTTTGCCTTCAGGTGGCGGATCAGCGCGGTGCGCTCCTCCAGATCCCTGCATTTCAGGTAGAACATGTGGGCGTTGTGTACGCAGTCCGCCGGGATGGTGGGCAACTCGACCCTGCCTGCGTCGGCCAGTGGCCGGAAGGCATCGTGGTAGGCGTTCCAGGTCGCCATGCGGTTGTCGTTGATCTCGTCGGCGTGGAGCAACTGCGCCCACAGATAGGCGGCGTTCAGCTCACTGGGCAGGTAGCTGTCGCCAAAATCAACCCATGTGTACTTGTCCACCTGACCGCGGAAGAACTTGGCGCGGTTCGTGCCCTTCTCGCGCAGGATCTCCGCGCGCTCATTGTACGCGGGATTGTTGATGACGAGTGCGCCGCCCTCGCCCATCGAGTAGTTCTTTGTCTCGTGGAAGGAGTAGCAGCCGAAATCACCGATGGTGCCCAGTGCCTTGCCCTTGTAGCTGCTCATAACGCCCTGCGCCGCGTCCTCGACGACCTTGAGGTCATGGCGGCGGGCAATGTCCATGATGGTGTCCATCTCACAGGCGACACCGGCGTAGTGCATGGCGATGATGACCCGCGTCTTATCGGTGATGGCCTGCTCGATCTTCGTCTCGTCGATGTTCATCGTGTCGGGGCGAATGTCCACAAAGACGAGCTTTGCCCCGGCCAGCACAGCGGCGGTGGCGGTGCTGGAGAAGGTGAAGCTGGGCAGAATGACCTCGTCGCCGGGGTGAATATCGCACAGCAGCATGGCCATGTCCAGCGCCGTAGTGCCGCTGGTGGTCAGCAGGACCTTCTGGGCGTGGAAGCGCTCCTCCAACCAGGCGTTGCACTGCTTGGTAAAGGCGCCGTCGCCGCAGATTATATGAGAGTCGATGGCCTGCTTGACGTAGTCGAGCTCGTCGCCCACGCAGGGCGGTACGTTAAAAGGGATCATAGTAAAAGCCTTCCTTCCGGTTGAATTTTTATAATCGTATTTAGTATAACACAGTTTGCGGTATTTGTCACTTTATCGCGGAACAGATTTGCGCAAAATCGCCTTATTTTTTTATGCGCGCGTCGTTGTAGGCGCGGATCATAATGGCCGCAAACCAGAGCATGACGACGCTGAACACCACAAAGCTGACGGCGGCGACGGAGGTCAGCGACGGGATAAAGTGCGTGACGGTGTAGACGGCCAGCGGCACGGCGGCAATGTACGGCATTTTGCTTTGCTGCCGCCCTGCCAGCCGCACCAGCACGAGCGCCGCGCCCCAGAACAGCCACAGGTCTGCCGCGCGCAGCGCCGGGGCCAGCCGTGCCCACGCCCCGCCGGTCTGGCTGCCGCAGAGGATCAGCTCCAGCACAAGTCCCGCCGCGCCGAACACGGTAGGCAGCCTGGTTTTGGAGGCCAGCAGCAGATAGCCCACAAGGGCCAGCACGGTGAGCGAGACCTCCTGTATGGCGGCATTTTCCGGCACGGCCAGCAGGGCGCGCCCCGCCGCCGCCACACCGACAAGCAGATAAGCCAGAGCGGTTTTATTGCGTTTGTCCATGAATGTTATTCTCCTGTTTCTTGCGATTGTTCGCGGGATACCCCTCTTGGCCCCCTCTGCGAGGGGGCTGCCGCCGCAGCGGCTGGGGGAGAGAAGTTTGCGGCAGCCCGAAATATTTCGGGCAATGGCACAGTTCTCTCCCTCCGGCCCTGCGGGGCCACCTCCCTCGCAGAGGGAGGCAAGGAAGGCGAGCGGCATATATTCGTATTTAATTTAATTTTTATTATACCTCTTTTATAACCCCCTTGCAAGCGCTGGCGCGGCGGCGTATAATGGGGATGTTTATACAAGAAAATGTGCGTTTTTTGTATAAAGCTACATCAATAAGCGAGGTTTTGGGATATGGAGTTTTCTCGTCGTCTGGACCTGTTCGGGCCGGAGATTTTCGCGGCGCTCAACGACAAAAAGGTCGCGTTGGAGGCCGAGGGCCGTCATCTTTACAATTTAAGCGTCGGCACGCCGGATTTTGCACCGGCGGACTACCTGAAGCAGGCGCTCATCGACGCCGCGCAGGACAACGAAAACTGGAAGTACAGCCTGCGCGACCTGCCCGAGATGCTGGAGGCTGTCTGCGGCTACTACAAGCGCCGCTTTAACGTGGACACCATCACCCCCGACGAGGTCATGAGCTTCTCCGGCAGCCAGGACGGTATCGGCCATCTTGGCCTGGCGCTCTGCAACGACGGCGATCTGGTGCTGCTGCCCGACCCCTGCTACCCCGTCTTTATGACCGGCTCCAAGCTGGGCGGTGCCGAGCCGTGGTACTACAAGCTGACGAAGGAGAACCACTTCCTGCCCGACGTCACCTCCATCCCGGAGGACGTGGCCCGCAGGGCCAAGCTCATGCTGGTCAGCCTGCCCGCCAACCCCGTGGGCAGCATCGGCACGCCGGAGCTCTACGCCGAAATCGTCGATTTCTGCCGTAAGTACGACATTCTGCTGGTACATGACAACGCCTACAGCGATATTATCTTTGACGGTGCCCACGGCGGCAGCATCTTCAACACGCCGGGCGCCGGGGAATGCGCGGTGGAGTTCTTCTCTTTGAGCAAGAGCTTCAACGTCACGGGCGCGCGCATCAGCTTTTTGGTGGGGCGGCGCGATGTCATCGCCGCCTGCAAAAAGCTGCGCACCCAGATCGATTTCGGTATGTTCCTGCCCATTCAGAAGGTCGCCATCGCTGCCCTGACCGGCCCGCTGGACGGCGTGCAGCGCCAGTGCGGCGAGTACCAGCGCCGCCGCGGCGCCCTGTGCGGCGGTCTGCGCGGCATCGGCTGGAATGTGCCCGACAGCCACGGCAGCATGTTTGTCTGGGCCCCGGTGCCCGCCGGGTACAAGACGAGCATGGAATTCTGCCTGGCCCTGATCGACAAGGCCGGCGTCATCTGCACCCCCGGCTCGAGCTTTGGCCCGAGCGGCGAGGGCTACGTCCGTTTTGCCCTGACGATGCCCGTTGAGAAGATCGGCGAGGCCGTACAGGCGATCAAAAACAGCGGGATCCTGGGGTAATTTGCCCGCTTTTTAAGGCGGCTGAGGGGGGTGCTGTGTTTGCCCGCCGGGCACACGCGGCAGCCGCAGACCCTCCGAACCGATGCAGGCATCGTCCCCTACAGCGTAGGGGCGGATTCCATATCCGCCCGGGCAACTTGCCCCTGCCGCATACGGCCAGCGGGCGAACGAAAAGTTCGCCCCGGCAGAGCCATCCTCCCTAATAAAGAACACCGCCGATCCGGGTCACGGGTCGGCGGTGCTTTTTTGAACAAATCATTGATTACTGTGCGTTTTCACGCAGGGCAGCACGCATTTCCTTCTGGATAGCAGGGGTCGTTTCCACCTTCTGCATCAGGGCCGCGATCAGCTCGGGCAGCTGCTTCGCGGGCAACTGCTCTGCAATGACCGAGGCCAAGTACTCAGCGTGGGACATGGCAGGCTCAAACGTGCGGGCATAGGTCTTACCGCTGCGCACGAAGCCAACCTCCCGCAGAACACCCTTCTCCATCAGGCTGTTCAGCATCGAAAAAATCGAGCGTTCCTTCCATTTACGGTCAACACAGGTTTTCACGACTTCCGTCTGTGCCATCGCGTGATCCGCCTGCCAAAAAATTTCCATGATCTGTTGTTCGCTTTTTGTCAGATGCACGTTGGTATACCTCGCTTTAAAAATTGTCTACACTTCTATAGTATCCGCTTGTCAGCAAAATGTCAATGAGTTTCCGAAAATTTTTTCAAGTTTTTCTGGTTATTTCATAACAGTTTGCAAATCTGACACATTTAGCGGGCAGCTTCGTGTATTTCCCGATTTATATCATAGATTCGACAGCTTACAAATGTGTGGCATATATGTGGCACGTTCTGCCGCATCATGCCACACATTTGCCGCATATGGTATTTGTGCCCCCCCCCCGTCATTTTTTAGTTGATTTCATCCTCTTTGCGCCGTTCCTGTCATTCCGCCGGCCACCGGCCGCGCAGGTACTCGAGCGCGCGCTTTTCCAGCCGCGAAACATAACTGCGGCTGATGTGCAGCGCCTGCGCCGTCTGCTGCTGGGTCTTGGGCGCACCGTCAAATCCATACCGCTGCCGCATAATAGCGCGTTCCCGGGCGGGCAGAGCGTCCACCAGCGCACGCAGCCGGGCGGCGTCGGCGCGGCTCTCGCAGCCGGCCTCCATGTCGGCCTCATCGGGCAGGGTGTCCGCCAGCGTCAGCTGCCCGTCCGCCTCGAGCGGCTCCTGCAGCGACAGCGTCACCCCCGTCCGCCGCCCCCGCCGCAGATCCATGCGGAGCTCATTCTCAATACATCTGCTCGCATAGCTGGCAAAGCGCTTGCCCTTGGCGGGGTCGAAGGTATCCACCGCCTTGATAAGCCCAATCGTGCCGATAGAGATCATGTCGTCCTGTGCGCTGTTCCCGGCATAGTATTTTTTGCAGATATGCGCGACGAGCCGCAGATTGTGGCGGATCAGCGTATCCCGCGCCTGTGCGGCGGCTGCCCCGCCCTTTTGCAGATCGGCAAAGGCCGCGCGCTCCCTGTCCGGCGGGAGCGGGCGAGGGAAGGACCCGCTTTCGAGATGCAGCGCCAGATACAGAATATGCCCTGCCGCCGCCTGCAAAAACAAACCAAAAATGCCCAGCATACACACCACCTCGCGGAAGTGTATGCCGGGCATGGAAATTCTATTCTGTCTTTTGGTTGGCGGCGCGGGTCTCCTTGCCGTAGACGGTTTGGAGCTGTGCAAAGGCGCGGCGCACGTCGGCGGGGACGTCCACATGGGCAATGAAGCCTTTTTCTTTACAGCGTAAACTGCACCGCGCAGAAGGCGGCGTAGATCGCCAGGAGCAGGATGCCCTGGGCGCGGTTCAGCTTGCCCTTGACGAGGGCGGGGACCGTCAGGATCAGCATGACGGCCAGCATGACCGGCAGATCCAGCACAAGGCTGGAATTGATGCCGAACAGCGTGGCGCTCTGCGGGATGGTGAAGGGTGCCAGCGTGACCGACATGCCGCTGACCAGCACAAGGTTAAAGACATTCGCACCGACGATGTTGCCCAGCGACAGGTCGCTGTGGCCCTTGGCCAGCGAGGTGATGGCCGTGACCAGCTCGGGCAGCGAGGTGCCGAGCGCGACAAATGTCAGGGCGATGACGCTCTCGGGCACGCCGAGGGCCTGCGCGATCAGAGTGCCGTTGTCCACGAGCAGGTTTGCGCCGACGGCGATCAGCACCGCGCCCAGCACAAGCAGGATCAGCGTCTTGGCGAGGGGCATTTCCTCCTCCTCGGACGCCTCTTGCTCACCGGCGGGGGTGTTTTTCATCTGCACCACGTTGGCGGCCATGTACGCCACAAACACTGCCAGCATGATGATGCCCATGACGCGGGTGAATCTGCCGAAAACATAGGCCGCAATGCAGTAGATGGCCGCCGCCGCGAAGAAGAAGGCGACGGGGGTTTTCAGCGTTTTGGGGTCTACCCTGCCGGGGCGCACCGCAATCGTGATGGCCGCGATCAGTGCCGCGTTGCAGATGACCGAGCCTATGGCGTTGCCGTAGGCGATCTCGCCATGGCCGGACAGCGCGGACATCGTGGAGACCATGACCTCCGGCAGCGTCGTGCCGATGGAGACCACCGTCGCGCCGATGAGCAGCTCCGGCAGGTGGAAGCGGCGGGCCAGTGCGGACGCGCCGTCAACAAACCAGTCGCCGCCCTTGATCAGGAACAACAGACCGACAATAAAAAGCAGCACAGGGATGAGCATATTGATTCCTCCGTTAAAAATGCACGTTATGTGTCGGAAATTATATTATACCACGGCAGTCCGGGCGCCGTCAAACGGGGCGGGGTTTAAAATGTAAAAATGCAGCCTTTCGCGCGCATGGCTTCCCCCCGGAGGGGGAAGCTGTCAGTGGCCCCGACCACTGACTGATGAGGATCGACCTTGCAGATGCTGCCCGTTTACAGGCTGTTGTCGTGCACACGCCCCTCATCCGGCCCTGCGGGCCACCTTCCCCCCGCGGGGGAAGGCAAAAAGCCCCCAATTCTTGCACACTTTCCCGCATTGTGTCCTGCCAACACAAACACAAAGCCCCGCAGGGGGTACCTGCGGGGCTTTGTGCATAGAGGGGTGGGAAAGTATATAAAGGTCAGTGAATGTCTTGATTGATTACAAATATTATTATAGCAAGTTTTCTTAAAATGTCAAATGTCAGACTTGCATTTTGGTTTTCAAAAGATTATAATAAAGTCATTCCTACTTAATTTTATTTAGCAAGCACACAAAAAAGCATACTTTTCCAATTTTGTTAAAGATAACAGTGATTGTATACTTCACTTTATTTTTTTGTGCGCATTATACAAAACAACGACAAGGAGTCAATCCATGGACGATTTGGACCACAAAATCCTACAACTGCTGGCGGAAAATGCGCGTATGCCCGTTAAGGACATTGCCCAGCGGGTCAGCCTGACCAGTCCCGCCGTATCCAGCCGCATCCACCGCCTGGAGCAGGAGGGCGTCATCGGCGGGTACACTGTCGTGCTGCGCCACCCCGACGCGCCCGCCCGGGTCGAGGCGCTGATCTCGGTACTGGTGGACGCAGCGACCCGCGCGAGCTTTCTGACCATGATCGAGCAGGAGCCGCAGGTCTTGCAGTGCTTCCGCGTGACAGGCAGCTACAACTTTATAATTAAGGTAAGCTGCACCGACATTGACGCGCTGGAGCACCTGCTGACCAAGATGCAGAAGATGGGCTCCACCAACACCCAGATCATCCTGAACACCCAGCTGGACCGCGGTCTGGCATTCGACGAATAAACGAGGTTTTTATGGCACATTTTTGCAAAAACTGCGGTCTGCTGACTGCCCCGTACGACGAGCGGTGCCCCAAGTGCGGCGCACCGCTGCCGCATATCCCGCTGGACGAGACCCTGCCGGGGGCCATGCGCCAGTCCCCGGAGGGTACCGTTCAGACCGGCGAGCCGCTGTACGAGCAGGACCTGGAGGAGGACCGCATCGACGCCATGAGCCAGGGCGCGACGACGGCGGCCATGCTGCTGTTCGCCATCCCCATCGCCGGGTTCGTGCTGGCGGTGGTGTGGAGCTTTGGCGGCACGCAGGACCCTGCCCGCAGGCGGCTGGCCCGGGCGTACCTGATCCGTGCGCTGGTCGTGGCGGGGCTGGTCATCCTGTTTGTGGCTGTGGCCGCGATGGTGTTTACCGCCGCGCTGCACAGCCAGCTGGCCTACTACTATTACCGTTGAGGAGGCGCCATGAAAGCATCTGTCATCATCCCGAACCTGAACGGCGCAGGCTGGCTGCGGGATTCCATCGAGTCCGTCTGGGCGCAGACCGAGCAGGATTTTGAGCTGATCGTCATTGACAACGGCTCCACCGACGAGAGCCTGTACATCGCCCGCAGCTACTGCGGACGGGACCGCTACACTTTAATTGAGAACGCCGGGAACACCGGCTTTTCCCATGCGGTGAACCAGGGCATTGCGATTGCCAAAGGCGAATACATGGCGCTGTTCAACAACGACGCCTTTGCGGAGCCGGATTGGCTGGCAGAGCTGATCAAAACCGCCGACGCCGACCCGAAAATTTTTGCGGTCAGCAGCCTGATGCTGCGCTACTATGAGCCGGAGCTGGCCGACGACGCGGGCGACTACGTGACGATTCTGGGCTTTGCCTGCAAGCGCGGCGACGGCTTAAAGGCCAGCCGCTATACAAAGCCCTGCCGTGTGTTCAGCGCGTGCGGCGGCGCGGCGCTCTACCGCAAGTCGATTCTGGACGAGATCGGCGTGTTTGACGAGCTGTTTTTCGCGTATTACGAGGACGTCGATTTGAGCTGGCGTGCGAACAATTTCGGCTACAGGAACGTCTACTGCCCCACGGCCCGCTGCCGCCACATCTGCGGCGCGACCACCGGCGCGGTGCGCTACAACCCGTTTAAGAGCATCCAAAGCGGGCGCAACAGCATTCTGCTGCCCTACAAGAACCAGCCGATTTTGATGTTGGTCTTGAATTTTATCCCGATGCTGCTGGGGTATCTGCTCAAAGTGCTCATGTTCCGGCTGCGCGGCTTCGGCGGGGATTACGCGAAGGGCTTCCGCGAGGCGCGGGCGGCGCTGCCGAAGATAAACAAACCCAAATTCAAGTGGCGGAACCTGCCCAATTATGTCTGGGTGGAGTTCAGTCTGATCGCCGGGCTGTTCAAGTACATTGTGTACCGCGTGCAGCGGGCGTTGAAGATCACGTGATGGGGGGCCTTGCCTTTCATTTTGCTGCGCTGTAGGGGCTTTGGACCTTTCCGCAGACTCCCTTTTCTCTTACTTTCTTCGAGAAGAAAGTAAGCAAAGAAGCTTTCAATGTCTCAACCAAAAAGCACCTGCTGGCCGGTCACACGCATACCGGTCAGCAGGTGCTTTTATTTTACTTGTTTAGAATTTCTTTGGTTCTTTCTTTGCAAAGAAAGAACATCTCTCGTTTAATCCTCATCCGCAAAGTTGCCCAATGCCTTTGCCTGCTCGATGACCTTGTTCTCGAGCATCTGCGGCAGGGTCTCATACCGGACGAACTCGAACGTGAAGTAGCCGCGGCCCTGGGTCAACTGGCGCAGGAAGGTGGTGAAGTCCTGCATCTCGGCCACGGGGACCTCGGCCTCGACGACCTGCAGGCCGTCGTCATCGGGGTTCATGCCCAGCACGCGGCCGCGGCGCTTCGTGACCTCGCCCATAATATCGCCGGTGTTGTCGGCGGGGACGTGGGCTTTCAATGCGCCGATGGGCTCAAGCAGGACGGGGCCGGCCTCGGGGATGGCGGCCTTATACGCGAGTTTGGCGGCCATAATGAACGCCATTTCGCTGGAATCAACAGGGTGGTAGCTGCCGTCCAGCAGCGTGGCCTTCATGCCGACCATCGGGTAACCGGCCAGCACGCCGTGCTCGGCGGCCTGACGGACACCCTTCTCGACTGCCGGGAAGAAGTTCTTCGGCACGCTGCCGCCGAACACGTTCTCGGCAAACTCGATGCTCTCGCCCTCGACGGGTTCGAACTGGATCCAGACGTCGCCGAACTGGCCGTGGCCGCCGGTCTGCTTCTTGTGGCGGCCCTGCGCCTTGCAGCTCTTGCGGATGGACTCACGGTACGGCACGCGCGGATTCTCGAGCGTGATCTCGACGCCGAACTTATTCTTCAGCTTGGCGAGCGCGACCTCCAGATGCTGGGTGCCCAGACCGCTGATGATCTGCTGCTTCGTCTCGGGGTCGACCACGAACCGGATGGCGGGGTCCTCCTCGATCAGGCGGGCCAGCGCGCTGCCGACCTTACCCTCGTCACCCTTCTTGGCGACCTTGACGGCCATGCGGTAGCTGCTGATGGGGTACACAGGTGCGGGCAGCGCCACGACGCGGGCGGGGTCACACAGGGTATCGCCGGTCTTGGCGGTGGCCAGCTTGGCAACTGCGCCGATGTCACCGGCGGCGATTTCGGGCGTGTCGGTCTGCTTTTTGCCGCAGACGGTCAGCGTCTTGCCCAGGCGCTCTGGCTGGCCGGTGCGGGCGTTGACGGCGTTGCTCGTCGCGGTCAGCCTGCCGGACAGCACTTTAATAAAGCTCAGCTTGCCGACAAACGGGTCGGCCACAGTCTTAAAGACGTAGGCGCACAGCGGGGCGGCGGGGTCGGCGGTGATCTCCACCGGCTCGCCGCCAGACTCGCCCACGGCGGACGCGGTGTCCGCGCCGGGCAGCAGCACGTTCATGTTGTAGAGCAGCATATCCAGCGCCTGCGCGTTGACGGCGGAGCCGCAGAACACGGGCGTGATCTGGCCGCTGCGCACGCCGGAGGCCATGCCCTGGACGATCTCCTCTGTGGTGAAAGCCTCACCCTCGAAGAACTTCTCCATCAAAGCCTCGTCGGTCTCGGCGATGGCCTCGCTCATGGCCTGGATCAGGCCCTCAAAGCGGTGGCCGATGTCGGGCAGGTCGATCTGGACCTGCTTGCCGCCTTCGTATTTGAAGGCCTTCTGGCTGAACAGGTTGATGTAGGCGACGGTGCCGTCGTCCAGACGGACGGGCACGACGCAGGGGCAGACACTGGGGCCGAACTTGATCTTCATCTGCTCCAGGATCTTAAAGTAGTCGGCGTTTTCCAAATCAGCCTTGGTGACAAAGATCATCCGCGCCTTGTTGTTTTTCAGCGCCAGCTGGTACGCCTTCTCGGCACCGACGGTCACGCCGGAACGCCCGGACACACAGATCAGCACGCTCTCGGCGGCCATGATGCCCTCGGCAGCGCCGGTCTCAAAATCAAACAGACCCGGTGCGTCGATCAGGTTGTACTTGATGCCCTCGTACTCGACGGGGACAACGCTCGAGTTGAGCGATGCCTTGCGGCGGATCTCCTCGGGGTCAAAGTCGCTGGCGGTGGTGCCGTCCTCGACACGGCCCATACGCTCGGAAGCGCCGCTCATGTACAGCAGTGCCTCGGTCAGCGTCGTTTTGCCGCAGCCGGCGTGGCCGGCCACCAGAATGTTGCGGATGTCTTTGCTTGCGTAGCCCATGGATCGTCAAACCTCTTTTCGCGCCGGGGCTGCTTCCGGCAGCCCTGCGGCGTAGAATTTCATTGCGGCGCAGTGATTTTTGAACACTCCCGCCTGTTTGATACTACTTTACCACATTGTTGTGGAAATTTAAACAGTTTTTTCGGATTTTTTGTAAAAATTTTTAGGCAAAAGATTGTGGAAAGTGTAAAAAATCGTTCCTCGACATACAGCGAGTGTAGGAGCGAGCATTGCTCGCCCGCCAACTTGGCGCAGCATCGTCTTTTCGGGGAAATTTATCACAGGGCAAACGGGCACGGGCGGGCAATGCCCGCCCCTACCAATCGTTTCTTTGCCGGTCCGTGCAGCAAAAAAGCCGCACAGCTTTCACTGTACGGCTTAACGGCTCGCTTATTTTTCCTTCTTCGCCGTCTTTTTGCGGCGGCGGGCGCGCCCGTTGTCGGCCTTGGCCTCGGGAACATAGAGGCTATAGCTCAACAGGTAGCGGCCATGGGCAGGGATGCGGTAGAACGCGGCCTTGATGCGCTCCATCGGGCCGGTGCCGCTCTCGGCGGTGCTGCCGCTCAGCATAACAACATACTGCATATCGGTGTAGCGGGCGGCCACATCGCACTGGCGCAGATTCATGTGGATCAGATCACCCAGCTGCTCCACCATCAGAGCGGTCTCGGCAGCATCGGTGTTCTGGCTGGGAGCCATGGTCAGGATCGCCAGGAATACCTGCAGACCGTAGCGGGCCTGCACGCCGCGCTGTACGCGGTAAATTTCCTTGAACGTCTCAAAGTCGCAGATACAGGCCCCCGTGTTCTCGGTATCCGGCAGAGCAGAGATCAGCTTGGAGACATCGCTCTCCATATTGCGGTCTGCCTGGCGCATCTGGCGGTAGGCAGAGCCTGCGCGGCCCGGCTCAATGGCATGATGCAGGCAGCCCATGGCGCTGCCGCGGCGTGCCAGATCCTGCGCCTCCTCGTGGCGGCCCAGCGTCTCCAGCGCGACGATCTTTTCCAGATAAAGGCGCTCCTCATAGGGGTCCAGCTCCAGCGCGCGGGTACACAGCGCAACGATGCGGGTGCTCTCGCCCCATTTTTTGCAGAGCTCCAGCAGGTTTAAAATGGCTGTGCGGTACTGCCCGTGCAGACGCACGCTGACGCTTTCGACCCACGGCTCGGACGCAGACCGCGGCAGCAGGCGCCCGTCATACAGGTTGACGATCTGTTCATAAATGCGGCTGCGCTTCTCGGCGTCGCCCTCCTTGCGGGCCAGCTCCGACAGGTCGTTGACCTCAAACACATCCACGCTGCAGTCCAGATGGGGGTTCCACTGGTAGTAGCCGCGGCTGGTCACGATGCAGTCCTTCATCTCATCCAGACCCTCCGCGTCGATCATAAGGCGGAAGCGATGCAAGATGGCGCGCAGGGCCATGTCCGGGTTGGTGGACCGCTCCCCTGCCCACAGGGTATCGGTCAATACCTTGTGGGAGACGCGCTCCCCGCGCCGCAAAACGAGATACTGCACCAGCGCCGTTGCCTTGCGGGACTGCGCCAGCTGTGCCAGCACGGGCTTGCCGTTCATACGGATCTCAAAGCCGCCCAGCATTTTGATTTCAATTGTTGCCATCCTAGTCATCCTCTCTTCTCTGATGCCCATGACGTTCCTGCATTTTTGTCCGGCACACAGGTATTCATGTTTTAAAGTATAATAAGTCCATTTGAATTTGTCCAGTACATCCGCCGGGATTGTAATATACTTTTCAAAAATCGTCCCGGAGGGCACCGCTCACGACTCCGACGATGCCTTGCCGTCCCAGGTGCCGGGCGTCTCAATATACACAGGTTCGCCCGGCAGTGCAATAATTGCTTTTTGCGTACAAAGCGTCACACTCTGACCGTTTGCATCCTTTTTAGCTATCGTCAGCACTACCGTAATTGCGGTGACACGCGCATATTTACTTCCATTTTTGGGTTTTTGATAACTGCGAGCATAAAAGTGCAAGTCTTTGATGTACAACCCCATGTAAGCGTCCTTGGGGTACGCCGTCGTATAGGCGTAAGCAACATATTTCTGCGTCACTTGTTTGGTATTTTCATCTGTTGCAGTGTGCTGCGGGCTGTTATCTGCACCACTCTGCTGATAAAACCGCATGTGCAGGTAGCCGTTCAGCGCATTTGCCTGTTCCTGTTTCAGCAGTTGTGTCCCGTCACTTTTTGTTAATGGCGGTACATAGTCTTTATCAATCAATTCGATGTGATTGGGATAAACACTAAATTCCAGTGCTGTACCGTCACTCACCCCTGTTTTTTCTTTAAATATGCTGTCATATCCCTTATCTACATCAGTATCATTGGGGACTGTTGCGCCGTCGGTGAAGCGGATATAGCCGTTCGCCTCGAGCACCTCGCCGCGGATCGTCTCAATGAGCGCATCGGCCAGATTTTGCGCGCGGGTCTGCTGCTGGATGTCCATGTACGCCTGTGCGCTGGGCTGTATCAGCGTGACCGCCGCCAGCGTAAAGATCGCCAGCAGCACCATGCAGACGATCAGCTCCACCAGCGTTGTGCCGTTCTGGTTTTTCAAACGCTGCTTCATGGGTTGGTCGTCCCTTCTTCCTCCTTGTTGCAGTAACGGTGGAACACGTATTTCTCAGTCTTTTCTGTGCCGTTTTGGCTCACTTTCACTTCTTGCTTTGTGCTTTGTAGCTGCACACCTTTAACCGTGAAGTCATTGTTGCCGAACGTCATATCCTGCGTCGCGCCGTCATCGTCCCATTTCGGCTCTTTGTCATTAGGCCCGTATAACTTTGCGCAGAGCTCATAGGCTGTCTCCCGCAGTGTTTCGGCCTTTTGGGACATGGCGCGGGCGTACCGCAGCGAAACGACGAACATCGACGTAAAAATCATCAGCAGCAGGAACGACACAAGCACTTCCACAATCGTTTCCCCTTGCCGATTTTTGAAAATGTGTCTCATAGCGGGTCACTCCTGTGTTTTGCTGGCGTTTTGTTTAACACCGCGGGTGTAGGTAATGGTCGTTTTGTCCTGCTGCCGCGTATCATAGTGCGGCACAATTGTATGAACCTTTGTGTCATCTTTATCAATGACAAGTGGTGAACCACCGGGGACTGTAAACTGGTTCGTGCCAGGAGTCCAATTATAATGAGCTGTTTGCCCGTCTATCGTATAGTAATCAATCGGGTAATGGATGTGTCTGTCATACACTCGTGTAAAGGAGAATTGTTCTCCCCCCTTCTTCGCTGTAACAGTTACATCCAGTTGCAAATCTATTACTTTATAGTCCGTGCTTTGCCAGTCTCTCAGGAATGATTGCCATTCTTTGTCTGTCGTAACATACTGTCCCTGTCCGCCTAGGTTCAAATCATCTACATCCTCGCCCGGGCGGCGACGTAATGTGATTGTGATAGAATCAGCACCATCTGCCGCCGCGGTGGAGCCCTGCATTAACTCAAACACGAATGGCTGGGATTCCAAATCATAGATGTCCTTGCCGTAGCTCACCGAGAACATAAATTCATTGTTGACGAACCCAGCAAATGTCTTGCTGTCGCGGTCATTTGGGTCATAGTCGTTCAGCTCCCCTTCCAGCACGTCGGAAAAGCTGGTTGCCAGCTGGTAGGCTTCCTGTTCCAGCAGCTGGCGGTTGGCATTGGCCGTCAGCACGGAGGCCGCATAGACCAGCGCTGCCGACAGCGCCACAAACAGCGCGCCGATGCAGAGGACCAGTATCATCGAAAGTCCCTGCTCCCCGCGCAGAATGCTGCGTGCCCTGCGGTGCATAATGCCACCTTCTTTCCTGAAATAAAATTACGATGCGTCGCTTGTTTCCATCTGTTTCGGGGGCGCGGTTTCCGCCGCGTCCGTCTCATCCGGGGCAGCGGCGGTCTCCGGGGTCGCCATGGGCAGTGCCGCACGGGCCCGCATCAGGACCGGGGGCACGCTTGCGGGGGCGCTTTCCGCCGCCGTGCTTTCTGCAGTCTCGGCGGGCGCGACGCTCTCCGCGGAATCCATACTCTGGGCATCCTCCGCCGCATCGGCGGTGTTAGTCTCGTTGACGGGGACTTTGACCGTGCCGGATTCGACGGTCTTACCCTTCTTATCCGAGTGCGCCAGCGTCTTCAGCGTCACACTTGCGGTGAACTTTTGCAGCTCGAGCGAGTCGTCCTGCACCTTTTCCTGCAGCTCGGGCAGGGTGATGCGGTAAACAGGCTCGGCACCGTCCTCCTGCACCAGTTCCAGCATGGGAACAGTCTGTGCCTTGTAGTACAGCGTACCGCCGTCCTTTTCCACCGTGCCGGTGACGTCATAGGGTTGCGATTTCCAGACTGTCTCGTTGTTATCTTTGTCGTAGACAGGCTCAACGCTCAGGTCGTACCAGATGCGGGTCTCGTCGGTCTGCTTGTCAAGCGGCGTCGTTATGCCGTTATAGGTCTTGGTAACGGTTTTGATTTCCCCGCGCTTATACGTGGTGCCGTCTTCGTCCGTCACGTCCCTGTCGTAGGTCGTCACCGTAATGATGTAGGGCGTTTTCCCGCCCAGCGGCGTGACGGTAAAGGTATAGCTGTCGGTCAGGTTGCGCACCGTGCCGTCGGCCTGGGTGTACTTGTTCACCGCGGTCCACTCCACCGTAAAGCGGCGCAGCTCCAGCGAGGCCTTACCGCGCTCGACGGCAAACTCGGGGTCGTTGTACAGGTTGACTTCCTGCTTGTAAACGGCATTGCCAAGTGCGCGTTCCGGTTCGGCAGCGTCCACGGGGGCGTCCAGCGTGATGGCCGGCAGCTGTGCTTTTGCGGCATCCTGCTGCAGGATGTAGAACCAGTTCGACGCTGTCCTGCCGTCGGTGGGCATAACGCGCACCGCGGGCAGCAGGTATTGTTTTGCATGGTCGGGCGTCAGCGTAAAGCCGTTGCCGTCGGGCACAAAGGTATAGCTGGCGGTTTTGTCGTTGACGCTGGCGCTCCCGCCCACCGTGCGGCTGTCCTTCGGGATGACCAGCTCGGCGTCACCCTTGATCAGCATCTCGTCCAGTGCTTTGGTCAACTCCTGCTGGGCCTCGTACTTGGCCTGCCCGGTGAGGGTATTCTGCCAAGCCTTGGCCAGATCGGCAATTGTATTGTAATTGTCCACACTGCTGAAGATATAGCCGGTAAAGTAGACATTGCCCTGTGCGGCTTTCTCCAGCGTCATGTTGAGCTTGAGGTCGTTCAGGAACGTCTCCTGATTCGGGCTGGCGGGCGCAAAGCTGCTGGCCGTAACCTTGGGCGCAGTGGCGCGGCGGACGATGGTCTCGGACTGGCTCAACGCGCCGTCCGGGCCGTCAAAGCAATTGGTACCAGCCTTGCTGCGGGCAATAACGCGGAAGCGCAATGCCTTGCCCTGATACTGCTCCAGATCCAGCGTCAGGCTGCCGACGTTGCCCGTGGTGGGCAGCGTCAGCACAGTTTTGTCATCGGCATCGACGACGCACAGGTCATAGTGGTCAATGCGCTCGTCGTCGGACGGCGACCAGCTGACCGTGTAAAGCAGGGCATCCGCATTGTCGGTCTCGCCGTTGACGCGGGTGATGGAGCTCGGCGCGCTGATGCCGGGCAGGCGCTGCTTAACGCTGTAATCCGCCACAGCGGACGCGCCGATTTCCTTGGTGCCGGCTGCCGCCACGCGGGTGACCTCGAGCCGGACCTTGTCATAGCGCCAGCTGTCGCTGCCGTTGGCCAGCATGGTATCCACGTTGACAGGCAGGGTAAAGCTGTTGCCATTTTGTGTCGGCGTCAGGGTGACGCCGTACTTCAGCGCAATTTGCTCCTGACCGGTCACCTTGCCGTCCGCGTTCGTCAGTAAGCCGTAGAGCTTGATCTGGTAGTCGGGGGCTGCGTCCGCGGCCTTCATGTCGTCCTGTGTCCATTTGAACGTGTAGGTCAGCTGATTGTTGTTATCCACTACGCCGTCCCCAATGGTTTCGGCCAGCGTCGGGGCTTTTAGGACATTCAGGTTCAGCTGCTTGAAGATGATCTGCGGGGTCGTTACCGTGGCCTGTGTAGCCCAACTCGGGTCATCGGTGCGGTTCACGTCGGAGAAGCAGAGCGGCGTCAGATGGGCATAGGTATAGCTGTGCTCGCCCGTGCGGACGATCTCATAGCCGTTCTTCCACCAGATTTCTTTGCCGGTGTCGTTTGTCTCGTTCGCATGGCTGGCGATGGCTGTGGACACTTCCTCCTCCGTGGCATCCCAGCGATACTTCATGTCGCCCTTGCCGCTGGTGACGGGCACCGCGACAACGAGGAAGTCGGTGTAGTTCGTCATGGCATCCGACGGCAGGCTGTTCAGGTTGAAGGTGACGGGAGACTCCGTCACAATGCTTTCCCGCGCGGCCAGCGTGATGTACTGGCCGTTCAAAGATACGCCGTTGACTTCGTCATTGCCCAGATATTTTGCCAGCAGCATGACGCGGTAGGTCGGGCTGCCGTGCTCGCTGCTGTCGCTCTTGACCCCCGGGGTAAAGCTGAACTTCACGGTTGCTTCAAAGCTCTCCGCTGTCTGGCCGGTGTAGGTCACAAACTCCGTGTCGCCGTCCTTGTTCAGCTTGCCCAGCGGCAGACCGTCCTCGTCCTTGCCGGAGTCACCGTTGTGGTCACGCCACTGGGACGGGAGATAGGTCTCTGACTTGTACTGGGCCGAGCGCAGATACTTTGTACTGCTGCTGTTGTCCGGGGTTGCCAACGCCGTAAGCGTCAAAGTGCGTTCCAAATTTTGGGTCAGGCGGATGTACTGCTTGCCATTCTGTGCAAAATAATAATTATACGTTCCATCGGTCAGCTTAACGGTCCATGCCTCGTCTGTCGGGTATTCGGTGTAGTTTTTCAGCACCGCGACAACCTCATACTTGAATTCTCTCGATTTTTCATCCGGCGTCTGGCACTGATTCCAGTCAAAGCCGCCGTTATTCCGCTTTACCAGCCGGAACTCAATCTCCGGTGTCGGCAGGGCGTGCATAAAGGTCTGCACGCCGCTGGTGTTGAAGTTATCAGCCAGACTCGAGTCGTTGTTGGTATTGTAGGGCGTTACACGCACGACGAAGTTACCCGTCCACGCTTTATCAGCCACAAAGGTATAGCTGCGCTGGTAGACGTCAGCAGTCAGGTAGGCGGCCCCGGTGATATTGCCTGCGGCGTCGCAGGGCAGAATTTCAACACGGTAGTAAGCGGCGGGGCTGGCGTTCTTGTCGCTGTCGCTCGGCTCGCCCCACGTCACTTTATAACGGCCATAGACGTTGTTGTCCGCGTCCTGCACCTGGCTGGCCTTGACGTCGATTTTTCCCGGCTTGGCTGGCTTGGTGCTGTCCAGCACGTACTTATAGTAGTTCTGGATGACCTCGTCGGTGATGTCGGTAATATCAACGTCTGATTTGTCCGATTTGTCCGTACTGTTCGCGGCTTCGCCGAATTGCAGCATCACAGTCGCTCTCTGGTTGCCGGGATTGGTATCATTGCCCGCGCCGGTATCATCGAAAATGTAGGCTTTCTTACCGTCGGTCTTGATATAGGCAGAGTTTGGTTTGGCAGGCGAGCCCGCAGATGTACGACCGCTAATCCACCACAGACTGTACGCTGCGCCGTTCCCATCGTCTGCCAAAGTGGGCAGGAACGCAATATAAGGATAGGTTTTGTCATCGACGTTATAGCCTATGTACAGACGATGTGCTTTTACTTTTTCCGAGGACGGGTTCCACGCTGTTTCCTTGTAGGCCGGTTCATAGTTAGGACTATTCCAGTTACTTGTTTTTTCGGCTGGTTTTGTCGTGGTCAGTTTACGGGAATCTTTCTTAAAGAAGCTCTTGCCTGCACTTTCGGAATTTTCAATATAATAGTTGCCGTGGCCGGTGACATTCTCGTTTGCGTTCCGCACATAGGCAATAGGATACCAACTTGCACCAACCCCAACCGTGGCAAAGCAGTTTGTGACATTAGTTGCTTTATTCGACCCTCTACCGTCGCCGCGGCTGCCGACAATGCCGACTCTTCTGTCATCACTTCCGGCACACGTAAAGTTTGTATTAAGGTTTCGGCAGCGGTCAATATTTACCGTAACGTTGTCAATTCTTCCTCCATTCCACGGGCCGATCCATGCCAGAATGCCGACTGCCTGCGACGCTGCCTTGATTGCGCCGCTATTGACGCAGTCGATGATGTTCAGCGTCATAATATCGGTGGGCTTCTTCATCTCGATTTTACCGATAATGCCCGCGCAGTCATTTGCGCCGTTTGATTTATACCAAATCTGACCGTAGTTACGGCAGGAAAGCACATTTGTGGTGCCGCCGGAAATAGGCTGGTCAATAAAGCCGACAATACCGCCGACTGCACCGTAACCGCTGTTTTTGTCGTTCGTGTTTGTTGTGATTTTGCCAAAATTGAAGCATTTCTGCACGGTTCCGCCGTAGTCCAGCCAATAGGCGATCACGCCGCCCACGTTGGCCGAGCGGCTGTTGAACACACTGCCGCAGTTGACTACCTTGCTGACAGACCACCGATCATCGCTGCGGTTCTGCTGCTGGCCAATGACACCGCCCACATGGACAACAACACGATTTTCGCTCTTGTAAATGTTGTCATTGTCTGTATCGTCCTTGTTCTTAGCCCCATCAAACACGCGCGTAAACCGGCGCACGGCGGCACAGTTTACCACAGTGTCCAGCACGCTTTTGTCTGTGACGTTGGATTCGTTCTGGCCGACAATACCGCCGACGGTGGATGCCGTTGTCGCATTGTCAGAATAGACAAACCACTGGCCGGTGGCGGAAGTGTCGATTGTACCGCGGAGAGAGTTAAAGCCTGCCAGACCGCCCAGATAACCGGCGGCACGGACGGTCTCGCTGTTGTTGCTGCCGCGCAGGGCGACAAGCAGATCATTGGCGGCAAGGCCTGTGTTGTTGTAAACGTTCGTGTAGCCATAGCCCGTCACAGTGTCAACGCCCTTGAGGCCCGCGTAGGTCTTGCCTGTGGTCAGCTCTGCCGCCATGCTGTTGATGCCGGCATTGGCATCTGCCGCGCCCAGCCAATTTTTAACCTGTGTAACAAGGGCGGTCTTTTTTGCGTCGTCGCTGACCAGCGCTTTTTTGCTGCCGCTGCCCGTGATAGTGCCGTTGTTGGAGCCCGCGACGCCGCCCACAAAGCCGTAACGCGCCGCAACAAGGCTGCCGCTGTCCGCTGCAATGTAACTGCTGCGGATGATGCCTTTGTTTGCATTGCAGCCTGCAATGCCGCCCACGTGACTGGCGTTCTGCAGCTTTTGGTCCGCGGTCTGGGTATCCGTAACGTTGAAAGCGCCCTGGGCCTGCAGGCTTATGTGCGTGACTGTGCAGTTTTCAATCAAATTATTATTGATTCCAGCAATGCCGCCCATCGTGCTGCCCGCGCTCGCCGCACCGCCATTGATGCTGCCGTTATTGCCAACGTTGCCGCCCATCGTGCCGGAATAGGTGCACTGATCCAGGGTACCGTCGTTCTGGCCTGCGACGCCGCCCAAATTTGTATATTTATCAAGATTTTGTGTAAGGTTCAGCAGAACGTCGGTGCTGCTGACCGTACCGTGCTCCGTGGTGCGGCCCACCGCGCCGCCCAGCGTGACGGTGTTGGTGCCCGCGCGCAGACCGGCGTCCAGCGCCAGCGCGCCGTTTCCGACCTGACAGCCGGTGACGGTGCCCTCGTTCATGCCCGCAAGGCCGCCGATGGTGACCGCCGGGGTGCTGAACCGCACGTTGGCGTTTGCCGCCAGCCTGACGTTGCGGATGGTCGCGTTCGCGCTGTTGTACGCCGCAACAGCGCCGATGCTCTCCGACGTGCCGGTGATCGTGCAGCCGCTTACGCTGCTACTGCTTTCCAGCTCGCTGTCTTGGCCGATGATGCCGAAGTTCGTGGCCGTGACGCCGCCCGCCGTGCCGTTGGCCGCGGTGACGGCGGCGCGGACCTGCACATTCTCAATCAGCGCGTTTTTATTATTATTGCCCGCGATGCCGCCCGCCTCGCCGTTGGTGGCGTAGACCTGATTTTGGGCATGGACGCAAGCGCTGATTTTGCCGCCCGCGGCGTTCTCGCCCGCAATACCGCCCGCATATTTTGTGCTGGCGCGCACCGAGGCACGGTTCTCCACACGGGTGATTTCGGCGCTGTTCGTACCGGCCACGCCGCCCGCGTAGTTGGCGGCAGTAACGCTGCCGCTGACCGCGCCGTTGGCGTTTTCAGTGCCGTAAATGCGGCCTGTATATATGCCGTTTTTCGTATTGATACCGGCCACGCCGCCCGCATAGCCGGTGGCGGTGACACTGCTTTGCAGCTGGTCGGACAGCGAGATATTGCCGACGTTGGCACCGGCCACGCCGCCCGCATACTGGTTGGCCTCCACCGTGCCAGTACTGTTGTTCTCTGTGCAAATGATGAGGCCCTTGCGGGTGCTTGCCTCAGCGTCACCGCCCAGATTGACGCCCGCAATGCCGCCGACATAGCTGTCGCCGCGCACGGCGCAGCCCTGCGCCGGGTAGGCAGACTGAATAAGACCGCCGTTGACGCCCGCAACGCCGCCCAGATAGGTATACCCGTTTTCACGGTTGCCGAGGGACGCCGCCATGCTGCCGCCGGTGATCGTGCCCTCGTTCCAGCCCGCAAAACCGCCCGCGGCGCACTTGTGAGCCACTGTGCCGTAGTTTGTGCAACTTTCCAGCGTTGTGTTGGGTGTGGCATAGCCGATGATACCGCCCGCCAGTGCGCCGCACGCGGTGCCAAAGTCATAGCGGCCATCGGCCAGCACGTTCAGCGATACGCCGTTTTTAAACGCGCCGTTGGACGGGTTCAGGCCGCCGACGGACAGGGCGTTCTGCGTTGCGCCGTTGGCTGCCTTTTGAATCGTCAGCTTCGTGTCGGCGTCGTTTGCGCCGACGATGCCGCCGACGTAGATGTCGGCCTGCAGATTGAGCTCGTTCTTAAAATCGGTCAGGGTAATTGTGCCGTCCGCCGTATTCGCGTCGGTGCTGTCGGTCAGCACGCCGGTGTTCTGGTCAATCTTCGGCAGCAGCGCCGCCAGCGTGACGTTTGCGGGCTTGTCCGCCAGCAGACGGTTGTAGCCGATGATGCCGCCCGCGACGGCGTCGGCCTCGACGCGGCCCGAGGCCACATTGGTTATAAACGCGCCGTCGTCCGCCACGGTGAAGCTGCCCACCGGCAGGTTGGCGCCGATGACGCCGCCGACAAGCTGCTGACCCGCCACGCGGCTGACCTTCACAGTGGCGGAGGGCAGCGTGGAGGCGCAGTTCAGGCCGATCATACCGCCGACAGCCTTGCCCGCCGCCACGATCTGGCCGCTGATGGTCAGGTTCTGGCCGGAGGTGTTGGAGATTTTCGCATTTACATCGTTATAACCGGCCACGCCGCCCACGTAGTTGTTGCCGTACAGGATGGCACCCAGCGTCGGGGTGCTTGTATCCCACGTCACAACACCGTTTTTGCCGTTGCAGCCCGCGATGCCGCCGACGTAGTCGGCGCAGCCGCCCGCGGAGCTGCCCGCGGAGCTGCTCAGCTCCTTTAACAGGTTGATGCGGCGGGTGTCGGTGGCGTTGTCGCCGGACATACGGTTGGCGCAGTTCTGCACGGTGGCTTTGGCAGTCTTGTCTTCACTGCCACCCCAGTCGGCATCATTGACGCCGACGATGCCGCCGACGTAGGCCGCGTTCTTTCCAAAGGCCGCGACCAGACCCGTATTGGTCATGCCGCTGATTTGGCTGTTGCCGCCGTTGACCGACACGATGCCGCCGACGTAGCGGTTGCCAAAGACGTCACTGCTGTTCGTATCGTTCTGTTGTACGCCGCTGCCGGTAAAGCCACCAGCCAGACCGCCCACAAACCGGCTACCGAGCACGTAGCCCTTGCCGGTCTTGCAGCCGTTCAGCACAATTTCCTTGCCGTAGCCGACAAGGCCGCCGACGAAATCACCCTTGAGGGGGCTGGCGTCGGTCAATGTGCCGGTTTTTTTGTCGAAGCCCGCCTCGACCTGCTTCTTGAGCTGGGTCTCGGTCAGGTCGCTGCGGGTCACGCTGTTGCAGTTTTGCAGGGTCACGCCCCTGCCGTAGCCCGCAATGCCGCCGAAGAACTGCCCCAGCACCAGGCTGCGCGCATCGCCCGCGGTATCGCCCTTATAGTTGGCGCCCGCGCTGACCGTGCCGTTGTTCCTCAGGCCCGTCAGGCTCTGGGACACGCTGGTGTCCGTCGTAAACAGGTTGCCGACGACGCCGCCCGTAAAGCCGTTGCCGGTCACAAAGCCGTTGTTGACGATGTTCGTTTTACTGTCTGTTTTCATCTGGGCAGCGTCCACCGTGCCGAACACGCCGCCCACGCCGACGCTGCGCCAGAGGGAGTTCTCGTCATTCGGCTCAGCCGCCGCAGCGGCGTAGCGGGCCTTCTCGCCCTGCTGGTCTGCCGCTGTGTCTGTAACGTTTTTCGTGTCCTTGTCCACAAGCAGACCCGCCACCGTCACGTCCGACGCGACGGTCAGATTCTGCATGACGGAATCCGTTTCGGGTATGGCAACGCCGACGAGACCGCCAATGCCGCGCGGCTCGTCTGTATAATAGGTATAGTCTTTGCTATTGACGTTCAGCGTTTTCTCTTTGCGCTGCGTTGCGGTGGTAGTGTTGTTAAACGTCAGCGCCGCGGCCACCAGCGCACTGGTCGAGGAGTTCGTGCCGCGGGTCAGGGCGCAGTTTTCCAGCGTGCCGGTGTTGACGCCGCAGAGTGCGCCGACGGCGCGCACATCGCGCCAGTTCTCGTCGTCCTCCTCCAGCGCCGTAACGAATTTGGTTGCGGTCAGCTTGAGCTGTTTTTCGTTCGGCAGCGCACCGGCGGCGACGGTCTCGGTCTTGACGTTGACTTGAATGTCCGGGTCGCGCAGTGTGATGTAAGAAATTTTGCCCTTGTTCTCGCCGATAAGGCCGACATAGTGGTCGGCCAGCACGTCCTTCTCTGCCTTGCCGGTTTTTGCAACGGACTTGCTGCTCAATTGCAGATTGAGGATGGGCACACGGGTCGTTTGGGTTGTAAGACCCGTTGTTATGCTCGTAAGTTCGATTTTTTCGCCCAGTTCCGGGATCGTCGGCCAGGCGACAGGGTCATTGAGGGACGGCACCTTGGCTGCCGGGTACTGCCCACCCGACGCGCAGTAGACCGTGACGCCGCCGCCCGTCCAGTTCAGGCCGGTGCTGTTGCTGGCCTGGGGGGTCAGCATGTAGGTGCCCTCGCCGGCATTCTTCCAATCCGCGGACCAACGCAGATTGTACAGATGGCGGAAGTATTTCAGGTAGGCTTTGTCCGCCGTATCGACCTTGGCCAGCAGGGTGTTTTCCTTGTTCGTCGGCTCCTCTTTGCTGGCTGTGTAGGTGTCGCTGTAGTTCTCCCGCGGCTCGGCGCGCATGGCAATGTAGATGTCCTGCGGGTCGTTCAGCAGGCGGGTGATGCTGTACAGGCTCGTGGCGGCAACCTTTGCGTCGTTCTCACACGCGCGCAGCAGCGCCGCGTCCGCCATGGCATCCAGCGTCAGCACAAAGCTGCCCTTGTTGTAGCTTAACGGGAAGTAGAGTTTCTTCTCCTCGGTGCCGGTCTGCTGGCCTTCGTCGTTGTATTGGTAGATAACAACAGGCATCTCTGTGATGACCTGCTTGTTATCATCCGCCGCACCCGCGGTGTCGCGCTTGATCGTGATGGTAAACAGCGGCTTCGTCTTGCCGGTATCCTTGGCATCGTAGGCCGTGGCCGTGTAGGAGGTGTCCAGATCACCAAGGCTGGAGTTGCCGCTCCAGCTCAGGGTCAGCGTCTCGCCGTTCGTCAGGCGGGGATTCTTGACCTTCAGCTTCGTCTGCACCAGCTGCACAACGTTGACGCGGTCCTCGGCAGAGTAGTAGCCGACAAGGCTGTCATTGCGGCGGTGGTCATAGCTGCGGTCATAAATATTCGTAGCACCGTCCTGATTGAAGCGGAGCTTATCGGATTTGGTATCGTAAAAGACCGAGTAGACCTGCCCGCTCTGCACGTCAATCTCGACACAGATCGAGGCATTCAGCAGCGAGGCGTCGTAGATGTAATCGCCCAGCAGCCGCTCCACCAGCGCGTTATGGTTGCCCGCGGCAGCGCCCGTGCGGTCATAGTAGAGCGCGGCCACGTTCTGGTCCAGTTCGGTCTTGGTGCGGCTCACAAGGGTATTGCCGCCCGCGTCGGTCACGGTGACGTCGTTCTGGAAGTGGTCGCCCGTGCTGCCCTCCTCCATGACCTGCCGGCGGAACGCATCCAGCTCCCCCGCCGTCTCCATCCGGGTCAGGGAGATCTGCGCCGTCTGGAACAGCGTGCGGGCGTTGGCCTCGTTCTTTTCAAACCGGGCCAGCCGCGTGTAGGCGATCAGCCCGCCGCCGACCAGCGCCGCCAGAATGGCCGTGATAGCCAGAACGACCATCAGCTCCACCAGCGTAAAGCCTTTCTTTTTGTTTTTTATATTTTTATTGTACTGCACCATAGATGCTCCCGTCGTTTCTCCGGTGAAAGGTTACAATTAGACACAATATCACATTATATATATTGTCATTATACTCGGAATGTGACGTTTCCGCAACAAAGTCCGCGAGATTTCAGCAAATTCACACCAAATATAGTGGGTCAGCGGCAGGTTGTGCACGATTTCGCCATAATTTCCGTTATCTTTGAACAAAAAACAGCGTTTTTTTCGTGAAATTTCTTGCAAATACAGGCCCGGCACGCTATACTAAATAACGTGTTATTATATGGTAGAGGATGTGTAACAATGCTGGCAGCACGACTGGGCGCATGGCTGCGCCATACCGGGGAACGCTGGGCCAAAGCTGCGTTTGCGGAAAAGCTCGCCGTACTGCTGGCGCTGGGCGCTGTCCTGTATACTATTGTGACCGGCGCGGCGGAGCTGCGCTATCAGGCCCGTGCGCGGGAGGCCCTGGCTCAGGTCAAGGCTGCGCGGCTGGCGGCCAGTGCCGTGTCTGCCCAGTGCTACTCCGCCGGGCAGACGTTCGCCGACCAGACAAGCGCGGACGGCTTTGCGGATGGCATCGCCGAGGAAATCCGCACGCTGGGCTCACTGCCCGGCACGGTGACGCTTTTGCAGATCGACCCGAACGGCTACACCGTGCAGCGGCTCCTGTATCAGGAGAACGGCATGTACGCCATCTATGATGCCGACGACGGTTACCGCGTTTTCCGCGCGGAGGACCGGCTGCAATACGGCGCGGGGGTGGGCCATGCTGCTGCTTGAGCTTCTGTTGGGACTCATTCGTTTTCTGCTGGGCGCGGCGCTGTTCAGCTTTATGAACGTCGTCGCGTGGCGGCTGCCGCGGGGCATGGACCCGCTGAAGGGCCGCAGCGTATGCCCGCAGTGCGGCCACACGCTGGGTGCGCCGGACTTAGTGCCTGTGTTCAGCTGGTTATTCTTGCGCGGGCGGTGCCGCCACTGCGGTGCGCACATTCCGGCGCGGTATCTGCTGGTGGAACTTCTGGGCGGCGTGCTGGCGCTGGGCTGCACTTGGCGGTACGGCGCTGCCTACGCCCTGCCGGGCGGGCTGTTCGGCATGAGCTGGGCCGCGCTGCTGGCGCTGGCGGTCTGCGGGATCTTGCTGAGCGTTTCGCTCATTGATGCCGAGACGCAGACCATCCCGGACCGGCTGAATCTGGCGCTGGCAGTCTTCGGCGCGGTGAGCGTGCTGCTCTCCCCTGCCGACTGGCTGCCGCACGTCATCGGTGCGCTCTGTGTCAGTGTGCCGATGTTTCTGCTCTGCCTTGTCATCGACGGTGCATTCGGCGGCGGCGACATCAAGCTGATGGCAGCCGCCGGGCTATTCCTGGGCTGGCAGAATACGCTGCTGGCGATGTTTTTCGGCATTGTTTTTGGCGGTATGTACGGCATATACCTGCTGGCCGCCAAAAAGGCAGGGAAGAAGGACCACTTCGCCTTCGGCCCGTTTCTGTGTGCGGGCATCGTGATTGCGATGCTGTTTGGCGGGCCCGTTTTGGAATGGTACTGCGCGTTTTTGTGATACTCCTTGCCTCCCTCTGCGAGGGGGCCAAGGGAATCAGCCTTTCATCTATTTCTTTCGGAGGAATCTCCCTCATGCCACGTTTTCGTTATACTGCCACCAATGAGAAGGGCAAGACCGTCCGCGGACTGCTTGAGGCCCCCAGCGAGGAGGCACTCTACGCCAAGCTGCGCAATGACGGCCTGTACATGACCGACGCGCAGGAGGCCCAGAAGGCCCTCGCGACGTTCCGCCCGCTGAAAACCGCCGTGCTGGCGGATTTCTGCCGCAACCTGGGCACCCTGCTGACTGCCGGTGTGCCGCTGGTGCGTGCGTTCCGCATCATGGCGGACGAGCGCACCATCGACGCCCGCCAGAAGGCCCTGTACGAGGCCATCCTGAGCGAGCTGCGCAAGGGCGTGCCGCTGTCCGATGCGATGGAGTCCTGCGCACCCGCGTTCCCCACCCTGCTGCTGGCCATGATCCGCAGCGCCGAGGGCACCGGCAGCATCGACCACGCCTGCGCCCGCATGGCGACCTACTATGAGCGTGAGCACAAGATGAACCAGCAGGTCGGCAACAGCATGATGTACCCCCTTATCCTGTCCGTGCTCATCGTCGGCGTTATTGCGATTTTGATGACCTTTGTTCTGCCGCAGTTCAAACCGATGTTTGACCAGATGGAGACCCTGCCGTTCCTGACCCAGCTGCTGTTTGACGTCAGCGACTTTGTCGGTGCCAACTGGCCGGTGCTGCTCGTCGTGGCGGCGCTCATCGTCTTTGGCGGCAAGCTCCTGCTGGCACAGCCGAAGGTCCGCTGCCAGTGGGACCGCTTCATCCTGCACGCGCCGGTGGTCGGCGTGCTGAACCGCAAGATCTGCACGGCGCGCTTTGCCAGCACGCTGTCCAACCTGTACGGCAGCGGCGTGCCCATCATCACGACACTGGCCGCGGCACGCGACGCCATCGGCAACCGCTGGATCGAGAGCCAGTTCGGTGACGCGCTGGACAGCATCCGCGCAGGCCACAGCCTGTCGGAGGCGATTGCGGGCATCGACGGTTTTGAAGTGAAGCTCTCCTCCTCCGTCGCTGTCGGCGAGGAGACTGGCAAGCTGGACAGCCTGCTGGCGACCATCAGCGAGACACTCGACTATGAGGCTGAGATGGCGACCAAGCGCCTTGTCACGCTGCTGGAGCCCGTTATGATCGTCATCATGGGTCTCGTGGTCGGCGGCGTCGTGGCCGCGGTCATCGTGCCCATCTACCAGTCCTACGGCACCATCGGCGCGTCGAGCGGCGCGATTTAAATTCTATTCCGGGAGGCCCACCATGGCACTTCTTACCTCTTTATATCTGTGCAGCCGCACGGTGTATGCCGCCGTCGGCACGCCCACGGGCAGCGGGGCGCGCGTTGTCGCCGCCGCCCAGACCGAGCTGCCCGAGGGCTGCCTGATCAACGGCGTCATCACAAACGAGGCGGACCTGACCGCCGCGCTCAAAGAGTTTTTCACCGCCAACAAGCTGCCGATGAACCGCGTGGCGCTGATTGCAGGCGGCAGCCAGTTCATGCACCGCATCCTGTCGCTGCCCGCCATGAGCGAGAAAAAGCGGATGGCCGTGCTCTCCCATGAGCTTGCCAGCGGCGGCGCCGAGGTCAAGGCTCCGCTGGACGACTATATGCTGCTCTCCCGCGATGCCAGGACCCGTGTGGATACCGTGCTGGCCACCCGCGTGGAGCAGAGCGTCATTGCCGGGTACGACGCGCTGGCCAAGGCCGTCGGCTTCAAGCTGTACAGCATCGACTTAGGGCTGGCCGCGCCGATCAAGGCCGTGCGCACGATCCCCGATTTGCAGCAAAAAACCTTCGTGCTGCTGCAATTTGACGATGACACGATCTCTGCCTGCCTGTTTGTGCAGGGGCAGTACACCTACTCGACCCGCAGCCGCCTGTTCAACCCGCGCGGCTCGGCGGAGTCCGGCACCGAGATCGCGCAGAAGCTCTCGGGCCTGATCCAGTTCCACACGGCCAGCAAGAGCGAGCACCGCATTGAGACGGTCTGCTTTGCCGGCTCCACGGCGGACGACCTTGCGGTCTGCCGCCCGGGCTGTGAGGCGCTGGGCCTGCAGGTGGACCGCTTCCCGGATTCACCCACCGTCAGGCTGCCGTCCGGCACCGCGCTGGCCGATGTGCTTTACGCGGCGGGCAACCTGATCGCACGCTGATTTTTACCTGCAAATACTTGCCCCGGGGGCTTATCATTATGGCTATGAAACAAAACAACTTTTATCTGCGCTGGCAGAAGGCCGCCGGTGCGGCCAAGTCGGAGTCCCGCAGCCAGGGCCTGCGGACACTGGTGCCCGGCCTTGCTGTCGTGGCTGTCTCCATGCTGGGCTGGGGTGCTGACGCTGCACACCTCGATGCTGAAAAGCCAGCGGGAGGACATCCTGAACTGGTGCAGCGACAATACCGAGCCATACCGCGCCGCAACGCAGGATTCCGAGTCTGCGGCGCAGTTCCGCTCGCTGACCGACTATTCCGACGGGATGACCGAGCTGCTGAACAGCTACCCCGACGTGACCAGCAGTCTGCTGCACCGGGTCGAGGCTGCCGGCGGGTCCGGCATCACGATCCAGTTCACCGACTACAACGCATCGACGGGCGAGCTGCTCTTTAACGCGAACTCCTCCCAGGTCATCGACATTCCGGCCTACATCCGTTCCCTGCAGAACTGCGGGGTGTTTTCCACCGTCAGCTACACCGGCTACAAGGCCGATGACGACGGCTATTCCATCGATCTGCGCTGTGTGCTGGCAGCGCCGCAGCAGTAAAGGAGGGCGCTATGGAAATTGCACCAATGACAAGGCGCGATAAAATTCTGCTGTACGTCGTTCTGATGCTGGCCTTCGTTGTGCTTTTTGTCCGGTTCCTGCTGATTCCGGGCCTTGAGAACCACCAGCAGGCCGACGCCGATCTGCGCGAGGCGCAGGACGCCCAGACCTCCATGCAGGATGCGATCATGCTGGCCGGTACCTACGCCGCCGAGAAAAACAACAACTGGGGCGAACTGCAGACCGCCAACGCCAGCTACTACAGCCTGCTGAGCAGTGACGAGCTGGACACGCTGGTGACAAGCCTGGAGCTGAACCACAATTTACAGCCCGACTCGCTGACCATCGGCGAGCCCGTGACCCAGAGCCTTACCTATTATACCGCCAGTGAGAACGCCGGACAGAGCGCTGCCCCCAGCGCAGCCGCGTCCGCCTTTGCCGGTGACGACGACAGCATCACCGCTGACACCGCCGACACGACGGCCCAGGGCAACGCCATTTTGCAGCAGATCTTAGCCTCCGACCTCATCTTGGACTATGACCAGCCGGGCTATTACCGCAGCGTGGCGATCAGCTTCTGCTGCACGGGCGAGGACAGTGATTTTCTTTCGATGCTGGATGACATGGCCGCGAACTACCCGTCCGTACAGCTTGTATCCTTCTCCATCGATACCCGCAGCTTCGCCGACACCGACGGCAGCGCCGTGACGGCCACGGCGTTCAATGTATCCCTGAACGTGATCCTCTGTGACAAAGGAGGCGTACAGCCGTGAAAAACATCCGCCTCGGCGACGTTCTGATCGAGTTCGGCTATATCACGCCCGACCAGCTGAACACCGCCCTTGCCTACCAGAAAGAGCACCGCGACCTGCGCGTCGGCCAGGCTTTGCAGGAGCTTGGCTACGTCAATGAGCGCCAGGTCCTGGAGGCACTGGCCCAGCGCCTCCAGCTTACAATGATCGACATCGAGCACACCAACGTCGATGTGACCGCCGTTGAGAAGGTCCCGCAGGAGCTTGCGCAGAAGTACGATATGCTGCCGATTGCGCAGAGTCCGCGCGCGCTGACGATTGCCGCCAACGACCCGCTGAACTACTACGCCCTTGAGGACATCCGCCAGCTGACCGGCCTCGAACCGGAGATCGTGCTGGCCGAGCTGGAGCCGCTGCGCCGCGCCATCCGCTACTATTACGCCGAGGTCAGCGCCCGCAAGGCGGCCCGCACCGCCAACGACAGCGACATGGCCGCCGCCCAGACCGAGGATCTGGCCATCGACATGACTGCCGAGGGCGGCGACCTCGACGTGCCCATCATCCGTCTGCTGAACAGCCTCGTGCAGCGTGCCGTCACGACGACGGCTTCGGATATTCACATCGAGCCGTTCGAGGGCGAGACGAAGGTCCGTATGCGCATCGACGGCGTCATTATTGACTATGTGACGCTGCAGCGTGCTTTGCACCAGCCGCTGATCGCGCGTATCAAAATCATGTCGAACCTTGACATTGCCGAGCACCGCATCCCGCAGGACGGCCACTTCCGCGCGCGCCTCGAGACAGGCCCCGACGTCAACGTCCGTGTTTCAATCCTGCCGACGGTCTTTGGCGAGAAGGCCGTTCTGCGTATTCTGTCCAGCAACACCTACATCAAAAATGCCAACCATTTCGGCATGAACGACGAGACCTACAAGCGCTTTCTGCCGCTGCTGAACCGCCCGAACGGCATCGTCTACCTGACCGGACCGACAGGCTCCGGCAAAACGACGACGCTGTACATGGTCCTGCAGACGATTGCCGAGCGGCAGGTCAACGTCTCGACGATCGAGGACCCCGTGGAGCGCAACCTGGCCCGCATCAACCAGACACAGGTCAACAACATTGCCGGCCTGACGTTTGAGAGCGGTCTGCGCGCCCTGCTGCGCCAGGACCCCGACGTCATCATGGTCGGCGAGACGCGCGACGCCGAGACAGCGTCCATCTCGGTGCGTGCGGCCATCACGGGCCACATGGTTTTCTCAACGCTGCACACAAACGACGCACTGTCGTCCATTGTCCGTTTGGAGGATATGGGTGTCGAGCGGTACATGGTCGCAAACTCCGTCGCGGGCCTCGTGGCTCAGCGTCTGATGCGCCGCGTCTGCCCGCACTGCGCCAAGCAGATGCCGGTCACGGCGGAGGAGCGCACCTATTTAGGGCCTGACATTCCGTTTGTGCGCCGCGGCACGGGCTGTACCCAGTGCAACGGCACGGGCTACCGCGGGCGTATCGCCATCCACGAGCTGGTCATCATCAACCGTGAGCTGCGCGAACTGATTTCTTCCGGGGCAACGCAGGCGCAGCTGACCGAGGCCGCCCGCCGCAGCCAGGGCATGACGAGCCTGCGCGAGGCCGCCCTGCAGCTCGTCCGTGAGGGCGAAACCACCCCCGAGGAGCTGCTGAAGATCACGTTCTATGAGGAGTGACGGGAGGAGTAACTGCCATGCAGATCCATGAGCTCACCGCGCTGGCGCGGAACAGCAAGGCCAGCGATATTCATATCTCTGAGGGGCTGCCGCTGATGTTCCGCATCGACGGGCATCTGGCGGAGGCACCGGTCCAGCTTTCGGCGGCAGAGACGCGCTCACTGATTTTGAGCCTGATGGACGAGGCCCACCGCGAGGCCATCACATCGGAGCGCATCGACGCAGACTTTGCGCTTGTCGCGCCCGACGGTACCCGCAGCCGTGTGAACGTCTTTTACCAGCAGGGCAAGGCCGCAGCCACACTGCGCCTGCTGAACGACTCCATCCCGACCTTGGAGGAGCTGGCCATGCCGCCCGTTCTGACAAAGCTGGCCGACGAGCCGCGCGGCCTGATCCTGGTCACCGGCCCCACGGGCAGCGGCAAATCCACCACGCTGGCCGCCATGATCGACCACATCAATAAGACGCGCAGCGACCACATCATCACGATTGAGGACCCCATCGAGTACGTCTATCAGGGCCGCTGCTCGCTGATCCACCAGCGCGAGGTCGGCGCCGATGTGCGCAGCTTTGCTTCGGCGCTGCGCAGCGCTCTGCGTGAGGACCCCGACGTCATCCTCGTCGGCGAGATGCGCGACTACGAGACGATTTCCGCTGCCGTCACGGCTGCCGAGACCGGACACCTTGTCATGAGCACGCTGCACACCATCGGCGCGGCGCAGACGATTGACCGCATCATCGACGTCTGCCCTGCCGGTGCGCAGAACCAGATCCGCGGCCAGCTGGCCGCCGTGCTGCGCGGCGTCATCACCCAGCAGCTGCTGCCGCTGGCCGTCGGCAAGGGCCGCTGCGCCGCCACGGAGATTCTGGTGGGCACCGACGCCGTCGCAAACCTGATCCGCGAGGGCAAGTGCTACCAGATCCCGAGCATCCTGCAATCCGGCGCGGCCCTTGGTATGCACAGCCTGAACGCCGACCTGGCCCGCCTTGTCAGCACAGGCCGCATCACCCGCGAGGTCGCCGAGCGCTGCGCCACGAACAAGAGCGACCTGAAAAATTACCTGTAAGCAAAATAAAAAAGGGTATCTGCCGTTCATGCGACAGATACCCTTCTTTTTTACTGCCCTGTAGGGGCCGGGCATGCCCGGCCCGCAGGCTCGCGCTGCCGCCCCTTTTACGGTTTGCTTTGTAGGGAGGGGTCTTGACCCCTCCGCGGCGGCCAGAGGGCTGGCCGCCCTACGATCCCACTTGAAAGCTGTACGTAGGGCGGGGTGACCTCACCCCGCTGCACCCCTCACTTTTTCGCCCCCTCCTTCCCCTGCGCCAAAATCCTTACCAGCCACCCGGGCACGGGTGCGCCCATGGCGGCGGCGTTCTCGGCAATGGAACCGAGCTCGGTAAAAATATACCACACCAGCACCACCGGCAGCACCACGCCGTTCACCTCAAAGCCCAGCCCGGGCAGGTTGGCAACGGCCACCGCCAGCACGGCGTCGGTCAGGGCGCACACCAGCACAACGACCACCATCCCGGCCTTGTGCCAGATGCCGGTCCGGGCGGCAGCGCTCGACCACGCGCCCCTGCTGGCCGCGGCGGCGCTGCCGCTGACCCAGTCCAGCGCCATGCAGGCGGCCCACGCCACAACAAGCCAGCCCAGCCAGCCGAACGCTGCCGTGAACGCCCCGCACACCGCCGCCACAACGGCCTTGCCGCTGACAAACAGATTTCGTTTCTCCATTAAGCATCCCTCCATTCGCTTCTGTACAGTCCGGCATCCACCAGCCCGCGGGCCCGGCAGACTTCCAAAACCGCGTCCGCATCGCCCTGGGTGACCGGCCCCACCGTGATGACCTGCATCCGTCCCGCCGCGCCGTACACGCCGACAGCATTCTCGCACCCCGCATACACCGTCGGGTCCAGCCCGACACCGCCCGCTGCGGCGCGCACCTCCAGGTGGCAGTGCCTGTACGGCGGGTCGGCCAGCGCCGCATTGCCGGTATTGCCCATGACAGCCAGTGCGTCCCCGCTCGCCACGCGCTGCCCGGCCTTGACCAGAAGCGACGCACAGTGGGCAAAATACAAAAAGTTCACGGCGTCGGGCGTCTGCCCGCGGTCCAGCTGAACACAGACATAATAGCCCCACTCCCAGGTCTTGTCGCGCCTGTCCGTGACGATACGCGCCCGGGTCACGCGGCCCGTGATGCGCTTGCCTTTATAGTAGGGCATTCGGATCGTCGCGTCGTCCAGCCCGGCCAGGTCAAGCCCGCCGTGCCAGACCTTACCCCCGCCGCGGGTCCAGCCCCAGCGGGCGTAGGGGCAGCGCACCTCGGTGCGGCCCGCAAAAATTCCTGTCTGCTGCATCCTCAGCCTCCTCTGCGCAGGGTGTAGATGACCTTCATCGTCTTGTCGGCGGTCTTTTCCACCGACTTCGGCAGGTCGTTGATCGTCGCCAGATAGTTTGCCCGCAGCACACGCTCAGTACGGATGCGGCTGTCGCCGTAGTAGCGGCGCAGCGGCGTCAGCGGCTCGCCCAGCACCGGCACTGTTGTGGAAAAGCCCGACGTCGTGTTGTCGTAGCCCGCCGCCTCGCAGGAGAACAGCTCGTTCTTCCCGGTGTTCAGCACCACGGCGCGGGTGCGGTAGTAGCAGTACAGCCGCCCGTCGTGGGCGTCGGACAGATACGCCATGTCGTCGCCGTGCATCGTCACGGCCTGCACATCGGTGGGGTCAGCCAGCGGAAAGCGATAGATCTGCTCAGCCTGGTCCTGGACCATATAAAGGCTGCCGCCGTAGACCGTGCCGTTCAGCGGCGTGCCGCGGTTCTCGCTGATGAAGGACTGCAGATCAACGCCGGTGTTGTTCGGCACGGTGTAGTCCTTTGCCGCCAGCGTTTTTCTGTCGTACTCACGTATTTTTACAACGCCCGTTGCGTCAATGTAGTCAACCTCCGGCGCAGACACCAGATAGATTTTATCTGCCTCCGCGTCAAAGCAGATGCGGCAGTAGTCCTCCCCGGCGGAGGAATCCACCTGCAAAAAGTCCCCTACATTCAGCGTGTCGGTGCTCCGCAGGCTGTCCCACAGGCCGGTGGGGTCACGGCGGAACAGGTCCAGCGTTTTCAGCCCCAGCGCGTGATGCCGCAGCTCCAGCACGCCCCCGTCGGCGTTCAGATACCCGGCCACGGCCTCGTCCGCCTCGGGGTCGGCGTAGAGCAGCACGCCCTTCTCGTCGGTGGGGTAGGTCGTTTTGGCCAAAAGGCCCGTCAGCAGCTGGTCACCGCCCAGCGCCCCGCCAAAGCCGAGCCGGTCCGCGTTGCAGGAAGCCGCGTCCGGCGCGTCGATCATCTCGGAGTAGTACGCACCCATCGGGTGGGTCAGGCAGACCGAGCCGATGACGCCGTTGGCCTGGCTCGTCGCGAACTCATAGACGTAGGTCACGACGCCGCTCCACGGGTCGATCTTCGTCTCGGTCAGGTTGGCGCTGCCGCGCACCGTGTTTTTGGTCGCGTTGACCTGCCCGGCCATCGCCGTGCCCACAACGCCCGCGCCCGCCGGGGCAAACACTGTGGCCGGGTCGCTGCCCAGCGGCGTGTCGTACAGCAGCAGGCCGCCGTAAAACATCGTCACCAGATCCTTCGGGGCATTCGTGTACCCCTGGTCGCCGCGCCACAGCAGCATGGCCTTGTTCAGGCTGCCGCCGTAGCCGTTAAAAATGTCCGACACTGCGTTGGTGATAAGATTATCGCTCTCCACCACCTCCACCGCGCCGGTGTGCACATCGGTCAGTTCAATGCGCGTATGACCGTGCAGGGTCATTGCATCCGCTCCCTTCGTTTTATACATCGATGCTGCGTGCTTTTATTGCAATCGGCAGCAGTGTCTCCTCACATTCCAGCGTGCCGTCCCACGGCGTCTCGCTTGCCATGCCCTGCCCGGTCACGGTGGCCTTGATGCCGTAGGGCGCGATCTTCACCGTGCCGCCCGCGCAGACCAGCCGCACCGACAGCCGCGTGACCGTCCCGGCCTCCACCGACGCAAACGGGTAGAACAGCGCCAGCGTGTGTGCGCCCGTCTCCAGCCGCTGCTGCGGTGCAAAATTTTTCACCGGCACGTCGTTTATATAGTACCGCACGGTCAGCGTCAGTACCTTGCCGGTGTCGGGCGCTGCGTCCAGCAGCAGCTGCGCCAGGAACATAGCGCTCGTCTCCTCCACTGCCGTGAAGGCAATTGCCACGGCGGGCGTCTCCACGGTCTGCACCGCCAGCTCCGCCGGGTTCGTGAAGCTGTAATACACGATCCGCTTGCTCTCGGCGCTGTTCTGTAAGCGGCGCAGCGCTTTTTCCGTCGCGCCGTCCGTTGTGCCGCCTAAGTAAGGGTTGCGGCCCACGCCCTTTAAGGTCTGCCGCCCGCGGTAGCGCCAGACGAAATGCGTCACGAGCATCTCGGGCGCAGTGCCGTCCTCCATCGGCAGCGCCACGCGGTCCCCCGGCTCAAACGCCGGGTCGCCGGGCATCGTCACGGTGGCCGGGACGTAGTCCAGCCTTTGCAGCGCCGCAAACAGGTTGTCGGTGATCTGCTGCCGTGTGGCGGGCAGACCCTTTTCGGCCAGCGTCATGTTGGAAATGCGCATCGTCAGGCCGGTATCCTGGCTGCGGCCCGCGGCAAAGCTGCCGTCGTCGGTCTCGATGCTCAGCGCCGCGTAGTGGCAGGCAAAGTCCGAGACCGCCGCCTCGCTGCGCGCCGCCGCGGTCAGCGCGGCACAGGGCTTTTCGGCAAAGGTGCGCAGCACCAGCCGCCCCGCGCGGTCCGCCGCCGCAAAGCCGCCCACCAGCTGTGCCACAGCGGCGGCGCACTCCCGCCAGGTAGACAGGCCGTCCGCGCCGCTCAGCTGGCAGACGAGGGCAGCGTTCGGGTTCAGTGCGCCGATCTCGGCCTCGGTCTGGCCCAGCGTCAGCCCGCAGGCCGCCGCGATCTGCCCCAGCAACGCATAGGCCGTGCCCTGCATCGTCGTACCATCGTATTTTTGCTGCAAGGCCAGAATGTTGTCATAGGCCTTGATGCTCACATACAGTGCGCGCCGCTCGGCCTCGGCCACCGTGTAAACGCCAAGCGGCACGGTCTCCCACCGTCCGCCGGGCAGCTGCAGGCCGTAGTGCAGCACGAGCTTTGCGCCGTAAAACGCATGGCGGCTCAGGTCGGTGCGCAGGTTGAGCGCCGCCTGGCCGAGGTAGGCGCAGCCAAAGGCCAGCTCCTCCCCCGTGACGCACTGGTTGTCCAGCGTCAGCGACCCGCTCATGAGGTCTGCCGCGTCCAGATTCAGCACCGTGCCGTTTGTCAGCGTCAGCGTGCCCGTCACCCGGTCGGTCCGCGTCCGTGCGCGGATCGCGGTTTTGTAGGCATCCGATACGGAATAAATTGTCACTCACCTCGTTTCCACATCCAAGTAGGGGCGGGGCATGCCCGCCCGCAGCTGTCCCACAGACGGCCTGTTGCGGTAAGGCCGCGGGCCGGACATGTCCGGCCCCTACCACCTGCAAAATTCTGCATTAAAACTCGATCAGATTCACCGCCACCTCCCACACGGCCTGCCCGTCGCGGGCGGCCTTCAGGTCGGCGGTGCGGTCCCCGGCGTACATCTTCGCCGTGCGCACGCCGCCAAAAAAATACTGCACGGCCATGCTGTCCGGAGCTGTAGCGTTCAGCACCTTGGCGCAGTCCGCCGTCGAGAGCGCCGCCCAGCCGGCACTGATCTTTGCCACGCCGCCGCGCACCCGCTCCCGCACAAGAATGCCGTCCTCGGTGCGGCCCGTGCCGCTGCTGTCCAGATCGGAGAGCTGCACCTTGTACGCACTCGGCGCGGGCAGCGCCGTGCCGTCAATGTTCAGAATTTCCACGCTTCACCTCCCGCCGCTGCGCAGGGCGCGGCGATTCTGGCTGTTGGCGATGACGCTGTCCAGCAGCTCCTCGCCGATGTAAATGTTGATGGGCTGGCCGTCCGCGCTGCCCTGCCAGCCGGCCAGCGTCTCCGCCATGGCCTGCTTGATGGTCGCCAGCGGCGCTTCCACGTTCGTGCCGGTCGTCTGGTCACCGAGCATCGCCAAAAACTGCCGGTTCGGCGGGATGACCGCCCCCTGCGCCAGCGCCGGGACCGGCACCGACGCCGCGTAGCCCAGCCCGGGCAGCGCACTTTGGCTGCTGACCAGCCTGCCCGCGCCGCCCAGCACACTGCCCGCCATGCTTTTGGCATGTCCGATGGCCGACAGCAGCCCGTTGATGGCCGCCGCAATGGCCGCGACCATGCTGCGCACAACGCCCAGCACCGTGGAGACCGCCGTCTGCACAATGGAAACGATGCGTCCCCACACGGTAGAGACCGTCGCGGCCATCGCAGCCCAGGCAGCGTCCCACTCGCCCCGCAGCACGGCGGTCAAAAAGTCGGCCATACCGCGCAGCACCGCCAGCGCAATCGTGATGCCGTCCGCAATGATGCCCGCCGCACCGGTCACCGCCGTGCCCAGCGCCGCAAACACCTGCACGGCCACGGGGGCCAGCGCCGTGATGAGCCACTGCACAAACGGGGCCAGCACGGTGTTCCACAGCGTCAGCAGCAGCGTTGTCACCGCGCCGAGGCACACCGTCAGCTCGTTCCAGAGCGGCTGCAGGTGCGCGGTCCAGAGCGCACCCAGCAGGTCAAACAGCTGCACCAGCACAGGCTGCAGCACCTCGCTCCACAGCGCCGAAACGATGCCGACGACGTTCTGCCACCCCTGCGCAAGGCCGTCCAGAATCGGCTGACCGTAGGCGGCCCACGCCTGCTCCATGCCCGCCCAAAGCCCCTGCCAGACCGTGTCCAGCAGCGCCAGCGCGGGTTGGACCACCGTAGAGAGCGCCGCGCAGAGCTGCTCCCATACGCCGGCTGCCGCCGCGGAAAGCCCCTGCCAAACCGTCTGCCACGCCGCGGCGAACGGCGCAAAAAATTCCTGCAGGTACGCCCAGAAATCCGCCCACGCACCGCGCAGGCTCTCCAGCACGCTCTGCCAGACTGCCGTCAGGCCGCTCAGGTCGCTGCCCGCTGTACCGCTGCGGCGTGCCGCGGTGCCGGTGGTGGATCTTGCGGCCTTCTCGGCCTTCGCCGCGGCCTCGGCGGCCTTTTGCTGCTTTTCCGGCGCCGCCGTTTTGTCCTCCGCCGGGGCGGACAGGCGGTTGATCTCGTCAAATTTTGCCAGACTGCGGGCCGATTTCACGCTCTGTGCCGCCGCAGCCCGCAGCGACACGCGCAGCTCGTCCACAACGCTGCGCGCCTGCTGCCCGGCGTCGCCCACGCTCCCCAGCGCCGCAGAAATTTTATCCAGCGCCGTGCGCAGGGACGCCGAGGGCTGCTTCAGCGTTGACAGCTCGTCAAAGGTTATCTCCTGCATTTCTCATCCCCCCAGCAATTCCAGCAGCCGCTTTTTCTCCGCCTGTTCCTCGGCGCTCTCCACGCCCCGCAGCTCCACCACGGCGCGGTGGGTGCGGTAATAGTCCAGCTCCCAGTTTTCCAGCCGCTTGCCGCGGCGCAGCTTATCACGGATGGCCACCACCGTCGCAAAGCTCCCCTCGCCGATGGCATCGAACCACGCCAGAAAGCTCCACCAGTGCAGGTAGGGCAGCGTGCGCACATCCTGCCCCGCGGCCTTGCTGATGCCCGCGGCGATCAGCGGTGCGTCCTGCTGCCAGTCCATCAGCGCGGGGCCGGGGCGGGGCTGCTCGCGGCGGCCCGCCGCCAAAAACTCCGTCAAAAACTGCGTGGCATCGGGCCAAAGCGGCTGCGGCAGCGCGGCAAACTCCGGGTAGAACAGCCGCATGGCCACGTACCAGCGCTCGCTCTGGTCCAGCGCCGGGTCTGCCTGGCCGTTCAGCCAGCGCAGCAGCTCCAGCACGTCGCGGTAATCGCTGCGGATGGCATACCGCACGCCGCCCAGCTCCGCCTGCATCGGCAGTCCCCACGCCCCGGTCATACTGCGCCCCGCTCGGCGCGGGCGGCATCGACCCGGGCTGCGGCGGCATCGGCGGCAGCGGTCAGGCGGCGCTCGGCGCCCTCGCGCAGGATCGGCGTCAGCGCCTCCAACAGGTTCTGCACCACACGCTTGCCGTTGGCCCCGACGCCCGCCAGGTTCACCCCGCCCAGAATCGCGTCAAAGTCGTTCTCCGCGCCAAAGATGCCGGTCAGCAGCTTCTTGATCTTGCCGTCGTACTCGTTCAGCAGGGCCAGCCCCCGCCGCGGCGCGCTGCTGCTCGTCGCCGTCCAGCGCCGCCAGCGCCTTTGTCAGCGCGGTGTCGTAGCCGTCAAGCTCTGTCCCCGCCGCAAAAAAAGCGGTGGTAGAGGTTCGGGTCTGCCGGGTTAAAGCGCAGCACCCCGCGCCCGTTGACGCGGAATTCCTCCACGCCGGTGTCAATGTTCAGCTCCATCGTACTCTCCTTTCTTCAAAGCCTTCCCCTCGGGGGAAGGTGGCGCCGCAGCGCCGGATGAGGGGCAGCCTTCCGGCAGCCGCTCTTTTGCCTGTCACGCCTGCGTAAACTTCTTGGTTGCCGGGTCAAACGTGCCCTTCGTCTTGACGCCGGTGTAATGCACGTTGAACGGGATCTGGTAGCCGGTGGTGTCGCCGCCGTAGCTGACGACCTCGATATAGCATTCCTCGCGCACTGCGGGGTACGCCCCCGCCGTATCCTTGTCCCAGAGCTTGACCTCGACGATGTCGGTTTTCAGGTCATCCAGCACCAGATCGCCGTCGATGATGGCCTGCAGACGCTCAAACAGCGGGTCGCCCGGCTCGGCGTAGTAGGGGCTGACCTCGCCCTGCTTCTGGTAGCCGTTGATCGTAACCGTCGTCTCACCGACGATATTCGACTTTTTCTCCACGTTCGCGGTCAGCTCGGGGGAGTATTCCTCCAGATCGCTGCCCAGGCGGGTGTAGCTGGCGTCGCCGCTGCCAAAGGCGGCGTTCAGGTAGTGGGCCATGTACTTTCGTTCAATTTTCATGTGGTTTCCTCCGTATAAACTTGTGTGTATTCCGCTTGTAAACGCACGGTGTAGACCGCCGTGCCGCCCGCGTCGGCGCGCTCCATACGGCCCTGCTCGGCGCGCAGGACCTCGCGCCCCGCGTTGCCCAGCACCGGCCCGCGGCCTGCGGCGCTCTCCGCTGCCGCCCAAGTCTGCAGATCCAGCAGCCGCGCGGCGTTGTCGGCATCGGTGCGCGGCAGGCAGAGCCGCAGCGTGAACTCCGCCCGGCAGCGCTGTGTCACGCGGCCCAGCAGGTTTTCCCGCCGGTCCAGCACCGTGATGCCCCGGCACCACAGCCCTGCCGTGTACGGCGCGGGGCCAACGTCCCCCACCGTCAAAGAAAGCCCCTGCAGGGCAGGGGCCCGGGCCAGAAAGGCCGTCATTTTTGTAAGCATGGTTTGCCTCCTTCTCTAAAGCCTTCCCCGAGGGGCTGCGCTCGCAAGCGCGTGTCGGAGCGCAACCGCCGAAGGCGGCTTTTAGCGCGTAGACTGAAGGTGGCGCCGCAGCGCCGGATGAGGGCAGACTTCGCGCGGCCCTCCCTTTCATCGTTCGGCCACGCAAGCTCGCCCCTCATCAGCCGCCTGCGGGCGGCAGCTTCTCCCCCGGGGGAGAAGCCAAAAAAATTCTCACCTTGTCAGGCTCCTCACGCCCGTTCCGCTTCCGTTCCACCAGGCACCGGCCTCGACATGGTGCGGTTTACCGCGCAGCCGCATCGGCAGCACGTACTGCACCAGCGCCGCACCCTCCACCGCCGCGGGCACAAAGCCCGGCCAGTCGGCCCAGGTCAGTGCCGGGCCCTCGCCGGGGAACAGCCTGTCCCCCGGTGCCAGCGTATAGTCCGCGCCGTACCGGGCCGTCGTCTCTGGGATGACCACCAGCAGCGCCGCGCCCCGGCGTGTGCCGCCTGCATCGGGCAGTTCCCGGCGGCCCTGCTGCCAACAGACGCCCCGCAGTACGGTGCGCACCACGGTCTGCGCCGCTGCGTCGGCGTGGTAGAGCGTCACGGTATCGCGGTACAGTTTATTCATGGAGCAGCCACCGCCCGATCCGCAGATAGTAGCCCGCCTCGTGGCGGAAATGCGCCGCCCGGTCTGCCAGCGTGCGGGAGCACAGCTCGGGCGGCGCGGTGTAGGTCTCGCTCACGCTGCCGACGCTCACCTTCGCAATGCCCCGGGCTTCGTCCTCCTGCGCGAACTCGTACATTGCGTCGGCCACAGCGCAGAGCGCCATGCTCTCGGCCAGCTCCGGGTCCAGCCCCTGGCGCGGTGCCACGGCGTACATCTCCCGCATACGGCGCAGCTCGTCCCCGGCGCGTCTGATGAAGCGGGGGAACTCCTTCTCCGGGATGTCCTCGCCCAGGTAATCCTCTACGTAAAAGGTATAATCCGGCACGCGCACGCCCCCTTACGCCTTGAACTTTGCCAGCACGACCTTAGCCTCATTGGACAGCACAGCGACGTAAAATTCGTCCGCCGTGATTTCGGTGGTGCGGGTCTTGGGCTTGCGCTCGGTCTCAATGTTGACCTCGCGCTTGCGGTAGATGGTCAGCGCCGGGATCTCGTCGTCGACCTCGGGGTCGGTCTCCAGCTTGACGATGGGGCAGGCGTAGACGCCTTCGGCCAGCGGGACCTTCTTGCTGGGCACAAGGCGGCAGCCCGCGATCATGCCGATCTCGCCGGTCAGGCTGACTCCGGGCGTGTACTTGTCGGCGCTCAGGAAGTCGGGGTTCTTGCGCAGCTGGGTGACCTGCTTCGGGTGGATGAACAGCACCTTGTCGGAGCAGCCCATCTCCTCCTCAAACAGGTCAACCGCATCGACGATGGCGTTGTAGCTGATCTGGGCCTGGCTGCCGTCGTAGATCAGGCTTGCGGTCTGCAAAGCGTCCATGCAGTCATTGTCGACCTTGGCGGCAATGGCCTGCGCCAGCTGGGTATTGGCCTCGCCCACCGGGTTGCCGTAGCCGGACAGCACGGCCTCGTCGGTCAGGCCGATGCCCTTCATGGCCTTTTTGATGGTGGCCTTGCGGGTGGAGGTCGTCATCTTCTCAATAGCGACCTCGCCGCCCTCGGCCACGTCGGAGGCGTCGCCGATGTAGGTGTAGGCGGGCACGGTGATGGTATCGCCGGGCACACCCTGCAGCGTATCGTCAATTTTGGCAAACGGTGCCACGCGCAGCTTCTTCGGGATTCGCGCGGACACCATATCCCCCATAACCTCAGGGTCGATCAGTTCGGACAGCTTCGTGATGAAATCAGACATATAGTTTCTCCTTTTTTGTGTTTTTACTTTTGTACGGTAGGGGCCGCATGCCCGGCCCGCCGGTTTCCGTTGGTTGCCCCTTTCACGGTTTGCTTTGTAGGGAGGGGTCTTGACCCCTCCGCGGCGGCCAGAGGGCTGGCCGCCCTACAAGCGTCCGTGTACGTAATTTGCAGGGGAGGGCTTCCTCCCTCCCGCGGGGCGTCGAGGACGCCGCCCCCTACAAGCCTCCCTTGTCAAAGGGAGGTGCCGAGCGTAAGCGAGGCGGAGGGATTCCTCCCGCCGCCCCTCACTTCCTCAACTCTTTATAAACCTCCGGGTTCTCCTTCTTCAGCGCCAGTCTCTCCCGGTACCCCATCCGCGCAAAGGCGTCGCGGTCCAGCGCTACCGGCACGCTGCCGGTCCCCGCGGCATAGGGCGCGGGGGTCTGCATCGGCTTGTTCTGCTCGTTCTCCATTGTATTTCACCTCACTTTCTGCAGCATCGTAGGGCGGGGTGACCTCACCCCCGCCGCACTGCACGGCAGGCTCATTGCGCCCGCCCTGCATCGCCCATAAACCGGCGGCGAATCTCTGCCAGCTCCGCCTCGGTCTCATGCGGCAAATCAAAATACCACGCCAGCGCCAGCTCAGGGCGCAGAAGTCCCGCGTCCACCAGCTCACGCTGCTCGGCCCAGATACGCGCACGGTCATACAAAACACCGTCGCCCCAGTCGATAGCCGGGGCTGCGGTCTGCGGCAGACCGTCCAGCCCGTACACCGCGCCCAGCGCACTGCACAGCGCCATGGCCTGCTGCACCGTATCCGTCCACGCGCTCTGCAGGTCGCGGATCGTCAGGTCGTAGTCCACCGACGTTGCGGCGATCTCCGTCGCCGTGCGCGGCTCGGCGGGGGTCTCGACCTCGCTCAGAATGCCGCGGCGCAGGCCCAGCAGGCTCTCACACCCGCGCAGAAGATCCTGCTTGCGGGCCAGATAGCTGCCCTCCCGCAATGTCGGGCTGTAGACCGTCACGCCGACGTTGGCCGGGTCGTCCGGCAGGCCGACAAACAGATCGTCCTGCAGCGCACGGCGGCCCTGGGCATCGGGGCGCAGCAGGTCCTCCGACGCAAAAACGCGGGACGCGCCGTTCGCAAATTCGGCGTTCAGCTGCTCCTCGCAGCGGGCCAGTGCGTGCAGCAGCCCCGCCGCCGGGGCATAGATGCTGACCGCGTCGGTGCTGCCATCCACACAGTTCATCAGCGGCGTTTTCAGCACGGCCAGCCCGACGCCCTGCACCCCCGGCAGCACAAGCTGCGGGACCAGCTCCGCACAAGCGGGCAGCGTGGCCAGCGGCACACAGCGGCCCAATGTCTGGCCGTTCAGCTCAAACAGCCGCGTTTCGATGGTCAGGCCGTCCGCGCCCGCGGTGCGGCGCTCCAAAAGGGCGTACTGCCGCCCATCGACGCTGTGCCGCTCCATCGTGCCGACGGCCAGAAGGCTGCCGTGGGCGTCGCGGGCCAGCGGCACGTAACAGTCGCGCCGGATGGCCGCAAAGTCGAACGCCCCGTCCCGCGGCACCGGTTTCAGCAGACACTCTCCGCCCACCAGCGCGTACTGCATCGCGGTCTTGGCCGCCGCGTTCAGCGCCGACAGGCTGCGGCGCAGCGGGTCCGGTGCCTCGGGCGGCAGGCGGGTCTCGTACTCGGCAAAGACCGTGCGGCAGAGCTTGCCGACGATCAGCGCCGCCACACGGGGCGCGGAATCCTCGCCCGCGCGCGGCACGCCGTAGTACAGATCAAACCATTCCCGCACCGCCGCCCGCATTTTGACAGATGTAACGTCACTTTTCCCAAATGCCTGTTCCAAATAGGATTGCAAATCATCCTCTCCTTTCTTCATTGCCACGCGGTAGGGGCCGGGCATGCCCGGCCCGCGGCCTTCCCGCAGACTTCCGTTTTCGCCAGGCTGCGAGCCGCACATGTGCGGCCCCTACATGCGCAACACATTTTAGCTTCCTCTCCTTCTCCACACCCCCTCCACCGCGTACCGCACCGCGTCAATGTGGTGGTTGTTCACGTCGGGGTAGCCCGGCAGCACCTCGCCCGTCCGCGGGTCGCGCTCGTACTCGTACTCACTGAACTCCGCCGCCGTGGCCGGGCAGCGCACCGGGTCAATGATGATCGCCGCCAGCCCCTGCAGCCACTTCATGCTCTCACGCACGCTGCCGGGGCCCTTCTGGGCTGCGCGGCAGGGCAGCCCGGCGGCGCGGTAGTCGGCGCAGGATTTCGGCTCGGCGGCATCCGCCGTCAGCGGGCCGTCCGTGCCTGCGCCGCGCGCCAGCAAAAGCTCTGCCGTCTCGCGGTTCGGCGTGCGGCTGCGCGTCAGCTCGTCAAAAATCACCAGCACCCGCCGCGCCGCATCGTAGGCCGCGGCGTTGTAGGCCCAGGGGTCGGGGTACCAGCCCCAGTCCACGCCGTAGTAGACGCGGTCATACCGTTCCAGCTCGTCGTCCGGCACGGCCCGCAGCTGCAAATTGGCAAACACCGCCGTGCCGCTGCCCACGACCTCGCCGCCGTACTCATGGCGGAACGCCGCCGGGTTCGTCCGCTGCAGGTGCTCAGCGTCGGCCCAGAACCGCTCGCCCAGCATGGCCCGCGGCAGATCGCGGTAGGTCGAATGGTGCACCAGCTTGCCGGGGCGGGTCTCCAGCGCGTAGCGGTTGGCCCAGCTGCGGGCCATGGCCGGCGGGTTGAAGCTCTTTAACGTCAGCGTCCAGCTGCCGCCGCGCAGCACGGTCTGCTCGACGTTGCGCACCTCCTCGGGGCTGTCGAACTGGTCAAGCTCCTCAAACCAACAAATGCCCACAGCGCCGAACGGCAGCTTTAAGCTCTTGAGCTTGCCCGGGTCGTCCGTCCCGAAGAATAAGATCTTCTGCCCGGTGGGCAGATAGGTGCACTCCATCGGGCTGACCGTGCAGCGGAAATACCCCGCGCACCCCAGCTCCCCGATGGCCCATACGATCTGGTTGTACACGCTGTTGCGCAGCGTACCGCCGACCTTGCGCAGCACCACGGCGTGGCAGTCCGGGTGGCGCAGCAGCTGCCAGACCAGCTCCATCGAAAGATAACTCGACTTACCGGACCCGCGCCCGCCCTTGGCCACGACCTCTGTCACCTCGCCGCGCCGTATCGCCTGATGCACGGGCCAGAACACACCGGGTATCTTCTCCTTCAGCCGCACTTCCACCTTGGCGCCTCTCTCCTCTCTCTTCTCTCCTAACTTTCACTGTCCACAATGACCACCCCCTCTGTTTTCGCCCCGTCGCCCAGGCCCAGATGCTTGTACAGCATTTCCAGCGCGCGCAGCTTGTCGGCCACCTTGACCGGCAGACCACCCTCCTCGCCGGGGACAGCAAAGGCGATCTCGGCCAGCTCGTCCAGCACATGGTCCGCGTCGATCTCACACAACGGCATCCCTCCTTTTCCCGAATGGGTATAAAAAAACCCGCGGGAGGAATCACTTCCTCTCACGAGTTTCGATGGTATCATATTACCACTGTTGGTTGTGAAATACAATGAAATTTTGCGAAATCTTCGGGAAATTTACTGAAATCTTTTTCACGCCCGCTTCGGCACGGCCATCCCCTCCACAGCCGTCCGGTGCAGCTGGTACGCCCGGCGCTGAACTACCCCCATCGCCTCCGCGATTTCCGAAAAATTCTGCCCCATCACATAGCGGCGGCGCAGCACCTCCTGCCCCGGCCTATCCCGCACCGTCATGATGCCGCACATAATCTCCGCGCGCGTTTCCATGCAGCTTTCCAGCTGCTGCTCCAGCCTTTTCTGCGCTTCTTCGATACGTTCTACGGCCCGCGGCAGCCTGTCCGCGTTAGGGCCGCTGCGCCCGGGCATGCCGCTCATGCAGGCCGTCACCCGCTCGGCGTCGCTGCGCAGCACCTCGATTTCTTCTTCCAGCATGTGCTGGCAGCTGACAGACGCCTGATAGCGACCCAGCCACTCCACTTTTTCCTTATAGTCCATCGCTGTCCTCCTTATATGTTGCCGCTCCTGTCAGGTATTGTTGGTTACTCTCATCTTAATGCAACAACATATAGTTGTCAATATATTTTTGCAAATTCCCGCCTGGCAATCCCAAAAACCGGACTTCCGCTTCTTTTTCCGCTTTCGCGCTTGACACCCGCCGCCCCTCCATGCTACGATGACGATACTATAAAGAAAAGGAGTGTTCCGCCATGAAGCATCCAAAGGGCATCTGGCTCCGCAGGGGTCTGCTCCCCTATTACCTCACGGGTCATCGGCTTGCGCTGGCTCTCCTGCTCAGAGACAAGCCCAGCACTGCCGCGCAGCTTGCGGCGGCGCTCACCGAAAAGGGCTATCGCACCGACCCGCAGACGCTCGAAAAATCGCTGGCCCGCCTGACGCGGCTCGGCATCGTCTCGGTCTCCGACAACGTCTACCGCTGCACCTGCGAGAAGCTCGACACCGCCCGCTATTCGGAGTCCCAGCTCCTCGACCTGGTCGGCATGACCCAGAGCACCGTAAACGGCACTGCCTTTTACACCACCACCCCGCCCCCAAGCGTCAGTTCCCGCGGCCCCAGCGGCTCCTGACCCGTTTATAAGGAGAGGCTCCCTTCATGAAACGTCTTTCCCGCCTTGCCGCCTGCCTGCTGGTGCTGACCCTGACCGCCTGCACCGCCGCCGAAACTGCCGTTCCGGCGGCCACAGCCCCACCGACTGCGGCACCCTCGCCCACCGCGGCCCCCACGGCAGCGCCGCAGGCCACCCCGCTCCCCTACGACGACCTGTCCTACGTGCCGGAGTTTGGCTTTCAGCAAAAGCAAACCTACCAGCCGGGCGAATACAACCGCCTCTATCTCGACACCTACTCCTTCAATGACCGCACCGTCCTTGTGGGGGCCGAGGACGAAACCGCCGCCCTGCTGGAAGCGGGCAGGGACCCCGGCCTCGGCGTGCGTTCCCTGCAGGCGCGCGGCATCACGGGGCAGGGTGTAAAGATCGCCATCATTGACCAGTCTCTGCTGACCGACCACCCCGAAATCTCAGGCGCTATCGCCGCTTACTGTGAGACGGGCATCGACAGCGGCCTCAACGAGGGCACGCTGCACGGTCCCGCCGTGGCAAGCATTCTGGCGGGGCAGACCGTTGGCGTCGCGCCGGGCGTGCAGGTCTATTATATGGCCACGCCCGGTGCAGCCGACAGCCGCCCCCACGCCGACGCCCTGCGGCACATCCTGGAGATCAACGAGACCCTGCCGGAGGGAGAAAAGATCCGCGCCGTGTCAGTCTCCGCCGCCCCCGGGGACAGGGATCTGTTTGAAAACGCCGACCTCTGGCGCGACGCGCTCGCCGAGGCCGAGGCAGCGGGCCTTCTGGTGCTGACCGCGCAGGGTGCCGCTGCGGGTTCCGCGCGTCTCACCTTGAGCACCTCCACCTTTGACCTCACCCGGCGGGACAGCCCTGCCGCCTGCAAAACCGGCCTGCCCAATGACTCCGGTATGCTGGCCGCCCGGAAAAGTTCCTTCTGCCTGGGCCTGCCCTGCGCCTACCGCACCGTAGCCGAGGAATACGTCCCCGGCCAATGCGGCTACCGCTATGATGCGGTGGGCGGTTTGAGCTGGGGCATTCCCTACTGCGTCGGCGTCATGGCGCTGGGCTGGCAGGTCGCGCCTGCCCTGACAAACGAGGAAATGCTGCAAACCCTGCTGGACACCGCCGCCCCCAACGCCGACGGCCTCCGCATCATCGACCCGGTACATTTTATAGAAACGCTGGAGCGCGAATACGCCTCCTGAAACCACAAAGCCCGCCCCGGTCTGACCCGGGACGGGCTTTGCGTATTGCTCAGAATGTCAAAAAACTCTTGTAGGGGCGAGCATTGCTCGCCCGCCAGCTTACACCGCCGCCTGTTTCCGGGGCGTTTGCGTCAGCGGTCCACTTTCCCGGAGGGGTCAAGACCCCTCCCTACGGTCTGCCATACACGGGTGCCTTGTAGGGAGCGGTCTTGACCGCTCCGTGCCCGTTTGCGTCAGCAGAAGCCCCCCGTGTCGTCGGGGACTCCTCCCGCCTTCAGCACAACGGTGCCACCAGCCGCAGTACCGCGCTGTACAGCGTGCCAAAAAATCCGGTCCGGCAGTCCGCCAGCGTCACCGCGGCACTTTCCTTTTCGATCTCCGCCAGATCGCGCCGCACATCGTCCAGCACCGCGCCGCCGTAGAGCAGCACGCTGTTCTCAAAATGCAGGTACAGGCTGCGGTAATCCAGATTCACCGTACCCACCGCGGCAATGCGGTCATCCACCAGCCAGGTCTTGGCGTGCAGAAAGCCCGGCGTGTAGCTGTAAATTTTAACGCCTGCCCGCAGCAAATGCGGGAAATAGCTCCGCGTCAGCTGGTAGATCGTCGGCTTGTCCGGCACGCCGGGCGTGTAGATGCGCACATCGACGCCGCGCTTGGCCGCCAGCCGCAGGCAGGACAGCAGGTCGTTGTCCAGAATCAGGTACGGCGTGCAGATGTACAGCCGCTTCTGCGCCTGGTTGATAAGCTCCAGATACACGTTCTTCGCCACGGCCTCGCGGTCCACCGGGGTGTCGGCAAAGGGCTGCACCAGACAGTCCGTTTCCACCGGCACGGCGGCGGGCAGGTCGCAGCCCGCGTCCAGGTCCTCGTCGGGGTATTTTGCCTTCCAGAACGTCAAAAAGATGTTTGCCAGGCTCGCTGCGCCGGGGCCATCCAGCCGGACGCCGCTGTCCTTCCAGTAGCCGAACCGCACGATTTTATTGATATACTCGTCTGCCAGATTCACACCGCCCGTAAAGGCGATCTGTCCGTCGATGACCATGATCTTGCGGTGGTCGCGGTTGTTCATGACCAGGTTCAGCACCGGCACGCAGCGGTTGAAGCTGAACGCCCGGATACCGTCGGCCCGCATCATCTCGGCGTAGTTGTGGGGCAGCAGGCTCAGGCAGCCCGCGTCGTCGTAGATGACCCGCACGTCCAGCCCTGCCGCGGCCTTCCGGCGTAAAATCTCGTGGATCTGCCCCCACATCTCGCCCATGCCGATGATAAAGCTCTCCACATAAATGCTGTGCTGTGCCCCCTGCAATGCGGGCAGCATATCGGCAAACATGCTCTGCCCGTCCGGGTAATATTTCGCCGCCGTGCCGCCGCAGACCGGCATCGGGCCGTAGTCGTGCAGGTAGCGGGCCGTCAGCGCGGCACGGGGGTCCTGCCGCTGCAAGGCCGCCGCGGCGTCGGGGTCGTCCTTCCGCGCCGGGGCCATTGCGTCCTCGGCGCGCTCCAGCCGGTGGCGCAAGCCCAGCGCCGGGCGCTTGTTGCCCCACAACAGGTACAAAATACCGCCCTGCACCGGCATAACGGCAAATAGGATCATCCAGCTGATCTTAAACTCCGGCACCGTGGAATCCTGCCGGATCAGCGCCAGGCACATGATAATGCTCATGGCAACGCCCACGCCGCCGAACCATTTGGCGTAGTCCGCCAGCCAGTAGAACAGCGCAAACAGCCAGAACGCCTGCAGCAGCAGAAGCACGCCGGTCACAACAATGCGGCTGAACACCAGGTTCAGCACCCGGCGCAGCATCAGACGCCAGTTCCGTTTTTTCATACAAACCTCGTATACAAATGCAAAAAGCCGCACGTCATCCCCTAAAGGACGGCGTGCGGCAGACTTCCTTTTTACAATTACAGGCGGTCAATGGCGGCCATGCAGTCGTCCATGGACAGGAAGGTCACGGCGCAGTTGGAGCCGATAAACCACCGTTCATCCCCATTGCAGACGATTTTGCGGATAAGCTTGCCGTGGTACTCAGTCTGGATGTAGATCCCGTTGGGCACTCTCTTTCCCTCCCATATCTTGTAGTGTGGGCCGGGCGTCTGCCTCATATCATGGGCTTTCCGCACCGCGGCTGTACTTAAATTATGCCACAAATGTCCGCTTTGTGCAAGGTGCTTTTTGCTGTAGTTTATGTACGAATCGCCCCATTTTTTGGCATTACGCACAAAGGGTGCATAACAGCGGGCTTTTGGGCGTGTCAACTTTACCGCGAATGCACCAAAACAGCCTTTTTTCACGAAATTTGTAAAAAAATGTTGCGGGATTCCGCGAAACGTGTATAATATAAGATAGTATATTGTGTAGCAGTATCCATATATACTGCCCGATTTTACCATAAGTGACCGGAGGAGCTTAGCTATGACAAAACTGGAAACGCTGCAGTTAAAACTGACTGCGACCCGCGTGCGCATGGGTGTGATCGAAGCCACCCACGGTGCCGGGTGCGGTCATCCGGGCGGCAGCCTGTCCGCGGCGGACGTTCTGACCTATCTGTATTTCCGCGAAATGCGCATTGACCCCGAACAGCCGCAGGACCCCAACCGCGACCGTTTTGTACTTAGCAAGGGCCACTGCGCCCCCGGCCTGTATGCCACGCTGGCGGAGCGCGGCTTCTTCCCGGTGGCCGACCTGCCCACGCTGCGCCACTCCAACAGCTACCTGCAGGGCCACCCCAACATGAACACCGTCCCCGGTGTTGACATGAGCACCGGTTCCCTGGGCCAGGGTGTTTCCGCCGCCTGCGGCATGGCGCTGGGTGCCAAAAAGCTGGGCAGCGACATCAACGTCTACACCCTGCTGGGCGACGGTGAGATCGAAGAGGGCGAATGCTGGGAGGCGTTCATGTTCGCCAACCACTACAAGCTCGATAACCTGTGCATCATGATCGATGTCAACGGCCTGCAGATCGACGGCGCGACCCGCGACGTCATGAACTCCGAGCCGCTGGACCACAAGATGGATGCCTTCGGCTTCAACACCATCGTCTGCAACGGCAACTCCTTTGCCGACCTGGAGCAGGCGTTCAAGATGTTCGACCTGTCCCACGGCAGCGGCAAGCCCACCTGCTTCCTGCTGCGCACGACCAAGGGTCTGGGCGTCAGCTACATGGAAAACGCCGTCGATTGGCACGGCAAGGCCCCCAACGACGAAGAATACGCCCAGGCTATGACCGAGCTGCGCGCCGCCCACGCCACGCTGGAAAAGGAGATCGAGTTCAACAATGGCTGATATTAAAAAAATTGCTACCCGTGTCAGCTACGGCAACACGCTGGTAGAGCTGGCCCAGCAGGGCGCTGACAATCTGGTGGTTTTTGACGCCGACCTGGCCGCTGCCACCAAAACCGAAATCTTCCGCAAGGAGTACCCGGATCGTCACTTTGACTGCGGCATTGCCGAGCAGAACATGGTCGGCGTCGCCGCCGGTATGGCCACGATGGGCTATGTCCCCTTCGTGTCCAGCTTTGCCATGTTCGTTGCGGGCCGCGGCTTTGAGCAGATCCGCAACTCCATCGGCTACCCGCACCTGAACGTCAAGATCGCTGCCACCCACGCGGGGCTCTCCGTCGGTGAGGACGGCGCGTCCCACCAGTGCTGCGAGGATATCGCCCTCATGCGCTCGATCCCCGGCATGGTGGTCTTGAGCCCGGCTGACGATGTGGAGGCCCGCGCCGCCGTCATCGCCGCCTACAACTATCAGGGTCCCGTCTACCTGCGCTTCTCCCGTTTGGCCACGCCCGTTTTCCACGATCCCGAGACCTACGAGTTCCAGATCGGCAAGGGCGAGAAGCTGACCGACGGCTATGACATTGCTGTCATCTCCACCGGCCTGATGACCAACGAGGCTCTGCGCGCCGCCGTGCTGGCCAAGCGCCAGGGCATGAACGTCCGCGTCATCAACATGCCGACCATCAAGCCCATCGACGAGGAGATCATCCTGACCGCCGCCCGCGAGTGCGGCCGCATCATCACCGTCGAGGAGCACAGCATCATCGGCGGCCTGGGCGAGGCCGTCTGCTCCGTCGTCAGCGAGAAGCTGCCCGTCCCCGTGCGCCGCATCGGCGTCATGGATCAGTTCGGTCACTCCGGCCCCGCCAATGAGGTCCTGCGTGATTACGGCCTGACCGCTGACAACATCGTCAACGTCATCCGTGACATCGTCCGCCCGGACGCGAAGGCCTGATTTTCCATCACAAGTACAACAGCCCCGAAAGGCAACTGCCTTCCGGGGCTGTTTTTGTAGGGGCGAACATTGTTCGCCCGTCAACCTTGCCGCGCCGCGCACTTTCCGGGTCGATGCAAGCACCGACCCCTACACCGTAGGGGCGGATTCCATATCCGCCCGGGAGCCTTGCGGCCGGCTGCATATTCTGCGTGCGAACAAAGTTTCCCCTGCATCACAGCTCTTAAAACCGCTCCACCCTGAATACCCTTGCCCCGCTGGCCTTGGCCGCGGTCAGGCCGATGCCCGAGTCCTCAAAGATCATTGTATCGGCGGGCGTAACGCGGAAATGCTCCATCGCCCGGCAATACCCCTCCGGGTCGGGCTTCTGCTTTTCCACGTCCTCTCCGGTCACGATCAAGCCGAACCATTCCCGCACCCCGAAATGCTCCAGCACCTCGGTGGCGTTCTGTTTGCTGCCGGTGGTCACGCAGGCCAGGTTATGCCCGGCAGCGCGCATCGTTTTCAAAATTTCCATCAGTGCCGTGTTCGGGCGCACCGCATCGAGAAAATCGCTGTACAGCGCCTTTTTTCGGTCATGCACGCGCTCCACATCGGCGGCGCTCGGCGCGCCGCCCATCAGCGGCGGCAGGAACCGTGTGTAATGTCCGCCGTTGCAGCGCTCGGCGTAATATTCATCGGTCACAGTAAAGCCCAGCTCCTCCAGCGCCGCGCGGTAGGATGCCGCGTTGGCCGGCACTGTGTCCAGCAGGGTCCCGTCCAGATCCACGCAAATCAGCATAGTGTCTCCTTTTTATGCTCCGAAAAATCCGCCACATCGTTGGCGACCATGACCAGCCCGGCGTAGAACATCGCCGCGCGCTTGCGGTCCTTGTTCAGCTTGTAGGGCATCAGCCGCAGCCAGTGGATGACCTCGTGCATCAGAATGCTCTCGACCTGCTCCCGCGGGTAGCGGGCGCTCAGATCCTCCATCACGGCGGCCAACAGCGCGTCATAGGCCGCACTGCGCGTCAGCTGGAAGTCAATACGGTTGTCCTGCACGGCCACGCGCGGCGTTTTCATCATAAATTCGTAGCTGCCGTGCAGGCTTTGCAGCAGCTTGCCGTAATCCAGGAACGGACTTTCGTGCAGATTGCCGGTATTCGGGTCGATCAGATACCAGCTGTCGTTGTCGGTGCGGCAGATGATGTTCTCAATCGTCAGGTCGCCGTGGATCGTGCCCACAGGGTCCTTCGCAAACAGGTTGCGCAGCCGGTCATGGTCAAACATCCAGTCCAGCGCGGGCAGGTTCTTGTACTCCACGCCGTTGATGCGCAGCGTGTCATAGCTCATCAGCTCGCGCAGCATCCGGTCCTCATGCAGCTTTTTCAGGTTGCCGTCAACCTTCGTCTCGATGTACTTTTCGATTTTTTCCGCGTCCGCCGGGACCGCCGTCGGCTTGTAGAGCTTATCCTCCAGCGTCGCCAGCACCGCACGCAGGATGGCGCGGCTCTTTTCCACGGGGTTCGAGTGCAGGTAGCGGAACATCCCCACGGCCTGCGGGTTGTAGACCATGTCGTACCAGCAGCAGCCGTCGGCCTCCTCGCTGCGCAGAATATCGCACAGCGGCAGGCGGTCTTGCTGGGCACGCAGCCAGTCGAGCTGCTCGGCCAGCTTTGCGCCGTCCTTGCCAAAGGCATATTTGCGGTAGAACGTCGATTGCGTGTCCATGCAGAGCATCGTCGTGGCGTTCGACCCGGCGGAGTAGTCCTCCAAAATCGTAATGCCGCGGTTCATCTGCAAAAACCGCTTGACGTAGTCCTTGTTTTCCAGACCGAAATACCGGCTCAAGAACACCGCGCGGTCATGCTCGTCGGCCTGCGGCAGCAGGTTCAGGTAGCTTTCCCCGGCGGGGGCGGCCTGCGTGGCCTGGTTCATCGCGCCGCGCACGCCCTCGGGCAGCAGCGTGGCCGCCCACATGGCCAGCAGCGGCAGCACAAACCATGCCAGCAGCAGCCAGCGGGCCGCGGGGGCCGCCGTGCCCAGCGCACCGCCGGGCAGCAGCGCGGCAAAGTCCGCGGCGTTGCGCCCGAACAGCAGCCCGAACACATCCACCAGCTGCATCGGCTCCCCGGCCACGGTCAGCGCCGCCGCCAGCGCGGTGTAGGAGCCCAGATACGCCGCCCACATCAGCAGTGTATTGACGACCAGCCGCCCGATTTTCACGCGGCCTAGATCCTTGAAGGTATTGATGAGGCTCCAGAAGAACATCATGCCGTCCAGCTTCAGCGTGTCATTGAACAGCCCGCAGAACGCAAGGCAGATTTTCTTCAAAAAATCCCGCAGCGCCACGACCAGCACCAATCCCAGCACCAGCAGCAGCGAGAACACCAGGTAATACCGCGCCGCGCCGTCCACCGGCGCACCGCCCAGCCCCAGCAGCCGGAACGCAATAAACCCGAACGCCACAAACCAGACGTCGAGGAACCGATCCATGATGACCGTCGCCAGTGCAAAGCCGATGCCGCTCTTCATCCTGCGGCCCGTGTAGACCGCGCGGAAGGCATCGCCCAGATGGAACGGCAGCACAAAGTTCAGCGCATAGCCGCCGGCCATGCCGCGCAGCATCTGCCCGCGGGGCGGGCGCTCATAAATGCGGATGAACTGCTCCCACCGCAGCAGGCGGAACGCATGGCCCACCAGCACCAGCAGCAGGGCCAGCAGCAAAAAAAGTGCAAGCATCAGCCCGTGATCCTTTCCGATTTCAATTTCCGTTGCAGCACTGCGTACAGCACCGCAGCCGCCGCCACCGCATACCCGGCGATAAACGGCGTCAGATAGTACATAAAGTAGGTGTCCGGCGCGGTCAAAAACACAAGCGGGATGCGTGCAAAAAACGTGCCTGCGGCAAAAAGCAGCATCCAGCGCCGCTGCACCAGCAGCACCGCCAGTGCCAGGCCCAGCAGCACGAACGGCGGCAGCATCCACCATGTCAGGTCGATCAGCCCGCCCGCAAAGTCGGTGCTGGACGCCATATCCACAATAAACGCCCGGCGCAGCTCCTTGTTCAACGGCTGCACGGCGGCGCTGTCCTGCAAAAAGCTCTTTTGGTCGTCCTGCGTCGGCTCGCCCTCATACAGCAAAAATGCCGATGCAAACGCGATCTTCTGGTTAGACTGGCCGTTCTGGCGCTGGCGCAGCGTGTTGTAGAACACACCCGCACGCTCCCGCAGCATGCTCTTGGGATACTTGAGGGCCAGCTTCATAATGGCCTTCTGGCAGACCGACCAGTCCTCCGCCGAGCCGCCGCGCCCGGCGATCATCCCCCCGCGCAGTTCATTGCCGTGGGTCTCGGGGTTGGCGCGGCAGAATTCCACATCAAACACGCGGTCAATGTCGGCCAGCGCCTCGGCGTCCTCCACGGGGTCGGCGTCCTGTACCAGCGCCGCCGTCTGATAGCACAGTGCGATCATCTTGTACTGCCACGCCTCGCCCATCAGCGCGCTGCTGTAGCGGGAGCAGGCGAAATACCCCACCAGCACCAGCGCCGTCACCGCGCCCACCGCCAGCGGGCGCAGCAGCCTGCGGGCGCAGAGCAGCGCCAGCAGCACCGGGATGGCGGCCAGATAGTAGACGCACTCGCTGCGCCACGACGCAGCCAGCGTGCCCAGCATCACGATAGCGGCCAGCTCCTTTTTGTTCAGCTTCGTGCCGCGCAGATACATGGCCACCAGCATGAATACCAAAAACAGCTCGGTCCACGTTGACCAGGTCGTGCGGAAGGGCTGCTGGGTGTGCATCAGCACGGGCGGCAGCAAAAACGGCAGGTAGACCAGCGCAAACCACGCCGGGCGCACCGGGCGGGTCAGCCGCTTTTCGGCCAGGTCCTGCGCCGTGGCCGCAAAGCAGCCCACAATGCCGCTGATAAGCAGGTTCTGCACCAGCACGACGCCGCCGGGCATCGGTACAAACATCAGTGACAGAATGAACGCGCCGCTGGTCAGAAAGTGCTGCCATGAGTTGGGCTGCAGCGTCCGCGCCAGATACAGCACGGCCAGGTCATCATTGCCCCAGATGCCGGGCCAGACGATGAGCAGGATGACCAGATTCACCGCCAGATACGGCAGCGTCCAGGCCACCCACCGCCGGGCAAATTTGTCCCCGGCGCGCAGCTTCTGCACCAGCGTCACCGCGCCGTGCACCAGCCCGAACGCCAGCACCAGAAACAGCGCCTTGTAGACAAAAAACGCCGGTGTGCGCCAGTCATAGCGGAAGAACAGCCTGTCCGTTCCCAGCGTCAGGGCGCACCACAGCACCGCAGCCGCCAGCTCTGCCGCCGTTCGCTTTTTTGCAGGTGTTTTCATTCTTACTCCTTCAGGTCAGCGCGTCAAAACCGGCCTTATTGGCGGGTGCCTCCGCCGCGCGGTACTCGTCCGGCGTGCCGAACGGCAGATGTAAATCACACGCAAAGCCCGCAATTCTTGCGCCCTGCGCGGCCAGCACATTGTAAATGCCGGAGACAAAAAATTCCTTGTACTCGCAGTTTTTCAGGTATTCGGCGCAGGCATCGGCGTAGGTTTTCTTATCCTTGAAATAGTACGCGCCGCAGATAGCATCATGGCTGACGACCTGCTTTTCCACCGTATGGCAGACATTGCCGTCCGCGCCGTACTGCAGATAGCTGTACGCGGGGGAATCACTCTCAAACGTCAGCAGTGCGCCCTCCGGGCCGTTTGCAAAGCCGCCCTTAGCGCAGAACTCGTTGAATGCCCTGCAAACAAACAGATGGTCGCAGTCGTTGAACAAAATCGGCTCACCGTCGGGCAGGCCCTCGCAGCCCTTCAGCGCCGTGACGGCCGCGCCCTCGGTCACCTCGGGCAGCGCCACAATGCGGGCCGCGGGCCAGTACGCCTTGATTTTTTCGTCGATGGCAAAGTCGCGGATATGCTCCTCGAGCACCACAAACGTGAGGTCCGCGCAGTCCACGAACTTCTCCACGCTGCGCGCCGCCCAGTAAAAGAACGGCTTTCCGTTAATTTCGATCAGCGGCTTCGGGCAGACAAAGCCGTTTTTAAAAAACCGGCTGCCCCTGCCGGCCATGGGGAGAATCAGGTGAAGTTTAGACATGATGTACCTCGTTTCAAAAAGCCTTCCCCTGCGGGGGAAGGTGGCGCGCAGCGCCGGATGAGGGGCGACCTGCCGCCATTGCCTGTGCAATTTTCCGCAGAAGAGTTGCTCCATTCACGCTGCCCTCATCAGTCGCCCGCGGCGACAGCTTCCCCCCGAAGGGGAAGCCTTTTTACTTTTCCAGTCCCGCCAGCATCCGCGTCTCGGCCTCAATGACTCTGCCAAGCCCCGTCTCAATATCGACCTGCGGCTGCCAGCCGTAGACCTCGCGGGCGTGGGTGTTGTCGCACTGGCTGAACTTGTTGACCTCGTGGTCCAGGATCTCCGGTTTGATGCCGTAGGCCCCGCCGTACAGCTCGGGGTACTTGGCCCAGTAATGGCTGCTCGGGCAGTATTTGGCCTCAATGTTTTTGCCCATCAGGCGGTTGGCAATGGCGTACAGCTCGCGCACGGAATAGCTCTGGTTGCTGGACACGTTCACCGCGTCAAAGCCCTTCTGCGGGTGTTCGACGACGCGCAGCGCCAGCGCGATCAAATCATCCACGTAGATGTAATCGCGGCGCTGGTTGCCATCGGAGTGGAACTCCGGCGTGCGGTCATAGTACAGCTCGCGGATCATGTAGCCGACGAACGGCGGCTGCTTGCGCAGGCAGTCGATGTGCGGGCCGTAGACGTTGGCAAAGCGCAGGCAGGTCACAGTCATGCCGTAGGTGTCGGCAAAGCTCTGGGCAAAGCGCTCACCGCAGTATTTCGTGTTCGGGTAAATGAGCGTCGGCGGGTTGAACTTACCCTCCACCGTCGGGAACTCGGTCTCGTTCTCGTACATAGCGTTGGTGGATGCCTGCACGAGCTGTTTGATGCCGGTGCGGCGGCCCGCCTCCAGCAGGTTGACCAGGCCCAGGGTGTTGACCTCAATGGCCTGCACGGGGTCGCTCTGGCAGTCCGGCAGCGGCGCAATGCCCGCAATGTTATACACAACATCGAACTTTTCCGCCTCGAACAGAGCCAGCATCCCGGCCTTGTCGCGGATGTCCATTCTGCGCACCTCTGCGCCAAAATCATGGTCGTCAAACTTCAGGTTGTCCGGATTGCCGTAGGAGAAGTTGTCAATGCCGACGACCTCGTCCCCGCGCTTCCACAGCGTATGCCACAGCTGGCCGCCGATAAACCCGGCAGCGCCCGTCACCAGAATCTTCATACCAAAGCCCTCCTTACAGGTTGGAAGCTACGACCTCGTAGCTGTAATCCTCAATGATTTTCTCGCGCCATTCGCGCTCCACAAAGGCCCGCGGCCCGGCCAGATACTTGCCGCAGAGCTTGAGCAGGCTGATGCCGAAGCTCGTCAGCTTGTTGTTGCTGACCTGATCCTCCTCCCGCCAGCTGATGGGGAAGAACAGCACCCGCTGCTTCATCTGGCAGAGCGCCAGGATCATGCAGTCGTTAAAATACAGCGTATCCGGGAACTTTTTGTAGTACTCGCTTTTCAGCGGTTCCACGGCATACAGGTTCAGCCCGCTGCCCAGATCGGTGATTTTTTTGCGGGCCACTAAGCTAAAGAGCCAGTTGAAGCCGTAGTTGCCCCAGGTGCGCAGCGCACTGTAGCCGCCGGTCTTGCTGCCCTTCATAAAGCGGGAGCCAAGGCAGCAGTCGTATTTTTTGTAGGTGCCGTCGTTCAGAATCGGCAGCAGGTCCGCAATAGCGCCCTGGTCGTCGCCGTGCAGCACGACCAGATGCTCGTACCCGTGGGCCGCCGCGTAGCCGAACGCGACCTTGTGGCTGCCGCCCAGACCGTAGTTCTGGTCATTGCGCAGCAGGCGGACCGGCGCGTCGGGGTGGCGGGCCATCCAGTCCTGCACGGCGGCCTCGGTGCCGTCGGCAGAGCGGTTGTTTACGACGATGCACTCCCCCACCCACGGGGCAATGCGCTGATCCAACAGCTGCGAAAGCACCCGCGTGACCTGCTTTTCGCAGTTATAAGCAGGGATAAAAACCAGCAGTTTTTCCATGGAAAGCTCCTTTTCTGCACACAGTTCTACATAATAAAGATTATACAACACCGCGCCGCCAATCGCAAGAAAAAAAGCCCCCTCTTGGGAAAAGAGGAAGCAATTTTTGCGGGTCAGGACAGCACAGACCTCCGCGGGCGGATTCTACACAATGCCGTCTGCCGCAAAAGGATTATTGTATCGGCATACACCTTTTCGTAGGGGCGGATTCCATATCCGCCCGTGCCCGCTCACGATACCGCAAACCTGATCCTCTGTGCATCCAAATTCCGATACAGCACATACCCCGCTGGGCACGCCATGTCCGCCTTTTCCAGCGTGGTCGTATCCACCGGCACGCCGTCCGCTGCCAGCACCCAGTCTGCCGCGTCCAAATCGGTATATGCCCTGCCCGGGTACTCCGGCCCAACGGCCTCGGCGGTCAGGTCCAGCACGCCGTCTGCCAGCGCACCGCTCTGCAAAAGCGTCTCATACTCGACGATATAGACATCCCGCGCGATATACGTTTCTATGAGCTGGCTGTCCCGCTGGCGCACGCCGTAGGGGATAAACAAAACTCTGCCGTCCAGCTCCGCCAGCGCGTCGTTCAGCGCCGACGCTTGCTGTGCGGTCTCGGCGGGGACCTCATACGTCCAGCGGTTGATGCGCCACTCGCCCGCGTAGCACAGCACGCAGAGCACCAGCGCCGCACCGGCCAGCACGCGGCGGCCCCTGCGGCGCACCAGCAGCACGCCCAGCACGGCCACGCCAACCGCAATCACTGCACGCCACACCGCCAGCCACGCCCCCTGCCCCAGCACGGGCAGACGGTCCGTGCGGTCCGCCACGAAGTCAAACCACTGCAAAAGGGTGTTGTCGCCCGCGCCCGCGCCGATGGCCCGGCAGACGGCCACGAACAGCACGCCCCAGGCTATCGTCAAAGCCGCCAAGATCCGGCGGCGCGTTTTGGTCAGCTTTTCATCCAGCGTGTCCAGCGTCACCGCCAGCAGCGGGATCAGCAGCGGCTCCAGATACCGCGTATGCTGCCGCGGCGACGGCGAACCTAAATCCTCGCGCACCGTGATGGACCACGCAATGACCGCCACGCCGATGCCAAGGGACAGCAGCAAAAAGAGCGGCAGCTGGGTGCGGCGGGCATCGCTGCCCCTGCGCGGGCGGTGCAGCCCGCAGAGCGGCAGCAGCACCGGGAACACCCAGAACGCCAGCACGGCAAACAGCGCGTCGCACACCAGCGCAAACGGCAGAAAGCGCCACTGCTCCGCCGTCAGCCAGCCGGTCTGGTTGTAGGAGTTGCCCAGCCCGCGGAACAGCGTCGCCTTGGCCAGCAGAAAGCAGACCAGAAAGCTGCCCAACAGCGCGGCATTGCAGGCCAGCTCCGCCCGCCACGACGCCTTGTCATGCCACCAGACCCACGCGCGCACAAGCACCCAGGCGATCAGATAATAGAGCGCGACCTCCTTGTTCAGATACAGCAGGTAGCAGAACGCCCCCGCCGCCGCGCACCAGCCCACGCGGGCCTTCGGCTCTGCCAGCATCGCCCGCAGGAAAAAATACACCTGCCACAGCGACAGCGGCAGAAACACCGTCTCGCTCATAAACGTACTCGCAGCGGACATCGTGGGCAGCACCGCCGTAACGCCGACGAGAAACGCCGTGCGGCGGCGGTTCATGCTCATGGCCCGTGCCAGCGCATAGGCCGGGAACACCGCGCTTGCCATATATACGGCGTTCAGCCAGCCGATGGCCGTGATCTGCGCGGCGGTGGTTTTCAGCAGCAGCGCCGGCAGGATGCAGAGCGGGTATAGAATCTTCTGGTAGTCGCTGGGCATATTGCGCACCCGCAGCCCGCGCCCCTGCAAAAGGCTGCGCGCCACATCCAGATACCGCAGCTCGTCGCTGTAGACGGCCAGCTCCCGCGGGTAGCTGCTCAGCATCCCGTACACAACGGCGCACACCGCAAACAGCATCACGACCCACAGCCAGCCGTTTCTTTTTTTAGAAAGCATACACGCCCCCTTTTCTCTAAAAAGCCTTCCCCCGCGGGGGAAGCCCAGACCGTCAAAAAATTGCATTCCTGCCTTATTGCGTATGTAGGGGCGACCATTGGTCGCCCGCCAACTTACCGCAGCAACGCATTTTCCGGGACAGTTTTCTTGCAAGACAAACGGGCACGGGCGAGCAATGCTCGCCCCTACAAGAGTTTTTCGACAGTCTGAGCTTCCCCCTCGGGGGGAAGCCTTTTTTCCTCACTTCAGCTCAATATAATACACCGGGCACCGTTCCCCGTCGGTCACAAGCTCGATTTTTTCCACGTCCAGCGTATCCTCGGCCAGGGCACGCAGCTCGTCAGCGTCGTAAATGTAGCCGTACAGCAAGAATCCGTCGTGCAGGTCCCGGCTTTCCACCGCCGCGCGCAGGCTGGCGGCATCGTCCTCGCCGCTTGCCTGGTCAACGGCCTCGCGCTTGGCGAACTCCTCCAAGAACAGGTCGGGCGCGACCTCATACCCCGCCTTGTTCAGCACAACGGCGGGCAGCCTCTCGGTGTCGGCCAGCGCAGCCTTGCGCGGGGCGGCGTCCTCATACAGGTAGGCGTTGGGGTCGGTCCGGTGCGCCGCAAGGATCGGCACCAGTGCCAGCAGCAGCAGGGTCTCATGCTGCGGGGCCAGCCTGGCCAGCACCACAGCCACAGCCAGCACCACAGCGGCGTAGATCACCACATAGTAGCGGTCCGCCTCAAACGGCGCGGCCTTATCGATCAGCGCCACGTACCCCGCCGACGCCAACAGCAGCCCGGCGGCAAACAGGCCATTGCCGCGCAGACGGCAGCCGCGCCGCCACAGCACCACCGCCGCGGCAGCCACAACCACGGCCCACAGCCAGAGCCCGCCGAACTGGGCCGCCAGCAGCTGCACCACCGTGCCGATGCTCCTGCCCCACTCCGCCAGCGCGGACAGGTCAAAGACGCTCGCAAACGCCTCTTTTCCGCGGGAGCCGGAGAAGATATGGGCCTTCATCGTGGGGAAGGCCGCATACGCCGCAGCCAGCGCGGCAAACTCGGCGATCACATAGCTGCCCGCCGTCTTGAACCGCCGCGTAGCCAGCAGCCAGATGCCGAACAGCCCGCAGACGAAAAAGCAGAACACCAAGAAGAAATACTGCGTCAGCGCCCCGGCCATTGTGACCGCAAACAGACCCGGCCAGACCGCACGCGGCGGCTTTTGCCCCGCCTGCAGCGCCTGCCACAAAACCACATGGCAGTACAAAAGCACGATGCCCTCCAGCATCATCAGGCTGTACATCCGGGTGAACACCGCCATGCCCTGCACGCCGACGCAGAGCAGCCAGCAGGCCGCCGCCGTCCACGCGGGCCAGAACCGCCCGATCAGCCGCTTCGCCGTGCAGTACAGCACCGCCGCGCCCGCCAGGATGCAGACAAAGTTCGGCAGCAGCCCCACCCACGGCAGACCCAGCTGCGGGAACAGCGACTCCGCCGTATAAATCAGGCAATAGTAGAGCGGCGGATGGACATCGATCTTCTGGTTGTTCCACGGGATGGTATAGTCAAACGGGCGGCCCGGCGTCAGGACCGCGCTGTAAAAGCTGCCGTCGTGCCAGGTGTCCATATAGCCGTCCTCCAGCGCGTAGAACCCGCCGGGATAGTTTGCCAGCTCATAGGTGTACAGCTCGTCCACATGGTAGCCCTGCTTGTGTGCCGCGTAGTAGAGCATCAGCGCCAGCCCCACGGCCAGCAGCGCCGCCACCGCCAGCATGCGCTTGGTTTTTGTGTTTTTCATGATTCCCGCTTTCCGTTTCTGCCTGACCGTAGGGGCGCATTCTATATGCGCCCGCGCACCTCGCGCCGCCGCAAACCTCCCGGGCGGATATGGAATCCGCCCCTACGGGAATGCGCGCCCGTTCGTTTACACACCTGCATACCAAAAAGGCCTGCCTCAAAAGGCAGGCCCTTCGTTTGTTTTACTCCTGTGCGTTTTCTTCCTTGTCACGCACAAAACGCCACAGCTCACCGATGGTGAAATCCTCGCTCAGCTCACTCTCGTCGATCTCCTCGCCGATTGCCTCGCCCAGTGCCCACGCCAGCTCGATCATATCCTCATGGTCGGCGCCCAGGTCAGCCAGCGCTGTGCCGCGGCTCAAATCGCTCGTGTCGCAGCTGAACTGCTCTGCCAGCAGATCCTGCAATTCTTCAAAGGTCATTCCGTTTTCCCCCTCTCACTGGGAAGTTTTGTGTTCTTATCATACAAGCCCACAGCGGTTCCGTCAAGGGGCAAACCAGCAACAACCGCACAAATTTATTGCGCCTGATTTGTGGAATCTGCCGAAGGCCCCGCCGGTAACTGCGGCTGTGCGTTCAAAATGCGCATAAACTCCTCGCCGGAGATCGTCTCTTTTTCGTACAGATACTGGGCAATTTCGTCCAGCTTGCGCTTGTTGTCGGCCAGCAGCTGGTAGGCCTTCTTGTGCTCGGCCTGTACGATCTCCACGACCTTGGCATCGACCTGAGCCGCCGTCTGCTCGCTGCAGGCCAGGCTTGCGTCGCCGCCCAGGTAGGCGTTGTTCACAGTCTCCAGCGCGACCATATCGAAATCCTCGGTCATGCCGTAGCGGGTGACCAGTGCGCGGGCCAGCTTGGTGGCCTGCTCAATATCGTTCGACGCGCCCGTCGTGATGGAGTGGAAGATCAGCTCCTCCGCCGCACGTCCGCCGGTCAGCGTCGCGATCTTGTTCAGGATTTCCTCTTTCGTCATCAGCGTGTGGTCGCCGTCCTCCACCTGCATGGTGAAGCCCAGCGCACCGGACGTGCGCGGCACAATGGTAATTTTCTGCACGGGGGCGCTGTTCGTCTGCAAGGCCGCCACCAGCGCGTGGCCGACCTCATGGTAGGAGACGATGCACTTTTCCTTATTGTTGAGGATCTTGTTCTTCTTCTGCGCACCGGCCAGGATCGTGTCCACGGCCTCCTGCAGGTCGAACTGAGTCACGGCCTTGCGGTGATGGCGCACAGCGCAGAGCGCGGCCTCGTTCACGATGTTAGCCAGCTCGGCGCCGGACGCACCGGGCGTCATGCGGGCCACAACCCCAAAGTCACAGTCGGGGCCGAGCTTGACTTTCTTAGCGTGCAGGCGCAGGATGCTCTCGCGGCCCTTCAGATCGGGCAGCTCGACGGGCACGCGGCGGTCAAAACGGCCCGGGCGGGTCAGCGCAGGATCCAGGGATTCCGGGCGGTTCGTCGCTGCCAGGATGACGACACCCTTTGTGGCGTCAAAGCCGTCCATCTCGGTCAGCAGCTGGTTTAGCGTCTGCTCGCGCTCGTCGTTGCCGCCAAGGTTGGAGCCGCCGTCACGCTTCTTGCCGATCGTATCGATCTCATCAATAAAGACGATGCAGGGCGCTTTTTCACCTGCCTGCTTGAACAGGTCGCGCACCTTGGACGCGCCCATGCCGACGAACATCTCCACAAACTCACTGCCGGCGATGGAGAAGAACGGCACACCGGCCTCACCGGCCACAGCGCGGGCCAGCAGCGTTTTGCCGGTGCCCGGAGGGCCGACGAGCAGCACGCCCTTGGGCATCTTCGCGCCGATCTCCTCATACTTTTTGGGGTTGTTCAGGAAGTCTACAATTTCCTGCAGGCTCTCCTTGGCCTCGTCCTCGCCCGCTACATCGTTGAATTTGATGCCGGTCTCATCGTCCACTACGTACTGCTTCGCGCCGGACTTGCCGCCGAACAGCATGGCGTTGCCGCCGGCACCGCCCATCTCCTGCATCTTTTTGGACGCCCAGCGGTTGACGAACCAGAACAGGATGATCATCGGCAGGAACGAGATCAGCAGGTTCAGCAGCGAATCCCAGATCGTGGGCGACTGATAGACCGTGCCGAACTCCACCCCCGCATCCTCCAGCCGGGTGACGAGGTTGTTGTCCTGCGCAATGGCGTTGGTTTTGTAGGAATTGTCGTTCTTGTCCACAAAGTAGATCTGCTGATCTTCGATCTGGACGGTGGCCAGCTCCTTGCTCTCCAGCATTTGCAGGAAGGTGCTGTAGTTCACGCTTTTCACGCTCGCCTGCATCAAAGCCGGGAACAGGAAAACATTGCTTAAAATAACGATGGCCAGAATGATCGCATAGCCGATCCAAAGCTTCTTTTTGGGGTCCTTCGGCGGCTGTGTCGTCTCTTTCATAGGGAATGCCTCCTCCTTATCTTTTGTAACTATTATAGCATGCTCCCAAAAAATGAACAACGTGTGAAACAACTTTGAACGAACCGCAAAAAATCCCGCCGCGGCGGGCTTCTGCGGGCTTTCTCCACATTTTGCACAGGTTTTCGACATCTTTCCACTGTGGAAATGTGGAAAACCATGTTGAAACTGTGGAAAACCCCGTGCAAACCCACAAAATAGCACGATAGACAGGGTTTGTTGAAATGTGGAAAACCGGCGGCTAAGCCTCCCCTTTTAGGGGAGGTGGCCGAGCGCAGCGATGGCCGGAAGGGTCCAGCCCGTTCGCCCCAGCCGCCAACTTTTTCGTCTATTTTTAAACAAATGTCAAAATTCCGTCCAAATTTTCCCGCATTTTGTAACAACTCGGAAACATTTGTCGTTATAATAGACAATACGCCCTTTCAAAAACCCATCCTGCCGGAAGGAGGCCCCGCTATGAATCCCATCATAAACCGCAAACAGGATATTCTGTATAAAGACCTTGCCGTTGACCTTACCGCCCACCGCGTATCCCGCGCCGGGCATGAGCTGCTGCTGACCCCGCGGGAGTTCGCCCTGCTGGCCGTGCTCGTGACCCACTGCGACACAGCTTTAAGCCGCAGCCAGCTGCTCGAGGCTGCCTGGGGCTACGCCTTTATCGGCGAGAGCCGCACCGTGGACGTACATATCAACCGCCTGCGCCGCAAGCTCGGCCTGCAAAACGACATCCAGACCGTCTACAAGGTCGGCTACCGCCTGAACAGCGCCAACTGAAACCGCAAAGCGCCCTGCACTTTTTTACCGTGCAGGGCGCTTTTCTTCCTTTTCAAAAAGTTCCATATTCCCCGCCCGGCGTGTAGATCGTCCCATCGGGGCCGATGACCACATTGCTCAGCGTGTCCAGACCGCCGTAGACGTCCGGGTCCAGCGTGACACACAGAGCGAAATCGACCTCGTCCGGGGCATAGCGCACGACCCGCAGCACACCGGAGGAATGCTTATATTCCAGCCCGTCCTCCGTGGTGGTCTGCTCCCAGCTGCCGTCCAGCGTTGTGTCCAGCTGGGTCAAAAACGCCTGCACCTGCTCCTCCGGTGTACTCTCTGCCGCGGGCAGTCGGTTGTCAAGGACGCCGACCTGCAAAAACGCGCCGTTACCGGGCAGATACATCAGCTCGATGCTCGTCTCATCGTCGATACTGTACATCTCGCCGCTTTCCGTCACCTTGTAGGCGTTCACCGTGTACATCCGGAAGCTCACAGTCTGGATATTGCCCGTGTAGCTGCACCCGTAGCACTGGACCTGCACGCTGCCGTTTTCCGGCTGCACCGGCCCGGCGTGGGCCTCGCCCTCGGCCACGCGGTCCAGCAGGTAGTCAAGCTGCTCCCGGCTGAGAAGGCCCCGCGCGGCGGCCTGCTTCAGCTTGCCGCGCAGTACGGTAAAGACATTGTCAGACCAATAGCTGTCCGCCTGATTGATGCCGCCCTGCACGCCGTAACGGTAGAGCGCCCCGGCCACGGGGTCCAGGCGTATCTCGTCGCTCATCACGCCGGGCAGGGCGGGCCGCGGCTGGGCCGCACGGCAGCGCACCGTCTGCCCGTACACGGCCAGCGGCGGCAGTGCCAGCAGAGCCAGGCTTACCGCGGCAATTTTTAAAAATTTATTGTTGCTGCGCTGCTTCTTCATGCTCTGCCTCCTTCTGCAACAAAATCGTCACTGTCGTGCCCTCGCCCACACGGCTTGCAAAGGTCAGCTGCGTGCCGAATGCCTCTGCAATTTGTGCGCAGAGCGCCAGCCCCACGCCGCTGCCGCCGTTGGCCCGGGCGCGGGCCTTGTCCACGCGGTAGAACGGCTCGGTCAGGTGGGGCAGCGCCTCCGCCGGGATACCGCAGCCCGTGTCCTGCACGGTCAGCCGCCAGCATTCGCCCGCGTCGGTGCAGCGCAGGTGGACCGCGCCGTCCTGCGGCCCGGCGTGCCATGCATTCAGCGCCAGATTGCGCACAAGGTCCGCCAGCAGCACCCGGTCCGCCAGCACAACGGCCTCCGCGGGCGCGTCGCAGTCCAGCACCACATCCGGCAGACTGCGCACGGCATCGGCAAAGGCCGCGGCCACCCGCACAGGGCGCAGCACCACGCCGTCCTCCTGCAAGCCGTTCAGCGCCAAAAGCTGCTGGCTCAAACTCTCCAGCCGTGCGGACTCATGGTAGAGGGCCTCCGCCGCCGTGCGCCGTCGTTCCGCATCCAGCGTGCCGCCGCGCAGCAGGTCGGCGTAGCCGATCAGGCTGGTCAGCGGCGTTTTCAGCTCGTGGGTCAGGTCGGCCACAAAGCGGCTCTGGCGGGCGTTCAGCTCCTGTAGACGCTCATAGTGGTACGCCGCGACGAGCGCCGCCAGCGTGATGATCGCCTGCACGGCCAGCCAGCTGTACAAAAGCCGGTTCCGCGCGGCGAACGCCTCGGACGCATCCGCCGCCGTGACGACGGCCACGGGGTAGGAGTAGGGCGTGTTCAGCACCCCGCCCAGCAGCAGCGTCTCCCCGCGCAGCAGGATGCCGTCCGTGGCCGCGGCGGCCTGCTGCACATCGGCGGCGGCCACGCTCTCCGGCAGGGCGCTGTAGGCGACGTCGCCCTCCCGCATCAGCGCAAACGCGGCAGTGCTGCTGCCCAGGATCAGCCACTGGCCGCGGGTGTACGCCTGCCCTACCCGGGCGCAGACCGAGTCGGCCCCGCTGCTCAGATAGCCCGCGCCGCTCCGGGTATCGTACTCGGCGGCAAAGGCGTCCTCCAGCCCACAGACATTGCGCTGGTGCTGCAAAACCGCCTGTTCCTCCAGCGCGTCCAGCCGTTCCCGGAACGTCCTGCACGCCAGCCCGCCGCCCGCCAGCGCCATTGCCAGCGAGAGTGCAAGGACAGCCGTGTACATGGATGTACGCTTCATAAAGTCACCTCCTGCGGTTTCCCGGTTGTATGATTCATTTTGATTTACCGCCATGTAGGGGCCGGACATGTCCGGCCCGGCAGCCTTCCGCCATGACCCATTCACGGTCTGCCGTCTTGCAGCCCGCGGGCCGGGCATGCCCGGCCCCTACCGTTCTGCCAGCAGCTTATACCCCACCTTCGGCACGGTCACGATCTTGTCCGCCCAGTCCAGCTTTTTGCGCAGCCGGTGGATGTGCAGATCCAGCGCCCGCGGGTTCGGCTCCGCGTCGGGGCCCCAGACCCGCTCATACAAAATATCACGGTAGAGCGCCTGTCCCCGCGCCCGCACCAGAACCAACAGCAGCGTAAACTCCCGCGGGGTCAGCTCCACCGCGCGCCCGTTTTGGGTCACGGTGCGGTTGTCCGGGTCTACCTCGGCATCGAACACCCGCAGCGTCGCCGCCCGCCGCCCGGTGTGGCGCAGAAGTCCCTCGACCCGGGCCAGCAGCTCCGCCGGGGCAAACGGCTTGACGATGTAGTCATACGCGCCCAGCTTCAACCCGCGCACCCGGTCCGCCACGGCGTTTTTCGCCGTCAGAAAGATGACCGGCGTGCCGGTTGGCGCAATGTAGTCCATCAGTGCAAAGCCGTCCACGCCCGGCAGCATGACGTCCAGCAGCACCAGATCAAACTGCTGCTTTTCCAGCAGGTCGGCGGCCTGCTCGCCGTCGCAGGCCAGCACAAGCGGCTGCCCCAGCGGCTCCAGCGTCATCTCAATGAGCCTGGCAATATGCGGCTCATCATCCACGATCAAAATCGGAAGCATCGCGTTTTTCCCCTTTCGTTGAGGCCAGTATAGCACGGCAGGGTTTCTGAAAGTTTTCCGCTGCACAAAAAGTAGGGGCCGGGCATGCCCGGCCCGCAGCTTTCCCATCAGCTCCATCTCATGGGTAAGCTGCAGGCGAGGCATGCCTCGCCCCTACCCTTCGTTTTATTCCCCCAAAAACTCCCGTATCTCCTTCTCCACGGCCCTGACTTCCTCCTCAAACGCCCGGGCGCTCACGCGCAGTGCGCCGTGCCCCATGACGATGATCTGCTCCGCGCCGTCGCTGCTGACAACGCGGGTGCGGTGCTCCTTCGCCAGCTCGTGGGTCGCGCGCTCAATGTACATATCCGCCGTCTCGGCCTCGCGGGTGTAGACAACATACAAATTATGGTACTGCTCTACCTCCCGCGCGCCGCCGCGCACCTTGTAGGCGTCAAAGACCAGGATCGGCACACAGCGGCGGTAGCCCGCGTAGTTGCACAGAATATCCATCAGCCTGCGCCGCGCGGCGTCCAGATTGCCGTCGGCCAGTTTCCTTAAATCATCCCACGCAAAAATGACGTTGTAGCCGTCCACCAGCAGGTAGTCCGGCCCGGCGGGCACGGGCTTTGCGGGCACGGACGCCGCCGCGGGGGCCGTGTGCAGAGCCGCGCGGGCCGCCTTTTTCGCGTCGCCCGTCTCGCCGCGGCGCTTTATTTTTCCGTAGGTTCGTTCAAAAATCGCCAACAGTTCTTTGTCCTGCTCCAGCGTGCCGCGGTAGGCGTCGGCACGGCGGCGGCGCGCGTTGGCATCGTCCTCAGCATCGGCTTCTTCTGTCGCCGTCTCGCCGTTCAGCCGCCGTTCCAGCCCGGTGGACAGATGTGCCCGGGCGGGCACCTCGTCCCATTTGACCAGATACCCGGCCCCGTGGGCGCAGAACACCGAATCCGCCGGGTTTTCCACATCCGCGTCGGGGTCATACCCCGCGGCGGAGACGATTTCGTCGGCGTTATGGCAGGCGTCGTACCCGGCAGGCAGCACAGCCCAGCGGCCCAGCCCGTGGGTGTAGGCCGCGACCTCCCGCGCATAGCCACGCGCCGTCGCCACAGGCAGACGGCCCGTCAGCCGCACCGTGCCGCCTGACGTCTCCGGTGCCTCAAAGCTGCCGCACATCCTCTGCACATCGGCCATGGCGCGGCCCAGCGCGTCGGCGGGCAGCTCCAACGTAAAATCATACCACGGCTCCAACAGCTGCACGCCGTCCTTCGCCTCGGCCATCCGCAGGCCCTGCCGCACGGCGCGGTACGTCGCCTGGCGGAAGTCCCCGCCTTCGGTATGCTTCTGGTGGGCACGGCCCGCCGCCAGCGTGATCTTCACATCGGTCAGCGGCGCACCGATCAGCACGCCCGGGTGGGTGCGCTCGGCCAGATGCGTTAAGATCAGCCGCTGCCAGTTTTCGGCCAGCGTGTCGGGCGGGCAGTCCGCCGCCAGCTGCACACCGCTGCCCCGCGCCCCCGGCTCCAGCAGCAGATGTACCTCGGCATAGTGGCGCAACGGCTCATAGTGGCCGATGCCCTCCACCGCCCTTGTCAGCGTCTCTTTATACAAAATGCCACCCTCACTGAACGCCACGGTCAGCCCGAACCGCTCCTGCAAGATCGTCTGCAAAATTTCCAGCTGCACCTCGCCCATCAGCTGGACGTGTACCTCGCCCAGGTCGTCCCGCCAGTTGACGTGCAGCTGCGGGTCCTCGCCCTCCAGCGTTTGCAGCGCCTTTAATAAGGTATGGGGGTCGGCGTCACAGTCCACGCGGTAGTTGAGCACCGGCTCCAAAAGCGGCGTCTCGGCGTCGGATTCCGCGCCAAGTCCCTGTCCGGGCCGCGTACTGACCGGCCCTGCTGCGGCCACGACCATGCCGGGCAGCGCCTCGCTGACCAGCCGGAATTTGCCGCCGTTGTACAGCCGCAGCGCGTCGGCCTTCTCGCCGCCGGGCAGCACATCTTTTACATGCAGCACGCCGCCCGTGACCTTCAGCCAGGTCAGCCGCGTGCCCGCATCCTCACTGATTTTGAACACACGCGCACCGAATTCCGGCCACCGGGGCGGGGTGCGGGTCAGCGTCTGCAGGCCGCGCAGCAGCCCGTCCAGCCCGTCCAGCCGCAGGGCCGCGCCGAAAAACACCGGGAACACCTGCCGCCGCGCAATAGCGGTCTGCACGGTTTCCGCCGCTGCTGCGCCGGTCTCAAGCACCTCGTTCATCAGCGGCTCGCTGCACAGAGCCAGCGCCTCCGGGTCGGGCGCGGCGGAAAAATCCACGCACCCGTCCCCGAACCGCCCGCGCAGCTCCCGCAGGCGCACGGCGGCGTCCGCGCCGGGCAGGTCCATCTTGTTGACAAATACAAACGTAGGTACGCGGTAACGTGCCAGCAGCTTCCACAATGTCTCGGTGTGGGCCTGCACGCCGTCGGTGCCGGAGACGACCAGCACCGCGTAATCCAACACCTGCAAAGCGCGCTCGGCCTCGGCGGAAAAGTCCACGTGGCCGGGCGTATCCAGCAGCGTCAGCTCGGTCTCGTCGGCGCCGTCCGCGGCGGGCAGCGTCAGCACGGCCTGCTTGGCAAAGATCGTGATGCCCCGCGCCCGCTCCTGGCTGTCGGTGTCAAGAAAGGCGTCCCTGTGGTCCACGCGCCCCAGCTTGCGCAGCACCCCCGCGCGGTAAAGCAGCCCTTCGGCCAGTGTAGTTTTGCCGCTGTCCACATGTGCCAGCAGCCCGACGACCAGACGTTTCATACCCGTTCCCCTTAGCTTTTAAAAATCATGCCCCTATTGTACAATTTTTCTTGCCATTTGGCAAACGCTGTGCTATACTTATCCCAAATTCACCGAGGAAGGAGAGCACCCCCTTATGCGTTGGCAGTTTGGTGTTGTGTTCCAGAAAAAAGGAACCCCCTGACGTACTGACGCTGTAAGTGTGCCCTTTTTTACCTCGGTAACGCTGTAAGTGTGCAGTTTTTGCGCCCTGTGGCTTTGCCGCGGGGCGCTTTTGTTATGCAAAAAATCGGGCACGTTTTCGTACAACATCACGAAAGGGTGTTCCCCATGAATTTACAAAAACAGCTTCGCTGCGTGTATCTGCACGCATTTACCTCTACCCTGCGCTTCACCGACGCCGTCTGGGTCGCGCTGCTGGCGGCCCGCGGCTTTACGCTGGCGCAGATCGGCCTGGCCGAGGGCGTTTTCCACGGCGTCAGCCTGCTGTGTGAGGTCCCCAGCGGCATGGCCGCCGATTTGCTGGGGCGGCGGCGCACGCTGATCTTCGGCGGTGCGCTGGGCGTTGTCTCCGCCGCCACCATGGCGTTTGCGCCCAGTCTCGCGTTCATCTGCGCGGGCATGGGGCTGAAAGCGCTGGGCTACAACCTGCTCTCCGGCACCACGGAAGCCCTGACCTACGACAGCCTGAAAACCGCCGGACGGGAGCGCGACTACATTAAAGTTGACGCCAAAGCGTCAATCTTCATGAAGCTAGCCTCCGCCCTCGGCGCACTGGCCAGCCTGCTGGCCGGGGTGCTGACCTCGGCGGGCTACTACCTTGCGGACGCCGCGGTCAGCGCCGTCTCCGCCTTGGCCGCGGCCAACCTGACCGAACCTGTCGTCACCGACGAACAGGCCGCCCGCGAGAAGCACATCTTACAAGAATTGCCCGCCCGGCTGCGCGTGCACATTTTGGACAGTCTCGACTGCCTGTGCAGCAGCACACCGGCGCGGCGCATTATCATGGCCGACGCAGTCATCTCGCTGCCGTCCTACCTGACCTCGATGTTCGTCCAGCAGCGGCTGACCCAGCAGGGCTGGGCCATGGAATGGCTGTTCCTGCCGGGTCTGCTGGCCGGGGCCGCGGGCATGGCGGGCGCATCGCTGGGCCGCCGCCTGCACCCCAAACGGCTGCGCGCGCTCTATTTCGGCTGTGCGCTGCTCGTCGGCACAGGCACGCTTCTGGCGGGCGCGGCCCCGGCGCTGCTCTGCGCCGCTGGGCCGGTACTCGTACAGGGGGCACTCTCCGTCTGGTTCCTGCACAGTATGCAGCGGCTCAACGACGCGATCCCCAGTGACCGCCGCGCAACGCTCATCAGCGTGGACAGCATGGCCTACAGTCTGCTGATGATCCCCGCCAGCCCGCTTGTGGGCCTTGTGGGCGACCTGACCGGCCAGGCGGGCGCAGGGCTCTGTGTACTGTGCGCACTTGTCGTCGTCAGCGGCCTTGCGGCAGCGGGCAAAACGCGCTATAATGGGCGCGGAGCATAATTACCCGATTTTTGTAGGGGCCGATGCTCGCATCGGCTCGCAGCACAGGAGGCAAAATCCAGATGACATATAAAGAAGTTTTACAGGCTGCCCAGGGGCAGATGGGCCCCTGCCGCGCCTGCCCGGTCTGCAACGGCCGCGCCTGCGGCGGCACGATCCCCGGCCCCGGTGCCAAGGGCAGCGGCACGGTGGCCGTCCGCAACTTTGACGCCTGGCGCAATGTACGACTGAACATGGATACCATCCATGAAAATTTTGAGCCGGACACATCCCTGACGCTGTTTGGCCGTAGCTTCAAATATCCGTTCTTTGCCGGGCCTGTCGGCGCCATGGCGCTGCACTACGGCGACAAGTACAACGATCTGGACTACAACAATATCCTTGTCCCCGCCTGCGCGGCGGCTGGCATTGCTGCCTTCACCGGCGACGGCACGAACCACAAGGTCATGGAGGGCGCGGCTGCTGCCATCACGGCCTGCGGCGGCGCGGGCATCCCCACCGTCAAGCCGTGGGACAACGCCACGGTGGCCCGGAAAATAGCGCTGGCGCGCAGCTCCGGCTGCTTTGCCATGGCCATGGACATCGACGCGGCTGGCCTGCCGTTTTTACAGCACCTTGACCCTCCCGCGGGCAGCAAGACCGTGGAGCAGCTAAAAGAAATTGCCCTGGCCGCGGGCGTGCCGTTTATCTTAAAGGGCATCATGACCGTCAAAGGCGCGGAAAAGGCCATTGAGGCCGGTGCCGCGGGCATTGTTGTCTCGAACCACGGCGGGCGCGTGCTGGACGACTGCCCCGCCACGCAGGAGGTGCTGGCCGACATCGTCGCCGCCGTGGATGGCCGCGCCAAAATTCTGGTGGACGGCGGCATCCGCACCGGCAGCGACGTGTTCAAGGCGCTGGCCCTCGGCGCAGACGCCGTGCTGATCGCGCGGCCCTTCGTCACCGCCGTCTACGGTGCCGGTGCCGACGGCGTCGCCGCCTACACAGCCCAGCTCGGCAATGAGCTGGCCGACACAATGCGCCTGTGCGGTGCGCCCACGCTGGACGCCATCACCCGCGATATGGTACGGGTCATCAAGTAAAAAACGCAATAAAAAATACCATGCTTCCTGGTTGCAAAAACCGTCGAAACATGGTATTCTTTTTATGCCGCTTTATGCGGCGGGCACTGCACATACGGCAGGCGGTTAGTCTCTACCCTCCGAAAGGAGGTGAGATCATGCGTTTTACATTCACGTTTTATGTTGGTCGCAAGACTATTACATTGAGCATCGTTGTAAAAAGCAAGAACCGCCACTCGGCCAAGTGACGGTTCTTAGGTTCTTACCTATCAACCCAATTTGAAAGAGACCAACCGCTTGTCGCAGTGCCTTTTTCTATACTTATTATAACGCTGTGCTGTCCCTTTGTCAAGCCGCAGCCTGCCGCCTCTTCCCTGCATAAATATTCTTTTTCTGCAAAAATCCCCCAAACCTCTTGCATAACCCGCGGTTTTGCATTACTATTAAAGCATACCGCCGCTTTAAACCGGCAGTGTGAGGGATCTGTGCAAAGTATAGGAGGAAGTATCATGAAAAAATTCATCAGCACCGTTCTGGCACTCGGCATGGCCGCGAGCCTGGCCGCCTGCGGCGGCAGCGCATCCACGGCAGCTTCTACGGAAAGCACCGCAGCTTCCGCCGCTGAAGCCACTGCCGACAGCGACCTTGCCTACATCAAAAACAAGGGCAAAATGACCATCGGCTACACCGTCTATGAGCCGATGAACTACACTGATGCCGACGGCAATTTCACCGGCTTTGACACCGAGCTTGCCACTGCCGTCTGCGAAAAGCTGGGCGTGGAGCCCGACTTTGTTGAGATCAACTGGGACACCAAAATTGTCGAGCTGGACGCCAAGAGCATCGACTGCATCTGGAACGGCATGACCCTGACCGATGACATCATGGCCAACGCCGCCTGCACGAAGGCTTATGCCAAGAACGCGCAGGTCGTCGTCATGAAGGCCGATGCCGATTACAGCTCCACCGCCGACCTTGTCGGCAAGACCATCGTGGCCGAGGCCGGTTCCGCCGGTGAGAGCGCCATCAGCGAGGACGAGAGCCTCTCCCAGGCCGACTACGTCAGCAAGTCCGTCCAGACCGACTGCCTGATGGAGGTCGCCGCCGGTACGGCTGACGCCGCCGTGCTGGATCTGACGCTGGCCACCGCCATGATCGGCGAGGGCACCGACTACGCAAACCTCGCCATCAAGGACGAGCTGAACGCCGAGGAGTACGGCGCCGCCTTCCGCAAGGGCAGCGATGCCGCCGACGCCGTGAACGCCGCCTTTGACGAGCTGAAGGCCGACGGCACGATGCAGGCCCTGGCCGACAAGTACAGCCTGACGCTGGCCGACTGATGGGCGAGGCAGCAGTCATCTGGGGCCGCCTGACCGAGGCGTTCTGGCTCAACTGCCAGCTGTTCGGTCTGACTCTATTGTTCGCACTGCCGCTGGGGCTGGTGGTGTCGTTCGGCTCCATGAGCAGGCTTGCCCCGCTGCGCGGCGTCGTCAAAACGTTTGTCTGGGTCATCCGCGGCACGCCGCTGATGCTGCAGATCCTGGTCATCTACTTAGGGCCCGGCCTGCTGGGCTTCACCAGCCCATGGCCGTCCGGCGGCAGCGGGCGTCTGGTCGCCGCCGTCGTGGCGTTCGCCATCAACTACGCCTGTTATTTCTCGGAAATTTACCGCGGCGGCATCGAGGCTGTGCCCAGGGGCCAGACCGAGGCCGGGCAGGTGCTGGGCATGACAAAGACCCAGATTTTCTTCCGCGTCACGCTCCTGCAGGTCATCAAGCGCATCCTGCCGCCCATGGGCAATGAGATCATCACGCTGGTCAAGGATACCTCGCTGGCGAACGTCATTGCCAACAAGGACATCATCATGATGGCGAAAGAGTACAGCGCCAAGGGCCTGATCTGGCCGCTGTTCTCCACAGCGGTGTTCTTCCTCGTGTTCGTCGGTGCGCTGACGCTGCTGTTCGGCTGGCTGGAAAAGCGGCTGGACTATTTCAAGTAAGGGGGCGCGGCTATGGCATTGTTGGAAGTAAACGGCATCGGCAAGAGCTTTGGTGCCACAAAGGTGCTGCGCGACATCTCGTTTGATCTGGCCGAAGGCGAGGCTCTCGCCATCATCGGCTCGTCTGGCTCCGGCAAAACAACGCTGCTGCGCTGTCTGAACTTTCTGGAGACCGCCGACACCGGCAGCATTACGGTAGCGGGTGAAACGCTGTGGAGCGCCGCCGACACCAAAACGCAGAGCGAAGAAGCCATCCGCAAAAAGCGTCTGCACTTCGGCCTTGTGTTCCAGAGCTTCAACCTGTTTCCCCAGTACACGGCGCTGCAGAACGTCATGCTGGCGGGCCAGCTCCTGGCGAAGGAGCGCCCCGACTACAAGCAGAACCGGCGGCAGATTCTGGCCGACATTGAAACGCAGGCAAAGGCCCTGCTGGCGCAGATGGGGCTTTCTGACCGGGAGAACCACTACCCGCACCAGCTTTCCGGCGGGCAGCAGCAGCGCGTGGCGATTGCCCGCGCACTGGCGCTGCACCCGGACATCCTCTGCTTTGATGAGCCGACCTCGGCCCTTGACCCCGAGCTGACCGGCGAGGTGCTGCGCGTCCTGCGCGAGCTGGCCGAGCACAAGACGACGATGATCATCGTCACGCACGAGATGAAGTTTGCCCGCGACGCTGCGGACCGCATCCTCTTCATGGACGGCGGTGTCGTCGTCGAGCAGGGTGATGCCAAGGAGCTCATCGACCACCCCAAAGAGGAACGCACCCGGCAGTTTTTGGCAAGCTACGGGAAATAACCGAAACCGGCAGACCGTTTTCAGGCGGCCTGCCGGTTATGTATTATTGTCGCTGTGTGTGCCTTGCCGAGACTGTAGGGGCGCATTCTATATGCGCCCGCGCCGCCCGCGGCGGCGGAAGCACCCCCGGGCGGACAGGGAATCCGCCCCTGCAAAGCATTTTTTCGCGTCAACACGCTATTACCGCACCGCAATGCACTCGATCTCGACGAGCGCTCCCTTCGGCAGCGCGGCGATCTGCACGCAGCTGCGCGCGGGGAAGCCGCCGTGGAAGTAGGTGCCGTAAATTTCATTCACGGTGCCGAAATCCCCCAGATCCTGCACAAATACTGTCGTCTTGACGACATTGTCCAGCGTCAGACCGGCCTCCTGCAGCACAGCCTGCAGATTCTTGAGCGCCTGGTGCGTCTGGGCCTGCACGCCCTCGGCCAATGCGCCGGTGGCGGGGTCCAGGCCGAGCTGGCCGCTGCAATAGACGGTGTCACCGGTGTCAACGGCCTGGGCATAGGGGCCCAGGGCGGCAGGTGCGTTCGTGGTAGCAATACGCTTCATAATACTAAACACTCCTCTATCTTATTTTTCAGGCTCGTCGGTCTCGGGCGGCCATACAAAACCGCGCCGGGCCAGACAATCCTGCAAAAACTCCGTTGCCTGCTTCGTGTAGGCGTCGTTGTCGTGGTAGTAGCTCACGGCGTGCTCTGCGCCGTGTACCGTCAAAAATTTCTTGCCCTTCGCGCGGCAGGCTTCATAGTTGCGCTTCCCCATATCATAGGGTACAAAGCCGTCCGCGTCGCCGTGGACAAACAAAATCGGCACCTTGCTCTGCGCTGCGGCGGCCTCGCAGTCGGCGTCCTCGGGGTCAAAGTGGCCGAACAGGATCGCGCCCAGCCGTCCAACCGCATAGGTCAGCTCCAGCGGCATGCCGGGCAGATACTCCGGCAGGCACTTGCGGGTGATCTCCCGCGGGCTGGTGTAGCCGCAGTCTGCCACAATGCCGCAGACGTTGTCCGGCAGGTTCAGCCCGGCGGCCAGCAGCACGGTGGCCGCACCCATCGAGACGCCCATCAAAAAGATCGGCACCTCGGGGCCGAAGCGGCTCCGCGCCCAGACCGTCCAGTCGCGGGCGTCGTAGCGCTCCTTCACGCCCATCGTAATCGTATGGCCGCCGCTGTAGCCGTGGGCTCGCTGGTCGGGCAGCAGTACATTGTAGCCCAGCGCCGTACACAGCGTATAGCCGCCCAGGCCGTCCCGCTCCGCATAGCCGCGGTAGCCGTGGAAGATGATTGCCAGCGGCGCGCCGTCGGCGTGGTGGTAGTAGCGTGCGGCCAGCGGCGTACCGTCCTGCGCCGTGATGTGCACGGCCTTGAACATATCCCGCGCCAGCGCGTCGGCGTCGGGGCCCATGGCCTTGCGGTAGCACTCCCGCGTGGGCATATCCGCCGGGGAGGGCACCTTCGTCGTCGGCTTCTGGTAAAAGGCAACGCGGTAGACGGCATACGCCGCGCCCAGCACCGCCGTGCCCGCCGCGGCCCCTGCCGCCAAAAGAGGATGCTTTTTCATAACGGTCACCTCGTTTTCACTTTCCCAGATTATAACAAATTTCCCGGCATATCGCAACGATGTACCAAAAAAGTTTACACTTGCCAGCGCGGCACTTTCGCGGTATAGTAATAGCATTCCATAAATGGAGGCCGCCCCCATGAGCGAACTGACCCAGACCCTGAAGATATTCGTCACCCGCTACCCCGGCACAATGGCCGAGCTGGCCCGCAAAGCGTCGATCGACCGCTCCACGCTGTACAAAATTGTAAGCGGTCAGCGCACCCCGCGGGAGTTCCAGCTGGAGCACCTGGCCGACGCGCTGGAATTGAGCGAGGAACAGAAATCCGCCCTGCTGCTGCAATACAAGCAGCGTGGCCGCGGCCCCGATCCCAGGCTGCGCGCCGAGCTGCACCACCTGCTGGAGGTCTCTTTCCGGGTGGAGGATTTCACCCACCGCGAGGGCCTTATCTCCAACGAAGCCGCCAGCCAGCTGCGCTGCAGCGAACAGTACATAGAGGGCAGCCGCGCAGTCGCCGCCGCCGTGGCATCGCTGGTGGCCAACCACATTCTGTCCGGCGATACCCGCCCGCTGCTCCTCTCGCCGTTCACAAACCCCATGCTGGACCATGTGCTGGTAGAACGCTTTTCGGCAGCGGACGGCGCACCCGTCACACTGTCCCAGCTGCTGATTTATCCCGAGAACCGCGACATCCCCCGGGAATGGGTGTCCGGCGTGTCCGTCCTGACCCGCACACTGCCGTTCCTTTTCCTGCCCAAGCTGAATTACGAGGCCCGCGTCGTGCGCCACATCATGACCGAGCCCAGCCCCGGCACGCTGATGCCTGTCTATCTGCTGCTGCCCCAGGCCGCCGTCATGATGGACATCCAGGGCCAGAAGGCCTACATCATCATGGACCGCCAGGCCGTCGATAATCTGCGCCTTGCGTTCAGCCGCAAATATCTCAACGCCGCATCGGTGCTGAAGCTCGCCACCGATGCCCACGACTTTTCGGAATCCATAGCGCTGTACAACGACCTCTTTTCGGAAAAGCGCCGCTGCTCCATGATCCGCTACCAGCCGCCGTTCGCCCTGTTTGCCGACGAGAAAATAGCCCTGCAGCTTGTCCGGCCCGGCGCCGCGCTGCAGTCCCTGCCCGCCCTGCTCGAACACCTGCAGATGTGGAGCGCCCAGGCCCCGGACCTCTATTTCTGTGAGGAAGGTCTTTTGCAGTTTGTACGCGCCGGGAAAATGTTCGACATTCCGCCGGATCTGTGCGATGCGCCGGACATTCCCACCCGCCGGGAGCTGCTCCTGCGGCTGCGCCGCGCTGCGGAGTCTGACCGCCGCACCCTGCGCATCGTGGACTCTGCCCGGCTGGCGCCGACTCCGTCGATGAGCGTCAATGTTTTTCAGGGCCGCGGCGTTGTGTTCTGCCAGGCTATCCGGGAGCCGGACGGGCAGTACTGCCGCGAGTATCTGATGCAGGACCCCAACCTGACCGAAGCCCTGCTGGCCTACCTCGATGACGGCCACGCCTCTGATTGGCTGCGCAGCCAAAAATATACGCTCGACTTTATTGATTATTGTCTGCGTCTGCTGTAAAATAGAAGCAGTATCGGTCCTGCCTGTACGGCGGGGCCTTTTCTGCAAAGGAGAAAAGCAATGGCACATACCGAGACCATGCTGGAAAGCAAGGAAATCTTCAATGGCCGCGTCATCCGCGTGACCGTGGACAAGGTACAGCTTGAGGACGGCACGACCTCGACGCGGGAGATCGTCCACCACCATGGCGGCGCCTGCATCCTGCCTGTGGACGCCGACGGCAGCGTGACGATGGTACGTCAGTTCCGCTACGCCTTTGGCGAGGAGATCTGGGAGCTGCCCGCCGGTAAGCTCGAGGCGGACGAGGACCCGTTTGAGGCCGCCAAGCGCGAGCTGAGCGAGGAGTGCGGCCTGACCGCCGACAATTTTATCGACCTCGGCGTCGTCTATGCCACCGTCGGCTACGACAGCGAGAAAATCTATCTGTGGGCCGCCACCGGCCTGCACAGCACAGCGCAGCACCTCGACGCGGGCGAGTTCCTTGATGTCGTCAAAATGCCGTTTGACGAGGCCCTCGGCCTTGTGATGGACGGCACGATCAAGGACAGCAAGACTCAGGTCGCACTGCTGAAATACGCGCAGCTGCGCGCAAAAGTCTGAATGGGCGTTGAAATTTTGGACAACGGCACCCGCGTGCTGACTGCGCCGGGCGCGACGTTCGGCACTGACGCGCTGCTGCTGGCCCGCTTCGCGCAGCCCCGCAGAAACGAGCGTGCGCTCGACCTGTGCAGCGGGTGCGGCATCGTCTCACTCGTTTGGCACGACGCCGGACACCGCGGCCCCTGCACCGCGCTGGAGATCGACCCCGCCGCGTCCGCCCTCTGCGCCGCGGCCCTGGCCGAAAACGCCGACGCCGCGCACATCGCGCCGGTCTGCGGCGACCTGCGGCAGCTCTGCACCGCCGGGCCGGAGCAGGGGCAGTACGATTTTGCCGCCTGCAACCCGCCGTACTTCACAGCCGGTCCCCGCAGCCCGGACCCGCGCCGGGCCGAGGCCCGCCACACCGGCAGCTGCACCACCGCCGACGCCGTGGACTGCGCGCGCCGCGCCCTGCGGGACGGCGGGCGGTTCCTGCTCTGCCAGCGCCCGGAGCAGTTGGCCGAGATTTTAGCCGCCTTACGCGCCGCGCGCCTTGAGCCGAAGCGTCTGGCTTTTGTCAAGAACCGCCCCGACGCCGCGCCCTGGCTTTTCCTCGTCGAAGCCCAGAAGGGCCGCAAAACCGGCCTGCGCGTCGAGCCGGACATTCTGATCCAAAGCGGCGCCGCCCTCTACGGACCAACTACTTTGTAGGGGCGGGCAATGCTCGCCCGTGCTCGTTTGCGGCAGTGGCAAACACCCCGGGCGGATATGGAATCCGCCCCTACGGCGCAGGGGTCGATGCTTGCATCGACCCGAAAGGCCGCCGCGCCCCCCTTTCCCCCAACATCATTCAATAAGGAGCGATTGTATCATGGGACTTTTCACGCGCAATTTTGATAAACCCGGCCCGGGCGTATCGCCCGATGCCCCCCGCAAAAAGGGCGCTGCCCGCTTTTTTGAGATTTTGGGCCGCGACTTCTCCACCATCTGGCTGGCCGGCATACTGGCGATGCTCGGCGGTCTGCCGTTTGCCGCCGGTGTCTGGTTCGCCGTCGAGACCCACTCTTTGGTCCCGCTCGTCATCGCGGGCGTGCTGGGCGGCATGATCGCCGCGCCGCAGATCGTCGGCCTGAACGACACGATTCTGCGCACGCTGCGCGACGAGCCCGGCTACTGGTGGGAGACCTACCGCCGCACCTGGAAGCGCAACCTGAAGGAATCCCTGCTGCCCGGCGCTGTCTGCGGCCTGCTGCTGGCCATGGAGCTTTTCTCACTCTGCCACATCAACATTGCCGGCGGGCAGGTGGCCGTGATTGCCGTGCTGGTCGCCCTCATCCTGCTGGCCGGCATTGCCCAGTACCTCTACGTGCAGGTCGCACTGCTTGACCTGTCCTTCGCCGGACTGTTGAAGAACTCCCTCATGCTGTTCCTGGGCTACCTGCCCCGCAGCGGCCTGGGCCTGCTGTGGCAGCTGCTGTACTGGGGCGCTGTGGCGCTGTTCTGGCCGATTTCCAGCTTTGTGCTGATTTTAACCAGCCTGTGGCTGCCCTGCCTGCTGAGCCTGATGGCCATTTACCCCGCACTGGAAAAGAGCTTTGACATCGAGAAAAAAATCAAGGCCATCCGTGAAGCCCAGCTCCACGATGACGACGACCAGTAATTTTACCGCGAGGGACGCACTGCGTTCCTCTTTTTTTGTTGCGAAAGCGCCGCAAAAAGGGTATAATGTCATAATAGGTTTATTGTCTGCAAGAGGAGGCGGCTGCGTGAAAATTCTGCTGATACACTGTCATTACCGGCTGCCCGGCGGCGAGGACGCCGTCTTTGCCGCGGAGCGCGCCCTGCTGGAGCAGCACGGCCACACCGTCGTCGTCTATGAGCGCAGCAATGAGGAGGCCGCCCACGGCGCGGCTAAGGCGCTGCTGCCCTTTCGCGCCGTCTGGAACCGCCGGGCCGCCCGCGACGTGCGGAATATCATGGAACAGAAGCACATCGACGCCGTCCACATCCACAACACGCTGCTGCTCCTCAGCCCTGCCGTCGTGCGCGCCGCCAAAAAGTGCGGCGTGCCGGTGGTGCTGACGCTCCACAACTTCCGCCTGTTCTGCCCGAACGGCATCTTACTGCGGGACGGACGGGTCTGTGAGGACTGCCCGCACCACGGCCTGCACTGCGCACTGCGGCACCGCTGCTACCGCGGCAGCCGGGCGCAGACGCTCGTCGTCGTGGCCGCCTACTGGCTGCATCGGGTGCTGGGCACATGGCGCGGCATCGCCATCACCACCCCCACCGCATTTGACCGGGAAAAGCTGCTGGAATTCAATAAGATCCATCCCACCTTCGACGAAAATCGCCTTGTCGTCAAGCCGAACCCCGTGACCGTGCCCACCGGCCCCGTCACTCTCTGGGAGGAGCGCAAGCGTCAGTTCGTCTTTGCGGGCCGCTTGGAGGAACTAAAGGGTCTGCGCACCGTCATTGAGGCATGGCGCATTCTGGGCAAGGACGCACCGCTGCTGCTTGTGGCCGGGGACGGCCCGCTGGCCGACTGGGCCAAAGCGCAGAATCTGCCCAAGGTGCAATTCGTCGGCCAGCTTCCGCGGGACGCGCTGCACCGCCTGATGGCCGAGAGCCGCGCCGTCGTCGCCGCCAGTCTCTGCTATGAGAGCTTTGCCCTTGTCCCGGCGGAGGCCCACGCGCTGGGCACGCCGGTGCTGGCCAGCGGCATCGGCAATGTCGGGGCGTCGGTACGGCCCGGGTTTGACGGGCTGTGCTTTGCCCCCGGCGACCCCGCCGCGCTGGCCGGGGCTGTCCGCGCCATGAGCGCCATGCAGTTCGACTGCACGGCCATCTCCAACGCCACCCGCCGCCGCTTCAGCGCCGAGGAAAACTACAAGACCCTGCTAAAACTATACGGCCGCCGCGCCGCCGAGGAAGTATCATGAACCAGTTTTACCGCGCCCTGCACATGCCGCCCAAGCGGCTGCTGCGCAAAGTCATGGGCGAAAAAGAAATCTACACCATTGCCGTGCGCCCCCGCCCCACTGCCGAGGGCACCGAGCCGCTGCCTGCTCTGGAAGGCGGCCCCTACACCCTGCTGCCCCGGCGGGAGGGCTGGTGGTTTGCCGACCCGCTGCTCTACCACCGGCGCGGCAAGCGCTGGCTGTTCGCCGAGGCGATGGACCTCTCCACCGGCAAGGGCCGTCTCGAGGTCTGCGAGCTGCACGACGACGGCACCGCCGACGACTGGCGCGTCGCGCTGGAAGAAGATTTCCACCTGTCGTTCCCGATGGTCTTTGACTGGAACGGTGAGGTCTGGATGATCCCCGAGACCGGCAGCGACCACAGCCTGCGGCTCTACCGCTGCAAGACCTTCCCCACCCAATGGGAGCTGGTGCAGCGCTTTCCCACGGACGAGGAGCTCTGCGACACGATTTTGCTGGACCGCCGCGCCGAGGCCCTGACCCTGCTTTGCAGCGAGACCCGCCCCGACAACCAGCTCTATGTGCGCTACCGCCGCTACACGCTGCGCCACGCCGTACAGGAGACCGCCGCCGTCCCGCTGCCTGCCGAGGACACGCTGCCCGCCGCGCCCGGCCCGTTTGAGCTGCTGCCCGATGAAGCCTACAATCTGCAGCACCGCGACTTTGACCTTGTCAGCCGCAACGCCGGGCCGTTTTTCCTGCTGGGTGAGCAGATCATCCACCCCACCCAGGTCAGCACCACCGTGGACTACGGGGTCTATCTGCAGTTTCTCGCCCGCCGCGGCAGCTCGGAGGTGCCTCTCTGCGCCGCCACGCCGCAGAACGTCGAGATCACCGGCCTTGCCCCCGCGGACATCATCGGCATCCACACCTACTGCCGCGATGACGTTTTAGAGATCATCGACGCAAGGTATCTGACAAGGCTGCCGAAGATTGAGACAGCCGTCGAAACCGTTTCCGAAGCAAAGCCGTAAAAAATCGTGCTCTGTAGGGGCGAACATTGTTCGCCCGCCAACCTGGCGCCGCATCAATTTTCCGGGAAGGCTGCGCGCATAGCAAACGGCCACGGGCGAACCATGTTCGCCCCTACGGTCTCTATACCCCAAAAGAGGTAATCATCCATTCATGAAAACCATCGTCATTCCGCAATTTTACCGCGGGCCGTCGGGTCAGAAGGGCCTGTATAACCGGCAGGAGGTCGGCCTGGCCCGCGCCTTTGCCGCGCTGGGCTGCCGCGCCGTCGTGCTCTACCCGGAGCCGGGCGCTAAAGCCCCCCGGATCGAGACCCCGGAGCCAAACGTAAAAATCTGCTATATGCCCGCCGTCGCCTTCGGCGTGCAGGCATTCTATAAAAGCTGGCAAATTCTGCTCGTCGAGCATGCCGACGCCGTCCACGTCATGGGCGACAACTCCCTCGGCGTGCCGGGGCTGTACCGCTTCTGCCAAAAGCACGGCATCCTGTTTTACAGCCAGCTCGGTGCGCTGAAAAGCACCTCCAACCACGCCGCCGTGCGCAGAGTCATGGATCTGCTGCTGCGCCGCAATCTGGCGGTATACCGCAAAACGCCCACCTACGCCAAAACCCCCGCCGTCGCCGCCGAGCTGGAAAGCCTCGGCGTGCCCTGCGCGGGGCTGATGCCCGTCGGGCTGGACACCGCCATCATCCCGTCCATCCCCAACAACCGCACCGAAATCCGCCGTGCGCTCAAAATCGACGAGCACGCGCGGGTGTTCATCTTTGTGGGCCGCCTTGACCCCTACAAGCAGCCGCTCGACCTTGTGCCGCTTTTGCAGGCCGCGCCGGACTGGTACGCCATCATCATTGGCCGGGGCTCACTGGGCGATGAGCTGACCCGCCGCCTGACCGACGCGGGCTTACTGGACCGCTGCCGCCTGATCCCGCAGCTTCCCAACGAGCAGGTGCACGTTTATTATCATGCCTGCGACGCTTTTGTGAACCTGAACCCGAATGAGATTTTCGGCATGAGCCTGCTGGAGGCCATGTACGCGGGCTGCCCGCCGGTGGCGCGCCACGCCCCCGGCCCCGACCTTATCATTGAGAACGGCATCAGCGGCCTGCTGTGCGGCACCGTGCCCGAGCTGGCCGCAGCGCTGGACAAAACCACCGCCGCCATGGGCCACGCCGCCCAGAGCCGCGTGAACGAAAACTTTCTGTGGCAGAACAGTGCCGAGCTGGCCCTGACCCTGCTGCCCAAAAAGGGAAAAGCCAATGGATAACGACAATCCTCTTTTGCAGAAGGCCGCCGACCTCTACCGCGGTCTGCGCTTTACAATGAAATACCGCGGCGTGAACATCCTGCCCGCCGCTGCCGGCAATGACCTGGCGCGCGACCTGCTCGAGAGCGGTCAGCCGTTCCTGTTTGGCCGCTGCGGTGCCACCGAGATGCGCACCGTGGCCGACTGGCTGCAAAACGGCGGGCACAATTTCACGGACCGCACGCGGGCGGACATTCGGAATCTGTCGGGCGTCTTTCCCACCGACGATGCCACGCTGGACAAATTCTGCCGCCTCTACGTCAAGACTGCGCAGAGCGCCGAGCTGCTCGCCCTCTGGAACGTCGGAGCCGAGCGGGAGGTCATCCGCGGCTGTGACGCGACCCGCTTTACCGAGCTGCGCGCCTTGGAGCCCTACTACCACGCCCGCCCGTGGAGCGCCGCCCTCGCGGGCAAACGGGTGCTCGTCGTGCATCCGTTCCGCCGCACGATTTTAGCCCAGTATGAAAAGCGCACCCAGCTGTTTCCCGGCAAAGACGTGCTGCCGGAGCTTGCCTGCCTGACGGTCATTCAGGCCGTGCAGGGTCTGGGCGGGCAGGATACCGGCTACGCCGGCTGGTTTGACGCCCTGACCGAGATGGAGCGCCGGATGGACGCCGCCGACTACGACGTCGCCATCGTCGGCGCAGGGGCCTACAGCCTGCCGCTGGCCGCCCACGCCCGCGACACCGGCCACGCCGCCATACAAATGAGCGGTGCCACGCAGCTTTTGTTTGGCATCAAGGGCAAGCGCTGGGACGACCACCCCGTCATTTCCAAGCTCTACAACCCCGCCTGGGTCCGTCCCGACGAGACCGAGGGCATCAGCAATAAAGAAAAGGTCGAGGGCGGGAGCTACTGGTAATTTTTCAGATAATAGATAAGAGATAACAGATAATAAAAAATGTGCGCCGTCAGACGGCGCGTCTTAAAAAGCCTGCCCGTAGGGGCCGGACATGTCCGGCCCTCAACCTTCCCTGCATATCGCTTTATCCTTATACTCCCCTGTGGTTAAAATTACGCCGCGCGCCGCTCCACTTCTATTATCTTTTATCTCTTATCTTTTATTTTTTCCGGAGACCACCATGAAAATCTTAATGATCAGCAACCACCTCGGCGTGCAGAGCGGCGTACAGCGGTATGTCCAGAACCTGCTGCTGCACCTCGATACCGCCAAATACCGCGTCACCCTTTTCGTCGGTCAGTGCCCGCCGGACCAGGCCAGCACGGCCCCGGCGCTCGAGGCCCACGGCGTCGAGATCCTCGCCGTGCCGGACAACAAAAAGGACCGCATCCGCGCCCTGGCCGCCCACCTGCGCACCCATAAGGACTACGACATCATACACTACCACACGGCCAGCAAGATCGGTGCCCCGGTCTGCGGCATGATGCGCGTGCTCTGCCCCCGGGCTAAAATCGTGGTGCACAGCCACATCGTCTACCCGCCCATGACGCTGACCTGGCGCGCCGCCCATCTGGTGTACCAGCTGTTTGCGGACTACTTCCTCGGCTGCGGCGTCGCGGCGGGGCGGTTCGTGTTCGGTGACCATATCGACGCTAAGCCGAACTTTTCCGTGGCCTGCAACGCCGTGGATGCCGGGCGCTTTCACCCGGATGCCGCCGCCCGCGCCGCGACCCGCGCCGCCTGGGGCATTACCGACACGGACCGGCTGGCCGGGTTCGTCGGGCGGCTGAACCACCAGAAAAATCCGCTTTTCCTGATGGAGGTCTTTGCCGCGATGGCCGCGCAGGACCCGCATTGGAAGCTGCTGCTCGTCGGCACCGGCGAGATGGAGCCTGAAATGCGCGCCGCAGCGGCCCGACGCGGCCTGACAGACCACGTCATCTTTGCGGGCGTGCAGAGCGATGTACCCGCCTTCATGAACGCCTTTGACCTGTTTCTGCTGCCCAGCAACTTTGAGGGCAGCCCCGTCACCCTGGTGGAGGCGCAGGGCTGCGGCGTGCCGTGTCTGGCGTCCACCAACGTGCCCGACGACGGCTCTGTGACCGACCTTGTGCATTTTCTGCCGCTGGCCGCGCCGCTGACCGACTGGGCCGCCAAGGCCGAGGCCATCGCCGCCCACGGCGATCACGACGACCACTGGGCCGCGCTCTCCGCCGCCGGGTACGAGCTGAAAACCGCTGCCCGCCGCATGGAGCAGCTGTACGACAAACTGGGAGGACACGCATGATCTACGCCGAACTGGCCGGGGGTCTCGGCAACCAGATGTTCATCTACGCCTTCGCGCGGGCGCTGGGTCTGCGCTGCGGTGAGCCCGTCACCCTGCTGGACCGGCAGGACTGGCGCGACGGTGCCCCGGCGCACACGGTCTGCGCGCTGGACGCACTGAACATCTCGCCGGACGTCAAAATCATTGCCGACGCGGGCTTTGCCAAGGCACACCTGCCGCGTCGGAACGCCGCCAAGGCGCTGATGATCAAGTACGAGCAGCGCCGCGGCCTGATGGCCCGCGACTGGCACAGCTTTGAGGCCGCCGCTGCCCCGCTGCTGAACGCAGTCGGCCTGCACTTTGCCACCGACGGCTACACCCCCGCCCGCCGCGGCCACGCCCGCGATTTCCTCGCGTGGGGGTACTTCCAGAGCGAGCGCTACTTTGCGGATTTTGCCCCTATTATAAAGGAAGAGCTGCGTGCAAAAGCCGCCCCCGCCGGGCCCTATGCGGCGCAGATCACCGCCGCCGCGTACCCTGTCTGCGTCCATCTGCGCCGCGGCGACTACCAGAAGCCCGAGAACGCGATCTTACAGGTCTGCACGCCGGACTACTACGCCCGCGCTGTCGCAGCGGTCAGGGACGAACACCCCGACGCCGCGTTGTTTGTCTTTTCCGACGACATCGACTGGGCGCGGGAGCATCTGGACACCGCGGGTCTGCCCGCCGTGTTCCTGCCCCGCGGCGAGGCCGTCGCCGACCTGGCCTTCATGCAGCTCTGCCGCGGCTTTGTCCTGAGCAACTCCACCTACAGCTGGTGGGCGCAGTACCTTGCCCCCGCCCCCGATAAACAAACCTGGGCGCCGGATAAATGGTATGCGCACACGAAGAAAACGGCCTTGTATCAGGACGGATGGCAGCTTATAAAGACTTCCCCCAAGGGGCTGCGCCCGCAGGCGCGTGTCGAAGCGTAACCGCCGTAGGCGCCTCTTGACGCGGAGACTGAAGCTGTCGCCGCAGGCGACTGATGAGGGCAAACCTCGCCATCATCACTCGCTAACAGCTTGCAACGCACACTCTCCCCTCATCCGGCCCTTCGGGCCACCTTCCCCCTCGGGGGAAGGCTTTATAGCAAGGAGACACTTATGCCTCTCTTTTCCATCATCATCCCCGTCTACAACGTGCAAAACTACCTGTCCGCCTGCGTCAAAAGCGTGGTCGAGCAGCCCGGCCCGCGCGACTGGGAGTGCATCCTTGTGGACGACGGCTCCACCGATCAAAGCGGCGCGATGTGCGACGCCCTCGCCGCCGAGCTGCCCGGCCTGCAGGTCATTCACCGGGAAAACGGCGGCCTTGCCGCGGCGCGCAACACCGGCCTCAAGGCCGCCACAGGCGACTGGCTTCTGTTTCTCGACAGTGACGACGCCATGGCCCCCGGCCTGCTGGCGCAGCTGCGCGGTGCGCTGGCCGCCCACCCGGACTGCGACTGGTTCATCGGCAAGCATCTCGAATGGCAGCCCGACGGCACGCTGACCCCGCACGACGGTCTGCATCTGGTGCCCGGCCCGTTTGCCAGCAGCGACTACGCCGCGCGGCTGAAGGCCCTGTACACCGCCGGGCACTGGTCGGTCTGGAAATACTGCATCCGGCGGTCCTTTTTGGAGCAGGCCCGCGTCCGCTTCCTGCCGGACTGCGTCTGGGCCGAGGACTGGCCCTTTGACCTTGAGCTGCTGCTGCACTGCGATAGGCTCTACTTTCTGGACACAGTTTTCACCCACTACCGCGTCGGACGGCAGGGCAGTCTTTTGACAGATGCCAAAAATCTGCCCAAACGCTTTCAGGGCCTTGCCGCCGCACAGCGCCGCCTGGCCAGGCTCTCCGCCAACGGCACAGCGGACGCCGCGGCCTACGCCGCCATGCAGGATGCCGCTTCAGACGTTTTCTGGCCGCAGGCCCGCACGGCAGCGGTCAGGGACGCCGCCATCCGCAAGGCCTGCCTGCCCTATATCGAGCAGCTGCGCCCGCTCTACCCCCACGGCACCGAGGTCCGCACCCGCCGCGACTGGCGGCTGTTCCAGTGGATGATGCAGACCTTCGGGCCGCGGTTCACGCTTTGGGCGGCAAGCCTTCAACGCACATAAAAAATAATCAATAATAAATAAAAAATCATGTACGCCGCCCGCGGCGGCGTGATTTAAATTGTGTGTACCTCCGCTGTAGGGGGCGGCGTCCCCGACGCCCCGCGCCCTGCCTGCACAGCCCATTTCTCTGCTTTCCGTCCACTATTTTAAATCGCGGCGCGCGGTGCCGCACCACATTTATTATTTATTATTTTTTATTTATTATTTAAAAACGGAGATTTAACCTTGCGTACCAAACGTACCTTACTGAATATGGCCTACGCCCTCGGGTCCAGTCTGCTGCTTCTGCTGCTGGGCCTCGTCACGCGGCGTCTGCTCGTCGATAACTTCGGCCCGCAGATCACCACGGCATCGCAGGTCGTCAGCCAGCTTTTCAACTTTTTCTCCATCGCCGAGTTCGGCGTTGGCAGCGTCATAAGTTATCGTCTCTACGAGCAAATCGCCGCCAAAAATGAGGAAAAGATCAGCAAGTACATGTCGATGTACAAGTGGGCCTACCGCGTCGTCGGCCTGGTCATTGCGGGGCTGGCGCTCATCGGCGCGGCGGCCCTGCGGTGGATCATGCCCGATGTGCCCGCCGCCACGGCATACACGGTCTACGGTCTGAACGTCGTTTCAACGCTGTGCAGTTATTTTCTGATAACCCGCCGCCTGATGTACACCTGCACCCAGCAGGGCTACCGCTGCACCCAGATCGACTTCTGCTGCAACGTGCTGACGAGCCTTGCCAAAATTGCCGTGTCACTGTGGTTCCCCAACTACGTGCTCTATTTCAGCGTGACGATCTTCTTCAACGTCACAGCCAACCTGCTGATTGCCCGCCGCTTCAGGAAGGATTTTCCCTACGTACACGACGTTAAGGTCACGGTCAACGACTTTAAAGACCTCGGCATTTTCCACGATCTGCGGTACTTTCTGGTGCACCGCCTGTCCAACACCATCTACGGCTCGTCCGACACCATCGTGACCTCCCGCCTGGGCGGCTCGACCCAGACGACGTTTTTAGGCAACTACAACACGATTTCCACCTCCGCCACAGACCTCGGCAACAAGGTCATGGACAGCTTCGCCGCGGCCATCGGCAACATCGTCTACGACAAGTCCGCCGCCGCCAACGACCACGACAAGCAGGTGTTCTGGGGCATGGACCTGTTCAGCTACCTGTTTGCCAGCTTCGTAGCTACGGCGTATTTCTGCCTGTTCCAGCCGTTCATGGCGTCCTGGATGGGCGAAAAATGGCTGCTGCCGCTGGGCTTCGTGCTTGTGTTCTGCTTAAATGAGTACGTCGGCTGGAACCACCGGATGCTGGGCAGTTACCGCGCCGTCCTCGGCCATTTTGAGGACGACCAGTGGTTCATGGTCGCGTCGGCCACGGTCAATCTGGCGCTCAGCTTTATCCTGTTCCCGCTGTTCGACATCACCGGCGCGCTGATCGCCACCGTCGTCGCCCACTGCATCATGTGGGCCGGGCGTATCCGGGTCGTGTTCCGCCAGTACATGCGCGGCGGGCTCGGGCATTATCTCGGCGTGCAGGCGTTGCATCTGGTCACGCTGGCCGTCTGCATGGGCGGCAGCTACGCGCTCTGCGCCCGGATGCCCGGCGGCTGGCTCGGCCTTGTGCCGCGGATTTTCGTCGTCCTCGTCGTGCCCAACGCCCTGAACCTCGCCGTCTACGGCTGGGGCAGGGACGCCGCCTACCTGCGCCAGTACGCGGGCAAGGTGGTCAAGAAGCTGCTGAAAAAGTGACCCCCCCTTCTTGGCCCCCTCTGGGAGGGGGCTCCGCCCGCAGGCGGTGGGGGAGCCTTCCGCCTGCCGCCCTCCCTCCGGCCCTCCGGGCCACCTCCCTCGCACGCGAGGGAGGCAAATAACGTGGTGATCTTATGAAAACTCTCGCCATCCTGTATATCTGCACCGGCCCCTACGCGGTGTTCTGGCATGATTTTTACCCCAACTTCAAGGCAAATTTCCTGCCTGACTGTGACCGCACCTTCTACGTTTTTACCGATGCAGCGCATATTGACTATGAGGACGCCCCCGACGTGCGCCGCATTTATCAGAAGGCCCTGCCCTGGCCGCAGAGCACGATGCTGCGCTTTGACGCCTTCCTCGGCCAGGCCGACGCGCTGCAGGGCTATGACTACCTGTTCTTTGCCAACGCCAACCTGCACTGCACCCGCGTCATCCGCGCCGACGATCTGCTGCCCGACCCCGCCGCCGGGCAGAGCCTGACCGCGGTCTGCCACCTGCCCTACTATGGCAAAAATCCGATTTTCCACCCCTATGACCGCAGCGGCAAAAGCCGGGCGTCCATCCCGTACAGCTGCGGGCAGTATTACGTGGCGGGCGGGCTGAACGGCGGCACGGCGGCGGCCTATCTGGCCCTGTGCCGGGAGCTGAAAAAACGCACGGACGAGGATCTGCAAAACAACGTCATTGCGCGCTTTCACGATGAAAGCCAGCTCAACCGCCTGGTCGCCGAGACGCCCGGAAAATTCCGCATCCTGCCGCCCGACTACTGCACGCCGGAGGAAACGCCCACCGGGCATGAGGCCATTCTTGTGCTGCAAAAAAGCCGCTGCATCAACGTGGAAAGCGTCAAGGGCGCTGCCAAGCCGCAGAATTTTTTCCAGCGCAAGTGGGAGGCGTTCCGCCTGAACTGGCTGCCCTATCTCTGGCTGGCGCGCGACACGCTGCTGCGCCGCCGCATTGATTTTAAAAACGATCTATGAGCCATACCAAAAAACCGACAATTGAAAAAATCATCCTTGCCCTGCTGGGCCTGCTGGCGCTGGCCGCGCTCGTCCGCACAATGTTCCTGGGGCTGGAGATCGACGAGGAGTACGCCCTGTCCCTCAGCTTCCGCCTTGTGCGCGGTGACCGGCTCTTTTACTCGATGTGGGAGCCGCACCAGCTGGCCGCCCTGCCGCCCGCTTTGCTCATCGGCCTGTTTACCGCCGTCACGGGCACGACCACCGGCGTGCTGCTGTTTGTGCGCGGCGCTGTACTGGCTGTCAAGCTCGCGCTGGCCGTCTGGTTTTACCGCAGCCTGCGCGGGGCCCTCGGGGGGGCGCTGCGCCTATCTGCTGGCGCTGGCCGTGCTGGCCTTCACGCCCAAGTGGTTTTTGGGGCCGGACTACGTCAGCCAGCAGTTCCACTTTACGCTGGCGGCGTTCCTGTTTTTGTACGGCTACTACGCGCCCGGCCCGCGGCAGTACCGCGGTCTGTGGCGGGTCGCGGCGGGCGGCGTCTGCGCCTGTCTGAGCTTTCTCGCCTACCCGCAGACCCTCGCTGCCGCGCCGGTGCTGATGCTGGCGCTGCTCCTGCTGGGCCGCGGCAGTGCCGACAAATGCCGCGGTCTCCGGGTATTTGTGCTGACCTGTGCCGTCTGCGGCGGTGCGTTTGTCGTGTATGTTTTGCAAGGCATGGGCTTTGATTTCGCCGCCCTGCTCGCACGCGCCGGCTTGATTTTACACGACCCACAGTATGATTTTACCACAGCGGACCGTCTTGCCATGCTCCGCTCCCAGCTTTCCGCCGTCATCGGCAACTGCTGGCTGTCGGCCCTGGCCGGTGTGGCGCTGGCCGCCGCCGGGATGCTCTTTGGCGAGCGCCGCGGCTTTGCCCGCAGCCTTGAAAAGGCGCTTTGGTACACAGCGTTTTTCCTCTCTCTCTGGTGCACGGCCTACTGTCTGCGCGCGCAGGAGCTGGATTTCCGCTACATGTGCCCGGCGTTCGCGCTGGCCGGCGGCTGGACGTTCTGGTGTGACCGGCGCGAGGCCGACCACCGCCCCCTGCGCCGCCTGCTGTTCTGGCTGGGCTGGCTGCCCGGCATAGCGGCGTACCTGTTTATCCTGCGCTCCACGCTGATCGCGCTGCCAACGACCTTTATGTACCTGTTCTGGCCCGCGGTCTGCGGAACGGCAGCGCTGCTGCTCAAGCCCCGCCCGACCCGGCGGCACCGCGCTGCGGCGGCATTGCTGGCAGCCGGGCTCCTGCTGGCCTGTGCCGTGCCGAAGCTCTGCCTTGTGCTGGAGACCGGCTGGCACTGTGAGCCGATCACGGCCATCCAGCCCGAAAGGATCACCCGCGGCCCCGCCGCCGGGACCTGGGCCGACACCAAGGCCGCCGACATGCAGGAATGCCTGTATGAAGCCCTCGCCCCCTATGCGGGCAAGAGCGTGCTCCAGGCCATCGGCGAGCAGCACGGCCTCGGCTTTCTGATGGCAGACGGCACGCTGACCGTCGCGCAGGCGTCCGTCATCTCGGGCACCGACAGCGACCCGCGTTTTGAACAGTACTATGCGCTTTTGCCGGAGAAGCAGCCCGACGTCATCCTCTACGATGATGCCGAGGTCCGCGATATGGCCGAATTCCACGCCTGGATCGAGCAGCACTTTACCATCACAGACCGCTACACCGTGCAGCACGGCACGGCCAGTCTGCAGGTGCTCGTCGTCGGGTAATTTTGCGGAATTTTACAACCGGGAACGGTTGTCATCCTGCTTTCGGATGTGGTATACTGTTATCAAATCGTCATACTTTGCAAGGAGGCGCCCCCATGGGCCTGATTACCACCATCCAGAACAAAACCGAACAAGCCCGCGCAAAGGAACGCATCCGCCCGCTGCTGGAGAGCCGCATGATGCGCGACATCCTGCTGGAGATCGGCCAGCGCGGCACCGAGAAGCTCGACCCCCAGAGCGTGCCGCTGGATCAGCGCCCACTGGCATCGAAGCGCGCCGCCGAGTGCGGCACCGCGGGATTGCAGCAGAGCGTCATCCGGGAGATCGTCCTGGACGAGGCCGCCATCACGCTGTTTGCCGGCAGCGACGAGGTGCCGTTCCTCTACGGCGACTACAATTACGAGACCATCGACGACACCGATTGTCTGCCCGCCGTAGCACAATATCTGGTGCAGCACCTGCTGGGGTACTACAACATCACCCGGACATTCTACTCTGTCCCCAAGCACAACGGACGCAGCGTGACCGAAAAGACCCGCCAGGTCTTTATCAAGCGCCACCACGAGGACACCCCCTTCGACCCCCAGCCCACCAAAAAGCAAAAGCTATTTTAAACCCAAAACACGCTCCGCAGTTCATTTTGAACCGCGGGGCGTGTTTTTACATTCTGTAGGGGCGAGCATTGCTCGCCCGCAGGAGGTGTGCGTCAGCGGAAGCCCTCCGGGTCGATGACGAGCATCGCCCCCTACAGCCGTAGGGGCGGATTCCATATCCGCCCGGGCGCTGTCCCACTGCCGCAAACGGCACGGGCGGGCAGTGCCCGCCCCTACAGGGCTCCCTCCTGTTTACCCTGCTCTCCCCATCGCCAGCACCGCCACCGTTATGTCATCCTGCTTGGCCCCGGCGCGGCGGGCGGCGGCGTCAGCCACGGTCTCGGCGGCCTGCTTCGGCGTATGGCCCAATTTGGCGCAGAGCTGCAATTGCTGCATCAGCCAGTCGCTCCCGTCGGTCAGCGCACCGTCGCTGACCAGCACGACCCAGTCCCCGGCGTCCAGCGCAAACGTCGTGCTCCGTCCCACCAGACTGTCCAGCACACCCATGGGCAGGCTTGCACCGTCCAGCATCCGCGGCACGCCGCCGCGCACCAGAAAGCTCGGTGCGGCGCCCGCTTTGAACAGCCCGGCCCGCCCGGTGTACAGGTCCACCGTCAGCAGGTCCAGCGTCGCCCCGGCCTCCTGCTCGGCTCCCTTCAGGCCGAGCGCCACGTTCACCAGCCGGGCAGCGCTCTCCGCTGCGAACCCGGCGCGCAGCAGCTGTGCCGTCAGCTTGGCCGCCATCTGACCGTCCACGGCGGCGGCACGGCCCGTGCCCATGCCGTCGCACAAAAGCATCTGCGCCCGCCCGCTCGTGTCGCAGAACTGGTCCAGCGCGTCGCCGCTGACGCTCTGCCCGCCGGCTGCATGCGCCGCCGCGCCAAATTCAACGGTAAACAGCGGTTTTTCGCCAAAGCACAGCATCGTGACCGTGCGGCAGTGGGTGATTTCGGGCGTATCCATGTCGCGGCGGCAGATGCGGGTCATCTCGTCGGTCAGGCCCGCGACCTCGTCGGGGGTGAACCGCGTGCGGCAGATCGTCACATTCGCGGTCAGCCGCCCGGCCAAATCAGCGGTCACACTGCATTCCAGTGCGTCCAGCCCCAGCTCGGCAAACAGCTGCGCCACGCGGGCCTCGCGCCGCGGGTCGGGCAGACCGGCCTGGCCGAGCTTGCCCGCCAGCTGGGCCAGCGCCCCGGCCAGTGCGCTGTACTGCTCGGTCAGGGCGGCGCGCAGCGTCACAGCCCGGGCACGGGTCTGGCGGCGGCTGCGCCACAGCCGGTAGCCGTGGTTGGCCGCTGTACAGAGGTCTGCCGGGTGGATGCACCCCGCCAGCTGCCCCGGCAGGTCCTCGACCTCCACGCGGCCCTTGCTCTCGAGCGTCGGCTTCAAATGGTACAGCCCGTCCATGGCCGTGGCGTAGCCGCGCACCCAGCACCGGCTGCGGCGGGTGCAGCTCTGGCAGGTCGTGCGGGCGACCTGCTCCACCACAAAGTCAAAGGTCTCGTCCTTGGGCGGCAGCTGCCGCTGGCAGACCGCGTTGACCGTGTCGGCAATGTCGCTCAGCGTGTCCGCCACGGCGGAGAGCTTGCGCGCCGCCCCGCCCAGGCCCTGCGTCTGCACGGGCGGCGCGGGCGGCGGGAAAATTTTGTGCAGCACGCTCCCCGGCACAGCCAGCGCAGCCACAACGCCCACCCCGGCACTGACCGCCAGCGGCAGCACACTGACAGCGTCGGGCGCGGCCAGTGCCCCCGCGGTGCAGCCCGCCGCAAACACCCCGGCGCAGCGGCCCCGCTCCCCCGGGCAGAGGCAGGACGCCGCCAGACTGCCCAGCGCCACAGCCAGCGCGGCGTAGGCCAGTGTCGGCCCCGACGCCGTGATGGCCGCCGCCAGCGCAATGCTCAGCACGGCGGTCTGCTCCAGCGTGCCGCCGATGGCCGCGCACAGCCCGGCGCCCGCGGCCAGCGCCAGGCCCGGAGCCAAGGGCCCGACGGCACAGCGCTGCAGGCATGCCGTAGCCACAGCCAGCCACAGGCAGACGCCGCGCGGCTCCCGCGCCGGAAAATGCGCGAACGCCCAGCCAAAAACCGCGGCCAGCAGCGCCGTACACCCCACCGTGACGGTCTGCCCCGGGTTGAAAAGTCCCCCGCCAGCACGATTTGCAGCACCTGCGCCGCCGTCAGCGTCAGGCAGCCCGCCAGCGCCCCGGCCCCGGGGCGGCCATCGATGAGCCGCCGCACCGCCGCGGCAGCCACGGCAGCCACGGCCAGCTTGACGCCCAGCAGTATCGGCTGGAACGCCAGCCCCGCCGCCAGCGTGCCCAGCGCCGCGGCCAGGCAGTAGGACGGCGGGCAGCCGATGACCAGCGCCAGCCCAAACGGCGCAGCCCCGCCGTAGACCTGCCCGGCCCCCAGCGCCGCGCCGCCCAGCACTGCCGCGCCCTGCCACAGCAGCGCCGCACTGCGCGCCCCGGGCAGCAGCCTTTCCATTGTGTCGTGCATACGTTCCCCGTTCAGTACAGCCATCGTGCAAGCCCTCCGTAAATGTACAGTATATGTCTCGGACGCTTTGCACTATACCACCCCCGCACGCTGTTTTTTGCCGCAGAGCGTGGAAAACCGAAAAGAGCGTATAAACAAACAAAAAAGAGCACCGCCACCCATAAAAAGGGGCGATGCTCGCAAAAGGCTTTCCCCGAGGGGGGAGCCTTCCTTAGTGTCTCCAGCTCCACCACAAAAACTTGGTGTTCGTCACGAAATAGCGTTTGAAAAGCCGCTTCGGGTCCTGCATCAGGCGGTACAGCCATTCCAGATTGCAGCGCTGCATCCAGGCCGGGGCGCGGCGGATGTTGCCGGCCTCGTAGTCAAAGGCCGCACCCACGCCCAGCATCAGCGCCTGCACGCGGTTTTCATGGGCGGCCATCCAGCGTTCCTGCTTCGGCGCGCCCAGGCCCACCCAGACAAAATCCGGCTTTGCCGCGTTGATCTTCTCCACGATCTCCGCATCCTCGTCCGCCGTCAGCGAGCGGAACGGCGGAGAGTACATCCCCGCGATGACCGCGCCGGGGTACTTTTCCGTGATTTTTTCGCGCAGGATGTCCAGCGTCTCCTGCGTGGAGCCGTAGAAATAGTGCCGATAGTGCTTTGTCCCGCTCTCCTTCAAAAGCTCGCGCATCAGATCGGGGCCTGTCACGCGGGCGGCGTCGGCAAAGCCCTTCTTGCGGCTGTATCTGGACAGCGGCCCGCCGTCCGGCAGGGCCATGACCGCGCCGTTCTGCACCCGCAGATAGGTCGGGTCGTCGTGGGCCGTCACGGTGGTGTGGACGTTCGCCACGCAGATATATTTCCCGCGCCATGCCTCGCAGTTGTCCTCCACCAGGCGCAGCGTTTTGTCCATGTCGGTGACGGCGATGTTCACGCCCATAATATTGCAGGTCTGCATGCCGCTTCTCCTCACTTTCCTGTTTGGCTTTTATTGTATCACACTGCCGGGCGGCTTTCAACCGGGCGGGGAGAAACGCACATTTTTTGCCGTTTTTCCTTGTTCTATGTGCATCCTAATTATAACATTTTCCCGTCAGATTCCCGTCTTGTCAAATTTCATTCGTCTCTGTCTTTTTCATTTGTCGGTTATGACAATTTTTGTCATTATATATCTTTCTCGCAGATATTCACTGGAATTTCAGATTACAGTATGCTATAATTTCCTTACCATAGTAAAAGGAAGAAGTCTATCCTTTTTCCTGTATGGTATATGGGCTTTGCCCGTATATTTTTCGAAGAAAGGAGGATATTACCAATGAACAACTTCAAGAAGTTCGTCGCCGTTCTGCTGGGCGTTGTGATGGCTTGCGTCTTCGCTACCTCCGCTTTCGCTGCTGATTTCAGCAAAGCTGATACCGCTGCAAAGGCTAAGGCCGAGATCAAGGCTTTCGCTGCCAGCTACGGCATCACCACGATTGACAACACTGTCAACAGCCTGACTGCTGACCAGCTGCAGACCATCTACAACAACATGGACGCTCTGAAGGCTACCGCCGCTTCCGCCAATGCCACCATCAAGGGCACCACGGATGTTGCCGTTGCCACCAAGGCCGCCAATGATGCTGTTGCTACGATGAACGGCCTGCTGCCCGCCGGTGTTTCCATCTCTGCACCGACCATTGACACCAGCGATTCTTCCAAGATCGTTGTCTCCGCCTATGTCACCGCTAACAACGCAAAGGATATCGTTGCTGTCGTTGCTGAGGTTCCTACCACCACCACCGACAACAACACCAACACCAGCGCTGCTGTCAGCAATGCCGCCAAGAACAGTGCTGCCGCTTCCAGCGTCAAGACCGTTTCTTCCGCTGCGAACCCCATCACCGCTTCTTCCAGCGCTGTCATCAAGGCCACCGGCGATAACACCGCCGTTGTCTTTGCTGTTGCTGCTCTGGCTGTTGCCGGCGTGCTCGGCATGGCCGTCCGCAAGGAGCGTGCACTGTAATCCAGCTGCATAAGTCCGGTTTTTAACCGGCAGCGGGCAGAACCTCTGGCTCTGCCCGTTTTTCGTTGTTTATACGGAATTGGTCAATTTATTCTTGTTTTAGACCTTCCTTTTATATAGAAAATAGTTTATAATATGGGATGCAGTAATTATCAACCATATCAGGAGGAAAAGCATATCACCATGCAGGCAAGCAAGAAGCACTCTTTTCTGCGCCGCAGTCCACTGGCTTATGTAGTGGTCCCGCTGGCCTTTGTTCTGGTCAGCACCGCGCTGGTCTTTATCGTGAGCCACACCATGCTGGCCCCGTACCAGGCCCTGCTGGGCTGGTTCTTCAGCACAACGGAGGTCGCACAGCCCAGGGATCTGCTGGACAATGCTGCCACCGTCATCAACGGCGGTACGGTGGATGAGCCGGACGCCCAGCCGGACAGGCTGCCGCTGAGCTCCGTCACCTACCCGTCCGAGGGGGACCGCTACGCGACGATCACGATCTCCGGCACCAACGTGGACGCCCCGGTCTACTACGGCGACACGAACAAAATTTTGAACGCCGGCGTCGGCACCTACAAGGACGACGCCCGCGTCGGCATTCCCGGCGAGGGCAAGACCATCCTGCTGGCAGGGCACAACAACACCTTCTTCAATGACCTGCAGCACGCTGAGGCCGGCGCGACGGTCACGATCACGACCCACTACGGCGTCTACACCTATGAGGTCACCGGCACCGAGATCCTCGACTATCAGGACGAGACCGCCTACGACTTCACCCGCACCGACGAGAATCTGATCCTGTACACCTGCTATCCCTTCGATGCGCTCGGCTTCACGCCGAACCGTTTCTTCGTCTATGCCAAATACGTGTCCGGCCCCGTGCTGGACGCCAACAGCTAAGGGGGTGTATGTATGGCACAAAAACAAGCTCCGCACCCCCGCCGCAAGGGCAGCGTTGTGTGGGCCACGGTTTTAAGCTGGCTGTCCAGTCTGCTGCTGGCACTGCTGGCGCTCTGCCTTGTCCTGATGACAACGATCTGCAGCGCCTCCTACATGAAGGAGCAGGTCAACCGCAGTGATTTCAATGAGGCCGCCTACAGCTATCTGTATGACAACTTCATCAGCTATGGCGCATCGTCCGGCTTCTCCGCCGACGTGATGACCGCCGCCCTCTCCCGCGACCAGATCACGGCGGACATGGCGGGTTCCATCACCCGTCTGTACCAGGGCGACACCGCTATTGATACCCGCAACGCGATTCTGAATACGACGTACGACAACCTGATCAACGATTTGAACAGCCGCGGCGTCGAGGTCACATCCGACATGGAATCCGCCGTCGTCGTCGTCGCCGACGCCTGCCGTCTGGACTACGCCAACTATGTCACGGTACCCCTGGCCAGCCAGCTGTATACTTTTATTGAAAAGTGCAACCGCGTTGTGCCGGTGGCCGTCGCCATCATGGCGGTGCTCTGCGCAGTCAGCCTCTTTGTGATGCTGCGCTTAGCCGGCAGCTCCCGCTACGGCGTGCGCTGCCTGACGTTCGCTTTCACCGCGGCTGCGGCGCTCTGTGCGCTGGCCGCCACCATTATTTTCCCTGCGATCCACATGGAGACGCTGAGCATCAATCCCGCTTCGGTCAAGCAGCTGATCGTCACCTATGTGCAGAACCTCTTTGGCCGCTTCGGCCTGTTTGCTATCATCTACGGCGCAGTCGCCGTGATCCTTCTGGCCCTGACCGCCACTGCCAGAAGCCGCATGAAACGCCGCCAGAACATTTAACAGGAGGACCCACACATGGAAAACGAAGGTTACGAAACGATTGACCTTTTGGAGGTCCTGAACGCCGTCCGGCAGCACCTGCTGGCCGTCATTCTCGCCACCGTGATCCTGGCCGCTGCCGGGTTCGGTATCTCCAAGTTCCTTATTACCCCGCAATATGAGGCTTCCGCCCTGATGATCGTCAACACCCGTCAGGACATCACCTCCAACGTCACCAGCGACCAGATCAACTCCGCCACCAAGCTGGTTTCCACCTACAGCATCATCATCAAGAGCGACACCGTGCTGCAGCAGGTCATTGACAACCTGGGTCTGTCCCTGACCTATCAGCAGCTGGCAAGCCGCGTCACAGTCAGCGCCGTGGATGACACTCAGGTCATGAAGGTCACAGTCAAGAGCGACAACCCCGAGTGGGCGCGTCAGGTCTGCGAGCAGATCACCGTCGTTTCCCCTGACGTCATTCTCGAGTCCGTCGAAGCCGGTTCCGTCAAGGTCATCTCCAGCGCCGCCGTCAATCCGACGCCTGTCTCCCCCAACGTAGGCCGCAATACCATGCTGGGCGGCGTGCTGGGCTTGGTCATCAGCGTCGGCATCATCCTGCTGGCCGTCCTGCTGGACAACAAGATCCATACCGAGGACGACATTGCCAAGTATCTTGACCTCGCCGTCGTGGGCGTCATTCCGGAATATCAGGGAGGTAAAAAGAAATGAGCAAGGCAAGCAAAAACACCAGCCATCGCAAGCTGTTTACCGTCAGCAGCGACGCCCCGTTCCAGTTTGTGGAAGCCTACAAATCTCTGCGTACCAACCTGGAATTTCTTTCCTCTGCCGGCAACTGCAAGACCATCCTGATCACCTCCTCCGTTCCCGAAGAAGGCAAGACCAACGTGGCCGTCAACCTGGCCATGACGATTGCGGCCTCCGGCAAGCGCGTTGTCCTTGTGGACTGTGACCTGCGCAAGGCGACGATCTCCCGCTATCTGCGCATTCCGCGCAACCATGCCGGTCTGACGAACGTCATCACCTCCAAGGATGAAGGCGCACTGGCCGCGGCGCTTGTCCGCGTCAAGGATTCCGGCATCACGGTCCTGACCGCCGGTACGATCCCGCCGAACCCCACCGAGCTGCTCTCCACCCCTATGACCGAGAAGATTTTCGCTTCCCTGCAGAAGGCATTTGATTATGTCATCATCGACACCCCGCCTGTCAGCGTTGTCACCGACGCTGCGGTCCTCTGCGGCATTGCAGACGGCGTGCTGCTGGTCGTGCGCCCCGGCGTCACCACCATCCAGAGTGCCCAGCTCAGCAAAAAGAACTTGGAGGCCGTCAACGCCCACATCCTGGGTGTTGTCATGAACGGCTACAATGGCAAGCAGAGCGGCCGCCGCGACGGCTACTCCTACGCTTACTCCTACAGCTATTACGACGAAGATAAAAAGGGAAATGATGCATGAGTAATGCCCTTGTAGAGCTGCACTGTCACATCCTGCCCGGCATTGATGACGGTGCCAAAGATCTGGATATGTCAATGTCGCTCATTCGCAAGGAATTACAGGATGGTGCGGCGGGCATTGTGTTCACGCCGCACTTCCATTATGAGCGCATTTCCGTGGAGCAGTTTACCGCGCGGCGCAAGGCAGCGTTCCTGCAGGTGTCCGCGGCCTGCAAGGCCGAGGGCCTGCGGCTGGCCGGTAAGATGGGCGCCGAGGTGTTTTACTCCACCGCGCTGCCCAGCCTTGACCTGCGCCAGCTGGCCTTTGCGGGGAGCAACTATATTTTGATCGAGTTCCCAACCACGATGCACCCGCCGGGCATTGACGAGACGCTCTACGCCATCCGTGCGCAGGGGTACACGCCGATTTTGGCCCACGTAGAGCGCTATCCCTTTGTGACCGAGGACCCGACGCTGCTCTACAACTGGGTCTGCGACGGGTGTTTGGCGCAGATCAACGCCACCGGCCTGATCCGGGACGGACACACCGCCAAGTGGCTGCACAAGCTGATCGAGTGGAACCTTGTGCACATTCTGTGCAGCGACTGCCACCACCCGGTCAAGCGCCCGCCCAACCTGGCCGAGGGCTTTGCCCATCTGCCTGACAAGGTCGCCCGCCGCATGCAGCGCAACGCCATCGACATCTATCTTGGCGACGACCTGCGTCCCCCCGAGCCGACGAAGCCGGTCTACCGCTTCGGGCATTGGGTGTAAAACAAAATATAGCGTAGGGGAGGGTTAAAAACCCTCCCCTATTACTTTTTATTTTATTATTGCCCGTTTTCCACCGGTTGCTCTGTAGGGGCCGGACATGTCCGGCCCGCAGCCTTCCCGCAGGCGTCCGTCAGCCCTGCACCGCCGGGCCGGGCATGCCCGGCCCCTACCGCGTACTATTCGCCGCGCTCACGCCTCTGCCACCGCCACCAGATACTTGTAGATCTGCGGCTTGTACTCCTCATACAGGCCCAGATGCTCATACAGCTCCTTATAATATGCAAACAGGGTCGCGCGGGTCGCCACGATGTTCACCGGGTTCAGCGCCGTGTGCACCGCGCTGCCGGGCGTGTTGAAATAGTTGTAGATCGGCGTCGACAGCGCGTAGAACTTCTCCGCATAACGGATATAGCTCAAATTGAAATACAGGTCCTCCGACCAGTCCATGTCCTCAGCGCATATAATGTCATCGTGCGCGCGGACAATGTCGGCGCGGTAGAGCTTATTCCACATCACACCGTAATAAAAGCTGGCCGGTTCCTGCATCAGGCCCGCGGCGAATTCCTCCTTCGTCATCGGGCCCTCCATCAGGAAGCCGTAGGTCTGCACCTTGGTGGGCCGCTCGGGGCGGGGGTCATCCTCGGCACGGGGGCGGGGCGGCGTAATGCGGTTGTAGTGCGCAATGACCAAATCTGCGCCGCTCTCCTCGGCCCGCTGCACCAGCAGCTCCGTGGCGTAGGGCTGGATCGTGTCGTCGGCATCGACGAACTGCAGATACTTGCCCCTGGCCTCCCGCAGGCCCATGTTGCGGGTCGCGGCCACGCCGCTGTTGGCCTTGTCGATGAGCACGATGCGCGGATCGACGTTGGCATACATCTTGCAGACCTCCAGGCTGACGTCCTGGCTGCCGTCGTTCAGCAGCAGAATTTCAAGGTTCCGGTAGGTCTGGCGGCGGATACTCTCCACACAGCGGGCGATATGATCCTGGGCGTTATAAATCGGCACGATAATACTGACAAGCGGCTGCTCCGACATGGCAGGCGACCTCCTTTTTGTAGTAGTATATCCACAATACCACACTTTTGCCCGGTTGGCAATGGAAAAAGTGCGCGAGGTGTGGTATGATGCTTATAAGGACTTCCCCATCGGGTGAAGCCGTCCGCAAAGCGGACTGATGAGGGCCAGCCTTCCGCCGCAGCCTGTTCATGGACTGCCCCCGCAGATCTGCCCCTCATCCGGCCTTCGGCCACCTTCCCCCAAGGGGGAAGGCATCACTATGAAACGAGGTCACCACCATGAAGCCTTCCATCATCCGCCTGCGTGCGCTGGAAAAGCAGCTGTACGCCTACCTGTATGCTATGACCGTCATCGACTTTGACGCCGAGACCGTCGCGCCCGAGGGCAGCGCCGATGGCCGCGCCGAGGCCACCGAGGTTTTGAGCCGCGCCAGCTTTGACCTGCTGGTCAACGACGGCACCGCCGCCCTTTTGAAGGAGGCCGCTGCCGACGCCGAGACCGAGCAGGAGCGCGCCGAGGTCCGCAATTTGCAGCGCCAGTACGACGAGATCGCCCGGATCCCCGCCGACGAGTACGCCGCCTTCACCAAGCTGTGCAGCCAGAGCGTGCCCGCCTGGACCAAGGCCAAGCGCACGAACGATTTCAGCCTGTTCGCGCCGTATCTGGAAAAGCTCATCGCCGCCCGCCGCGCCCAGGCCCGCTATTTTGCGCCGGACCGCGACCCCTATGAGGTCCTGCTGGACCGCTACGAGAAGGGCCTGACCATTGCCCAGTGCGATGAATTTTTCGCGACGCTGCGCGAAACCATCGTCCCGCTGCTGGCGGACATCCAGACCCGCGGCAAGGCCGTGCGCACCGACTTCCTCGACCAGGAGTGGCCCATCGACGCCCAGCGCCGGGTCAGCAAAAAGATCATGGAGCTGTGGGGCCTTGACCCGGCCCACTGCTATCTGGCCGAGAGCGAGCATCCCTTCACCACCGAGTTCTGGCGCGGCGATGTGCGCATCACGACCCACTACATGCCCCGGGACATCTTCTCGAACCTCTACAGCGTCGCCCACGAGGGCGGCCACGCGCTGTATGAGCTGAACATCAACCCCGACTACGACTACACCGTCGTCACCCACGGCGCAACGATGGGCATTCACGAGAGCCAGTCCCGCCTGTTTGAGAACCTGGTGGGCCGTTCCCGCGCCTTTGTCCACTACCTGTACCCGACGCTGAAGGAGCTGTTCCCCGCGCAGCTGGCCGACGTCTCCGCCGAGGAGATCTGGCGTGCCGTCAACCGCGCCGAACCGGGCCTGATCCGCACCGAGGCCGACGAGCTGACCTACGCCCTGCACATCATGGTGCGCTATGAGCTGGAAAAGGCCCTGATGCAGGGCACACTGGCCGTGGCCGACCTGCCCGCCGCCTGGAACGCCAAGTATAAAGAGTACCTCGGCGTCGATGTGCCCGACGATGCCCACGGCTGTTTGCAGGACATCCACTGGTCCATGGGCGACATCGGCTATTTCCCGAGCTATGCCCTCGGCAGTGCCTACGGCGCACAGGCCCTCGACGACCTGCGCAAAACAAACGATTTTGACGCCCAGTGGGCCAACGGCGACGTGGAGCCGCTGAAGGCCGCCTTAAAGGAGCGCGTCTGGCAGTGGGGCAGCATGAAGGAACCCGCCTGGCTCGTCGAGAGCCTCTGCGGCGGCAAGTTCGACCCGCACCACTTCACCGATTATTTAAAGAAGAAATACACGGAGCTGTACGAGCTGTAAGGCCGTCAGCTTCCCGGGTCGATGCAAGCATCGACCCCTACACCGTAGGGGCGGATTCCATATCCGCCCGTAGCCGTTCGCCCTGCCTCCCCTTCCTGGCCATGCGTAGGGCGGGGTGCCCCCACCCCGCCTCCGTTTGCCGCTATACCGCACAAAAAATCCCGTCGGATGCCCTTTTCCGGCGGGATTTTTTCAGCATAATACGCTGTCCGGGAAATTCAGGCAGGTGTACAGGTACCGCAGTGCCTCGTCCATCGTGTCAAACTCGCCGCCGTCTACCTCGCTGGGGCTGGCGGCGATGGTCGACTTGTCAAACGGGATGCCGTTCTCCCTGCGCCATTCGTCCACCTGCAGCGCTATGTCATTGGCATAGCCCGGGCGGTTCTGCCTGCTGCCGTCGGCGTCAATGTAAACGCAGGCGGCGTACTTTTTCCGGTCCGGCAGGCGCACCAGCTCGGCCAGCGTGTAGTAGTCGCGGTCAAAGTAAAAGAGCATCTGCCCGCGGTAGGCGGCGATTTCCGCCGCGCTTTCCTCGCGGTTCGTGATCTGGGGCACGGTGTCCACCAGCCGGTGCAGTTCGTCCAGCAGTGCGTCGCCGTCCTCGGGGTAGGCATCCGTGCCCTTGGCAGCAGCGATTTCCCCAAAGCAGTAGGCCTGCCAGTGGGGCGGGCATTTGCCCAGCTTGGCGCGCTCAATGTAGTAGAGCAGGTCAGCGCGGTAGGAGGCAGCGAGTGCGTTCAGACTTTGTTTTTTCATAGCTTGTAGGCCTTTCATTTTGTATCATTTATGGTGTCCGTTTCTCGGAACACCCTCATCTTACCATAACCGTTTGTCGAATCCTGCCGCATTATAAGACCGAACGCCGTTTTATTTTAGGGACAGTTGTTTTCCGCTGTCGAAAAAACAGCAGGCACGCAAAAACCGCGTACCTGCTGTCTTTTTTGTTATTATTTTACGGGCTGCCCCTGTGCGCACAGCACTGCGTCCAGCGCCGTCAGCTTATCCGGCACACCGCCCAGCTCCATGCCGGGGAAATCCGTCTCCACGCCCGCGGACGCCAGCTCATCGGCACAGGCCGCGGGGTCGGCACAAATCGCCTGTGCTTCGGCCAGGATGCCCGGCCAGTTCAGCGCCAGCCGCTCCTGCGCGTCGCCGCTCAGCCCGGCCCGCCAGGTATCCGCTGTACCATCCTCAAACTCCGACGCGCTCAGGTACTCCACCAGCACCGCCGCGGCCCGGGCCGTTTTCAGGCTGCAGCCTGCCGTGTCCGCGCCGAAATCCACCAGCCCATCCAGCACGGCAAGCTGCTCGGTCCGGCTGCCTGCGTGCCCGGTGCCCGCTTCGGACGATACCGCCTGCACCGCGGACGCCGCCTCCGGCACCGCCGGGGCCGCGCACCCGGCCAGCAGGGCGGCCCCCGCTAAGAGAATCGCTAACCTACGCATACCAACGCCCCCAATCCTATCTTATACTATTCACAGCAGGTGTGGCGTGTTTCCTGCTTGCAGCAGTCGCCGCAGCTCTGGCGGCGGATATAGTTTTGAATGTCGTCAAAAATCGGCATCAGCGCCTCGCCGTTTTCGGTCAGGCGGTACTCGACCCGGGGCGGGACCTCGTTGTAGTCGATGCGCTGCACCAACCCGTCCGCGGCCAGCTCCTTCAACTGGTTCGACAGCATCTTGTGGGTCACGCCGTCCAGCAGCTTGCGCAGCTCACCGTAGCGCAGCGTACCGTGTGCGCCCACCATGAATAAAATGCGCATCTTCCACTTGCCGCTGATCTGGTCCATGACCTGCTCCATCCTGTCACAGCCCACATCCGCATAGCGGCAGTTACAGTGTTCGTTCGGGTGCATTGCTCACACTCTCCTTTTGGGTAGCGGTTTCTAAAAAGTGCGTACTTGTCAAAATCGACAGTGTCGATATACTTAGTATAGGACATTTTTCCCGGGTTTGCAACTTGTCTATCCTTGGGATTTGCGGTACAATAGGCATACGTAACGAACTGTATTTGCGGCAGGGCGGCATGCCCCCCTGCCGCCGCGGCGGGGTGAGGGCACCCCGCCCTACATGCAGGCTTGCAAATCTGATATAAAAAATGTTCAAGAGGAGAAAGCAACCTATGTATGATGATTTAGTAGAGTTTCTGCAGGAGTCCGTCACCCCGTTCCACGCTGCTGCCACCGCCGAAAGCTGGCTGTGCGCCGCCGGTTTCACCCGGCTGGAGGAGGCCGACTACTGGAACCTTGAGCCGGGCAAGGGCTATTACACGACCCGCAACGGCTCGTCCGTTGTGGCGTGGCGCGTGCCGCAGCACGCCATCGGCGGCTGGCGCATCGTGGCCAGCCACAGCGACTCCCCGTCGTGGAAAATCAAGGCCGACACCGTTGAAAACGACGGCTGCCGCCGCCTGAGCGTCGAGGGCTACGGCGGGATGATCATGTCCACCTGGCTGGACCGCCCGCTGACCGTCGGCGGGCGCGCCCTCGTCAAGACCGAGGACGGCATCGAGAGCCGCCTTGTGTACCTTGACCGCGACCTGCTCGTCATCCCATCGCTGGCCATCCACTTTCAGCGGGACATCAACAAGGGCCACACCTTCAACCCGCAGGTCGATATGCAGCCGCTGTGGGGCCCCGCGGGCAGCCGCACCCTGACCGACCTCGTCGCCGAGTCCCTTGGCGTGGAGGCCGCCGACATTCTGGACAGCGATCTGCAGCTCGTCACCCGCCAGGCCCCGACCCAGATCGGCCCCGACGGTGAATTTTTCATGGCCCCGCGCATTGACGATCTGGAATGCGCCGCCACGACGCTGCTGGGCTTTCTGGATGCGTCCGGGGAGACCGACAGCGCCTGCGCCCCGGTCTGGGCGATGTTCGACAACGAGGAGGTCGGCTCCTCGAGCCGGATGGGTGCCGCGAGCAGCTACCTGCGCGACGTGCTGGACCGCATCCTTGAGGCCGTGCCCCACAGCGCACAGGCCAGCCACCGCGCCATGGCCAACAGCTTTATGCTGAGCGCCGACAACGCCCACGCGACCCACCCGAACTTCCCGCAGAAGTCCGACCCCTGCGCACCCGTGCGGCTGGGCGGCGGCGTGGTGCTCAAGTACAACGCCAGCCAGAAGTACACGACGAACGCCGTCAGCGGCGCGATCTTCCGCGCCATCTGCCGGAAGGCCGGCGTGCCAGTGCAGGTGTTCACGAACCGCGCCGACGAGGCCGGCGGCAGCACGCTGGGCAATTTGCAGAGCCACACGCTGCCCATCCCGATGGCAGACATCGGCTGCGCCCAGTTCGCGATGCACAGTGCCGTCGAGACGGCCAGCGTCACCGACGCCGAGGCCATGACAAAGGCCGTGGCCGCCTTCTACCGTGTCCATCTGCGTGCCCTTGGCGACGGCACCTACACGCTGGAATGAGCACGGGACGCTACGCGCCCAGCCCCAGCGGGCGGATGCACCTGGGCAACCTGATGTGCTGCCTGCTGGCCTGGCTGAGCGCCAAAAGCAAGGGCGGGCAGGTGCTGCTGCGCATTGAGGATCTGGACACCCAGCGCTGCCCCCGCAGCTATGCGGACGCCATTGTGGACGATTTGGCGTGGCTCGGCCTTGCCGCCGACGGCCCGACGCCGCCGGTCTACCAGAGTGACCGCAGCGAAATTTATCAGCGGTACTTCGACGAATTGTCCCGCCGTGGGCTGGTCTACCCCTGCTTTTGCAGCCGCAGTCAGCTGCACGCGGCCAGCGCGCCCCACCGCAGCGACGGGCAGGTCATCTACGCCGGGACCTGCCGCGGCCTGACGCCCGCTGAAATTGCCGAGCGCTCCAAGACCCGCGCCCCCGCCTGGCGCGTGCAGGTGCCCGACGAGGTCACCGCCTTTGAGGACGGCCACATGGGGCACTATGAAGAAAACCTTGCCCGCGACTGCGGGGATTTTTTCCTGCGGCGGGCCGACGGTGTGTTTGCCTACCAGCTGGCCGTCGTTGTGGACGACGCGCTGATGGGCGTCGATGAGGTCGTGCGCGGCAGCGACCTCTTGTCCAGCACACCGCGCCAGCTCTGGCTTTACCGGGAGCTGGGCCTGACCCCGCCGAAATTTTACCATCTGCCGCTGCTTTTGGCCTCCGATGGCCGCCGCCTCTCAAAGCGCGACGGCGACCAGAGTCTCGAGAACCTGCGGGAGAAATACACCCCCGAGGAGATCATCGGCAAGCTGGCCTTTGCCTGCGGCCTGCAAGCCTCCCCCGCCCCTACAACGCCCCAGGCCCTGGCCCGCACCTTCGATTGGTCCCAGGTCCCGAAAAGCGACATCGTTCTGCCGGAAAATCTGTTTTAATAAGATAAAAGGCTTCCCCCTCGGGGCTGCGCCCGCAGGCGCGTGTCGAAGCGCAACCGCCGGAGGCGGCTCTTAGCGCGGAGACTGAAGCTGTCACCGAAGGTGACTGATGAGGGCAGACCCCGCCAACGCCACCCGCTCACGGGCAGTATCCGTCAACTCTCCCCTCATCCGGCGCTCCGCGCCACCTTCCCCCTCGGGGGAAGGCTTTCTCTGCACTACCACAAAAAAGGAGTATCCCCATGCAACGCTACGAAATCACCGGCATGAGCTGCGCGGCCTGCGCAAGCCATGTGGAAAAAGCCGTTGCGGCGGTGCCGGGTGTGGCATCCGTCGCCGTAAGCCTGCTGACCAACTCGATGCAGGTAGACTACGCCCCCGACGCCGACCCCGATGCCACGGCACGGCGCATCCTCCGTGCCGTGGACGCCGCCGGGTACGGCGCGTCCCTCGCCTCCGCCGAGAGCGAAAGCGCCGAGCTCGAGGACACCGAGACTCCCAAGCTCAAAAAGCGCCTGATTGCCAGCCTCTGCTTCCTTGTGCCGCTTATGTACGTCTCGATGGGCCACATGATTGGCCTGCCGCTGGGCAGTGTGTTCCACGGCGGCGGCTGGCACGCCATCCTGTACGCGGGCACCCAGCTGGTGCTGACCCTGCCCGTCTGCTGGATCAACCGCGCGTTTTTCCTCTCGGGCTGGAAGGGCATCAAGACCCGCGCGCCCGGCATGGATACCCTCGTCGCCCTCGGCGCTGGCGCGTCGCTGGCCTACGGCGTGTTCGCCATCGTCATGATCTGCATCGGCCTGTCCACCGGCAACGACGATCTGGTCATGCAGTACCGCCACGACCTCTATTTTGAGTCGGCGGCCATGATTTTAACGCTCATCACCGTCGGCAAAACGCTGGAAGCCTACAGCAAGGGCAAGACCACCGACGCACTGAAAAGCCTGATGAAGCTGGCCCCCCCAGACCGCCTGCGTCCTGCGCGGCGGCGAGCAGGTCACAGTCCCGGTCAGTGAGGTCAACGTCGGCGACCTCTTTTTAGTCCGCCCCGGTGAGAGCATCCCCGTGGACGGCACCGTCACCGAGGGCATCTCCACCGTGAATGAGGCCGCCCTGACCGGCGAGAGCATGCCGGTGGACAAGTTCCCCGGCTCCCCCGTCAGCGCCGCGACCATCAACCAGAACGGTGCGCTGACCTGCCGTGCCGAGCGCGTCGGCCAGGACACGACGCTGTCCCAGGTCATCCGCCTGGTGCGCGACGCCGCCGCGACGAAGGCCCCGCTGGCCAAGACCGCGGACAGGGTCTCCGGCATCTTCGTGCCCACCGTCATCTGCATCGCCGCGGCTACGTTTGTCATCTGGCTGCTGCTGGGCCAGACCTTTACATTTGCGCTGGCCCGCGGCATCAGCGTGCTGGTCATCAGCTGCCCCTGCGCCCTGGGCCTGGCGACGCCCGTCGCCATCATGGTCGGCAGCGGCGTGGGTGCCAAAAACGGCATCCTGTTCAAGACCGCCGCCAGCCTCGAAACCACCGGCTACACCGACACCGTGCTGCTGGATAAGACCGGCACCGTCACCACCGGTGAGCCCAGCGTTGTAAAAATCTTCGGCACCCGCAACGTGCCCGAGAAATTCCTGCTCAGCATGGCCGCCGGTCTGGAGCTGCGCAGTGAGCACCCGCTGGCCCGCGCCATCCTCCAGCGCGCCGAGAAGGACCATCTGTCCTACGCCACTGTGACAGACTTTGAGGCCGTACCCGGCAAGGGTCTGCGCGGCAAGGTCGCGGGCAAGGTCATTGCGGGCGGCAATGCCGATTTCATCCGCGAGACCTGCGCCCTGCCCGACGACCTGCAGCAGGCGGGCGACGAGATGAGCGCCGACGGCATCACGCCGCTCTACTTCTCGCTGGCCGGTAAGGCCGCAGGCGTCATCGGCGTGTCCGACGTCGTGAAGGAGTCCTCCGCCGCCGCCATCGCCCAGATGCAAACTCTCGGCCTGCAGGTCGTGATGCTGACCGGCGACAACGCCGCCACGGCCCGCCACATCGGCGCGGCTGTCGGCCTCGACGCCGACCATGTCATTGCGGGCGTCCTGCCTGCGGGCAAGGAAGCCGAGGTCCGCGCACTGCAAAAGCAGGGCCGCGTCGCCATGGTCGGTGACGGCATCAACGACGCCCCCGCCCTGACCCGCGCCGAGACCGGCATTGCCATCGGTGCCGGTGCGGACGTCGCACTGGACGCCGCCGACGTTGTGCTGGTGCGCAGCGACCTGGCCGATGTGCCCGCCGCGGTGCGCCTGTCCCGCGCGGTGGTGCGCAACATCCATCAGAACCTGTTCTGGGCGTTCTTCTACAACGCCATCTGCATCCCGCTGGCGGCGGGCGTGTTCACGGGCTTCGGCATCACGCTGAACCCGATGATCGCCTCCGCGGCCATGAGCCTGTCCAGCGTCTGCGTCGTCACAAATGCCCTGCGGCTGAACACCTTTGACCCGCGCAGCGCCGCCCACGATGCCCCGCCGAAGCGCAGAGCCCCGGTCCGCGCGTCTGCGCCCGAGATCCCCTGCCCCACCGGCAGCTGCCCCGTGCAGCCTGCCCCGGAAAATAGAACCACCCAAACGGAGGGAACTGCCATGAAAAAGACGATTCACATTGAAGGCATGATGTGCGGCCACTGCGAGGCCACCGTGAAGAAGGCATTGGAGGCCCTGGACGGCGTGCAGAGCGCCGAGGTCAGCCACGAGAAGGGCACTGCCGTTGTGTCCCTGACCCACGATGTGGCCGACGCCGACCTCAAGACCGCTGTCGAGGCCAGGGATTACACCGTCACTGGCATCGACGCATGAGCGCCATCCGCCGTCGCTGGCGCTTCACCGGCACAGTGCAGGGCGTAGGCTTCCGCTATTATGCCCGCGCCGCAGCCCTGCATCTGGGCCTGACCGGCTGGGTCGCCAACAACTGGGACGGCAGCGTCACGCTGGAGGCCCAGGGCGAGCGTGCCGCCCTCGACGCCCTTGTCCCCCTCATCGAGCGCAGCAACCGCTGGGCCCGCATCGAGAACGTTGAAGTCACCACCCTGCCCGTAAAGGAACACGAATACGGGTTTGGGGAGCGGAGCGGAGAGTAATTTTCAGAGAGGAGATAGGAGTTAGGAGAAAGGAGAGAACCCTGCTGTGGGAAAATCTCCTATCTTCTCACTCCTATCTCCTCTCTTTTTGGCTTGCACTTGTCTGTTATTGCAGGTATAATACTATTATATCAACATCAAAAGGGGTTTTCACATTGCCCGGTACTTTATATCTTGTCGCCACGCCTATCGGCAATCTGGATGACATGCCGCCGCGTGTGGCGGCTACCTTCGGCCTGGCGGACTTTGTCGCGGCTGAGGACACCCGCGTCACGCTGCGGCTGCTCAACCATCTGGGCCTCAAAAAGCCGATGGTCAGCTACTATGAGCACGCGCTCCACCACGGCGAGGCCATCCTGAACCGCATCGAGGCCGGGGAGAATTGCGCCCTGTGCAGCGATGCCGGTATGCCCTGCATCAGCGACCCCGGCGAGCAGATCGTCCGCGAGGCCCACGAGCGCGGCATCAGGGTCGTGCCCATCCCGGCGGCATCGGCCTGCGTCACGGCGCTGGCGGCCAGCGGCCAGCCCACGGCCCGCTTTGTGTTCGAGGGCTTTCTGCCCGTCCCCAAGCGGGACCGCCGCGAACGGCTGGCCTTTTTGCAGAACGAGACCCGCACGATGATCTTCTACGAGGCACCGCACAAGCTGCGCGGCACGCTGGACGACCTGGCCGCTACCTTCGGTGCGGACCGCTCGGTCTCGCTCTGCCGTGAGCTGACCAAGCTGCACGAGGAGATCAAAAAGACGACCCTCGGCGAGGCCGTGGCCTTTTATAAGGACAACGACCCCCGCGGCGAGTATGTGCTGGTTCTGGCCGGTACCGACCCTGCCGCCGTCGAGCAGGCCGCCGCGCCGACCCTGGAAGAAGCCGTCGCCGCCGCCCGCGCCCTGCAAGCGGGCGGTCTGCCCCCGCCGCCGCCGCCAAACAGGCCGCCGCCGGGACACCGTTTAGTAAGGGTGAAATATATAAAGAGCTTATAAAATAAAAAGCCTTCCCCCTTGGGGCTGCGCCCGCAGGCGCGTGTCGGAGCGCAACCGCCGTAGGCGGCCCTTAGCGCGGAGACTGAAGGTGGCCGAGGCCTCGCCCGAGGCCGGATGAGGGGCGGCCCTGCGTCATCGCCCATTCACGGCCATACCCCCGCAAGCTCTCCCCTCATCAGCCGCCTGCGGCGGCAGCTTCTCCCCCAGGGGAGAAGCCTTTTTCAACAGGAGTCTATTTCTATGTGTAAAATTCTAGTCATTTCCGACGTCCATGGCCGCCTGCGCGACCTGCGGTGGGTGCTGCAAAACGAGACCGCCGACGCCATGTTCTACCTCGGTGACGGTCTGTACGACCTGAACGCCGCGCTGGAGCTGCGCAGGGAGCCGGTGCCCTATCCCATCTACCGCGTGGCCGGCAACTGCGACGTCAACTACAGCGAGCCGTCCGAGGGGCTCGCCCCCTTCGGCGGGGTGCTTTTCTTCTACACCCACGGGCATCACTACGGCGTCAAGATGGGCAGTGAACGCCTGGCCGAGTGTGCCGGTGAGCGCGGCGCAGATGTGGCGCTGTTCGGCCACACCCACCGGCGCGAGCTGGTGCGCGGCGTCGGCACGGCGGCCACGGTGTTCAACCCCGGCAGTCTGCGCGACGGCGGCAGCTACGGCGTCATTACGATTGAAAACGGCAAATGCAGCTTTACCTGGAAGAGGGTGCCTGAATTTTGAACGAGAGCGTTATTTACCTGCCCGAGGTAGACAGCACCAACCTTTGGGCCAAGCATAATCTGGACAAGTTCGGTCCCATCGGTGCGGTCTACACCACCCACCAGACCGCCGGGCGGGGCCGCCTTGGCCGCAGCTGGCTTGATGCGCCCCACAAGGGCCTGTACTACACCGCCGTCATCAGGACCGATCTGGTCCAGCCCGCCACGCTGCCGCTGTTTGCCAGTCTGGCCGTCTGCGACGCCCTGCGCGAGCGCTACCGCATCGACTGCCAGATCAAGTGGCCGAACGACCTTTTGCTGAACGGCAAAAAAATCGTCGGCATCCTGTGCGAGGTCGGCCCCGACGGCCACAGCATCGTGGTGGGCATCGGCATCAATCTAGCCCAGCCGCAGGAATATTTCGACGCCGCGGGTCTGCCCCACGGCACCAGCCTGGCTCTGCAGGGCGTGCCCGTGGACATAGACACCGACCCGGAGTGGCTGGCTCAATACATGACCGACTTCGGCTTTGACCGCGCGCTCTACACCTACGAGGCCGAGGGCTTCGCCCCCTATCGCGAACGCTACAAGGCGCTCTGCGTCAATCTGGGCCGCCGCGTCACCTACGACGGCGGCGCCGGAACCGCCGTTGACGTGGACGATGAGGGCCGTCTCATCGTCCGCGACGAGACCGGCGACACCCGCGTCTTTACCGGCGAGGTCAGCGTAAAGGGAATTTACGGGGCTGTGTAAAGGAAAACGGCATCTTTCGATAGGCTCTCTCCCCCAGTCGCCTGCGGGCGACAGCCCCCTCGCAGAGGGGGCCAAGGCCCCTTGCCTCCCTCTGCGAGGGAGGTGGCGCCGCAGCGCCGGAGGGAGAGAGCCTCGCCTTGCCGCCTACTTTTCCTTTCTTATACAAAAAATCCGATGGGACATCCTATCCCATCGGATTTTTTTAATTCATCTTCAGATATTTCCGTACCGGCAGCGACACGGCACCGGCAACGACGCAGCAGAGGACCCACTCAAAAATAGCCTGCACGCCGACCAGCAGCACAATGAACATAAACGCATTCTGTGCGCCCAGCGTGTTGGCCAGGTTCTGCACATAGTCACAGTTATAGAAGATCAGTACCAGAAAGCCCATGAAGAACACGGTGTTCAGCACCGGCGCGGACAAGCCGCCCAGGAAGCAGGCCAGCTTCTCATTCTTGGGCATAGCCTTGCGCAGCGCGTTGAAGATCAGCGCGGTGCACAGTCCCATCAGCACACGGGCCACAAAGCAGACCACAAAGGTGCCCGCAGGGCTGACCTGGAACAGGGCTGCGCCCATGGCGGACTTGCCCTCAACAGCCTGAATAAAGCTGGTTGCGCCAAAGACACCGCCCAGAATAGCACCTGCCATAGGGTTCATCGTCATAGCGCCGATGGCCACGGGCACGGTGAGCAGCGACGCCGACAGCGGGCCGATCTGCAGATAGCCCAGCGGCGTGTAGTTCAACACAAGCAGAATGGCCACCAGCAGCGCAAGCTGGGTGAGCCAACGGACGTTGGTACGGTTTTTCATATTCAATTTTCCTCCTGCTGCCGTCTCCTACAAATCGGGAGTACAGCGCAAATGTACGATCCTATCGGACCGCCGAAACCAAGTATACAGCAAACAGCAGGAAAACGCAAGCAAAAAATCGGCTGCCAAAAGGCTTCCCCCACGGGGGAAGGCGTATAAATTACAGCTTCCCCTCGATCAGCAAGTCTCTGACTTCCAGCAGATCCTCACATTTTCTGTCATACAGCTGCGCGATCTCCTCCGTCGGCTGCATCAGATCCGGCACCATCACGGTCACACAGCCCGCGGCGCGGCCCGCGCGCACGCCGTTAAAGCTGTCCTCCAGGACCAGGCAGTCATGCGGGTCCAGGTGCAGCTTTTCCGCCGCGACCAAAAAGGTGTCAGGTGCAGGCTTGCTGTGGGCGACCTCCGTACCGGAGACAACATCGTGGAAATACCGCGCCGTGCCGGTGGTCTGCAAATTCATCTCGATCATATTCCGCGGGCTCGAGCTGGCCACAATGCGCGGCAGACCCATATCCTCCAACGCGGCCAGCAGCTCCTTCAGACCCTTTTTGCAGGGTACGCCCCGGGCAAAACGCTCATCCGCCAGCTGCCAGATCTTGTCCAGCACCTTCTGCGGGTCGCCGGGGATGTACTCGGCCACATGGCGGCGCAGGTTGTCCCCCGCCAGGCCGCGTCCCCCGGCCCGAAACTTCTCCATATCCGCGGGCAGCGGCAGACCCAGCGCGGCGCACGCGGGTTCCCACAGGGTATCCCACAGGCGCTCGGTGTCAAACATCAGCCCGTCCATATCAAAAATAACGCCTTTTACCATCGGTGTCATCCTTTCGCGAAACATAATTTTCTCTATTGTACCGCAGTTTCGGACATGATGCAAGAAAAAAGGCTTCCCCCTCGGGGGAAGCTCAGTATGCCAAAAAACATCTACTTTGCCTTATAGAGAATGTAGGGGCGAACATTGTTCGCCCGCCAACTTAGCGAAGCAACGCTCTTTTCGGAAAGCTTCTCACAGGGCGAACGGGCACGGGCGAGCAATGCTCGCCCCTACAATGCGCTTTTTTGACAGTCTGGGCTTCCCCCGCAGGGGAAGGCATTTCACTTTTCCAGATACCCCTGCACCTTGTCCAGCGCCTCGCGGCCCTCGCGGTGGCCGCGGTTGTACAGGTCCAGCAGCTTGTTCTCGTCGCCCTCAAACCGGCCTATCGTGATCGGCTCCTGCGGGCGCACGCAGCAGATGCGCCCGTCCGCCTCCAGCTCATCCAGCTGATCCATCAGGGTGTTGTAGCGCAGCTCCTGGGTCAGCATATCGGCCAGAAACAGCGGTTTATCGCTGTAAAAGTCGTCGTACAGGTCCACCATCTGCTGGCCGGGCATCGCCTTGCGGAAGCCCTTCTGCCGCGTCGTGATGACAACGATCTTTTCAAAGCCCTCGTTCAGCGCCCAGTTCAGCGCGATTGGGCAGGAGCATCCGCCGTCGAGGTACGGCTGGCCATCCAGCACGACAGGCACGGATGCCAGCGGCAGGCTGGCCGACGCGCGCACGGCCTCGTCGAACGGAAAATCCGTCTTTCCCTTCTCAAAGTAGGCGGGCTTGCCGGTCTCGACGTTCGTCGCCACCGCAAAGACCCGCATACCGCCGTGGGCGAAGGTCTCCTCGTCGAAGGGCACTTCCTTTTTGACATCGTTCAGCATAAATTTCAGGCCAAACAGACTGCCGCCGCGCAGCGCCGCCTTGGGGCCGAAATACCGGCTGTCGTGGCGGTAGCGCAGGTTGATGCTGGCGGACCGCCCCGGCTGGTGGGACGCATAGTTCAGTGCGTTCAGTGACCCGGCAGAGACTCCGGCCACTGCCGGGAAATAGACGTCGTTCTCCATAAAGGTATCCAGCACGCCCGCCGTGAACAGCCCGCGCAGCGAGCCGCCCTCCAACAGCAGGATCGAATTGTCCGGTATCGTGATTTTGCTCATAAACAGCACCCCCTATTTAGCTATTTTACCGTATAAAATCCGCAGGTGCAAGCAAAAAAGAGCCGCAGTTTTACACATCGGGCAAATTGTGCTAAAATAGAGAAAACGCTCCGAGAGGATGATTGCTATGGAATCCCTTCGTGGTCTCACACTGACCGCCGCCCGGCCGCGCATCATTGTGCCGCTGTTTGCCCGCGATCCGGCAGCGCTCTGCCCTTTGGCGAAAGCCGCCAGCGCCGACCCCGCCGCCGAGCTGGTCGAGCTGCGTCTGGACCCGCTGCCCGCGGATGAATTTCTGAACGCGCTGGCGCTTGTGCGCGGCATCGTGGATAAACCGCTGGTCGTCACGATCCGCACCCGGGCCGAGGGCGGTGAGCTTGCCCTGACGCCCGATGCCTACGCCGCGCACTGCCGTGCCCTGCTGGCACGCGGCGGCGTGGACGTGCTGGACATTGAGTGGCGGGCCTGCGGCGCGTTCCGCGCCGAGCTGCGCGACGCCGCCCACGCCGCCGGGGCCGCAGCGCTTTTCAGCGAGCATCACTTTGACGCCACGCCCGCCACGGATGCCATGGCGGATACCCTGACCGGCATGGCCGACGCCGGAGCCGACATTGCCAAGCTGGCCGTTATGCCCCGCTGTGCCGCCGACGCCGCCCGCCTGCTGGAGGCCACGGCCCGCGCCGCCGACGCCCGCCCGGACACGCCGCTCATCACAATGAGCATGGGCCCGCTGGGTGCCGTCACCCGCTTCTGCGGCGGTGCCTTCGGCAGCTGCGCGACCTTCGGTGTGACCTCCGGCACCTCCGCCAGCGCCCCCGGCCAGCCGCCCGCGGATCTGCTGAAGGCGAAGCTGATAACCGCGCACCTGTAACGCGCCTGCAATGCGCCTGTAATACCCCTGTAATGCACCTCTGTAGGGGCCGGACATGTCCGGCCCGCGGCCTTCCCGCAAGCGCCCGTCCGCCGTACACCGCCGGGCCGGGCATGCCCGGCCCCTACGGCACTGCTACAATAAAAAACGCCTGTTTGCCCTTTGCATCGTAGGGTGGGGTCTTGACCCCACCGCGCCGTCTCCCGTTATTTCAACGTAAAAGCATGACCGAACTGTAGGGGCCGGACATGTCCGGCCCGCGGCCTTCCCGCAAGCGCCCGTCCGCCGTACACCGCCGGGCCGGGCATGCCCGGCCCCTACGGCACTGCTACAATAAAAAACGCCTGTTTGCCCTTTGCATCGTAGGGTGGGGTCTTGACCTCACCGCGCCGCCTCCCGTTATTTCAACGTAAAAGCATGACCGAACTGTAGGGGCCGGACATGTCCGGCCCGCGGCCTTTCCGCAAGCGCCCGTCTGCCGTACACTGCCGGGCCGGGCATGCCCGGCCCCTACGGCGCTGCTACAACAAAAAACGCGCGGCCCCCTTTGCCTGGGGGCCGCGCGGAATGTGCTAATGTAGCTTACTCAGCCTTGATAGCACCGGTGGGGCAAACGCCCTCGCAAGCGCCGCAGTCAACGCAGGAAGCTGCATCGACAACAGCCTTGTCCTCCATGGTGATTGCGCCAACGGGGCAGGTGTCAACACATGCACCGCAAGCAACGCACTCGCTGGAAACGGTATGAGCCATCGTGAACTCCTTATCTCCGTGCTGAATCTATAGTTTGTACCCTCCCGGCCCTGCACGGCTGCTCCCCGGGATGGCACACAGTCGGTTTGCTCTGCCTACTGCGTTGTATTTAGTGTATCACATTACGACTGATTTGGCAAGTGCCATATCTTGAATTTTTTCAACGGTAAGCCGCAACTAACTTCCGCTGTAGTCCGTTATTTGTCCTCTTTATCAGCGGGGAGCGGTGTGCGCTTGCCGCCGCGGACATAGACGCATTCGTCGCGCTTATAGATGCGCGGCGCCAGGATTTCCACGTTGGAGCGCACCTTCAGTGTGCCCGCCACCACGTTTACTTCAATGACCGTGCCCTCGCCGTCCGGCGTGCGGACGATGCTGCCCACCTGCGGCGTGATCGAGTTCAGGTACTCATAGCTCTTTTGTTCATAAGCCAAACAGCACATCAGGCGTCCGCACGACCCACTGATCTTGGCGGGGTTCAGGCTCAGCCCCTGCTCCTTCGCCATCTTGATGGACACGGGCTGGAAGTTTTTCAAAAACCGACTGCAGCAGAACGGCTGACCGCAAAGCCCCAGGCCGCCCAGCATCTTGCTCTCATCGCGCACGCCGATCTGGCGCAGCTCGATGCGGGTGTGGAACTGGGACGCCAAGTCCTTGACCAGCTCGCGGAAGTCCACGCGGTTGTCGGCCGTGAAGTAGAACACCAGCTTGCTGCGGTCCAGCGTGTACTCGGCATCGACCAGCTTCATTTTCAGGTTGTGGGCGGCAATGCGCTGCTCACAGATATGGTACGCCTGCTGCACATCGGCGCGGTTCTGGCGCATACGGCGCACGTCCACGGCATCCGCCACGCGGATGACCGGCTTGACCTCGCGGGAGAAGCCCGGTACCTCATGCGCGGCGCGGACGACCTCGCCGCATTCAGTGCCGCGGGCCGTCGTGACGACGACAAAGTCGCCCTCCTTGATCTTGAACTCGCCCGGGTCAAAATAATACGCCCGGCCATTCTCTTTAAATTTAACGGATACTACTTTCATTGGTTCGGTCCTTTTATATGGTCATTGTCATTTTTGCATTGTTGCAGGGGGCGGCACCCCCGACGCCCACGGGCGGATATGGAATCCGCCCCTACCGTGTAGGGGTCGATGCCAAGCATCGATCCGGAGAGTCCCCGGCAGCCGCAAGCCGCGCGGGAGGGATAAATCCCTCCCTTACACTTGTAGGGCGGCCAGCCCTCTGGCCGCCGCAAGGGGGCAGATTTTTCCTGTAACACCACAGCGCAAAAGGGGTTCCAGCCGTGACCCCGCGGGCCGGGCATGCCCGGCCCCTACAGCATTCCTGCGCTCACGCAATTTCCCCCGCCAGCACGGCCACGTTTAACCGCAGATTTCCGTTTCCGGTCAGGCTTTTCCTTGCCCGGGCGTCGGCGTTCAAAATCTTCGCCGCGCCCGCCGGGGTCAGCCCGCCGCACTGCTCCTGCCCATAGGCTGGGCGGCGCAGCACGGCGCTGCACAGCTGGTCCAGCGTCCACAGCAGAGCCGCAAAGCCGTCCTTGTCGCGCTCGTACTTCGTCAGCAGCGCCAGCGCGCGGTAGGTGTCGCCCTGCGCCGCATAGCCGCACAGCGTTTTGGCCATGCCCAGCGCGGCTTTGGCCGTCGGGTCGTTCCAGCTTTTCAGTGCGGTGCCGATGTGCCCCTCATACAAAAACGCCAGTTCCTCCGCCGCCTTGGCGGGCAGACGCTCGGCCTTTAAGCGGGCGGCACAGTCTGCCGCGGGCACCGGCGCAATCGTGTAGGCTGCGCACCGGCTGCGGATCGTCGGCAGCACGGTGGCCGCGCTCGTCGCCGTCAGCAGGAACAGCACCCCCTCGGGCGGCTCCTCGATGATCTTCAGCATCGCGTTGGCGGATGACCCGTTCAGGTTCTGCGCGCCGTAGATGAACAGCACGCGGCCCGCCGCGTCGGTGGACAGCGCCGAGTGCTGGATTGCCTCCCGCGCCTCGCGCACCTTTTTAACGGGGATCTGCCCGCTTGCACCCTCGCCCTGCAGAACCAGGCATTCGGTGTCCTCTTTTTTCAGCACGGCCTCGGCGTGGGGGCCGCCGGCAGGGTACAGGTAATCGGCAGCAAGACAGCGCGCAGCAAAGCCCGCGCCGCAGCCCGGCTCCCCCACCAGCAAAACCGCATGGGGCAGCCGCCCGCCGCGCAGGGCCGTGCCAAGCTCGGCTTTCAGCGCGTCATTGCCCGCCAGGCGCTCCAGCATCACAGCTTCTCGAAGCGCTCGACGTTCGTGACCATGACGGTAGCGCCGCCGACCGTGACCTCCATCGGCATCGTGCTCTCAATGCCCAGGCCCAGCGTGGCCGTGCCGGGCACGATCTCGGTGCGCTGCTTGCAGCACTTGGAGATGATGCCGATGCAGTCATCGACGCGCTCGTCATCGGTGCAGATCAGCAGCGTCATGTTGCCCGCCATCAGGAAGCCGCCGGTGGTGGCCAGACGGGTGACGTAGAACTTGCTTTTCAGCAGCTCGTTGCAGACATTCTTGGAATCCTCTTTATTGACGATTGCAGTGATAAGCTTCATGGTTATCCAGCCTTTCTATTGATACATCGAATTTTTTCAGCGGTTGCGGTTTTCCCAGTCGCGGCGGCGCTTCCAGTCCTTCACGGCATCAACGCACCAGTCAAAGACCTCGCGGCCATAAAACGCCAGAAAACCCGCCAGCCCCAGCACGAGGCTGACCTTGATGGCGAAGCTGCCCGTCAAAAAGCTGAAGGCCCAAAACGCCAGCTCGATCCAGCCCAGGTATTTCATCTTGAACGGAATGATGCCAAACAGCAGCACCATCTGATCCGGCCACAGCCAGGTATAGGCGAACAGCATGCTCTGGAAGATAGCGCTCGGCCCGGCGTAGCCTGTCAGAAAGCAGCTGACCCACGCACCCAGCATGCCCAGCGCCAGAAACAGCGTCGTGCGGAAATCGCCCCAGACGCGGGCCAGCGCGTTGCCCAGCCAGTAGTAGAACAGCAGGTTCAGCACGCCAAAGACGCCGCCCAGCCAGATGGGCACAAACAAAAACGTGATAAGGCGCCAAATCTGTCCGTGCAGCACATAGGTGCGGCTCAGCATCAGCAGACTGTCGAAATTGCGGTTGAAGAACAGTATGATGATGCCTGCCGCCAGCTGTCCGATCAGCAGCCCGTTGATGAGGTTCGGGATGCCGAGATTGCCGTAGCGGCGTTCGAGTTTATCGATCCAGTTCATGGGAGAAGCCCTCCGTTGCATACAAATTTACAGAGTATATTATAGCAATTCCGCGCGCAAAGTGCAACAATTCCCTGTCGAATCCCTTGCGGCAAACCGGAAAATGTGCTACGCTTTTATCTATAATAAAGAAACGAGGCCGAACATGGGACGTACATCCACCAAAGAAAACAAAAACAATTACCAGCTTGCCCGCGAGGAGCTGGGCCTGACCCGCGAAAAAGCCAGTGAGCTGCTGGAAACGATAGCCCCCGAGCGCATTGAAAAAATCGAGAACGAACGCACCGTGCCCCGCCCGGACGAGGTGCTGACGATGGCCGAAAAGTACAAGCGCCCGTCGCTGTGCAACTGCTACTGCTCGCAGCAGTGCCCTATCGGCCAGCGGTACGTACCGTTTGTCACGCGGCGCGAGCTGCCGGCCATCATCCTTGAGATGCTGGCCTCGCTGAACGCAATGAACAGCAAGAAGGAGCGCCTGATCGAGATCGCCGCTGACGGCAAAATTTCCAACGACGAAATCGACGATTTCATCCATATCCGTCAGGAGCTTGAGCGCATCTCCCTCACCGTGGAGACCCTCCAGCTCTGGACCGAGCGCATGCTGGCCAACGGCCAGATCGACGCGGAGACGTATAAAAGGAAGCTGGAGGAATAACCTTCTATCTCTCCCCCACCAGCAAAAATTTCCCTCTATTTTTCTCTTTTTCTCCTGTTTCTGCAACAATTCCCGTGCTAAAATCGTATTACAGGTTGAGGGAACACGCCCTCGCCTGACCGCGTACCTGCACAAAGGAGTTATAGAGGATGTTTACGCTGTTTGTTCTTTTTGTTTTTGCCTGGTTGTTCGTCAAGTCTGTCGGTTTGGCCTTCCATGTGACCTGGGGCCTGGCGAAATTCGTCGCCACACTGCTGTTCGTGATTGCCCTGCCGCTGCTGGTGGTTTTCGCCGTCGTCGGCGCGCTGCTGCCTCTGCTGCTGCCCCTGGCCCTCGTGGCTGCCGCCTTCTGCATTCTGAAAAAGGCATAAAGTACCCAACCGCCGTGCGGCCCGGAGCTGCACGGCGGTTTCTTGTCATTGAGGTGTCGGCGTGGTATACTTGTAGTCAGGGCGTTTTGCGCCTGCTATCATCCAACAAAGAGGTTTTTCCCATGAAGCTCGTTGTCTGTTTTCCCGGGATCGGCTATCACTGTGATAAGCCGCTGCTCTACTACAGCCGTAAGCTGGCGGCCTGCGCCGGGTACGACCACACCCTTTTGCTGCAATACACCTACCACAAGGACGGCCTGCGCGGCAGCCCCGCCGCCCTGCGCGAGGCATTTGACACCCTGTACGCCCAGGCCGAGGCCCAGCTGTCCGCCGTAGATTGGCCGCAATACGACGATGTACTGTTTCTTTCCAAGAGCATCGGCACCGCTGTCTCCGCCGCCTTCGCCCAGCGCCACGGCATCCCCTGCCGCCAGATTCTCTACACGCCGCTCTCCCTGACGTTTGCGTTTGCCCCGCAGAATGTCCTTGCCTTTTTAGGCACCGCCGACCCCTGGAGCGATGCTTTCTCCGTCGCCGCCGCAGCCCGCGCCAACGGCACGCCGCTCTTTCTTTATGAGAACGCCAATCATTCCCTGGAAACCGGCGACGTTTTGCACGACCTGGCGACCCTGCAGGACGTCATGCAGAAAACGCAGACGTTCATTACAGATACACCCCACTGACATTTTCCCACCCGACATTTTCCCACCCGCAAAGAATTGACATTTGCCCCGCAAGCTGTTATAATAAGCTGTACAAAATTTATGCTGTGGAGCATTACTCAAGTGGTCGTAAGAGGGAGCACTCGAAATCGTGCCCTGCGGGAAGTTCCCTGCAACAAAATTAAATAAGCAGATGTACTCAAGTGGTCGTAAGAGGGAGCACTCGAAAGTTTGCATCCGGCAGGTCACCTTGTCCGCAGGAAATCCCATAACGACGGGCTTTATCGGGTGTCGCGTACCCAACTTTTCATCGTTATCTTGCATCGAAATCTCGCATTTTTCCAAGCGACGTGCGGGGCGATGCAAGAATATATAGGCAGGCGTATCGAAGCGGTCATAACGGGACTGACTCGAAAGTTTGCATCCGGCAGGTCACCTTGTCCGCAGGAAATCCCATAACGGCGGGCTTTATCGGGTGTCGCGTACCCAACTTTTCATCGTTATCTTGCATCGAAATCTCGCATTTTTCCAAACGCTGTGCGAGGCGGTGCGATAAAAACTAAATAAGCAGACGTATCGAAGTGGTCGTAACGAGATTGACTCGAAATCAATTTGGCAGCAATGCCACGTGGGTTCGAATCCCACCGTCTGCGCCAAAAGCAACACCCTGCGGGGTGCTGCTTTTTATTTTTGCAACAAACTATGCAAGGGCTGCAAGGTGAGATTCGAACAGCCTGTGCCCGGCGCTTTGCGTCCCGCCGGACTGTTGCAAGGGCACGGGAGAATCCCACCGTCTGCGCCAAGTATCACTACTCAATTTCACATTGGGTAGTGATTTTTTATTGCTAGTTTGCAAAATTCCGTTGCTTTTCTTATAAACATCTCCCCTTTATTTTCAAGTAGTGATTTTCGGGTTCGGTACAAATCATACCAGCAATCGCGGCAAATAGCTATTCACGAGAATGCACAAAAATCCGTGTTTCCTTTTTGCGTAAACCCTTATTCTGCTCACAAGAATACGAACCACTCGCGCAAGCAATATAAGCTCCCTTGACTTTTTATATCATATACGATATAATTTTATTGAGATATAGACCAGCATATATTTCAAGGGGGTGTACACCTATTTTCAAAATCGAACTGTATAGTACTGAGGACGGCAAGGAAGTCCTCGCCGAATTTATAAATGAGTTACCTGCAAAGCATCAAGCCAAAGCATTTCGGGAAATTGATCTTCTTGCGGAGTTTGGCAACGCATTAAAAGAACCTTATGTCAAGCACATTGACGGTGAAATTTGGGAGCTGCGAATCAAATTTTCGAGTGACATATCTCGTATCTTCTATTTTATTTGGCAAGCAGACACGATAGTTTTACTGCATGGATTCATCAAGAAGACGCAAAAAACTCCTCGTTCAGAGATTGAAATTGCCCAAAAGAGACTACGCGATTATAAAAGGCGTCATTGAAAGGAAAGGTTCTTATAAAAAACACATATAATAGTCTTTGCTTTTTAAGGTAAGGTTTGTGCAAACTGAATGTGATAAAGATAGCATCCCTATACGAACATAATATAGAGTGGTTGCGTAAAAAGGTACACGTTTGCATGTGAATGAAAGGAGTAAAGTGAGACTATGAATTACACTGATTTCAAGAATAAAACTTTTTCTGAAAATCCCGCAGTCAAAGCCGAGTACGATCAGCTTGGTCCTCAGTATGAAGCCATCCGCGCTGCAATCGCAAGTCGGAAGTCTGCCGGGTTAACTCAAAAACAGCTGGCCGAAAAAATGGGAACTGCGCAGGCAAATATTTCACGTTTTGAAAACGGTAATGCAAATCCCTCGTTGGATTTTCTGCAAAAAATGGCTTCTTGCATGGGCAAGACACTTCATATTTCGTTTGAATAACACAACACCCCGGCATCCGTCCTTACTCGGACAGATGCCGGGGTGTGCCGTTTTACCTTACCATTCTTTTACGCTCGGCGCTTTCGGCAGTATCAGCGTGTTTGCCATCGTCCGGGCGCTCAGGTTCTTGGATTGCGAGTCCAGATGTGCGTAGATATTCGCCGTGGTAGAAATATCGCTGTGACCCAGCCACTCTTGAATCTGTTTCATCGGTACGCCCTCTTTCAGCAACAGGCTGGCACAGGACTGGCGCAAGTCGTGGAATCGGATCCTGCGCAGACCATTCTCTTTCAGCAACTGCGGAAAGCCCGTTGTCACGGAATCCGGTTGGATCAGATTTCCCATTGCATCCACAAATACATAGCCAAGGTACTCTTGATTATAGCAGTTGCCGCAAATTTTCTGGTTGTATTCCTGTTGCTCTTTGACGGCTTTTAAGCGCTCCGCAATCGGGTCTACCAGCGGCAAGGTGCGCAGACTGGATTTTGTTTTGGCGCGGTCAGCCTCAACCAAAATCTTCTTGCCATCAATGCGGGTGCTGGTCACGATGTGCCGGATGGTCAGCGTCTTGGCTTCAAAGTCGATGGCCTCCCACCGCAGCCCCATCACCTCGGCACGGCGCAGTCCGTAAAAGGCTGCAAGCTGGATGATAAGTTCCAGCTTATGGCCTTGGGCTGCTTCAAAGAGCTTTTCCATCTCCTCGGCGCTGTAATAGCTTGCCATGAACGCCTGCGGCTTTGGGCGGTCCACCTTGTCCACCGGGTTGCTGGCTATCAGGTCGATGCGCACGGCGTATTTCAGCGCCTTGTGAAGGTTGGCGTGGAATCGCAGGATAGAGGTGTTTTTCAGCGTTTCCGCTTCGTGCAGATAGAAGCTCTGAATCTGGCGCGGCTGCAGCCCTGCCAGCGTTACTCCCAGCGGTTCAAAGTAGGGAATGATGTGCTTTTCCACATTGAAGCAATAGGACGAGAAAGTAGTTTCCGTTACGACTGTGCGCATCATTTTCAGCCAGTACCGCATATAGTCGCTGAATGCCATATCGGGGCTGAGTTCGGACACCTGACCTTTGGGAATCGTGAAATCCTTTCGCGTATCCGCCAGCATTTTTTCGGCGCGTTTTTTGTTGCCCTTGACGGGCAACCCTGTGCCAATCCAAGGCTGACGGCGTTTCCCCGCCGAGTCCGTGTAACTCAGCACGATGTAATAAAATCCGTTTTTCTCCTGTAAGCGTCCTGCTACCATAGGCATCTCTCCTTTTTTTCAAGTTGCTGCATTTTGGGTTCGGTACAACGATACCAGCAATCCCGCCGGAAAGCTATTCACAGAATTGCACAAGAACCGTCCTGCACATTGGGTGCAAACTGACATCATTCGCGCTCCTGTTCCCATCTGCGGCGGCGTGGTCTGGGATGCAGCGGCATCCTGTTTTCCCGGTCAATACGGTTGGATTCGCGTGTGCGTTGGATACGCTTGATGGCTCCCTCTGCAATCTTGTCCTCTTTGCGGAGCTCTGCAATCTTGCAGGTCAGCGCCATGCGTTGATCAGCCAACTCCGGCGGTGCATCCTTTCGGCGCATCTGCTTGACGACTTCCGCCCGCTGCGCGGCAAGGGTTTCTATCTGCTGGGACAGACTCTTGCGATAGTCCACGATGGCCTGTAAAGATGGGAACTTGTGGTCGTGAACAAAAGCGTGTTCTGCAAGGATTTTCTCGGTGTCTTTCCAGATGCGCTCCAGTTCCGGGCGGTTGATGCGGGGCTGTTGTTTCTTGGGTAAGATGCCCAGTTGGTAACAGTAGTACAGATATAAGCGGTGCATCTGGGATTCCCCAAAGAATACCTCGAAGAAAATCTGGAGAACACCTTTTCCCGCACAGCCATCCTTGGGGCGATACCGTTTCGGCGTATGCTGCCGGGGTGGGTGTTTCCGTTCATACAGCCTTGGTCCATACAACAGGTAATTTCCGCGCAGTCGGTCATCTATGGCAGGTAAATCGTATTCTTCTCCCAGCCGATAAAGCCGCACGGCTCGACCGCCATCCCGTGCCCGGATGGTTGCGTACTTCGGTTCGGGTCACTGCCGAAAATATACCCTTGCCGATACAACGCCCTGTGAAAATCCTCGGCGGTACTGGCATCCTCACAGGCTTGGTCGATGGCCTCCCGCATCCGGACGTACCGCGCCGGTTCCTTGGCCTTGGGCTGCTTCACCACCGACAAGCCGTACTCCCGGCACAGCTTGTCTGAAGTTTCTCTAAATTCCGCATATTGGCTGCGGCGCTGTTCGTATTTCTTCCCGTCCACATAAGACACAGAATTGATAACGAAGTGGTTATGCAGGTTATCCGTATTCATGTGAGTGGCGACCAGCACCTGAAAGCGCCTGCCCCAGACCTTGCGGGCCAGTGCCACGCCGATCTCATGGCATTGCTCCGGGGTAACCTCCCCCTCGCGGAAGCTTTGGTAGGCGTGGAGCGCCACCACGCCGTCTGTTTTCCCAAAGCGTTTCTGTACAGCCCGCATATCTTCCCACGCATGATTTGCCCTGCAATGGATGCCGGTGACGAGCTGGGCGCTCTCGTTCAGCTTGGTCTTGGCATCGTTTTCTGCGTAGTGCAGTGTCTGGGCAAGAGCATCGTATTCGGTCTTGTCCGGGTTGGCTGCGTAATCAAGGACGCGCTGTAAGCTGTCCTTGATCGTCCAGATCTTAGTTACCGCCAATGAGCAGGTCCCTCATGCGGTCGGTCTGGGCGTTGATGGCTGCCCCTTCCCGTGCAGAACAGTTCTCTGCAATTTCGTCCAGTTTGTCCAATACATTAAATGCCTCCTTGGGCGGATGCCCACCCGGTTCATATCCCAGCGCCCGCTGGCGCAAATATTCTGAAAGCGATAACCCGCATCGTTTAGCCATCAGCGTCATTTTTCGTTTCTCTGTGACGCTGACGCGGACATTGATCCCAACGCTGCGTTTTCTCATGCGCCAGCAGCCTCACAGGGGTTCGGGGCTGTCCCCGTAGGCTTTTCGGCGGGTTGCCCTGTGGCAACACTTCGCCCATGCTTGCTCTCCTTACGCGACCTTTGTGACGCTAATGACGCTGATGACGCTGTTTGTGAGATATCCCATTTGAAAAGCTGGGTTATGTCAATTTCAGCGTCATTAGCGTCATCTGCGTCATTTCCGTCATGGGAGAACTTCATCTGCCGCGCCTGCGAGGTGCGGTGGGTTTCATAGCGGATACCTCTTGGCGTGAACACCGTATCGAAGTGTTCCACGATTTTTCGGGTCAGCTGGTGGGGCAAAACGCCCTCAATATCGGCTGCGGAAAGCAATTCGGTAGCCGTACCTTGCCATGTTCCGACACTATCGATGTAGTCAGCCACCTTCCAAATATATCCGGGAACTGCTTTTGCGACAATCTGTTCGGTGCTTTCTTCCTCGTCCAGCATCCAAACGCAATTTTCTTCGTGCAGGCGCAGTGTTTTGTTGTCCATATCGCGCCCAGTCACCAAAATGCTGGCGGTTTGGCTCATGCGTTTGCGCTGCATGACCCAGCTGGTATCGGACGCACCCATCAGACCATTGGAACCCGCAATCTGCTGGAACGGATCGTCTGCGGCTTGTTTGCGCAGATGGTGGATCAGCAAAATGCAGACATTATACTTGTCCGCCAATGCCTTCAGCGCGCTGATCTCCTTGTAATCGCTGGCATACATACTGTTGTTTTGGTCGTTGGAACGAACCTTTTGCAAGGTGTCGATGACAATCAGCCCGGTGTCCGGGTGCTGATAGAGGAAGCTGGTGAGCTGTTCTTCCAGCCCCTGCCCGATGCTGCTGCATTCCGTCTGCATGACCAGCCGTTCGGGGGCTTCTTCGCTGCCCACAAGCTGGAGCAAGCGCTTCTGCAGGCGGTTGAAGGTATCCTCCAGCGAGAGATAAAGCACGGTGTGCGGCTCTATTTCTCGTCCCCACATGGGCTTACCCTGCGCGACCTGCAAACACAGCCACAAAGTCAGCCAACTTTTGCCCGCTTTGCTGGGGCCGGCAAACAGCGCAAGACCGGCGGGGAGCAAGTCGGGAATGATCCACTTGACCGGCGGCAGCGGCGTGGAGAGCAGTTCTTCGGCGGAGATCGTTTTCGGAAGTTTTTCATAATTCATTCGCATCGTCCTTTCTGTTTTGGTATATATCCATTATCTCATACTATCGTCGTTTTGTGTGTAGTAAGTTTTATTCTCCAGTGTTAAGTTGTACGGCTCACGCTGCCCCACAGCCCCACAAACGCGCCAAACGGCGGGTGCGTTGGCTGTTTCGTATCCGTGTGCTGCGTGTGGCATCTGCCCTACACAGGGCGGATTTGGGCGGTTACTGCGAGTGAATCAGAACTGATTCACTTTTATGTCTTACGCTCTGGAAAGTGAATCAAATCTGATTCACTTCCAATAAATTTCCCGAAAGTATACGGTTCTGATTCCCTACTTTTATTAGACTGGAAAACGTGAATCGGTTTCGCATACTTTCGGGATAACTTTTCGATTTGCAGCTGCATTTGTCCACTTTGCCCCAGCTGCGGGGACGACTTGCAAGGCTGCCGTTCGGCTGCAACGGCATCATGGGTATTTTTACCCCAGCCAGGTTCTCTGCCTGCCGCCCTCATTGTGTGAACTATGACTGGACGGAAGTATCTTTACGACCACATCTGTCATTGCGCTCCACTCCGCCACGGGGTGTTTACCAGAGACTGAATCGCTCGTGCCCGGTGGCAGTCATGGCGCGTACTCTGTCTGCGCTGCCGTACTCGTAAGTTGACGGCAATGTGGTGAATGTACCTTGCTTGTCGGATATGCAGTTTTCAAGGTGCCGAATCTATTTGAGACGGGGCGGTGCTCTTGTCAGAATCAAGACTGCTCCTACGCGCTCACGCGGGTCTGACCGCACGGACTTTTCAGAACATAATTGATCACATTGATTTTGGGGATTTTGTAGGCGTTTCCCAGCCGGATGCAGCTGATCTCGCCCTCTCCCAGCAGGTCATAGGCCGTATGGCGGCTGATGCCCAGCATGGCTTGCAGATCCTTGACCGTTACAATGTCTGGGTATTCTGCAAACATGAGCTTGTACATTTCTCTGATTTCTTTGCAATCCATTCGATCACCATCCTTATATCAGCATTTTGCCTTCGCCTGCAAGCGAAGTATACATATAAGATACTTCGCTCACGAGCGAATGTCAATAGAAGTCACAAAAAATTCATTTTTCGATTTTTCACTTGCGCTTTCATGTTATGGTGTGCTACAATAGAGAAAATTTATTGGAGGGCTTTTTTCATGGAAGTAGGTCAAAAAATCAAACTAGTACGACTTCATAGAGGTCTGACACAAAAACAACTGGGTGACCTTCTCAATCTTGGGGACGGCGGCGCAAATCGAATCGCACAATATGAAATAGGATACCGTGTTCCCAAGCCATCTCTACTGAAGGAAATCGCAAAAGTTTTGGATGTCAAGGAAGAAACATTTTTCGTAAGCGACAAGTTTCTTCCGGATATTCTGCGGACAATTATGTGGTATGATTTTGAACATAGAAGATCTTTCAAACTGGCCGAAACCACGCTTGATGCTTCGATTGCGCCGATAGAAAGTAAAACAATCGAACTGCGCGGCAACGCCTGTACCACATGGGGCGACTCAATCGCACCCGCAACCGTACTGTGGGTGAATGTACCACTCTTTAATGACCTCATGAAGGAGTGGCTTACCCGAAAGCAGGAACTTGCCTCCGGCACTATTACAAAGTCCGAGTATCTCGAATGGTTGCTCCAATGGCCCGCTTCCTCCGATATGGCTGGAAAACGTGAACCCAAAAGACCGTGGAGAAAAGTAAAATAAGCGTTTTGCAGTAAATCAAAATCCCACGCCTTTGTCGGTGCGGGATTTTGCAATTTTATGGTATGCCTACAATAGTATCCTACCCTTTCTAAGTGTGGTATAAATGTCCGTGGTCGTAGTAGTATACTGAAAATTAACTATCGTACTACAGAGGAAATCCGGAAACCACAACCGTCAGGCAAAAATAAAGCTGGAGCCAAAATCGGCTCCAGCAAACCTCAAATTTTCTTCTTGCAAATGTCAGGCAGCTTGTCCGACTACGGCAGCAGATCATTTAAGAACGCGCGGTCATTCGGATCATGCTCCCGGCCATAAAGATGTTTTGCAATCTCGTTCAGTAAAAAGCGGAAATACTCATACGGCTTCAAATTGTTGGCCTTGCCGTTTCTGCAATGCTGTAGAGAATCGCACTGGATTGTGCTCCTCTGGGCGTGTTGAGCATAATCCAGTTTTGCCCGACTGTAAAGGGACGATTTATTGCGATTGGTTTCGTATCATGCACGTCAAATAAAATCCTCTGCTCGCAGTTAAGGATGCACGGAACTTGTATCCGGATGAGGAATAAAAGAAATCTTTTTACTTGTCAATCTGCTGTAAATTATCGACTGAATTTGTGCAAAGCGAACAAAGTAAAAAAGAGAGCCGTTCTCGCCTTGACACTCCACAAAGAATGTGATATTGTGGTCTTGCACAGAATAAATCGTTATTCAAGTGTCTGATTTGTTTGTGCCTTACAAAAAAGAAAAATGTACGTGAGCAGCGTCGTTGGATTGTTACCGTTTGGCGGGCTAGACCAACTCTGCATAGCACAAGCCGAAAGCGTGTTTCAGCCTTCGGTATGTTTGCTGTGTCAAGGGTGGTCTTTTTTTATTGCCTTTTTCAACCCGAGGAGGAGAAACAATGCAATATACCGTCAAAAAGCCAATCAACAACAACATTTTGCGCGTGGTAGACCCCACGGGTTGTGAGTTAATCGTCACCGGGCGTGGTCTGGGCTTTGGTGTAAAGCCGGGCTATAAAATCGAGGCTGAAACCGCGGAGTGCAGCTACCGCATGACCAGCCCTGCCGTACAGCAAAAGTTGGTGGAACTTCTGGAACGGATCCCGTATGAGCATCTGCTGCTCACCGATGAGCTGGTAGAAACCATCCGGCAGCGGCTGAAATACCCCCTGAATGAAAGCCTGCTCATCACGCTGGCCGACCACATCAGCTTTGCCATCCAGCGCAGCGAACAGGGTATTCGCTTTTCTAACCCGTTGATGACTTCCATTCGGGAATTCTACCCGGAAGAGTATCACCTTGGCATGGAGTGCCTTGCCACCATCCGCCAGCGCTTCCATGCAGACCTTTCGGACGACGAGGGCGGTTTCATTGCGCTGCACATCGTCAACGCAGAGCTCAACACCACCATGAGCGTGGTGAACGATGTCACCCGCTTTGTGGATGGCTGCGTGCAGGTGGTGGAATACTTTTACAACTGCCATTTTGACCGGGATGCACTGGATTTCAGCCGCTTTACAGTGCATTTGCGCTTTTTTGCGCAACGCGTATTTCAAGGAAAACAGGAGCAGGAAAACGATACCCACGACGAAGTGTTCCGCGCCCTGATCGCCCGTAATTGCAGCGAACACTACAAATGCGCCTGCTGCATTGCGGAGTATGTCCGCAACACCTGGCACAAGGAGCTTTCGGACGAGGAACTGGTGTTCCTTACGATCCATCTGAAACGGATCCGGATGGGAAAATAAGCTTCTTGCTCCACCTTTGATTCTCCACAGGTCTTTCCTGTGTGGATATATATGCTGGATACGAACTTGAGAAAAGGAGAACTGAAGATGAAAGACAAGATCTTTGGCGTGCTGCAGCGCGTGGGACGCAGCTTTATGCTGCCCATTGCACTGCTGCCTGTGGCGGGCCTGCTGCTGGGTATCGGCAGCTCGTTCACCAACGAAACCATGCTGGCGGCCTATGGCCTGAACAGCGTCATCCATCCGGGCACCCTCATCTATACCATTCTGGACGTGATGAGCCAGACCGGCAATGCGGTGTTCAACAATCTGGCGCTGCTGTTCGCCATGGGCGTGGCCATCGGCATGGCCCGCAAGGAAAAAGAGGTGGCCGCCCTGTCCGGTGCAGTGGCCTATATCATTATGAATACAGCCATTCAGGCCATGATCAATGCGGCAGGCGGCGTAGAAGCGATGCCTGCCAACTCCACCACCACCATGCTGGGCATCACGACCCTGCAAATGGGTGTGTTCGGCGGTATCGTGGTCGGTCTGGGCGTGGCGGCGCTACACAACAAGTTCTATAAGATCGAGCTGCCGCAGGTGCTGGCCTTCTTCGGCGGCACACGCTTCGTGCCCATCGTCAGTTCCATCGTGTATCTGGTGGTCGGCATTGCCATGTTCTATATCTGGCCGGTGGTGCAGAGCGGTATTGCCGCGCTGGGTGCACTGGTGCTGGCTTCCGGCTACGCAGGCACCTTTATTTACGGCCTGCTGGAGCGTGCGCTGATTCCTTTTGGACTGCATCATGTGTTCTATATGCCGTTCTGGCAGACCGCTGTGGGCGGCACCGCTATCATCGACGGCGTGACCGTGACCGGCGCACAGAACATCTTCTTTGCCGAGCTGGCTTCCAAGTCCACCACGGTGTTCTCGGTCAGCGCTACCCGTTTCATGGCCGGTAAGTTCCCCTTTATGATGTTCGGTCTGCCCGGCGCGGCGCTGGCCATGTACCAGTGCGCCAAGCCTGAAAAGAAAAAGGCGGCAGGTGGCCTGCTGCTGTCTGCTGCCTTGACGGCTTTCCTCACCGGCATCACCGAGCCGCTGGAATTTACCTTTATCTTTGTGGCACTGCCCATGTACGCGGTGCACTGCGTGCTGGCCGGTCTGTCCTTCATGCTGATGCACATCCTGAACGTGGGCGTGAGGCATGACCTTCTCCGGCGGTCTCATTGATCTGGTGCTGTTCGGTGTGATGCAGGGCAACGCCAAGACCCACTGGGTGTGGGTGGTCGTGGTCGGTGCGGTGTACTTTGTGCTGTACTACATCATTTTCCGCTTTATGATCTCCAAGTTCGACTACAAGACCCCGGGCCGCGACGATGCCGAGGAAGTCAAGCTGTACACCCGTGCGGACGTGAACGCCCGCAATGCTGCTTCCGGCAGCGTACCCGCCGGGAATGACCCGGTCAGCGCCCTGATCGTGGAAGGTCTGGGAGGTGCCGCTAATCTGTCCGACGTGGACTGCTGTGCCACCCGTCTGCGCTGCACCGTCAAGGACGCTGCGCTGGTCAAACAGGATGTGCTCAAAGCCTCCGGTGCCTCCGGCGTGATCTGCAAGGGCAACGGCGTACAGGTGGTGTACGGCCCCAAGGTGGCCGTCATCAAGGCAAAGCTGGAAGATTATCTGGAAAGTACACCCAAAGACCCGGTTGTCGCTCCCTCGCCGGCAGCCGCATCCGCAGCAAAGGATACCGTGCTGTCTGCCTGCCTGAACGGCACTGTAGTGCCGCTGGCCGAGGTGAAGGACGAAGCCTTTGCCAGCGGTGCGCTGGGGGACGGCATTGCCATTGAGCCCATCGACGGTGAACTGGTGGCACCTGCTGACGGTGAGATCTCCTCCATCTTTGAGACCCACCATGCCGTGGGCATGACCACGGCTGACGGTGCCGAACTGCTGATGCACATCGGCATCGATACGGTCAAGCTGGGTGGCAAGCACTTTACCTACCTCGTCAACGAGGGTGACAAGGTGAAGAAAGGTCAGCCGTTGATCCGCTTTGAGCTGGAAGCCATTAAGGCCGAAGGCTATCCCGTGACCACGCCGCTCATTGTCTGCAATACGGATGACTATGCCGCTGTCGCGGCTAAAGCCAGTGGCACCGTAAAGCAGGGCGATGCGCTGCTGGAACTGAAGCACTAAGCGTTTCTCCCTAACTGTAAGGCGGGGTTGCTATAAAGGAAAAAGCTATTCCGATAAAGGCAATGTCACTTAGTTAAATAGGCAATCCCTCTACACCAACGCAGAAATTGGTATAGAGGGATTTTTTTTCTTCTAAATACTTGACAATAAGCTCAGAATGTGCGGCCGCATTGCTTACCGAAGTAAGCAATGCGGCCCTTTGTAGTTAGGAAACGTCCACTGTGACAGCTAACAGCAAGGAGTGAAGTGTATGACCGCAGAGAATGTCAAGCAAACGTTGCTTATCTGCATATAAGAATAAGCCAGTGAGCGAGCTATCCGCCCCTTTACAGTTGGGCGCAAGAATTGGATGGTGCTCAACACTCCCAGAGGAGCACAATCCAGTGCGATTCTCTACAGCATTGCAGAAACAGCCCAGACCAACAATTTGAAGCCGTATGAGTATTTCCGGTTTTTACTGGACGAGATTGCAGAGCATCTTTATGGCCGGGAGCATGATCCAAATGACCACGCGTTCTTAAATGATCTGCTGCCGTAGTCGGACAAACTGCCTGACATTTGCAAAAAAGAAAATTTGAAGTTTGCTGGAGCCGGGTTTGGCTCCAGTTTTATTTTTGCTTGACGGCTGTGGTTGATCGGTTACCAAAGAAATAAGCAAAGCCCCCAGGCCGGATTTTGTATCCAGCCTGGGGGGCTTTGCTATATTTTCAAATTGATGCAGTTCAAATCTTGGAGCTCAAATACTTTACAAGTTCCCAAACCGTTGTCAGCGGGTTGCTCTGCCGTGAAATCGGCTCGATGCCTTGATTCTGAATCTGTTCGGTACGAACTTTCGCTCTCTGAATTGCAGTTGCCTGCAAAGGCTTCAAAACGTCAAAGCAATCCCTGTTCTTCTCATAATCGGGGATTCTGTTTGGCTGTTTCAGCAAGCGAATCAATGCCTGACAATCTTCGACCTCTGTCTGCTGATTTACAAAGTGTAACAAGAACCATAGTTCGAAGGATGGATTGGAGTAGGCTAGATGATAGCCCTCCTTTTGAGCTGACTGTTTGGCGCGCAGAAGAACCTCGTTGGAATTATCGTCACGGTCAAATACGCACCAGATGGAATCGCCATCTTCCGGATAATACGGATTATTGCCCATCGTTGCCTTGGCCTTCTGCACAAGCCTGTCAGCGGACTTATACTGCGAAGAAATCGGGATAATGTCGATATTACAGCCACGGCTTCGAAAACGCTTGAAATGGCGAATCTCGGTTTCACTGCCCTCGCAGATAAGGTATACGACCGGATTCCGCTTTCTGCTTCGGGTAGGCCTGCGGCTGATTTCCTTTATTCGACCCATGTTGCATTCCCTCCAATGAACGGAATCGCGCCGTAGCGGCCTTGCAGATACCCTTTGGAGATGTTCTCACCTTTCCGGGGAGAAAACTCAGTCAGAGCGTAAATATCGGTCTGCATGGTCTTTTCATCTTTCTCTGCAAACCAGATCTGATCACGCCGAAGCAAAGTCAAGTCGAGAAGCCCGGTGTCGTGGGTCGTGAAGATGAGTTGTGTATGGTTCGTATTGATGGCGGCATCCTGCATCATTTCGATCAAGTGCCGGGTCAGGAGTGGGTGCATACTGGATTCAATCTCGTCTACCACCAGAACAGCCCCAGATTCCAGAGCAGCGAGCCACATACCGATGCGAGAAAAGAATCGCTGTGTTCCAACGGATTCCTGCCCCAACGGAAGCCAGAAGCCCTTGGATGTGCCATCTTCAGTGTCGAGAGTGTGTAGGGCAGAAATGATAGGTTCTTCCTTGGAACCAGTGATGCGGATGTCTTTGATGCCTAGATCGGCATACAGCATTTCATGCAGGATACGGCTCTTTTCGGAGCCGCCCTGCCGGATGGCAGACAGAGCGGCATCCAGCCGCATTTCTGTTCCCACGAAACCTGTCAGCTTTTCAAAGAACCACAGATACGCTTTTTCGGTCTGCGGACAGTTCCACTCGTTGGAACTGGACAGATACAGACGATTTTCGGCGGTTCGTCCAGAAAGCGTAAGCTGTTCTTGGATGTTTTCACGAAATTGGTAACTGCCGCCCTCTCTGGAAAAAATCAGTGCTTCCCGGCCATTAGGCCAGTGATAAAGATATTCGGTCAAGATTCTGGACTTGTCAAACGAGAACCCATAGGCATACTTGATGCCGCCATAGAAATAGATAGCTTCAAAACTGGTCGGCTGTGTAGGCTGGTCTGTGAAAGCAAACGGTTCCTGCGGAAGCGGTTCGCCCCTCAGCAGCTTGGCATATCGGCCACAGACCATTTCCCGCATGAGCAGGAGTGCATGGAGGACATTGCTCTTTCCCGCTGCATTTGCGCCGTACAGTGCCAGCACTGGAACAAGCTGTTTCTTCTCGTCCGGTGAAATCAGGCAGTCGACCAGACTTTTATCTGTAGATGCTTTCAAGCTGATGATGGCTGTATCCTTGATGGAACGGTGGTTGGTGACTGAAAATTGAAGCAGCATCGCAATTCCTCCCAGATGATTTTCTGAATCCAGTGTACTCTATTCTAGGCGGAAAGTCAAATTTTAATTTCGGAATTTGCAGATATTTTTCAAAATCCAAGAATAATATTTAAGATATTGGCTTTTTATACCGCTCTAATACTATTAGAGTTTATTCTGCATACACAATCTCTCTCACCACCACTTCCTCCGCCCATTCCAGTTTAAGAACATTCTTGAATTCCGTCCGACAAAAACACATTTTCTAGTTCGGAAGACGGTTATTTACTATTTTGACATTCGATAATGGTCGTTCATCAAATGGTATCGTGGTCGGACCTGAATTTTCAAGGATGATGGCGGAGATTCTTCTTCAACATATTGATAACGAAATCCTATTAGAGCTTGAAAAAGATGGTATTTTCTATAAAGTCGATTATGCTGCTTTCAGATATGTGGATGACATTTTCCTCTTTTCTAATCAACCTCAAGTTCTTGAACAGATATTATCAAAATATACGTAGGTTGAATATTTTGAGCGTAGGATTATATAGCCGGAACGATAATCTACACATGGGAAAATCGAACATCTATAAATCCAAAGTTTACATCACACCAATATCGAAACATAAAACTTACGCTGATGAAGGGTGATAAGGTGGTCAAGGGTATCAAACAACTTTCCAATTTTGCGCTGTTCCTCAAGCGAAGGGAGGAATACTTGTCCCATACAGAGCTTGTCGTAATAGAAGTAGAGACGAACACCACCCTCTTGCAACTGCATAATCAGCTTTTGGAAATCAGGCGATTTGAACCAATGCCAGAGGAGTCTATCATCTACATCGTCAGAAGTCTTAAAGACCTCATAAAGTGAACTTACTATCACACTTTTTCCCGTGTCTTGGTATCCGATGGAACCCACATTTATTCTTGCAGGGTTGTACGCAAATGAATTTGGAGAAACAATATAGTACATTCTTTTGTCGGCTTCTCGCATTGTACCGCCGTTTTCAAACTTTTCATCTTGCGGGACGAATCCACTTTCATTTGTAATGGAATAACTCTCTAATGGCAGATTTTCTTTGTTCTTTTCACCCGCTGGAAAAGTAATATCCGAGAACTTCCGCTGTTCCCAAGCAAAAGTAAAAGGGCCTCGGATTTTCCTTGGCCCTCTTGTTTGACTTATCGCTTATAAATATGCAGCCTTACGCCTCGAAGCCGCCGGTTACAATAAATTCCCGCAGCAAACTGTCCACTTTCTGGTTTACCTTGGGCGGTATCAGCTTTACGCCCTCTTTTTTCTCAAAATAGGCTTTGGCTTTTGCCTTGTCCACGGTTTTCTTCAGTTCGTCAAGGCGACCAAACTCGTTAATGTTGGTTTTCGTCAGCCCAAGACCCATCATATTGCGGAGCTTTTCTTCATCCAAGCCAAACACAACGGCAAAACGGTGGATTTGGTCATTCTTCGCACGGCACTGGTACTCGGTGATGTAATCCCGCAGCGTCTTGCCGGGTTCGGGTGTGGCGTCACCGCGTTCAATATCGTGCAGGAAGATGTTGGCAAACTTCTGTTCTTCCTGTGTCAGGCTGGCAAAGGACTTATGCAGTTCAGCTTTTGCCTGTTCTATGGATTCTCCCGATGCACCCGCCTGATTCAGCAGCTTCAGGTACTTATCAAAGCGGCTGTTCATATAGTTGGAATCAATCACACCGGTGTCGATTTCCGTCAAATAGCCCACCAAATCATACGGCGCATCGCTATCATCGGAAGGGTCCGACGGCTCGGCGGACAGCTCCTTATAGCGCTGTGCCAAAATCAGATAGGCCGACTCATCAAACAGCATTTCGACATCAATGGTTTCATCGGTAGCATCGTCCGGGCAATGATATACGCTTTGATTCCATGTAAAGCCCTGCACACGCGCTGCCTCCATGTAGTCGTTAAGCTCACGGAACAGCTTTGCAAACTTGGCGCAGACGCTCCTGTCCTGCGGCAGCTTTTCAAAATCCGGCACACCCGCGCTCGTAAACAACTCCGCAATGTCGCCGTACACCTCGTTCATTTTTTCAAGGTTGTGGGCAAGGCGGTCAACAAACAATCCAATTGGGCGGTCGCCGGAGTACAGCTTCACCGCTTTCAGCACATTTTGCTCCATTGTGTGCGGCTTGCGGTAATAGCGAATCACGCCGAACGGCTTATCCGGTCCAAACAATCGGTTCGTGCGGGAAAACGCCTGTATAATGTTCTCGTATTCCAGCATCTTATCCATATAGAGGGTATTAACCCACTTGGAGTCAAAGCCGGTCAGCATCTGGTCAACAACGATCAGCAAATCAAGCTGTTGGTCGGGGGTGCGTTCAATGCGCTTATACTGCTCCTTGTGCGCCAAACGCAGCGACAGATCCTTCTTAAACCGTGCATGGGTAGATATTGTAAAATCCTGCCCATAGCGCTTATTGTAATCCTCGATAATTTCAACAAGCCCGTCCTCTTTGTAAATCGCGCCGCCGTTATTATCAATGTTCGGGTCAAAAAGGCAGCTTGTTTTCAATTCCGGCATGGTGGTCTTCATCATGCGGTAATATTCGATTGCCTCCGGGATGCTGCTTGTGGCAAAAATCGCGTGGAATTTACCGTTGTGGCTCAAGGTCAGCCAGTTTTCCTTAATATCCTCGATAACGGTCTGCTTATGCTCGGCCGTCAGATATTGTGTATTGGGCAGATAATCCTCAATCCCCTTGATCCACTTTCCGTCCGGACCCGGTTCGCCGTACATTTTCACCTGCGTGTTGTCCATGTACTTATAGTACACAGCTGCTTTTGCAGGGTCGTTCAGGGCATCTGCAACCGTAGCTGCCTTTGCTTTTTCCAGTGCAACAGCCTGCCGCACATCTTTGTCGCGGAAGGTAAGTACCTTGTACGGGTCAAAGCCCAGCACATTTTTATCGCGGATGCCGTCTGCTATGCTGTAACGGTGCAGCTCATTGCCAAACACATCGGTTTGTGCGTTGTTCTTTTTGGCGTTTTCCTCAAACACGGGCGTGCCGGTAAAGCCGAAGAAAATCGCGCGAGGAAAGGTTTCTTTTATAATTGCCAGCATATCGCCAAAGGTGGAGCGATGCGCCTCGTCCACGATAAACACCAATCGCTTTTTGCCGATCAACTCAATATCGCGGGCATTTTTGCCGCCCTCCTCGTCACGGATATTGCTCATCTTCTGAATAGATGTCACAATCAGCGTGTCTGCGGTGGCAATGCTTTTCAACTTGGAAATCAATACATAGGTGTTTTCTGTTGCCTGCACGGTCTCGTTTTCATCGGCAAAGGCGCGGTATTCTTTCAGCGACTGCGTCCCCAGCTCGATACGATCCGTGAGGAAAACCACCTTGTCCGCATCGTTGGAATTGGCAATCAGCTGTGCGGACTTGAAGGAAGTCATCGTCTTGCCGCTGCCGGTGGTGTGCCAGATATACCCGCCGCGCTGCTTGCCGCTGTCCCATTTCGTTTTGGAAACTACATCCGAAATCGCACTGGCAGCATAATACTGATAGCTGCGCATAACCTTCAACACGCCGTCCGCATCGTCGGCCACGGTGTAAAAGCCGATCATCTGATGCGCCATGGGAATGGACAGCAGCTTGGAGGCAATCTCTTTCCAATCGTTGATTGGCTCGTTGTTGAAGTCCGCCCAGTGGAAGTAGTAATCGGTGTTAAATTTGCCGTCGGGACCGGGGTTGGCGAAGTAGACGGTTTCTTCCGGGTTCATTGCCACAAAAATCTGCACAAGCGAGAACAGCCCGGTAAACACACCCTCGTGGGCGTATTTTTCGATTTGGTTATATGCCTGACTCACCGGCACACCGCTGCGCTTTAATTCCAGATGGAAAACCGGCATACCGTTGATCAGCAGCATCAAATCGCCGCGGCGGTCGTTCAGCATTTTGGATTTACCGGGAAAAATCGGCTGCTGCACGATCTGGTAGCGGCTTTGCCCGGCGGCAATCTCCATGCGGTCGTAGATTTTCAGGCTGACTTCCTTGCCGAAATGTGCCTTGTCATCGGGGTTATCGCGCTTGACAGAAACCGTTTTGCCGTTGATAAAGCCGTTCAGCTTCAGCGGCGTGCGCAGTTCCCGAATCTGCTCCACAATTTGCTGCATCTCGCCATCGGTCAAGGGGTAATCGCCAAGGCGATCTATGCCGCGGTTATTGTCAAAGAGAATGTTTGCCCAGTTGCGAATCAGATCCTGCTCGGTGGGATATTTCAGAATTGTGCTCTCCCAGCCTTTGGTCGTCAGGATTTTTATAAGCGCTTCTTCAAAGTCCGATTCCTTTTGAAAGGTCATTTGTTTTGCCCCTTTCCGGGTATTTGTGTGCGCTTTTACAGCCGTTCGCGCACCATCATCAGAGCATAGCCCAGCAGGTTTTGCCCCTTCCACTTGCCAATATCCAGCCTGTCCGGGTCCTTCATCGACAAGCCGATGCCCCAAATGGTATCCCTGACCGCACATTCAGCCAAAACGGAACCTTTGGTGGCGGCAAGCTGCGCTTTCAGGTCGTCATTTTGGGTGAATTTAGCAAGCAGCCCTGTAAAAACAACGATTTGCCGAATACCATTCCAATAGCGCTCGCTGTAATGGGCAACCAGCCTGCCAAGCGCCTTGATTTCGGCAACATCATCGGTTGCAAGAATTTTGGCCGCCACAGCCTTGTCACCAAAGTAGACAGCCTTTTTGTACATCATATATTGTTCTATGGAGGAAAAGTCCACCCCCTCCACCGTAAAGCGGCAGGGGTACCAGTTGCTCAAATATCCGTTTTCCTCACTGGGGTTATGAAAGCAAACAACCGTCATTATACTTCACCGACTTTTTGTACCGCCAAATCCAGTTCCAGATCATGCAGCCCGCCGTATGCTTTTTCCAGAAAAGCAACCGGCACTTTTTTTACGACCTCGCTGCTGGGCAGATTATAATACCATTGATAATACGCATAAAATTCGCCGATCCAATCCGGCATAAACCCCTCGATGGCTTTGCCGTCCTTCAGTGTAAAGTCCTCGGTTTTGCAAAAGTAATCCCACAATTCGGGGGCGCTCATCGTGTTTACATAGGCTTTGGCTTCGTCGATGCTTTTTCTGGTTTTGCTTGCCATATAGGAATTGATAAAAGCCGCAGTATCCTTGTCAGGGTATTTCTGTGCCACAAGGTCAAAGAGCTTGCCCTGATTTTCGACCACATCGCTTACATATTCCTTTGCATACGCGCGCATTGCCCCTCACCTCTCAAACAGTGTGCTGAACACCTTTGTGACCGTGTTCGCGTCGGAATCCACCAGTTCGCGCATCCGTTTTCTTGCCGTTATGTCGCGCTGATTGTACCTGTCGTTAAATTCAGTGTAGTCCACGGCAAGCAGCTCGTCGGTTATTTCTTTCAGATTTGCATACGCGGCCTCGGACTTGATGCAATACTGGATGCCCAAACCGCCCAGCGACAGCAGATCTTCCAGAATATCCACATCAATATTATCGCGCACAAACTCTTTGGCGATGTAAAAGTAGGAGGCGTTTGCGCGCCAGCCGCAAATCACATCATAATCGCGGGTATCCATGCCGTATTTTTCGATAAATTTCTTTGCCAGCATACGGTATCGCTTAGAGTCGGCGGCGTCCCGGTGCTTCATCAGCTCTGCCAGCCACGCAAGAACACTGTGCTGCTGAAAATCCAGAATTTTCAGCCCGGCGGTTTCCAGCTCGTACTTGTGAACCCAGCCGTTTGTGTCGTTCGGGCGGCAGACCGCCCATTCTTTGGCAAGTTCGATGTTCTCGGTAAGGTAAAAGCCCCTGCCATAGTCGTGTTTATCATCCCCGCCGCCAAATTTCGGCACAACGATTTTGTCGGGAGTGCCGTGATATAAAATAATTTTTCCCATTTTTTCACGATTCTCCTTAGACAAACATCTTTTCGAGCATGGATTTTTTGATATTTTGCAGCTTTTCTAACTCACGCTGATGAAGGGTGATAAGGTGGTCGAGATTACGAAAAAAGTCGGCAATGTGTTCTTGCTCTTTTATGTCAGGAAGTAGCACAGTCACAGTAGAGTATTCATCAAACGAGATGTTCAGCAAGCCATCCATTCTCGCACCAGACGACACAATCTTGCGAAGCTGACTCTCAACTTCAGAGCCATTCAACTCTATTGACAGAAACTCTGCATTTTTGTTTTCCGCAGAAAAACAATGATAAACAAACGGTATACGGGCACTTTCTGCTGTTGTCAGCGCAAAGCAAGAGCCAAATGGACGCAACTTTGATGCGCCGTGATTATAGGCAAGTTCACCTTTTTGGAGAAGAATATATTTCTTCAAACTTTCTCCAGCGTTATCAAAAGCATACCTTTCTGACTGCTCAATAAAGCCGTTGTTTGCCGTAATCATCATTATAGGGGCTTCCGATGTTGGGTCATTGCGGGTTACTTCTTTGACAACTTCCCCCAACTTCCGCTGTTCCCAAGCGTCAGTAAATCCCTTGAATCGAATTTCGGGAACGCTGCTGCCATTTTTCGGAAACATTTTTTCAAGCATGGCTTTCTTCAAAACTTGCAGCTTGTCAAACTTACGCTGATGAAGGGTGATAAGGTGGTCAAGCATCTGAAAGAAAGAGCCAATTTGCTGCTGTTCGGCATAATCCTTCGGCATCGTTAGGTTTGTTTCGAAGAAGTCCGCTGGCGCAACATTCAATAAGCCGTGGTTTCGCGCGCCTTCGGCTGCAATGGCCTGAATACCCTTGTGCCACAAGTCGGTGTTGTAATAAGTGACTATATAATCAGAACTGGTCTTTCTCTCATCCAAAATTTTGAAAACAATGTAAAGCGTTGATAATACGCCACTTTCGTAACGGTCAAGACGCTTAATTGCACCCCAAGGAGCATCGGAAGATGTACTTTTATTGTAAGCAAATTCACCATTCCTAACAAGAAAATAACCGCTTACATCCTTGCTTGCTATACGCTTATCGAAGAACTCATTCTGGTCAATTAGACCATACTGCGCGGAGATTGTCAGTGGCAAAGTTGATTCGAGATTTTCGTTTTTGCGTGTGATGCGTTCGACAACTTCCCCCAACTTCCGCTGTTCCCAAGCGTCAGTAAATCCCTTGAATCGGATGGCAGGTTTGTTCTGTTTTGCCATATCAGTCACCCAACAAGAGCGTCTTGAACTCGCTCAGGCCTTTCAGGTCATACTCACTGCCGGTAAGGTCGTCCATCATCGCGGCCAGCTGCTTTTCGGTGGCGCGGATTTCGCTTTCCACATCGAAGAAGGTTGTGCTATATTTATTTTGCAGGGTCTGAATCTTGTTGACAAGGCTGTCCACCATGGCATCGGGCAGTTTGGCAAGCTCGTTCGTAAAGGGCGCAATCCATTTTTGCTCCAGCAGCTCCAACACCTGCGCATCGGTCAGCCCCTCAATGGTCTTTTTGGTCAGGGCTTCCAGTGCTGCTGCGTCAGATTTGATTTTGGCTTTCAGTGCCTTTTCCTGCCTGGTCAGTTCCTCTACACGGCCGAAAATGCGGCAGGCATTTTCAGCCTCGGGGGTACGGTCACGCCGCAGTTCTTTGACCTTTTTGGCAATCTCCTTCGGCACAAAAGCATCGCCTTCTTCGGTAAAGCACTCCTTATAGGCGTCCTTGTCGTCCTCGGTAAATTCATCCAGCAGGGCTTCATATTCGGTGGGAAGCTCGGCAAGCTGATTTTCCAGCGCGTGGAGCGCGCCAGCCTTATCTTTCAACAGCGTTTTTTGCAGCAGATCAAAGGGCAGAATGTGCCCAACCCAGCCGTCCTGCACTTCCTGCTCCTCGTTGCCTTTCTTTTTGGTGACAAGATGGGGGTCTACCTTTTTGGCTGCACCGAACCCCTCGGTCTGGATCATTTCAAGGTCAACGGCAATCGTGTTCCAGTGGTCGTCCAGCAGCTGATAAGCCTCGTATTTGTCAATCAGCGGAATGTCGGCAAGGCGCGCAAAAATATCCTCGCTGAGGGTTGTTTCCGTCTTGGCAATCTCAATTTTGCCCATGCCGTCCAACAGGACAGCCTTCATATAGGCGGGCAGCGCAGCAAAGGCGGAGCGATAGGCGTCCTCAAAGGCGGTTACATCGCGGCTGTTTTTGATAGCCGACTTGATGTCCTCAACGGTCAGCGCCGCATAGGGCGTTCCGTTTTCAGCAAACAATTCACCGCGCAGCGCAGGAAACGCCGCCCAGTATGCGGAAAGCTCGTCCAGCTCTGCTGCGGGGATGCCGCCAAACATAGAGGCGTATACATCCCAATGCTCCGCTGCCTCAGAGGAGTCCACATAGCGGGGAATGTTTAAGTTGTAGTCATTGGCGCGGATTTCCTCACGGCTGACCGTGCGGGAAAATTTGGGGATGCTCTCACGCTTTACAAAGGTATCGGCAATGCGCTTGATGTCGGAGGCGCGGAGTTTGTTGTTTTTGCCCTCCTTGGTGTACCCCTTGGAGGCGTCAATGATAAGTACATCCTCGCGCTCGCGCTTTTGGCGCAACACCATAATGATGGTGGGAATGCCCGTGCCAAAGAAAATGTTGGCGGGCAGACCGATGATGGCGTCAATGTGGTTGTTCTCAATCAGATTTTTGCGGATCGTGCCTTCCTCACCGCCGCGGAACAGAACACCGTGGGGCAAAACGATGGTCATAATGCCGTCGGGCTTGATATGGTAAAGGTCGTGCAGCAAAAAGGCATAGTCCGCCTTACCCTTGGGTGCCAGACCAAAGCGGGCATAGCGGGCGTCGCCCTCCTTGTTGGTGGGATCCCATGCCTGCGAATACGGCGGGTTCGATACTACGGCATCTACATACAGCGGGTCATAGGAGTTGATGGGGTCGGCATCGTCAAAGTAGGGCCAGTCCTCCTCCAGCGTATCGCCGTTGCGGGTAACGATGTTGTCCGGCTTGATGCCGCGCATTACCAGATTCATACGGGTCAGGTTGTAGGTGTTCTCTTTCAGCTCCTGCGCGTAGTATTTTACATTGTTTGCGTCAGCCATATACTTGGAAACGCTTTTGCCGATGTTGATCAGCAGCGAGCCGGAACCGCTGGTCGGGTCATAGATTTTGATTTCGTTCTTGCCCTGCAGGTGGCTTGCCACGATTTCAGACATCAGCAGCGAAACCTCGTGGGGCGTATAGAACTCGCCCGCCTTTTTGCCGGCATTGGCGGCAAACATACTGATAAGATATTCATAGATGAAGCCCAGCACATCATAGCCCTGCTTGCCGTCCATCGGAATATCCTTGATCAGATTCAGCAGACCGCTGATGGCTTTGGTCTGGGTGCCGGAGCTGTCGCCCAGTTTGGAAAGACCGGTTTCCAGTGTGTTGAAGATTTTCTCAAACACACGCTTGTGCGTGGGGGAAATCAGCCGGCTGAACGCCGACAGCGCATCACGCACATTGGAAACATCAAAATCCTTGCCCATGCCGAGCCAAGTGGAGAAGAAATCTTTGTAGGAGATAAAATAGCCGATGTTTTCCTGCACCCATTTAACGGTTTCGGGGTCGTCCTCGGTTACGGTTTTCAGCAGCTCATCGTCATAATCGTTGTCTTTCAGAAATTCGATTTCTTTATCGGACAGATATTTATAAAAAATGAAACCAAGGATAAAGTCTTTGTACTCGCTGGCCTCGATTTTGGAGCGCATCTGGTTAGCAGAAGCCCAAATCTTCTGCGCAAGCTGTTGTTTGTTCATCGGTCAAGCTCCTTTTGCTTTAGAAAATACCCTTTCTTGGGAAAAGCGTAAGTAGTTATTTCTATTATAACACAGATAGCTAAGGTTTCCACAAAAAATTGTGGCTTATGCCATAAAATACATACGCTTGGGAACAGCGAAAGTTGGGGGAGATTCTGCAAGAGCGTAATACTCGAACCTCTGATTTTGAGAGTAACCCCCTGTACAGCTTGACAATCGAAAGTGGTGTCACGCCCAAAACAGACCGTTATGAAAGAAGTTCCCTCGTGACCAAGACAGAGGATTTATTCAAAACTGTAAAGCCCAATGAGTTTGTTACCAATCCAATGAATCTAAGATTTGGAGCACTTGGATACAATAAAAATGCTTTTACTGTAAGTGTTTCCGGCTATTATGATGTGTTTTCGATTGATGATGACAAATGCAGTGGATTTTGGAATGCATATTTCAAAACACCCACGGCGATGAATATTTTTGATAACGCTGCAACTGGCTCTTTAATTGAAAAACGTCGTGTAAAATACTCGACCCTTCAACAACTTGCTTTTTATATGCCAAATGATTTATCTGAAAAAGCTGAAATTGGCAAGTATATGGATACATTCGACCACCTTATCACCCTTCATCAGCGTAAGCCATATTCACACATACAACGGAGGTGCAATATGCTTAACGAAGCACAAAGCACAGATAAGTTCTGTGAATATTATGCAAAATGGATTACTGTATACAAGAAAGGGGCGATAAGACAGGTTACAATGGATAAGTACCTGATGACGCAAAAATGGCTTGAAAAGCTTATCCCGGATTTGAAAATTTGCGATTTGAACCGCATTGCGTATCAGCAGCTGCTGAATGATTATGCCGAATACCATGAGCGACAGACAACAATGGACTTCCACCACCAACTCAAAGGAGCCGTTTTAGACGCAGTGGACGAGGGACTGATTGACCGTGACCCCACGCGGAAAGCGATTATTAAGGGAAAGGCACCGTCTGCAAAGAAAATCAAGTACCTTAATCAATTTGAGCTGCACACGCTCCTTGCCTCGCTTGAATTAAAAGATGAAGTGAACTGGGATTATTTCATTCTTTTGGTGGCCAAGACCGGAATGCGCTTTTCGGAGGCACTGGCCCTGACCCCCAAGGACTTTGATTTCTATCATCAGACCCTTTCCATCAGCAAGACATGGGATTACAAGGGCGCCAGTGGGTTTCAGCCGACAAAGAACAAGTCATCGGTTCGTAAAATTCAAATTGATTGGCAGTCTGTTATCCGTTTTTCCGAGCTTGTAAAAGGACTGCCGGAGGATCAACCTATTTTTGTGGATGGCAAAGTCTACAACTCCACCGTCAATGATGTTTTGAGCCGCCATTGCGAGAGGTGCAATATCCCGGTCATTTCTATCCACGGTCTGCGCCACACCCACGCCTCCCTGCTGCTTTTCACCGGCGTGTCTATTGCGAGTGTTGCCAGGCGACTGGGACACTCCAGCATGACAACCACCCAAAAGACCTATCTCCATATCATTCAGGAACTGGAAAACAAGGACATTGACCTTGTTATGCGATCATTGTCCGGGCTGAACTAAAATATTGATTTATGGCTTATGTTGATTTGCTTAATGCAAAAGTGACTGTGGCGCAGAGATCCACTTTGCACCACAGTCACTTTTGCATTGGACCTTGAATGCTAATCCGAAAAATATTGTACCCTCTATATTGGGATTCTTAAATTTACCAGACACTGTCTGGCAAATTGAGTTGACCGCACTACTATAGTTGTCCTCATTGGCCGCCTTGCCGCTGTTGTCGGTGTTGTAGGTGCGCCGGGGGTCTTTGGCAGTATCATAGATAGTGACGGTGGTTTCTACCCCCGCACTGGTGACAAGTTTTGTGCCGCCCATGTCGGTAACGGCAATGTCTGCATTGTAGTCGGCATTGTCCAGCCAAATCACGGAGTTGTCTTTATCCTCGGTGATTTCAATATAGTAGCCACGCTTGCCCAGCGGAGTATTGGCAGTGCCGGGGTGGTCGATATTCGTCCAATCACCGAAGTAGCCGTTGGGCGCTTTGGTTTCGGCGATAACAAATTTGCCCATGTTGCGCTGGGTATAGTAAAGGGTGTGCCGCATGGAATCCGTGGTTGCGTAAGCGGCGCTGTTGATAACGGCATAAGTGCCGTTATTTTGGCGCTGGATACTGTAAGTGTTGTAGCCACCTGTGGGCTGATATTTGCCGGTTACAACATCCCACTGGAAAATTTCATACTGCGCATCGGCAGCAATCTGATTGCCGGTTTCGCTGTCGGTTTTCTTGACGTTGACCTGCAAAGACCATTCATCATTTTTCATCTGATAAGTATTATTAGAGTTGGCCGGTACAGAAATTGTCTGCTTGCTGCCGTTGCTGCCCCAGTACATTTCAAAGCCATAGGGTACGCCGACTTCCTCATAGCGGAATTTGATGCTGGCCAGTTCTGCTTTGGCCGAAGCCATGGCGTTATCTACCATGCGCTGGGCTTCACCTTGCAATTCGGCAATGGCAGAATCGCGGGCGCTGTCGGCGGCTGCATCTGCTTCGTCCTGCGTGGTATAGGGGCCGACACGTCCGCTGCGGCTGTCGGTGGTTTTGCTTACGGAGTAGTGCAGCGTCCAACTTGCGGATGCAGCACCGCCGTTGTTCTGATAATTGTTATCGTCGGTATGGCCGCTGGTGGTTACAGTCTGCTTGTCGGCGGGGCTGATAGCCCATGTGCCGCCGTCAATAGTACCGCTTTTGGTGATAGGCTCGATTTCGATGGTCGCGCCGTCCACCTTTTCATTGGTTTTAAGCTGCACCTTGTCGGTGATGATGCCGTAGTTAAAATCAAAGCTGCCGCTTGCGGTCTGCGCCGGGGCTTGCCAGTTGGCGTAAATTTCCTGCACGATGGGTTTGGGGTTCGGTTCGTCATCGGAAATTTCGGGGCCAATCACGGCTACAGTCTGCCAGCCCGCGCGGCCCGGCTGATAGATATAGGTGTAGTAACCACGGGCGGATGCGTAGGCGTCTGTTCCCTCCAACAGCGCCTGCGCGGACCCCATAAGAATTTTGGCGGCGGTGCTGTCGGGGTAATTCTCGATAATCTGCATCTGCGCATCTGTATAGATCGTGCGGCAGAAATCCAGCAAACTCGGCGCTTCTGCGGAGAGTGCAACCGGAGGGAGCTCCTGCATACCGAGAGAAAGCTGGGTCAAACCGCCCCAAATTCTGAACTGGTTGCCGTAGTGGTCACCGGGTACATACTGGTCTGCGCCAACCATAGAAGTATCGACGTAAGTGTACGTTGGGCAGTTCTTGGGCTGGCCGTCTGCGCCTGGTGTGCAGCAGTACGCCTCGTCACCATTGAACCAAATCAGCCAAGTGCCGTTGACTTTGGCGACCTTGGTGATTTTGCCGTTTGTTACGTCGGGGATAGGGCGTTCGCCGTAGGCAGCAATACCGGCATCAGCAAACGGAGATGCCACCGTGTGTTCACGGTCAATCGTGACATTCAGTGTTTTGGTCTGCATATCGCCGTTCGGGTCGGTGTAGACAAGCTGTGCGGAAAAATCGTCTGCGGCCTGTACATACAAACCCATGACAGCGGCAGATGTTTCATAGTAGCTGCTGTGCAGCAAGGTGTCGGCATCATCGGCGGGCGCGCCGTAGAAGTCCAGCACCGTCACGCCGTCCGGCAGGATAATGTCTGTGCTGCTGCCGTCTGCGGGATACTCCACCTGTGCCATAATGGGAACAACAGCATAATCCGCGCCGTCCAGCAGAGGCGCGGTCATGGTAAGACCGTCACTATCCAGCGCGTCGGCGGTCAGATAGCTGCCACTGATTTCTTCCAGCTGGCTTTCGGGCCATTCGGAAATGCCGATTTTGGTATGGCCGGTGGCAACAGGCAACCCCTCGCTGCCGATATAAGAGCCGATGGGCGCATCGGGCAAATCGGCGTACAGTTCCGCGCCGACAACGGCAGCGGAAATTTCTTCTTCAGCGGGCTGTTCTTCTGCCGTTTTGGGGGTGGCTTCTTCCTCCGCGCCGGGGTCGGGGCTGCTCTCATCGGCTTGGCCGTTGTCTGTTTCAGATGGCTCCGTCTGCTGTTCCATCTGCACAACTTCCTCGGTGGGCTGCGGTTCAGTTTCTTCCGCAAACGCCGCACCGGGCAGCATGGAGCAAAGCATTACCGCCGCTGCAATCAGCACGGTAACGCGATGCCGTAATTTGTAATGTGTTTCTTTCATAATGAAATCCTTTCACAAAACAGAGATTTTTTCACGAAAAAAAGCGCCTGTAAAATACAGACGCTGCGGTTATCTTTCGGGTGTACCGTGGGCGGGTTGGGCTTTGGCCTTTTCAAATTTTCGCACTTGATTCGTAAAGCCATCCAACACACAGGAGTGCGCTTGCAGACTTGCATAATAGCAAGCCCGGTCAAACCCACGCTCGTCCATGTCCTTGATAGGGCGCACAGAATTTGCCCATTCTTCGTTTGTGCGGGAAATGCGCCCATCGCCGTCGCGGATTTGAATGGCCGCTGCCAACACATATTTGGTGCGCTCCAAACCGTATTCCTCCACCACCTGCTTAACAGCACCGTCACCCAAGCGCATACCATCGTAGTGCAGCGCGATTGCGCCGTTGATTTCATCGCCGCAACGCTCGTTAAGGCGATAAGATTCCCGGTACTGCTGTACCTCGTTATGCTGGCGGGCATAGGTAATGGATTGTCGGTACACTTTGGGCGGATTCTGCTGCTGTTCTTTTTTCAGCAAGTCATCCGCGCGGTCCTCCACGCACTGCGCAACAATGCTCATGTAGTCAGTTTCCAACTTAGAGAAATCCTTGTAGACATCTGCCAGCGGTGCGGGAGATTTCAGCAGCTCCCGCACCTGTGCAGGGGTGAGGTTCATTTCTTCCGTTGCAAGAATAATGTCCTCGCGGACGCTGTACTCGTAGGCGTGACGTAAGATTTCTTCGGGTGGCTGTGCGGTCAGCCAGTCATAATACTTGTTCTGCTCCTGCCGCATTTTTTCGCAGAGCTGCTCCTGCGGGGTCATTCGACGCCCTCAAAAACCAAGGAATTGCTTTCGAGAATGTACTCCCAAAAGAAACGCTTCCCATCCGTGTCCGCATTGTTATAGCAGAACGCAATAAGTGCCGGGAACATGGCTGCCGCCGCGTCCTCGGAAACATTCGGCTTCTTCCCGCTGGCAGCACAGTGGTTCAGATACTCCACCAGTTCGCCCAGCGTGGTCGCGCCACTTTCTTTCAGAATCGGTGCGCACTCCTCCGGCCATTCCTGTTTGTCCAACGGCAGAATCAGCATTTCCTCGCTGATCGGGGCGCTGACCTCAATTTCTGTGTCCGGGCGCTGGCTGAAGCCGTCCAAGACTTCAAGGCAGCCCACCTCGTTCGCCTGTTCAAGCAGTGCGAGTGCCAACACTTCAATAATACTATCGTAAGACATAAGTACCTCCCAATAGAAAAAGCGCCCACAAAAGTGGGCGCTTGGGTAAAATATTCAGTTATGAGAACACAGGCAAACTTCCGTTTGCTGCATCTGTTTTCAAAATGGTGATCCAGTTGCTTTTTCCGTAAAGGAATCGCACGATATGCACGGTTTGCGTGGCATCGTCCACCGTGTAAAACGCAAGGTAATTCATAACGATGGTGAAGCGGATTCCCCACAAGGAAAGTAATTTATCGGCTACGACTTCAAATTTGTGCGGGAATTCTGCCAGTGCTCCGATTTTTTCGTCGGCCACATCCAACAGCTTGTCGGCGGCAGTTGGATTTTTCAGTACAAGGTCGATATAGTCGTAGGCGTTCGCCATATCGCGCTCGGCGGCTTGGGTGACATGAATGTTGTATTTCATCTGCGCTCCCTGCGGTGGCGCAAATCAGCCATAACATCGGTAAAGGGGCGCGTGTTCCCAGCGTCAATGTCGGCAAGGCCCTCTTGCAACTTGCTGTACAGTTCAATGCGGCCCGCCATTTCCTCGTAGGTCTCCATGCTCATAACGGCAAGGTCGCCCTTACCGTTTTTGGTAATAAAGACCGGCTCGTTGTAGGCATGGCAGTAAGAGGAAATGTCATTGTAGTTGTTTCTCAAATCTGCGCTGGAACGAATGTTCGGCATAGATAGCACCTCTCTTTCATACAGAAATTATATCATAATTTCTGTATGAAAACAAGCAAAATCTATCAATTAAATGTCACAGTCCAATAGGTGTACTGCCCCTCTGCGGTCTGGCAGAACCAGCAGCCAACACCCATGCTGGTAAAGCTGGAATTGACGATGTTGGCATAGTGGGCGGGGCTGTTCTGCCAATAGCTGCACACGCTGCTGGCCGAGCCGATAGGCCCTGCCGCGCAGATTTCGCTGCGGGTCGTCATGCCGGAGTGGTCAAACGCACCGCCCGCGACAAAAGACTCACATCGGGCATCTGCCGCCGCGCTCAACCCGCCATCCATTGCCAGCGGGGAAAGTCCCGACGCCGCACGGATGGCGTTGATGTTTTCCTGCACGGCCCAGTACGCAGAATCCGAACTGTCGATGCTCCACCATTGCTCCGTACCGGCAGCAAGGTCAAACGGCACAGCGCCGTAACTCATGTTGACCTGTGCAGGGGTGTCGGCTACGGATTCCTCAACGGGGGCTTGCGTGGGTGCTGCCGTAGGCGCTGCTGTCGGCGCGGGCGTGGGTTCTGCTGTGGGCATTGGGATGGGGTCTTGTGTGGGTGCAGGGGTTGCAGTTTGCGCAGGGTTGGTGGTTTCAGCAGCTTCGTTTTAAGACGGGTCAACTGCACGTCCAAGTCCATCTTTTTCCTTGATAAGCGGATTGCCTGCCGCCAATGCCTTTACCTCGGCATAGGACAGTGCGGCCTCGTCCATATCATCGCAGCTGCGAGCCGGAGATTTTGAGGTCATAATCTGCCCGATGAATTTTTGCTTATTTTCGATAAGCTGCCATGAGTAGGCATCAAATGTTCCCTCCGTTACATAACGGAAAACATAGCCCTCCTTATTTTCATTGCCCTGTCGTAATATTCTGCCCTCGCGCTGCTCAATATCAGATGGCCGCCACGGTACATCCAGATGGTGCAGCGCAATCAACCGCTTTTGGACATTGGTTCCGGCTCCCATTTTGGCGGTGCTGCCCATCAGCACACGCACTGCACCGCTGCGAACTTTTCCGAAAAGTTCCGTCTTGCGGGCATCGGTGTTCGCTTCATGGATGAAGGCAATTTCTGTTTCGGGGATTCCGCGCTCGATCAGCTTTGCTTTCATGTCATCGTAGACATTGAAAACGCCTGCCTTGGGCGTAGACAGATCGCAGAAAACAAGCTGCGCACTGCGTTGAGGCATGGTCTGCTCCCATATCTCAAAAATTTTGCCCACACAGATATTGACCTTGCTGTCAGGATCATCGGGCAAGTCGGGGTCGATCAAGCGCTGATCCAGCGCCAACTTGCGTCCGTCGTTGGTGATTTTCAGCATATTGTCCTCATAGGGCTTTACCATTTTATTGCGGATTTTGTCAGCCCGTTCGCCCAATTCCGCTACCATCTGTTTTTGTATTTCAGAGGGCTTTAGCTGGATGTTGGTCGGCTTGCCGCCCACAAGGGCAGGGACAGGTAATTTCAGCATATCTGCTGTTTGAATATCGGCGCATTCTTTGAACATTGCCATAAGTTCCGGCAGATTGAAAAAACGAGCAAATCGTGTTTTTGTGCGGTAGCCGGTTCCCTCCGGCGCAAGTTCGATGGCTGTGACGGTTTCGCCAAAGGTGGCCGCCCAACTGTCAAAGTTTGCAAGGCCGTTGCGTTCCAAGGTGTACTGCTGCAAATAGCGCTGCATGGTATACAGCTCGGTCATGCTGTTGGAAATGGGTGTGCCTGTGGCAAACGTTACGCCGCGTGCCCCGGTGATTTCATCAAGGTACTGGCACTTCATAAACAGGTCACTGGCCTTCTGGCTCTCGGTAGTGCTGATACCCGCGATGTTGTGCATCTTTGTAACGGTCATGAGGTTCTTGAAATTGTGTGCTTCATCGACCATGAGGGAGTCTGCGCCCAGTTCCTCAAAAGTCACCACATCATCCCGCTTCGGGGCGTCCAGCAAATTTGACAGCTTGGTTTTCAACTGCTTTTTCTTACTTTCCAACTGCTTGACGGTCAGACGGCTGTCGCTGTTGTCCATGCTCTCCAACTGCATCTCCAGCTCGTCAATTTGCTTGCGGATAAACTCGGCTTTTCTGGCATCGGAAAGTGGAATCTTTTCAAACTGGCTGTGACCGATTACCACAATGTCATAGTTGCCGGTGGCGATTTTGGCACAAAACCGTTTACGGTTTGACTTTTCAAAATCGCGCTGCGTTGTCACCAAGATGTTTGCGTTGGGGTATAGCTTCAGTGCTTCACTGGCAAATTGGCCTGTCAGATGATTTGGCACGGCGACAAGTGTTTTGCTGCATAATCCCAATCGCTTTTTCTCCATCGCGGCGGCGACCATCTCATAGGTCTTACCTGCGCCGACAGTGTGCGCCAGCAGTGTGTTGTGCCCGTACAAAATATGTGCAATGGCATTGCGCTGGTGGGGCCGCAGCGCGATTTCCGGGTTCATGCCGAAAAACTGGATGTGGCTGCCGTCGTACTCACGGGGGCGGATGCAGTTGAACTTTTCATTGTACAGCGCCACCAAACTTTCCCGGCGTTCACGGTCCTTGAAAATCCAGTCTTTAAAAGCATCTTCTATCATCCGTTGCTTGGCCTGTGCTTCTTCGGTGGCAGTACCATTGAGCTTATGCTGCTCCTTGCCGTTTCGTCATAGACTGTATCGTAAATTTTGGTGGCCCGCAGGTTGAGTGCGTTCTCCAACAAATGATAGCCGTTGATACGTTTTGTGCCGTAGGTGTTCGTGACGCGGATATTATCGTTGCCTTGGCTCTTGTTGGAAATATACCAGTTATTCAGGTATTCATTGTAACGGACAGCTATTTTCTGTTCGCGGTAGGTTGACTGAAAAAGTTCATTGGCAAACTGCTTGATGATTTCCGACCCGATCCATGTGACACCCAACCGAACCGTTATTTCGCCCGCCGTCAAGTCCTTGGGCTGCACCTGCTCCAGCGCTTCTACATTGATGCGGAACGCCGGGTCTTGGTCGGCTGCAACATGAGCAATACGCAGCTTTTCGCGTACATTGCCGGACAAATACTCGTCCGCCATAAGGTAAACAGGGCTGCCGTCCTCCTGTTTGCGGAAAGGCTCTACAAAAAATAACGCCCGCCAGTTCCTTGGCAAGCGTCGCTTCATCTTTCCCGGTAAGGTGCATCATGTAAGGCATATCGACCTTGGCATGTTCCCCGATGCTCAGTGCCAGAGCGTCCGATGCCGTGTCGGCGTGGTCGGGTATCTGCGCAGAGCGGATAGTCCTTTTGGTGAACATATCCGACTTGCTGATAAAATTGCCTTTTTCATCGACATTTTCCAGTGAACACAGCAAATAGTAGCTGCTGTCATCCCGGAAAGACAACTCCGCGCTGCGGCTGTTGATTAGGCCGTGCTTGGCGCGGAAGGCATCATACTGGCGGTTAAGCTGGGCTTGCAGACGGTGGATTTCTTCGTCCGGCAAGTCCTGCAACTGCGCATCGATCAGAGCGCGGGTGGTATCGCGCAGTTCCACCAGTTTGCGGATGCGCTCGGCGGATGCTGCGTTGGGATTACATTCCCGCATGACTGCGCCTTCGCGGTAATAGATTTTATCGTCCTTTACCGTGTAGCTGAAATTACGCACAAAGGGATCGGCATCAATGTACTTGGTGTCCTCGCCGCTTTCTTCCTGCACAGAGATTTCGGCTTTTGTCAGCGTGGCGGTTAAGTGCTGCATAGCGGTGTCGATTTGCGTTTCCAGCAACGGCTTTCCGAAACGATCCACCGCATCGGGGTCTATCGGCTGGCAGGTGGGAGTCGGGCCATACGGCCCGGAGACTATCTCCATCCTGCCGCAAATCATTTCAGGGTGCTCCACAAAGTAGCGGTTCATGGTAATGCCGTTGGCATCTTCTGCAAGGTGCAGCCACGGCTCGTCCTGCTGGCGCAGTGTGTCACGCTTTTGCAGGAAAATTACATCCGTCATAATTTTAGTGCCGCTGCCCTTGAACGCATTGTTGGGCAAGCGCACCGCACCGATGAGGTCGCAGCGCTCGGCAATGTACTTGCGGGCGCGGTCATCCTTTTTGTCCAATGTGCCGCTGGAGGTGATGAATGCTATGATGCCGCCGGTGCTTGCGCAGCTTGTCGATGCTCTTGGCAAAGAAATAGTCGTGAATGGGAAAATGCAGCCGGTTATACTGCGGGTCATTGACTTGGAAATTGCCGAAAGGGACATTGCCAATAACGCAGTCAAAATAGTTGTCTGGGAGAAGCGCATTTTCATAGCCGGTCACTTGGATATTTGCCTTTTGATATAGCTGCTTGGAGATGCGGCCTGTGATGCTGTCCAATTCTACGCCGTAGAATTTGGCATCACTGCTGCCAAAATGTCCGTGTGCGAGAAATGCGCCTGTGCCCATGCTGGGTTCTAGGATTTTGCCGCCCTTTACACCGAAACGCTCCAGCGCTCGGTAGATGGGGTGGATAACGGTGGCGGGCGTGTAAAGGCCGTCAGTGTGCTGCTGCGGGCAGCTTCGTATTCGGATTCGGACAATATTGCTTTCAGTCGGCTGTACTCATCTGCCCACGCGCTTTTGTTCGGGTCAAACGCATCGGGCAGACCGCCCCAGCCGGTATACTGCGCCAAAATTTGTTGTTCTTCCTCGTTGGCGGGTACGCCGCCATTGGCTACGCGCTGTTCAATTTCTTTCAGCTTTTGGATGGCGGCAATGTTGGCGTTAAACTTTTCGCGCGGCGCTGTCGGCAGATTATCCAGATAGGGGCTTCATAGGTAATAGGTTCGCGGTGGTAAGGTTCATCTTCTGCCGAAAGGCGTTCTGCGTCCGCCATAACCTGCGCCACAAAGGGGTTGAGTTCTTCGATGACTTCGCCCACGATGGGTTCGGCAGTTTCTTCCGGCTGCTCTTGGCGGCTTGGAACTTCCGGGGCGGATAGTGCTGCATTTTTGGGGTTGGCCGCAAGCAGCCGCGCAAATTCTTCATGGCTGACGGCACGGCCTACCAGCGGGAAACTTTCATCCCGCAGATGAATGTTTTCTCTGCCGATTTCCTCCACGGTAAAGGGTCTGGCATCTTCCAGATAAACCGTGCTGCCGATAGTTACAGGTGATTTTTCGACTTTTCTTGTAGTCGGATGATGCTTTTCAAACTCTGCTTCGGCGGTATTGATAAAATCCGAGAAGGCGCTGTTTTCAATGCCCTGCGCAGCAAGCTCGTGGTTATCTTGGAAGTAGTCGATATGGACAATGTTACCGTCAATCTCATAGCGGATTTCGTTCCGCAGAAGATTGGCATACACTTGGATCTCATGCTCATCGTCCTCGGTGGTAGAGTAAGCAAACTCCACGCGGGTCAAGTCGGAGAAATTTGGCTCGTTTAGCCCCTCATTCTCGCAGAAATCCGTGATGGCGTGTTTTGCATGGGCGAGTGCGGCATCGTTCGCTGCACGAGCGGCTTGCTGTTCTGCTGCCCATGCCTGATAGGGGGCTTTTTCGGCATCGGTCAGATACTGGTCGTTGTAAACCAAAAGCCGCAGGCGTTGGGCAACCTCTTTCCACTTCAAAACGCGGCGATACTCGCCCTCCTCTGTACGTCGGGTGATTTCAAGATTTTTGCCCATGTGGTCAAGAAATCCGCGCCCACCATCACGGAAGAACCATGTGCCGCCGCCGATGCCGTATTTCTTTTTCAGCCAGCGGGCTTGATCTTCCTCGATAGGAAGTACCTGTGCAGAGAGATATTGCTGAATACGGAATTTGCCATCTTCAAACCCGCTGCCTCTGCACAGCACATCGGTAATGTCCTGCTCCGTAATGTACTTGCCGGATGCGTCAATGATGGGCTTGTTCCACTTTTTGGCTTCTGCCGCAAGGTCGATATTTTTTGCTTGCTGTTCATGGCTCGGCAGCCCTGCCTTTTCAGAATCTTCGGGAGTAAGAGTAAGCTGCTCCATCTGCTGCTGCACGGGTGTAGCCTTGATGGGAACCATCAGCCGCCCTTGCTCGATAAGGTCAGCAATCTTTGCGGCAACAGCATCCCATGTCAGATTGACCTGCGCTGTTTTGGTAAGATAGTTGCCCTCCCAAAGTTCAAGGTACATATCATGCCGGATAAAACCCACGGTATGGTCATCCACGAACAAATATGTATAAATTTGCTTGTAACAGTGCTTGCAAAAGGCGCTGCGCTCGGCAAGGTCGGGATGCTCATTGAAATATTCCAGAATAGCCGCATTGTCGGCACGGCTGGAGGATTCTTTCGCCAGCAAGCCTAGAATCAGTTCATCGCTCAGCGGCGGCAAATCAGAAATGGGTACAGAAAAAGCGGAGGGCGTGGTATCGCTCTCCGCTTGGGGTTCTTGTATTACAGGCTGTAAATCTGCTGCATCGCCAGTTCCTCGGCTTGGCTCTGCAAGGCGTTCATCCACTGCGTCCAGCCCATAGGGTCGGTCTGCCGGTTCGGGGCGGTGCTCTGCTGCATCAGCGTCTGCATCGTCTGTTCGATTTGCCGGTGTACCGCGTTGTCCATCTCCGCCAGATGCGGGTACAGCGTTCCCTCCAGCAGCATCTCGTCGAACACCACCGGCGCGTTCTCTCGCAAGAATTTCCGCCGCAGGCTGCCGTACTTGCCGATTTCCGGCATCGGCGGCTCGTTCAGCGTCAGCGCCGGGATTTGGTAGCCGTTCACCATCATGTACTCCATTGTTGACCTCCTTGGTGTTATTGGTTTCTTCCTGTTTGTCACCATAATAGCGGACTTTTTCGGCGCGTGCAACACTGTCGATTTCTCTCGTGATGCTACCAATCTGCTGCATGAGAGGCCGTGCCGCCTGTTGGCAAGCGCTGCCCAAACACAGAGTGATGCGGTTTGTATCAAACTGGTTCACGGACTCAAGGGCAGACAGGTCCAGCCGCGCAGTATCCACGCCGCACCGCAGCGCGGCCATATACAGACAGCTTTGGGTGATAAGCTGTAAAAATAGCTGCCGCTGTTCGTCCGGCTTGGCCCACTGTAAGCTGCTGCCGTCTATCGCTTTTCCCAGTGCGGTTGTGAACATGGCGCTGCGCTGGGCAACGCAGGATGTAGAGAGCATGAGGAGGGCGCTCTGGATGCTGTCAGCGTGATTATCCGCTACGATTTTATCCCAAACAGGCCGCCAGTTCTGGTCTGTAATGACCCACGGCAGCGCTTCGGGAATCTCTGCGCGGGGGATGGTATCGGAAATGTCAAACAGATACCGCAGCCGGGAAGAATTTGCCCGTGTGTCAAATACCGCGATACCGTGTGCGCCGCGCTTGACCCAGCGACCTGCATTATTATTCCAGTAAGCTATGTCGGCCACGGCTGTGGCGGTGGGGCTTTGCTCGTGAATCAAAAAGCTGGTTTGGGAAACTATAATTATAAGCAATGGCCGCTGTCCGCAAAAATGCTTTCCAACGGTCACTGCTCTCCGTGACGGCTTGCAGTTGCTTTTTGGCAAGCGCACGGATATTTTCGTATTTTGCCATTTGCTACTCCTCATCGTTCATAAGGTTCCGGTTCGGCTTGTTTCATATTCTCTAACTCCGGCAATAGATAATCAACCTGACGATAACCATATTCATCTACATAGAAAGCCTGTGTTTCGCTCCTGTTGTGAATCACGATAATATCGCTGATAGAAACAGAACGCATCTTTTGAGCATTGGGACGGTTGCTTTGGTTATGCTCTATATAAATATCTTCAGGCTCATCCCAGCGTTCCATCTGTCCACTATAAACGAGTTTATAATCCGCAGCCTTCATACGGGTTTTCGCATAAGCATAGTTTCTGAAAACGAAATCACGGTTATTGGTTTGATAAATCTCATAAGGGTAAGTCTGTCTCTTTTCTTTACGAAAGCCGCCCGGCCAATAGATGTCCCGCGGCAATCCCAATGGCTTGTCCATCTTATCCGGGAACACAACCGGGGTAATCGGCATACCAACCTCAGCGGCTTTCAAGATTTCCTTTCTAAACTTGTCTACATCTGTAAAGGGAGTAACATATCCGACTATTTTTCCATCATCACTAAGATATTCGATGTAGCCAATTACGTTATCAGAATTTCCCATTTGGTTTACCTCAATAAAAGACCCTGTACAAATTTGTACAGAGCCTTGTGTGAATACTAATTCGGTTTTATGCGGGACGATTATTGCTGCGTTCGCTGCGCTTGATGCCCATGAACGGAGGAACCGAGGAACGGGTCAAGCCTTGTTCACGCGCCTTTTGCAGTTGGTATTCATGCAGTGCAATCGTATCCAAGAGATCCCGCATTTCCTGCGTCGCACGATAGTAATTGATGCCGTATCGCTTGCATACAGCACTTAAATTGTTCAGCATTTCGATGCTTTCTTTGGACATACGCTTCACTTCAATGTCAATATGCTCGTTCATACGTGACCTCCTTTTATGAAAGATAAGTGTTAAATATTGTAAGTGCAGCATTATCCGCGATCATCAACATAATAGGACCGCCAGACTGCTTTGAGAAAATGCGGACCGCACCAAAATCACTTATATAATGTCTGGCCAATTCATCAGTTTTTGCTTCAAAGGTTACAACGCCATTTTTTCCACTGTCGATAGAAAGCTGAATGCCAAAAGCAATCATCATCCGCCCAATATCGACATATTTTCGATGCGAAACCAGTGTGGGATTGCTGTCGGGGTGGCTTTCAATATATTCGATATAAACAAACATGCTCTCCGGCGTTTCACGATATGCACCCAAAGCAACGATTTCTCCATCCTCGGTTTTGCCTGCGTATTTCTCTAAATCCGGGTCACCGATAAATTCGCTTGTCCAATCCGTTTGCCAGCAGGATTTTGTACCGGCAAGGTCAGCGTCTGTGGCACGATCTATTTCAATGGGGATTTTTCGTTCGGTTGCTGTTTCTGTAACAAAATATTGCAGTATCATTTTCTCACCCCTGATTGTATTATATCGAATTGTCATGAAAAAATCAATAAATGATTATTGCCCACTCTTTTCCAAACAGCTAATTATCTCCATCATTTTGTATTCTGACGGAGATTTTAAGATAAATGATGGAGATGATCATCATCGTTCAAGTCTTTCCCAAAAAGATTCATCTGATATGCTTTTGCCTTTTCACTCGGTAGAATATGCTCTCGCTGGCAGTTGCTATCCACCATCAGAATAATAGCAGTATCATCGTCCATATCCCGCACGATGCAGGGCATAGTCTCAACGCCCGCCCGCTGGCTGGCATGACAGCGGCGGTGGCCTGCCACGATTTCATACCCACCATCTTGCCGGAGGCGGACAATGGCCGGGGTCATGACACCGTATGCCTTGACACTGTCCACCATTTTGTCCATTTCGTCATCGTCACGAACTTGAAAAGGGTGATTCCGAAAGGGATGTAGTTCCGTCAGTGGCAAAATTTGGATTTTCTCCAGCTTTGCATCCTGCCGTTCCTGCTCACTCGAAAACAGATTATCGAGCGAGGGCAGATTGATGTTGCTGCCGTACTCTCTCATTCTCCGTCACCTCCTTGGCAAGCGCTTTGTATGCCAAACTGGCCGGGCCATTGGCATCGTAGGTCAGCACGCTATGTGTACTGGCAGCGCTCTCTGCCGTGCGCGTACTGACCGGGATTTCTGCACGGTAAATTTTCAGCGCGTGACCGTAGGCGCTGCGCAGGGCGGCGCACATACATCTTTGGATAGGTTGGTGCGCTTGTCCACCATCGTCAGCACAATGCCGTCAATATCCAACCGCGGGTTGATACGGCGCTTCACTTGGTTGACAGATTTGAACAGGGATACCAGACCTTTGAGGGCGAAATGCTGTGCCTGCACAGGAATCAACACCCTATCAGCCGCAACAAGCGATGCTACGGTGATGATGCCCAGCGAGGGCATACAGTCAATCAGGCAGTAGTCGTATTTATCCTTGAACGGCTCCAATGCCTGTTCCATGACTCTTTCGTGTGCCATGACGGTTACAAGGCTCACTTCCATATCGGACAGACCGATGTCGGAAGGGAATGAAATCCACTTTTTCTTCGTGGTGCAGCACCACTTCGGGCGGATTCTCGCACTTGATAACCGATTCCATTAGGTCGCTGATTGTTGCGCCGTTTTCGGTGCCCCCATAGCCGAGATAGCTGCTCAAATCGCCCTGCGGGTCGGCATCCACCAACAGCACCTTGTAGCCCATTGCCGCCAGCGCTGTGCCAAGATTTACAGTGGTGGTCGTTTTTCCTACGCCGCCCTTTTGGTTTGCAACTGCAATAGTTTTCATGTTCCGCTCCTTTACCGTTCCATGCTAATAAGCCGACGAGCCGCCAGCAAATAGTCGTTATAGTCCTTTCCGATGGCCGGAGGTGTGTCCTGTACAATATATCCGCGCTCTGCCAGTCTTTTTGCAACGATTTTCGTGAAGTTCCTGCCGGGGTCATCGCGGTCAAAGCAAAGCGACACATACCTAACTTCGGGATGCTGCTGCAAGAAGTAGTCAATCGGCTGATGGTTCAGCCCACCCAGCGCCAAGTAGTGGACACTGCGCCACGGGGAATCATGTTTGTACTGCCGCAGCGTTGCGCCGGACATAGCATCAATAGGGGCTTCGTAGATTTCCACAGTATCACAGGTTTCAGTCTCGGCAGGAATCAGAAAACCATACTGCTTTTGACTGCCCGCGACATCGCCGCGAAACCCGCCTTGACAACCGCGCTGAAAAGCAGAGCGCGGTACACCTTTTGCGTCCTTGCCCACAAACACGCAGTTGCGATAGCTGCCGCGTGTGGTTTGGTACAGGATACCGCTGTTCACGCAATAACGCAGGACTTTCGGGCTGATGCCACGGTGCATCAGATAAGCGGTGGCCGCTTCGGTGTTTCGATCTGCGGCTGGCAGTTCAAACGGACGGACCGTATGCTGCCGGGTAGGTGTTGCTTTAGCCGCCTGAATAGAAACGGGCATTGGAGTCATCGCACTCAACAGCCGTATTGCCGACACAAAATTCATACCCTCAACCTTCGTCAGATAGTCGATAGCATTGTTGCCGCCCACACTTTGAGCGTACCAGTGAAACTTCCCATTTGCAGGGGTAATAACAAGGCTGCTGTGCGTTCTTTGTGCGATATTCCTTGTCCGTTTTGCGAACAAGCTCGCCGGGATGGTAGGTTTCGAGATACTGCATTACACTGATGCGCCGTGCAGCCTCGATATTTTTCTGATATTTGCCCATGATGACCTCCGATTTTTGAAATAAAAAGCACCTTGCCTGCGGACAGGTATATGCGGCTGTGCGGCTGCCATATCCAGCAGGGGCCACAGGCTTTCGGCAGAAACGCCAGACTTGCTCTCTTCCCCGCCGATGTTGATCTCGATCAAAATTTCCTGGGTCAGGTTTGCGGCGGCAGCGGCGCGCTCCACCTTTTGCAGCAGATGCTCGCTGTCCACGCTTTCAATCAAAGCAGCACGGCCCACCACTTTGTTGACCTTGTTGGTCTGCAAATGGCCGATAAAATGCCCCGGCTTACCGCAATAAGCGTTGGCATCGGTCTTTTCCACCAGTTCCTGCACATGGTTTTCGCCAAACAGGTCAATGGGCAGAACGGCGCTGGCAATCACCTCTTCCACGGTGCGGGTCTTGCAGGCGGCGCACAGCAGAATATCTGCCGGGTCGCGGCCGGCTTCACGCGCAGCGGCAGCCATCTTTTTCACGGATGCGGGCCACATTTTCGGCCATCATTGTCAGTTGTTCCTGTGTCAGCATGGTTCACATCTCCTGGTAAACGGCACGGCTGCCGCCGATGTATTTGGGGCGGGTGCGGGCGCAGATGATGGGCGCAGCGCCGATCTGCTTGATGGTCAGGCGCACCGGCACGGCCACGCGCTTTAAGTGCATGCCAATCAGCGTACCGCCGATATCAATTCCGGCAGCGGCACGCACTTCCTCCACCAGAACCGGATGTTCAAACGCCTGCCAACAGTTGGTTGCCCAGCTGCCGCCCGCATGGGGCTGCGGCACGGCGTTCACCTGTTCATAACCATACTTTTCGGCAGCTTCCTGCTCGATGACAATGGCGCGATTCAGGTGTTCGCAGCACTGGGCCGCCAGATAGACGCCCTGCGCTTTGAGCACCGGCAGAATACCCGCCAGCACAGCCGCGGCGGCTTCCATGCTGCTATCCTTGCCAATATGCCCGCCAACGATCTCGCTGGAAGAGCAGCCGACCACAAAAATATCCCCGGCGCGCAGGTGTGCAGCCGCCAGCAGTTCTTCCGCTGCCTGGCGTGCCTGCGCCGTAATGGCGGCGCAATCCGGTTTTTGAACGGTGTTTTGTTCCATAATCTACCCACCTTTTTCATTTACTGATCCGGCATTATTATAACACGGGATGCAAGGTTTGTACATTCTTAAACGGTTCTAAACCAATCTTACCCCCATATAAAAACGGTGCAGCAAAGCCGCAGCCTGCTGCACCGTTTTGGGGCACTGCTGAAAACAAACTTATTCTCAGCGCTTGATATCGTAATTCATGTCCATCAGGTTGCGGATGGTGGAAACATCATCGGTGATGTTGGCATCGCCATGGATGGTGTGCTTGATGGCGGAGCTTGCCACCGCAAAGTTGACCATATCCATCGGCTTGTAGTTGTGCAGCATGGCGTAAATCAGGCCGCTGGCAAATGCATCGCCGCCGCCTACACGGTCCAGAATATTAAAGGTAAACAGCTTGCTTTCAAAGGTATGGTCCTCATACCACATAAAGGCTTTCAGGCTGTTCTCAGAGCCGGAATGGGCATAACGCACATGGCGGGCAATGCACTTGATGTTGGGGTAACGCTCCACAAAGCGCTGGAAGATCTCATCCTGCTGTTCATAGCTGGGCTGTAGGGGCACGCCGTCTCTCCAGTCGCCCTGGGCGTGGTCAGCATCGTCTTTCCACAGGTGGTAAGGCTCAATGCCAAACAGAACATCCACATAGGGCAGGCACTTGGTGCAGTAGTCACGGGCTTCTTCCCAAGTCCACAGGGTGGAGCGGAAGTTGCCGTCAAAGCTGACGGTCAGGCCCTTTTCCTTGGCTTTTTTCAGGCAGGCCATCACAAAATCGGCGCAGTTCTGGCCCAAAGCCGGGGTAATGCCGGAAAGATGCAGCCAGTCAAAGCCGTCCAGCAGGGCGTCCAGATCCACTTTGGAAAGGTCATACTCCGTAAAAGCGGAGTGCTTGCGGTCGTAAGTAACCTTGCTGGGGCGGATGCCGTAACCGGTTTCCAGGTAATAGGTGCCCAGACGGTGGGTCGGGGTTTCCTCCGGGGTGGAAAGGATCATCGCGGTGCAGTGCACATCATTGGAGCGCAGCCAGCGCACCGCACTTTGCCCAAAGAGTTGTTGGGCACCACGCTGAAAAACGTGCTGTCCACACCCAGGTTGGCAAGAGCCAGGGCAATGTTGGCCTCGCTGCCTCCATAGCTGGCTTCAAAGTTGGAAGCCATACGGATCTTTTCATAGTTCGGCGGGGTCAGGCGCAGCATGACCTCACCAATCGTAATAAATTTAGCCGGGCTGTCGTTATGCAGGAGCAGGGGGTTAAAATGTTCCATAACATCTACCTCTCTTTTCTGGCCCCACGGGCAAAACCAGGTCATGGCCCGCCGCAGGGTTTGTTATGTCATATTTATTGTACCGTATTTTCGTCCCGGTTTCAACGATTTTTACACAAACTGCGCTCATATTTTGCGTTCCTTTTCACTGTTGCACAAAAGGGCGGTACCGGGCGGCAAAAAAACATCGCACACCCATGATTTTTTGCCGCCCGGTTCGAATTGCATTTTAATGTCTTTTATTGTATAATAGTAGAAACTGTGCCCTGGCGGCGGCTGCCGCGCGGGGTGTTGATACAAGTGCCGCACAAAACAGCGTTCTGACGTTTTATGCGGGCCATAAATCTGGAGGGAGCCAAACATGGCCGAAACAATGCAGGTCTCCGCGCAGCGCGCCTGGACCCACCTGAAAAAATACCAACCGCTGATCCATGAACTTGTCAGCCGCGATCTGAAAGTCAAATACCGCCGCAGCTTTCTGGGTTACATCTGGAGCATTTTGAACCCGCTGCTGATGATGCTGCTGCAAAGCATCATCTTTTCGTACATGTTCCGCAACGATATCCCAAACTTCCCGCTTTACCTGATCTGCGGCAACACCCTGTTTACCTTTTTCAATGAGACCACCAGCATGGGCCTGACTTCTGTTATCCAGAACGCCCCGCTGATCAAAAAGGTGTACATTCCCAAGTTCATCTTTCCCATCAGCCAGGCGGTTTCCCGCTTTGTCACCATGCTGTTCAGCTTTGGTGCGGTTCTGCTGGTCATGATCTTTACCCGTGCCACCTTCTATTGGACCATCTTTTTGAGCTGGCTGCCGCTGGTGCTGCTCTTCTTTTTCAGCTGCGGGCTGGGGCTGCTGCTTTCCGCGCTGGCGGTGTATTTCCGTGATATGATGCACCTGTACAGTATCCTTACCATGGGTTGGATGTACGCCACCCCGCTGTTCTACCCCATCACCGCCCTGCCGGAAACCCTGCAGAAACTGATGAAGCTGAACCCGCTGTACCACTACATCAACCTGTTCCGCAACCTGATGATGTACGGCAACATTCCCGGCCCCAACACCTGGATTGCCTGCATTTTTTGCGCCGTTGCCTCTATGGCTATTGGCCTGTTGGTGTTCCGCAAGCTGCAAAAGAACTTTATCCTGTATATCTGACGTGAGGTAACGTATGGACGAGATTATTAAAGTCAATGACGTTTCCATGCGCTTTAACCTTGCGCAGGAAAAACTGAGACCCTGAAAGAATACACCGTAAAACTGCTGACCCACAAGCTGTTTTTTAACGAATTTTACGCACTGAAACATGTTTCTTTCAGCATGAAGCGCGGCGAATCCCTGGCGCTGATCGGGCGCAACGGCAGCGGCAAAAGCACCATGCTGAAAGTGATTTCCGGCGTGATGTACCCCTCCGGCGGCAGCGTTGCCGTCAACGGCGAAATTGCCCCCATGATCGAGCTGGGCGCCGGTTTTGACATGGATCTGACCGCGCGGGAAAACATTTTCCTGAACGGCGCGGTGCTTGGCCACGACCGGGACTATATGATGGAGCATTTTGACCGCATCATTGAATTTTCGGAGCTGAAAGATTTTGTGGATGTTCCGGTCAAAAACTTTTCCGGCGGCATGATCGCTCGTTTGGGCTTTTCCATTGCCACTGAAGTACAGGCCGACATTCTGGTTTGTGACGAAGTGCTGGCCGTTGGCGACTTTATGTTCCAGCAGAAATGCCACCGCCGCATGGAAGAGATGCTTTCCAACGGCACCACGCTGCTGTTCGTCAGCCATGATATCAACCAGGTGCAGCAGCTGTGCCAGCGCTCCATCTGGCTGGATCACGGTGTTCTGCGCGGGGATGGGCCATCGCGTGAAGTCTGCGCGGACTATGTGCGCGCTATGGAGGCCGGTGAAACCTGATGGAAAAGCTGCTGACGGTTTCGGTTGCCGCCTATAACGGCGCTGCCACGCTGCAAAAAGCGCTTTCATCCTGCCTGGTGGCGGATGAAAGCCTGCAGGCGCTGCTGGATGTGATCATTATTGATGATGGCTCCACCGATGGCACCGCCGCGCTGGCGCAGGCCTTTGTGCAGGCACACCCCGGCAGTTTCCGGCTGGTGAGCAAGGTGAACGGCGGGTACGGCTCCACGCTGAATACCGCGGTAGAGCTGGCCTCCGGGCGGTATTTTCGCACGCTGGACTGTGATGACTGGTTTGACACCAATGCTTTGCAGACCCTTTTGCGCCGCCTGCAAAACTGCACGGCGGATGCGGTATACACCAACTACCGCACCGTGCAGGAAAACGGCAGCGGAAAGGCCTTTGATGTCTGCTGCAAATTTGATACAAACCGTGTGTATGCTGTGGGTGAAGTGCAGCAGGCCACACCTGATTTGTGCATGGAGATGCACGCGCTGACCCTCTGCACCAAAACTCTGCGCGCCGCATGGCGCCCCATGCCGGAGCATTGCAGCTACACGGATATGGGCTATACGTTTGTTGGCATGGCTGCGGCGCAGACCATCTGCTTTGTGCCGGTGGTTCTGTACCAGTACCGCCTGGGGCGGGATGGCCAGAGCGTGAGCATGGCCAGCTACCGCGCCCACACGCAGGATTACATCCGCGTAGCGCGCATTCTGTTGGATGCTGCCGAACCGCTGGCCGCACAGCCTGCCCCCGCCGGGCGGGACCTGCTGCTGGTGCAGCGGGCGCGGGATGTGGCGCAGTACCTGATTGAGCTGTACCTGCGCTTTCCCCCCGACCGTGAAACCGGCCTGGCCCTGCGCCGGTATGACGAGATGCTGTGCCAGACTTACCCCACATCGCTGCCATGATGACCAACAAAAACACCCGTCTGCTGCGGGCCGGGCGTTACCTGCCCTACCGCACATTGAGCGCATGGGCGCGCGGAAAACAATCCAACGGCGGCATTTTATAATGCTGTGCCGGATACTTGAATACTTTGCCGGATATGATAAGGCAAAAAGTGAAAGGAGAATACCGTATGCTGCTGCAAAAGCTGCTTTTGGCCCCGCGTGGACATATGCACCGAGGACCGACTGTATTACCGTATGAAAGCCCCCAGCTTCCGCGATGAGGGGGATATCCTGCGCATTGAGCAGGGCGAACGCGTCTGCTTTGATACCTACTTTAACAGCGTCAGCGCAGACAAATGGCGCCGCTACACCGCCGCGCAGAATTTTTTCGCTGCGGCTGAAACTGAGCGGCAAGCTGCGCGTTGTGCTGTGCAGCCGCCATTTCATCAACAGCCAGAGCGTGCGCGCCGTGCTGGCCGAAAAAAGTAGTGCAGGCGGATTCCGTGCAGGAATTCTGCTTCGATTTTCCCAAGGGCGCTGACGGCATGCTGTTTTTTGAGCTGCAGGCCCTGAGCGGCAATGCCGCCTATTGCGGCGGCGCTTATGAGTGCGATGCCGCTGAAAAGGATGTGCAGCCCGTCAAAATCGGCGTGGATATCTGCACCTTCCGCCGGGAGCCGTTCGTTATGGGCAACATTGCCCGCATGCGCAGCGATATTTTGGAAAACGCCGCCAGCCCGCTGCACAACCACCTGGAAGTGTTTGTTTCCGATAACGGCCAGACGCTGGATTACGATAAGCTGAACAGCGATACCGTGCACGTTGTGCCCAACGCCAATGTGGGCGGTGCCGGCGGCTTTACCCGCGGCATGATCGAGATCCTGAAAGCCAACGAAAATGGCGCAGGCGTTACCCATGTACTGGTCATGGATGATGACATTGTGCTGGATACCGATGTGCTGCTGCGCACCTACACCCCTGCTGAGCCTGCGCAAGCCGGAATATGCGGATATATTTGTCGGCGGTGCCATGCTGCGGCTGGACCGCCCTAACATTCAGGTAGAAAACGGCGCCGCCTGGAACCAGGGCCAGTTGATCAGCCACAAAGCCAACTTTGATCTGACCAAGGTTGACCTGTGCGTTGCCAATGAGCTGGAAGAACGCCATGAGTATAACGCCTGGTGGTACTGCTGCATCCCCATTGCCGTTGTGCGGCCGGACAACCTGCCCATGCCCATCTTTATCCGCGGCGATGACATTGAATACGGCCTACGCAACTGCAAACGTCTGGTCACCCTGAACGGCATCTGCGTATGGCATGAGCCGTTTGAGAGCAAGTATTCTTCCTCGATGTACTACTACATCCTGCGCAACCAGTGCATTGACAACAGCATGCACTGCCCCGGCTATGATGCCAACGCCCTGAAAGCTGACCTGCGCAGCCAGGTGATGGGCGAAGTGAACCGCTACCGCTATAAGAATGCTGACCTGCTGATCCGCGGCGTGCGCGACTTTTTGAAAGGCATTGACTGGCTGGAACAGACCGATGCCGAAGCCCTGCACAAAGAGATTATGGCATATGGCTACAAGGCCCAGCCGGTGGACCAGCTGGATGTTCCGTTTGATTATTCCCGCTACCTGTACGCCACCAAAGAGGAAGAAAAAAACAAGGGCAAGCTGAAAAACCTCAAGGTCAAGCTGACCCGCAACGGCTGGCTGGTGCCCCCCACCCGCGAAAACACCGTTGTGAGCATGATGCACATGACCGCCTACAATGCTTACCGCGTGCAGAAGGTGCTGAACTATGATTCCAACTCCCAGAAAGGCTTTGTGACCGAGCGCAGCAAGGAAGAATACAGCCGCTGCGTGCGCGAGATGAAAGCCTGCATGAAGGAGATCGATGCCCAGTTTGACGCTGCCGCCCAGAGCTACCGCGAGCGCTGCGGCGAAGTGCGCAGTCTGGACTTCTGGAAAAAGTATCTGAACCTGGACAAGTAATTTTACCGGGCCTATTCCCGGTTTTCCCTGGAAAGGAATCTTACACTTATGGCCAAAAAAAGGCAAATTCGTTTGTTCTTACCATTGCGGGCATTGCTGCTGCCACCGTGATCGGCGTGGTCGGGGTCAAGCTGACCCCTGCCCCGCATGTGATTTTCAGCCTGGCCCCCAGCGCAGAACCACAGGCTACCGCTGAGCCGGATCCCATCAGCTGCGTGCTGGCCGGTACTGGGCAGGTTGTGGATTTTGCGGATCCCGGCGCAGAGGAATATGTTTCCCTGCTGGATACCGACAGCCAGAGCCTGACCGAGCGCTATGCCCTGCCCGCTTTGGAGCGGATGACCCAGTCCGACACCGAAGGCCTGATTGCCCCTTTGCAGGTCATCCAGCGCATTCAGACCCTCGGTATTGACCCTGCCACCTTTGATACCCCGGAGGCCAACTGGAAAAACCTGTACAACTCTGTCATGACCCGGCTGGCTCCCCTGGCCACCGCCGAAACCGCCCAGGCTGTGAATTTTACCGGTTCCAGCCTGGCAGAACTGAATGACTTTCTGGCAGCCAACCCCGGCAGCACGGTGGAGGTCATCTCCCCTGCTCTGGTGATGGATGCCACCCTGGTGGTACCCACTGGTACGATCCTGCACGGCAACGGCGCAGTGCTGACCCCCGGCAATGAAACGCTGGACAAAGCCATTGTTCTGGACCAGGCGGAAAATACCGCCGTGACCGGCTTTGTCATCAACGGCGGGTGCAATTACGGTGTGTATGTCAAGAATTCCAGCAGTTTCTATCTGGCTGACCTTGACATCAGCAATGTTTCCCTCAAGGGCCTTTGCGTTATGGGGGAGAACACCGGCTTTGCACTGGTCAATAACAGCATCCATGAAAACCAGAATGGTGCCATCTTCCTGAACGGCGAGATCAGCAATGGCGTGATCGAGGGCAACCGCATTGAAAATAACTCTGGTGCCCGCAACCTGACCGCCGGGCTGGTGCTCTGCTCCATGCCCATTGAGGACATTGAGACCGCCTACAATCCGTTCCCGGATGAAATGCTGTACGATATTTTACAGTCTCCCCATCAGCTGGTTGTGCGCGGCAACACGGTTGCGCAGAACCATTCCTCCGGCATTTATTCGGAAAGCGGCTACCTGAACTATTATGTAGAGAACACGATCTACAAGAACGAAAAAGAGGGCATGTGCCTGGATTACGGCTCCTTCGGCAACTACATTACCGGATGTGAGATCCGCCAGAACGGCGGCCGCAACCGCATGAGTGATGAGGATCTGGAAGCTGACTTTATTCTGGATCAGGGCCGCATGGCGGATGGTTCCTCCCCCGCCAAGCTGCCCGGCATCTCGCTGGATAACACCGCCTACAACACCATTTACGGCAACATTGTGCGGGACAATTACGGTTCCGGCATCAAGGCTGTGCGCTCGGCATTCAGCAACACCATTCTGTGCAACCAGATCATTGACAACAACCGGGGTGCCAGCGATACCTTCCACTTCTTTGGTATTGAGCTCAGCACTGACCTGAACGCGGACGAAGCCGTGCAGGGCCTGGATTTTACCCCCTGCTATGAGAACATCATTGCCCGCAACACCATTTCCGGCGGGCATTACGCCGGGGTGTTTATGGGCGAAGATGCGTTCATGAATGATATTTTTGACAATACCTTTATGGACTGCACTGACTGGGCTATGGAATCCCTGGGTGAAAAATACAACTCTACCCTGAACAATATGGCAAACATGCCCACCCGCGGGATCGAACTTTCTAACGGTCAGGGCTGATGCCGCGAGGCTGCTACATGAAACAAACACTGCAAAACCGTTTCCCGCGCCGGTGGCTGCTGCTGGCTTTTGTGCTGAACTTTGCCATTGCCGCGGCTGCACTGCTGCCCTACATGATACGGGACGGCGGCCTGCTGTTGGTTGCGGCGGATTTTGACGCAGAACAGCTCTCCTACAACATGCTGTGCAACAACGCCATCAAAAGCGGCGAGGTGCTGTGGAACTGGCGCATTGATATTGGTTCGGACTTTGTATCCTCGTTCAGCTTTTACACCCTTGGCAGCCCGTTTTTCTGGCTGAGCTTTCTCTTCCCCGCCAGCGCGTTTCCCTATCTGGTCGGCTGGATCTATATGCTCAAATATGCTGTTGCCGGGCTGACCTCGTTTGCCTACTTCCGCCGCAATGCCAGCGAGAAAAGCGCCCTGCTTGGCAGTGTGTTGTATGCATTTTCCGGTTTTTCCTGCATCAACGTGGTGTTCTATCACTTCCATGATGTGATTGCCCTGTTCCCGCTTTTGATGCTGGGGCTGGACAAACGCATGCAGGAGGGCAAAAAAGCTCCGTTCCTGTTTGCCGTCACCATCAACGCGCTGGTCAACTATTACTTCTTTATCGGGGAAGTTTTTTCTTCCTGGTGTTTTACTATATTACGCGGTATCTTTTTGGCGGCGAGGACGCACGCCCCGGGGCGGATCTGCGCAAAAATGCCCGCAAAATTCCGGCCTGCATCCTGGAAGGCTGTCTGGGCGTCGGCATGGCGGGGGTACTGTTCATCCCCTCCATTGCGGCGGTGCTCAATAATCCCCGCGTATCGGATCACATCAGCTTGAGCCAACTGACCTTTGACTGGCCCAATTACCTGCAAATGCTGCGGGCGCTCTTCTTCCCGGCGGAGAATATGTTCAATTTTTCCGCTGTGGTGCATGATAACTGGTATTCCATCGCGGCGTACCTGCCCTTGGTAGGCGTCTGCCTGGTTCTGGCTTATCTGCTGCGCTGGAAGTGGGACTGGCTGCATGTGCTGCTGGTGGGGCTGTTCCTTGTAGCAGCCAGCCCGGTCAGCAACAGTCTGTTCGTCATGTTCACCAGCGAGCCGTACCGCCGCTGGTATTACATGCTGGTGTTCCTGCTGGTGCTGGCCACCATCAAGGTGCTGGACCATCTGCAGGACTACCCTTGGCGTGCGGGCTGCGGTATTTCGGCTGCAGTCATCGCCGCTATCACGCTGTATCTGTACGTCAAGCGCGATACCATAGTGTACCGCAAATACTGGCTGGTTGTGTTGACATTGATTGCCATCGGCGGCGTGGTTCTGCTGTTTGCTGCCCTGGGCGGGGTGCGGCGGCTGCGCCTGCGCCGCCCCATGGCTGCCCTGACGGCCTGCACTGCTCTGGTTGCTGCACTGACCACCGGTTTTACCGTGGGCACCTATCAGCGTGCCTACACCCAGACGATCGGCCTGACCACCACAGAAATTTATGGTGACGTTATCCACAGCGGCGACGGCCTGCCTGATGCCCTGCCCTACCGCTATTATTTCTGGGAGCCGTATTCCAACCGCGGCATGGCGGCTTACCTGCCGGACCGTACCTCCTTTTTGAGCACGCTTTCCCCCTCCATCTTTACACTGTATGATGCCCTGGGGGACGAGCGCCACGCCATTACCCCCGCCGGGCCGGAGGGCACCAACGAGCTGCTTTCCGTTGGGTATTATATCCGCAACAACTCCGACTGGCCGGATGAAATCTACACCAGTTTTTCCAACGGTCACGAGCAGATCAACGTCTATCAGGATTCCCACGCTCTGCCCATCGGCTTCTGCTATGATACCTACATGACCCGCAGTGAATTTGACGAGATTGACCCCGCCGAGCGCGCCCACTCCATGTTAAAGACCCTTGTGGTGGCAGACGAGGACGAAGCCACGGTTTCTACCATACTGCGCCACTATGATGCCGCGCTGGATGGTAAGATCAGCCAGGAAAACAAGTATGCCGACATGGACAAGCGCCGCGAAGCCTGCACCGATGTGTTTGATTATGGCACAGACTATTTTTATTCCGAAATCACATCCGGCAGCGAGCAGTACGCATTTTTCAGTGTTCCCTATGACAAGGCGTGGAGCGCCACGGTCAACGGCGAATCTGCAGAGATCCTGAACATCAACGGCCTGATGGCCGTCAAGGTGAATTCCGGTAAAAACTGTATTCATTTTCACTATTCCCCCACCCCGCTCTGGTGCGGGATCGGGGTCAGCGCCATTAGCATTCTGCTGACGGCAATTTACCTGCTGGCCGGGCGGCGCAGCAGAAAAAGCAAAAAAGAGGTGCTGTAAACCATGAAGGCTACCCGCGAAAATCCGATCCTGTACATCGTGATCCCCTGCTATAACGAGCAGGAGGTTCTGCCCATTACCAGCAAGCTGTTTTTGAAAAAGATCACCGACCTGGTTGCCGCCGGTAAAATCAGCGATGACAGCCGCGTGCTGTTTGTCAACGATGGCTCCAAGGACAAAACCTGGTCCATCATCTGCGACCTGGCCAAGAGCGACAAGCACTACATCGGCATCAGCCAGAGCCGCAACCGCGGTCACCAGAACGCAGTGCTGGCCGGTTTGATGGAAGCCAGGACAGTGCGATATCACCATCTCCATTGACTGCGACGGTCAGGACGATATCAACGCCATGGACGCCATGGTAGATGCCTATGTGAACGATGGCTGCGAAGTTGTGTACGGCGTGCGCTCCAAGCGCGATACGGATACCTTCTTCAAGCGCTTTACGGCAGAAAGCTTCTACAAGCTGCTGAACGCCATGGGGGCCGAGGTTGTTTACAACCACGCGGACTACCGCCTGATGAGCGCCCGCGTGCTGCATGAGTTTGCCAATTTCAAGGAGGTCAACCTGTTCCTGCGCGGCATGGTGCCGCTGGTGGGCTTTAAATCCACCAGCGTTGCTTACGAGCGCCACGAGCGCATTGCGGGTGAAAGCCACTATCCCCTGTCCAAGATGCTGTCCCTTGCGTTTGACGGCATCACCAGCCTTTCCGTCAAGCCCATCCGGTTCATTACCGGGTTTGGCGTTATTGTGGCGCTCATCAGCTTTATCGGCGTGATCTGGGCCATTGTGGAAGCGCTGCTGGGTGCCACCGTATCCGGCTGGGCCAGCATGACCAGCATCATCTGCTTTGTTTCCGGCGTACAGCTGATCTGCCTGGGCGTGATCGGCGAGTACATCGGCAAGATCTACATGGAAACCAAGCGCCGCCCCCGCTACATCATCAGTGACCGCACGTGGGATGAGGATGAGAAGTAATCGGCTGGGCAGAGTTACGCCTGTTTGCAATACCGCATAATTCTAAGTGCCGATACGGCGAGCGAGGTGCGGCAGATGCTAAGCCAAAAGCGCAGATAATACTAGATGCTGCAAAGGTGAGCGCCGCCAGTGGCGGAAACAGCGAACCGAAGCAGGGCAGCGGTCGCAGAGTGCGAGGGGCTTTGCCCCCGAAACACGATGCGGGTACCGCAACCCGACATTATCGAGCATTTTGGCAACGCAGATGCCGTGCCGCAGCCGCCGGAGCGGTGCTTAAGCCGTAAGGCGGGAATTGTGCGGTGTTGCCCTAATATAGCACCAACAAAATAAATTTGTGCCGCGCGTTTTGCCCCTTGTATGGGGGTGGGACGCGCGGCTTTTTTTGTTGTTTCGGAGGTTTCCATGCTCACGGTTGACTTATTTTGCAGGAGAGTATTTGCGCCGCGGCCCACCGACATGATTCTTTATCATTTATTCATTATTCTTTCTCATCCCCCACCCCCGGCCCCTCTCCTTCCACAAAAAATTTCCCGATATTTTTTGCCTTCCCCTATTGACAAACGCCCCTGTTGGCAGTATTATAATGTCAACATATGAACAATCATTCATATGATAAAATGTTTGATACCGAGGTGATACTCCCAATGCCTGATACCAAAAAGTTCCCGCAGCCCGCCACAGCACCGGATGGCTTAGCCAACGCCCTGCCTGATGTTCCGGTATGTGACCCAGACTGCCACGGTGAGCCGGATATCGTTGCCAGGCTGCGCAGCGATCTGCCGGACGACGAGGTTCTGTATGACCTTTCGGAGCTGTTCCGTGTGTTTGGGGATACCACCCGCATCAAGATCCTGTACGCGCTGTTTGAGAGCGAGCTGTGCGTAGGCGATTTGGCCCAGCTGCTGGATGTTTCCCAAAGCGCCGTCAGCCACCAGCTGCGGCTGCTGAAAGCCAGCAAGCTGGTCAAGTTCCGGCGGGACGGAAAAACAGTGTTCTATTCCCTGGATGATGATCATGTGCGCAGCATGATTGCGCTTGGCATGGAGCATGTGGAGGAATAAAACGCCCCCAACTCTTGTTACCTCTTATTTTTCAAAAAATATTGATCATAAAGCCAAAGGAGATATTATCATGCAGAAGAAATTCAAAATCGAAGTTGATTGTGCAAACTGCGCCGCCAAAATTGAAGATGCCGTTAAAAAGCTGCCCGGCGTGAACAGCGCTTCCGTCAGCTTTATGGCCCAAAAGATGGTTCTGGATGTCGATGATGATAAGTTCGATGCCGTGCTGAAGGATGTTGTTAAGACCGCCAAGCGTGTTGAGCCGGACTTTGAGATCGAGCTGTAAGCTCCTTGCATCAGCATTTTCGGACGGTTTCCAACCGCCTGAAAGTTTCGGAATCCGCTCCAAGCGGCGGACATGTGCCGACGCTTGGAATACCTTGCAAGCAAAAAAGCAGGTCCGAGTGCCGTCCAGGCATGAGAACATGCTTCTTTGCGGCAGGGTGGTTCCAAAGGAGGGGTGCAGGAGCGTGGCGCAGCCACACTGCGGCGAACCCCACCTTTGTAGCGTGGAGCTTTTGTGACACACTCAGGGCGGTTTCCAACCGCCCTTATTTTTGCCCCTTTTTCCTGACGAACACCCAAAAGAGAGGTCTTATCTTATGACAAAGAAGCAAAAAAAGACGCTGAAACGTATCATTATTTCAGCGGTGCTGTATCTGGCCATTATTCTGGCTTCCAAACTGGTGGCTATCCCCTGGTATCTGGAGCTGGTGCTCTTCCTGGTGCCGTACTTCATCATTGGCCACGATGTGCTGCGCAAAGCTGTGCTGGGCATTGTTCACGGCGAAGTTTTTGACGAAAACTTTTTGATGGCCGTTGCCACTGTGGGAGCGCTCTGCCTGGGTGAGTTCAGTGAGAGCGTTGCCGTTATGCTGTTCTACCAGATTGGCGAACTGTTCCAGAGTTACGCCGTCGGCAAAAGCCGCAAGAGCATCAGCGATTTGATGGATATCCGCCCCGACAGCGCCAACCTGGAAACTGCCGACGGCACGGTAAGTACCGTTGATCCCGACGATGTGCCCATCGGCTCTGTGCTGGTCGTGCGCCCCGGCGAGAAAGTTCCCATTGACGGCGAGGTCATTTCTGGCGAAAGCACGCTGAACACCGCCGCCCTTACCGGCGAAAGCAAGCCTCGCTTTGTGCATCCCGGCAGCGAGATCATCAGCGGCTGCGTGAACGGCGACGGCCTGCTGAAGCTGCGCACCACCAAGCTGTACGGTGAATCCACCGTTGCCAAGATCCTGGACATGGTGGAAAATTCCAGCCTGAAAAAGGCCCGCGCTGAAAACTTTATTACCAAGTTTGCCCATTATTACACCCCGCCGTCTGCATCGGCGCTTTGGTACTGCCATTTTACCACCGCTGGTGCTGGGCGGCGGCTGGCTGACCTGGATCAGCCGTGCGCTCACCTTCCTGGTTATCAGCTGTCCCTGCGCGCTGGTCATCAGCATTCCTCTGAGCTTCTTCGGCGGCATCGGCGGCGCTTCCCGCTGCGGCATCCTCATCAAGGGCGGTAACTATCTGGAAGCACTTGCCAGCACCTCCATTGCTGTGTTTGATAAAACCGGCACCCTGACCAAGGGCGTTTTTGCCGTCAGCCAGGTCAGCCCGGCCAACGGCTGCACCGAAAAAGAGTTGCTGGAACAGGCTGCTTTGGCCGAAAGCTTTTCCAGCCATCCCATCAGCAAGAGTCTGCGCGAAGCCTGCGGCGAGCTGGATGCCCGCCGTGCGACCGATGCACAGGAAATTGCTGGCCACGGTGTCCGCACTATGGTGGACGGCCATGTGGTGCTGGCAGGCAACGCCCGCATGATGGACGACAGCAAGATTACCTACACCAAAAATACCGGCACCGGTACTGTGGTTTATGTGGCGCGTGACGGCCAGTTCCTTGGCTCTGTTCTGATCGCGGACGAAGTGAAGGAACACTCCAAGCAGGCCATTGCCGCCCTGAAAGCCCAGGGCGTGCGTACCATCATGCTGACCGGCGACAGTGAAACCGTTGCCAGCGAGATCAGCGGCCAGCTGGGGCTGGATGAATACCATGCCCAGCTGCTGCCCGCCGATAAAGTCAACCGCGTGGAAGAGCTGCTGGCCACCAAGGGCAAGAACGATATCCTGACCTTTGCCGGTGATGGCATCAACGACGCCCCCGTGTTGATGCGCGCCGATGTCGGCATCGCGATGGGCGCCATGGGAAGTGACGCTGCTATTGAGGCCGCTGACGTTGTTCTGATGGATGACGACCCGGCCAAGATCAGCCTGGCTATGAAGATTTCTCGCAAGTGCATGCACATTGTGTACCAGAACATTGTATTCGCCCTTGCCATCAAAGCCATCTTCCTGCTGTTGGGAGCCTTTGGCATTGCCAATATGTGGTGGGCCGTCTTTGCCGACGTTGGCGTTATGATTCTTGCCGTGCTGAACGCCATGCGTATGCTGATTGTTGAAAAGAACTAAGCGAGCGTTTTTTCCGGATCTTATCAAATAACATTCGAACATCCCGGAACGGTGTGCCGCCTGCTGTGGGCGGCTCCCACTCCGGGATATTTTGTTTCTTATTGGGAACCTTCCTCTTTCACTTTGGGGACATGCTATCTTTTCAATCAAACCGATCCATATAAATCATGGTTGGCTTCGGATCTCTGTGGACCTTTTCCTCCGGTCTTTATTGTTTCTTCTTCACTCTCCACTTTTCTGTTCCGGAAATTGCTCTTTACATAAAAAAAGCGCCTGTCTATTGCCGCCTACATACAAGTTTTGCACTTATTACGGTACAAAAAGTGTTCTTTCCGCCTGCCGTTTTTTCGTTATTTTTACACGTATATGCAATTTTTGCAATGTTTTTAGGCGTTTTCTCGCAGTTATTTCTTTCACAAGGCTATGCAATTCCGCTGTATGGAATGATTTTCCTCAATACGGAAAGCGCAACGCTTTGCAGGTTCCGGCAAGCGGAACAAAAATAGTGCTAAATATTCTTTCTTACTTTTGTCAACCCCTGCAATGGTATCCCATATTAAAAAATGTTACACTAATTATGACATAATTGTGCATAGGGCGGCCCGCCTGCCGCACGGCACACAAACAGCAGTGCGCACGGCACTGCCGAAGAGAAGGAGATTATTTTATGGCAAAAAATGCGATCGTCGGTCAATCCGGCGGCCCCACCTCAGTCATCAATTCCAGCCTGGCCGGCGTTTATGAAAGCTGCAAGCGCCGCGGTGCAGGTAAGGTGTACGGCATGATGCACGGCGTGGCCGGCCTGTTGGAGCGCCGCGTCTGCGTACTGGATGACAAGTTGAAAAGTGCCATGGACATTGAGCTGCTCAAGCGCACACCGTCCAGCTATCTGGGCAGCTGCCGCTACAAGCTGCCCGACTGGCACACCGCCGAGGGCGAAGCCGTATACCAGAAGCTGTTCGAGATCCTGGGCGAACTGGATATCGGTTATTTCTTCTACATCGGCGGCAATGACAGCATGGATACCATCGGCAAGCTGGCTGATTACGGTGCCCATATTGGCAGCGATATCCGCTTTATGGGCGTTCCCAAGACGATTGACAATGACCTGATGGTGACCGACCATACTCCCGGTTATGGCAGCGCCGCCAAGTACATTGGCGTTGTGATGAAGGAAATCATCCGCGATGCCACCGTATATGGCACCAAGTACGTTACCATTGTAGAGATTATGGGCCGCAATGCCGGCTGGCTGACCGCCGCTGCCTCCCTGGCAAAGGGTGAGGACTGCGAGGGCGTGGATATGATCTGCCTGCCCGAAGTTCCCTTTAATGTAGACCGCTTTGTGGAAAAAGTGGAGCGGATGCAGAAAGAAAAGCCTTCCATCGTGATTGCTGTTTCCGAAGGCGTTAAACTGGCTGATGGCCGCTATGTCTGCGAGCTGGCCGACGATGTGCACGCAGTTGACGCGTTCGGCCACAAAGCCCTGACCGGCACGGCACGCTTTTTGGCCAACACCGTTGCCCGCCGTCTGGACACCAAGACCCGCTGCATTGAGCTTTCCACCCTGCAGCGCTGCGCTGGCCACCTGACCAGCCGTACCGATATCACCGAGGCATACCAGGTGGGCGGTGCTGCCGCCAAGGCCGCTTTTGAGGGCCACACCGGCGAAATGGTCGCACTGGACCGCATTTCCAACGCACCGTACCAGTGTACCACCAGCCTGCACCCCATCAGCGAGGTTGCCAACCTGGAAAAGAAAGTTCCGCTGGAATGGGTCAACGCCGACCACACTGCCATGCTGCCGGAGTTCCTGACTTATGCTATGCCGCTGATCCAGGCCGAGCTGACCCCCATCTATGTTGAGGGCTTGCCCCACCATATCTACCTGCCGGAAACCTGATTTTTGCCGCGTAAGCCTCTACCTTGCGTGAAGATCGGTACTTATCGCATATAGAATATTGATTGGCCGCCGCCCTGATTGGGGCGGCGGTTTTTGTTTGGGGGATCTTCTAAAGTGTCAGTACGGCGGCCAAGTCGGAGCGCCAGGTTAGAGATGCACTCTAAAAATATTGCTTTTTCTTCAAATTCTCCTGCACACAAAAATGTGCGGCCCCGCTGCATTCACCGCCCGGAGCCGCACATTTATTTTTATATAATGTAATTCGTGAAAATAATTAGGGCAACACCGCACAATTCCCGCCTTGCGGCTTAAGCACCGCTCCGGCAGCTGCGGCACGGCATCTGCGTTGCCAAAATGCTCGATAATGTCGGGTTGCGGTACCCGCATCGTGCTTCGGGGCAAAAGCCCCTCGCACTCTGCGACCGCTGCCCCTGCTTCGGTTCGCTGTTTCCGCCACTGGCGGCGCTCACCTTTGCAGCATCCAGTATTATCTGCGCTTCTGGCTTAGCAGCTGCCGCACCTCGCTCGCCGTATCGGCACTTAGAATTATGCGGTATTGCCTATAATGTAATTCGTGAAAATAATTAAAGTTTTTCGCCAGGCCTCTTTTCAAAAAGGCCGAAAAGACTCCCCCGTAACTGCCTTAATAGAACCCGAAACTCGGCAAAATCTTGGTGCTCTGCGCCCACAGGGTCGGCACGGGCAAGCCGGACAGAACGGGATAGAACCAGGCAAAGCACACCAGCGCCGCAATGCACAGCCCCGCGCCAATCTTTTTGGCGCGGTCCTGCCGCTTCATCTGCGTTAAAACCAGCACAATGGCCGTCAACGCAAAGACCGAGCTGGGGAAGTAATGGTACATGAAAGTGCAACGCGATACCAGCATCCAGGAAAGCAGCTGGCTGGCGTACAAGATCAGAACGCCCGCTCCCTTTGCCGTGCCGCGAGCCGAAACCTGGCGCCACAGTAGCAGCAAAATGCAGAACAGCCCCGCCCAGCAAATGACCGGGTTATAAAAACCCGCAATGCTGCCATGAAGCCCAGCTTCCAGGTAAGAATTTTTGTAATACCACACTGGGCGCAGGTCCAGCAGCCAGGTGTACCAGCGGCTTTCAAACGGGTGGGTTGCTTTCAGGGTGGAATGGTACCAGTACATGTAGGTTTGGCAATCCCACCAATCCCGCAAACCAAAGGTAGGGTCTTTCCACCAATAAGGCAGGTAGGATGCAAGATAGATCAGGAACGGCACAACGATGTAAATGCCACACCGCCCACAGCAGCCATCCGGAATTCTTTCCAGAAGCCCGGCTGTTTTTGCTTCCAGCGGGCATACAGCACACCCAGGTACAATACCGCAAGCCCTGCCCCGGCATAAATTCCGGTCCACTTGGATGCACACCCAAGCCCAAATGCCACGCCGCCCAGCGCCATGGGCAGCAGCGAACCGTTTACGCCGTTTTGCAGCACGCTCTGGCAATACCATACCATAAAATATGCGCCTAACAGGATAAAGAACGTACCGTAAATATCGATTGTGGCAATGCGGCTTTGGGAACATCGCATGAACCCAGCGGCAATCAGCGCACCTGCCATGGCCCCGGCCCAGCGTTTGTGGGTCAGACGGCGGGCAAAGCACCACATCAGCGGCACCAGCATCACGCCGAACAGCGTTCCGGCACAGCGCCAGCCAAAGGCTGTCATTCCAAAAATAGCAATGCCCAGCATGATAAAAATCTTTGCCCAGCGGCGGGTGGGTGGTTTCGTATGCCGTCATGCGGTGCAGCATTTCGTACCCAGTACGGCCATGATAGATTTCATCGAAATACATGCTGTTCAGCTGGCTGATGGTATCTGGCACTTTGCTCTGCTCATCAAACAGGGCATCGCCGCCCGTTACCGGCACCAGCGCACCGGTGGCATCCCGCAGGGCCAGTTCAAACATCTGCGCATTTTCAATCGTTGTGGTCAGGGTCTGCCCTGCCGGAGCCGTGATGGCCGTTTTGGTCCAGCAGAACGGCGTTGCATAGCTCAGTTCCTTCTGGTACAGCTCATTGCCCGCTGCATCCGTGATGCGCAGGCTGCCGCCGGTGGAAATGCCGGGGTACACCCAGATTTCCATCGCGTCCTGCTGCGGGGTAAAGTCGATGGTTGCCGTGCTGTCCGTAGCATCCACAGGGTTCTGCGGTGCTTTTATGCTGCCAAGGTAGGCAAAGCTCACCACAGCAACGATCAACGTCAGCGTTGCCAAGGCTTTCTTCTCTTTAGCCGTCCAGGCAGGCTGCGGATCAATGCGCAGGGTGCACAGTTCCAGCTTTTTCTGCACTGTTTTTGTTTTATCTTTTTCGATGGTTTCCACTTTTGCCAGTGGAGAAATCGCTCCATGGCGGCAGATGGCCCACGCGGTGAAAGCCAGCAGCACAAAGGCTGCCGTTTCGGCAAAGCCGACTGCCATGGCAAACTCGCGGCTGGTATCGCTGCTGAGCCACTCGTCATCGCTGCCTACCAGGGTATACACAGTTTCCAGGTTCAAGAAGCCCGTTATCGACAGACCAAACCCGGCGCCATACAGACGGATGTCATTCCAGCGCGCCGCAGCAAGCAGTACCAGCAGCATGCCCAGCACCAGGTAACGCTCGTGCATGCAATGGGCAAAGGTAAAAATCCCCACCGTGTAAAACGCTGCCAGCAGCAGCGGGGAAAACCGCCCCGCCCGCCAGCTGATGACCGCCAGCACCACAAGCAGCACCGTGATAACAGCGATGTTGAAAATGCCCAGCACTTTCCAGCTTAGGTTAAACACCGGGCAAACATCCAGCGCCTGCCAGTTGCCGCCCAGCGCTGCAAACCAGTTGAACGCATTGATGGTGGCATACTGGTAGCCAGACGCCGTGGTGATGTACTTATCGATCAAGGATGTCACCAGATTTTTTGCCCCGTAAAACGGCAGGCCCGCCAGCAGCGGCGGCAGCAAAGCCAGCGCAGCACCGCCAAAAATCTGGCCGACCGATTTCAGCGGGCTTTTGCCATCCCGCACGGCATCCGCAATAGCCACCAAAAAGCAGACGGCCAGCACCGGCCCAGCCAACAGTGCCTGCGGCTTGATGGCCAGCGCCACGCCGTACAGCACCGCAGCGAGCAGGTAGCGGCGCTCTTCCAGCAGCCAGAAGCAGAGCAGCAGCGGCAGCGCAAAAGCCCCATCGATCTGCTTCCAGATGCCGGTATCAAACAAGGTCAGCGGGCAGAACGCCGCAAACAGCACCAGGCAGCGCTGTGCCCTGCTCTGCCCCATATACCGGCGGCTAATATGGTCCAGCAGCACCACTGCGGCACAATCACAGATTGCGGGGATCAGTGCCAGCAAAAAATAGGTCCAGCGGGATTCATAGCTCAGTTGGAGCGCCTTGCGCACCAGGCTGACCAGCCCCAGCACAAGGATGTAGCCGGGCGGGTAGTCCGCAAAATAATCGGCGCTGTAAAAGGCCGCGGGACCTTCGCTGGCCAGCTTATCCCCCCAGGCCACAAAGCAGCTCATATCATAGGTGTAGCCTTCAGTAACAAGGGCCAGCAGCAGGCGCGCGGCAAGCGCTGCGGCCAATATAATATACAGCGTTCGCTCTTTCTGTTTGGTTCTGGTATTTGTCATTCTGAACTCTCCAGATCATGCAGCGTATTTGCCGCTGCAATAAAATAAGGAACTGGAAGCAGAGGCAGATGCTTCCCTGTTTCCAATTCCTTTGTTTTGCCGTGATTGTGCAGTAATAATTATAGCTTGGTCAGCTGCGGGCCCTTGGCGGTGTCCATCACATTCCAGCCCAGCTCAGTGATTTTGGCGCGCAGAGCATCGGCGCGGGCAAAGTCCTTGGCCTTTTGGCTGCGACGCGCTCTTCCACCAGCTGCTTCACTTCGTCGGGGGCTTCCTCGGCCTTGCGGTTGTACATCAGGCCCAGCACACCGGTCAGCTCGTCAAACGTGGCGGCGGTCTTTTCCAACGTAGCCTTATCGGCAGCATCGGACATGGTGTTGATGTCCTTGACGAACTCAAAAATGGCGGCCAGAGCATCGGGGGTGTTCAGGTCGTCATCCATGGCGGTCTTGAACTTTTTGCGTGCTTCTTCGCACTTTTCAGTCAGGGCAGTGTCAGTGCCATGGGCATTGCGGATGGCAAAATCCAGGTTATCGCGGCAGGTGTACAGGCGCTCCAAGCTGTTCTTGCAGCTCTCGATCAGGTCCACCGTATAGTTCAGCGGCATGCGGTAACCAGCGGTGAGCATAAAATAACGGATCGGCTCATAGCCGTATTTCTCGGCGATCTCACGGACGGTGAAGAAGTTGCCGGCGCTCTTGGACATCTTGTGGTTGTCGATGTTCAAAAAGCCGTTGTGCATCCAGTAATGGCTGAAGGTGCAGCCGTTGGCGCACTCCGACTGTGCAATCTCGTTTTCGTGATGGGGGAAGATCAGGTCCTGGCCGCCTGCATGCAGGTCGATGGTCTTGCCCAGGTGCTTACGGGCCATGGCGCTGCACTCAATGTGCCAGCCCGGACGGCCCTGGCCCCAGGGGCTGTTCCAGGAAGGCTCGCCCGGCTTGGCGGCCTTCCAGACAGCAAAATCTGCGGGGTCTTCTTTCAGGTCGTCATCCATCTGGCTTCGCAGTTCGCGGTTGCCGCTTTCCAGGTCGTCCAGGTTCAGGTGGCTCAGCTTGCCGTAACCGGGATCAGACTTAACGCGGAAGTAGACATCGCCGTTGTGGGCAACGTAAGCATGTCCGGATTCGACCAGGTCCTTGACGATCTTGATGATCTCACCGATATGCTCGGTTGCGCGGGGGCGCACGGTGGGGGTCTTAACGTTCAGGCCCTCGGAATCTTTGATGTACTCGGCCTCGAACTTGCGGGCAACCTCCTGCATGGTGGTGCCGTTCTCCTGGCCTTTTTTGATCAGTTTATCGTCAATATCGGTGATATTGGAGACATACAGCACCTTGTTGCCAAGGTACTCCAGATAGCGGCGCAGCGTGTCAAACACGATCATGGGGCGCGCATTGCCGATATGGATATAGTTATACACCGTAGGGCCGCAGACGTAAATGCGATAAACGCCCGGCTCCTGCGGGATAAAATCTTCCTTTTTGCGGGTCATGGTATTAAAAATCTGCATGGACAGGAACTTCCTTTCCCAACTTTGCTGGTACGGCGCGGCTAAACCTGCAAACCGTTCAGATTTATTATAGCCGCCCTGATAAGCGGTTGCAAGGGGGCAGCATCATTTTGCCTGCATAAAGCAGGAACGATTCTGCCACAGGTAGATGCAGCCGGAAAGTGCGGTAACGGCAGCAACGGACCAGCACAGCACCTGGGTGGTAAAGCTGATAACCCCAACGCCGTCCGCCGGGGGCGAGCGCCATGGCAAAAAGTAATAGAAGATGATGGTGACCATCTGCAGCACGGTTTTGACCTTGCCCCACATGTTTGCGGCAATGACGGTACCGGACTCTGCCGCAATCATGCGCACACCGGCCACAGCAAACTCGCGGAACATGATGATGGCCAGCACCACGGGGGCAGACACCGTCCACCACCATATAGATGATGGCGGCGGTGGTCAGGCACTTATCGGCCAGCGGGTCCATAAACTTGCCGAAATCGGTAACCAGATGGTACTTCCGGGCCAGGTAGCCATCCAGGAAATCCGTAAAGCTGGCCACAGCAAACAGAATGCCCGCTATCAAGGCATACGTTGCATTGAACTGGGGCGTGCCCATATGGCTCATGGCAGCAAATACCATAAAGAACGGCACCATGATGACACGCATCATCGTTAATTTGTTAGGCAGATTCATGGTTTATTCCTCCACTTTGCTTTCCGCATAACCATAAAGATCATAAGTATCGGCATCGGTGATGGTAACGTTATAGAACGCGCCGGCTTCCAGCGGGGTATCTGCCGGGGTCATGATGCTGCCATCAATTTCCGGGCAGTCTGCTGCGGAGCGCAGCAGGTACATGCCGGTTTCATCGTCCACGCCATCGCAGATGCACTCATAGGTCTTGCCGACCTTTTCTGCTTCCTTTTCCGTGCTGATCTCGGCCTGCAGCTCCATAATGTGGTCTGCGCGGCGCTGCTTGACTTCCTCGTCAATCTGGTTGTCCATCTTGGCGGCCACGGTGTTTTCCTCGGCGGAATAGGCAAAGCAGCCCAGGCGGTCAAACTTCACGGTTTTGACAAAGTCGCACAGCTCGCTGTACTGTTCCTCGGTCTCACCCGGGAAGCCCGCGATCAGGGTGGTGCGCAGCGTGATGTTGGGGATGGCCGCGCGCAGGCGGCGGATGGCATCCTCAATTTCTTTGCGGCCGCCGCGGCGGTTCATGTTTTTCAGCACCTCGTCATCGCAGTGCTGGATGGGCAGATCGAGATACGGCACAACCTTATTGTTGCGCACAAGGGCTGCGATGAATTCATCGGAGATACGCTCCGGGTAGGCGTACAGCACACGGATCCAGCGGATGCCCTCAATGGTGTTCAGCTTATCCAACAGTTCGCAAACTGCGCCGGGTTTGCCCCAGTCCTCGCCGTAAGCGGTGGGGTCCTGCGCCACCAGGATCAGCTCTTTCACGCCCTCCCGGCCAGCCAGCGAGCTTCGGCAACACAGTCGTCAATGGGGCGGCTGCGCAGCGGGCCGCGGATGAGCGGGATGGCACAGTAATGGCAGCGGTTGTTGCAGCCTTCGGCAATTTTCAGGTAAGCATAGTGGCGCGGTGTGCTGATAACACGGGCACCGCCCAGCTCCATATTGCATTTGGGGCCATAGCTTTCCACCTGGCCCGCGCCGTTGGCGGTCAGGCGCTCCACAATGGCGGGCAGAGCGGCGTTGGAGCCAATACCCACAACGGCGTCCACTTCCGGCATTTCGCTCACAATCTGGGTTTTATAGCGCTCAGCCAGACAGCCGGTCACGATCACCTTCAGGTTGGGGTTCTGCTGCTTATACTGGCAGGCCATCAAAATGTTTTCAATGGCTTCCTCTTTAGCGGACTGGATAAAGCCGCAGGTGTTGACAATAATAATGTCCGCCTGTTCGGGGTCCGCAACCGTCTGGTGGCCCGCCTTGATCAGCGCGTGGCAGAATACATCAGCATCGACCTGGTTTTGGGGCATCCAAGGGAAATAATTGCAATATTCATGTATGGTTGTTCCTGTCTCTCTTTTCAGTATGTTATGTTGGGCTCTGCCGCTTGCTTGGGCAAAATTCAGGCAAAGCTATCCGTTCGGTGCATTGATACCACAATGCCGCAGGAGCATTTTTTGCCCCTGCGGTGTGTACTTTTTGTGTTACGCTTCGGTTTCTTCTGTCTCGGCATCTGCCAATGCCTGGCGGATCACGCTGTGGGAGAACCCGCGCCGTGCCAAAGCGTCAGCTACCTGCTGCCATTTGCCCTGTGCCAGCTTTGCGGCATAGTGGCGTTCCACCAGTGCGCGGGCATTGGCCAGCTCCGGGTTTTCCTCCTCGTCCTCCTCGCTTTGGGCAAACAGAGCTTCCACCGCTTCGGCGGCCGTGCCGCGGTCAATACCTTTGGCGTGCAGATCATCCAGAATTGCACGGCGGCTCTTGCGCTTGCGCAGCAGCTCCGCCGCACGGCGGCGGGCAAAACCGGCGTCATCCAGCAGGTTCAGCTCCTGCATTTTTGCCACAGCGGCGGCAGCGCTGTGGGGGTCAAAGCTGCGGCAGAGCTTTTGATAAAGCTCCCCCGGCTGCATGGTCCCGCAGGGCCAGCAGGTCCATGGCTTTATCCACAGCCTTGCGGGTGTCGCTTTTGGTCTGCAGGTCATGGATCTGCCATTCTTCCAGCTCATCCCCGGTATGCAGCCCCGCCATGGCAAAGGTGTCCTCGTCCAGCGAAAAGGCAAACTCGCCGTCAAAGAACAGCGCATAGCGGCCTCTTTTTGTTTCTTTTACCTGTGTCAGCTTCGGCATCGCTTATTCGTCAACCATGATGTCGAGGTCCATCTCGCTGCCGGTGGTCTTGGGTGCATCCGCCATGGGAGCGGCAGGGGCATCTTCAACAGCAACGGGGGTAACAGCCGGCTTCTCCAGCGGCTTCACGGTTCCCTTTTTGCCGGCCGCCAGCAGACGGTCCGCATTTTCGCGCACCTGCTTTTCAATCTCAGCAGCCACATCAGGGTGTTCTTTCAGGTAGAGCTTGGCGTTATCGCGGCCCTGGCCCAGGCGGATATCACCATAGTTGAACCATGCGCCGCTCTTTTGCACAATGCCCAGCTTAGCACCCAGATCGATCATTTCGCCCAGTTTGGAGATTCCCTCGCCGAACATGATGTCAAACTCGGCCTCACGGAACGGGGGTGCCACTTTGTTCTTGACGATCTTGGCGCGGGTACGGTTGCCGATAAAGGAACCGCTGGCGTCCTTCAGGCCCTCAATGCGGCGCACATCAATACGTACAGAGGAATAATATTTCAGGGCGCGGCCGCCGGTGGTCACTTCAGGGTTGCCGTACATCACACCGACTTTTTCGCGCAGCTGGTTAATAAAGATGCAGACGGTGTTTGTTTTGCCGATGATGCCGGTCAGCTTACGCAGAGCCTGGCTCATCAGGCGGGCCTGCAGGCCAACGTGGGAATCGCCCATTTCGCCTTCAATTTCGGCTTTGGGCACCATGGCAGCAACAGAGTCCACAACAATAGCGTCAATCGCGCCGGAGCGTACCAGAGCTTCGCAGATTTCCATGGCCTGCTCGCCGGTATCCGGCTGGCTGACCAGCAGGCTGTCAATGTCAACGCCAAGGGCGCGGGCATAGGTGGGATCCAGGGCGTGCTCAACGTCGATAAAGGCAACCTCGCCGCCCAGCTTCTGGGCTTCAGCCAGAACATGCAGGGCCAGGGTGGTTTTACCGGAAGATTCCGGCCCATATACCTCAATGATGCGTCCGCGTGGCAGGCCGCCGATGCCCAGCGCCAGGTCCAGCCCCAGGCTGCCGGTGGAAATGGCATCCACCTGCATGGCAACGTTGGTCCCAAGCTTCATCACGGCGCCTTTGCCAAACTGCTTTTCGATCTGGGCCAGTGCCGTCTCCAGCGCTGCCTTTTTATCCCCTGCCGGTCCGGTGGGGAGCTGCTTGGATGAACTTTCCTTTTTTTGCTGCCATAAGTTTATATCTCCTTATCTGAGCGATCGTGCGTTGTATCCCATATGCACCACAGGCAACTGCGGTGCTGTTTTTATTTTGTACGGCAGGTGCGCCGCTATCCAAATGGTCGTCCTGCGTTTATCAGGTATTATTATAACCAATCGCGGCACGAATTACAACCATTTGTTGTCATCTTTTCAAAATTTTCTTCGCACTTTCCACATTTCAGCTGCAAAACGTTGAAAATCAGATTTATTTCACCCGTTGGGCGTACACCACACGGTCGTTGCCGCCGTAATCCTTCCTTGCCTGCACTTGCTGCCAGCCGTTTTGGCGGCATATCTCCATCACATCCGCCCGCTGGGCACAGCCAATCTCAAACACCAGCCACCCACCGGGGCAGACAATATCACGGTAGTGGGCGGCAATGGCGCGGTAAAAATCCAACCCATCCGTTCCGCCGTCCAGCGCCATAGCTGGCTCGTGGGCGGTCTCCGGCATCAGGGGCCTGCATCTCTGCCCCGGTCAGGTACGGCGGGTTGGAGATGATCAGCTGCACGCTTTGGGGCATAAGCTCTCGCCAGTATTGCAGCACATCCGCTGCCTTTGCCTGCACACCGGTGCCATGTACGTTGGCTTGCAGGTATTGCAGCGCCTGCGGGCTTTTTTCCACGCAGGTCACGCTGGCACTTGGCACAAAATGTCGGATGCCAATGCCCAGGCAGCCAGTTCCGGCGCACAGGTCCAGCACCCGGGGCTCAGGTTTTGCCATCTGCTGCAACAGCTCAATGGCAGTTTCGCACACCACCTCGCTGTCTGCGCGGGGGCAGAGCACACCGGGGCCGACTTTGAAGGTCAACCCCAGAAAGTCCCACTCCCCTGCCAGGTATTGCAGCGGCACCGCTGCATGCGCTGAGCCGCCAGTTCCGCCAAGCACTCAGCCTGCGGCCGGGTAAGCGGGTCAAACAGCAAGCGCGGATCTTTTCCAGCGGCAATGCGCAGCAGTTCGCGGGCGTCGTAATCAGCATCGGGGCAGCCTGCGGCCTGCAGAGCATCCTGCACCATGCGCACAGCCTGGCGCGGCAGAATGCCCGCCAGCTGCTGTGGGGCAAGCGGCGTTACCATTGGCCGTCCTCCGGCTTTTGGGCAGTACGGGGGTAACGGCGGCGATGGCCACTTCAATCATGTCATCTTCCGGCTCAAAGGTCGTCAGGTGCTGCAGCCAAAGCCCCGGCACCGAAACAGCCCGTGCCAGCAGCGAGTTGGAACGCCCTGCCCACTTCAAAATCTCATAACAGATGCCCACCAGCAGCGGCAGCATGGCCAGCTTGTACAGCACGCGCAGCATGGTACCGCTCCACGGCAGCACCGCATACAGCACAATGCTGACCAGAATGACCAGAATCAAAAAACTGGTGCCGCAGCGGGGGTGGAACCGCGTATGTCTGCGGATGTTAGCAACCGTCAATTCCTCACCTGCCTCATAGCAGGCAATCGTTTTGTGCTCAGCCCCGTGGTACTGGAACATGCGGTGAATTTCCTTCATGCGGGTGCAGAGGAACATGTAACCCAAAAAGATTGCCAGCTTGAGCACTGCTTCCAAGATGACCCGCGGCCAGCGCCCCATGGGGATCACTTTTGCCACCAGCCCAGTCAGGAACGTAGGCAGAAAGGTAAACAGAAAAATTGCCAGCACTACACCTGCGCAGGCGGAAAGGGTCATCAGCGCACTTTGTACCTTGGGGCTGGCGTGTTCGTCCAGCCAGCGGTCCAGCTTGCTCTCGTTCTGCTTTTCTTCCTCTTTTTCCTCTTCCGTCATGGCAATATCGGCGGAGTGCATCAGGTATTTGTACCCATTCATCAGGTTTTCCACCATATTGCACACTCCGCGCACCAAGGGAACTTTATTGTACCAGTGGGTGGTCACATCGGAATAGCTCAGATCAATCGTGCCGTCCGGACGGCGTACCGCGCAGCAGATTTTTTCAGGGCCGCGCATCATAATGCCCTCCATCAGGGCCTGGCCGCCCACAGAGGTACGGAATTTTTCAGTTGGACGTTGTTCTTGCGGCATGGGTTCTCCTTTATTTTTGCGGTCAAATCGGCGCGTGCAGATGTTCCTGCCCAGCGTGGTAGATGGGCAGGGTGATGGTAACGGTGGTACCCTGCCCCAACGTTGAGGTGATATCCGCCGTACCGCCCAGTGCTTTGGTGATCTCATCCACCACCGCCAGGCCGATGCCGGAACCACGCACGGCGTTTTTGGCTTTGAAGAATTTCATCTTTACGTTTTGCAGGTCATCCGGCGCAATGCCGCGGCCCTGGTCCCGGATGCTGGCCGTTACGGTGGTGGCGGTGCGGGTCAGGGTAAAGAAAATGGTTCCTTCCGGCGGCGAATATTTGATGGCGTTATCAAATACGTTGACAAACACCTGACGCAGGCGGGCGGGGTCAGCCCAAACGGGATACGGCTCCGGCGGTTCGTCATACACAAGGTGCAGCCCCTCCTGCCGGATGCGGGCTTCCACAAACAGGGCAGCGTCGGTGGCTTCGGCCACAAAATCCAGCACCTCGCAGTTCAGCTTGATGCCGTTTTGCAGGCGGGAAAAATCCAGCAGTTCCTCCACCATATCATACAGGCGGTCGGTCTCACTGCGGATAATGGTAATACCCTTGCGGTAGTTTTCGTCATCGGGGTCACGGATGTTGGCGATGGTTTCCACCCAGCCTTTGATGCTGGTCAGCGGAGTGCGCAGTTCGTGGCTGACAGAGGAGATGAACTCGTTTTTCATCCGTTCCGTTTTTGTCAGATCCTCGGCCATCTGGTTGATGGCTTTGCACAGGCGGCCGATCTCATCGTCATACGGGGCATCCGGCAGGCGGGTGGTCAAATCGCCGTGGGCAATGCGATTGGCGGTGGCTTCCACCTGGCCCAGCGGCCGCACAATGGTGCGGATAAAAACAGGCCGCTGAACACCGCAAACCCCAGCACCACCGCCGCCACGCCGAACGAAACCATCAGCGTGCTGTACCACTGGCGGTCCACCAGCGTCAGGCTGGTAACAAGGCGCATGGCCGTCACATTGCCCGCCGCATAAGGCACCAGGCTGGTAACAGCCATCACGTGTTCGCCGTCCGCTGTGCGGAAAGTGACCATGCCGCTGCCGGTGGAGCCGGTGACAGCCTGATAAAAATCCCTGCCCTCGCTCAGCAGATTCTTGTTCATGGTGCCGCTGGAGGTTGCCAGCACCACGCCGGAGGAATCCAACAGCATGAACTCGAACTTATCTTTTTCATCAAACTGTTCCACCGTGCGGCGCAGGGACTGGCTGCGGCTTTCAGACGTTGCCTGGCTGCTGCCGGCGGTGCCGGTTGCCTGCAAACGTCCCTCCACGGTGGAAAACCGCGCCTGCATGGCACGCTGCACCCCGCCGTACAAATTCTGGTGGCTGTAATACAAAAACAGCCCCAGCGCCGCGGCCAGGATGCAAATGGTAATCAGCAGGCTGCCGCGCAGCCAGCGGCGGGTAATGCTCTGCACAGGCAGCAGCCCCCTTTCCATAAAAATGCGGTAATTATGCGTTCCAGCGGTAGCCATAGCCCCAGACGGTCAAAATGTGCTGGGGGCTGCTGGGTTCATCTTCCACTTTCATGCGCAGGCGGCGGATGTTGACATCCACGATCTTGACATCGCCGAAATACCCCTTGCCCCAAACGCCTTCCAGGATCTTTTCGCGCACCAGGGCAGTGCCGGGGTTGCGGAAAAACAGCTCCATGATCTGAAATTCCACCTGGGTCAGGTCAATGGGCTTGCCGGATTTGTACAGCACGCGGCTTTTTTCATCCAGCACAAAGGGGCCGCTGACCAGCTGATCCGGCTCGGAGCCTGCCTGTTCATCGTCCGCAGTGGCGCTGCGGCGTACTCGGCGGGCCAGCGCTTCCACGCGGGCCATCAGCTCTGACACCGAGAACGGCTTGGTGATGTAATCATCCGCGCCGATGGAAAGGCCGCGGATCTTATCGCTCTCCTGCCCTTTGGCGGACGCCATAATAATACCGATGTACGGGTCGCCGTGGCGGATGGTTTCGCACAGCGAAAACCCATCCATGCCCGGCAACATGATATCCAGCAGCGCTACATCGCAGGGGGGATTTTTCTGGATCAACTCCAGCGCACGTTCCGCGCTGGGGGCTTCCAATACTTCCCAGCCTGTCATTTTCAGGTTCAGTGCCACAAGTTCGCGGATGCTGGCTTCGTCTTCTACGACCAGAATACGTTTCATTGTTTTTCCTTTCCCGGTCGGGGTTCTGTTTCCCGCCGCCTGATTGTTATGGCGCACCGCCCGCAGATAGACATGCGCGTTTTACCGTATATTTTTAGGGCAATACCGCATAATTCTAAGTGCCGATACGGCGAGCGAGGTGCGGCAGATGCCAAGCCAAAAGCGCAGATAATACTGGATGCTGCAAGGTGAGCGCCGCCAGTGGCGGAAACAGCGAACCGAAGCAGGGGCAGCGGTCGCAGAGTGCGAGGGGCTTTTGCCCCGAAGCACGATGCGGGTACCGCAACCCGACATTATCGAGCATTTTGGCAACGCAGATGCCGTGCCGCAGCCGCCGGAGCGGTGCTTAAGCCGTAAGGCGGGAATTGTGCGGTGTTGCCTTAGTTTTTTTAACGGAACACGGTTGTTCCGTGGATGATATCGTCAATACTCAGGCCATAATACGGGGTCACCACGCGGGCCTGCAGCTGCTGGCTGCCAATGTTGGCAATGCGGCGGTACTCCCCGGCTTCGGTCTGTTCCCCGTCGATGTCCGGGGTTTGGGTTTCTTTGGCGGGGTCGGTCAGGCGCAGTTCGCAATAAACTGTGGTACCCTCGCGGTTGCACACCATCCAGCCGCTGCCATCCCGGTTGGTGCGCAGCAGCACCGAGCCGTGCATGGATTCCGGCAGCGCCAGAAAGAAGCTGTACTCGCTGTCATACACACCAAAGTGGCTGCCGGTCTCATCCTCCGCGGCAAAATCCCGCCACAGGATAAAGCGCAGCCGCTTGTCCATTCCGGTGGAAATTTTGCCGCCGTCATCGATCATCGTGGGAATCTCGATCGTTCCGTTGCCGTCCAGATCGGTGCTGACCAGCGCGGCGTCATACCGCAGGGTCGCTTTGGTCAGATTGGCCACGCCCGCCGGGCGGTAGGTCTGCAAAAAATCGGGTTTCCGGGTCATACACTACAATAGAGCTGGCCAGGCTGGTGCCGGAAGCACCGGTCCAGCCATCCACCACCAGATAGTTGCCATCGTCCGCACCAATGCCCGCGTGCAGGGCCGCACAGCCGCTGTAATCCCCAATCGCAAGGGTCTGGGCGGAGCGGAAGCCATCCTCGGTGTTGGTCAGCAGCTGCAGGTTCAGGCCGCCGCCCTCCTGCTCAGCAGGCAGGGCCAATACCAAATCCTGGGTGCCCTCTCCGCCCGTCAGGTTGGCAAGGATCATTTCGGTGTATGCCTGCTTGATGATGATCTGCAGGCCATCCTCGGTGTACAGATACACCACCATATAACGGTCGCCCTGGGCGCTGGCATAGCCGACAAGGATCTGCAAGGAATTTTCATCCCGCAGATGGGCGGTGTTCACGCTTTCCACCTCGCTGGAAAGCCCTTCTGCCGTCTGCGTTACCCGCCAGCCGTTTTCCTCGGTCGGTTCCAGAACAGCCAGGTACACATTGCCCGCAGAGGCATCCAGCGTGTACAGCACGGCGGCTTCATCCTGGCCGTCACCATCCCAATCGCCAAACAAAAGAGGGGAAAGAAAATCGCCGCTGGCAGGGTATTTCAGGGTCGCGGTTACACCAAGGGCGCTGTTGAGCGCCTTTTGTACAGCGCTCGTCTCGCCGGAAGCCTGCGGCGCGCGCAGCAGGGATTCCACATCGCTGCCGGTTACGGCAGAACAGCCGGAAAGCAGCAGCGCGGCTGCCAGTGCGCACACGGCGCAGCTGCGGCGGTATGGCATGGATATTTTCCCTCCCCTGCATGGTTTCCAGGCACTATTTGCACCCCAGACAAATACAGGATATAGTATACCACAATCAAGCCAACGCTGCAATGCCAAGAATCATCATCAGCACCCCCGCGCAAAAGCCTGTCACCCCCATTTTGCGCCAGGCCGGTTCAAACGCCGCGGGCAGCAGCTGGGCAGCCGCCACCCACAGCATAATGCCCGCCACCACAGCCACAATGCCGTTCAAAAGTCCCGGCGTCAACAGTGAGGCCAGCACCAGTGCCGCCAAAACGGCCCCCGCCGGTTCCGCAAGGCCGGATACCAGCGCAGCCACGGCACCCTTGGCCCGGCTGCCGGTGGCGCAGGCAAAAGGCACCGCAACAGCCAATCCCTCCGGGATATTGTGCAGGGCAATCGCCAGTGCCGTGCGCGCCCCCAGCTGCGGGTCCGAGACGTTGGTCAGCAGGGTCAGGATGCCCTCCGGCAGGTTATGCAACAGCAGGGCTGCCCCCGTTACCAGCGCAGCCCGCATGGCAGAGCCCTGGGTGCGGGAGCCAAAACGGTCGGCCAGTGTATCCTCGTCCGGCAGAGCACAGGCCAACAGCCAGGCTGCCAGCATACCACCCAGCAGCAGTGCCGCAGCCGCAGCCCCACAGCCAAAGGGTGAAAGCAGCGCCCCGTAAAAATCCAGCAGCGCCGGAGCCAGGTCCGCCAAACTGACGGTCAGCATGACCGCCCCGGCAAAGCCGCCGCAGAACGCCATCAGCCTTGGCGTTGGCCGGAACAGCGCCGCAATCAGCCCGCCCAGACCAGTGGACAGACCGGCGATGGTTGTCATGAGGAGAGGAAGAAGCATAATGAACACCCCAGTTTTAGTTAGGAGAGGAGGAGTTCGGAGTTGGGCGCAAGCAATTAGAAATTAGCAATGAGGAATTAGGGCAACACCGCACAATTCCCACCTGACGGCTTAAGCACCGCTCCGGCGGCTGCGGCACGGCATCTGCGTTGCCAAAATGCTCGATAAGACATCCAGTATTATCTGCGCTTTTGGCTTAGCATCTGCCGCACCTCGCTCGCCGTATCGGCACTTAGAATTATGCGGTATTGCCTTAGGAATTGGAGATAGGGTTGGGTTTATTATGGATTTTATATGCGGGGTGGTGGAGCGGTATGCGGGTGATTTTTATATTGCAGTTTTTATGTGTTATGTCGGGCATTTATTGGCATCTCACCCGTAGGAGCACACATTGTGCGCCCGCCAACCTAAATAGGCAATACTTTTTTCAATGGTCCCGCATTGGGCAAACCGCCACGGGACGATGCTCGTCATCGTCCCCCTACAGATGATTTGCGGGTTTGCGTCAACTGCTTTACGTTTCTCTGCGGCGCGATGAGGGCATCGCGCCCTACAATTTTTTTTCATTGTTCGTCTCACATTTCAAAAGGCTCAATCGCCTAATATTTTTGAGCGGCATGTTTGTGCCGCGGTCCACCACAATGATTTACTATTTTTTAACTCAACGCTTTTTCCAAGCGAAAAACGCCTCCCGGCCTGGACCCACGGTCCGCCGGGAGGCGTTTTTGAAACATTAAATCAATCAGTTATTTTTGTAGTAGTTGATCAGGCAGCCATCGGCCAGGATCTGGCGCTCGGCATCGGTCAGGGCACCAAGCTTTACGGTGAACTCCTTCACACTGCCATCGGGCTTAACAGCCACGGCGGGCATGGTGTCGGCAGCTTCCAGCAGAGCCTTGCGCACGCCGGGCAGGTAGATGCAGTCGCCCAGTTCAAACACGCTGGGGTCCTCTACCAGGAAGGGCAACATGCCCCAGTTGATGCAGTTGGAGCGGTAGCGCTTGGTTGCATACTCCTTGGCAAAGTTGGCCGCGCCGCCCAGCACGCGCTGGCAGGAAGCCGCCTGCTCACGTGCGGAGCCATCGCCGGGCTTATTGGCAAAGATGGCGGAGCCAATGTTGGTGGCTGCGGCGTTCGGCTTGTAACCGGCCTTTTCCAGCGCGGCATACACAGCCTGTACTTCTTCCGGCAGAGTGCCTGCGGTGCGGGCTTCGTCCAGAGCCTTGACTGCCTTGGCGCGGCCGACATAGGCCGGGTCCTTGCGGGACAGGGTGAACTCTGCCAGGCGCAGCGGGTTGGAGCGGAAGGAAGAAGTCTCACCGGAGGATCAGCTCATCGGTGGTGGTGACAGGGTCGGTGATGTAGCTGACAATCTTGACCAGCAGGTCATCCGTCAGTTCCGGCTGCTGCGGCCAATCCTTGATGTTGGGGCCAAAGCGCAGGGCAGTTTCCGGTTCGGGGCTGCCCCAGCCGTTATAGATACGCTTATCGTACACACCCCGGTCAAAGTGATACTTGGGTGCGGTGTAGTCGTGGTCACAAACCTCGCTGGCTGCGGTCAGAATGCCGCCGTTGGCTGCGGTAGCCGCAATGGAACGGGCGTCCATCAGCGCCACGCCGGAGATCTGACCCTCGCCGGGCTTGGAGCCTTCGCGGTTGGGGAAATTGCGGGTGGTGTGGCGGATGCTGAACTCGCCATTGGCCGGGGTATCACCTGCGCCGAAGCAGGGGCCGCAGAAGCATTCGCGGAAGATGCCGCCAGCGGAAACGATATCGGCCACCACGCCGTTCTTGACCAGCTCCAGGTAGGTGGGCATGCTGTCCGGGTAAGCGCTGAACTTGAACTCGCCGTTGCCGCAGCTCTTGCCGCGCAGGATGTCAGCCACAGCGCACAGGTTCTCATAAGTGCCGCCGGAGCAGCCAGCCACAATGCCCTGATCCACATAAATGCTGCCGTCGGCGCGCACCTTGCTGACAAGATCCATCTTGACCTTACCGCTCAGCTGCTCATTGGCGCGGGTTTCGATCTCATGCAGCAGATCCTTGGCGTTTGCCTTCAGTTCGCGGATGGGGTAAGCATAGCTGGGATGCATGGGCAGTGCGATCATGCACTCGATCTTGGAAAGATCCAGCTCGATGCAGCCATCGTAATAGGCAACATCGGCGGGCTTCAGCTCTTTATAAGCATCGGCACGGCCATGGCCTGCGAGGTATTCCTCGGTCACGCCATCGGTCTGCCAGATACTGGACCAGCAGGTGGTCTCGGTGGTCATACAGTCAATGCCGTTGCGGCAGTCTGCGGAAAGGCTGGCAACGCCGGGGCCAACAAATTCCATGACCTTATTCTTCACATAACCGTTGGCATAGGTTGCGCCAACCAGGGCCAGCGCCACGTCATGCGGGCCAACGCCGGGGTTCAGCCTGCCGGTCAGGTAAACGCAGATCACGCCGGGCATGGCCATATCATAGGTACGGCCCACCAGCTGTTTGGCCAGCTCGCCGCCGCCTTCGCCCACGGCCATAGTGCCCAGTGCGCCATAGCGGGTATGGGAGTCAGAGCCCAGGATCATGCGGCCGCAGCCTGCCATCATCTCGCGGTTATAGCTGTGGATAACTGCCATGTTGGGCGGAACATAAATGCCGCCGTATTTATGCGCAGCGGAAAGGGCAAACTGATGGTCGTCCTCGTTGATGGTGCCGCCCACCGCACACAGAGAGTTGTGGCAGTTGGTCAGCACATACGGCAGGGGGAACTTTTCCATGCCGGAGGCGCGCGCCGTCTGGATGATGCCCACATAAGTAATATCGTGGGAAGTCATCGAATCAAACTTGATGCGCAGGTCTTTCATATCCGGCGCAGTGTTATGGGCTTTCAGAATGCCGTAAGCAATGGTGCCCTTGCGGGCCTCTGCTTCGGTCACATGGGCCGGTGCGGTATCGGTCAGCTGGCCGTTGACCAGGTACACGCCGTGGTCGTGCAGTTTCATTTTCATGCTCCTTCCTGCAAGACGGCTTTATTACAGCCGTGCCGCAACAGCGTCAGTAAATTCGGTGGTGGTGGCGGTACCGCCAATATCCGCGGTAACAGCCTTACCCTCGGCAACCTGTGCCAGAATGGCGGCGTTCAACCTGGCGGCCTTATCCGTCATACCCAGGTCGTTCAGCATCATGGCAAATGCCATCAGGATGGCGCTGGGGTTGGCCTTGTTCTGGCCTGCAATGTCGGGGGCGGAGCCGTGGACAGCCTCATAGATGCGGGTCTTGGCACCAATGTTGGCAGAGGGGGCAAAGCCCAGGCCGCCCACCAGACCGGCGCACAGGTCGCTGATGATATCACCGTACAGGTTGGGGGCAACCAGAACGTCAAACTGCTCCGGCTTCTGCACCAGCTTCATGCACAGGGCGTCAATAATGCAGTCGTCTGCTTCAATGGCGGGGTAATCCTTGGCGACCTCGCGGAAGGTGGACAGGAACATGCCGTCGGTCAGCTTCATGATGTTGGCCTTATGGACTGCAGTCACCTTTTTACGGCCGTTGGCTGCAGCGTAATCAAAGGCAAAACGGCAGATGCGCTCGCAGGCGGGCTTGGTGATGAGCTTTACGCCGTTGGCGATCTCATCGTTCAGCATGTACTCAATGCCTTTATACAGGTCCTCGGTGTTTTCGCGCACAATAACAAGGTCCACATTTTCAAAGCGGGTGGGCACACCGGGCAGGGTGCGCACGGGGCGCAGGTTGGCGTAGGTATTAAAGCGCTGGCGCAGCTGCACGTTGATGCTGCGGAACCCTTTGCCGATAGGGGTTGCGGTGGGGCCTTTCAGCGCCCAGCCGTATTCTTCAATGGCATCCAGTGCGCCGGGCTGCAAAAGCTCACCATGCTCTGCGGCGTACTCTGCGCCGGCGGCGTATTCTTCCCATTCAATACCGGTTGCCAAAACATCCGAAATTTTGCGCACGCTCTGCGCAATTTCGCGGCCAATGCCGTCACCAGGAATCAAAACTGCCTTCATATCGGTTTGCCCCTTTCTAAAAAAGCGGCAGGGGTGCGGCGTGCCGTGGCCGTTTACCCCGCCCTGCCGGACTGCTTTTTGCCGGTGGGCTGCGCCTTAACGCAGGACAAACCTGCCAAAAGCTGAACCACACCTGCAAAAAATTTGTTTTAATAATATTACAGTTTGAGTATACCCATTTTGGTCAGCCTTGTCAACGTAATTCATTAAAGTTGCACCTGTATTTTGCGGATTCAAACTTTATTTTATAAAGTCATGTTTCGTTCATATTTACAATTCTTTAAGATTCATGCTTGACTACAGCGCTCAAATACTATAAAATTGTAACTGTTCAGCACTTTGAAGCGTTTTTGGCCCGCATGGCGGCGGGCAGGGCGCACTGCGGGCGCTGTGCCCGTTTTTTGTACGTGCTGGTAATAGAGTGCAGGCAAAAGCCCCAGCGGCGCTTTTGCAGGAAAGTAAGGAGGGCGCATCTGATGTATTACCCGGATGTTCCGGCGCTTGACCCGGAAGATATTGAACTTTTGTGCAATGAGTATATTGCACACAACAAGCATCTTGACCCCACATTGCGGACCGCCTTGGCGTTAAGCGCGGTCTGCGCAACCCGGACGGCACCGGTGTTCTGGCGGGCATTACCAATGTTTCCAGCGTTATTGGTTACGAAAAGCTGCCCGAAGGCACCATCCGCCCCATTTCGGGCCGCCTGGTTTACCGCGGCATTGATATTGACACTCTGGCCGCCGAAGCCGACAAGAACGACCGCTTCATGTTTGAGGAAGTGGTGTGGCTGCTGCTGTTTGGCGCACTGCCCACCCAGGAACAGTATGCCCGGTTCTGCAAGCTGATTGATGAGCACCGCGAACTGCCCAAGGGCTTTGCGGACGACATGATCATGAACTCGCCCTCCCCCAACATTATGAATAAGATGGCGCGCAGCGTGCTTTCGATGTACAGCTATGACGAGCACGCCGATGATCTGAGCCTGCCCAACATCCTGACCCAGAGCATCAACCTGATTGCCGAGCTGCCCACCATGATGGTGAACGCCTACCAGCTCAAGCGCCGTGTGTATGACCACGAAAGCATGTACTTCCATTACCCCATCGCCGGGCAGAGCACTGCGGAGCACATTCTGAGCTCCTACCGTGCAGACCAGAAGTTCACCCACGAGGAAGCACGCCTGCTGGATCTGTGCCTGCTGGTTCACGCAGACCACGGCGGCGGCAACTGCTCCACCTTTACCACCCGTGTGCTGTCCTCCTCCGGCACCGATACATACGCAGCCATCTCTGCGGCCATCGGTGCCCTGAAAGGCCCCAAGCACGGCGGCGCCAACCTGAAAGTTATGCACCAGCTGGATTACATCCTGGCCAATGTGGAGCATCCGGAGGATGACGGCGAAGTGCGCGAGATGCTGCGCAAGATCATCCGCAAGGAAGCCGGTGACGGCAGCGGCCTGATTTACGGCATGGGCCACGCGGTGTACACCCTGAGCGACCCGCGCGCCCAGATCCTGAAAAACCACGCCCGCAGCCTTGCCTACAAAAAAGGCTACGATGAAGAATATAACATGCTGTGCAGCATTGAGCGCCTGGCCCCGGAGATTTTTGCCGAAGAAAAGCACGGCCCCAAAAAGGTTTGCGCCAACGTGGACCTGTTCAGCGGCCTGATCTACCGCATGCTGGGCATCAGCGAAGATTTGTACACCCCGCTGTTTGCCATTGCCCGTGTACCCGGCTGGTGCGCCCACCGCGTAGAAGAAGTTGAGTACGCCAACCGCATCATTCGCCCCGCTTACAAATACCTGGGCGAGCCGCAGGAGTACCTGCCGCTGGAAGAGCGCTGATTTCTGCTTATATCATCATGAACTGGCACCCGGATTTTTCCGGGTGCTTTTTGTTTTGGGGTGGCGCAGGAGGCAGTTATCTGATATACTGGAAAAAAGCCCCTTATTCCATTGGAACATGACCAGAAAGTGAGAGAAACATGGAAAAATTCAAACAGCTGCTCTTCTCCGAAAACGGCATTAAAATTGTAAACATGCTGTTCTTCTTGGCGTTTCTGGCCCACAACCTTGTGTTTCTGGTTGTGGCATACCTGGTCTGGATCCTTTTTCTGGCGTTCTGCATCAAAAAAGTTGCGAGTCGAACCTCCAGGATTATTTACGGCTGCTTTATTGCTTTTGCTGTTGTTATGGTCGTGCTGAATGTTGTGCCGGTACTGCTGGGGCTATAACTCAGCGGGCGTCCGCCTGTTTGCCGCACAGACCGTTTGATTTTGTTGGGAGGTCGATGTTATGCCATGGTGGTACCCTTTCGGCTGTATTGCATTTATCGTTGGCGGTATCCTGATTTTCCTGAAACCGGAATGGCTCTGGGCGCTGACAGAGCAGTGGAAGTCCTATGCGGCAGACGGACCGTCGGACTTCTATATCCTGAGCACCAAAATCGGCGGTGTGCTGTTTACGGTATTTGGGGTCGTCGCACTGGTTCTTCCGCTTTTTCTTAATTGATGGTTCCGGCTTTGCTTTTTCACAAAATAACAGCATCCGTATGGTGCCCCCTGCCCGTGGGCCGCCATGCGGATGCTGTTTTGCGTTTGTTATGGCAACACCGCATAATTCCCGCCTTGCGGCTTAAGCACCGCTCCGGCAGCTGCGGCACGGTATCTGCGTTGCCAAAATGCTCGATAATGTCGGGTTGCGGTACTCGCATCGTGCTTCGGGGGCAAAAGCCCCTCGCACTCTGCGACCGCTGCCCCTGCTTCGGTTCGCTGTTTCTGCCACTGGCGGCGCTCACCTTTGCAGCATCCAGTATTATCTGCGCTTTTGGCTTAGCATCTGCCGCACCTCGCTCGCCGTATCGGCACTTAGAATTATGAGGTATTGCCTTATGCTTTTCTGGTAGTGACACCGTACAGGCTGTTCCAGGTTGCGCGGCCCAGCATGCCGTCCGGTTTCAGGTCATGCACTACCTGCCAGGCCAGAACCGCTTCCCGCGTGCTGGCACCGTAACGGCCATCGGTGGTCAGTTCCGGCACCAGGGTTTTCAATTTCTGCTGGGCGCTTTTCACGGTTGCGCCCCGGCTGCCGCGGCGCATGGTAACACCGGGCCAGATCTCCCCTTCCCCGTTTTTATCCGCCCAGGCGCGGTACAGGGCATCCCAGGTATCGCGGCCCACGTGACCGTCAATTTTCAGCCCCTGTTCCCGCTGGAACCGCCGCACTGCGGTTTCGGTGCTGGTGCCGTAGCGTCCATCCACATTCAGTCCGCCCAGCCAGCGCTGTACCAGGGCAATATCCGGGCCGGATGCCCCCGGCCGCAGCACGGTTCCGCCATATTCCGGCATTGCATTTGCCATAAAAAAATCCCCCTTTGCTGTGTGTTGCAGGCTTGCCGCCCGCCCTCATTTCACACTATGCAAAGGGGGTTCGTTTTGTGTTAAGATATTCTGTATTTTTAAGCAATATAGCCGCCGCTACGCAGAACAAAGATCCAGAACGTCAGCGATAGCGCCGAGAACAGCGTGGTTGCCGCCACACAGCTGGCCGTCAGCACACCCTCATGGCCCATGTTCTTGGCCATAACGTAAGAGCTTGGCGTGGTGGGGCTGCCCAGCATGATGAGCAGGGCAATCAGCTGCTGGTCCCGGAAACCGAGCTTGATGGCAATGGGGATAAAGATCGTGGTCAGCACCATCAGCTTGCAGCAAGCCGCCACCAGGGTGGGTGCCAGCTTTTTGATGGCCTTGGCTCCCTCAAACGAAGCGCCGATGGAAAGCAGCGCCAGCGGGGTGGTCAGGCTGGAAAGGCTGGTCAGGGTTTTCTGCGCCAGGGCAGGCAGGCCAAAGGGCAGCAGGCTGTACAGCGTACCCAGAATAATGCCGTCCAGAATGGGGTTGGTCAGCACACCGTACAGCAGCTTGGAGGGGGTCACTTTGCCATGCTGCTGCGGGCTTTCCACCGTCAGGATAATGACCGCAAAAATGTTGAACAGCGGCACACTGCCCAAAATCATCAGGGGGGCCATGCCGGAAGTGCCGTAAATGTTCTGGATGAACGCCACGCCCAGAATGGCCGCGCTGCTGCGGTAGCTGGCCTGTACGAACTCACCCACCAGGGTTTTATCTTTCAACAGGCGGCGCGCCAGCACCCAGATGACCACAATGGCAATGGCCGTTACCGCAAAGCAGAACAAGACAAACTTTGCATCAAAGCTGTGGGCAAGGTCCAGGGTTGCCATATCACAGAACAGCATGACCGGCAGCGTTACCTTGAACACCAGCTTGTCGGCCACGGTGCAGAACTGCTTTGGCAAAAGCCTTTTTGCCCCAGCGCCCATCCAATGACCATCACCAGAAATACCGGAAGGGTCGCGTTCAGGCTGAACATTAAATTATCCACATTGATCCCTCTTTATATTACGTTCTTACATTCCCGCAGCCATGCTTGGTGCAGGCCCGCAGGATTGTTTTGATGATACGATTATACCATATCATTCCGGCAAAAAACATGCCGAGAATGACCACATTTTCACGGCTTTCCGCCGCACTTTTTGCGCAACTGGCCTTTAATTCGTACCCACTCTCACATCACCGCACAAGCGCGCCGTTACAAGGTCTTTGCAGCGCTCACGGTGGGCAGCGTGCAGCGGATACTGCTGGAAGCATTGCAGCGCCTGTTCATCCCGCAGTTCTGCATAGAATATCAAGTCATAGTCCCCTCCGGCCAGGTTGAGGCCAATTTCAATGCACAGCAAGCCATCGATCCTGCCCCGCATGGTGGCAACGGAATTTTGTAAAAACTTCAAAGCTTCAGCTTCTTGATGCTGTGCTTTTACAGCGTCGGTATATTTCCAGAACAAAATATGGCGGATCATCTCAGCTGCCTCTCTTTCGCCGCTTTTTATTTTTAAGGCAACACCGCACAATTCCCGCCTTGCGGTAAGCTTACCGCTCCGGCAGCTGCGGCACGGCATCTGCGTTGCCAAAATGCTCGATAAGACATCCAGTATTATCTGCGCTTTTGGCTTAGCATCTGCCGCACCTCGCTCGCCGTATCGGCACTTAGAATTATGCGGTATTGCCTTAAATTATACCATACCGCCAGGCAAAAAGCACGCTGTGGAACCTGACACTCCCGGCGAACAAAATGCGGCAGTATTTGGCAGTTTTTCAACTTGTGTTTTACTGTCGTTTCTGGTAGACTAGATAAAGTATGTGTGTTTTTTTGTCCGGCCGGTTCCTGTTTGCGGCATTCTGCACGCCGGCCGCACACACATGCACGGTAAGGAGGATTCATTTTATGAGCAATCCCATTGATTATTCCCAGGGCATTTACGATGCCAAAAAACTGGGCACGCCCCGGATGCTGATCCTGGGTGCGCAGCACATGTTCGCCATGTTTGGCGCAACCGTGCTGGTTCCCCTGCTGACCGGCCTGAGCGTTTCCACCACGCTGCTGTGCGCCGGCCTTGGCACGCTGCTGTTCCACATCATCTGCAAGGGCAAGGTTCCCGCATTTTTGGGTTCCAGCTTTGCCTACCTGGGCGGCTTTGCCATTGTCAGCAATGACGGTGCCAACCCGGAAAACTTGCCCTACGCCTGCGCAGCCGTTGCGTTCAGCGGCCTGCTGTATGTGCTGGTCAGCGGGCTGATCTCGGTGTTCGGTATCCGCCGCATCATGCGGTTCTTCCCGCCTGTTGTCACCGGCCCCATCATCATCTCCATTGGCCTGATCCTGTCCCCGTCCGCCATCAACAACTGCCAGAGCAACTGGCTGCTGGCTTTTGTGGCGCTGGCCGCCGTTATCGTCTGCAACATCTGGGGCAAAGGCATGGTCAAGATCCTGCCCATTCTGATCGGTGTTCTGGTCAGCTATGCGGTTGCCCTGGTAACTGGTGCGGTTGACTTTGCCGCCATCGGCGAGGCCTCCTGGATCGGTTTCCCCATTCACAAAGAGGCCATGGGTCTGTTTTCCATTGACGGCAGCGAAAAATTCATCAGCGCCCTGTTCACCATCATGCCCATTGCCATTGCAACCATGATGGAGCACATCGGCGATATTGCCGCCATCAGCGCCACCACCGGCCGCAACTATATCCGTGACCCCGGCCTGAACCGCACCCTGATGGGCGACGGTCTGGCAACCGCCATGGCCGGCCTGCTGGGCGGCCCCGCCAACACCACCTACGGCGAAAACACCGGCGTTCTGGCCCTGACCAAGATCTATGATCCCCTGGTCATCCGCATTGCCGCTGTATTTGCCTGCATCCTGAGCTTCTGCCCCAAGTTTGAAGCCATCATCAACACCATTCCTTCCGGCATCATCGGTGGTATCAGCTTTGTGCTGTACGGCATGATCTCCGCCATCGGTGTTCGCAACGTAGTGGAAAATCAGGTCGACTTTACCAACAGCCGTAACCTGATCATTGCTGCCGTTATCCTGGTGTGCGCTCTGGGCTTTAACTCCGTGGGCGGCATCACCTTCGGCATCGGCGGTGTCAGCGTTACCCTGTCCGGCCTGGCCATTGCTGCCCTGGCCGGCATCCTGCTGAACGCCATCCTGCCCGGCAATGATTACGAGTTCGACTCCAACCCCGGCACCGGCGAAGGCACCAGCCTGCGCGTCTGATCCTGCGCTTATCTGACGGGTGTGTTTGACACCTAAGGCAACACCGCACAATTCCCACCTGACGGCTTAAGCACCGCTCCGGCGGCTGCGGCACGGCATCTGCGTTGCCAAAATGCTCGATAAGACATCCAGTATTATCTGCGCTTTTGGCTTAGCATCTGCCGCACCTCGCTCGCCGTATCGGCACTTAGAATTATGCGGTATTGCCCTAAATAGCATCCCAACCATGATGGTGGCCGCGGCCCCGCGCCGCGCACGAAATTTGCTTTTTTCCGTTATCCCAACTTCGTAAAGATGTGGTATAATGACACCAAGCCAATTTCCCACCATCATTTTTTATTTGTGTTGGAATTCCGCGTTCCCTATAATTCCTAATTCCTAACTCCTACCTAACCACCGGAGGTGCCTATGCCCACTACCCTTACCGTGGCAGATTTTCTTTCGCTGCGCATGCAGTACAAAGCCGAACAGGCGGAAAACGAAATTCCTGCCGTGATCGAACACAACTTCAAAGATGGCCGCATGGTGGACCATTATTTTGTGGTGCCCGGTCCCGCCCTGCTGGCTGATGAAGCCGTGCAGGACTTTGGCGGCAAAATCGAGAACATCCTGTTTCTGCAGCAGAGCGAACCCGGCGCACCGTGGCAGGTGCTGCTGCACGAACCTTCTATGATCCGGGAGATCACCTTTGAAATGCCGGAGGAAGAGTTCCGCGCCATGCTGGCCAAGAACAACCTGATCCTGCCCGGTGACCCCGGCTTTGTGATGCCGTAAGCTCTAGGGTGTATCTGATAAGCCAAAGGCAACACCGCACAATTCCCGCCTTGCGGCTTAAGCACCGCTCCGGCAGCTGCGGCACGGCATCTGCGTTGCCAAAATGCTCGATAATGTCGGGTTGCGGTACCCGCATCGTGCTTCGGGGGCAAAAGCCCCTCGCACTCTGCGACCGCTGCCCCTGCTTCGGTTCGCTATTTCCGCCACTGGCGGCGCTCACCTTTGCAGCATCCAGTATTATCTGCGCTTTTGGCTTGGCATCTGCCGCACCTCGCTCACCGTATCGGCACTTAGAATTATGCGGTATTGCCCAAAATTCAGTCTATTTCTTTTGTTTTCAGGTATGCCTTTAAGCAGTGCAAGTTTTTGCGGGATTAAAGTTCGTTTTTTTGTCTATTCTGCCGCTTACCCACTTGCATAGCGCGGCAAATGCGTATATAATAGAGTGAAACAGCATGTGGGATATTGATAGGCCCGATGCAGAAGGGGTTGTTGCTAATGGCGATTTCTGAACCTACCGCGGTATTCTCTATCCGCGACGATAAAGACCAGGAGATCAAGCAGGTTATGCAGCTTGTTTACGGTGCACTGGAGGAGAAGGGCTATAACCCCGTCAACCAGCTGGTCGGCTATATTCTTTCGGAGGACCCGACTTATATCACTACTTACAAGAACGCCCGTTCGCTGATTCGCCGCATTGACCGCGACGATCTGCTGCAGGCCCTTGTGCGTGATTATGTCCGCAACGGCTGATTGCTTATCTACAAAAAATAACGCCCCGGAACACATTCTGACCAGTGTTCCGGGGCGTTTTGCATTTTGTACGGTTTTGCTTTTTCTGTTGCTCAGCCTTGCTGTGCCGCTATCAGGCAAAGAAAGCCTTCTGCACAGCGTTCAGCACGGCGGCGCGGCCTGCGGTAAAGTTTACGCCGCCCTGCAAATAGCAGGTGTAGGGGGCGCGCAGCGGGCCGTCACAGCTGATTTCAATGGTAGAGCCCTCGGTAAAGGAACCAGATGCCATAATGACCTGGTCGGTATAGCCCGGTTCGTCTGCCGGTTCGGGGCTGACAAAGCTGTCCACCGGAGAGCAGGACTGGATGCCTGCGCAGAACCCCTGCAGCGCGGCGGCACTGCCGGAATCAAAGCAAGTCACAATATCGTTATGGTCGGCGGTATAGCGGGGCACGGGGTTCACACCCACCAGCTCCAGCAGGCACTGGGCATACACGGCGGTTTTCAGTGCTTCACACACAACGCCGGGGGCGTAATAGAAGCCGAGGAAAGTATCACGCAGGCTGTCCTGCGTGCAGCCAAGATCCTTGCCGATGCCGGGGGCGGTAAAGCGGTGGCTGATTTTTTCCACCAGGTCGGCTTTACCGGCAATATAGCCGCCAGTGGGGGTAATGCCGCCGCCGGGGTTCTTGATAAAGCTGCCCGCGATAACGTCCGCGCCGGCGGAGAGCGGCTCCCGGATTTGGGTGAACTCGCCATAGCAGTTATCCACAAAGATCACCACATCGGGGTTGGCCTTGCGGGCGGTATCGGCCACTTTCTGGATGGTATCCAGGTCAAAGGCGTTGCGCTGGGTATAACCGCGGCTGCGCTGGATATGCACCACGGTAGCGGTCTTGGCGTGCTCTGCAATGGCGGCATAGTCCGGCGTAAAGTCCGGCAGCAGGGGCACCTCATCGTAATGGATGCCGTATTCCTGCAGCGTGCCGCAGCCCTTGCCAGCCTCGCCAATACCGATCACGCCTTCCAGCGTATCATAGGGGCGGCCGGTGGCGGCCAGCAGGGTGTCCCCCCGCGCGCAGCAGACCGAACAGCGCCACTGTCAAGGTGTGGGTACCACTCATGAACTGCGGGCGTACCAGAGCGTCCTCGGCCCCCATGCAGCGAGAAAATACTTCCTCCAGCTTATTGCGGCTATCGTCCCACACGCCGTAACCGGTGGAGCCAAGGAAATGCCGGGCTTCCACGCCGCAGTCCGTAAAGGCGCGCAACATTTTCAGTTGGTTATAATCGCGGATCTCTTCCAGGTGGGCAAACTGATCGCGGCAAAGTTCCAGCGTTTTGCGGTCCAGTTCCAGCACCTGGGGTTTCAAATCATAGAATTGTTCAATCATAGTGTATCCTGTCTGTTTTACTTATTATAATTTATACTTAACGTACTGTTTTTGCAGTACAAAACCAAGGCGTTCATAAAAGCGGCAGCGCTCTGCCGCGCACAAAAATGTCACGGTCCAGCCCTCCCCTGCCAGCTCGTTGGCCAGGTAGGGAATCAGCCAGCCGCCGATGCCCCGCCCGCGCAGCTCCGGCAGGGTTTCCCCCATTGCCATATAGGCTTCGCCGTTGGCCATGGCATAAGCCCCCACAGTGCTCACCGGGCGGCCTGCTGCATCCTGCAAAGCCAGCACACGGGCAAAGCCGTGGGCCAGCGCGGTACAGGTTTCGGAATAATAGCAGTCCTGCCGTTCCGGTTCCTGCGGGAAAAGCTGGGTTGCCAGGCGCAAGACAGATGGGCTGCGATTCAGCATATAGCCCTGATGTTCTTGCGCCAGCGGCAGACGATCCTGAGGTGGCATACTATACAGGAACAGCGGCTCCCCCGCTGCAGCGGGCAGTAGGGGCGTTTCTTCCGCAATCAGATGGGCGATGCCCGCAAACTGCAAAAAGCTTAGCAGTTCCTCCCAGTCCTGGGGGGTGCCGCACAGCTGGGCGGTGCTGCCGTTCAGGGTCAGGGCCGCACCGGGCAGGGTGAAGAGCCGCACCGGGGCACCGGGGTTATCTGCCCACAGGGCCAGGTCACGCCCCATCACGGCACGAAAATAAGGAGCCCCTTGAATGGCCGTCGCAAACGCCTGCTTGTGCGCGGGGGTGGTGACAGCCTGAATCATGGGGAACTCCTTTTAGGTTTGATTTTGAGATTGCGGAAATTGCTTTGGGGAAGTGAGTTTTGTCTCCGCTATGGATAGGGCTGTTGGCGCAGGGCGCACGGGCGTACAATGTGCGCCTCTACGGTCTCTATTGGGCAAAACATCAAATAAAAAATATCCTATCTTCTGTTCCGATTGCCCTAAACCGTCTGCTTTTTACCCTTTTGCAACCCACCTTGCCTCAATATAAAATATCTATTATATTAAAGTTTTTCGGTTCCTTTTTTTCAAAAAAGGAACAAACAACCCCCGTAATCCCGTAATTACTGAAGCTCGTTGACAATACGCTTGTAGTCACGGCCGCGGACTTCAAAGTTGGGGTAAAGGTCAAAGGACGCCGATGCCGGCGACAGGCTGACGATGTCACCCGGCTTGGCTGCACCGCGTGCCAGCTCAACGGCATGCTGCATGCTGTCTGCGTGCAGGATCGGCAATGCCTGCGGGTCAAAGTTCGGGTCCTCGCGCACAGCCTTTTCAATGCGCGGTGCGGTTGCCCCCATCAGCACCAACACTTTGACATGTGCCACGATTTCCGGTGCCAGCGGCTCATAGGGGATTTTTTTGTCATAGCCGCCCGCAATCAGGATGATCTTCTGGTCAAAGCTGCGCAGGCCCGCAATGGTGCGGGTGGGGCTGGATGCGATGGAGTCATTGTAATACGTTACGCCATCCAGCACGCGAACCGGCTCAATGCGGTGTTCCACGCCGGTAAAGGTAGAGCCAACCTGACGCATGACATCCACCGGAACGCGGCCCCAGACCGCTGCAATGGCGGCCAGCAGATTTTCCACGTTGTGCAGGCCGCGCAGCTTTACTTCTGCACGGGGCAGCACGGGGGTCACAACACCGTTTTCGGCATAGCAGAGGGTATCATCACTCTCTCGCAGGAATGCACCGTGGTCGGTCTCGTGCAGGCGGGTGAACCAGAACTGTTCACCTTTGCAGTCAGCGGCCATGCTCCGGGTGATATCGTTCTCATAACCCAGTACGGCGCGGCAGGGTGGCTCCTGCCAAAGCAGAATGTTGCGTTTGGCATCAATATACTCCTGCATATCCTTGTGGTGGTCCAGGTGGTTGGGGGTCACGTTGGTCACAACCGCCACCTTGGGACTCTTGCGCATGCTGATCAGCTGGAAGCTGGAAAGTTCCACAACAGCGATATCAGCCGGGGTAACGTCCGGCAGCTGGGGCAGCAGGGCTGCGCCAATGTTGCCGCCCAGGAACACCTTGCGGCCGGCAGCCTCAAACATCTTGGCAATCAGGGTGGTGGTGGTGGTTTTGCCGTCAGAGCCGGTCACAGCCACGATCTCGCAGGGGCACAGCTCAAAAAAGAGTTCTACCTCGCTGGTCACAAGCGCACCGGCCTGTTTGGCGGCCTGCAGCTCCGGCTTAAAGAATTCATAGCCGGGGGTGCGCATGATGATATCCTGTCCGGCAAAGCCATCGGTATAATGCTCGCCAAGGCTGAGCTTTACGTTCAGCTTGCGCAGCGTATCGGCGTAATCACCAAAATCATCCAAGCTCTTTTTCTGGTCGCAGAGGGTGATATCTGCCCCCAGCGCGGCAAGCATGGTGATGCACGGTTTGTGGCTGACGCCCGCACCGATGAATGCCACCTTTTGCCAGCGACCATTGCTTTAAGTTGTTCCATGGGAGTCATAATGGAAAAACCTCCTGACAAATAAATTTGGAGCCGCGCTGACAATGCAGCAGCCCCACAAAAATGCCCTTGTACGCAACTATTATATACGCATTCCCCGCCTGTTGCAATCAATCCGGGCAAAAAGTTTGCCTGCGGCCGGTTACAGCCGCAGGCAAACAACTTATTCCGTCAATTATTCCTGGTTGCCGATGGGAATACCGTGGTTATCCAGCAGATGCTTGATCTTGGTCATCGGGTCGATGATGCTGGATACGCTCATATCATGGTTGATGGCAGCGATGAAATAAGCGGTGTACTTAGACAAATCAACATCAAAGTACCAGGGGCGCTCCAACAGCTCCGGCTTGCGGTAGGTCAGGTTGGTGCCCAGCACAGCCTTGATGATGCCGTCATTGTAGGCTTTGTCGAAGTTATCCAGACCGGCAGTAAACAGCGGGAAGGTGGCGCAGGTAAAGATGTTCTTGGCACCGCGCATCTTCAGCTCATAGCCGATGTCCAGCATGGACTCGCCGGAAGCGATAATATCATCGGCAATGGAGACGTCCTTACCCTTGACATCCTCGCCCAGGTATTCATGGGCAACAATGGGGTTGCGGCCATTCACAACGCGGCTGTAATCACGGCGCTTGTAGAACATACCCAGGTTGCAGCCCAGCACGCTGGAGTAGTACATGTTGCGGTTCATGGCGCCTTCATCCGGGGAAACGACCAGGAAGTGCTCCTTGCTGAAGTTGACATCCGGTACATGGTGCAGCAGGCACTTGAGCACCTGATAGGTAGGCATAACGTTATCAAAGCTCATCAGGGGCACAGCGTTCATTACGCGGGGGTCATGAGCATCAAAGGTAATAATGTTCTTAACGCCCATGGTGCGCAGCTGCTGCAGAGCGTAAGCGCAGTCCAGGCTTTCGCGGCTGACGCGGCGATGCTGGCGGCCGCCGTACAGACTGGGCATGATCACGCTGATACGGTGCGCACGGCCGGAAACAGCCTGGATCAGGCGGATCAGATTCTGGAAATGGTCATCCGGGGAAAGATGGTTTTCGTAACCAAACAGGTTGTAGGTCACGCTGTAGTTGCCCGGATCGACAAAAATGTAGATATCATCGCCACGAGTGGAAGCCTTGACAAGGCCCTTAGCATCACCGGACTGGAAACGCGGGCAGTCAGAAGGAATGATGAAAGTGTCCACATTCATTCCCACTTCACGCGCCCAACGCACCAGATGGCCGTCTACCAGGTTGCAAAGTTCCTCTGCACCAGGGCAGGCCAGCAGTGCCAGATCAGCGATCGCGGCTTCTTTGCGGAAAAAGTCGCGGGGGCCCATCGATTGTTCTGCCATAACATTAGCTCCTTTATCGATTTTCATTGTGCTTTTGTTTGTGCATACTGCGGCGGTTTTTGCCGCACTTCTAAACATATTCTAACACATACCCACCGCAAAAAACAGCCCTTATTTTCTCTTTTTGCTGTGTTTCCGCCATTTTCCGCGCTTTGCACATTCGTCAACTTTCTTTTATCAAAAAATTCTGTATGATTTTACAATTTTTTAACAAAGCGTTGTGTTTTTTGCCCGCAGCAGTCCGATTATGCCTGTCCCTATGCAGGAAATTCTCTTTCTTGTGTCCATTTGGTTCGGTTTTGCCATGAACTTTTGGTGCATGGTGTACCTGTATTGTTGGCATTTTCCGGTTGGGTAAACAGTTCAGCCTGCCCCCTCCCCTGCCAACCATGCACAAATCCACCCATATATAAACGCATAAAGGCAACACCGCACAATTCCCGCCTTGCGGCTTAAGCACCGCTCCGGCAGCTGCGGCACGGCATCTGCGTTGTCAAAATGCTCGATAATGTCGGGTTGCGGTACCCGCATCGTGCTTCGGGGAAAAGCCCCTCGCACTCTGCGACCGCTGCCCCTGCTTCGGTTCGCTGTTTCCGCCACTGGCGGCGCTCACCTTTGCAGCATCCAGTATTATCTGCGCTTTTGGCTTGGCAGCTGCCGCACCTCGCTCGCCGTATCGGCACTTAGAATTATGCGGTATTGCCCTTAAACAAAAACAGCGCCCGCTTATTCAGCAGGCGCTGTTTTTAATTCATGCTATCTGTCAATCAGACCAATTCGATAATGGCCATTTCGGCAGCGTCACCGCGGCGCATACCAGTCTTGATAATGCGGGTGTAACCACCATTGCGGTCAGCGTACTTGGGTGCATAAACGTCCATAACCTTCTTGGCAACATCCTCTTTGGTGATGTAGCTGAAGATCTGGCGCTTGGTATGCAGGTCGCCGCTCTTGCCGAGGGTGACCATCTTTTCGGCCATAGCGCGAACTTCCTTAGCGCGGGTAACGGTGGTTTCAATCTTGCCGTTCTCAAACAGGTAAGTGACCATCGCACGCAGCATGGCGTTGCGGCTATCGGTAGCGCGGCCGAGCTTTCTAGTACCGGGCATTCCGTTTCACTCCTTTACAAATCAGTTGTCTTCGTCTTTGGTAAGCGTAAAGCCCAGGCTGTCCAGCTTTGCCATGACTTCCTCGAGGCTCTTGCGGCCAAGGTTGCGCACCTTCATCATGTCGTCCTCGCTCTTGTTCACAAGGTCGCCCACGGTGTTAATGCCGGCACGCTTGAGGCAGTTGAAGGAACGGACGCTCAGGTCCAGCTCTTCAATCGTCATCTCAAGGGCCTTTTCCTTGCCCTTTTCGTCGTTTTCGACCATGATTTCGGTCTCAGCGGCTTCATCGCACAGGTTCACAAACAGGTTCAGGTGCTCGGTCAGCACGCGTGCAGAAAGGCTCAAAGCCTCCTGTGCACTGGTGGTGCCGTCGGTCCAAACCTCAATGGTCAGCTTATCATAGTCGGTGATCTGGCCAACACGGGTGTTTTCCACCGTGTAGTTGCACTTGAGCACCGGGGTATAAATGCTGTCCACCGGCAGGGTGCTGATATCGTTTTTCTCAATCAGTGCCTGCTTGTTGCGCTCAGCGGGAACATAGCCGCGGCCTTTATCAAAGGTCAGCTCCATAACCAGCTTAGCGCCGTCGCCCAGGGTGGCAATGTGCCATTCCGGGTTCAGGATCTCAAGGTCATCGCCCTGCTTGATGGTGCCGGCCGTGACTTCGCACGGGCCAACAGCTTCAACGCGGACGGTCTTGGGGCCGTCGCCATAGATCTTGGCGGCAATGCCCTTGAGGTTCAGCACGATTTCAGTCACGTCCTCGCGCACGCCCTCAATAACAGAGAACTCATGCACGACACCGTCGATCTTGACGCTGGTAACTGCCACACCGGGCAGGCTGGAGAGCAGCACACGACGCAGGCTGTTGCCCAGCGTGGTGCCGAAACCGCGTTCCAGCGGCTCAACAACGAACTTACCATAACGGCCATCCGGCGAAAGGTTGGCCATCTCGATCTTGGGGCGTTCAATCTCCATCATAAAAACCCTCCTTGATCAGCCTGCGGCCAATAGCTGGCGCGCAGGTTCGTAGTAAATAGCGGTAATGAAAAAAGAGAGCTTACTTGGAGTACAACTCGACGATGAGGTGTTCCTGAACGTCGAAGTCGATATCGCTGCGCTCAGGCAGCTTGGTGACAACACCCTTCAGGCTGCCGGTTTCGCGGCTCAGCCAGGAAGGCAGAGCAACAACAGCAGCATCAGCGCCGGTCAGCTTGGCAAACTTTTCAATCTTGCGGCTGCCTTCAACAACGTCGATCACGTCGCCGGCCTTCACCTGGTAAGAGGGGATGTTAACGCGCTTGCCATTAACGGTGAAGTGGTTGTGAGAAACGAGCTGACGGGCATCGCGGCGGGTGGAAGCGTAGCCCAGACGGAAGACCACGTTGTCCAGACGGCACTCCAGCAACTGGAGCAGGTTTTCACCAGCCTGGCCCTGACGGCGGGAAGCTTCTTCAAAGTAGTTGGAGAACTGCTTTTCCAGAACGCCGTAGATAAACTTCAGCTTCTGCTTCTCCTGCATCTGGGTGGCGTATTCAGACTTCTTCTTGCGGAAGTTGCCGTTGGAATTGCGGGTGGTGTTCTTCTTGGCATAGCCCATGACTGCAGGAGAAATGCCGAGAGCCTTGCAGCGCTTTGCGATCGGCTGAGTATTTTTTTAGCCATAATTCAGTTTCCTCCTTCAATCAAATACGGCGGCGCTTGGGCGGGCGGCAGCCGTTGTGAGGGATCGGGGTGACATCGCGGATCATGGTGACCTCCAGGCCGGTAGCCTGCAGGGCACGGATTGCGCTTTCACGTCCGGAGCCAGGGCCCTTAACGTAGACTTCAACAGTCTTCATGCCGTGTTCCATTGCAACCTTTGCAGCGGTTTCAGCGGCAGACTGAGCAGCGTAAGGAGTGCTCTTGCGGGAACCGCGGAAATTCAGAGCGCCCGTGCTGCACCAGGAAACGGTGTTGCCCTGGGTATCGGTAATGGTGACGATGGTGTTGTTAAACGTGCTCTGGATATGAGCAGTGCCAGCAGCAATATTCTTGCGCTCTTTCTTTTTGGTGCGGGTATTACGAGCCGCACTAGCTTTCGTAGCAGCCATTTCAGTTCCTCCTTACTTCTTCTTGTTAGCAACAGTGCGCTTCGGACCTTTGCAGGTACGGGCATTGGTCTTGGTGCGCTGGCCGCGGCAAGGCAGGCTCTTGCGATGACGTACGCCACGGAAGCACTGGATTTCGGTCAGACGCTTAATGTCCAGCGCGACGTTCCGGCGGAGATCGCCCTCAACGATGATATTGTTTTTGTCAATGTAGTCACGGATCTTAGCTTCATCGTCAGCAGACAGATCCTTGACGCGGGTATCAGGGTTGATTCCGGTGCCGGCGAGAATCTCGTCAGCAGTGCTCTGACCGATACCATAAACATAAGTCAGACCAACCTCGATCCGCTTCTCGCGAGGCAGATCAACACCAGCAATACGTGCCATAAAGCACCTCCATTAGTAACATCCCATGCCCTAGTCGGGGCCTGCGCCGGGAATCTACGCACTTGGCCCCCAAGCGTTTTGGGTACGGTTTCCAGGGTTTTAACCCCGGACCTTTAGCCCTGACGCTGCTTATGCTTCGGATTGGCGCAGATGATCATCACGCGGCCTTTGCGCTTGATGACCTTGCACTTCTCGCAGATGGGTTTCACGGAAGGTTTTACCTTCATGATGTTAACCTCCTTCTATAAACACAAGGCACTTATTTGGAGCGCCAGGTGATTCGGGCTTTGGTCAGGTCGTAGGGGGACATCTCCATGGTGACTTTATCGCCAGGCAGGATGCGGATAAAATTGGTCCGCAGTTTGCCGGAGATGTGTGCCAGCACCGTATGGCCATTGGGCTTGCCCTCTTTGTTGAGCAGCTCGACCTTGAACACAGTGTTGGGCATAGCCTCGCGGACGACGCCTTCTACTTCGATGACATCTTCTTTAGACAAGCTGATTGCCTCCTTGAAGGTTCATTCAGAACGGATGTTCGGCATCATATGCCTTGATCGCGTCACTGATCGGTTGATCGCTTTTCAGAAGCTCGTTGCCAAGAACGGTTGCGGTGGGGGCAACGTGCCGGCTCTTTTTGCGCTTCGGGTTTGCCACCGTGCGGTGGCTGCCATCGGCCAGGGCCAGTATTTCACCCTCCACATCCAGAACGGCATAGGTGCGGGTTTTATCCCGTCCCGCCTTGGAGCGTACCAGTTGGCCTTTCACAAAGTCCATCCGGGTTCCTCCCAGCCGTGGGTCAGGACTTCCGGCCCGTTGGATGTGATCGCCACCGTGTGCTCAAAGTGAGCAGCAAGGCCGCCATCACAGGTCTTGACCGTCCATCCATCTTTCAAGGTCTTTACCGCGCATTTATATTGGCAAATCATCGGTTCAATCGCGATGCACATGCCCGGCATCAGGCGCTGCCCACGGCCCGCGTGCCCATAATTGGGAATTTCGGGGTCTTCGTGCAGCTCCTTGCCAACGCCGTGGCCAACATATTCACGCACAACGGAGAAACCGTTCTCCTCCACGTAGCTTTGCACTGCGTGGCCGATATCCCCCACTCTTGCACCTGCCTGCGCGGCAGCAATGCCAAGGTGCAGACTCTCTTTGGTCACATCCAGCAGGCGCTGGGCTTCCAAGTCGAGCTTGCCGCAGGCAAAGGTACAGGCGTTATCACCGTTAAAACCATCAATCTTGCAGCCGGTGTCAATCGAAACGATATCGCCGGGGCGGATCTTCTGGTCGCGGGAGGGGATGCCGTGGATGACGGTGTCATTCACGCTGATACATGCCGTGGCGGGAAAACCGTACAGATGAAGGAAGTTCGGTCTTGCACCATGGCGCACGATAAAGTCGTAAATAATTTTGTCAATCTCTGCCGTGGTTATACCCGGTTCGATTGCTTCGCCGCCTGCTTTCAATGCAGCTGCGCTGATTGCAGCAGCTTTGCGCATTTTTTCGAGTTCGGCAGCATTTTTAATCTGAATCATGGAACGCTTACGCCTCCAACTGCTTCAGGATGTAGGCGTTGGTTGCTTCAATCGAGCCCTGGTCCGGAATATCAACCAGCTTGCCGCGCTTACGGTAAAAATCTACCAGCGGCTCGGTTTGCTGATGATACGTTACCAGACGGTCACGCACGGTTTCAGGGCGGTCATCCTTGCGGATCACCAGCTCGCCGCCGCAGCGGTCGCACACGCCTTCCACCTTGCTGGGTTTATTCTGATGTGGTAGCTGGCACCGCACTTGGCGCACACACGGCGGCCTGCCATGCGTGCTTCGATCGTGGAATCCTCAACCAGCAGGTTGACGACCTTATCGATCTCGATACCAAGCTGCTCAAGCGCTTCGGCCTGAGCGATGGTGCGCGGCACACCATCCAGAATAAAACCGTTCGCACAGTCGGAAGCGGTCAGGCGCTCCTTGATGATGCCAAGGATGACTTCATCAGGAACGAGCGCACCCGCGTCCATAAAACTCTTTGCTTTCAGCCCCATCGGGGTACCGTCCTTAACGGCGGCACGCAGGATGTTGCCGGTGGAAATGGTGGGGATGTTCAGCTTATCGGACAGGATCTCGGCATTGGTGCCTTTGCCGGCGCCAGGGGCGCCCAACAGGATCAGTTTCATAGGTGTTCCCCTTTCCATTCAAGCTCCACCAGTGACCAGTCGCCTCTGGCGGAGCTGGTCAATTACTCCAAAAAGCCTTTGTGATGGCGCGCCGTCATGTAGCCTTCCAGAGAACGGGCCGTATCCAGTGCCACGCCGACGATAATGAGCAGGCTGGTACCACCCAGCTGGATGGAAACGCCGGTCAGATCGCCGATGATCATCGGCACAGCCGCAACGATTGCCAAGAACACAGCGCCGATCAAAGTGATCTTGCTCAGGGTCTTGGTGATGAAATCGCTGGTCGGCTTGCCCGGACGAATGCCGGGGATGGTGCCGTTGTTCTTGCGCAACTGGTTGCTGATGTCTACCGGATTGTACTGGATTGCAACATAGAAGTAGTTGAAAGCCACAATCAGCAGAACATAAACAACGAGATATAGAACACTGTTGTAGTTAAAAAACGCGGAAGAACGCTGCCCAGTACGGATGCTTGGTAGCGTCCAGATTCAGGAAGCTGCCAATCATATTGGGCAGACCGCACAGGGTAGAAGCGAAGATGATAGGCATAACGCCGCTCATGTTCACTTTGATGGGAATATAGCTGGCCTGACCGCCGTACATTTTGCGGCCAACCACGCGCTTTGCGTACTGCACCGGAATGCGGCGCTCAGCGTTGGTCAGGATCACTACAAAGATCACAGCAACAAGGGCCAGAATGACCATGGCGGGGATCATAATGTAGTAACCGGAAGCACCAGCCTGTGCACGGGTGAGCATATCCTGGAAGGAAGAGCCCACGCGGGACCAGTCAGCCACGATACCGGCAAAGATCATCAGGGACAGGCCGTTGCCAATACCCTTTGCATCGATCTGATTGCCCATCCATGTGACAAACTGAGCACCGGCGGTGAAGCAGGCCACGATAACGATACCGGAGAAGATACCGGCAAAGCCATCGGTGTACTTCAGCGCGCCCATGCGGCGGATGATAAAGTAGTAAGCGATGCTCAACAGCAGCGCGATTGCCGCACCGGTGTAGTTGCTGATCTTGGTGAGCTTTTGACGGCCCTCCTCACCCTCTTTGGAGAGATTCTCCAGATAAGGGATCGCAACACAGAGCAGCTGAATAATAATCGTTGCGTTGATATAGGGCTGAACACCCAGCGCAAAGATCGTGCAGCGGCTCATGGCACCGCCGGACATCATGTTGAGGTAAGTCAGCATGCTGCCGGTGGTGAACATGGATTCCAGTGCACTGCTGGTGATATAAGGTACCGGAATTGCGCAGCCAAGACGGAAAAGAATCAGGATCAAAAGCGTGTACAGAAGGCGCTTACGCAGATCTTCGGTCTTCCAGGCGTTGCGAAACGTTTCGAACACCTTAGATCACCTCAGCCTTCCCGCCTGCTTTCTCAATCTTTTCCTTGGCCGAAGCAGTGTAAGCTGCAACCTTGACATTAACTGCCTTGGTCAGCTCACCATTGCCCAGGACCTTGACGCCATCCAGCGTCTTGGAGATGATGCCGGCATCCAGAAGAGCCTGTGCATCGACGGTTGCACCAGCCTCGAACTTTTCGAGGTCAGACACCTTAATGGTGACATACTTGGTGGCGAAAATGTTATTGAAACCGCGCTTGGGCAGGCGACGCTGCAGGGGCATCTGGCCGCCTTCAAAGCCTGCCTTCTTGACGCCGCTGCGAGCCTTCTGGCCCTTGTGGCCGTAGCCAGCGGTCTTGCCGTTGCCGGAGCCAGCGCCGCGGCCCTTACGGGTCACAGCCTTGCGGGCACCTGCGGGCGCGTTCAGTTCATGAAGCTTCATGCTTGCACCTCCTTGCGTTATGCCTTGGTCACAACAACCAGGTGGGCGATCTTAGCGATCTTACCCTGGGTAGCTGCGTTGTCAGGCTGCTCGGTAACCTCACCGGGGCGGTTCAGGCCCAGGGAGTGCGCAACGGCGATCTGCTCTTTGCCGCGGCCGATCAGGCTCTTGGCCAGACGAATCGTAACTTTTTCCATTGTAGCGCCCTCCTTAGCCCAGGATTTCCGCAACAGTCTTGCCGCGCTTGGCTGCGACGCTCTCGGCGTCGGTCAGGCCGCACAGACCAGCAAAAGTGGCAGCGGTAACGTTGATGGGGTTATTGGAACGCAGGCTCTTGGTACGAATGTCCTTGATGCCAGCGCATTCCAGAACAGCACGGACCGGGCCGCCGGCGATAACGCCGGTACCGGGGGCAGCGGGACGCATCAGAACGCGGCCTGCACCATACACGCCAACGATCTCGTGGGGATGGTGGTGCCCTTCATGGCAACCTTGTGCATGTTCTTCTTGGCGGCGCCTTCACCCTTGCGGATAGCCTCGGGAACTTCGCCGGACTTGCCAACGCCGTACCCGATGTTGCCCTTGCCGTCGCCAACAACGATCAGGGCAGCGAACTTCATAACGCGGCCGCCCTTAACGGTCTTGGAAACGCGGTTGATGGAGACGACCTTGGTGATCATGCCGTCATCTTGTTCTCTGTTTCTCTGCATGGCCATTGTATCTTCTCCCTCCTTACAGTTTCAGGCCGGCTTCACGGGCACCTTCAGCAAGTGCCTTAACACGGCCGTGGTATACGAAACCGCCGCGGTCATAGACCACTTCGGTAATGCCTTTTTCAAGGCACTTCTTGGCGATGCGCTCGCCAACCTTCTTGGCAGCGTCGCAGTTGCCGCCATAGTCCTCAAAGTCCTTTTCCAGGGTGGAGGCGGAAGCCAGCGTAACACCAGCTTCATCGTCGATCACCTGGCAGTAGATGTGCTTGGCAGAGCGGAAAACATCCAGACGAGGACGCTCGGCAGTGCCGCTGATCTTGCCGCGGACGCGGCGGTGACGGCGAAGACGAGCTTCGTTCTTATCAGCCTTATTGACCATAATGTTTCTCCCCTCCTATTATTTGCCCTTGCCGGCTTTGCCTTCCTTACGGATGACAAACTCGCCGACATAGCGGATGCCCTTGCCTTTGTACGGCTCAGGCGGGCGCTTGCTGCGGACTTCGGCCGCAAACTGGCCGACTTCCTGCTTGTCGCTGCCCAGGATGCTGAAATGCAGAGCATCCTTGACTTCGATCTTGATGGTCTCGGTTTCTGCAACCTCAACCGGGTGAGAGAAGCCCAGGGTCAGGACCAGCTTGCTGCCCTGCTTTGCGCAGCGGTAGCCAACGCCCTGGATCTCCAGGTCCTTGCGGAAGCCTTCGGTAACACCGACAACCATGTTGTGGATGTTGGTGCGGGTCAGGCCATGGAGACTACGTGCCTCCTTCTCGTCATTGGGGCGGGTAACCAAAATCTCATTGCCCTCGACCTTAACGGTCATCATGGGATGGAATTTGGAATGCAGGGTACCCTTTGGGGCCCTTCACGGTGATGGCGTGATCGGCCTCGTCGACCTTCACTTCCACGCCCGCGGGAATGACGATGGGTTTTCTTCCAATTCTCGACATTGTCTTATGCCCCTTTCTTACCACACAAAGGCGAGCACTTCACCGCCGACATGAGCTGCGCGAGCAGCCTTGTCAGTCATGACGCCCTTGGAAGTGGAGATGATTGCGGTGCCCAGGCCCTTCATGACCTTGGGCATATCTTCGCAGTTGGTGTAAATGCGCAGACCCGGCTTGGAAACGCGCTTCAGGCCGTCGATGACCGGAGCACCATTTTCCTGATACTTGAGGGTCAGGGTGATAACACCCTGCTTGCCGTCGTCGGTGACTTTCATACCCTTGATGTAGCCCTCATCAACCAGGATCTGGCAGATTGCCTTCTTCAGGTTGGAAGCAGGAACGTCCACGGAAGGGTGTTTGGCAGTGCTGGCGTTGCGGATGCGAGTGAGCAGGTCCGCGATAGGATCGGTGATTTGCATGCCACTAACCTCCTTAGGTTGTGATAAATTTGTTGTTGATGTTTCGTTATGGGAGCAAACGCTCCCTTACAGTGAAGAAAGCAGATTACCAGGACGCCTTCTTGACGCCGGGGATCTCGCCCTTATAGGCCAACTCGCGGAAGCAGATACGGCAGACGCCATACTTACGCAGGTAAGCATGCGGACGGCCGCAAATCTTGCAACGGTTGTATTCACGGGTGGAGAACTTGGCAGGACGCTGCTGCTTGATCTTCATAGAAGTTTTTGCCATTCGTTGTTCCTCCCTGATCAGTTGGCGAACGGAGCGCCCAGAGCCTTCAGCAGCTCCTTGGCTTCCTCGTCCGTCTTAGCGGTGGTGACGAAGCAGATATCCATGCCGCGGACTGCATCGACCTTATCAAAGTCGATTTCCGGGAAGATGATCTGCTCCTTCAGACCGAAGGCGTAGTTGCCGCGGCCGTCGAAGCTGTTGCCGTTAATGCCGCGGAAGTCGCGGACACGGGGCAGAGCAACGTTGAACAGGCGGTCAACGAACTCGTACATACGCTCACCACGCAGGGTGACCTTTGCGCCGATGGGCATGCCCTGGCGCAGTTTGAAGTTTGCAACGCTCTTCTTGGCCTTGCAGACAACGGCCTTCTGGCCGGTGATCTGGCCCAGGTCAGCGACGATAGCATCGATAACCTTGACGTTCTCTTTTGCCTCGCCGGCAGCCACGTTGATGATGACCTTATCCAGCTTGGGAATCTGCATCACGCTCTTGTAGCCGAACTTTTTGTTCAGGGCCGGAGCGATCTCATTGACATACTGTTCTTTCAAACGTGCCATAATTAACTCCTCCCTTACAGTTCAGCACCGCACTTGCGGCAGATACGGACGTTCTTGCCATCCTTAACGGAATGGCCCACACGGGTGGCCTTGCCGCATTTGGGGCAAACGGGCATGACCTTGCAGGCGTAGATAGCGCCTTCGGCCTTAACGATGCCGCCCTGCTCGCCCTGACGGCGCGGCTTGACGTGCTTGGTAACCATGTTCAGGCCTTCGACAATGACCTTACCCTCTTTGGGGCTGGTCTGCAGAACCTTACCGGTCTTGCCCTTGTCCTTGCCAGAGATGATCATCACGTTGTCGCCGGTTTTAACATGAAGATTATTCATTCTAAAACCTCCTTACAGCGATTCGGGAGCCAGGGACAGGATCTTGGTGTAGCCGGCGTCGCGAAGTTCGCGAGCGACGGGTCCAAAGATACGGGTGCCCTTGGGGCTCTTTGTCGGCCATAACGATAACGGCGGCGTTCTCATCGAAACGGATGTAGGAACCGTCGTCACGGCGCAGGCCCTGCTTGCTACGGACGATAACGGCCTTGACCACATCGCCCTTCTTAACGGTGCCGCCGGGAGCAGCCTTCTTCACGCTGCAGACCACGACGTCGCCGATGTTTGCGTATCTCTTGCGGGTACCGCCCAGTACACGGAAGCACATTAACTCCTTGGCACCGGTGTTGTCGGCCACTTTGAGATAAGTTTGCATCTGAACCATCTTTCAGGTCCTCCTTTCAAAGTACCAGGCTTATTTCGCTTTCTCCAGGATCTTGACGAGACGCCAGTTGACCTGCTTGGAAATCTTGCGGGTCTCCATGATCTCAACGCGGTCGCCGATGCCGGCTTCGTTGTTTTCGTCATGAACCTTGAACTTCTTGGTACGCTTCAAGATCTTCTTGTAGAGGGGTGCTGAACGCTGTCCTTAACAGCAACAACGATGGTCTTATCCATCTTGTCGGAAACGACAACGCCCACACGGGTCTTTCTCAGATTACGTTCCATGTTTTACCCTCCCTCTTACGCGTTTTTAACGTTCTTCTCTGCCATGATGGTCATCACGCGGGCGATGTCCTTCTTCACAGCATCGATGCGAACGGGGTTATCCAGCTGGTTGATGGCGTGCTGAAAGCGCAGGTTGAAGAGCTCGGCCTTCAGGTCCTTGAGCTGCTTGTTCAGTTCGACATCGGTCATTTCACGCAGTTCCTTGGCTTTCATTCAGCGTCACCCTCCTTTACGGTGTCAAGCTCTTCGCGCTTGACAAATTTGCAGCGGATCGGCAGCTTGTTGCTGGCCAGGCGCAGAGACTCACGAGCGGTAGCCTCATCAACGTCGGCGAGCTCAAACAGCACGCGGCCCGGCTTAACCACAGCAACCCAGTACTCCGGGCTGCCTTTACCAGAACCCATTCGGGTGCCGGCCGGCTTTTCAGTAACGGGCTTATCGGGGAAGATCTTGATCCAGACCTTGCCGCCACGCTTGATATAACGAGTCATAGCAACACGAGCAGCTTCGATCTGGTTGGAAGTGATCCATGCCGGCTCCAGAGCAACCAGACCGTACTGGCCCTGGTTGACAGTGTTGCCACGCATGGCCTTACCGGTCATGCGGCCACGCTGAACGCGGCGGTATTTAACACGCTTCGGCAGTAACATTACTGTTTGCCTCCTTCCTTCTTAGCAGGGGCTTTGGCGCCCTTCAGGATCTCGCCTTTGTAGATCCAAACCTTGACGCCGACCTTGCCGTAGGTGGTGTTGGCCTCGGCGAAGCCATAGTCGATATCAGCGCGCAGGGTCTGCAGGGGGATGGTGCCCTCATGGTAGCTCTCAACGCGGGCGATATCAGCGCCAGCCAGACGGCCGGAGCAGGTAACCTTGATACCCTTGGCAGGCACGCCGCCGCGGGCTGCATTGCATTGCGGATAACCTGCTTCATAGCGCGGCGGAACGCAATGCGGCGCTCCAGCTGGGAAGCAACATCCTCAGCAACCAGCTGAGCGTTGGTGGTGGTGCCCTTAACCTCAACAATGTTCAGGTTAACGTTCTTGCCGGTCAGCTTAGCCAGCTGCTTTTCGATCTTTGCGCTCTCAGCGCCGCCCTTGCCGATAACGATGCCCGGCTTGGCGCAGAAGACGTTGACCTTAACGCGAGGGGTGCCGGTCTGGCTGTCCACGGTGCGCTCGATCTCGATCTTGGGAACGCCAGCAGCGTACAGCTGCTTCTTCAGGGTCTTGCGGATCTTGTGATCCTCAACGAGGGTGTCGCCGAATTCCTGCTTAGAGGTAAACCAGCGGCTGTCCCAATCTTTAATAACGCCCACGCGCATGCCATGGGGATTAACTTTCTGGCCCATTTGTTTACCTCCTTAGTTTTTCTCTTTCAGCACAACAGTCATGTGGCTGGTGCGCTTCAGGATGCGGTATGCACGGCCCTGTGCGCGCGGCATAATGCGCTTCAGGGTCGGGCCGGGGCAGACATAGCATTCCGCAACATACAGGTTGTTGCGGTCCATATCAAAATTGTTTTCCGCGTTAGCGGCAGCAGAGTTCACCAGTTTGAGAAGGGGCTCACAAGCGGCCTTCGGGGTGTACTGCAGAATCGCCTGAGCTTCAGCCAGCGGCTTATTACGGATGAGATCCATCACGATAGAAACCTTGCGGGGGCTGATGCGGGCGTAACGGGCGTTGCGCGTGCTTCCATGTTGTGTTCCTCCTCTCTTATTTGGCGACGGTCTTACCGCCGCCGTGGCCAGTGAACTTGCGGGTGGGAGCAAACTCACCCAGTTTGTGGCCAACCATATCCTCAGTAACGTATACGGGCACATGCTTGCGGCCGTCATGGACAGCAAAGGTGTGGCCGACGAATTCGGGGGAAGATGGTGGAGGAGCGGCTCCAGGTCTTGACGACGCTCTTCTTACCGGCCTCGTTCATCGCTTCAACTTTCTTCATCAGAGAATCCGCGACGTAAGGGCCCTTTTTGGTGCTACGAGACATATCTTATTTCCTCCCTTAACCGTTGGCGCGCTTCACAATGAACTTGTTGGAGCGAG